>Ga0209800_10000029_pt1 | contig 405540 bp, 379 predicted proteins | sample Higcelweek8metaG_FD_187174 | JGI IMG/M metagenome (GOLD analysis project Ga0209800, IMG submission 187174) | Freshwater pond sediment microbial communities from the University of Edinburgh, under environmental carbon perturbations - High... | ecosystem: Environmental > Aquatic > Freshwater >...
TTGCGACTTTTTACAATAACATAAGAAAGCATTCTTTTCTTGACTATCTTAGCCCTGAAAGTTTTGAATTGAAATGGTTCAGGAAAAACGCTTAGCTCTGTGTCCGCAAAACCGGGGGAAGATCATTCAGAGTACAATAGTAAAAAGGACGATCATGAAAAAAATTATTTATTTATTGGTTATTGTATTAGTTTTTATGATTTTTAACAAAACTTTAGCAAAAGAACAAGTGGTAAAGAAATATAATTATGCCTTATCTGGAATAAAATTACGAGAAGATAAGAATTTAGATTCCAAGATTTTAATAAATATTCCATATGGAGAGAAAGTCATTGTTTTGAATGAAACTTTAGATTACTTTGAAATTGATAATATCATTGGGAATTGGGTGAAAATTCGATATAAAGACATTGAAGGATATGTTTTCGGTGGGTATTTAAGTGTTTTGCCTGCTCCAAGCCGGAAACATTTTTCTGTAGGAGAAATATATAGCCTTAAAGAATATAATTCTGTTTATTATAATAACAAAGGAAAACTGATTTCAAAAAATGAAAATGATTATTTGTTTAAAATATATTTCACTATGGAAAGAGTAAGTGTTGTTGAATGCTTTCTCTTATTCAGATTAATTGAAATATACCCGCAAGTAGGTTTGGTAAATTTACCTCAAAAAAAAATAAATTTTAGGAATGAAGAAAAGTCAATTGATGTAACTATTGAAGTTTTAAAAAATGCTGAAAATATGAGAGTGTAAAAAGATTTGTGTAAATAGCCATAAAAATATTCAATAGAAAAGGATGTTAAAGGCTATGACAAATGAAGAAATTATCAAAGAATTGCTAAAGGATGTGGATTTCAAAAAACTCACACCAGAGCAAATCACAGGACAGAATGGTTTAATTCAACAGCTAACAAAAAAGATTGTTGAAACTGCAATGAATGCAGAGATGACGGATCATCTTGGATATGAAAAAAATGAAAGACCCGCAAAGCTAATAGGAAATTCTCGGAATGGGAAAAGTTCCAAAAAAGTCATTACAAACAATGGGGAAATTGAAATAGAAATTCCTCGCGACCGTAACGGAGAATTTAATCCTAGAATTATAAAGAAGCATCAAAAACGGTTTGATATGTTTGACGATAAGATCATTTCTATGTATGCACGCGGAATGACTACCAGAGATATTCAGGGTCACCTTGAAGAAATCTACGGCGTTGAAGTTTCACCTGATCTTATCAGCACTGTCACAAATGAAATAATGAAAGAAGTGATTGAGTGGCAGTCCCGTCCTCTTGATCCCATTTATCCTATTGTCTATTTGGATGCAATAGTAATCAAGGGACGAATGGATGGTAAAGTCTCTAACAAATCGGTATATACGGCAATAGGCATCAATTTACAGGGGAAAAAAGAAGTTTTAGGGCTTTGGATATCTGAAACGGAAGGAGCGAAGTTCTGGCTTGGAGTCATGAATGAGATCAAAAACCGGGGTGTTGAAGATATTTTCATAGCCTGTATGGATGGTTTTAAAGGTTTTCCTGAGGCAGTAAATGCAGTTTATCCTCAAACCCGCATACAGTTATGCATAGTGCACATGGTACGTAATTCGACAAAATTTGTATCATGGAAAGAACGTAAAACAATATGTACTGACCTTAAAAAAATATATACTGCGCCGTCAGAAACAGCCGGAAAAAATGCTCTTGATGAATTCGCTGAAAAATGGGGTTATAAGTATCCGATGATTTCTAAATCATGGAAAGCAAACTGGGAAAATCTTAACGAATTTTTTGCTTATCCGATGGATATTCGCAAAGCAATTTATACGACAAATGCGATTGAGTCTCTTAATTCAAGTCTAAAAAAAGTAACTCAAAAGAGGTCAGCTTTTCCGACTGATGAATCAATATTAAAAGTTCTGTATTTGGCGTTGACGAAAGCTGAAAAAAAATGGACAATGCCGATTAGAGACTGGGGTGCTGCAATGAATCAGTTTGCTGTTTACTTCGGAGAAAGAGTTCCTTTGTGATTAAAGACTATTTACACAAAAGATCTGACACTCTCGAAAATATACCAGAACAGATAAATATTATTCTTTTATATTATAATTCTTCCGGGAGAATAATATATCATTTTGAAAAAATTAACCAAAAAGATGTTTTAGTAACAATTATTAATGAATTGCCTTAAACTGAACATTGTCATTCATATCATCTCATCTTCCAACCGCGAAGCGGTGATGAGATAAATGAAACATTTTTGGAGTAAAAATGACGCCGCCTGAGCATTTATTTATCGGTTTTTCGATCGGAAATATTTTTTATGCAGTTCAGACTTTTTTTAAGAAAAAATATCTGCCGTATTTATTTATAATTTTCGTTTCCGGTATTTTCGCGATTATTCCTGATGCCGATTCATTTTTCGGAAATTATATTTCAACTGATGTTTATGCCGGTCATAGAGGAATAACGCATTCAGTATTATTTATGTTTGCATTGTCGGCTCTAATATCATTTTTTGCAGTTGTTTTAGTTTTTTTAAAGCGTTTGTTTTATAAAAGAGAAATATCAAATCTTCATTTTTTTATTTCGTTCATATTTTCTCTGATATTTTTATCAGGTTTATCTCATCTAATTGCCGATCTTCCACAGCCTCAGGGTGTATGGAAGGGTGTTCCTCTGTTTTATCCGCACCAAACTGGTGAATCATTTTCAAGAGTCGGCGGATGGTCAAAGATCGGTTGGTACGATTATAAAATCTTATGGACTCTGTTTTATTCCGTATCCGTTTCATTTATATTGACAGCAGCGGGTTTCATTTTAAGGAAATTACCTTTTAGAAAATTCACAAAAATATTATCAATGCTTATTATCGTTTTCAACATAACCGTTTTCATTTGGCTTAGTTCTTATATAGCTAATTCAGATTACATTAATGCTAAACAATGGGACCAACAACAATATGGGTACTTGAAGAACTCGAACAGAATTATTAGCGGGTTAACGATTAGGGGCAAAGAATGTATTCTAAAAATATTTAAAATTATTAAGTGATAAAATATTTTAAATCTGTTGTTCGTTTATTTCTAAGCAAAGTATACTTTTGAAATAAATGAATAGAGTAGAGTTGATTAAAACTTGAGATATCATGAGGAGGAAATAGTTACACGTAAAAGTGCGCTAAGCACTTCAGAAAGAGATGAGTGGGAGAAAAAGAATTTAATCATTCGGCGAAGCCGAATACCAAATAAGCTGAGCTTTCGCAATCCGCTGAAAGCGGTGCGAAAATCGAAGCGAAAAAAAGCCGCGCGGCAAGTGAGCGACGTATTTTTCTTTCGCCGGTTTCTTTTGTTACGCAGACAAAAGAAATCGGCAAAACCGGGTAAAGGGTGTGAAACACCCTTTGATATTATTGCATGATCCATGCAAGACAACGAATTCCAAAGTATGCAGGAACGAACCCTGCAAAGCGATGCCTTCAATACGCAACAGGAGGTTGCAATATGAGGCATCGCCAGAAGCCTTATGTTGTACTCCGACACTCGGGAACAATAATTATTAAAATATTTAGTAGTTAAATAAAAGAAAAATGACAATGAAAATAATGATTAGAATTTATTTAATCAGCTTTATTTGTTTCATAAAGTAAAAATTTTCATTTAACACTCCGTCCTGAAATTATTTGGATTGCCAGAAATGCGCTATAATTTCGTATGGTCACAAACTGCAAGTCAGTTAATCTATTATTCAGGAGAAAAATATGGAACTCAATGAGCTTCTTCAGAAAATCAAACTCCCCGCACATGCGGCTGATCTTCTGAAGGGATGCAAAAAAGTAATTATTGCGGATAATCTTAACGATCTAAGCAAACTTTCACTTAAAGACGAAAAAAACGGCACGCAGACAGTGTCATATAATATAGCAGGCAAGGGCGAAATAGCCGAAGCCGTTGTAAGCCGCGTCAAAAACGGGATTGCTGTAAATTATATCGAACCTTACATGAGAAGGCGCGATCCGAACAGCATGCTTATAGGCGACAATTATGAAACCGATAAAATGACTTATGAGAAAAAATTCGGTAAGAGTTTTGACGGTCTCAAAAAAGAAACTTTTGACTGGATGAAAGATCAGGAGCTAGCAGTATTTCTTTTCAAAGCCGGACAGATTGATATCGATATCTACGGAATCGCAATCGCGCCTGCAAACGCCGGATTTTTCTGTCTCGGTCTTGGAATACTTCAGGGCATAGTAGAAACTTCTTCAGTGCCTGACGGGACTGTTCCAAAATGCATTCTTTTTACGGCTCCTCCTTTCAGACATTTATATTTTGAAGGCAAACAGATCGTTGTACACGAAAGATCTGAAAATCTTCATGAAATTTACAGCTATAATCTATATCCCGGACCGAGCGCAAAGAAGGGCGTATATTCAGCCCTCATCGATTTCGGCGAAAAAGAAGGGTGGATTACAGCTCATGCTTCCGTTGTTCAGGTAGTGACTCCTTACGGCAACAAAATCAACTTCATGCATGAAGGCGCGAGCGGCGGCGGAAAGAGTGAAATGCATGAGCATATTCATAGGGGGCATGACGGACGTATTCTTCTCGGTAAGAATGTTGTATCAGGCGACTCCATGTTTCTAACGCTTCCGCGCGGATGTGATCTCAGACCAGTTGCTGATGATATGGCAGTTTGTCATCCTTCACTTCAGAAAAATGAAGGTCAGCTCGGAGTTTATGACGGTGAAGCAGGCTGGTTTATCCGAGTCGATCATATCAAAAATTACGGAACTGATCCGGATATTGAATCACTTTCAATTCATCCCCAGGAACCTCTTTTGTTTCTCAATATCGATGCGTCGCCTAACAGTACAGCGCTTTTATGGGAACACACTGAAGATGCTCCCGGCAAACCATGTCCCAATCCGAGATTCATTGTTCCGAGAAGAAATGTTCCGAATGTAATAAACAAATCCGTGTCGGTTCATGTTCGAAGCTTTGGTGTGCGCAATCCGCCTAACACAAAGGAAAATCCAAGCTATGGTATCATGGGCTTGTTTCATATTCTTCCGCCGGCTCTTGCGTGGCTTTGGAGACTTGTTTCTCCGAGAGGATTCGCTAATCCAAGCATCATGGAATCTGAAGGCATGAGTTCCGAAGGTGTAGGTTCGTACTGGCCGTTTGCTACCGGCAAACGTGTAAAACAGGCTAATCTTCTTCTTGAGCAGATAGTTTCCTGCACAAAGGTCAGCTATGTCCTCTGTCCTAATCAGCATGTAGGTTCGTGGAAGGTTAGCTTTAATCCGCAGTGGATTATGAGAGAATATCTTGCTCGCCGCGGCGGAGTTAAATTCATGAGAGAAGAACTAAGTGAATCAAGATGTCCGCTTCTCGGTTATTCTTTGAACAGACTGATGATTGAAAATCAGGAAATTAAAAAATCTCTTTTAAAGGTTGAAAACCAGCCTGAAATCGGACTTGAAGCGTATGATGCGGGAGCAAAACAGCTTACTGATTTCTTCGTAAAAGAGCTTTCGCTCTACAAAGACAGTCCGGATCTTCTTCCTCTGGGCAAAAAGATTATTGATCTTTGCTTAAAAGGCGCACGCCTTGAAGAGTATGAAAAACTCATTGAAGCAGAATCAATATTTATAGACGAATAGTTTAAAATCCTCTCTCCCTGCCTCTCTCCTTTAATAAAGGAGAGAGGGGTAAGAAGGGATTCTGCGTGTAGCGTTATCTATTTTTTCTTTACATACTACGTTTGAGCTGTAATAGTTTTCTTCTACGATTGCGGAGGATTTTCTATGGCGGCTTTTGATAAAATATCATCGGGATTTGCCGGTCTTGACAAAACCCTGGACTGGATCAGACTCGGTGATAATGTCGTCTGGCAGGTTTCATCTGTAGCTGAATACAGCGCACTTGCACGTTGTTTTGCGCGAAAAGCAATCGAAGATAACCACAAACTCATATATATCCGTTTTGCTCCGCATGAACCTATAATCGAAGAAGAAGACGGAATTATAATTCATAAACTTGATCCTTCTGCAGGTTTTGAGAATTTTACTGTCGCGCTACACCGCATCATTGCAGACGCAGGCAGTGAAGCTTTGTATATTTTTGATTCGCTTTCAGAACTTCAGACTGCTTGGGCAGCCGATTTAATGATGGGAAATTTCTTTGTCGTTACATGCCCTTATCTTTTCGAACTTGATACTGTTGCATGGTTCTGCATACTGCGGGGACGGCACAGCTTTGATACAATCGCGCGTATTCGCGACACCACACAGCTTTTAATTGATGTTCTACCTGACGAGAACTGTCTTTACATTCATCCGATAAAAGTATGGAAACGCTATTCATCAGTGATGTTTTTTCCACATCGTCTCTGTGTTAATAATCCGGACGCAATTGAACCGCTAACAGACGGAGTTTCCGTAAGCCGTTTTTACAGAATAGCAGGAGTTGAAGCAGGTAATCCGGATGAACAGAGCCTTGACAGCTGGGAAAGATTCTTTATATCCGCAAGAGAAAAAACGAGAGAAAATTCTCTTGAGGCTAAAAAACCGGGATCAGCTTTATTAGAACCGCTTGTACGAACCATCGCCGAACGCATGGTCGGTACAGAGGAACGGATACTCGATCTTATAACCCGTAATTGTTCTCTTGATGATCTTCTTGATCTTAAAGACAGGATGATTGGTTCAGGCAAAATCGGCGGAAAGTCTGCAGGTATGATAGTTTCGCGTAAAATCGTCGGCAAAATACTTCCGGAAATTGCCGCTCGAATTGAACCGCATGACTCTGCTTATATCGGTTCGGATGTTTTTTATACCTATCTTGTTCATAATCAGCTATGGAAAAGCCGCATAGTTCAGCGTACAGAAGACGGATATTTCAGTGAGGCCGAAAAACTAAAAGAATCTCTTTTGAATGGAATTTTCCCGAAACGGGTAAAAGAACAGTTCATCCGCCTTCTTGAATATTTCGGACAGCATCCCGTAATAGTCCGCTCGAGCAGTCTTCTTGAAGACAGTTTCGGACACGCATTTGCCGGCAAATATGAATCTGTTTTCTGCACTAATACGGGTTCGCCGGAAGAACGCCTCGAAGCATTTCTTCAGGCAATACGCATCGTGTATGCAAGTACAATGGACGCTTCAGCGCTGGCATACCGCAGACAGCGCGGCTTGGATAATCTTGATGAACAGATGGCAATACTTGTTCAGCGTGTGTCCGGGTCGTTGTTTGATAAATATTTTCTACCGCTTGCAGCAGGGGTTGGATATTCATATAATGCATGGCGCTGGGACAGCTCAATAGATCCTTCAACCGGAATGCTTCGTCTGGTTGCGGGTCTCGGTACACGCGCCGTTGATAGAACAGACAGTGATTATCCCCGGATAATAAGCCTTTCTAATCCGCATAGTGATCCTTCGGGCGGAAAGGACAGAGCGCGTTACAGCCAGCATTCACTTGATTGTCTTGATCTTGAAAAAAGAGATATCGTGACCATGCCGCTGGATACTATTCTGCCGATTCTTCCAGACTGGATTCATCCTTTTATAGTCGAGCATGATTATGAGACAGAAAGGCGGCTTAGTGATATGGATTGTTACAGACCTGTATTTATTGGAAGCTGTGCAGGGATTGTTGAAGACAAATGTCTTCTTGAGGATCTAAAGAACATTCTTTCGGCACTTCAGAGTGAATATAAAAATCCTGTCGATATTGAGTTTACTGTCAATAAAAGTGCAAGCGGAGATTATCTGATCAATCTATTGCAGTGCAGGCCGTTGCAGACCGCAGGAAGCAAAAAGCCGACGGATGGATTTATAATTGATGAGAATGCTCTAAAACATTCAGATAAAGATAAAATATTTATATCACTTCACCGCAATACAATGGGACCTCAGTTTAAGTGCAGAATTGATGCTGTAATAATCGTTGATCCATTGAGTTATTATAATCTTCCGTATAAGGATAAGCCCGGCGTTGCGCGGATGATCGGTCATTTAAACAGCATGTACCGTGAACAGAATAAAAACATTATGCTGCTTTCACCAGGCAGAATAGGGACTTCATCGCCCGAACTCGGTGTTCCGGTAAGTTTTGCCGAGATCAGCAATATGAGCATGATCTTCGAATTAGCTTGCTCTGAGGCGGGATATAACCCAGAATTGTCTTTCGGAAGTCATTTTTTTCAGGATCTGGTTGAAGCTGATATTTATTACGGAGCCATTCCTGAGAATTCGGATGATAATTTTTACAATACCGAAATATTTTCTGAAAACGAAAAAATTGAACTCAGTAGTATAGGATTGAACACTTACGAAGGTAATCCTCTTTCTGTTTATGAAACGAAAAATTTGTATTTCAGTTCAAACATTCTTGAAGGCAGTTGTATATGTGTTCGGGTACCTTGATATTGCTTATCCATTGAAAAAATCCCCATTCTCAAATCAAACCTAATTTTTATTGACAAATTCGTATAAAATTCAAGTTTCTATGGGTACAGAATTTTTGAGTTTTAGGTCATTTTTAGAAACTTTTGAGTATTATGGTTTCTAAAATGTAAGGTTTGTGGAATAGTATCATAAAACCGATTATAAATAACTTCTAAAATCAGTTTTTTGGTAAATATACAGGAGAAGACATTGCTAATTATAAAAGAAAAAATCGCGTCTATTATCGTTGAATCTATAAATAAGGCTATTGATGATAAACGCATAGATATTCCGCAGGTTTCTGACGTTAAGATTGAGTACCCAAAAGATGAAAAATTCGGCGATTATTCAACTCCTTTTGCACTCGAATCGGCAAAACAGCTCAAGAAAAATCCCATGGATATTGCTTCTGTAATAGCCGAATATGTTTCAAAAAATGATTTTTTTGAAAAAGTAGACGTTGTCAGACCGGGTTTTCTGAATCTATATATTTCAAACAAAGTGCTTGATGAGATTACTACTGAAATTATTTCTCTCGGTGATTCTTTCGGCATAATAAAAAAAGACAATCCAGAACGCGTCAATATCGAATTCGTTTCTGCTAATCCGACCGGTCCATTGAACATCGTTTCAGCTCGTGCGGCGGCAGTAGGAGATACGCTAGCTAATCTTATTACTGCTGCAGGTGATATCGTTGACCGCGAATTTTACATCAACGATTACGGTAATCAGGTTAGACTTCTCGGTGAATCCGTTCTGTCGCGTTACCGCACATTAAACGGCATTGAGAACGAATTTCCGGAAGAAGGATATCGCGGCGAATACATCAAAGACATCGCATCTTTCATCAATGATAATTTCAAGTCAGAAGCTGACTCAATTTCGGATCATGCAGAACTTGTAGATTTTTTTGCAAAAAAAGCCATCGAATATAATGTCTCGGGTCAGAAAGAAGTCATGAGTCGCTTCAAGGTCAATTACAAGCAGTGGTTTAGCGAGAGAACTCTTCACGAGGATGGTTCTGTCAAAGGTACTTTTTCCGACCTGAAGGATCACGGAGTTCTTTATCAGGAAGAGGGCAAAACCTTCTTCAAGTCAACGGATTTCGGCGATGACAAAGACCGTGTTGTAATGAGAGAAGACGGCAGACCTACTTATCTTCTGGCGGATATCGCATATCACAGAAACAAATTTAAAAGAGGCTATTCGAAAGTAATCGACATTTGGGGACCCGATCATCACGGCTATATAGCGCGTCTTTCAGGCGCAGTCAAGGCACTTGGTTATAAGGACTCGGCTTTCAAGGTTCTTATCGCACAGCAGGTCAACCTTATCGCAAACGGCGAATTAGTTAAGATGTCAAAACGTCTCGGTCAGTTCTCTACGATGGCTGACCTAATAGAAGAAATCGGAACTGATGTTGCGCGATATTTCTTTGTAATGCGTTCAATGGACAGCCATCTCGATTTCGACCTTGTTCTGGCAAAAAAAGAATCGTCCGAAAATCCTGTTTTTTATCTACAGTACGCGCATGCCAGAATTTGTTCAATTTTTAGAGAAGCCGAATCGAGAAACTTTCCTTATATTAAAGGTGTTTCTGACAGTTCTGTTTTTGATTCGCCTGAAACGGTAGCTCTATTGAAAGCTCTTTCGAAATATCCTGAAGAAATAAAGGATTCCGCGAGTTCACTTGAACCGCACAGAATCGGTGTTTTTCTTTTGAGATTAGCACAGCTGTTTCACAGGTTTTATGCAGAAAATAGAGTTCTAGTAGAAGATGAATCAAGAAGAAACTCATTGCTTACTGTTTGTGATTGTGTAAGAATTGTAATCAGAAACGGATTATATCTGGTTGGTGTTAATGCTCCTGAAAAAATGTAAAATCCGGCTTATTTCTGCATTATTCTGCTTATTTGCTGCTTTCTCTTTACTGAATGCACAAACAAGCGATGTTTATTTTCAGCAGGGGCTTGAAGCATATAAAAGTGGAAACTTCGGCTCAGCCGAGCTTCTTTTCCGTAAAGTTGTTGAAAGAAAAGACTCATATCAGGAACGCGGTAATTTTTATCTCGCTGCATGTCTGTTTCGTCAGGGAAAATACGATGAGGCGATTTTTGAATTTAACCGCTTTCAGCTTTTAAGCCGCAATCAGGAACTCATATCCGAAAGTCGTTTTTATATAGCCGAAAGCTATTATCTCAAAAAAGATTTCATTAAAGCAATTGAAGAATATAAGCGTTTCATTTCAATAGGACAGAAAGCTGATGCCGGTATGCGCGCTCTTGCCTCCGAAAGAATAGGAACTATTTACTATAACAGCGGACGTTTTGACGAGGCATTAATTGAATGGAAGAATATTCTTCCATCTCTTCCCAAGGAAAAGGGAGATAGAATTAAACTTAAAATTGCAGAAGCTTTGTATCAAAACGGTCAGTATGCTGAAGCACTCGAATATCTCGATACTATATCAACCCAGTCATCCGCAGGCGATATTTCTTTTCAATCAGAAATTGCACTTTCTCTCGGAATTATTAATACAGAAATCGGTAAGCCTGCAGTAGCTTTAAAGAACTTTGCACGAATTCCGGAAGATCTGTTGTCGAAACAGCCTTTTAACAGATCATATTACTATTCCGCGAAAGCATATGCCGACTTATCCCAGACTGATGACGCACTTAAATCGCTTAATAAGTATTTTTCTTTCGGACCATCCGCCGAAATGCATGATGATGCAGTTTACTTAAATGGCGTTCTTTCCATCAACCGAGATCCTCGTTATGCTCTCGAATCTGTTTATTCTGTTTTTAATAAGACTAAAAAGAATAATCTTCGCGTAAAGACTGCGGTTTTTCTTTCAAAATATTATATTGAAAGGGGAAGACATGAAGACGCCCTTCCTTTTTTAGAATTTATAGCAAAAAGCAAAGCCTCTCAAGAAAAAGAGATCAGTTTTTTTCTCGGAGAAGCATACATCTTTTCCAAGAAATATGACAAGGCAGAAAGTCTCTTTCTTACAATGGCAGAAAAATACAAATATGATGATGATGCCGACAGAATTTTCTTTATGCTGTCAGTAGTATATTTCTGGAAAAACAACAAATCCGAATTTGAAACATATAATTCAAAGATAACTGAATTTAATCAGTTTTCTCCTTATAAAAAGGAAATTCTTTTTTATAGAGGAGTTGAAAGATTTGAAGAAAGCGACTATGCGAAGTCCGAAAACTATCTTCGTGAATACGTTTCAACCGCAAAACCTAAATATCTTTCTGAAGCCAGAAACTATCTTTTCAGAATATATCTTTTCATGAATGATCCAGTTAAGTCAGGTGATATCCTTGATAAATTTATTTCTGAAAAATCCATTCCGGCAGGTTTTGAAAGACTTTTAACTCAGTATATCTTCCGTTTCCCATCTGTTCCGAGAAGAAGCGCCGCCTACAGTGATTATGTCTTGAAAAATTATAAGGGCAGTGAAAGTTTCGCTCAGATTGTTAAAGCAAGAGCTGATGATTTTTATAAGTCAGCAAATTATAGACGCGCTGAAACTGAATATACACTATTTCTTGACGAAATGGGGAATGATTATAACATTGATGTTTATGTCGGAAAAGTTCTGTCTTTGTATAATCAGAAGAAATATCAGGAAACAATAGATTTTATTTCTCTTCAGAAGCTCAAAAGGTATGATGAGAAAAAAACAACTGAAATCGTCAGAATACTTGCTCTTTCTTATTACAATATTAAAAACTATGAAAGGGCTTATTCTTCAATGTCTGTAATATCGGACAAGCTTTCAACAACAGCAGATTTTCAGATGATTTTCGATCTTTCACTAATAAACAAAGATATTAATGCGGCAGTCAGATTGTCTAACAATTTTCTTACGACACCATCGAAACACGCTGAGGCACTCTATCGAATTGCTCTTTTTTATAAAAGCTATAAAAATGACGCACTGGCAAAAGATTTTTTTCTTAATCTGATTTCAGATTATTCAGACAATACATTTTCAGATTATGCTAGAATTGAACTTTCAAAATATGATATGATAAGCGGATTTTTTAATGTTGCAGAAAGCAGACTGCTTCAAATTACTGATCCGAAACTTTCTGAAGAGAAGGATCTTTATCTTGCAGAAACTCTGTTTCTCAAAGAATTGCCTAATGAAGCAGTTAAAATAACCAAAGCTTATTCTTCAAAAAAAATCAAAAATGAAAACAGGGAAATTGCAATTTCTGTTTTCCAGCGATCGGCTGAATTTTCATTTCTGTCAGGGAATCTGAACGATCTTGATACTTTTTCTCGAACTTTAATTAATCTAAAACCAGAATCGCGTAATGAAATGAATCTTTTTCTTGCCAAGCTAAACTATGAAAAAAATGATTTCAGAAATGCTTTTAATTATGTTTCACGCATTGAATTGAAAGTCAGTCCAGATGCTTCTGCATATTATATTAAAGGAATGATTCTGCTTCATTTCTATAAAAATATTCAAGGTGCAATAGCAGTGTTTTCGGAAATGCAGTCTGTTTTCCCTGAAGATGATTATGAAAGATCGAAGGCAGAATTTGAACTTGCCCGTATTTACTATGAACGCAATGAAAATCAAAAAGCAATAGATTTACTTTCCAGACTTAAGAAGTCAGCAAACAGAGAAATTTCAATTTCGTCATCGAAGCTTCTGGAGTATTATGATTCAGGCAAATAATACCATTAGCAATGTTTTTCAGGACGAATATACGCAAAAAAGAAAATGTTATGTTAAGTGGAAAGAAACTGTTGTTGAATCCTCTGATGCCGTACTTATTGTTGATCTTGCAACCTGTGTTTCCGTTATGCTTGCCGGAATTGATTCAAACGGATTGGTGTGGATCGGTTTAAACCATCTTTTCAAATGCCGCGAAAATGATTCAGATATATCTCTTCAGCATATATCCGAAATCAGGGATATTCTTGTTAATGAAAAAAAATGTATTAAGACAGCATGTCTCGGTGTTTTCGGTGCTGGATATAAAGAAAACAGTCTCAGTTCAAAAATAGCCAGAAATAATATTCTTACAAGTCTTGAAAGTCTGAGTTTATTTGATTATTCAGTCGAACTTTTTCTTACGGGGTATCAGCAGAATATTTCGGCATTTTACAGCAGCCAAAGAGAATCTTTTTTTATTAAGAATACGAATATTGAAACTAAGGAATCCAATTACTATATGATTTCCGCAGAAGACATTTTCAAAGATGCTTGCTAATTTCCATACTCACACTCTTTTTTGCGACGGACATGATACTGTTTTTGAAATGGCCGAATTTGCTAATTCTTCCGGTTTTACGCATTTAGGATTTTCTTCTCATGCACCTCTTCCTTTTGACGCTAGATGGGCTATGAAAGAAGAACGAATATCAACTTATATTAAAGAAATTGAAGATGCTAGAAAAGCTTTCGGGAAAATGAAAATATTTACCGGACTTGAAGTTGATTATATTCCGTCAACATGGCAATATTCAAAAAAAATAATTTCTGACTATAAATTTGATTATCTAATAGGTGCGGTACATCTCCTCGGAGAACCCGGGAGGCAGGATTATATTACAATTACCGGAAACAGCGCCCGGTTTGCCGATTCTCTAATAAATTCCGAAAAGAATATTGAAAGCGCCGTACGCGAGTATTACGAACGGTTGATTTATTTAATCAAAAATACTGAATGTGACGTAATTGCCCATTTTGATTTAATTAAAAAAGTAAATATTGATTTTCAGATATTTGATGAAAATGCTGCATGGTATAACTCATTATTGGATAATGCTCTTTCTGCACTCAAAGAAAATCCGAAAATAGTTGAGGTCAATACAGGTGCACTGAGCAGAAGAAAATCAAAGGATCTTTTTCCTTCGGATTACATTCTCAAGTTTTTGCTAAAAAATGACATACCTGTTGTAATAAATTCTGACTGTCACAGAAAAAAAGATATCGCAGCGTATTATGATTATGCTCTGCAAAAACTACAGTCCTTAGGATTTTCTTATACCATGATATATGATGAGAAAGGCTGGATTAAAACACCTCTTTAAATTTTATTGCGAAACACATTTTACGCATCCCTTGACATGCAGTCTGTTCTTTCCATTATCTTTTTTCCACATATCTCCAATTAAATATTCTTTTACACCTAAGTGTTTTTTGCAGACTGGACATTTCCGTTTTTCATATTCAGCGTTAAGACAGAAAGGACAGCCGAAAATATGAACGGTTGTTTTATCGTCAATTGTGTACTTTTCACTTTTTAAACGTTCTCCGCGTTTCAGTCTTGATCCACAGATAATACATGGCAGTTTGGAATATTCTTCTTTTATTTCTTTTTGTAGTATTTTCGGTTCTTTCATTTTTCCGGCAGATAGCAGAACATACACGACTGCTGTTACAAGAATTAGTGATACTACTATAATTATTTCTGTCATAACTTCATATTCGACATAGTTATCATGTATTATTAAACATTTAATCTTGACAATATCGTCCGAAATTTCTTTTACTATCAGAGTCAGTCTGATATAATCAAATGAATGATGAGGCTGAATTATTAGTATTGATCAAACTATTTGAGGTTGTATGAAAAAACTCTGGGGCGGCCGATTTGAAGACAAACCTTCGGATATCACCGAAAGAATGTCGGTATCTGTTCATTACGATAAGCGCTTATACAAACAGGATATCCGCGGATCGAAGGCTCATGCCGAGATGCTTAGTAAATGCGGAATTATTTCAAACGAAGATTTTGAACAGATAAAAAAAGGATTATCTTTAATAGAAGAAGAAATTGAGTCCGGAAAATTCGAATTTAAACGTGCTCTTGAAGATGTTCATATGAATATTGAATCGCGGCTCACCGAGCTCATCGGAGACGCAGGAAAAAGACTTCATACTGCCAGATCAAGAAACGACCAGGTTGCAGCTGATACGCGTCTTTATATTAAAGATGAAATAAACGAAATCAAAGTTCTTTTGGTAGAGCTTATTTCTGTTCTTGTTAAAACTGCTGAAGATAATACAGATGTTGTAATGCCCGGTTATACTCATCTTCAGGTTGCACAGCCTGTGAGATTTTCGCACCATATGCTTGCTCATGCATGGGCATTATCACGTGACCTTAAAAGACTGCTTTTCGCACTAGATATTTCTGATTCGTCTCCGCTTGGCGCAGGGGCTCTTGCCGGAGTGAATTATTCAACGGATAGAACAATAACTCAGAATCTGCTTGATTTTAAATCAATTAATATGAATTCAATGGATTGCGTTGCTGACAGGGATTACATGCTTGATGTGCTTTATTTCTGTTCTGTTTGCGCGATGCACTTATCCCGTTTTTCAGAAGAAATAATTCTCTGGTCAAGTTCCGAATTCAGATTCATCCGTCTTTCTGATAAAGTAACAACCGGCTCATCCATTATGCCGCAGAAAAAAAATCCCGATCTTGCTGAACTCATACGCGGAAAAACCGGAAGAGTTTACGGAAATATGATTGCACTTTTTACTGTATTAAAAGGACTTCCTCTGGCATATAACCGTGATCTACAGGAAGATAAGGAATCTCTGTTTGATTCGATTGATACAATTAAGCTATCAATTGAAGCAATGATAGAAATGATCAGGGAAATGACGGTCAACAAAGAACGTATGAGGCAGGCTGTTTTTTCAAATTATTCGACTGCTACAGATCTTGCAGATTACCTGGCGCGCAAAGGACTTCCTTTCCGTGAAGCCCACGAAGTTTCAGGCAGTATCGTAAAGTTCTGTGAAACTAACGGAAAGGATTTTTTCAGCCTCACTCTTAAAGAAATTAAAAAATTCTCCGATTGTTTTGAGTCCGATATCGTTGAAATACTTAATCCGGAAAATTCTACTGAAAGAAAGCTTTCCCTCGGTTCGACATCGCTTTCGGAAGTTAGAAAACAGATTGTTGAGCTTAAAAATATTATTGAAAAAAATAGATAGAAACAGAGCATTGCCTGAGAGGCGATAATGGATTTTTTGATATTTGAGAATATTTCCAAGAGCTATGGCTCAAATAAGGTAATAGATAATCTTTCTATCGCCGTTCAAAAAGGTGAAATTTTTTCGCTTCTCGGTCCAAGCGGCTGCGGCAAAACGACATTACTGCGAATTGCTGCCGGTTTTGAAGAACCTGATTCCGGCAGGGTCATACTTGACGGTCAGGATATTACAAATCTTCCGCCGAATAAAAGAAAACTGAATACAGTTTTTCAGAATTATGCACTTTTCCCGCATCTTACTGTAAGAGATAACATTGCTTTCGGACTGAAAGTTTCGGGATATAATAAAGATAAAATAAATGATGAAGTAGAACGTTATCTGGATCTAATTCAGATGACAGATCATGCTTCCAAAAAACCAGCGAAGCTTTCGGGCGGGCAGAAGCAAAGAGTCGCAATAGCACGAGCGCTTATCAATAAACCTGATGTTCTACTTCTGGATGAACCTCTTGCCGCACTCGATTTGAAACTACGGCAGAGAATGCTTGTAGATCTCGACTGGATGCATGATGAAGTTGGAATCACTTTTTTGTATGTTACCCACGATCAGAGCGAAGCGATGAGTATAAGCGACACAATCGCTGTAATGAACAAAGGTCGTATTGAACAGAAAGGAACGTCTGTTGAGGTTTATGAAGCACCAAGAACGAGTTTTGTAGCAGCGTTTATAGGCGATACCAATTTCTTTGACGGTGAAGTTAAAAGCATAGATGGAGATTATTGTCTTCTTTCTGTTGAATCTTTTCCGGATATACGCGTTTATAATGACAAGGCTGTAAAGCCCGGCGGAAAGGTATATCTGAGCATAAGACCCGAAAAAATAGGGATATCTCACAACAAACCGGCTGATGAAAAAATAAACCTTCTGAAAGGCAAGGTCGAAGAAATAATTTATCTCGGTTCGCATACTAAATACTGGATCAGCGTCAACGGTTTCAGGATTTCAGTTATTGCAGTCCACAACACCTTTATGCTTGATATTAAAGAAATATCTTTCAATGACGAAGTATATATTTACTGGAGTCTTGACAGCTGTTATATGCTTGAGCAGTACAAAGAAGAGGATGAGGCATTGCTTACTTTACCTGATGATGAAATTCTTGATCAGGAAACAGTATGAAGTTTTCAAATAATCCCAAAAAAATAAATGAGTTACTCAGCTCATTTCCTTCTTTCATCTGGCTCGTAATTCTTTTTGTTATTCCAATCGGTGTAATTTTTGCAATTGCATTTAGAGCGGCTGATCCTTACGGCGGAATAGGTGACGAGTGGACACTTTCAACTATTAAAGAGCTTTTTAATCCTGTATACCCTGCGATATTCTGGAGAACAATATATCTTTCGCTTATTTCAACATTCATTGCTATTCTTCTCGCTTTACCGGTAGGTTATTACATCGCCCGTACAGGCAAAAGAATGCGCGAAATCTTTTTAGTTCTTGTAATCGTTCCTTTCTGGACTAATTTTCTGATACGAATAATCGCATGGAAGGTTTTGCTTCATCCGGACGGATTTATCAAGAAAATTCTGGTTGCTTTGTCACTTGCTGATCCTAATTCGATTCTGTTATATCGACCTGAAACTGTTCTCATTGTTCTTATTTATTCACATCTTCCTTTTGCCATTTTGCCGATATATGCTGCGGCTGAAAAATTTGATTTTTCTTTGATTGAAGCCGCAAGAGATCTCGGAGCTAACCGCTTTCAGGCTTTCAGAAAAGTCTTCATTCCCGGAATCAGTTCCGGTATTGTCGCTGCATTTATAGTTGTTTTGATTCCGTCTCTCGGTTCCTATGTTATTCCTGAGCTTGTAGGCGGAGCTTCGGTTGAAATGATAGGAAGCAAAATAGCTCAGAGAAGTTTTGTCGACCGCAATCTTCCTCATGCTTCTGCTCTTTCGGCTCTTTTAATGCTAGCAGTATTTATACCGCTTCTTTTTGCGGCTCTCTGGCAGCGAAAAGCCGCTTTAACAGGTAAAGCAAAATGAAAAGAGGGAAATTCGCATTACTCATAACATTATTTGTCATGATATTTTTCTATCTGCCTGTTGTGATAGTTGCTATTAATTCTTTTAACAGCGCACGCTTCGGCGGAGAATGGAAAAGTTTTACATTGATTTGGTATTCTAAACTTTTTGCGGATAAGAATATCTGGTCAGCATTTATGAATTCGCTTCTTATAGCTTTATCTTCCGCAGTTTTGTCAATGATTCTCGGCTCGGTTGCCGCATTTGCACTCGAAAAATACAAATCGCGTTTTCAGACTATTCACCGTATGCTTCTTTTCTCACCGCTTGTGGTTCCTGATATTTTGATAGGAATGAGTCTTCTTATATTTTTTGTTGCCGTAAAAATTCAGCTTGGACTCATGACTGTTTTTCTTGCTCATGTTACATTCAGCATTAGCTACGTGGCGATGGTGGTTCTGGCAAGACTGCAGGATTTTGATTCTTCTCTTTATGAAGCGGCTCTTGATTTAGGAGCAGGAAGATTTAATGCGATGAGACTTGTTGTAATACCGCTTGTGTTTCCCGGAATTCTTGCAGGCGGGATAATGGCGTTTACTCTTTCAATTGACGATTTTGTTATAACTTTTTTTGTTTCAGGCGCCGGAGCTGCGACTTTGCCCGGATATATTTACAGTATGATGAAACACGGGTTCCCTGCTGTAATAAATTCTCTTTCGGTTCTTTTTGTTATCGCTACGTTTTGTCTGGTTTTAATGAGCCGCAAATTTTTGGTTAAGCAGTAATTGCTTAACCCGAGATATGACGCAAAACATCAGCATATTGCTCCTTGCCCTTAATTTCAATGATTCTTTTTTCAATTTTTAGAGGTATATTCTGCAGTTCAAAATGCGGGTTATCTATCAATTTCTCCGGACTGTTTCTAATCACCAGATACATGTCTGGCGCTAAAGCGAACAATCTGCTTTCTTCATCATTATTAGAAAAGTATGCCTTAAGCTGGCTGCAAACTTTCATAATATTATGGTAACCGGTATGAGAAAAAGTATTTTTTAGGTTTGATATTCTGAATATTTCACAGAATCCGGTTTTATTGCTTGAATAGGAAGAAAATTCTTTCAAAATCAAAGAAAATATTCCCGACAAATCTGATTTATTGTTTTGTTGAAAATTATAAACATCAATAATAATTTCAGAGAATTTATTGAAAGTATTCTTGTTGAAATAATCCGATGACGAAAGAGAACAAACCGAACATGAGTTATATTCATCACTGACATAAAGCGGAGATGTAATTCCTTCAATACTAATCTTGCCGCCGGATTTTATTTTATCACTGGTTGAAATTATATCTGCCAGTGATTTTTCACCAGAATATTCTATTATAGTCGATTTTTTATAATCGTATATACCTGAAAAAAAAGCAAAATTTTCCGAAGAATGCAGACTAAGCAGTGTTTGAACCGAAACCGACTCATTGAGATTTTTGAACTCTGCCGCTATATTATCTTCAATTATTTCAATTTCACTTAAAGCATCGGTTTCACTGATCTGGTTCTGTCTGATCTTTTTTATCAGATTTCCAGCAGAATCTGCACAAGAAATATTATTATTCATTGATTTCACCAAGATATATATCTATATTTTTTAAAATAAATTTAGCAATATCTTTTTTTAAAGCTCTATTGAGTTCTTTTTTCAATCCGTTTTTAAAATAAATTGTTATTTTATTATAATCAGATTCAAATCCGCTTTCCGAAGTAGAAACGTCATTTGCACATATAAGATCAAGATTCTTTTCTCTAAGTTTGCCAAGTGCGTATTTTTCAAGATCATTTGTTTCTGCCGCAAAACCGGCAAGAATAAGATTATTGAAATTCATACTTTGCCTTATTTTATTTGATTCTATCAGGATATCAGGATTTTTTACCAGAGTTATGTTCAGTTCATATGATTTTTTTTTAATTTTGACTGGAGATATTTCCTTAAAAGAATAATCAGCTGGAGCAGCTGCCATTATCAAAAGAGCATTATCCGAGAGCTGATTTTTAACTGCGTCAAGCATATCTTTCGTCGAGACTACTTTTATAATTTCGTATTTTTTACTTATTATGAGACTTTTATCAACATTTCCGGCTATCAGAACTGTGTTAAGTCCTGCTTTAAAAGCCGCATCAGCGATTGAGATGCCCATCTTGCCGGATGATTTATTTGTCATAAATCTGACAGGATCAAGCATCTCGATGGTTCCACCGGCACTGACTATGATTTTTTTATCAGATAAGTTTTTTAGTTTCATTATAAATTTTCTCTATATCTGCAAGTTTTCCTGTTCCTTCATCACCGCATACAACAGCACCTTCAGCAGGTTCTATGATATAGACGCCGCGTTTTTTAAGCGTATCAATGTTGTGAGTCACTGCGGCATTTTCCCACATATCAGGATTCATGGCGGGTGCTGCTATAACAGGACATTTGACAGAAAGAAATGTCGTTGAAAGCAAATCATCAGCGATACCGTTTGCAAGTTTACCGATTATATTTGCTGTTGCCGGAGCAATTACTAAAATAGAAGCATTCTCTTTCAATTTGATATGACCCATCATTCTGTAGTCTCTTACAAAAGAATCCGTATAGACAGGATTTCCGGTGATTGTTTCAAAAAGGAGAGGCCGTATCATTTCAGTTGAATTCTTTGTCATTATAACATGAACACTGAAACCTTCTTTAACGTATTTTCTTGCAAGTTCACATGATTTATAAATAGATACAGATGATGATACACCTAGAAGTATTTTTTTCATTTTGATCTCCTGAACATTTTTTCAAATTCAGTTTCTGATATATTGAACACGAAAGGCCGTCCATGAGGACAGCGGAGTTCTGCGCCGGAATTAAAAACATAATCAACCAGCGATTTAATATCAGATTCTGTCATTTTATCATTTGCCCGTTTAGCACTGTGGCAGGCTGCTTTAGCAGCGATCATTTCCTTGATGCTGTCAAAACGTTCTCCTGCACTTTCTGAAAAGTCGTCAACAAAATCATGAATACTCATTCCCTGCAAAACATCGGGTATTGCAGAAACTGCAAAGGTATCTTCGGAAATTGTATCAATATCAAAACCGATTTTTCTGAATTCTTCAAGATTATCGGAAACTTTTTCAAATTTTGTTTTTGGTAATGCAATTTTTTCGGAAAAAATAAGCGAAAAGGAATCAACATTTTCTTTTCTGGCAAGTATCGCGTCAAAAAGCATGCGTTCGTGCGCCGCGTGAAAATCAATAAAATAAACAGAGTTATCTTTTTCTGCAATTATATATTTTCCGAAAATAGTCCCTAATGACTTATAATTTAATTCTGAATGGTATGAAGAGATAATATCTTCAGCATTTGTATCATTGTAAGTATTGCGCATTGAGCTTGTATTAAAAAAGGATGCGTTTGCATGGTCTGGTTCGTTTGTTTCTTCATGAGTGATTTCATTATGTTTAAATGATACGTTTGATTCGTTCGCAGATTTTTGAAAGGCGTCTCCGGCAGAATAAATTCTGCTTCCGAGAATCTTTTTAGCAGTCGAATAAATCATCGAATCGATGTAACGCGAATCAAAGAATTTAATTTCTTTTTTTGCCGGATGAATATTTACATCAATCAGAGAAGGATTTATGTTAACATAAAAAAAACACTGCGGATATCCGTCCGAAAGAAATCCTTCATATGCACGTTTAAGAGTATAGTTCAGATATTTGTATTCTATCGGTCTTCTGTTTACGAAAAGATACTGGTCAGAACGTGTCTTTTTGAATGCAGACGGTTTTGAGATAAAAGCTTTTACCGATACATCAACATCGCAAATTTCTCCTTCCATAAGCATGGAATAATCGAAAAGATCTGATATTCGTGATTTTTCATCAGAAGATTTTAAAATCACCGAAGGAGCCGATCCGTCAAATGAGTATCTGAAGGATATTTCATGTCTCGACAGAGCCAGAGAATAAATGGTTTCTCTAACGAGTTTTTTTTCTGATTGAAGTGATTTTAAAAATTTTTTGCGGGCAGGGGTGTTGTAAAAAAGATTTTCCACTATTACGGTTGTTCCTTCTTCACCGTAATAATCAGAAAATTCAACTGAATCAAATTCTGCTGTAATTTTACCGCCGGATTCTGAATTCTTTTCTTTTGACATTATGCAAAGTTTTGCGATTGAAGCGATACTTGCCAGAGCTTCACCGCGAAAGCCGTAAGATGTTATAGAATAAATGTCATTGACATCGCGAATTTTTGATGTTGCGTGTTCTCTTATAGATAAAGGCATATCTTCATTTGAAATACCTGAGCCGTTGTCCCGTACAATTATCTTCTTCATTCCCGAATCAAAAACAGAGATTTCTATTTCAGAACAACCTGCATCTATGGAGTTTTCAACCAGTTCTTTAATTACTGAATACGGGCCTGCCACTACCTCTCCGGCGGCTATCATATTTTTTACATTTTCAGGTAGTATTATTATTTTAGACATAATTTAATTTTTCTTTTTCATGATAAGTGTCAACATCAATTCTATCAAGATTTTTATTGACAGAAGGAGTGCAGAATCTTTAATTGTCTTATACGGTGAGCGTAGTTCAATGGTAGAGCCCAGGATTGTGGATCCTGTTGTTGCGGGTTCGAGCCCCGTCGCTCACCCATAATTTCTTTTAAGTCTTTTTGTTTTTTATCGAAAAAACTTGACAGAAATTAGTATAAAGTGTGTTTTAGTCGCATATCTTGCGAGTGTGGCGAAATTGGCAGACGCGCTAGACTTAGGATCTAGTGTTTAAACGCGTGTGGGTTCAAGTCCCTCCACTCGCAAATACGCGGGAATAACTCAGCGGTAGAGTGCAACCTTGCCAAGGTTGAAGTCGCGGGTTCAAATCCCGTTTCCCGCTCATGCCGCAACAATCGTTGCGGCATTTTTTTTTGCTCATTATTGCAGTTGAGGTATATCGTGAAAATATTAAAAGACAAAAAGCTTGAAAATGCATCCGTAGAACTTGAAATAGAAGTTGAAAAGGAAAGCATTCAGTCAAAGTATGAATCCGCATTTACAAAGATCCGCTCAGAAGCGGCAATTGACGGCTTCAGAAAGGGGAAAGTCCCCATGGATATCATTAAGAAAAAATTCACCGCCAAAGCGGATGAAATAGCTTGTGATGATATTATTCGTGAGACTTATCTTGAAGCGGTGAAGGAAAAAAATTATAACCCTATTTCTTATCCTAAAATTGAATTCGATAAATTTTCAAAAGATGAAAATCTGAAATACAAGGCAACATTTGAAATATATCCAATAATCAATTTGAAAGAATATAAGGGTATAGCTGCAGAAGAAAAACAGATCGAAGTTAGCACAGAAGATCTTAATTTCGAAATTGACGCGGTGAGAGAACGTTTCGCCGTAATCAATAAAAAAGAAGATGCCGCAGCAGTTGTTGAAGATGGAGATCTTGTTAAGATTGACGTTAAACGCACGGATGATTTGAAATCAGATGAACTTGAATCGCGTCAGTGGGGAACAGTTACTGTTGTTTCCGGTAAAAATAAAGAAGAACAAGAATTTGATAATTATGTAAAAGGAATGAAAGCCGGCGAAGAAAAAACTGTTACTTTTTCATACCCGAAGGATTATTCAGTCAAAGATCTTGCGTCAAAGAAAGTTACTCACATTATAAGAATTAAAGAAATCAGTGAAAGAAAACTTCCAGAACTTAATGATCAGTTTGCAAAAGATGCCGGTTTTGAATCTGTTGATCAGATGAAAACAAAGATCAAAGAAGATCTTATAAAGTATTGTTCAGATAGAGCAAAATCTATGGCTAAAAACCAGATTCTGGAAAAAATCGTAGAAAAAGGTTCTTTCGAAATTCCTCTTTCAATTATTGACGGTGAAAAGAAATCGGTTTTTGAAAGATTTAAAGCAAAGATCGGACTTTCAAGCTTTAATGGAACTATTGCTGATTTTTCTAAAATAATGGGCAAAGAAGGCGATAATTTCGAGAAGAAACTTGAAGAAGAAGCTATGAAGTCAATAAAAACTTCATTAACTCTTTCGGATGTTGCAAAAAGCGAAAAAATTCAGGTTACTCCAGAGGATTTTAAGCAGGAAATAGCAAAAATGGCTGAAAGAGGACATACAACCGAAGCAGAAGTCATGAAAATGGTAAAACAGAATAATCTTTATGAGCAGATTCATTCTGAGATGCTTTTTGAAAAAGTTTATGATTTTCTCTACACCAATGGAAAAATAAAGCAGCTTTCGCCAATAAGTGTCAAAGAATTCTTTAAATAATACGAGCCGCGCAAGCGGCTCTCTTTTGATTTTGGCGTTTTTTGCCGAAAATTAAGTAATATGTTTTGACTCAATGTATTTTTTTTGTACATTGTTGTTAGTTCCGTAAAAAATATTTCGCACAGGAGTTTTTATGAGCATGATCCCTTTTGTAATTGAACAAACATCACGCGGCGAAAGGTCGTATGATATATATTCAAGACTTTTAAAAGACAGAATAATTTTTCTTGGAGAAGCGATCGATGACCATATTGCAAACGTTATAATTGCACAGCTTCTTTTTCTTGAGGCAGAAGATCCGTCTAAAGATATTCATATGTATATTAACTCTCCCGGAGGTGTTGTAACTTCAGGGCTTGCAATTTATGATACGATGCAGCTTATCAAAGCCGATGTAGCGACTCTTTGTGTCGGACAGGCTGCAAGTATGGGGGCTTTTCTTCTTTGCGGCGGAGCAAAAGGGAAAAGAGCTGCCTTGCCTAATGCAAGAATAATGATACATCAGCCGTCCGGCGGATTCAGCGGTCAGGCTTCAGATATCGAAATTCACGCAAGAGAAACACTGAGTCTCAAAAAGCGTTTAAATGAAATGATGGCATCTAATACAGGAAAAACTCTAGAACAAATTGAAAAAGATTCAGATCGTGATAACTTTATGACATCAGCTGCGGCTCTTGAGTATGGACTAATTGATAAAATACTTGAGAAGCGGGCATAATTGAGGAAAAAAATGGCAAAAAAAGAAGCTAAAAATCCTAAACAGCCGATTTGTTCTTTCTGCGGAAAACCGCAGGAGATGGTAAAAAAAATGATTGCCGGTCCGGGAGTTTTCATCTGCAACGAATGTATTTCTCTTTGCACCGAAATAGTTGAAGAGGAAGAATTCATGGGTGAGGAATCACCTGAAAAATCTATTGCTGATATTCCAAAACCGGCTGTAATAAAAAAATATCTTGATGAATATGTAGTCGGTCAGGAGCACGCAAAAAAAGTCCTTTCCGTAGCTGTTTATAATCATTATAAAAGAATATTTTCTAATTCAAGATTGAAGAAGGGCGATGTTGAAATTGAAAAAAGCAATATTCTCCTTATCGGTCCTACAGGAACAGGCAAAACACTTCTTGCACAGACTCTTGCAAAACTTTTAAATGTGCCTTTTGCTATTGCCGATGCAACAAGTCTTACTGAAGCCGGATATGTCGGAGAAGATGTTGAGAATATTCTTCTCAGACTTATCCGCAATGCTGACAGTGATGTTAAGCGTGCAGAAACCGGAATTATTTATATTGATGAAGTAGATAAAATTTCCCGCAAATCAGAAAATCCTTCAATTACACGTGATGTATCCGGAGAAGGTGTTCAGCAGGCTCTTTTGAAAATCATAGAAGGAACCGTAGCGAATGTACCTCCTCAGGGAGGACGCAAACATCCTCATCAGGATTATATTCAGATTGATACACGGAATATTCTTTTTATCTGCGGCGGGGCTTTTGTCGGTCTTGATAAGATTGTACAGAACAGAATATCCGTTAAATCAATTGGATTCGGCGCTGACATAAAGACTAAAGAAGAACTTAAAAAATCCGAAACAATGAAACTCGTCGAATCGGATGATCTTGTGAAATTTGGAGTTATTCCTGAACTTATCGGAAGACTTCCTATGATTGATACGCTTGAGGATCTTGATGAGGAAGCATTTAAAATGATACTTACTCAACCAAGAAACGCACTTATTAAGCAGTATCAGAAAATATTTGCTCTTGAGGATGTTGAGCTTGAGTTCACCCATGAAGCGGTCTGTGAGATCGCCAAAATTGCAATAAAACGCGATTGCGGTGCGCGTGGTCTCAGAACTGTGCTTGAAAAACTTATGCTTGATTTGATGTTCGAAGTTCCTTCGAAGAACAATGTTCAGAAAATCACGATAGACGAAAAGGTTGTTTTAGGTGAAAAGAAACCTGAGATTAAACTCCGTAACAGGGAAAAAACCGCATAGTTATGAAAAAAACAATCGATGATTCAAAGAAATATCCGTTATTACCACTGAGGGATGTTGTTATATTCCCTCACATGGTAATTCCTCTTTTCGTGGGACGTGATATGTCGGTCAAGGCGCTTGACAATGCAATGCAGAATGACCGGCTTATAGTTCTAATAACGCAGACCGATCCGGATATTGCCGTACCTGAAATGAAGGACCTTCATAAAGTCGGTACGGTATGTGAAATTTTGCAATTGCTCAAACTGCCTAACGGAACCATAAAAGTTCTGGTTGAAGGAATTGGAAGAGTCTACGTTGACGATTTGCAGGAAACAGATGAAAAATACTTTGAATCATCCGTTAAAATATTCGAAAAACAATACGATGTTGATGATTCTGTATTTCAGTTGAAAGAAGAATTATTTATTGCTTTTGAAGAATATATCACACAGAATAAAAAAATCCCTAAAGAAGCCTTATCAAGCGTAAGAAATATTGAAGATCTCGCTCACATGACAGATGCCGTATCTTCTTATGTTTCAATGAGAGTTGAACTGAAACAGACCCTTCTTGAAACCGCGAGTCCGGCTGAACGTATTCCTTTGCTGATAAAATATATTAAGGGCGAATCCGAAGTTCTTGAACTTGAGAAAAAGATTCATTCTCAGGTTCGCCGCCATATGGAAAAAACACAGAAAGATTATTATCTTAATGAACAGATGAAGATAATAAAAAAAGAACTTAATGACGGTGAAGAACCTGCTGATGAAGCCGAAGAACTTACTAAATCAGTTGAAAAATCGCAGATGTCGGAAGAAGCTAAAGAGAAAGCTTTTAAAGAAATAAAACGTTTATCTAAAATGCCTCCTCTTTCAAGTGAATCTGCAGTAGTCAGAAGTTATATTGAATGGCTTCGAGATCTTCCGTGGCAGGAGAAAACTAGAGACAATAAAAGTGTTGAGCATGCAAAAAACGTACTTGATGAAGATCATTTCGGTCTTGATGAAGTCAAAGAAAGAATTATTGAGTTTATAGCAGTAAAACATCTTTCAAATAAAATCAAGGGACCTATATTGTGCTTCGTGGGCCCTCCGGGAGTAGGTAAAACATCACTCGGAATGAGTGTTGCCCGCGCATTAAACCGTAAATTTGTACGCATAGCCCTTGGCGGTGTCAGAGATGAGGCTGAAATTCGCGGTCATCGCAGAACATACGTCGGCTCTCTTCCGGGAAAAATTATTCAGGCAATGAAAAAATCAGGTAAATCAAATCCTGTTATTCTTCTTGATGAAATTGACAAAATGTCGACTGATTTCAGGGGAGATCCGTCAAGTGCACTTCTTGAAGTACTTGATCCTGAACAGAATTCAACATTTCAAGATCATTACATTGAAATTCCTTTTGATTTGAGTCAGGTTCTTTTTATAACAACTGCAAATGTGGCACATCAGATTCCTTTGCCTTTGCTTGACCGAATGGAAATTATTGAAATCGGCAGTTATACCGAAATTGAAAAACTTAATATAGCAAAGAAATATCTTCTTCCTAAACAGATGAAGGAGAACGGTATAAGTGAATCGAATCTATTGATTTCTGACGATATGATATATTATCTAGTCCGTCATTATACCCGTGAAGCAGGCGTAAGAAGTCTTGAAAGAACTATAGGCAAAGTATGCCGCAAACTTGCTTGTGAACTAGTTGAAAACATCAAAGAAGAAGAAAGAGCCGGTTTTGTTAAAGAAATAACACCTGAAGTTCTTAAAAATTATCTTGGTGCTGTAAAGTATAAGGATAATGAAAAAGAAAAACAAAATGAAGTCGGACTTGCTAATGGACTTGCATGGACAAGCGTCGGTGGTGACGTTATGCCTATCGAGGCTTCTCTCGTAAAAGGGAAGGGTAGTCTCATGTTAACAGGTAAGCTTGGTGAAGTTATGCAGGAAAGCGCGCAGGCAGCTTTTACTTATGTTAGATCAAACCTGCATATTTTCAATATCAATCCTGAGTTGACTACCGAATATGATCTTCATTTACATGTTCCGGAAGGAGCTATTCCTAAAGACGGCCCATCTGCGGGAATCACTATGGGAGTTGTAATTGCTTCACTTTTATCAAAAATTCCTGTAAAATGCAATGTTGCTATGACAGGTGAGATAACATTACGCGGAAAAGTTCTTCCAATCGGAGGATTGAAGGAAAAAGTAATCGCGGCACACCGTCTTGGAATTACAGAAGTAATAATACCAAAGGATAATGAGTCGGATATTGAGAAAATACCTGAAAGCGTTAGAGAAAAAATAACTTTTCATCCGGTAAGAAAAATGGAAGAAGTTCTGTTTCTTGCTCTCGAGTCGCCCGAGAAGCTTATGAAAAACGATAATGACAATCAGGAGTTCGTATCGTCGTCTGCAAAAGACAACAGCGGGGAAAAAGCAATTCACGGTTAATATTTTTCGAGAACATAAACGATTCTATTTGAATTGCTTTTAACTTTTTCTTTTTGAGTGCTCGAATATTTTTCAATGATTTTGAAACCGTTTTCTTTGGTAATATCGTCAAATTCTCCGGTTCGGTATGCACGCATTGTGTGTGAATCTGTGAGCTGTTTAACGTCTGTACCTCCGCTGATTTCATAACGATAATCTACCTGAACAGTTACAACATCAGAATCATTGATTACATTAAAGCCCCTTTCTCTTTTGATTTTTTTACCTGAAGCAATTGTTGTTGAGACATGACTGATTTCTTTTTTTCTGATTAGAAGAACTGGTTCAGCACTCCATATTTCAAAAATTGCTATCCCGTTTTTTTTAAGAGAATTTCTTGTATTCCAAAGAGCTAGGTTAATTTCGTTGTTATCAAGAAGATAATCCATTGAACCGAAAAGACTGATTGCGCAGTCGTATTTTTCGAAGTATTCAAATTTCTTCATATCGGAAACTATAAATTCAATTCCACCATATCTTTTTTTTGCAATTCTTATCATATCTTCACTAGAATCAATCCCTGTGCATTTTACGGCTTCACGGCTCAGGAGATTGCAATGTTCTCCGGTTCCGCAGCCTATATCGAGAAGATAAACAGGAATTTTGTTAGGAAGGTAATTTCTGATAAAAAAAACATCATTGGCAATATTTCTTCCGTTATTTTCAATAAAGTAATAGTATTCAGCCAATTCGGAATATAATTTCATCACATTATAACAAAATTAAATTTATTTTTAAGATAGTCTTTTAAATATCTTTCTGATTCATGCGTTTTCTCAATGCTGAACAGGTCAGTTGCTATCTGCTCGCATTCAGCTATCGTCACATTTCTTATAATCTGACGGATGTGATTCATGAATGACGCACTCATTGATAGTTCTCTGAATCCAAGACCAAGCAGAAGCATGGTATATTTTGGTTCTCCTGCGATCTCTCCGCATATTGAAATTGAGGTATTTGTTACTTTAGCAATTTCTACTACACGCTTTAGCATTCTCAAAATAGATAGATCAAGAGGATTATATAAATATGCTATTTTTTCACCTATACGGTCAACAGCTAAAGTATACTGAATCAAATCATTAGTACCTACCGAAAAGAAATCAACATGCTTCGCAAGAATATCCGCAGTTATTATTGCCGCCGGAACTTCCATCATTATTCCGAATTTAATATTCTCATCAAAAGCATGACCTTCTGATCTGAGTTCTTGCTTAACTTCTTCCAGAATTTCCTTAACACTGTAAATTTCATTTACTGTAGAAATCATCGGAATCATAAGTTTTACGTTTCCATAACTGCTTGCACGCATAATTGCTCGAAGCTGTGTTTTGAAAATCGGAATATTAGCCAATGAAAATCTCACTGCACGGCATCCGAGAAAAGGATTTCTTTCGACATACTCTTTGTTAAATGAAAATATTTTATCTCCGCCGACATCAATTGTTCGGATAGTTACAGGAGCAGGTTTAAAATATTCAATAACTCTGACATATTCTCTGAACTGTTTTTCCTCATCAGGAAGATTTGAACCAATAAATAGAAATTCTGATCTGAATAAACCGATCCCCGATGCGCCTTTTTCTTTCATTATTCGCATTTCTTCCGGAAGCTCGATGTTTCCATTGAGAATGATGCGGGTTCCGTCTTTAGTAATAGAAGGCTGATATGTTAACTTTGAAAGTTCCTTTTCGAGAATTAGAAGTTTCTGCTGATGATCAATATAATCCTGTATTTCTTCATCTGTAGGGTATATTAATACTTTGCCGTGAACACCGTCAACGATTACCTTGTCGCCGTCTTTAATCTTGCTTGTGCCGTGAACAGTGCCGACAATTGCCGGGATTTCTAGCGCTCTGGCAAGAATGGCTGTATGAGATGTCCTGCCTCCGGAGTTAGTCACAAAAGCAAGTACGTTATCCTTATTCATCGATGCAGTATCTGAGGGAGTCAGTTCTGCAGCAAAAACGATAACTTCATCTTTTAAATCAGCAAGAGATTCGAACTCAACTTTTTGAAGGTTCCCTATAAGCCGTTTATGTATATCGGAAATATCTAGGATACGTTCACGCATGTAATCATCTTCTATCGAATCAAGAGACTGGATGAGCTGAAGAGAAATATCATTAAGAACCCATTCTATGTTGCGTTTTTCATTTTGAACAGTTTCTATTGCTTTTTTAACAATTTGCGGATCTTCAAGAACCATTAAATGCGAAGTAAATATGTCAGCCATCTCATCAGAAAGAGAGGAGGCGACCTGCTGCTGAATTTCCTTTATTTCCTGTTTTGTCTTTGAGACTGCAACATTCAACCTGGATATCTGCTGTTCCACTTCAGAATCAGAAATGGAATATTTTGGTATAACTATTCGCGCACCTTTATATAAATAAGCCGTGCCGATTCTTATTCCAGGGGAAGCAACAATACCGTTTAAAATTTCTCTAGCCATCACACTACCTGATAAAATGAATGAAAAACACGACTAACAAGGCTTACGGCATATTATATTACCCGTGAAATGCTTTGTCAAGTGCAATGAATACTTTATGATAAATAAATAATTCATCAAGGGAAATTGCCCGGCACCATAATTCCTGAAGTTTCATCAAACCCAAGCATTATGTTCGCATTCTGAATTGCGTTACCCGATTGACCTTTCATTAAATTATCGATGATGCTAGTCACAAGGATTTTGCCTGTACGTTCATCATAAAGCGGTCTGATGATACAGAAATTTGAACCTCGTACATCAGAAAGATTAGGCGATTTTGAAGTTATTCTGACGAATGGTGAATTTTTATAATAATCAGAAAAAACTGAAACAAGAGCTTCTGATGATATTTTTGCAGATGGATCGGCGTAGACATTTGATAAAATACCCCTTGATATCGGAACAACCTGAGGGATAAAAAAGAGTTGATGTCCATTGTTCTTCATATTTATTATATTTTCGACTTCAACTAAATGCTGGTGTCTGCCTTCACGGTATGTGTTAACATTTTCATGTCTCTGTGGATAAAAATTAGCAGAACCAGGATTTTTGCCGGCACCTGAAACACCAGACTTGCTGTCGGCAACAAGAGTTCCTTTTTTAATTAGACCAAGCTCTGTCAAAGGTAGAGATGCAAGGATCATTGATATCGCAAAACATCCTGGATTTCCGACAATTTTGGCATTTTTAATTTTTTCACGATTAAGCTCAGGCAAGCCATAGACTGAATGTTTGAGTAATTCGGGTGATTTATGCTCAGGAATCATTGATTTATTTTCTGCATAGATTTTATACTCATCAAGAGTTTTAAATCTGAAGTCACCGCTGAAATCAACTACTGGAATATTTCTTTCAAAAAAAGGTTTAATTAATTCCATTCCGGCTTGATCGGGTGTTGAAAAAAAAGCTATATCAACGGCATTGTAATCAATCTCTGAAAGATCTTTTACTTCAATATCATAAAACCCGGTTAAACTTGGGAAAATATCACTAATTTTCATTCCGGTTTCTTTTCGGGCAAAGAGCTGTGTAGCTTCCAGTTCAGGGTGTCGTGTTAAAATTTCAAGGAGACCAAGACCTCCGAAACCTGTAGCACCGACTATAGCGCATTTTTTCTTCATGAAAACCTCGATATTAAACACAGAATTCTTTTAAACCAATAACAATATCAGCTATATTTGGCAAATAAAAAAAGATATTACTGCATTTAGCGATAAATCATATTATATTTACAACTTCCGATAATATATATTATGTCTCATTAATTCAATAAGTATAAAATAATTAAGTATTTTATACTTCCTTCTGAACTACTCGGATTCTCCCGAATATATGGCGGAAAAAGTTCCCGAAGCTGTTATTTCTTTATCCTTAAATTTACCTGTTGCAGGTTTGAAGCTAACGTTGTCAGTAAGAGTTATTATTATAGTATCTCCGATTTTTTTAGGTTCATCATCAATTTTCATTCGAACTCCAAACTGACGGTAATTATCTGCGATTACAGAAGAAACCATTGGATCAGAATTATAAAGCAATGTTATAGACTGTTCGTTATCAGTTGTTTCTCTGAAAATATTCCGAATTTCCTTTTCTGATATCTGATTGTGATTTAAAAGTATAAGGCGGTATCCGTCATTATGCTTGATGCAATATCCGTAAGGAAGATCAATTTTCTTGCCGTCGACTGTAATACTTCCGGAAGGCTTAGATGCAACTGTACATGCTGTCAAAACGCATAAGATTACAAAAATCATTGATGATATTTTTTTCAATTTAAAATCTCCTATTTTTTTAATAGGAAAAATTTCAGCAATTTCGTCAAGAGAATATTCCTATTTGCTTACAATGTTACTTTATTCTAAAAAAACATTACTAAATTAAGAGATATCTTCATAAAACATATCTTTTGCTTGTCAAATATTGCCGATATTTTAATCAGTTATTACCTTCAGCTTATATATTTAAAAGGGTTCAAAATGAAAAAAATCATTATTATTGCTTTTTCTTTAGTTTCAGTATTAGCAGTTGCCGCAGCAGTTGCCAATAAATCTATTACGTCAGATGCAGACAAAAAAAACGATGTTAAATCTGCTGTCACACAGGATGCTGCAAAAGAATCAAAAACTTATGTTTTTCCTGATTTTTACAGAGGAATTTATCTGACTCAGCCTTCAGGTAAAAATCCTGAAAAACTCGCACGTTTCATAGAAATGGCAAAAAAATCAAATATAAATACGCTCGTTATTGACGTTCAGCCGGGTCCCGGAAATAAATGCGCTACTCCTGCCGAGAATGTCAAAATGATACTTGATGCAGGACTTCACCCTATTGCCCGTGTGGTCTGCTTTCAGGACGGACTTACAGTATTTCCGGTTTCAAAAGAAAAACTCGAATCAATTTATTCAGTAAGCGAAAGCGCTGCAAAAAACGGATTCAAGGAAATTCAACTCGATTACATCAGATTTGAAGATTCTTCAAAATTAAAACATCTCACTTTGGATCAAAGATATTCATTTGTAGAAACTCTTATTGCGACTACAAAAGAAAGAGTTAAATCTTATAATGTCCGTGTTGCCGCAGATGTTTTTGGACGCATCCCGCTTAATGCCAATGATATTATAGGACAGCGTATGGAATCAATGGACAAGGTAGCTGATGTAATATGCCCGATGGCTTATCCTTCACATTATACATGGAGCCAGAAAATGATGAAAGATCCTTATTTTACGGTTTACACGACATCAGTCAGGGCAAAAGAAAGAGTATCGAATGCACATATTGTTCCATATATTCAGGCTTTCAAAATGAAGGTAAAAACAAGCGGTCTTTCTTTTCAGAAATATCAGGAAGAACAGATAAAAGCTGTACATGATGCTAAAGTTGGCGGATACATTTTCTGGAATGCAGCTCAGGAATATGCTACAACTTATCAAGCTCTTCAGAACTATTATAATATTAAATAATTGAAGTAACCAGGCAGTTTGCTTTTCGCAAACTGCTTTTTTTTATAATCATACTTCATTAAAATATTTATTGCTGATACTTACCTGGCAGCAAATACTAAAAACATTCCCCATGTGATGGTTGTTCCTGTCATCATTCCGGCAAAAACTTCAAGCGGTGTGTGAATTTTTTGAATTACTCTGCTTAAAGATACCGCTAAACCGATAATAACTATTGCAGATATGAGAAAGATACTGTCAAAGGTATATAATGCGGATACTATAGCCGAAAAAGATAGTGCCGAGTGGCCCGAAGGCATTCCGCCGCGCAAGGGTGTACCTTTACCGAAATAAGACTTAATCATGATTACAGAAAGAGTCACTATCATCATTGCAGAGAGCGCGATGTCTCCCTTTTCGTGTTTGATAATATTGAATCCGTTTAAATAAAATGTTTCAAAATAAGGAAGCAGAATATAACATGCGGCAATAATTGCGGTGCCGGCTGAAATTAAAACAGCTCCAGCAGCCATATCTTTAGTAACTCTTGCCATCTCATTTCTTCTCGGTGATACCATGTCTACAAGTGTTTCAACCGCGGAATTGAATATTTCTGAAACAATCACAAGTGCTGCAATCAGAGATACAATTATAAAATCGTTTTTTTGAACGCCCAGAATAAAGCAAATAATTAGGAGAAAAATTATTATAAGAAAATGAATTCTGACATGTCTTTGAGTTTTAGCTGCATGCAAAATTCCTTCTATGGCATAATTGAGTGATTTAACAAATTTTGCTGGCATAATATATCTCTTTTATATTTAAAGACTTAATTAAAGATTTTAAGTCAAACAAAATTAAAAATCCGTTTATATTTTCCTTGAAAAAAAAGGCACTTTAAAAAACAAAAAAGTATGAGCAATTATTTTATATCACATGAGAAATATGCCGAGCTGTGCCACAAACTGCTCTCCATCGCTGAAACAAACGGGATTCATTATGACGGAATAATCTGCCCGCTTAAGGGAGGTTTTTTTCTTTCATATTTTATGAGCCGCAATCTGTCTCTACCTATTAAATATGTAGAAATTTCAAGTTATCGTGGAAAATCACGAGGAGACTTCATTATAGGAGATATTCCAGAACTTAAATCAGGAACATATCTTCTTTGCGACGACATATATGATTCGGGTGAAACAGTAAGAAAGATCAAGGAAATATTCAATAATGTCAAAATTGATGTTTTTGTTCTCGTTTCAAGGAAAAATCTGGAAGAAATAGTAGCAGGAGAAATCATAGGCTCCGACAATTGGGTAGATTTTTATTGGGAACATATATGAAAAACATTTTCCCGATGTTCTTAATTCTCTTTTTATCATGTAAAAGCAATTTCTCACAAAAAAAAGAACATGATTACAATCGCATCGTTTCAATTTCTCCATCCATTACCCGGATGATAATCGATATGGGTAAATCCGATCTTCTTATCGGTATAACTCCGTTTTGTCCGGTTGTGAAAAATGCCGAGCTTATAGGAAATTCAATAATTCCCAGCCTGGAAAAAATAGTTTCTTTAAACCCTGATCTTGTGATAATGAGTATTGAAGATGAAACGATGATAAAAAATGAACAGATCGAAGGTGCCGGAATAGAAATATTATATCTAAAAGAAAATAAATCCTATGATGATATAGAATATAATTACCGTTTAATCGCAAACAAGCTTAATTATAATCCCGATAAGAAGCTTAGTGATTATAAGCAAACTGTATCATCTTTTACTTCAAATAGTATAAAAAAAACAGTGATTCTTTTAAATTCAGTTCCGCTTGTTGCAGTTAGTTCAAATTCTTTTATGTCTGACGCGGCTGAAGCATCAGGTTATTCTAATATCATTAAAACAAAAAATCCCTACCCTTTTATTTCACTCGAGTATCTTGCTAAATTAAACCCGGATATAATACTAATTTCGGATATTGGTGGTTCCGAGGAATTGCGATATATTTTAACGCGAATCGGTGCTAATAATATAAGTTTGAAAATATATAATTCAGAAAATTCCTGCTACTATACTCCAATGGATTTTATTGCTTCCGTAAAAAGCTTTAAGGGAAAATGAAAATTAAATATTTATTTCTGCCGTTAATCATCCTTCTTTACTTAGTATTTCTTTCTTCGGGAGGAAATTTCATAAATCTGTTTTCATTAAATCAAAATACTCCTGATTATTTTATAATAACTAATCTGCGTATTCCAAGATTAATTATTGCATCAATAACCGGAGCTTCCTTAGCTTTAAGCGCACTTGTGTTTCAGTCTATATTCAGAAATCCGCTCGCCGAAGCTTATACAACCGGAGTTTCGGGCGGTGCTTCTTTTGCGGCAGCGTTTGCAATAATTTTTGCAATGCCGCCTTCTTCGATACCGGTTTTTGCTTTTGCAGGAGCTTCTTTATCGGCAGCGGCTACAGTAATTGCAGCCAAGCGTTTCGAACTTTCTGATTCGAGACTTATACTCTTTGGTGTAAGCCTGAATATGTTTTTTTCATCTGCAGTTATGCTGCTATTTTCATTTTCTGAGTCCAGAGCCGTTCACAAAGCACTATCATGGATGATGGGAGATATTTCGATTGCCAGATTTGAATTAGTTCCATTTATAATCCCAGTTTTTATAATTTCATTTATTGTAATTCTTTTTAACTCACAAAAGCTTACAATAATATCATTCGGAGAATCTTTTAGAATAGGATCCGGAGTAAAGAATTCTGATATTTTAGTTCTTTTCCTTGCCGGTTCTGCCCTTGTTTCAATTTCTGTTTCAGCCGCTGGCGTAATACCTTTTGTCGGATTAATCATTCCGCACCTCGTAAGACACTTCGTTGGAGATAATGCCAACAAATTGGTTTTGCTAGTTCCTGTTTGCGGAGCTGTTTTTTTAGCCCTTTGCGACACTTTTGCGCGAACGGTATTTTATCCTTTTGAAATCCCGGCTGGAATAATTACTGGTTTTATCGGCGGAGCTTTTTTTCTTATGATAATTTTTAGAGGAACTGGCCGCAAAGTAATTTAGTTATATGGAGATATGATGAATAAAAATACACAGTGGATTGCACTTGAACGCGCTGAAGGAATAGGAAGTGCATCAATTCTAGAAATAAATGAGACTCTTAAATCATTGTCTCTTAATATAGATGATTTATTCTCTCTTTCTGAAAAAGAAATTCGGGAAGAATTTTCTTTCAAAGAAAGTATCATCAAAGGGATTTTATCTGCAATAAGAATTTCGGAAGAAATTGAAGATGATTGTGCCGACATGGAAGAAGTCGGGATTAAACCTCTGTTTATATTCAGTCAAAATTATCCTGAAATTTTAAAACAGCGACTTGGTAACTCGGCACCTCCCGTGCTTTATTTAATGGGTTCTCAATCAATTCTCACTGAACCACTTGCTGCAGTTCTTGCGCATTCCGAAACCAGCGAAAAAGGTTCAATGATTATTTTCAAAGGAGCTAAAATTCTGACTTCTCATTCAATAGCGACTGTTGGCAACATGAGCAAAGGCGGCGGAACAATCCTTCATAGATCGACCATCGAAGCAGGAGGAAAAACAATCGGAGTTTTGCCATGCGGTTTTATGACTTTCACAATGACTGATAAGATTCAATCAATATATAATCCTGATAATTTTTTGATTATATCTCCTTTTTATTTGAAAGAAGAATTCAATATCTACAGAGCAATTGAAAGAAATAAACTGATTTGCGCTTTATCCAAAGCTGTTTTTATTGTTGAATCTCCGGCAAAAGATGAAGGAGGAATTTTTGAAGCTGCTAAATCCGTACAAAAAATGCATATCCCGCTCTTTACAGCGGAATATGCAGAATATTCAGATCCATCAATGGGAAACCCCACTCTTATTAAAGAATACGGCGCACAGCCTATAAGAGGACGAAAAGATGAAACCGGAGTAAGTCCTAATCTTGATGCCTTTATTGCAAAAATAAAGTTTAATTAATTCTTCAGTTTGTTTATAGACAAATCATGCAACCGCGAAAAAACCATAACGGCAATTATAGCTCCTATTGTTGCATAAAGCATATCCGACTGAGTGTCCCAAACATATCCCTGAGTACCGAGAAATGAATCAGCAGCTTCTCCTGTCGCAATTGACACTCCCCATTCGATAAATTCGTATACTGCGCTGATAGCAAGACAAATTGAAACAACGATATATTTCAGCCAGTTTTTACCATTGACGATTTTTAATCTGACAAGAAGTTCTCTTGCAATAAAAGCAGGAACAAACCCTTGCATAAAATGTCCGACTTTATCATAATTATTTCTTTCAAGACCGAATACTTCTTTAAAATAATTAAATAGAGGTACCTCAGCATAAGTGTATTTCGCACCAATTAGAAGTACAAAACAATGAAGAAGAACAAAAGAATAGACAAATAACGAAAATTTGAATTTTTTATAGGTTAATGATAAAACCAAAAAGAATAAAATAGCAGGAGCAGCTTCCAAAAACCAGGTAAAATAATCATGCGGATTTATTAGCGACCAGATAAACACTGTGAAAAACAAAATGAGATAAACTGTTAATTTTTTCATACTATTCCTTTTTTTTAAGTATATCGTATATTTATAACATATATTGATTCACTGTTTAATTTTGCTTAAAAAAGAATTCCAGATATTCATAATTCTATCTTTGTAATATTCATCTTTGAAACCTCTGAGATCAACTTTCAGCCCGCCCTTTTTTTTTAAATATATATCAGCCAAACCAAGCTTTTCTTTTCCCAAATATATTTCAATCCGCGAATATCCCTGTTTCTCAAGCCTCTTTAAAGCAAGTCCTTCTCTCATAATGTCGGAACATAATAATTCCGCATAGGATATTCTTTCATTTTCTGTATCATCTGATGAAGGCTTCGACATCGCACCGTTTTTAGCAAGGGAATCTGCTATTTCATTATATTCGTCACCGGAATGTGCTTTTACTTTTATCCATTTAATATCAATACCTGATTCTTTTACAAATGAAGCATATTCTTTTGTCAGTTTAATGTTTGTCTTCCATTTTCCCTGCGCCCATGATGCAACACCTTCATAATCATAATGAATCATTATATCCTTTATTGATTTCTCTTTGCACCAAATTAAGAGTTTTTTTACAGCTTCAATTTCTCCTGCAACCTGGCGGTGTGATCCGTCAGAACTAACATAACCCGATTCCTTTTTTATGACATCATTCTCAAGAACAACTACGAAACCATAGCCGGTATTTCCATTAATAAAAGAGCCATCGACATACGCTTTATGCATCGGGTTCGGACTCCTTTAATTTTGATGCAAAATCAATTATTCGATCAGTCCTTTTCTCTGCATCTATTTTAGTTTCTCCTAGATATTCCGATGCAAGTTTAAACTGCTCAATAAAACTTTCTCTATTTTGGCTTATTACAGATTCAAAAAGTTCCTGCGATGTTTTAATATACGTTTCAAGAACTTTGGGTACTTTCGGATTAGATATAGCAATATCGGCATACAGCTCCGGATTTTGATTCAGAATTCTCTCTGCAAAATCAACTCTCATCCGGTAAACTGGAGAGGAAAATTTATCGATCTCTTCAGGAACTGCATTCATTTTTCTCATTGTATTTACTAAAGTTATAGATGTGAAATGAATTAAACCTTGTACAATAGCCATTACTTCATCATGTTTTTCAGGTGTTGAAATTTCAATTAAAGCCCCTGCTTTTCTGAAAATTGCTGTAATTTCGGATATCCACTTATTTCCACGTGCTGGAGTAAGAACTATAACCTGATTCTGAAGATTACTTACTGAAGGTCCGAAAACCGGATGACATCCGATAACTTCACAAGATGAATTTTCAAGCATTGCGTCAACTTCTCTTTTTTTAAGTGAAGTAAAATCCATCAGTACTGAATCTTCATTTACTAGGGGGGCTATCCGCCTGATAACTTCAATAGTGTTTTTTATAGGTACTGTAATAATCACTATATCGTTTGATTCGGCACATTCCTCAGGTGTAATGACGGTATGTCTTGAAGAAACTGTTACAGAGTGACCCATTGATGTAAAAACGTCGGAAAAAAGAGATCCCATTCCTCCGGTTCCGCCGATTATTCCAATTTTTCGGTGCATTCAATTACCTTTGATTAAAATCATGACTATTACTGCAGTTGCAATAATCACAATTTTAGAAAATCCTGTAAACAAATTTCTTTTTATGTTTTTTTTGAAATTTACTTTACAGAGTTTAAAAGTAAATTAGTCTGGACGCAGTGGTGATATATGGAACTCGGTAGTATCTTCAAGCCTGAAAACGTTCTGTTTCTAACAAGTAACGAAAAACAAGTTGCTATCAAAGAAATGATTTCTCACCTTGAATCACAGAAAAAAATCAATTCAACTCCGCGCTATTATGCGCAGGTGATTCACCGTGAATCTCTTGAAAACACAGGCATCGGCAATGGTTTCGCTATTCCTCATGCAAGAACAGACTCAGTTAACGAATTAAATTTTGTTTTCGGGATTTCTTCAGAAGGAATTAGTTACTCGAGTTATGACAATAAAAATGTTAAATACCTTCTTCTTTGCATTTTCCCGACATCAATGAGTACCGAATATCTTTTCCTAGTAAGCATGATAGCAAAAATATTTTCAGTTAAAAAAAACCGTGATGAGCTTGATGGTGCAAAATCAAGCGAAGAAGTATATTCAATACTTAAAAAACATTCAGAAAATTATTACGACAATATTGATTCCAATAAACCAGTTCAGATGGATCATTTAGCAAATCTTGCCGGTGTTCCGACTTCTGATCTCGAACTTTTAATCCGACTCGACCGGTTAAACCGATTATATGATGAAACAAAGAGTCCCGAAATTCATTCTAAAATTGAATCTCTTTGCGGATTAATAGACAAACGTTCTTTTGCATATTATGAAAAAATGCGAAGTAAATGTTCTGAACCGTTTGCAATAGTCGAAAAAAATACATGTTCCGGCTGTCACATGAATATTCCGCCAATAGAAATAAACGAAATAATGGAAAGAAATAAAATATCTATTTGCTCCTATTGCGGCCGATTTTTAATTATTTTATAAAAATTTTCTAAATCTGTATGAAAGCCACTGTAAGACAAAGTTTAAAGCGGATCTTCTCTCGTAATGTTCCAGAGTCAGCTGTTTAGATTTTAAAATATCTTTTTTAAATATTTCTTTCATGTTTTTTCCGAATTCCTGATCAAGAATAACTGCATTAATCTCAAGATTATAATTTACACTTCTACGGTCAAGATTTGCAGATCCGATAGTAGACCAGATCCCATCGATTACCGCTGTTTTTGCATGCAGAACAGAGTAATCATATTCATAGATTTTAACACCGTGCTTCAAAAATCTTTTATAAAGATACATCCCGGCATATCTCACAATAGGAATATCTGTTTTCTTCGGAAGAATCAGGCATACTTCAACTCCTTTCATCGCCGAGTTAATCAATGCTCTGTATATTTTTGAATCAGGAACAAAATAAGCATTAGTAATATAAATAAATTCTTTTGCATTTCTGATAGCAGAAAGATAAGACTCTTTTATCGGTTTAATATTTCTTCTAGTCTTGCTCGAAAGAATCATAACAAGTTTTCCATCTTGCTTACTTAATTCAGGAAAATATGAAGCAAAATCAGAAATTATTCCGCCGCTTCTGATATAGTTTTCCATAAAAAAATATTGTATATCTTTAACGGCAGGACCTTCTATTTTGACGTGAGTATCACGCCATTCATCACCTTGGTATTTTTTTCCGGCATATTCTTTCCCTATATTCATACCGCCGATAAATGCAGTTTTACCGTCAACAACCATTAACTTTCTGTGATCGCGAAGATTAATTTTAAATATCTTTCTGATATTTAAAATAGGATGAAATTCAATAATATCAATACCTGAAGATTTCATATATTCAAACAAATTAGAATTTGTCTGGACTGATCCGACAGAATCATATATCAAATTGACTTCTACGCCGCGTGCTGATGCTTTTACCAGCTCCTTCGCAATTAACCAGCCGACATTATCGCTGTTAAAAATATAAGTTTCAAGATTGATGCTTTTTTTTGCTTTTTTTATCGCAGAAAGAAATAATGTAAAACATTGGTCTCCGTCTGTTATTACATTAATGGTATTTCCACCTGAAAGACCTCCAATTCGGAGCTTTCTCATTTCTCTTAAATATTTAGGAAGAAAGTATCTATTTTTAAAAGCCTTAAAATGCAAAATGTTATTAAAGTCTTTCATTTCGCTAAAGCAGCTCTTTTCTTTTTGGACCTTGTTTCTATTTTAAAATCTATTGAATCATTGCAAATTACGTTTATTGAAACTATTTCTCCAGGATCGGCAGATATGATTTTTGACGATAAACTATCTTCAATTTCTGTCTGAATAATTCTTCTTAAGAATCTCGCACCATACTCTTCACTAAAACCTTTTTCAGCAATATACTCAATGACTTCCTGATCAAATTCAATATTTATTTTTCTTTCAAAAAGAGTATTTTTAATTTCTTTAAACATTAAATTTACTATTTCTTTTATGTCAGAACGGTTCAAGTGTGAAAATGCAATAATTTCATCAATTCTGTTTATAAATTCTGGATTAAATGATTTTTTTACTTCATCTAATGCTTTAACGTTTTCTTCGATAGAGCTTCCTGCAAATCCCAGTTTTCCAGTTCGATCGAATCTTGAATTCCCAATGTTAGAAGTCATTATTATCAATGTGTCTCGAAACGAAATTTTATTGCCGGAATTATCAGTTAACTCTCCTTCATCAAATATTTGAAGAAGAATGTTGAAAAAATCGGGATGAGCTTTCTCTATTTCATCAAATAGAATTACACAATATGGTTTTCGTTTAATTTTTTCGGTCAGTTGCCCTCCATCTTCATAACCGACATAGCCCGGAGGTGAGCCTGCAAGACGCGAAACCGCGTGTTTTTCCATATATTCACTCATGTCGATTCTTATCAGGGAATTATTATCTCCGAAATAATTACGTGCAAGAACTTTCGCCAGTTCTGTTTTTCCGACTCCTGTTGGTCCGGCAAATAGAAATATTCCTATTGGTCTGTTAGTTCTGCGAAGACCTGCTGTCGACCGCCTTAACGATCTGCATATCGATGATATTGCAGATTCCTGACCAATTATTTCTTTTTGTAAATAATTTTCAAGATTTAGAATTTTATTCTTATCTTCAAAACCCATTTCGGCAACGGGAATTGATGTCGATTGAGAAACTATTTTTTTAATACAGTCTTCTGTAACAGTTACAGAGTATTTACCGGTTCTGTTTTTCCAATCGACAATTTTTTTAGAAAAATCCTTTTTTAATTTTATTATTTCATCTCTGACAAAGGCTGCTTGTTCATATTTCTGATTTTCTACATAAAGCATTTTTTCGGATTTCTTTTCATCTATAATACTTTCTATTGCCGAAATATCTTCAGGTTTAAAGGAGTTTTCAAGTTTAGCTTTTGCACCTGCCTCATCAAGAAGATCTATAGCTTTATCCGGTAGAAATCTGTCGCGGATATATCGTGCAGACAATCTTGCCGCAGCTTCAATTGCTGAATCCTCATATTTTACTTTATGATGCTGTTCGAATGATTCTTTTAGACCGGTTAAAATTTTAACTGTACCTTCAACAGAAGGTTCTTTTACCAGTACAGTCTGAAATCTTCTTTCGAGCGCGGCATCTTTTTCAATATATTTTTTATATTCTTTTAGTGTGGTTGCGCCAATACACTGCAATTCGCTTCTGGCAAGAAAAGGTTTAAGTATATTTGCGGCATCAATTGCTCCCTCAGCCGCACCCGCACCCATTATCGTATGAAGCTCATCAATAAACAGAATTATGTTGGCAGAATTCTTTATTTCATTAATAATTTTTTTTAATCTGTCTTCAAATTCGCCTCTATATTTAGTTCCGGCAACGATTGAAGCAATGTCAAATGACAAAATTATTTTGTTGTTTAAAATATCAGGAACATTTTTTGAAGCAATTCTCTGTGCAAGTCCTTCTGCAATTGCCGTTTTGCCGACACCAGCTTCTCCGATAAGAACAGGATTATTTTTTGTCTTTCTCGACAATATTCTAATGACACGGTCTATTTCCTCTTCTCTTCCGACAACAGGATCAAGAAGACCCTTCGAAGCTTTTTCTGTAAGATTGCTTGTATAATCTGATAGAGGAAAAGTAACTTTTTTCTTTGAGCCGTTTTCAGTTTCACCTTTTGAACTGTATATTTTATCAATTTCATCTTTTATTACATCATAGGAAATTCCGGCCTCAATCAATCCGTCAATCCCTCTGGTTCTGCCCTCTTTGAAAAGTGCAAGAAGAAGATGTTCGGTTCCAGTATATAGATTACCGCTACGGTGGGATTCTTCTTTGGCATTTTCAACAACTAGATTAAATCTCGTACTCGCAGGAATGGTCCCGACAACGAAATTTACATCTCTATTATGCAAAGATTTATCAACAGTTCGTTTTAGAAGATCAAAATTAATACCAAGTCGACCAAGAATTTTCATAGCAGTAGATTCATGTTCTTTCAGTATAGCCAGAAGAATATGTTCGGGATCAATCATTTCATTCCCAAGCCTTACTGCTTCTGATTGTGAAATGGATTCTATAATTTTCCTAGCTCTTTTTGTGAATTCAAATATCATCATTCCTCTTCGTAATCAGTTCTCTGATTATATCTGCGCGATAACAGTTTTCTTCTGATAAAGGCATGCCTTTGGCTACCATGCTATATTTTAAATTATTGTGTCCTAATCTAAAAAATAATGGGTTAATATCATTTAAAGAAATTGTTTTGATAACAGATAAAATAATGCCGCATCTTATGTTAGATAAATGTTCAAGGGATTCTTGATAAGAGAGAAGTTTTGCTCTTTCAAGAATCCCCAAAGACTTCATAATTTTATCTTCAAACTCAACCTTATTTTCAGAATAATATTCTTCACGAGTTTCGTTTTCCATCTGAATAAGTGTTGAAGATATATCAGTTATTTGGTTAGAAATATCTTCTTCGGAGGAACCGAAAGAATATTTGTTTGAAATTCTATAAAGACCTGTTGAATTTGAGGAAGAATTGCTATAATTCTCGAAAAGTACTCCTGTTTTGCTCAATCTCTTCTGTATCTCAATCGTTGCCTTAATTAAAGATAATACAGGCAAATGAAGAAAAGAATAAGCAAATGCTGCTGAACCTGATTTCTGCACAGAAGACATAGTGTGACCAAATTTTTCGGAGAAAGAATATGCTGAAACAGAATTAATTATTTTATCAATTTTTACAGCTTCTTTAAGTGCTGATTTAATTGACAATCCGCTTTTGATTATATTTACGCACAAATGCTCTGAACATGAAAATGTCAAAGAATATCCTTTGTTGACATTTACAAGAAATGTTGAATTATCAGTTTTATCTGATTGAATTAAACCTGTTTCTGAAAGGTAATCTACATATTCTGAATCATTCTCGTAAGACAAAGATAATAAAGATTTAGCCTTTAACTCGGGTTTTATTAAATCCTGTTTATGCCTGATTCTCTCAATATAAAATGAATCACTCTCAGTCTGAAATGACACATCAGAAAACGTTCTGTATAGTATCAAACCGCTTGAAAGAGCAGATTCGGGCTTTAGTCCAGGTATGAGCCATTTGATTGTGTCTTGCAAATTATCTTGCCGCCTGTGAAAGAATTATGTTCATTCTATCTCTAATAAGCGCGGCCCGTTCATAATTTTCTTCCATTAGCGAAGAAGACAGCATTTTTTTCAGAGAATAAATATCATCTGTTTCAATATCATCTTGCGAAAGAATATGTTCATAATTATCGCATCTTTCATAATTTTCCGGAACACGACCGGTATAGCCAGAGAAATTAGGTTTAATATTTCTAATCATTTGCTCAAGAGCATCAGAAAAAACAGCATAACAGTTCTGACAACCAAGTTTATTTTTTCGGCTGATGTCTGCAAATGTATATGAACAGCTTGGGCAAACCTTCACATCTTCACCTTCTTGAACTGTTTCGCTGTCCAAAAAAGAAAGAATATCGGGTATAGACAGAGAAAAAGAACTTAACTTAGAATTAAGACCTATCTCTCTGGCGCAAAGTTCACACAAATGAATTTCGCTTTTTACGCTTTTAATAATCTCAGTAAGATGTACCGAAGCTTCATTCTTTTTGCATCTTTCACAAATCATCACTAACTTCCACTCTATATGCTTTAGTTACATTTCATTAATATCAAAAAAAACATATTTTGTCCATAAAAAAACGCTGTTTCCTGATTTAAGCAAAACGATTTAACGTAGATTAAAAGAAAACAGCGTTTAATTAAACAATTAGTAAATTATTTTACTATAATTTTTATTTTTTTTGCTTTATACGGATTCTCTTCCTTTTTCCATGGTTGATAATACTGTAAAAGAATTTCACCTTCACCGGGTTTAACTGCTTTTATTTTAAAGATCTGATAATCAAATCCGCCTGCCAATTGAGTGTCATCAGTAATCACTTCATTTTCAGAAATAATCTCGATGATATCAGGTTTTTTTTCAACAGACCATTTATACCCTGTTGAAAGCTGAGACTTAACGGATATTGATATGGTTTCACCATTTTTCATGGAAACAGATCCATCATTATCTCCAAGTTTAATGATTTGAGTATCCGATGCGCAGGATACAAATAATCCGAAAATAACCAGAAGAAGATACTTCATTCTATTTACCTACCGTTATATAAGACGCACCGCGTCCGATATTGTTGCATCCATACTCAATCCACATATAACCTTTCTCTCCCCAATCCTCGCCCCAGGAATTTTTTATGAGAAAAGATTTTTTAGAATCATCCCATCCAACAATAACAATCGCATGATTTGTATCGTATTGATTGCTCACTTTTGCAAATTCATCAAATATTCCGCCTGTATAAGCCTGAAAAGCCGGTGTGACTTTTACGCTTGCAGCAATAGGACCATATTTTGCAACTGCTTCTTTTATTTGTTTAACAGTAGGAAATTTACCGTCATTTATTGCTTTCCATTCAACAACACGGTATTTTGATGTCAGAATTCCTCCGCACGAATCATTCTTTGCCTTGTATGGTTTCAATTTTTCTTCAACTGCACCATTATCCAAAAGAAATGCAAATACACTCCAATAAGACCCGCCATCACAACTTCCGGCATCACGTCCGTCAGATAATAAGGCACAATCAACGATATACTGCTCAGACAAATCAAGAGCGGTTTTATTGGTTATCAGAAAAACACTTTCATAAACAGCCATCGCAGCAAAAGCCCAGCAGCTTCCGCATAAACCCTGAAATCTGATTGGAGTCAGCATACCCTTGTCGCGCCAATTAAATGCGGATTGATTAGGATCAACGGAGATAAGCGGTACCGGAATTATCGGAAGAGGGTCCGGCTTAAGTGGTGTAACTGGTTTTTCCGGATTCCCCGGCTTAGGCATAACAATTGGGTCAGAAGGTTTAGGATTTATCACTGGTTGATCTGGTTTGGGTTTCTCTACCGGTTTAACAGGTTTCGGCTCAGGTTTTGGTTTTGGTTTTGGAATATTAGGAAGGGGTTTATCACCTGTAATTTTAGAAATATTCTGTTTTATAGCCCAGGTTATCCCAACCTGAAATTTTTTATTTTCGGCAATAATCTGCTTCCGGATGTCATCTACCTGCTTTTTGGTCTCTTCAAGAGTCTTTGCATCGCGGCTTTTCTGGTCCTTAACTGCATTGAAAATTGAATCCCTCATATTTTGTGAAAAAATAATCCCGCTCGTGAGCACGAGAGTTGAAACAGCAAAAATAATTTTTTTCATCCTTTACTCCTTCTCCATCTTGATGAGTCTATAATTATTATAAATTTGTTACAGATATCTCTATATATTTTCAAAAAACAGACTGAGCAAATTAACCATTAAATATAACATTTACATGATTATCGCTAATTATAGACTAAATGAGAGTTTAAATCAACCATATAATTTGTGTTACAAAACAGTTTCAATGGCCTCTTTAACCATTTCAATAGTATAAGGTTTCACTATTATACCGTTAAATCCATAACTTTTAAAATCCGCCATTATAGGGTCATTTGAATAACCGCTAGAAACTATTGCGATAGAAGCGGGATCAATATCACGTATTTTTTCAAGAACATACAAACCGCCATGATCTCCCGGTATGGTTATATCCAATATCACAAATTTATAGATTTGACCTGATTCTTTTGAAGATTTAAACATGCTTACAGCCTCATCGCAAGAATCTATAATATCTACTTCATATCCTATTCGTTTGAGAATCATTGAAGCTGTTTCTCTTACCTGAATATCATCATCAAGAACTAGAACTTTACCTTCATGTATTAAATTGCTTGTTTCCTTGGATATGATGGATTTTTGAACCGGATCATCAGAAGAAGGAAGAAAAACCATAAAAGTTGTTCCGCTCGATTCACCTGAAATTACACGAATACCACCTTCATGTTTTCTTACAATAGAATAAACGGTTGCAAGACCCAAACCGTGACCGTCTGCTTTTGTTGTAAAATACGGATCAAATATTCGTGTTACGTTTTCAGGTGAAATCCCCCTGCCCTGATCCACGAATGATATTCTTATATATTTTCCGTCCTTAATATCTGTTAGTGTTTCATTTTTTGCTTCATAATTTTCAATTCTTGACGTTAATACGCCTCCGCCGGGCATAGCCTGCCTTGCATTAATTATTAAATTATTAAATACCTGACTAATCTGTGAATCATCATATGAAACAGAATAAAGATTTTCTTCGGCTTCAAAGACATAACGGATATTCGAACCTCTAAGCAGAAATTCAAGAGACTCTTCAAGCAAAAGCTTTATGTCGCCGGTTCTTCTTATCGGTATTCCGCCTTTCGCAAACGTCAAAAGCTGTTGAGTAAGATGACTTGCTCTTTTTGTTGCATTTTCTGCTTCTGTAAGATATTTAATGGTCATTTCGTCAAGAGAGTTGTTTAACCTTGATAAATTGATATTGCCCATTATCGCTGTAAGAATATTGTTGAAATCATGCGCGATTCCACCGGCCAAAACACCCAGAGAATCAAGTTTCTGTTTTTTCAAAATTTCTTCTTCAAGAATTTTCTTTTCTGTTACATCTCTAAAAACTAAAACAACTCCAATTATCTGACTTCTTCTGTCAAGAATCGGAGCCGCACTGTCTGCAATGGAAATTTCATTACCATATCTCGAAATGAGTATAGTATTTCCGGATAATGCTTCAATTTGTCCTGTTTCAAGAACTTTTAACACTGGCGAATCAACAACTGATCTTGTTACTTCATTAATAATATTGAACACTTCTTTTATCGGAAGTCCTTTAGCCTCCTGGCTTGTCCATCCAGTTAATTTTTCAGCAATTGAATTCATGAAAACGACATTAGCATTTATATCGGTACTTATCACGGCATCACCGATACTTCTCAATGTTACAGCAAGTCTTTCTCTTTCATCAGCAAGTTCTTCTTCAGTAAGTTTCTGAATAGAAATATCATTTATAAGATATATTCCGCCCGTTGATAGATTGGCATAATATAATTCAAAATATGTTTTTTTAATCGAATCGTGAAAACACATTTCAACTGGACGGAAATATCCGGTTTTAAGATAAATGGAATATGAGCCTTCCCATAAATTTCTGATTTTGCGGTTTCCGCTTCTGGCAGCAATAGATTCCCAAAGCTGTTGAACAGATTGAATATCTAAATCTACTTCAATATTTTTCTGAAATACATTATTTTTATATACTATTCTGCCGATTTTATCTGCTACAATTAAGGCCATCGGCATAGATTCAATAATTCCTCTTAGCTCATTTTCATTAGCTTTAAGCGCATGTTGAGCCAATTCCTTTTCCCTTATTTCCCGTTCAAGATTTATTGTCTTAAATTCAAGTTCACTTAAAAGTTCCTCTCTTTTAACCATATATTCACGTAAGGATGTTGCCATAACATTAAACGCATTGGACAGCATTCCAATTTCATCATTACTGCATGCGTCAATATGAGCAGAAAGATCTCCCTGTTCAAATTTCTTCATGGCTGAAAGAAGAACATAAATCGGATGTATAAGTTTTCCTGATATTTTTATAGACATTATGATAGCACCTATAATTGCGAATATTGCAACAGCAATGCTTATCACAAGTGCGATCATGGAACTTTTTTTAAGATGAATCAGTGAGCTTTCAAGTTCTGATTTAGAATTCACAACAGAGCGGTTAAGAAGAGATATTAAAATATCTTTATTTTCTTTAAACTTCTGAGTTGAATCTTTCTGGGAATAAATATTTCCATAAGGTGACTTCGCAAGTCCTATACCAACCTGATAATATAATATAAAATTTGAATTTATGTCTTTGAAGAATTCTTTTTTTTCGGGATAATCCCGTATTAAATCGTATATCGAATCATAAAAAAGTTTAGCTTTGAAATCCAAGTCTTCAATTTTCTGATTTTTCTTTTCCTGATCGAAAAGAATTATATCCCATATTTCTGCATGAAGTGTATTTACTATTAAAATGGCATCATTAAAGCTTTTTTCGGTTCTAAGTTTCTTTTCAAGAATTTCATTAATATTGTCCGAATTATAATCGAGATACAGAACGTTAGCTATAGTCAAAACTGTAAAAACAGAGATAACCATAACATATCCAATAATTACTTTCCGCCGAAAATTCAATTACTTACTCCTCAATAAATCCAAGTAAATAAAGATCAGGACCTTTCAGTTTTCTTGAATAACATTTAAAACTTTTTCCCTTATACTCAAATTCAAAAGGTTTCAAGGATTGTATATTTTCTGCGAGCTTCCGTATTTCAGAAGAATTTTTTTCATAAGAAAGACGGTATTCTTCGTTTGTTACAGGATGAGTTGAAAGCTGATCAAGATAGTAAATTAAACCTACTTCACGTATATCAGAGAACATGATTGCTCCCAGAGATTTTGAAATAACCAACGATTTTTTTGAAACTAGCATCAGTATTTCATCTTTGTTTGAAATTGTTGAATCTGCCAATTCCTTAATTTTGATATCAACCGATGCTCCGCCGATAAATCCTTTTTCAGTATAAATCGGTGAAATAGCCATTATAATCCAGCCGTTACCGACAAGACTTCCGTAAGGCTCAGGTGACCACATTACTTTTTTTTCAGGATTACTTTTCTCAGAAATCATATTCCACCAATACATTTGGCGCATATCAAGTTTTGGTTTGATTCCGGACATTAAATCCTTATACGGATAAGTCAAAGCTATAGGCTCGCCTGTCATAATCCATGACTGGGCAGAAAACGGTGTTAGCTTCTGAGCTTTAATCATTTCTGTCTGAGCATTTTCAAGAAGAAGCATTTTTTTCTTAATCTCATCATTAACCGGAACAAAGCCGCTGGTAGCTATAGCGGCCTTGCCGTCATTTTTAAATTTATAATACTGTGTATTATTGAAAAAACGGTAATTTCCGCCTTTTGATTCGTCCATGGAAGAAATATCAAGATTGTAGTTGTCTGACGTTAAAAGAAGAACTTCGGTAACATTGTCCAGATTTTCGGCATTTCTCTCGGCAATTCTTAAACTTGATTCTATTACAGAAGCTATTTTATCCATAGTTAATAAAAGTTCATTATTTTTGCTCTGTCCGCAGGATAAACAGAAAAAAAACATTGAAAGCAGGAAAAAAGGTTTCTTTATATTGTTCGGACAATCCATCTAACCAACCTATATGAAATTGCTCAAAAATTTCAGCTTAACTATTATTATTAATATTGCATTATTATTTGCAATACAAAAATAATGCTTCAATATATTTTTTAAAGTGATTTTGAAGGTTTTATGAAAGTATGCATCCCGAAATTATCAGGTTTTTGCCCAGGAGTAAAAACTGCCGAAAATAATCTGATGAATGAAAATAAAAAAAGAAAATTGGCAATAATCGGCAAGCTTATTCACAACAACAGATATATTTCTTACCTTTCGAGCTTGGGAATTCAAACATCAGAAGATTATTCAGCAATTGATTCTGACTCAGTAGTTGTCATAAGAACTCACGGAATTAATAGATTTACAGAAAAAGAAATAATAAGACACCACGAAGTTCTGGATTTAACGTGTTTTAAGGTCAAAAATCTTCAAAATAAAATATTAGAAAAATCTAAAGATGGATTTTACATTATTATAACAGGTAAAAAGAATCATCCCGAAGTTCAATCTCTTCTAAGTTATGCAGAAAATTCTGATGTAATCGAAGATGAAACTCTTTCTGATATTTATTTTAGAAATAATAAAGATTTATTAAAAAATAAAAAAGTTTTCATCTGTTCGCAAACAACAAGTTCAAGAGATTTACTGGAAAAAACTGCAGTTTTAGCAAAAAAATATCTCCCGGACACTCAAATAGAGATTTTTGATTCTATTTGCTCAATAACAGACCAAAGAGAGAAACAGGCTATAGAACTTCAAAGTAAAGTTGATGCAACAGTTGTTTTGGGTGATAAAGAATCATCAAATGCGATGAAACTGTTCAATAATCTTTTTAAGATTAATAAAAATACATATTTTGCTTCTTCTACAGAAGAATTAGAAAAAATATCTGAAGCTATAGGAAATGCGGAATCTATTCAGATAGTATCTTCTTCATCAACACCAAAGTTTGTCGAAGAAGAAGCCGTTAAATTTTTTGAATCTATTTAATACGGAGTAGTAAAGAATGAAATACCTAATTCTTTTGGCTTTAATAATTACATGCAATCCACAATCAGTTCTGCCCGCTCAAACTGACGAAGATAAATATGAATCATTATTTAATAATGCTGAAAATGCTGTATTAGTTTCACGAAACGGCATGTATTCAATAATTAATTTTATAAAAAAAGACAATTCTGCTGAATTGGAAAATAAAGTAAAAAAATCGGATTTATTAACTGAAAATAAACGAGTTTGGCTAAAATCAGCATGGATTTCTTTTCTTGATTATTTCTTTACTATCGAATCATTAGAATACGAAATAAAAAACATTAAGATGTATTCAAGATATTCTGAATCAAGATTGTTTAATATTAAGAGAGCGATATTTCTTGCTAAATATCGTTTTGCACTCGAATTCATTACTGAAATGGAAAAAGACTCAGCGTTTCATACTGTTTTAAATGATAAAATTCCCGAAGAAGGTTTCCCGTCTGGTCTTTATTCGAAGCTGAAATTTAATTACCTGAATGTGATGACAGCAACAGAGTTTGCTGCATATAATTCTCTGTCACTGAATTATGAAAAACCAAAAACAAACCTTCTTATTTCGGCTATGGATGAGGATACTAATTATTTATGGAATATAGGAAAAGGTAAAGGCGAAGTTCTTACTGCAAAAAATTCATTATCAGTAATCAAAGAAGGATTTCGAAAAGCTATTTTCCCTGTGCAAAAAAACATTTCCGAAACAGCCGGAGACATTAAAGTACTGCGCCACAATAAAAATCTGATTTCAAAGAAACAGATTGAACACATCAAAAGCATATTATTGCCAGGTGACATTCTACTCGAAAGAAGAGAATGGTACTTAACTAACGCCGGCATCCCTGGATTCTGGACACATGCTGCAATTTATATCGGAACAGCAGAACAAAGAAAAATATTTTTTAACGAAGATATTTCCGATCTTCTTCAAGTCGGGAATTATAGAGATCTTGATTCTATGATTAAAGACAAATATCCTTCGGCTTATTCAATTTCTGTTCAAACCGATGAATCCGGCTATCAACGCAGAGTTGTTGAAGCAATAAGTGAAGGCGTACTTTTTACATCACTGGAACATTCGGCAGATTGCGATTCTATTGCAGTATTGAGACCGAGACTTTCCAAAAAAGAAATAGCAGAAGCAATTATAAAAGCTTTTTATTACAGTGGAAGACCATATGATTTTGATTTCAATTTTTTGACAGATTCTTCACTGGTTTGTACCGAACTGGTTTATAAATCTTATGAAACTGCAAATAACGGATCAGGTATACCCTTTATAATCGAAACTGTAGCCGGACGTAAAATGCTTACCGCAAATGGTATCGCTAAAACATTTGAATCACAGAATAGCAGTAATAAATTGCTGGATTTTGTATTGTTTTATGACGGAATAGAATCAAAAAAATTATCAGTTCTTCAAACAGAAAAGGAATTTATAAAAAGCATTAAACGTGGGAAGTGGCATATCTTCGTCCAATAAAACATTAAGGTATGCGTTTTCTTACAGTAACAGATTTTACGGATCTGTTATCTGATTCGCTGACTGTGATTTCGCATCCTTCGTAAATATATTTTTCGCCTGCTTTCGGAATTTTCCCAGATAGCCACATAAGAAAACCTGCTACGGTATCATAATTTCTTTTATCAATTTTCAAAGAAAATATCTTTTCAAAGATATCAATATCAAGTGAAGCATCAACAAGATATTTACCTTTCGAAATTTCTGACACAAAATCCTTAGATTCATGCTCTCTCGTCTGAATCTCTCCGAATATTTCTTCTGCGATATCTTCTCTTGTCGCAAGTCCGGTAACGGCTCCGTGTTCATTGACAACAAAAACCATCATAATTCCGTTGTTCAAAAATTCGTGATATAATTCATAAATCAATTTTGTTTCCGGAATATACATCGCGGGTTTCATAACGCTTTTTATTGAAGACGGATTTGAAAATAAATCTTTAAAACTTACGTAGCCGATTATATTATCAACCCTCTTTTCATAAACAGCAATTCTTGAAAAATGAGTCTTATCAATTAAACGGACAACATCTTTAATGCTGTCGCCGGCTTCAATTGACACAATATCAATAGTCGGAGTCATTATCTCTTTAACCATTACTTCATTCATCTGGAGAATTTCATCGACATACTCTTTATAATCACGTTTAATAACTCCGGTTTGTTCTCCTATTTTAAAAAAGAGACCTATCTCTTCACGAGAACGGAGAAATGATTTGTCCGAAGATGTTTTAAATATTCTTTTTGCAATAGAAGAAAAAGATAATGATACAAAAACAAGCGGTTTTAAAACAGTTATAACGGCACTAATAATATAAGCAAAAGAACAAATAAAAAAAGATGTTTTTGCCCGTGCAAATATCTTTGGCGTAATTTCACCAAAAAGCAAAAGAAAAATGGTAAGTATCGCGGATATAATAAATAATTCTTCAGGGCCCGTTTGATAATAAGTATTTGCAACATAAGCAACAAGAACCGTTGTTCCGATGTTTGCAATATTATTACCGATTAGAATAGCAGCAATTGTATTTTCCGACTTTTCTGTTATACGTAGAGCCGTCAAGGCTCCGAATTTTCGTTTTTCTGAGAGAGATTTAAGATGAAGTCTGTTCGCAGACATAACTGCCGTCTCTGAAGCAGAAAAGAAAAAAGACATCATGATAAAGCAGATTATTGCGATTTCGTATATTAGTTCAAACATTTACTTTTTCCAGTACTTCAATGGTTTCAATCCTTTTCTTTCTTACACTTCTTACTCTCAACATATGTTTATCAATAGAAACTGTATCACCTCTTAGAGGGAGTCTTTCAAGTTTTTCTATTATGAAGCCTGCGATTGTTTCACTATCATCTGTTTGAATTGATTCGGCAAATTCTGAATTGAAATCAACAATCTGCATATCACCTGTAATTACCGAAATTCCCTCACATGAACGCACTTCAGGCTTTATTTCTTCCCTTGACAAAGAAAATTTTTCACCCATTACTTCAGCTATCATAGAAGAAAGCGTTACTATGCCCATTGTTCCGCCGTATTCATCGACAACAACTGCCATTTGGATTCTTTTTTCGATAAAGGAATGAAGTAGTGCGGACAATTCCTTAGTTGATGGAAAATGATTAGGAGCTAAAAGCAGTTTATTGATATTTTTTGCTTTTTTTAATCCATAATGATACGGAAGAAGATACCTGTAATCAATAAAGCCTACAATGTTATCGATATTGTCTTTGAAAACCGGAATTCTCATGAATTTTTTCTTCATGAAAATCCTCATTGCTTCCTCAATAGTTGTACCATATTCTATAACAGTTATCTCATTGCGGGGAATCATTATACTTTGAGTTGTCTTTTTGGAAAGTTTAATTACATTTCTGATAAATTCAATTTCAGCGGGCTGTAGAGCTCCGTCATCCTTGCTTATATCAAGTGCCGCATCTATTTCCCCTTCTGTAATATTTACACTTTCTGAAAAATCAATTTTCAGAATTTTTATTACTGAATGCATGATCCCTAGAATTAGAAATCTTACAGGTGTTACGATAAAATGAAAAACATTGAAAGGTGATATAATAGCTTTTGCAAATCTCAGGCTGTTATTTATGGCAACGACCTTCGGCATTATTTCGCCGAATATAATGATTAAAGGGGTTGCTATAAGCATAGCCAGATAATGACCATATTTCGGAGAAATATCTATGCATATCTCTGCAATTATTGTTGAAACAGATATATTTACAAGTAAATTGCATAGAAGCAGTGAAATCAATACTTTTTCCGGAGAAACCAGAATGCGGTATATTCTTTTCTCTTTGGCTGTACCGTTCGACATTCTGAAAATATCAGCCTTTCCTATAGAGAAAAGTGCTGTTTCAGAACCTGAAAAAAAAGCTGATAAAAATATTAAAACAGGAAGAATATAATAAAAACTGGGGAAACTGTTCACCCTAATGCTCCGTCAAAATCTGGAAATAGTTTATCCGCTTTTTTCCTGAATATCTTTGCGCATTCTTTCTTGAATTCAAATGGCGGGTCAATTTCACCTTTTTCAATTTTTGAAAGATAAGAAGGTGAACATTTCAGCATAGCAGCCAGTTCTCTTTGCGTGATACCTTTTTTTGTCCGTTCATTCCAAACCATATTCGAATCGGATTCAACTATAACTTTATTTGACTGAGAAAAAAGAATATTTAATTCGACATCAAGATATTCGGCACAACTTTTTTTAAAAGATTCGGGAGCATCTATGCTGTCCTTCTCTATTTTGCATAAGTACGACGGAGTTACGCCCATTGCCTTAGCCATGTCATTCTGCTTTATCTTGCGCATTCTTCTGTATTTAGAAATCGAATTTCCCATATCAGAATTCTTTATTTGCAATAAGGACAAAATCTTTTACGGTTTCATTTCCTGAATAATCAAGCGCCCTTACAGAAAATGAATTTTCTCCATTAACCCATTTTATTCCGTTTATAAGATAAAACGAAGAATTAAATAATTCTTCAAATCTTTTGCCTGCAAGAAGCAGCTGACCGTCTTTTGATATAATTTTGTCAAATTTTATATCTCGGATAATTTTTCCGTTATGATAAACTTTTAGCGAATAAATACCATGACGATCACCTTTGTTTATCTCATCAAAAGCCTTGACGAGCAGAGGTCTGTCTTTTGTTAGTCGAACAGTCGTTTTGTCTTTTACAATCATAATCTTACCGTCAATGTCAAAAGCTACATCAGATATTACCGGCTGACGTTTATCTTCAATCGGCTGAGCTAATGTAAAGGCATTTATACTTGACCAATCTTTAGGCTGAATAATGCAGAAATGGATATGATTTCCGAAACTTCTTCCTGTGTTTGCATATTTTCCGATTGGTTCAGAAGTTACAGCTTTTCTTGCGCTGTCAGAAGAATCATCAAGATGCAGATATTGCGAAATATATGCACTATGCGATATAAATTTATAATTACCGCTTCCGGTATAATCATCAAAAGGGAAAAGATCTTTGTTCCACATATAAAGAAGTTCACCGTCTTCTACAGGATATACATCATAGGAAGAGCTGATCATGTCCACGCCATCGTGCAGATGGTCGGGACGGAATTCTGCAAAGGTTGAAGTAACGCGGCCGTTTTTTACCGGCCATGTAAAATAACTGACGCAAAGAAGCGCAGGCAATAATAAAAGTTTATTCATACGTTAGCTACTCCTCGGAAACAATTTTCTTGGGTACCGATGCCGAATTTGAATGCACTTCACAGTACTCGCCCGGTTCTGTACCAATTAAAAATATTTCATCAATTGCAGTTTCAGGGCAAAAGGCATTATCTTTAGGAACTTTTCCGCTGTCAAGACATATCGTTTGGCGGGAAATCCCGTCTTCGGGTATAATAAAATCTGCTGGTTTTTCCTCGGTATATGCTGCGGAAATATATCTGCCCCAAACCGGTGCACAAAGCGAACCTCCGCTCTTACCGCGTCCGAGAGAAATAGCACCTTTAGTGTTTCCCATCCATATAGCCGTAACAGAATCGGATGTGTATCCGACAAACCATGCATCATTATAATTGGTAGAAGTTCCCGTTTTGCCAGCAGTCTGAAAATCAATCCTGTAAGCAGAACCGACGTATTGCCCTGTCCCGCCTTTTTTAAGAACATATCTTAATACATTTACAGTAACTGCCGCAGCCTGAGGTGTTATAATTTTACCAAGTGAATTTCGTTTTTTTTCAATATATGTTTTTTCTTCTTCTTCTGCATCCCAAACCATATTTCCGTTAAAATCCTTAACAGATTTTATTCCCCATGGTTTAACAAATTCACCGCCGTTTACAATAACCGAATGGAGTGTAGCACTTTCAAGGGGTGAAAGTTCATAAGTTCCGAGAGCCATCGATAGAGTTTTTTGAAACCGCTTATCCATTTCAGAACCGGATAATTCAAGAGAATCCTGAATATATTTTCGAACAGTTGAATATCCCGTTTTATCAAGAACTTTTACTGCAATTGTATTTATTGAACGAACAAGAGCCTGATGAACAGTTACGTCCCCTGAATAAGTACCGCTGTAATTTGCCGGTGAATATTTTCCGAATTTAACTTTTTCGTCTTTAATTATAGTCGCAGGTGTAATATCCTTATCTTCAAAAGCTGCGCAGTAAACAAGCGGTTTGAAAGATGAACCCGGTTGACGGCGGCTCTGACTTACAAGATCAAGTTGATTTTTTGAATTGAATTCAAATCCGCCGACATATGAAATTATTTCACCTGTTGAAGGATCTATTGAAACCAGTGCTCCGTTCACAGATTCAGGATATTTACCAGAATAATCTGAACGCAGTCTTGATACACCGTCAACAAGGGAATTACGTGCGATATCCTGTTTTCTTCCGTCTATTGTAGTATAAATCGATAGTCCGCCTGAACGAAGAGAATCCTCTCCGAATTTTTCAACGATTATCCTTCTGACATATTCATTAAAATAAGGAGCTCTGTTTATTCTGTACATGCTCATTCCTGAAGAGGCAATAAGCGATGATTGAGCTTTTCCATCATCGTTGAACTTTACATCCCACTTGTTAAGAAATTCCTTATAAAGAAATTCAGCTTTTTTTTCAGAAAAGAATCCTGCATCTGCGAGAGAATACAATATAACATTGGTTTTTTTTACAGAATTGTTGAGATTATTCATTGGAGAATAATAAAGCGGATTTGAAATAGTTGAAACAATCATAGCGCTTTCTGCTGTATTACACTCTATAGCGCTTTTCCCAAAAAACATTTTTGAAGCCGATTCAACTCCGTAGGCGCCATTTCCGAAATAAATGAGATTAAGATACATTGACATTATATCATCTTTGTCATAAAGCTTTTCAATTTCGTATGCACAAAATGCTTCATAAATTTTTCTCTTTATACTTTTGTCCATATCGGTAAAAAAGTTTTTAGCCAGCTGTTGTGTAACAGTGCTACCGCCCTGGGAAAAACTGAAACTGAATATATTTTTTAAAACCGCTCTAAAAATGCCTTTAGGATTAATCCCTTTATGCTTATAATAATCCCTATCCTCACTTGCTACAACGGCATTAATTATATCTTTAGGTATTGAATTAAAGGGAATAAGTTCGCGTTTCTGATTAAAATATTCTCCGATGATTTCGCCATTTCTGTCATAAATTCTGCTCGGAACTTCTACAACTTTTTTACCTACATCAATATCTGAAGCTGAATATACCAATCCACGATTAATATCTTCAGTTCTGTCAATCAGCTGTTTGTATTTTGCAAGACGATCAAGGGCCAAAGGCCGGTCGCTGCGCCATTGAACATATACGAAAGCCGCATAAGCGGAAAACATCAGGAAAATACATGAAGGAATAACTACAAATATCAGAATTTTACGGCGTCTTACAAAGTTCAGAAGTGCAAAAATATATCTCATTATACCTCAATTATTTCGCCGGATCCGCCGGAATATTTTTTCCCTGCAAGCTGACCGCATCCTCCAGATATATCGGAACCGAGTGATTTTCTTACAATTATAGGAATATTCATTATAGAACAATACTGCATAAATTTTTCAATATCTTTTTTATCCGGGCATTCAGGCGAATTGAGCGGAATTAAATTGAGCATTACATGAGAAAACTTGAAAAGCTTCTTTATTTCTTCGGCATGTTTCTTGGAAATATTGTCTTTTCTCATAACGTACTCAAGAGTCATACGGTTATATCCCGCTGCAGGATTCTTATTAATAAAATCGGCAACTTCTTTAATCGGATATTTATTCTCAACAGGCATATTTTTTTTACGTAATGCCGGATCGCTGTCATTTAATGAAATTGCAAGATTAAAAAGATGTTTTTCTTTTACATATCTCTTGATTGCTGGAAGAATGCCGCATGTCGAGATTGTAATTTTTCTAACTGATATGTGAAACCCGAAACTATAATTCATTATATTTGCAGCTTTAATTACATTGTCATAATTATTGAAAGGTTCACCCATTCCCATAAAAACGATATTATTATTTAATAAACCTGTCGCTCTTCTTACGTGAATAATCTGATCTAGAATTTCCGCTACTGTAAGATTACGTATAAATCCGATTTTTGCGGTTGAACAGAATGTGCAGCCCATGGCGCAACCTATCTGGCTTGAAATACATATTGTCAAACGCCCGTCATCGCTTGCTTCATTCCTAAGAAGAACAGATTCTATAAAGTGACCATCTTCGGTTTTGAATAAGAATTTCTCTGTACCATCAATTTTTGAAAGCAGGCGTTCTTCGAGAACTAAAGGCGAAACCGAAAATTCCTCAGCTAATTTTGTTCTGAGCTCTTTTGAATAATTGCTCATGTCGTCAAATGATGCTACATTTTTAGCGTACAGCCATGAAAAAAGCTGGCGGGCGCGGTAGCGCGCCTCACCTAGTCTTTCAAAAATATCTTCTGCTTCTTCGAGATAGTAATTTTTTATGGAATCTTTCATTTATTTGGGATAAACCGCTATCTTTTTGAGATCAGGCTTTTCTTTAACATCTTCTTCAAATGCGGATTTCCTCTGTTCATTAACATACTCTTTTTTCTGAAAAGAATAAACATATTCAGCAGGATCCTTGTATGTTCCATGAAGAAGTGCAACAACATCTTCTATAAAAACAATTTCTTCATCTGTAGGAATTACAAATATTTTGATTTTAGAATCAGGAGTACTGATTTCAAATTCTGCATTTCTGTTTCTGCAGATTTTGTTTTTTTCTTTATCAAGTTTTAATCCTATACACTCAAGTCCTTCAAGAGCTTTTTCTCTTATAATCGGACTCATTTCTCCGACTCCAGCAGTAAAAACCAGAGCATCTGCTCCGCCGAGTCCCGCAATATATGAACCGATGTATTTTTTTAAACGATAACATTCCATGTCAATTGCAAGCTGACAGCGTTTGTCACCTTTTTCAGCATTATCCACCAAATCCCGTCTGTCGGAATATTTTCCAGTTATACCGATATGTCCGCTTTTCTTGTTAAGAATATTATTCATTTCAGCAGGTGAGAGATTTTCTTTTCCGATTATATATTCAACGACAGCTGCGTCAAAATCTCCAGAGCGCGTTCCCATAATCAGACCTTCAAGCGGAGTTAGACCCATGCTTGTGTCATAGCACTTTCCGTTTTTTATTGCACATGCAGAAGCTCCGTTTCCGATGTGAAGAATTACGGTATTTGTGTCTTTTGGTTCTTTACCGAGAAGCACCGCAGCTCTTTTTGAAACGTAAAGATGACTTGTTCCGTGAAATCCGTATCTTCTAACTTTATGATTTTCATACCACTCATATGGCAGTGCGTACATATATGTATGCGCCGGCATGCTCTGATGAAAAGCCGTATCCATAATCGCCATATGCGGAACATTAGGCATTACAGCTTTAGCAGCTTCAATTCCGGTAATGTTGGGCGGCATGTGAAGCGGTCCGAGATCAACGAGATTCTTAAACGCTTTCATCACTTCATCATTTATTATAACTGAATGTTTAATAACATCTCCGCCGTGAAGAACCCTGTGACCAACAGCCTTTATCTGATCGACTGACTGAAGAATATTATATTCCGGATTGGTCATTGTTTTCATCATAAGTTCTATTGCGACCTCATGATCAGGACAATTGTGTTCAATTTTCATCTTGCATTTATCTCTGCATGTAAATTCAATAAAGCTTCTTTCCATACCGACACGTTCTACAATTCCGGTTGAAATGGTTTCTTTCTTAGTGTAATTATACAGCATGAACTTCAGCGAAGAACTGCCTGAATTAATACTTAATATTATCATGATTTATCTCCAATTAATTTTCTCTATTTCCCGGCTGCCTGTATAGCTGTAACTGCCGTAACGTCTATAATATCCTGAACACTACAGCCTCGTGATAGATCATTTACAGGTTTATTAAGCCCCTGAAGAAAAGGTCCTATCGCATGAGCCTTTGCAAGACGTTCAACAAGCTTATAACCGATGTTTCCACTCTGAAGATCCGGAAAAATAAGAACATTTGCTTTGCCAGCAACTTTACTTCCAGGTGATTTTTTCTGACCTACAGATTCAACCAAAGCTGCATCCGCCTGAAGTTCTCCGTCTATTTCAAGTGACGGAGCTTTTTCTTTTGCTATTTCAAAAGCTTTTATAACTTTATCAACATTCGGATGATCAGCACTTTTTTTAGTAGAAAATGACAGCATTGCAACACGAGGTTCCATAGAGCAAAGTGCTTTTGCTGTTTCTGCCGAAGAAATAGCAATTTCAGCAAGCTGTTCGCTACTTGGATCCGGATTAACTGCACAGTCTGCAAAAACGAAAAGTCCATTATCACCGAAAGTTGAATTCGGAACATACATAATAAAGCATCCTGAAACCACACTGATTCCCGGCTTTGTTTTGATAATCTGAAGAGCCGGTCTGATTGTGTCAGCTGTTGAATGTTCAGCGCCAGAAACTAGTCCATCTGCGGCATTTGACTGTATCATCATAGTCGCAAAATAAATCGGATCTTTCATCGTTTCGCGGGCTTTTTCGATTGTCATTCCTTTAGCTTTTCTCATCTCGAAAAACTTTTCAGAATATTCTTCATAGCGTGAATCTTTAACAGGGTTGATTATTTCAACACCGTCAAGTGAAACACCTTCAGAAGAAGCCTTCGACTTAATCGCAGCTTCATCACCAAGAAGAACCGGTTTCGCGATTTTTTTTGAAGCAATTTCGGAAACAGCCTTGATTGTACGGGGTTCTGTTCCTTCAGGAAAAAGAATCGTCTTGTTCAGGGTCTTTGCCCTTTCGTAGAATGAATTCATCAAATCCATTATATAACTCCTTTATCAAATAAATAAATTCTATATATAGGTCTCTGTTTTGCTGCAGAGATCATATTCTAATCGACGAGATAATTGACAGATCTCCAAATTCTATATGTAAGTCTTTCAAGCCATCTTAAAGCTTCAATCTGACGAAAAGCATCTTCAGATTCAATTTCTCCTTTAGAAAGACGTTCAAGTATTCTGGTGCGCACACTTTTTCTCGATTCAATCATACGCTCACTTACGTATTCAATTGATTTGGCGCTATATTTTTCATCTTTGCTATTTATCCAAAGAATTATTTTATCAAGTTCTCCAGCCAGTTCTTCCCTGAGACTTTTAAGCAAATCATACTTCTGAAGATTTTTCCATGTTTCTGTTTCATTGGCACAATCTGCTACATAATCAATGTGTTCTACAGCATGAAGCAGAGAAATTTTTCTTTTTCGCTCATAATCAATTCCCTGCTGCATCCGCACTCTGCTCATAAACTCGGCGATTTTTGCCGTTGAATTTTTAATTTCAGATGAATTAAAATTCATTTCATTTGTGCGAAGAATTAAAGAACATTTTGCGCATAGATAAGAAACTATTTCAAGTGCCGATCTTCTGGCTGACTCGACGGCAACCGCGGGAAGAGACTCAACATTTTTATCAAGATACTCGGTAAAAGACTTTTTTGACGGTATAATATATGATAAAAACGACGAAAAATATTTTATAAACGGAAGAAATATCAGAATACCGACAAAATTAAAAGCTGTATGAAAAAGTGAAACGGCAATTACTTCTTCACCATGAATGACTGAAGAAAAAATACCGGAAATAGAAACAATAAAAGGATGAAGAATGATGAAAAGAATAATTCCGGTAAATAAATTGAAAAAAATATGCGCAAGAGCCGTCTTTTTTGCTGATGAACTTGCACCGAATGCAGCAACTGCCGCAGTCAATGTTGAACCGATATTCTGACCTATTACCATTGCTGCTGCATGCTCAACCGAAAGTTGCCCCAGATGAACCGCTGCAAGAGTAATAGTCAGCGCGGCACCGCTCGATTGGGCAATTACTGTCATCAATATGCCTATCCCGAGAAGTTGGAATCTTGTTAGAATTGAATCATCTACATAATTTGAAATAGTGAATAATGATCCAAGATCGGTCATTCCATTCTGTAGAAAATCGATACCGATAAAAATCAGACCGAATCCGGCAATTACAAATCCGAGTTTTGAGAGATAATTTTTAAATGCAATCTTCATAGTGGCGCCGACAGCCACAGCAATCATTGCGATTAGACCAATCTTGAGTTTAAATCCAAGTAATGATATTATCCAGCCTATAGATGTCGTGCCGAGATTAGCTCCGAAAATGATTCCAAGTGATTGTTGAAAAGTAATCAAACCCGCGCTTACAAAACCGATTGTAGCAATCGTTGTGACATGTGAGGACTGAACAAGTATTGTAAGACCTGCGCCGAGAGAAATTGAGCGCAGAGAACCGCCGGTAAAGCGCGACAAAATTCTCCGTAGAGAATCTCCCGCAAGCATCCTTAATCCTTCGGTTGACATGAACATTCCAAGAAGGAAAAGTCCGATGCCGCCCGCAATATTTGCAATCGACGTAAAATTCATTATAAAGATCTATTTTTTATTAACGCCGAGGACAGACCGATTAGATTTTGGTTGCCGAAACGTTTATTCTATCCTTTAAAAAATGCTTAGCTTTGCAAGGATTTTTTTAAATCTTTTTCAAATATTAACATAGTGTTAAAAATTGCTTCTGGTTCAACCAAATACATTTTACGATTTATTAGTATTGACAAAAGACGAAGCGGGAAAATATTAGTCCTTTATTTTTCGAAGCATTCGGTGAATTATGCTTATAATGAAGAGCAAAATATCAGGCGTGATTAAAAAAGAGAGAGCCAAAGAACGGGCTGAATGTCTTAAAAAATCACAGGAAGAACTGAAGAAAAAAACTTCGGCTCTCGTTAAATCATACGAAGACAAAATAAAACTGCTAAACAAAAATTTTGCACTTACTCTTAAAGATAAATCAAAGGAAGTTGATCATCTTAAAAGCGAAATCGACAAAAAACATAAGGAATATCAGGCTTTGCGGTTAAGAGAAAAGAATCTTGATGATCTTTCAGCAGAGTTTCAACATCTTATTGAAGAATTCGGAATTAAAGTACAGGAGGCAATTCAGCCTTTTTACCGCTCTCAGGCAAAAATCAATTTAATGAAGCGACGATCTGATAAAGAGCATGAAAAAATGAACAAAATTTTCAGAAAATCAGACGGAGCAAAATTATGAAGATCAATGATATAAAAAACTTAGACAATAAATATCTTTTCCAGAATTATGGAGAGAAACTTCCTGTTTGTTTCAAATACGGAGAAGGATCTACAGCTTATGATTACGAAGGAAAAAAGTATATAGATTTTCTAGCCGGAATAGCTGTTAACACTTTCGGTTACAATGATCCAATACTTTCAGAAGCTTTGAAATCTCAGGTCGAAAAGATAATTCATTCTTCAAATCATTTGTACAATCTCGAACAGATTGAAGCTGCTAAACTTTTAGCCGAAAGATCTTTTAAAGGAAAAACACTTTTTGTAAACAGCGGAACTGAAGCTAATGAAGCAGCTATCAAACTTTCACGGAGATACGGAACCTCAATAAATTCAGAAAAATATAAAATAATAAGCTTCGACAAGTCTTTTCATGGAAGAACTTTCGGAAGTATGACGGCGACTGCACAGTCAAAGATATATAACGGTTTCGGACCATTAGTTCCAGGATTCAAACATATTCCATTTAACGACATTGAAGCATTCCAAAAAGAAGCCGATGAAAATACCTGCGCAGTGATGCTTGAAATGATTCAGGGCGAAGGCGGAATAATAAATGCCGATGAAACATTCGTCAAAAAAATTAGAAAAATATGCTCTGATAAAAAGATAATCATGATTATCGATGAAATTCAAACCGGAATAGGAAGAACCGGTAAGGCTTTCGCTTACCAGCATTATGGTATAGAACCGGATATCATAACTCTCGCAAAAGGTCTTGCCGGAGGAGTTCCTATCGGCGCGATTCATGCAAAAGATGAACTTGTTCAGCATTTTCCGGGTGGAGCTCACGGAACAACATTCGGCGGAAACCATCTGGCAAGCGCCGGAGCAAAATCCGTTCTTTCAAGGCTTGACAGCTCTCTTCTCAAACATGTGAACAAAATTTCGGACATCTTTATCTCAAGAATCCAAAGCATTAAGCAGAATGATACTAGAATAAAATCAATCAGGGGAATGGGACTTTTGATTGGAATAGAAATGTCATTTAAAGGAAGACCTCTGGTTTTAAAAGCACTTGAAAACGGTCTTCTGATGAACTGTACTTCAGATAATGTCATCAGATTCGTTCCGGCACTTAATATAACAGAAGAAGAAGTCTCCGAAGGACTTGATATTTTCGAGAAAACCCTTAAATCATTTAATGAGGATTGAAATGTTTCTAAAAAATATGCCTACAGTAAAAGCAAATAATCTTCTCGTGGATACCGATCTATCCAAAGAAGAAGTGATTTCACTTTTTGAATTTGCCGCATATGTAAAAGGTATGCAGAAAACCGGAAAAAAACATCACTATCTTCCGGGAAAAACACTTGGAATGATTTTTGAAAAATCTTCTACTAGAACACGCGTATCCTTTGAGGCTGGCATGTATCAGCTTGGCGGAAGTGGTCTCTTTTTATCATCTGCTGATATTCAGCTTGGAAGAGGTGAACCATTATCCGACACTGCACGCGTACTTTCAGGTTATCTCGACTGTATAATGGTGAGAACATTCGGTCAGGAAAAAGTTGATACTCTTGCTAAGTATGCGTCAATTCCTGTAATCAACGGACTTACTGACTCATATCATCCGTGTCAGGCACTTACTGATTATTTTACGATGTATGAAGACGACAAAAATATTGCCGGCAAGAAGCTCTGTTTTATCGGCGACGGAAACAATGTTGCAAATTCACTTCTTCTTACAGGAGCTAATCTTGGTGTTAACGTAGCAGTCGCATGCCCTAAAAATTATTTTCCAGATCCTAAAGTTGTCAAAACAGCAGAGAAACTGGCATCAATAAACGGTTCAACAGTTCTCATTACAAGCGACATAGAAGAAGCGGCTGAAAAAGCAGATTATCTCTATACCGATGTCTGGGCAAGCATGGGACAGGAAAAAGACGCTGCTAAACGGAAAAAGTCTTTCGCAAAATATAAGATATCGATGAAGCTTATAGAGAAATGCGCTCCTAAAGCTTTCGTCATGCATTGTCTTCCTGCTCATCGCGGTGAAGAAATAGATGAAGATGTAATCGAAAGTCAAAAATCGATTGTATTCAGAGAAGCAGAAAATAGAATGCACTTACAAAAAGCGCTAATATGCGCTCTTATGAATAAATAAGGAGATTTTTATGGAAGCGAAAAAGGTAGTCCTCGCCTATTCCGGCGGGCTTGACACTTCGGTTATAGTAAAATGGCTTCTTGAAAACTATAAATGTGAAGTTGTTTGCTTCGCAGCCGATGTCGGACAGGAAGAAGAACTTGACGGACTTGATGAAAAAGCAAAAAAAACCGGCGCGAGCAAGTGTTATATTGAGGATCTTCAGGAAGAATTCGCACGTGATTATGTTTTCAAAGCTATCAAAGCAAATGCTATTTATGAAGACAGATATCTTCTCGGAACATCTCTAGCACGTCCTGTTATAGCAAAAAAACAGGTTGAAATCGCTTTGAAAGAAGGCGCTGATGCAGTATGTCACGGCGCAACAGGAAAAGGAAACGACCAGGTCCGTTTTGAAATGACATTCAAGGCACTCGCTCCGAATCTTAAAATTATTGCTCCATGGAGAGAATGGGATCTTCATTCAAGATCACTTCTTTATGATTATGCCGATAAAAACGGGATTCCTGTTCCGGGAAGCAAGAAAAAACCTTACAGCATGGACAGAAACCTCATGCATATTTCATACGAGGGCGGGATTCTTGAAGACCCTTATAATGAAGCAGATGAAGATATGTTCATATTGACTAAATCAGCTGAAAATGCTCCGGACAAGCCGGAATACATCGAAATAGATTTCGTAGAAGGTATTCCTGTTGCAATCAACGGCGAAAAACTCTCTGCTGCAAATCTCATGAAAAAACTCAATAAAATCGCGGGTAACCATGGCGTCGGCAGAGTCGATATAGTTGAAAACAGACTCGTCGGAATCAAATCACGCGGAGTTTATGAAACACCTGCCGGAACGGTTCTACTTGCAGCTCACCGCGATCTTGAATCTATATGTCTCGACAAAGATACTCAACATTTGAAAGATTCTCTTGCTGCAGAATATGCCCGTCTGATTTATTACGGACTGTGGTTTGCAAGAAAAAGAGAAGCGATGGATGCATTAATAGACGAGACACAGAGATTTGTTACAGGAACTGTTAAAGTTAAGCTTTACAAAGGTCATGCGATGGTTGTCGGAAGGAAATCCCAGTATTCTCTTTACAGTGAAAACATCGCGTCATTTGAAAAAAGCGATCTTTATGATCAAACTGATGCAACTGGTTTTCTTAATCTTTTCGGCCTACAGACTAAAGTTGAAGCCCTTCTTAGAAAGAAATAATTTCTTTTTGAACTATCAACAAAAAAAGTCGGATAAATCCGGCTTTTTTTGTATTATAACAACAATAATCATAAAACTCACAATTAAATGAACGGAATTCTCAGAAAGAATTTAAGGATATATAGAGGTATATAAAATGATATACTATTTATTTTGTGCATATAGTATTAAATTTAACAATTCTAAAAAACCGTTTTTTTTAGCATAATCAATCGGGGTCATTCCATATGTGTCCTTTAATGAGAAATCAGCATTAAATGCCAACAGTTGAAGAACAATAGCTTTATTATTTCGTAATACAGCAAGATGCAGTGGTGTTTTTTTATCTTTTTTAGAAGACAGATTAACTAAAGCATCAGAATTAAGAAGTATCTTTACAGATTCTTCAGAATAATCCTCAACTGCACAAATTAAGGGAGTTTTTCCATTTCTATCATATGAATTACAGTCAATGCTGTTTCCGACCAGAGCAGAAAGATAAACAGGATCCATGTTTCTTGCAGCTTTGTTGAGTAGTGACTCTCCATCAGCATATTCTGCATAAGGATCAGCCCCGTTCTTTAAAAGAATTTTAAATGCTTCAAAATATTTTAAATTAAAAGCTAACTGGAGCGGAGTTAAACCATTTTCATCACGTCTTTCTTTTAGTTCTCCCTTCTTCAATAAATCATTAACTCTTTGGTTATTCTTGTTCGCAATTGCTTTATGAAGGAGATTTACATATGTTACCGAATCATTCTTTTTAAATGAATCTATATCATTCGGATCAACATCAGCATAGTAAAAATTTGTGATTGTTTTCTTCTCATCTTTTAAAACAACTTCAGAATCCATTTCTTTAATTAATTCATTATTATTTTTAATTTGTATCGGATAATTGATTTTATCATTAGTCCATCCGATCCACATATATTCCGGAAGAAAACGAACATATCTATAGAAATTTGAAGGATCTACGTTCTTATTATATTTTTGAGATGCTTCATTATAACCATCTACCATTATTCCTTTTCCGATCTTATAGCATGAAATTATAGGAATACAGCCTACTGCCATTAATTCACCGCTTTCAGCCAATACTCCTAAATATATTAAACCTGCTCCAATTGCTAATCCGGAAGTTATCACTATAAGACCTGCAGATACGGCTCCTAGTACTTGAAGAGTACTTAATGTTCCCTGAGTTGTTACCGTCTTGCCGTAATGCAGGTCCTGTGCAAATTCTTGTATCGCATTATTTCTTTCTATATGGCGTTTATACCACTCAGATGAATCGGGACTGATAAATAAAGGAATATTTTTCCGGTATGCATCGTAAATTATAAGGTCGCTTCTTTTTGCTCTTGATTCGAAACTAATGCCCTTCATGCCTGTAATTACTTCACCATTTGGTGTCTTGTCCCATTCCGGCTCAACACCAGGTCCTCCGAAAACAAAAAAAAGGCTCTTTGGCTGTTTTTCCATTTCTGATAGTTTTTTAGCCCAAACAAGAGTTTTATTGAGCTTATAAGCCGCTCGAAAATCTACCCTAGCTTCATCCCAGTTGCCACAAAGAGTCCATACATACGCGAGCATTATGCGAAGAAGTGGATCGTCAAACTCACCTTTATCATTTAAATCTTTTAATAATAAACCCGCCGCTTTTTTTGCTTCGACTTCGGCTTCCTCGTATTTTTTTTGACCCGAAAATCCCCATGATAAAAGAATATGCATCATTATAATTTCATGTTCAGATGCATAATATCCTTCCGGAGTATGTAAATAGAAAAATGATTTTGCTTCACGTGATACCTGATATTTAATCTGATTATCTATCTTTTTTCTATATTTAAAAAGTAATGAAACATCATAATTACCGGATAAAAGATTTAGATAGGTTTTTTCCATTGCGACAATAAATGAATTTGCTTCACCTGAAGGATAATGCTCTAATGCAATTGCAGGATTGCCTTCACACATACTTCGCATACTCAAAGAGTAATCATCCTTGGAAAGATATTTGCCCGTGCATGCTGATGTAAAAAAAAGAAGTCCGGACAAAAAAGCAGAAATAAACTTATTCATATCTTTCTCCGATACAGTATTAATACAATAGGCAATAATATAAAAATGAATTAAAATATAAATTAGTATATGATTTGCTCATCTATTCCTGAAACAAAAAAAATACTTGTTTATAAATATTTTCTTCTACTCTCAGTCAGTATGAACAAACCTGAGATCGATACTGTTCAATATGCGACTGCTCGACTCTTTTTGTGCCATCCTGGCACAAAGTCTCATCATCATCGTGATGATAAATGTCGCGAAAAAAGCGTCTCGTCAGTTTCCGCCTCCGTGCGTGAATATGTTATTTCTTTCAGTCAAATATTACTTTCTCTCAACGTCCATCCATGTCCGTTTCGATATTTGATTTCAATAGTTCTTTCACACACATCTCTGAGGCATATTTTGCGTTTTCCCGCTGGGAGCTAAAGCTCCTCTCGCGGGCTGTCGGTACGAAACCGACATACGAGACGCTTCAATATGCGACACGATGTCGCGAAAAAAGCGTCTCGTTAGTTTCCGCCTCCGTGCGAATTTGTTATTGGAAGCAAGATTCTATTGCTGATTGTCCGCGAACATCCTGTTCGCTCCGAATGCACATATAAATCAACTTTACGCCTCAATCTCCGAGGTAACGCTTGCGTTTTCCCGCTGGGAGCTAAAGCTCCTCTCGCGGGCAATGTTTCCGCCTCCGTGCGGAAACTATTTATTCTTTCTATAAAACTCTATCAATCCATTTGTTGATGAATCGTTTGATAGAGCAGTTGTATCATTTTCTAACTGAGGCATTATTTTCTGCGCGAGGACTTTCCCAAGCTGAACTCCCCATTGATCAAATGAAAAAATATTCCAGATGATTCCCTGAACGAATATTTTATGCTCATACATAGCTACGAGTTTACCTAGAACTTTAGGAGTTAGTTTTTTTGCCATTATACTGTTTGTAGGTCTGTTGCCTTCAAAAGTCTTATGCGGAATAAGTTCCTCTTTTTCGCCTTCTCTGCGAAGCTCCTCTGCAGTTTTTCCGAAAGCAAGAGCCTGAGGCTGTGCAAAGAAATTACTCATAAATTTTATGTGATGATCACCGATTTTATTCTGGCTTTCTGCAAAACCTATAAAATCGCAAGGAATTAGTTTTGTTCCCTGATGTATTAACTGATAAAATGCATGCTGTCCGTTTGTTCCCGGTTCACCCCATATTACCGGACCGGTGCTGTAATCGACTCTCTTACCGTCTCTATCTGTATATTTGCCGTTTGATTCCATATCTCCCTGCTGAAAATACGCCGGGAAACGATGCATGTACTGATCGTATGGAAGAATCGCATGAGATTCAGCTCCAAAAAAATTATTATACCATATTCCAAGAAGAGCCATTATAACCGGTATATTTTTGTCGAAAGGTGTGTTTCTAAAATGATTATCCATTGCATGATAACCTTCAAGGAGCTCATAGAAATTATCATATCCGATAGAAAGCATTACTGAAAGACCGATTGCAGACGTTAACGAGTATCTTCCGCCGACCCAGTCCCAGAACTCAAACATATTGGCAGTATCGATTCCGAATTTTGATACTTCTTTTGAATTTGTCGAAAGAGCAACAAAATGCTTGGCAACAGCTTTATCATCTCCGAGTTTTTCTACAAGCCACTTCTTCGCGCTTTCTGCATTTGCCATTGTTTCCTGTGTCGTAAAAGTTTTTGAAGCAACTATGAAAAGAGACTCTTCTGCATTAATCTCACGCAATGTTTCGGCTATATGAGTTCCGTCAACATTTGAAACAAAGAACATCTCAAGGTCTCTTTTAGAATAAGGTTTGAGAGCTTCTGTTACCATAACTGGACCCAGATCCGAACCGCCTATTCCGATATTAACCACATATTTAATAGATTTTCCTGTAAATCCCTTCCATTCACCGCTTCTTACTTTTTCAGAAAAAGATTTCATTTTCTCCAAAACAGCGAAAATATCATCTGTAACGTTTACACCATCAACATTTATTGGAGTTTTTGACGTATTGCGCAAAGCAATATGTAAAACCGACCGGTTTTCTGTCTTGTTGATTTTTTCACCGGTAAACATGTTTTCTATTTCTTTTTTAAGTTCCGAAGACTCCGCAAGAGAGACAAGAAGCTTTATGGTTTCTTCATTGATTCTGTTTTTTGAATAATCTAAAAGAATGTCTCCTTCATTGATAGAAAATTTTGAAAATCTTTTAGAATCCTTCGAAAACATTTCCCTCATATGCTCATTTTTTATAACATCAAAATGCTCTTTGAGAGCTGCCCACTCTTTTTTTTCTGTTAATCTGCTCATTTTTCGCTCCAATATAATATTTCCATAAAACAGGAATTTTTCTTGATAAATTACCCGTCGAAATTAATCTTTTATCCAAGGGAAAAGCGTCAATCAATAAATTATGTCCAGTAAAGGTTCCTCTGCCGCAAGTAAAAGCGGAATAAAATTAATAGGCTCAATCGCCGCCGCTTTTGCAATATCTTCTTGCGCGGCCCCGATGTATTTTCACACACGCAATCCGTATAAGACGGAATATCAGACAAACGTAACTCTTATTTTCTGGTATGGAGATCCGCGATATATAATGTATTTCAAACAAAAAACAGATTTTCTCAATAGTTTTGATACAGATCCGATTTACACCGAATATAAAGAACAGCAGATTAACCGTTTCGGTAAAGATGAAAAAAAAGCTTTTAATACGTTCAATTTCTATATGAGTATCGATTTTTGATATTTCTGCTTAAAGTCTTAATAACGCCGTCGATTCTCTGATCGAATGAATTTAACTCTTTTGCTTTTTTTATGCACTCATCTGCCAACTCAAGCCGTTCTGAGGCAATTGCACTTTCTGCAGATTTGAGCCATCCGCCGTAATAATTCGGAACAAGATCAGTAACCTGAATATAGCTTTTAAGCGAAGATTCAAAATCGCCTTCAAAGAAAAAAGCTTTACCATTTCGAAGATACGGCCATGGATTTAAAGGAGCAATATTCGCAGCCTTTGTATAGAATGATCTGGCCTGAGGCATTTTATCGCAATCAAGCTTGTAGTCTCCATGAAGAATTTCAGTAACCCATGAGTCTGCCCCAATATTTTTTCTGTGATAATCAAAATCCTTATCACGATACCATGCCTTTTCCCTGGTGATTGATGCATAATTCAGGATATCATCAATCATATCATCAGTTTCATCATCATTGCGGAGATAAATGCCCCTTGTTTTTTTAAACCAGTCAGAATCTGATATAAGTCCTTTTTTTACAGCCTGATTATATAATACCGTTCCGGGATAATATGCAACGGGAGAGACGAGAACATCACCCGGAAGAATCTTTCCGATAAGTTCTTTTGTTTTACGCACATCTGCTTTTGTCTCGTCAAAAACTCCGCACATCAGATAAATTGAAAGGTAAACCCCAGCACGTCTTACCATTTCGGATGCAGAAATAATTTTTTCCGGAGTTATTTTTTTATCATATACAGAAAGTATTTTTTCCGAACCCGATTCAACACCAAATTGAATATGTTCTAAACCAGAAAGCTTCATTGCTGTAAGCATTTCAAAATCAATCGTGTCAACCCTGCTCTGACAATTCCACATGATGTATATTTTGTTTTTAATCAGTTTATCGCAAAATTCCATTACACGATTTTTTTTTAACGTAAAATTATCATCTCTAATGCCAAAATAAATAATTCCGTAACGGTTCTGCAGATATTTTATTTCGGAAATAATATCATCGACAGACGAATAAGTAACTTTGCGCATCCAGTACGCCGGCGACGAGCAGTAAGTGCATGAATTTGGACATCCTCTGGATGTAATTATGTATTTAAACTGCTCATTCGGGTTTATACCGATTGATGTTCCGGAAAACTTTGATGAAAGTCTTACTGCCGATAGATCATCAAGGCGGCTGCATTCATAAATTTTTCTTTCCTTTTTGCCTGTATTTAAATCTTCAATAAGTTCCAAAAAGGAATTTTCTCCCTCAGCCTTCAATACGGAGTCAACTGACGGAAAACGCTTCAAATACTCGTCGGCAAGAAAAGATGCATGAACCCCGCCGATTGTAATATGGAATTTTTTTCTTCCTTCAAAAAGTTTTAAAAGTTTATTGGATTCGTTTTTATTATGTGTAAAGATTGAAATTCCGAGGATGTCCGGTTTTAATTTCAATATTTCATCATGAGCTTTGCTACTGCCGATGTCAGAATAATTAGCTAGAATTACATCATGCCCTTTGGACTCCAGAAATGATGCAATTGAAAAAAGACCTACCGGAAGCAGGGAAATATAATAATCATTTCTGTCTTCATGATCGCACAAATACACAAGCATTATCTTCATGATTCACCGTTGACTTACAAAAACACATTGCATAAAACTTTCAAGATAATTTTGTTTGACATCATTTCCTATGCACAGTTTAGTTCACTTAATAACTACTAAAACAGGCATTTAATGAAAAATATAATACTCGGACTTGTCGTCGGCACCATATTAGCCGCAATTCCTATGATCAGATTTGATGAACCAGAAATCATATTCCCGGAATGGGAAGGATCTTTTAGTCCTTCGCTTGAAATTAAACCTTCTCCATTTATTAAAGACGGCAATAATTCAATTTCGGTCAAAACCCAATCAATAGTTTATTCACTAAAGTCAAGCGGTGTATCATCATCTGCTCCCGTTCCGGAAGGATATACAGCTGCAGTAAGCGGAAACGGACAATATTTCGCATTATACCAGAAGATCGGAGAATCCGTAGATTTCTACGATATTACATCAGCTAGATTCTGGCAAAAAAAATCCGAACAGTATCCTTTTATTTCTCACAATGGAAAACTTATATTACTTCTGGTTGCAGATCACAGTGAAGTAAAAATTCTCGATAAGAATGGAAATCAGCTTGAAAATAGAATTGCAGGCAGATTCTGCACAAACATTTCATTTTCAAAAGAAACTGATTATGCCGTAATAGGATTTTTAGACGGTTCATATTACCTAGTTAATGAAAATGGAAAAACCATTCACTCCGGAAAAACTGAAGGCAATCTACCGGTAAAAACTGCATCTGTAAACAAAAACGGATCGTTTCTTGCAATTCATTTTGGTAATGAAAAAAAGGACTATCTCAAAGTAATTGATATTGAAAAATCGAAAGAATTCACTTCAGAACTTCCGAATATCAGCGTTACAAAAACTGCAATTGATATAAATAATGATGGCAATTCAGTAATTATCAGCGGTGACCAGATACTTTTTTTCTCAAAAAAATGCAAAATGTTTGCCGCATATAAAATCCCGGAAATAAGAACGGGTCACACCTCTGCTTTAATTAGTGAAGAAATTGCAGCTCTTTCTTGCATGAACAACACAGGATCAACCGTTTTCATATTCAGCCTTGAAAACGGACTGCTTTACAATAGAAATTTTCCTGACAAAGCAATAGACCTTAAAAACTCTGGGAATATCATTCTTGCAAGAGGAACTTCGAATCTATATTGTTTAAGTTATTCGCGATAGAATCACGTAGATTTCCAAGAAGTATTGCGAAATTCTTTCGATTATGTTTGAGGCTTCCTTTAAAAAGAATGTCTATTTTGCGGTATATTTCTTCTCTAAGTCTCAATTCTTTATCCTGGGAAAGACGCTCATATGTACCGTCCAAGAATTTTACCATGGAATAAATTCTATACCTGTCCATTCCCCATCTGGATGAAGAAAGCTGCTCATGCGAACCGCCGTATTTTATCGTCAATTTCTCATTTAAAAGACCAAAAGGCTCTTTTGCAGATATTCTCAGCCATAGATCATAGTCTTCACAAACCGGCATATTTTCATCAAATAATCCATATTCTTTAAAAATTTCATTTTTTAATACAACCGCTGAAGGAGAAACCAGGCAAAGTTTCAATGAATTAGTAAAAACATCTCCGGATATCTTTTGATGAATGTTTTTGGGATTAACTTTTTCACCGCGGCGGATCCATTCTTCTTCTGACTGAAATATTCTTATGCCTGGATTTTCAATTATATATTTATATTGAAGAGATAATTTATTATTCTTCCATTCATCATCCGAATCCAGAAACGCAATATATCCGCCCAGAGCCTTTCTAATTCCGGCATTTCGGGCAGAACTCACTCCCCCATTTTCCTTTCTCAATAATATGATATCTGGTCTAAAAATTATAGTATCTAAACCATCAGTAGAGCCGTCATCGACAATAATTAATTCATAGTCCTGAAAATCCTGCAACAAAACAGAATTCACTGCCCGTTCAAGAAGCTCTTTTCTATTAAATACAGGAATTACTATCGAAAAAAACGGTTTATTCTTTGAGAAGAAATTTGAGCGGACGTTTTTTAAGTTCATCAGAAATCTCTTTTATAGTTTCGCTTGTCTGCCTTAAGGTTCCCATGGTTTTTACAACATCAGCCTGTGAATCATCAAGAATATTGCTGAGAGTTGAACTTGAAGCAGAAAGCTCTCCCAGAAATTTACGAATATCCTGCTTGCTGTCGCTTGATATATCCTTAATAATATTTACTGTATCTGTTATAGAAACAAGTAATGTATGAACATCTCCGAGCAATGCTTCAATACTAACATATTCAATACCTTCAAGAACATCTCCTGTCTGAAGAGGCTTCCCTTTCTTAACGGGATTTCTTAATTCAATAACAGCGTCCCCAATTACATTTTGATTTTGAATGACCGCAACACAGTCTTCATTAAGAAAAATCTGATCAGAAATTCTCAGAGTAGCAAGAAAATGCAGCTCAGGCTGATAAACAGGCTGAATAGAAACAACTCTGCCAATATCATATCCCTTAACTTTAACAGCAGTGCCGTCCTTTATCATCTTTATATTATCAATTTTCAGATAGACATCAATCGTGTCAGAACTGATTGAATAGCCGAGTTTAAGAACTACGAACACAATCATTAATACTATAGGTATTATAAAAAAAAGACCGACTTTTATTTCAAAAACACGCTTTGCCATTTCAGCCTCACACCATCATTGGTCCTTTTGAAGAGAATGTCATATATTGAACCACATATTCATTTGTTGTCGACAAAAATTCTTCACGTGTTCCATCAAAAACAACCTCACCTCTGTAAAGCATTATAAACCGGTTTGCAATATCAGAAAATACTGCAGGATTATATGCGACAATAATAACGGATTTTAATGGCGAATCAGCCCATTTTTTAAGAGAACGCATAACAGACATAACATTTAACACACATTGTGCTTCAAGAGGATGTTCTGCAAGGAGAAGATCCGGATTAAGTGCTATTGCTCTTGCGAATGCAGTTTTAAGCCTTTCGGACTGATAAATATCAACAGGACGCATATCGCGGGAAAGATCAATTTCCATCTCATCAATCAACTGATTGACTCTGGAATCTATTTCATCAGAAGACATTTCGGAATGATATCTAAGAGGAAGTGCTATATTTTCATAAACAGTCATATTTGTAATAAGCCCATAACCACGCTGAAGATATACCATATCCTTTCTTATCAAATTGCGCTCGAAGTAAGAAGCATTTTTCACATCATGCCCTTTAAAATAAACATCACCCTCAAAATCATCTATTGCACATGAAATAAATGGACATATTTTATCAATCCCCGAGTTTTCAAGTCCGAAAAAAACTATATTTTCTCCCTGTTTGAGATCAAAACTTATTCCACGAAGAGTAGAATGTATATCGAGCATATAGGACATACTTTTAACTGACAAAAAACTGTTATCCATATACGTCTATTATAACCCCTTCACAAATAAAAAAGAAATGAAATTAATGCATTTATAATGAAAACAGAAAGGAGAGTGCGTACAACCGCTCTAGAAACAAAAATAGGAATCTGAAAAGCACTTGTGGGACGAAATCCGTAATAACAGCAAATTAAAGGAATAAGAATACCGTACATCAAACTCTTCAGAAATGTTATAAGAAGATCTTCAAAAGAGAATGCATTTATTATTGTAGCCAGAAATTGTTGGGGAGGAATAAAGATGAATATTCTTGAAATTAAATATCCGCCCGCAAGAGCCACTATGTCAAATAGGATAATCAGAGAAGTAATAGAGAGAATGCTCGCAATAATTCTCGGAAAAACTATATACAGTTTGGTGTCGATTCCCAGCAGCTCCAAGGAACGTATTTCGTGATTCTGTTTTTGTGTCGCAATTTCTGCAGAAATTGCTGAACCGCTGCGGCTTGTGACAATCATAGCGGTAGCAAGAGGTCCGATTTCGCGTATAATTATTAAAACTAAAAGATCTCCAATAAATGAATCAATTCCGAATTTTGGGAACTTTTGGGATGCCTGAATAATGACGGTAGCACCCAGCATTAAAGCTACAACAGATATTAAGAAAACAGCGTCTAAACCGGTATACTTAGTCTGCAAGAGAACTGTTGAGTAAAGTGAGCGTAGTCTTAAATATTTGATTGATTTAAATGAATCAAATATTGATTTGAGATAGTGCTGAAATTCAATATAACCAGAAAAAAAGGCTATAACCTTTCTGCCGGTCAATGCAAGAAAATTTTCAATTTTGCCCCGTAATCTCATGGCTTCTTCTAATGTCCGGCTCAAACAATGTCAAACAAATATGTCAATGTTGATAGAAATAAAAAACATCATTTTAAGTAATGAGCATTTTTTTTAAATATTTGCAGAATTTCTGCCGATAGATTATATTGACTGTGGATGTTTTATAAATATCCTGTCTATCCCCGGAACCATAAGAGTAAGGGATGTATTTTGACTTTAAGGGGTTTATTATGAAATTTAATCAATCAAAAAAGACAGTGTGCGCTTTTTTGGCATTATTTGCTTTTTTTTCTATATCATTGCATTCACAAGGAGCAACTGCCGCTGCATCTGATGCAGAAAAAAAGGAAGCCGTTGCAAAATCGGATGAAGATTCACCTTCTGACATGACAGGTTGGCGTGTTACCGATTTTCAGCCATACATTAAAGCACTTGCAGAGCTTGAAAAACTTAGTGATGAATATTCAGAAAATCTTTTAAAAATGGCAATTGATGAGTATTCTACCGGGCTTGACATCCTAAGCGATATGGAAGTTGAAATTAATAAGTTAAAAGCTGTTTTTGCCAAGAAAAACAATCTAAATGAAAGATGGTACTGGCAGGAAATCGACAGAAAAAACCAGGAAAAACGTCAGATTTCTTATTTGAAATATGAAGCTAAAGTTAAATCAATAACTTATTTTACAAGAGCAATCAATCATATGGACGATATTCAGTCGGTAAAAATTAAAGCTGATACAGCATATATAAATGCTCAGATTAAACTTTTTCAGGCATATGTTTCAACACAGTATGACATACAGAACCTTCTTCCATGTATTCCTGTTCTTGAAAGATATGTTCAGATAAATGAAAAAACTAAAAATGACGTTTGGGCATATAATTACATGGCAAGTTGTTATGGATTTATGGAAGCTTCTACTGCAAAAAGCAGAATTATAAGCGAAGAAGAAAAGCTCAAATGGAAACAGAAAAAGAATAGATCTCTTCTTACAGCTGCTGAGCTTAAGTACGGAGTCGATACTCCTCAGTATAAACATCTCAAAGAGACTGTTGAACTCGACGAGAAAAAGAGCGCATCAATTAACGATTTCAGATAATACCCGATTCTATATAAGAATTTATAAGAACTCTCCTTCAAGGGGAGTTCTTATTTTTTTACCATCAGAAGCTTTCTTTATCAAAGACTCGTAAGTCGAATTGTAGAGTTTAATTCCAAGTTTGTTGTGCTCCTCAAGTATTTCTTTCAAAATTGTTTTATCAGTAAGCGGATTCACTGTCACAGCCCTCAAAACCGAAATTTTCTGAGGAGAATACTTTGTTGATTCCAAAACTGTCCTTGATACAAAAGAATTATCCGCATCCCTAATTAATCTGTGAAGCTCAACATTCAGTGAATTTATCAGAAGATTTAGGTTGAAAAGACGTGCTTCAGCATCATCACCGCCTTTTAATTTAAGTTCGGAGAGTCTTTCTCTTATTTTTTCAGGAATAAATCGGTAATTAATTATAAAAAGTTCTGGGTAATTAAGAAGTTCAAAATTTAAATGAGTTTCTATCATCGATCTGTAGATTGAAGTTAATTCAAAAGCATATTCAAACAATAAACGGAAACCTTCCGAACCAAATACTTTCATTGCACTCCAGGGGCGCAATACTGTAAATGGACGGGAACCCTCTACAGTAAATCTTCCAAGATCGACTGAATCAGGTCTTAATATATAGGTGGAATTACGCTTTATATTTTCAAGATCTCTCTCATTTTTAAAAAGCACCATCCCCATTGAGTTCGGTGAAAATAATAGTTTATGGCAGTCAAAAGTAACCGAATCAGCCGATTCTATACCGCTGAAAAGATGGCGGTAAGAATCAACAAATAGAACAGGTCCTCCCCAAGCCGCATCTACATGAAAATGAGCACCTACGGAATCAGCACATTTTCGTATAGAATTAAGATCGTCAATATTCCCTGTTTCAGTTGTCCCGCCGATTCCAACAATAGCAATAACCATTATTTTCTTGTCATGAGTCGAATTATACTCGTTGATAAGACGGCACTCATTGACAAGAGAATCAATTTTCATTTTGTTATTAGAATCAACAGGGATTTTTATTACAGAATCTTCTCCAATACCGATAATTGAAGCAATTTTATCTATAGAATAATGTCCTCTCTGGGATACAATGATTAATGCTTTCTCACAATTATAATAGTTCATCGCCTCCCTGATTCCTTCCCTGGAAACACCTCCAAAAGAACCATGAGGCTTAAAAAGTTTATTTCTTGCGACGAATAAAGCCGTTAAATTAGCTAATGTTCCGTCTACCGTAACAGCACCAAGAGAAACGGAATGATTCTGAATATTTTTTTTATAATAAGATGAGTTTTTTGAATAAACAAGTCGGTGAATCCATGCGATAAACTCGCGTTCTACAAATGTTGAAGCTTTAGCTGTTTCAATTTTGACCTGATTCTGATTCAATGAAGCTATTATCATTTCAACAAGAACAGCAAACCATGGAACCGGACTGGTCATATGACCTATATAATAAGGTGAACCCACCTTAACAGAATGTGAAATTATTTTATCATGTATTTCAGGAAATATTATCTTTAATAGAGAGGGATTTCTAGGAATATCCCCCTGAGAGAACATTTTACCAAGCTCAGCTATGGAAATCTCACTATGAAGCCCGCCTTTTTCTGCAAAATACTTATGAAGCATATCAAGAAGCATATTGCCATATTCAATAAACTTATCCTGCGAATCCGGCAGAATAAATAGCTTTTTCAGGTGATCAAAATCGGCTTTAACTTGTTTTGTCATGTAAATTTCCCATAAATCCATTATAGATTAATGCTTATAAATAAAAATCATTTTTTATATTAATACTTTTTTTCATAAAAATATTTCAACTTTTTAAGATTTGATACCGATATTAACGTTACGGGGGGATGATATGACACTAAGCCAGAACGGAAGCTGGATTTTTCCTGAAAAAATTGAAATAAATGACATTCATCATTATTCTGAGCAATTGAGCCGTGTTCGTTTTGACAATGACATATACTTTGACCTAAGCAATACTCATACAATTCATTCATCTTTTGTGGGTTTTCTTATTATCGCAAAAAAAGAAGCCGAAAGAAAAGGCGGCGAATTGAAACTTGCGCTTTCAGATGAAATGAATAAATTATTCTCTTTATTAAATATAGGTGATTATTTTACAGATTAAAGCGAATATGACATTACTATTCTGGATGAAATAAAAAACCTTTCCTCATGCCGCAGATGACAATACGCATGAATGATAGTCTGTTTACCTCTTTGAAATATACCTTTTGCAGAAATTTTTCGTCTTGTTTCATTGCCCGCACTGTCAATATAATCAATCATAAACTCACGACCGGGTATTATCGTGGATCCTCTGCATTTTTTTGAACGCAATTCTTTTATAAGAGCATCTCTGAAAGAAGGACCTGCATAATATTCTAAATCATCAAGATACCATTTACTGTGATTTTTATCTTTTTGAATTGCACGCAGAAAAATATTCATACATGCACTTGCATCCGAAAAAGCGCGGTGATGCTTTAAATCAATTCCAAGATGAGAACATACAGTATCAAGCTTATAGTTTTCAAGTCCGGGAAAAGCTCTGCGGGAAAGACTTACTGTGTCATATGCACTGACAAAACGAAAACGTTTTCCGCATCTTCTGTATTCCATTTCAAGAAAAGATAGATCAAAAGACGGGTTCTGAATTACAAGAATTGAATCAGACAAGAACGTATTAAATTCCTGAATAATATCTGAAATTTTATCACATCCGGAAACCATTTCATCCGAAATGCCGTGAATCTTGATGCTTTCATGGGGAATAGACATACATGGATCTATCATTCTTTCAAATGAATCTATTTGTCCGTCAAGATTGAATTTTACAGCACCGATTTCAATTATCTTCTCAGTAAAAGGATTAATTCCTGTTGTCTCAAGATCAATTGCGCAAAAAACAGAATCTTTCAATTTTGCATCAAGAAAATGCAATTCCTCCATTAAAACTCACCAATCATTTTTATTTCAGTATGCAGTTCAATTCCGAACTTTCCAAAAACAGTTTTCTGCACATGTGATACCAGATTTCTTATATCCGAGGAAGTAGCTTTTCCGGCATTAACAATGAAATTAGTATGGAGTTCTGAAACCTGTGCGCCGCCTATTTTATATCCTTTTAATCCGGAATCATTCACAAGCTTCCATGCAAAACTGCCTTCCGGATTCTTAAAAACAGATCCCGCGCTCGGAAATGTCCAAGGATGTTTAATCTTCCTGTCAGATATAATATCATCTATTTTTTTCTGAGTCATAGCAGAGTCACCTTCTGGAAATTCAAAAGCTCCAGACACCACAACAGCGCAGCTATCGATATCGATTCCTCTATAATGAGCCATCAAGGAATCAGACTTAACTGTATGAAAAGAACCTTTTTTATCAATATATGTAATTTCTTTCAACCAGTCAATAAAAGTACCCATAAATGTCCCGGCATTCATTACTATACCGCCTCCGACTGATCCCGGAATGCCGGCCATAAATTCTATGCCCGAAAAAGAGTTTGCAACAGCAAATTTAATAAAATCATCTTTCATTACAGCAGCTTCAGAAAAAATCATACCATTTCGTTTCTCTATAACCGGCTTTGGCATAACATCAGAACTGATCCGCATAACAATGCCTCGAATTCCTCTATCACCGACAACAAGATTTGAACCCGCACCTATAACTGTTAATGGGATTCCTTCTCTATGACAATATTTGACTGTTTCAGCAGCTTTTTCATAATCATAGGGAGCAAAAAGAACATCAGCAGGTCCGCCCGACTTAAAAGTCGTATAATCAGACAATAAAGCATTAGGATAAATTTTTCCAATTTTAGATAAATCTTTGCAAAGAGCTTCCATATAATATCCGATCAGATTATTTGAGTCTTATAAGACTACAATATAATTGATATTTATTATGGGGCTATGCTGTCAAATGATTATTTGAAAGAAATCATTCATGCGAATCCATTAAATCTGCATTCGCATCGTTTAATTCTCTTGTTTTTTTCTCTAAACTCTCTTTAAGCTTTATGTTTTGGGAATAAAGGGCCCTCGTAAAAGAAATGACCGATATAGATCCCAGAATTGAAATAATCAAAACTATCACTGAACTTATATAATAAGTTTTTTTTAAGTCAGATATGCTTTCATTGTATTTCCGGTCAGAAATATCAAGTCCCAAAAGACCACTAAATTTGCCCTGTTTATCATAAATAGGCGAAAAACACATTAGTGCCCAGATATCATAATCTTTATCATACTTAAAAGATGAGTCAGAAATAGTCTTCTTTTCTTTAAATGCTTCTTTAATTATAGATAAATCTGATATATCATAAATTAATGAAAATCTGGAAACCATCTCATCCGCACCGGATCTTTTATCTTCCAATAGATCGGCGTCTACCGTGAATCTGGCTTTATTTACATCTGAAGTCGGAATTATTATATATGAATATAGAATAATATCCTTCTCTGCTTCGCGTATTATATTAAGCTGATCTGAAATACTTTTAAATTCTTCGGAATTTTCAATCAATTCAATTTCATTCTCATTAAAAAGAAGTTCTGATTTAGCATCAATCTGATCAAAAGAACCTAAAACAGAAATCTTATCGTTGATGACAGAATAAGCTTTAATATCCAGAAGTTTAGACGACATTTCTGCAACGCTTTCCAGTCTATCACGCGTTGATTGAAGAATTTTTTTTTCACTGCTTCGATAAGATATAAAAAGTATTGAGGAATTTATAAAAAACAAAAAAAGAAATAATCCGATCATTCCCTGGGAACGTAAAATATTAGGTTTCATAACAACTCCCCGTAGAGTCTAACACAATGAAACACTATTATCAACAATAAAAAAGAGCGGTTACCCGCTCTTTTTTATTGTACCTTTGAAACCTTAATCGTACATTCCGAATCTTCAGAATGAGCATATGGGCCTCTAAAACCTAAAGATATTTTGACATCATCACCAGCGGTAACTTTGACATTTACTGATTGACCTTCTTTATCTAGAAGTGATGTAGTATCTGAAGAATCATAAGTATTCGGAGTTGTCCAAACATAGGCATACGGATCCATTTCTTCTTCGTCTCTCAATAATTCAAATTTATACGTCCCTGCACTTTCAAATCTTAATACGCCAGAATTAGAAGATATAATTATATAATAGTTGTTGTCATTATACTCAACTTCAAATTCTTCTTCATCAGCAGAAACTACATAAACATATTGCGAAATTAAATCATCATAAACAAAATCTTCGTGACCATAAATGTTTATTGTAGTAACTTCCTCATCACCACAACCAAAAGCAAATGCTGAAAGCATTAACAAAGATACAGCAAATATTTTTCTCATAAATACTCCATATAATATTTTTTAATATATCTACAAAATAATTGTTAATTATTTTATTCAACAAATTGTTATCATGAATATTCCAGATAATCCTTCAATTTGCGCGCTCTCGACGGATGGCGCAGACGTCTCAAAGCCTTAGCTTCAATCTGACGTATGCGTTCTCTAGTTACATGAAACACATAACCAACCTCTTCTAAAGTATGCGCATAACCGTCATCTAAACCGAAACGCATGCGTATGACTCTCTGTTCACGCTGAGGAAGAGTGCTCAATACTCCGCTTATCTGTTCTGCAAGCATTCTGTCAGCGGCAGCAACTGCAGGAGAATCAACATCTTTATCTTCGATAAAATCTCCGAGCAATGAATCCTCTTCTTCTCCGACAGGAGTTTCAAGAGAAATAGGCTCACGTGCGACATTCTTAACGCCTTTTACTCTCGCAACAGGCCATCCAAGTCTTTCAGCTAATTCTTCAGGTGAAGGTTCACGTCCGAATTCCTGCTGAAAGAGTCTTGTTTCTCTCGTAACTTTATTGATCTGTTCAATCATATGAACAGGAACCCTTATTGTTCTAGCCTGGTCTGATATTGCTCTTGTTATTGCCTGACGTATCCACCATGTTGCGTATGTAGAAAACTTATATCCTTTGCGGTATTCAAACTTATCTACAGCCTTAATAAGACCGATATTTCCTTCCTGTATCAAATCAAAAAAATGCATACCGCGGTTTGCATATTTTTTTGCAATTGAAACTACAAGTCTTAGGTTTGCATTAACAAGCTGTTTTTTCGCAATACTTATCTTTCTCTGACCCTGAGAAATTTGACTTCCGCAAGAAAGTATCTCTTCGGCTGAAGCTCCGGCTTCCTGTTCGATACGTCTGATCTTTCTTTCGTTGTTTCTGATATCCTTTACCAGTTCAAGAAGAATAGTCTTATTTTTAAGTTTCAATTCCTTTACGATCAAATCTACATCTTCATCTTTTTCTGCTTTTCTGGCATAATGCTTTATGTCTTTTAAATCTTTTTTAAATCTTTTTTCGATATCCTTAAAAAATACATTAGTTTCTTTAATTCGGGAAACCATTGACTGTATTTTTTGAGAAAGCTTGATTATCTCAAGCTGATTGATTCCCATATCTGTTATATGTTTTTTAATATTTTCATAAACAACATCAATTTGAGCTTTTATTTCTGCATATTTAGGTGAATCTTCTTCAAGCTTTTTCAACTTGGTTTGAAGCTGAAGAAATTTTTTATCTTCATCCTGAATCAGCTTCATATATTTATCATAACGCTTTTCCATATCCTTCAGATCAATTGAAGAAAAATAATAAAGCGCATTAGTTCTAAGAACGTCTGTAAGCTTAATCTTTCCTTTTTTAACCTTATCATGGTTACGAAGCAGATCATTCAAAAGAAGAGAAGAACCTAATACGGCATTTTCTACCATAAGTTCTCCGTCTTCTATCTTCTTCGCAAGATCAACTTCCTGTTCACCGGATAAAAGTGATACTTTCCCTATATCGCGGAGATATAAACGGATTGGATCATCAATTCCGCCGCTATCATCTTTTTTCTTTGGTGATTTGGCACCTTTTTTTGTTGGCGGAGCCTGCGGTATCGTGTCATCTGTATAAAACGGATCTTCACCGAAAGGAGTTCTCATACCTGCAAGCATGCTTCCTTTACGCGTTGATTCTTCAACAACTTCGATTCCAAGCTGATTTATGAGAATAAAAATATCGTCAATCTTATCGGAATTGAGAAGCTTATCCGGAAGAATTTCATTTATTTCGTCATATGTAATTTCCCCATTTGTCTTGCCTATTGAAATAAGCTTCTGAATTTCCGGAATCGACTCAAGCGAAATTTCCGCTTTACTCATATAATAAACCTCACTTTCTTTATATCAAAAAGCCCCGAGCACTTCGCTCTTAGGCTGAGTTCCCCTTATTTTTTCAAGATAATCATCGAGTTTTCTTTCTTCTCGTTTCCATGATTCCAATTCAAGTCTGGCCTCCTCTGACGGTTCTTTCGAAAGAAGGTTAATGTAATAATCTATTTTTTTTCTTATTATAAATGTCCTCATAGACAGATATATTTCATTATAACTTCTGTCATAATCTTCTTTAATAATTTTTTTAGATACAGACTTCGAAATAAAATTAAACTCTTCACCTTCAAAATAATTAAAAAAATCAGCAGACTCAACACTTTCATTTTCGGAAAAAACATGTACAAGCTTTTCAAAAATACTTCCATAAATGGAATTCGGTTTGTTTTCCGAAAAATCAAACGCAGCTTTTGCAATCAAAGCTGGACAATTTATTAATAGTTCATTCAAGTCCTTGTAACATCTGTCTATGAAAGCGAGATCCTCTTTTTCAATCGAAATTGCCTTCGGACGTGATACATTACTTGTTTTTGCGAAATCTCTTGTTAGAGAAATGTAATCAGTCTCCAAAAAAGGAGCTGCTTTTTTAAAAAAACTTTCTCTTTCTGTATCATAACTTATATTTTTAGCTATTTCAAAGATATTGGAAACAGAATGCTTAACACCTTTGGTTTTTATGTCTTTTACAGCATAAGCAATGCTGAAATCATCTTTATCCAAAGCAGAATCAATTAAAAGAAGCAGTTCTCTCATGCCTTTTTTTACAGCAAAATCAAATGGATCACCCTCTGACAATAATGCGACTTTTACACTTACGTTAACATCCTTTGCTACACCTATCGATCTTAAAGACGCATTAAATCCTGCAGAATCTGCGTCAAAAAGTAAGACAATCTCCTCAGCGCTCTTAGATAAAAATCTAACCTGCTCTTCCGTTAAGGCCGTTCCCAAAGGAGCAACAACATTTTTTATGCCAACCTGATGGCATCCTATCACATCGAGATAACCTTCTACTATTATAGCACGCTTCAGACTGCTAATCTCTTTTTTTGCCTGTTCGTATCCGTATAACAATTCTCTTTTCCGGTATATCAAGGTTTCAGGTGAATTTAAATATTTCGGATCACCTTCACCAATAACTCTTCCACCGAAAGCTGTAACTTTTCCATAACGGTCAGTAATAGGAAAAATTACTCGATTTCTGAAAAAATCAAAATAATGAATACTGCCGTCATCTCTCGTTTTTTTAACTAATACAGAAACTTCTGAAGCCTTGTCTAAATTAGCCCGTTTTTTGATTAATGCAGATTTTAAAAAATCCCACTTATCCGGTGCAAAACCCAAACGAAAATTCTTAATGCTTTCTTCGTTTACTCCTCTTTCTGTCAAATAATTCAAAGCGTTTAGTCCGGCATCATCATAAAGAAACTTTTGATACAGCCTCATTGTGAAATCATTTATTCGAAAATATTCATCATCCGAGGAAGATTCTCCCTCTGAAACATCAATACCAAGAAGTTTCCCGATCATTTTAACAGATTCAGGAAAGGAAAGATTCTCTACCTTTGATACAAACGTAAAAACATTTCCACCTGCATGACAGCCAAAACAATGGAATATCTGCTTATCAGGCGAAACAATAAAAGAAGGGGTCTTCTCTTTATGAAACGGACACAAGCCCGTAAAGTTATTACCCTTTTTTTTTAGTGTTGGCACATACCGTGCAACTACATCTTCGATTCTTGCTCGAAGCCTTATTTGCTCAATTAAGCTGCTGGGAATTCCCACATCAATTCCTAATTGGTTATTTTCTTTGAAACGATTTCTTTCACCAAACTACCGTCTGCACGGCCTTTCAAATCTTTCATTATCATTCCGACAAATCTGCCTGATTCACTTAATTGAGGTTTTCCGTTTTTTGAAATAAAATCATCTACAAATACAGAAATCTCATTCTCTGTCATCTGTTTAGGAAGATACTCTTCAATTATTAGAAGTTCTTTCTTCTCTTTATCGGAAAGATCGGTTCTGCCGGCCTTATCGAATTCCAGAATAGATTCTTTTCTTCTTTTTGCCGCACGCAAAACTGTCTCCAGAATTTTATCTTCCGATAAATCCTTTCCTGTTTTGTTTTTTTCGTACATAATGTCGGATTTAAGCATACGCAACACGCTTAGATGCAATTCATTGCCTTTTTTTAACGAATCCTGTAGATCGGACTCAATTTTTCTGAAAAGACTCATTCAGTACTCCAGACGGAAGACAAAAAAATTGAAAGAAAAATCCACAGTCAAAGATAGCTTCATTAATATTATCGTCAAGTTAATTAATGTCATTTTGATAAAACAAAGCGGGGTTTAAAATTGAATTAAAAGTAATTTAATTAAAAAACGGCGTTTTACCGCCGTTACATTTAATTAGAACGCCATACCGAAAGCAGCGCCAAGACTGAAAGTTCTATTTCTATCAAGAACATCAACAAGTAGCGCATCAACATTAAGCTTGAATCTTCTGCTGTCTTTAAATACACAGATTCTCGCTCCAGTATTAAAGCAACCTCTTTCGTAAGCATCAGGACCTATAGGATCAACACTATAAGAATAGTTTGAAAAATCATTTATAAAATGTACATAACCTTTAAAAACGCTTGGGAGCAGATCAAGATCGAACCCCATTGAAAAATCGAAAGCTTTTTTAAATCTTGATTTATATTCGCTTTCACGAGCGAAAGTTTTTCCAAAAACTATTGTGGTTTCAGCAGGCATACCGAAAAACTGTCCGCCATAAGTTGCCGCAAGATACAGCTGATAGAAACCATGACTGTCATCTTCATCAAAAAATTCAATCATCTGATAATTTCCGCCGACAGCAAGAGCAGAACTTCCTGAACCATAGAAATTAAATTTCGCATTTAAAATCATGTCATCACCGCGTTCATCCTGCATATCGTACGCAACACCAAGTTCAAGTTTTCTAAAAAGCTGAAAAGTGGCAGTTGCAACATAAGTATCATCATTATCATCTTCAAGATATCTGGCGCTTGCATCAAAACCGAACTGAGAATCTTCCCAACCTGTGTTTGCAGTCGGTGTAGAAATAAGTCCTGTTGCACCGTTAAGGCTTGGACTTTTAAACGGAGAAGCAGAAAGAACCCCTCCAGCGACTAAAAATGCTCCAACAATAAAAAAAACTTTTTTCATTTGTCATTTCTCCTTTTTTTATTTAAAATCCGTTTTCTTGAAAAGCGGTATTACATCCACACCCATGTTTACTATATTAGTTTTACCATCATTTTCCTCTCTATCAATAATAACGCAAGCAATTTTTATATCTATTCCTTCGGATCTCATTCGCTCAATCGCCTTAATTGTAGAAGCACCTGTCGTAATTACATCATCAAGTACTATTGCTTTTTTCACTTTTGAAACATGACCTTCTATATACTTTTGCGTTCCATGCCCCTTAGGTTCTTTACGTACAATAAGAGGATAAAGTATTCTTCCGTCTTCAAGAGCAGCTAAAGAGGTAGAAATTGCAATTGGATCTGCACCTAGAGTTAAACCGCCGATACCATCGGCATCTATATCTTTAATTTTTTCATAAACGGCTTTTCCGATTAAACGTAGCCCTGCAGGGTCAAGAAGGGTCATTTTGCAGTCAAAATAGTAATTACTCATCTGCCCTGACGCAAGCTTAAATTCAGCATTTTCGGAATACTTAAAACTTTTTTCTTTAATAATTTCAAACAACTGTTCTGAAACAGACATATTACCTCTCAAACCTTTCCGGCCATAAAACTTTAAGCCGTTCTTTTATATTTTTTTCCGATCCATTTTCAGTCGGATTATACAAAACTAAATCAGACACATTATCGGGCAAGTATTTTTCTTTAACAAAAGATCCTGGAAAATCATGCGGATACTTGTACCCTTTCGAATTACCCATTTCGCGCATCAATGAGGTCGGTGCATTTCTAAGATGGTATGGAATTTCTATTGAATTTGATTCGACAAGTTCAAGTGCTTTATTGATTGCATTATATGAAGCATTGCTTTTAGGAGATGAAGCTAGAAAACACGCACACTGCGAAAGAATTATTCTGCTTTCAGGCATCCCTATCTTTTCAACAGCATTTAATGCTGAAAGTGCAATTGAAAGTGCCGTCGGACTTGCATTTCCAATATCCTCTGAAGCAAAAATTACCATACGTCGGGCAATGAACATCGGGTCTTCACCTGCTGAAATCATTTTTGCCAAATATAGAACAGCTGCATCAGGATCCGAACCTCTCATTGATTTAATGAAAGCTGATATCGAATCGTAATGATTATCGCCTTTTTTATCGTAAATAGAATATACTTCTTTTACAGCTTCTTTAAGAATTTCTGATGTAATTATAGAATCATTTGCGGTAAGGGCAGCTGTTTCAAGAATATTAAGCATTCTTCTCGCGTCGCCGTTTGATGAATCTATCAATTCATCCTCTGCACCATTAAATTCAATTTTAATTTTAGATATTATTTCATCTTCGGTTATTGCTTTATTCAGGATTTTCTTAAGAGAATCTCTGCTGTGTCTTTTCAGTTTAATTACACGGGTTCTTGATAAAAGAGGAGAAATAACGCTGAACGAAGGATTTTCCGTTGTTGCACCTATAAGAATAATATCGCCATTTTCAACAGCAGAAAGAACTGAATCCTGCTGTGATTTATTAAAGCGGTGAATTTCGTCCAGAAAAAGTAAAGTTTTAGATCCTACTGCTTTATTTTTTTTACCAAGCTGAATAACATTTCTAACTTCAGAAACTCCGCAGCTTATTGCACTTAGAAAATGAAAATCAATATCCAGACTTTCAGCTATAATTCCGGCAAGAGTTGTTTTGCCGCAGCCTGGTTCTCCCCATAATATCATCGAAAACGGAAGATTTTTTTCAATCATCATCCGCACAACCCTGCCTTCGCCGGTTAGTTCATCCTGTCCGAAATATTCTGAAATTGTTTTTGGCCGGATTCTTTCTGCAAGCGGTATAAGCCTGCTGTCATGAAAAAGATTCTGCATAATAACTGCCGGTGGTATTTATTAAAGAGTCATACCTCGCGGTATGACTCCAGTCGGGACTATTCCCCTTTGTCGGCAGAACCTCTGCCGAAAGATTTACCCGCAGGCCCTGAGAATTTTTTGACTTTTCCCTGCACCGCCATGCGGCGCATTTTTTTAAGTCTTCTTCTCTCAGCTTCTTCTCTTTTGCGTTTTTTTTCTTCAGACGGTTTCTCATAATATCTTCTTCTTTTGAGTTCTTTGAAGATACCTTCGAGAGCCATTTTCTTCTTCAGATTTTTAAACGCTTTTTCGAGGTCGCCTTCGATCACGTTAACTAATAACGGACTTGGCATTTTTATCACATCCTTTTGGTTAAACCTAAAATCGTATAATCTATTGTCAAACTTTATTTTGGGGGTTCAATCGCCTGAACCGGGCACACAGACGCGCATATTCCGCATTCCGTACATTTATCTGCATCAATAATTCTCTTGTCTGCATTTTCCCTGATTGCGTTAACAGGACACTCAGGTTCACATACTCCGCAATTAACACATTGCTCTGTGATAAAATATGCCATAAAGCCTCCGTTGCGCAGAAAAAGCGCTTTCTAACAATAATATTATTTTTATTTATAGTCAACGGAAAATTTATAAACTCCGCATCTGCCTATTTTTTCACCATATTTTGTTTTAAGTTTATCAATCAAAATATCTGTTTTATGATTATTTTCTGCTGTATCAAAAAGAGTATTCTGAACTTCTTCTGAAAAGTTTGATATTGACATACCAATAAGCCTTATTTTTTTAAAAGAGATATTTGCCCGTAGAAGTTTTTCAGCACTTTTCTTAGCTGTCAGATAATCATCAAAATACTCACTCAGAGTTTCTGATCTGGTTATGGTTTTAAAATCCGAAAAACGTATTTTTATAGAAACTGTTTTGAACTTTAATGAATGCTTTCTGGCATCCCTAGTCACATAATCAGCCATGCTTTTGATAGTTGAAATCATTAAATCCGATGAATCAGTATCTTCCTGAAAAGTATGTTCTTTACTTATTGATTTAATTCCATCACTTTCAGAAACAGATTCCCCGTCTATGCCGTTTGAAAGCATCCAGATTCGGTAACCATTACTGCCAAATAAAGATACAATTTCTTCGCATCTTCTATTTGCTATTTCTCCGATTTTATTGATTCCTGATTTTCTTAATATCTCCGCACATTTTTTACCGACACCCCAAAGCCTTGTAATATCAAGTTCAGATATAAATTCCTTTTCCATACCTAAAGGACAAACTGTAAGTCCGTCTGGCTTGTTGATGTCTGATGCAATTTTCGCACATGCCTTATTGGAAGATATACCGATTGAAACCGTTAACGAGGTTTCTTTATTTACATCATTGCGGATTTTTTGAGCAATAGAAACTGCGTTTCCGAATAACTTTGAAACACTTGAAACGTCAATAAAAGCCTCATCTATACTAATCTGCTGTATGGATGGAGAATATCTTTTAAATATATTCATTACACGTTCAGAATAATCTGAATATAATGCCATATCAGGTCTGAGATATATGCCGTCAGGACATATTGAGTAAGCCTTTGATATCGGCATAGCGGATTTAATGCCGAATTTTCTTGCCTCATATGATGCAGTACTTACAACACCTCGTCCTTTTCCGTTCATGGGATCAGCTCCCACAATGACTGGTCGGTTACGATAAGATGGGTGTTCAACCTGTTCAACTGACGCAAAAAAAGAATCAATATCTGCATGTAAAACGGAAAGACTCATGCTCAACATATGTATAGTAGCACATTTTTCGTCAAGTAAAATTTACAAAATGCAGAAAAACCTGAACCCGAAATAATCAAACTGCCGATAAATAAGCATAGGAACAATTCGGACGGAGAATTCATGAGCTCAAGACAAAAACTTCTAATAGATGAACAACTTAAATATTTCTATAAACATTTAAATTATTTTGATGCAGGCTCTAAAGAGTACAAAGTAATAATTAATGGAATTAATGAAATTAAGGAACTTCTTAGAAAATAATCATTCTTCTGATATATTTCTCTCTACAGAAATTCCATAAGTCTTAAGTTTATTATGAAGAGTTTTTCTAGATATACCCAATAATGCTGAAGTTTTTGTCATATTAAAAGAATTTATCTTTAGAGAATCAAGAATTGTTTTTTTTTCTACTTCCTCTAGAGTTTGATAATTTGTTATTTTCATATTTGACGGAATAGCAATTTTCTCATGAGAAATATTATCAAAAATACTTTTAACATCATTTTCCGATATCTCTTTGCCGACAGAAATTAATACTATTCTTCGAATAGCATTTTCCAGTTCTCTGACGTTTCCGGGCCAGTCATATCCGCAGAGAAAATCAACCGCTTTGTCTGTAAACAAAACATCTCTTCCGTATTCCGAATTAAATCTGGCTATAAAGTAATTGATAAGTACAGGAATATCTTCCCGCCGCTGTCGAAGCGGAGGAATTTCGACCGGAAAAACATTTAATCTGTAATATAAATCCTCACGAAACTTGCCCTCTGAAACGAGAGTTTTCAGGTTTTTATTTGATGCAGAAATTATTCTGGTATTTATACCGATGACTTCGCTTCCGCCAAGCCGTTCAAAACGTTTTTCCTGAAGCACTTTTAGAAGTTTTGCCTGAACATCAAAGGACAAATTCCCGACTTCGTCAAGAAATAGAGTACCTTTGTCCGCAAGTTCGAATTTACCGATTTTGCGGGAATTAGCTCCGGTAAAAGCGCCTTTTTCGTGGCCGAACAGTTCACTTTCTATTAGATCTTTTGGAATGGTGCTGCAATCAAGGCTTCTGAATGGAAAAAGCGACCTGTTACTATTGAAATGCACTGCGTCTGCAAGCAATCCTTTTCCCGTTCCGCTTTCACCGGTAATGAGAATTGTTATATCTGTATCTATTACTCTGTTTAAAAGTGAAAATATCTTTTTCATCTCCGGAGAAACGGAAATTACTGATGAAAACTTAAATCCGTCACTCACCTTTTTTCTAAGTTCAGAAACCTCATTCTTGAGACTGAGTTTATCTGAAATGTTTCTTGCAATAAGTTTAATTTTTTCAATATCAATCGGTTTTGATATATAATCATAGGCTCCGAGCTTCATTGCCTGAACGGCTTTTTCGAGATCATTTGAAGCAGAAATTATCACAGCATCAATTTCAATATTTTTATGCTTAACTGAACTTAGAACTTCCAATCCATCCATACCAGGCATGGACAAATCGAGAAAAAGTATTTCATATGCACCTGTAGATAATTCTTTTAAGGCATCTTCTCCGCATGAAACATCATGTACGGAGTAATTATCGGAAAGAATATGCTTAAGTATTTCTCTTACTCCGCGGTCATCATCCGCGATAAGAATTTTTCTCCGCGTATTCATAATTTAGCGGCATCACCCCAAAGTTTTTCAAGCGAATAAAACTCCCTAGCTTCATATGTAAAAATATTGACAGTAACAAAGCCAAAATCAATTAGAATCCATTCTGATTCGTCATCAAAATGCCTGGGTTTAATAGTTTCATATTCAGCAAGGGTTGATCTGATTTCACGGGCAAGAGCTCTCGAATGAAGCTTTGAACTTGAGGTTGCGATAACAAGATAATCAAGATAAGAATTTATCTTCCTTACATCAAGAAGAAGTACATCAGATGATTTTTTATCAATTAACACAGACTTGCACTTATCTGCAATAGAGAATGTATCAAGCATTATTATTTCACCATGTCTTTGCCGACTAAAATCGTAAGATCATATACCTGCGTACTGTCTACAGAATGATATACTTTTTTTATTCCGGTTAACTCAGAAACAAGTTTGATATCATTATTGTTGCCCTTATTGCTTATAATAACAGATTCGTCCAAATTATTCATCTGATGAGTGCCGAATTCTATTACACTGATCCCCTCACGCATCAAAGCGCTTCGCACCCTTTTTGCAAGTCCCGGAATATCTGTTGCATTCAAAATCTTTACACGAATATTCGGAGCGTTTTTTTCCTTTACGATCAGCCAGCGTAAAAAAGTATCTTCATACATTTTAAACGAAATTTCATCAGCAGAAAACATACCATCATCAGAAACTCTTCCCGGTAGATTTACGCAATTCAGCTCTTCACATGAAGAAAGAATATCGGCAATTGACATTATTTCATTATTCTGAAGATTTGTTACTATTGATTTTCTGATTTCATTTGCAACGTATTTATTCATGAACTTCATGTACATTTCTCTTCTTTCAAATAGAGTTAGAAATATATCCTGAAGACGGTCATATTTTGAATAAATTGAATCATTCATGTTTATAAAATTCATTATTTTCTCGCCGTCTAGATAATTCATTCCGTATTCAGATGAATGCACAGCAGCTGAACCTTCAGGCAAAAAAATGTCTATACCTTCAACAATATTTGTAATCTTACGGGCGTCAGGTGCATAAAAAACAGCATAAAATTGCGGTTTAATTCTAAATGATTTATAAAATGCCCTGCTCATGTCAGAAAAATCACGGACGTCAATATCTTCAAGTTTAACTGCATTTCCGTCATCATCTATATCTATAGCAAAATTCGGAGGAAGAAAAACAATTCCGGCACGTTTTGTTTCAGCATTTATTGTAAGCACACAGTTAAAACGGTGTTTATTATCATTAAATTTATTTCCACCGCATATAAGAATGCTTACCAGCTGTTTTTCCGACAATATTTTATCTACAGCATTCCGCGAGCTTCTTCTATAACTGCAGAAACCTATAACCACGGCTGTCAAAAGAATTATCAATACTACTGCTCTTTTAGCTCCCAATTTCGTACAACCCCTTCATCTTTATATAATCATATACCTTTTTATCAAGAAATTCATATCCTCGGCCGCTTCTTATCAGTGAAGAACTCACTTCTATAAAGCAATTTTTTGCCGAATAAATATTCCCATACTTTGAAACAATTTTTTCATTTGTTTCAAATCCCGGTCTGTTTAAAACAATAATTTTTGCCAATTCTACTATCCGCTCAGGATTAAACCAGCTGTCAAATGTATTAAAAGAATCACTGCCTGTTATGAAATACAATTCACTTTCACAGTATTTTTCACGGAAATGCAAAAGTGTTTCAACGGTATAAGATGAAGTTTTCCTTTGTATTTCGTCAAGGCTAATAGAAAAAAAAGGATAATCACCGATAGCCAGGGAAAGCATTTCAACTCTTTCTGCAGGGGAAGCCGAACATTCAGCTTTATGAACAGGTTTTTTCAGCGGCACAAATATTATTTCATCAAGACTGAATTCTTCTTTAACTTCTAATGCAGCCTTCACATGAGCTTTGTGAACAGGATCAAATGAACCGCCAAAAATTCCGATTCTCAAGATCTGATCTGCCCCGTTCCATAAACAATATACTTAAGACATGTAAGCCCCTGCATTCCCATTGCTCCGCGGGCATGAAGTTTTTGCGTCGAAATTCCGACCTCTGCACCAAGACCGAATTCTCCGCCGTCATGAAAACGTGTTGAAGCGTTTACAAGTACAGCTGAAGAATCAACTTCATTGATAAATCTTTCAGCGTTAAAATAATTATTTGTGACAATCGCTTCAGAATGATTCGAAGAATGCAAAGCTATATGAGTCATCGCTTCATCAATAGAATCGACAGTTTTAGCAGAACAAATCAAATCAAGATATTCCGTATCATAATCCTCTTCAGATACAGGTTTAACCCCGGAATCAATTGAACAAAGATATTCATCACCACGTATTTCGACATTTTTTTCTTTTAAGGCCGACAGAAGATCAGCCGTATAAGAAAATTTTCTATGAATCAATATAGTTTCAACCGCATTGCAGACTCCGGGACGCTGTACTTTTCCGTTTATTGCTATATCTATCGCCATCTGCTTATCGGCACTCTCGTCAATGAACAGGTGGCAAAGACCCTTATCGTGTTTAATGACCGGAATAAGCGATTTTTCTGAAACGCTTTTAATAAGTTTTTCACCACCGCGGGGAATAACGATATCAATATCCTTATTCTGTTTTAATAGTAGATCAACAACCGAGTAATCCAGATCATCTATAAGAAATAACGGCTCAGAAGAAACATGTTGTGAAAAAACATTTTTTGCTATTGAATACAATGCCTTATTGGAATTTATTGCTTCTTTACCGCCCCGTAAAACAGCGACATTTCCGCTTTTCAAACAAAGAGAAGCTATATCAACGGTAACATTAGGTCTAGCTTCATAAATTACCATAACAACTCCGACTGGCACTCTCATTTGGCCGACTCTAATTCCGCTTGGCATCATTTTCATGTTTTCAACGGATCCTACAGGATTAGGAAGACTAGAAATAAACTCTACGGATTTCGCAAGTGAATCTATTCTCTTTGGATCAAGAGAAAGTCTGTCAACCATTGCTGATGACAAACCGGAATCTTTGGCAAAACGTAAATCCTTGGAATTCTCTTCTATAATAAAATCCTTGTCATTCCTTAACGCCGAAGCAAGGGATGAAAGCATTTCATTTTTCTTTTTTTCGCCCAATAGCGATATTTCTCTTGAAGATTTTTTCGCCCGGGAGCATATATTGAGAACGTAATTGTTTTTATCCATTTTACAGCCTTATTTTCATTTCAGTTAAATCATTTTTTTCACGTAAAATATTCTTTTTTAATACTACGATTTCATTCTTTAATTCATTATCCACGGCAAAAGAGTCAAGATATTTCAATGCAGATTCATCATTCATTGACGATATTCTGCATACAATAAGAATACGCTTCATATAAACATCATTTTCAATAGCAATCCTTTTCTCTAAAAATTCCCCTGTATCCGCACCGATTTCAGATAGGGCTGTATATCCGGCAATTCTGTCCAACGGATCTCCAGAATAAAGTTTACTTGAGATTGAAGATACCTCAGAACTTCCTGCTCGAAGAATATAATCAGTACCTTCCGGTAGAATATTTTTAAAAAGATACCCAATAAAAAAAACCGAAATAAAAATCACTGCAGCAAACGGAAATTTTATTGCTTTACAAAGCTTCATAACAACCCTTTTATTGGATTAAATCTAACTCGGCTTATTTTGGCAATAATTTTTTCGGAGGATCTATGGACTGCTTATTCTGTAAAATTGCTGCAAAAGAAATAAAATCAGAAATAGTTTATGAAAATGCAAATGTAGTAGCTTTTAAGGATATACGCCCTCAGGCTGCTGTTCATCTTCTAGTCATTCACAGAACCCATACAGAAAATGTGACATCAACAACATCCGATAATTCCCATATCTTTGCAGATCTTTTTCTTGCTGCAAAAGAAATTGCAGATATTCAGGGTTTCGCGAAAGACGGATACAGAATAATTATTAACAGCGGAGGCTGCTCGATGCAGGAGGTTTACCATACACACCTCCATATTCTTTCGGATAAAACCTCTCTAGGTCCGCTTCTCGTTTGATTATTATCAAATATTATGCTAATATTTAATAATGTTGAACTTATTTCAGTCTTTGTAGCTAAAACCCATGGATTCAAGCATTGAAATATCATCCTGTACGGATCTCCCCTGAGTTGTCAGAAAATCTCCTATCATCAGTCCGTTAATACCGGAAAGTATTCCTACATCATGAAGCTTACCAAGGTTCATTCTTCCACCGGCATAACGGATATTGGATCGCGGCATAATAAAACGGAATATTGCTGTTGTTTTGATAATGTCTTCAGGCGATATCGGATTAATTCCAAAAAGTGGCGTCCCTTCAATTGGAGAAAGAATATTAAGTGGAACAGACTGCGGTTCAAGCGATTTAATTTCAAAAGCAAATGCCGTACGGTCACTCCATGTTTCACCGAGACCAATTATTCCTCCAATACAAAGTTCGATCCCTGCAGATCGTATATTTTTTATTGTTTCTAATTTCTCCCGATGAGAATGAGTGGAACATATTTTTGAAAAATAAGAATTATTTGTTTCAAGATTATGATGATAAAGAGAAAGTCCCGCAGTCTTTAATTTTTCCGCTCTTTCCATAGTCATAAAACCTATTGAAGCGCAGATTGTCATGCCGGTATCTTTTACAAGTGATGAAATAATTGTGCATACTGAATCAAATTCTTCATCATTGAGCGCACGGCCGCTTGTTACTATTGAAAACCGCTTAACACCCAATGAACGCATCTTTAGAGCCTGCGGCAGAATTTCATCATACGATATAAGAGGATATTCGGAAATATTTGTGGTATAATATGAAGACTGAGCACAATAACGACAGTCCTCAGGACATTTTCCGGATTTGGCATTTATTATTGAACAAAGAATCATTTCATTCCCAGAAAAATGCCGTCTTATTTTATCAGCGGAACGGGCCAGGGAAAAACAATCTTCATGTGTAAGAGCCATTGATTCTTCAAAAGAAATCTGTTCGCCTGAAATTACTTTTAACTCAAGTTCATTTACCAAAGAAACATTATTCATTTACTAAGTTCTCTTTCCTTCCTTTTTAATTGAAAAAGCCAGAAAGCGTAATACAGAAGAAAAGCCATAATAAACATGTGAAACAAAAAGCTTTTTCCTTCAAGATAAGCAAGAAATATTACTGAGTCTAAAAAATACAAAATAAGCCCGAATATAAAGAAGCGGAAACTGTGCTTTATAACTCTGAATCCAATCAATAAAAAAACAAAAATAAATAGAATATTAAATGTTATTGAGATGGGAAGAACACCATTGTAATAATACTTGAAATACTGATTAAGTCCGTCAGATATCTGGATAAAACCCAATCCGATGAACAGATTTGCATAACCTTCAGTATAATTCACAATGAATGAATTTATAGCTCCGAGAATGGCGATCAGAAAAAAAATTTTCCCGCCGCGTTTGACTCTTTTTTCCAGAATATCCGAGAAAACATATTTGCCGTCCAGCATTAATAACTCCGTTTAAAGACAGATTTATTAACGTGACAGCAGTGTAAAGAAAATTTTATTGTTATAACTAAGATGATTTAGCTAAGATAATAAAAATCAGTATCTTGACCCCATTTCGTTATTAGAACCGTAAATATTGAATTTTACGCCAAAAAACAACTGATATCCGCTTATGGATTTTCCTGCCGCATCAATACTTCCTGAATAAATTGACTTATGCCACCCAAACCCCGCAAAAAGCGATATATTCTGAGAAAAATCATAAACGGTACCGGCTCTAAAAGAAATTATTGTACCACGGTCTTTTTCTTCTGAAGCTGCAACATCCGCAGAATCCCATAGTGCTGTAACTTTTGCAATCGAATAACCCGCACCGAATTCACCGAAACCATATAAAGGCAGATTGTTAATCTGATATCTGTACTGGGCATAAAAAATATTTACCATAAAATCAATCTTTTCTTCATTAGGTTTATCCGCATTTTCGGTTTTTGAAGCCTTACCGAATCTATAACCAAGCGATAGATTTTTCATCAAATCTGTTTCAAGCGAGGCGCCAAGCATAACAGGCGAAAGAGAATCTCCGGTTGAAATATAGGCAATCTCAGGATTAAGACTCAAACGTGAAGAATATGCCGATATCGGAAAAATCAGTAAAAGTATCAAAAAATATCTTTTCATAAAACAACCCTCGCGGACAATGTTATCAGGTAAATATTATAACATTAATGCGCTATAAGTCAAACGAATTTTAGCCCACGGCCTTATCGGAAGATAATCATCAGTAAATAAATGATTATTACCTCAGGTCAAACAATAAAGTTTCAATTTTTATTGACAATTATGCGATTTTGATTTCAACTATTACAGGAGAGCTGAATGATAATTCTTAACGGGAACATAATCATCGTGGATAGTGAAAGAGCCACTCTTGATGATAAAATGCACTTCGAAAGAGCTGTCATAACTCTAATTCAGTCCGGCACAAAAAGTATCAGCATTGACCTTAGTAAAACCGTATATCTTCCTTCCGAGATGATGGGCTTTATGATGTGGAAAAAGAAGGAATTAGTCGATATAAAAATAGATTTTAAAATTTCTTCAATAAATTCATCTTTAAAAAAAATATTCGATAACGCAATGCTATCACAATTCTTTGAAATTGATTTAAACACTGAAGTGATTGATTGATTATCCTTTTTCCTTCATGTAATTTATTATGCTTTCGATATTCATTATTTTCTGAACTCCGCCGAGACGGATAGCTTCTCTTGGCATACCGAAAACAACACAGGAAGCTTCATCCTGTGCTATAGTGTCAGCTCCGGCTTGCTTCATTTCAAGAAGTCCCGATGCACCGTCGGCCCCCATTCCTGTTAGGATTATTCCTGTTGCATTTTCACCCGCTGAAACCGCAGCCGACGAAAAAAGAATATCAACCGAAGGTTTATGCCTGTTCTTTGGGGGATCATCATTGACTTCAACAAAGTAACCTGAAGAATCTTTTCTGAGCAGCATTTGCATACCGCCGGGAGCAATCAAAGCACTGCCCTTTTTGACGCGGTCGCCGTCAGAAGCTTCCTTTATAAAAATCTCGGCAAAAGAATTCATCCTGTTTGCAAATGCTTCAGTAAATTTTGGCGGCATATGCTGAGTAACAACTATACCTGGAAAATCCGGATTCATGCTGGTAAGAATCTCTTCAATGACCTCGGTTCCGCCCGTTGAAGCTCCTATTACATACACAGAATTACTGTTTTCACGAAGTGATTGAGCATTGTCTTTTGATACTACTGTTCTTTCTTTAACTTTTCTTTGTTTAATTGAAAGATGTTTTGCCGTTTCAATTTTCTCAATAAGTCTTTCTTTGAAATCATCCCATGATTTTCCGGTTTCCTCCGCTTTCGGCTTCAGAACAAAATCAATTGCTCCGTATTCCAACGCACGTATCGTTTCACTTGCGCCTCTGTCCGTAAGGGAACTCACCATAATTACGGGCATAGGCTTAATCATCATTAGTTTTTGAAGAAATGTAAGTCCATCCATGCGGGGCATTTCTATATCAAGCGTTATAACATCAGGCTGCAAAGTCTTTATTTTATCGGCAGCTATAAAAGGATCCATCGCTGTACCGACAACTTCTATATCAGAAACATCCTTAAGGGCATCTGTCATAAATTTTCTCACGACAGCAGAATCATCTACAATTAGAACTTTTGTTTTACTCATAAGTCCTCATCCCCTTTTTCGTATTTTCCCATTCTTCTTAAAAAAACCTTGCCGGTCTGCGCCTCCATTATAATCTTCCTTGTAGCCTTTCCGCCTATATCTTCAAGAACAATAGGAATATCTTCAAGCTCCACCATTATCCTTGCAAGACGTATATTACCTTCTGCAACAGGACCTTGAGGTCGATTCAAATCAATAACATTACCGCCGCCGAATATTTTAGCTTTTAAATTTTTTTTTAAAGCCCCGTTCCGGTACATTGATTCTATTAAGTTTTTAATTGCGCTGATTCCATATCGTGACGATATTTCATCTTTAGAAAATTTATCTTTTTCGGTTATTTTTCCCGGAAGCATAAAATGATTCATTCCGGAAATTTTAGTTTCTGCGTCATGAAGACAAACAGATATGCACGAACCTAGTACAGTCGCGATATATTCATCTTTTGAGCTTACATAGAATTCCCCCGGATAAATAATCATCATGGGTTTTCCGTATTTTCTTCCTTCATGCATGCTTTACAGTACTTCAAAATACAAAAATATTCAATCTTTTTTATACAGAGTTCTTCCAATATTACTAAAACGCAAATTGAAATTTGTTATATTTTCAGAATGACCAATAAACAAATATCCCGAATCACCGATATAATTGTAAAACTTCTCAAATAATATTTTCTGGGTTTCTTTATCAAAATATATTACGACATTTCGGCAGAAAACAGCGTGGAACTTCTTTTTCATCGGGTAGATTTCATCAAGCAGGTTTAGCCTTGCAAAATGTATCATCTTTCTAAGATTATCTTTTGCTTTAAAAAGATTATTATTTTCTTTTTTCCCGCGCAAAAAGTACTTCTTCAGCAGTTCTGTTTCCATTACAGAAACCTGATCGGCTTTATAAATTCCTTCAGAAGCTGTTGTCAAAACATTAGTGTCAATATCAGTTGCAAGAATTTTGACGGGATTTTCTCTTCCTTGAAAATATTCACTGGCTGTAATTGCAATAGAATAAGGTTCTTCGCCGGTAGAACATCCGGCGCTCCATATTCTTATTTCACTCAAAGATTCAAACGCCGGAAAAACAATATCTTTTAAATAATCAAAATGGAATCCTTCTCTGAAAAATTCAGTTTTGTTTGTTGTAACAACATTAATAAATTCAACTATTTCTTTTGTGTAATTTGAATTCAAGTATTCGATATATTCTTTATAGTTAGACAAATTGAGAATGCGCATTCTCCTCATCACCCTTGACTGAAGAAGCGCTTTTTTATTCATTGAAAGTTTGATTCTGCTTTCACGAAAAACAATTTCGCTTAAAAATTCAAACTGATCTTCTGTTAATTCGTAAATTAAACTCATAATCACTCAAAAAGCAAATAATTGGTTTTAATCTCTTTATTTCTAAAAGCCGAATCGATATATTCTTTTTCCAGCCTTACAAACTCAGAATTAGAATCATTATTAATCAGGGTTTTACGGAATGCTTCTCCTGTGTGCGGCTTAAAAAGAAGATATCTTCTGAAATTTCCGCCCAGATCTTCTGCCATCAATTCAATGGATTCACGCTGAAGATATTCATGAATAAAACGGATATTACTTTTGACAACACCGCTGATAGCACCTCCTGACACATATCCGGCGCCGAATATTTTTGCTTTTAGACAACGGCGGTCACCGCCTCTTTTAACAAAATCCGCAACAAGTAATTCTATATTATATATTCCATGCTCTGCGATTTCATCAGCAAAAATACCTTCTGTTCCAATTGTTCCAGGAACAATAAAATGTCCCATCCCTCCGATTTTTAAATCGGAATCATAAAGACAAATTACAAGACATGATCCCGAAACGGTATTAACATAACACCTTTGATCAGTAAAAAAATGCTCACCGGGATAAATGACATAAAGAGGCAGACCCTCCTTGTAATTGTCAGTCTTAATCATCAGGCTGTCTTATCTTCTTCAATTTTCTTAAATTCTTCATGATTTAGAATTTTGTCAACATCCAGAATTATTACAAGAAGAGACTCGATTTGACCGATTCCTTTAATGAAATCAGTTTCGATTTTAGAAGTAAAATGCGGCGTATTCTGAATGGTACTTACGGGTATTGACGCAACATCAGAGACTGTATCGACAATCATGCCAATCAGACGTTCACGGACTTCAACAATTATTATTACAGTAAATGTGTCGTACTCTTTCTCCTGAAGCTGGAATTTCAATCTCATATCTACAACAGGTACAACTGCGCCCCTCAGATTTATAACTCCCCGCATAAAAGAAAGTGAATTCGGAACATGAGTAATATCAGTCATGCCAAGAATTTCTTTAACTTTTAGAACCTCAACCCCATAGGTTTCTGATCCTATCATGAATGTGACAAACTGATTTTCTTCACCAAGGGAAATTTTGTCTTTATTATCCTTCTCCATTTTCCATTCCTCCTATCTAATCAGTTTTTCAACAACGGCAACCAAATCAGCGGGTTTAAACGGTTTAATCATCCATCCAGATGCACCTACGCACTTACCTTCTTTTATTTTATCTTCCTCTGATTCAGTTGTTAAAACCAGAACAGGCGTAAATTTATCCGATTTACGAAATTCTTTTATAAATGTAATTCCGTCCATTTCGGGCATGTTAACATCAACAATCACGAGTCCAAGTTCCGCACCGGAGGTACTAATTGCAGAAGATGCTTCAAGTCCCTTCTTCCCATTTTCAGCCTGTTTAACTTCCATGCCAATCGGCTTAACAGCGAATTCAACGCTGGCCCTTATTGTCGGCGAATCATCTATTACAAGTATTGTTTTCATTTTACTCCTCCGTTTTTCGCATACCCGCATATTTCAAACTGTCTGATAATTTCTTTATTCATACCTGATACTTTAAATATTCTGTTTCTTTGTTTTGCCTCAATACGTGCGGCGCATATCACCTGAACAGAAGATAAATCAAGTCTGCGCTGATTTGAAAGATTGAGCACAACTTCCGAATCTTCTTCAATAGCGCTTAGAATATCATTTTTCATATTTTTAATATTCTTGATTCCTGCATCTTTTGAAAAAAATAATTCTTTCATTCAATCACCTTTTCATTTTTCAATCCGCTCATGAGCCCGTGAATATCAATAATCAAAGCAACAGAACCGTCTCCGAGTATTGTTGCACCCGAAATAGCACTGCTTTGAGTTATATAAGAATCCAGACTCTTAATAACTATCTGCTGCTGACCGATGAGATCATCAATCATCAGTGCAAGACGTTCACCGTTTGTTTCTACTATTATCAATAATGATTCCCATGGATTTGTGTGATCAGCTGAAGTTGAAAAAAAATCATATAGCCTGATCAATGAAACGTATTCTCCCCGAACCAGAACAACTTCGCCTTTCCCTTTAATCGTCTTAACATCATCTTTCTTAGGCTGAATGGACTCGACAATTGACAGCAAAGGAACTATATAAGTTGAATTGCCGACTCTGAACAGCATTCCGTCAATGATTGCCAGAGTAAGCGGAAGCTTAATGCGGACAGTGGTACCCTTTCCTTTAAGGGAATCAATTTCGATAGTTCCGCGGAGTGCATCAATATTGCTTTTAACAACATCCATACCCACTCCGCGTCCTGAAAGATCAGAAACAGAATCTGATGTCGAAAATGCAGGAAGGAATATCAAAGATTTGAGTTTTTCCTCAGAAATATCGTCATCTTTAGAAATTATATTTTTTGAAATTGCTTTAGCTTTAATTTTATCGTAATTTAATCCTCTGCCGTCATCTCTAATCTCAATAAAAACACTACCTTCCTGATGATAGGCATTAAGCGATATTACACTTTGCGAATCTTTTCCGCAATTCATTCTTTCTTCTGAAGTTTCAATTCCATGGTCTATGGAATTTCGAATCATATGCTTGAGAGGATCGCTTATCCGTTCAATAACTGTTTTATCAAGTTCGGTATCCTTGCCGTTTATATCAAGACGTATATCCTTTCCAATCTGTTTTGAAATATCACGTACAAAACGCTTGAACTGTTCAAAAGTCGGACCAACCGGAATCATTCGTATGGACATAATCTGTTCCTGAAACTCTCTCGTTATACGGTCAAGACCATAAAGAGCATTTTTAAGTCTGTAACCCTGTTCTTCATCAAGAGCATCAGATATTCTGTTTAATGAGGCTTGACCTATAACAATCTCGCCGAGCAGATTCATGAGGTTATCTAGTTTCAAAGTGTCGACTCTAACTGTGTTCGACTCGATTTTTTTCTTAATATCATCCTGAATGCCGAGAGCAGTATTGAGATCTTTTGGAGTTGCAAATCCTTTCTCGACAATTATTTCACCGATCTTTTTGTTTTCTTTCTGTTGTTCATTTAAAACATCTTCAAGTTCTCGTTCTGTTACAATACCCTTATTAACAAGAATATCTCCTAATTTTTTTTCTCCGCGTTTTTCATCAAGATTTTCGACATATTCAGAAGTAATGTCTTCAATGATAATTTCGTTATTATCAAGAACGAAAAGAAATACTTCTTTAATCTTATCTATTGATTTTGCAGTCTTAACAACAACACGCCATGAAAAATAGCATTTTTCCGGATCAAGCTTTGAAAGCATCGAAAGTTTACGTCTGTCTACGAAGTTTTCAACAACTTCTCCGCTTTCAAAAAGATCTTCCATTACAATAAGCGGATCAATGCCGAATTCAAAAATATTTTCCGTAAAAGCTGCCTTTATTCTATAATACCTAATTTTATCAGGAACAACCGCAGTAGGCAAAGACTCTCCAGTCCGTATGATTTCCAATCTCGAAAGAATATCCTCCTTGATAGAATCATACTTCTCGCCGATTCCGCCTTCAAAAAGAGTTCCCCTGATCCAGTCTATACTTTGAAGAAGAATACTTATAAGATCTTCAGTTATAGAAATTTTGTCAGATCGGACAAGATCAAGACACGACTCAAGAGAGTGAGTGAACTCGCTTATTGATGTAAAACCAGCAATACCGGAACTGCCTTTTAAAGTATGATAATATCTGAAAAGTCTGTTTACTACTTCAGTTGATTTTGTCTCTTCAAGTACAACAAGATCATTCTCGATATTGTCAAGAATCTCACGGGCTTCGTTCTGAAATATTTCAATAATTCCCGATTCTGACATAACTCACTCCCACAAATATTTAAAACTCTTCAAATCCTTCATTTGTAAGAATTTCTTCTATGCTTCCCTTCTGAGCTTTATCCTGAGTTCTCTTATCAGCAAACTCTGCATGAGATTTCTCTTTCTTCGCGTCAGGTATTGCCTTTTTAGTTTGAGCGGATTTTAGATGTAGCTCCTTATGTTTTGCGGCATATGTTTCAGTTTTAAGTTCATCTCTGATCTTAAATTTTTCCATCATAGCCAGAAGTTCCTGAGCCTGATTTGCCATTTCTTCTGAAGCTGAAGCAGTTTCTTCAACAAGTCCTGCATTCTGCTGAGTCATCGAATCAAGTTCTTCAACAGCAACATTTATCTGACTCACACCCTGCCTCTGTTCTTCACTTGCCGCAGCTATTTCACTGACATATTTGCCGACGCTTCTAACACTTTCGACGATCATTTTCAAAGCTTCACCGCTCTTGTTAGCAAGCTCAGTTCCTTTAGAAACTTTGTTTCTTGAGTCTTTTATAAGCTCTGCGATTTCCTTTGCTGCTGTTCCTGATCTTTGAGCGAGATTTCTTACTTCTCCGGCAACTACAGCAAAACCACGGCCCTGTTCTCCGGCTCTTGCAGCTTCAACTGCAGCATTAAGTGCAAGAAGATTTGTCTGAAAAGAAATTTCATTTATGACATTTATAATATCTTCAATCTTTTTGCTGGATTCACTTATATCATTAATCGCAGCTACAGCTTCATAAACAACACGTCCGCCGTCTTCTGCTTCAGTTGTCGTTGTTTTTGAAAGTTTATCAGCCTGCGTCGAATTGTCGGCATTCTGATTTATTGTCGCTGTTGTTTCTTCAATAGTAGAAGCTATTTCTTCGAGACTTGATGCCTGTTCACTTGTTCTCTGTGAAAGATTCTGATTTCCGCTCGATATTTCATTAACAGCCTGAGTAAGGTTCTGAGCTGCTGTAATAATATCCGCGATGAGTTTTTCAAGATTATCAGCAGTTTTATTTAATGCCTTAGCAAGAACCCCAAGTTCATCCTTTTGATCGAGATCAATTCTTTCTCTGAAATCACCTTCTGAAAGCTTCTGTGCGAAAATAAGACCTTTTTGAACAGGCTTTTTAACAGAGTATGCTAGCAGAATTGTTATTATGATACCGATTAAAATTGAAACTATCCATGCTGTAATGATAATTTTTGATGTTACTTCAGCTTCATGATTCTGTTCTTTTAATATCGTCTGACTCTTATTGTCCTGATACTGTATCAAGGCATCCATTTTTTCTCTAAAAGTTCTATATCCTTTCAGCCATTCAGTACTTTTATTATTAACTTCAATCGGATTTCCGGATTCTACTGCTTCAACAAATTGTTTGGCAATTTTTAATGTCACTTCAAAATCTTTACGATATGCGTCTGCTAATTTCTTTTCTTCTTCATCAACTACGGTCGCAATATATTTATTCCATATTTCTTCATTTTCTTTCCCGAGTGCTTCAGAAGAATCAAGTCTTTCCTTTACAGTATTTTTATCGCCAGTTTTTACAGCTTCTTCAATTTGAAGCATGTTAACACGACGCTGTAAAATATTTCTCATTGTTCTATTCAATAACCTCACAGAAACGAATTCTTTATTATAGAATTCATTAAAATGAAGTGAGGCAGCATTTGAATTCAAATAAGACTGTACTGCAAGAACGGATATTATCGAAAGAAATACCAAGCAGCAAATTAAAACCTTAAATGAAACCCTGAGATTATTAAACCATTTCATCTTTACCTCCTCCGGCAAAAAGCTAATATTATAAATTTAATCATGCTATTCATAATCTAGTCATATTATACTCACCTCAGAACGTTTAATTCAAGAAAATATTTTAGAGTGCGCATTATGAATAATTTCATTGATAGTTTCTATTTTCATAGGTTTTGTAATTATATCATTAAATAAACCGGATTCGACATGATGATAATATTCATCCCTGTCGTATCCGCTTAATCCTATAAGGCATTTACTTTCGTGTCTGCCCGAACGCAATATTTCAGCAAACTCAATTCCGCTCATATCCGGCATGTTTATATCAGTGATAATGCAATCTATATTCTCTTTCTCAATAATTTGAATTCCTTCTTCACCGGAGCCCGCTGAAAAAACTCTGTGACCAAGTTTCTCAAGAATCATTTTTTCCATATAAATATTAATTGGAGAATCATCGATGAGAAGTATAGTGAGAACTTTTCTTGAATACGTTTTCTTAGATTCTTGCGGAACTTTAGAAGACGGCATATATGGAATTTCAAAAATGAATTCTGAACCTAAGCCGTAACTGCTTTTGCAATTAATACTGCCGCCCAAAACCTTTGCTGTATTAGCGCAAACTGCCAGACCGATTCCGGTTCCGAAGCTTCTTTTTCTGTTATTTATTATTGTATAAAAAGGTTCAAATATTTTATCAGTTTTATCATCAGGAATTCCCATTCCGGTATCAGCAACTGAAAATATAATTTTATTATCTGTAATATTTTCACTGATTTTCAGAATAATAGAACCTCTTTCGGTATACTTAAGAGAATTACCTATGAGATTGATAAGTACTTGTTTAATCTTGGATGGATCTGATTTAAAAAACTTAAAGCTTAATTCGTTGATTATCTCAAATTTTAAACCCATGTTTTCAATCTGATAAGAAAACATGTCTTTGATAAAAGAAAGTATCGAATCTATGCTCGTATCTTCATACTTAATATAAACGCGTCCTTCTTCTTCACGGGATAAAATTAAAACTTCGCTGACAAGAGTATTCATATATTCAACAATCTGACGTATGCTTATCAGATTATCAGTTCTAATTAAATCACTTTCTGTCATCAGAGCATTATCAGAAATTATTGCAATAGAACCAAGAGAATTTTTCAATTCATGACTTAGAAATGAAGCGAAATTTTTGCGTTTTTCGGAAAGTTTTGATACTTCCGCCAATGAAGCAGCAAGCTTTTTTTCAAGAGCCATGATTTCGGTAACATCAGAAAAAACACAGAGAAGCGCATAAAGCTTTTTATTTTTATAAATCTTAGACTTGTTAATTCTAATATCACGAAAACCCTTTCCTTCAATATCAAAATTAGCTGTATACTCTATTTCATCATTATCAGAATCAAGAAGTTCTTTATCATAATATTCATGAAGACTGAAATCGGTACCGGAATATAAATCAATTATTTTCCTTCCGACCATGCTGATATCATCAGGGACATGAAAGAATTCTAAAAATTTTCTGTTAGTGTATAAAACTTCACCGGTAAGATTTTTTAAATATACCGGATAAGGCAGCATTTCTGTAAAGTGCCCGTCGACAAAATCGTTTTCGGTAAAATTCATCATAATGCATTATAATTCACCGAAATAAATAAATAAAGTTTTTTATTTGAGATATTAAAGAGTACGGCAGCGTGATATGCCGCCGTTATTTAAAGAATTTATGTATAATTATTATCTTAAATATACAAAACGCGACAGCAAAGAGCCGGCTAAATTCATAAGAGCTACAAAATAGTTAAAATAGAAGAATACAGAATATTCAAAATTTTCAGGTTTGGTGATTGTTCCGCTTATATTAAGATAAATAATTGCTATTAGATAAACAACATTAAAAAATATTCTGCCTGCAAATGTAAATTTATTTCTATAAAAAGAGGAAATTATCATAAAGAGAGCGATTCCTACAAGATATGCGGCATAAGGATTAGTGACTCCCTTTTCAAAATCTGCAATTTTAAATGAAGCAGAATCCATCGATGCGGCAAAAAAAGACGGAATAATATTGATAACAATAAGTTTCTCTGAAACCGGAATATATAAAAACCATTCCTTTGCAGCAAAAAAAAGATGCTTCGCAAGTCCTAGAAAGAAAATACATGCGTCCAGTATAAAACGAACTATTTCTTTAAAAAGATTTAACAAATTATACATGTAATAACTCCGAATTTTAGTCAGATTAATTATGCTTATTTTTTATGCAATAATTTTATTTTTTCGTGTTTTTAATTGACGGTTATGCAACTCGAAAAATAAATGGTTAAGTATATACCGGAGGGATTTCTATGTCCACTTTCAAACTTGACGGCGCAAAATTTTCTTCTATTGACGATCTAAAAAACAGCCTTTGGCCGCTTTATGAAGATAAGATGTCAAAAGAAGAATTTGATAAATATGTTGATTCAAATGTAATTAAAGGAGAATAATTATTCCCTTTTCTTCTCAAGAAGGAATTCAACTCTTCTGTTTTTCCTTCTTGCTTCTTCATCCTTATTCGGAAGATAAGGCATTGTTTCGCCCATGCCTCTAAACGACAATCTCTCCTGAGAAATGCCTTCGGATATAAGGTAATCATAAACAACCTTCGCACGCATTTCAGAAAGTTTAAGATTAAAATTATCATCGCCGACATCATCAGTATGACCTTCAATAACGACTGAATATAAAGAATACTTTTTAAGAATATCCGAAACACGGCTTAGTATCTGCCATCCTTTTTGATTAAGTTTGTCAGAACCGAAAGCAAACTCGATACTGCTGATTTTGATTTTAAGACCCCGCTCTGTTACAATAACAAGAATATCAACCGGAATCTTTACCGGTTTAGAAGATACTATATTGCCGGCATTATCAATTGCAGTAAAAATTGCCGAATAATCATCAGCACTTTCAACCAACTCTCCAGAAACACCTCTGCCGTCCCAAATGATTTCTGAAGGAACATTCTCTTTACCTGAAAACTTCTTAAAAATAATGCCAGTCGGATTATAAATTGAAACTGACCATTCCGCAACACCCGAAAATTCTTCCGCTGAAAGTATTATTTTTAATACATCATTTTCACCGTCGCCGTCCGGAGAAAACGGAAGCGGTTCACATTTAACTGAAATCTTAGGAGCACTTGAATCTATTATAATTTCTTTTTTAAATGAAGCAGGCGTATTGCCGCTGTCGAATTCGGAACTGAAAATATAGAAATATTTTCCGTCAGCAATTTTTTTACCAAGACTGTCAAGTCCATCCCATTCTACACCGCCAGGCAGCGAATTTACTCCCTCGAAAGTTCGAATCACTTTATCGCCATCAGAAAGTATGCTGATTTTCCACTTCTTCAAGCCGGCAGTTTTTGAGAGAGATGTACTGAAAAGAACAGGAACACCGCTATTATAAGAAAAATATCTGATTGATGAAGTTATATCTGCAGTTTCATATCCGCGTGTTAAAGTGATTTCTTTTATTTCTTTAACAGCTGAGTTGCCTGAAAGATCGGAAGCTCTAAGCCTATATGAATATAAACCTTCAGGAACATCTGCACCATTCTGATTTTTTCCGTCCCATTTCAGTATCAACGGAACTGTTGAGGTATTCCATGAAAAAGACCTTATTTCATTGCCTAGAGAATCATGAATGGAACCCTTCCAAATATCGGCATTGTCTCCGGAGACTTTCTGCGCAATTACAACATTATCTTTTTTCCCGTCACCGTTCGGAGAAAACAGATAAGTATCTGCCGATATCTCCATCGATGGAGGCTGATTATCAATTACAATATAACCTGTCTTTTTTTCTGAATAATTATCGAATTCATCCCAGCAGATAAAAGAATATGAATAAGCACCGTCTTTAAGTTTTGCCCCGCTTAAATCGGATCCATCCCATAGTATATTCTGAGGTATTTTAAGAACAGCTTTAGAACCGAAAATACGTTTAAACAATATCCCGAAAGTAAATTTTTCATCAAAACTTCTGTCGTCAGATCTATATTCCTTTATCGGTTTGCCGTCATCCGAATTAATCTGAAAAATCCATCCCTTAATTTCACTTCTGTCAGAAACTGATATTGAAATAACTGAATAATCATTCTGTCCGTCATAATTCGGAGATATAAAAGCAGGAACAGCTTTCATTTCAACCATTGGCGGATTAACGTCTACACTTGCAATATTAAGAGATAAAGAAATATAGTGACTCTTCTGATCAGTTTTAGAAAAAGCATAATCGCCTTTAACAATTCCAGCATCTATTCCGGCTCCGGTACTCCATCCTGAATACTTAAACTTATCTTCAAAAAGTAATCCTGCCCTTATTGAAAAATAATTTTTGAAAGTATATTCTAATCCGCTTGAAAGAGGCAATGTTTTATCTGTTTTGAAATATTCTGCTTTCTGGTATAAAGAAAATTTTGAAACGGAATCTTTATAAAAAGAGAAAGCAAATACGCCGTTATAGCTTGCTAAATCATATTCTTTCTTATCATCACCTGAAACATAACCTGTGCGAAGGGAAGCTGAAAACTGCGGTTCAATAAATCCGAAATTACTTGAAGTACGGAAATAAACAGCCGGAAAATATGAAAATCCGAAAGATCCGCCGGCAAAATAATTCTTTGAAGGCTCCGACACTTTCATGTAGTCGAAAGAAATACCGAGACTGAAAAAAGGATAGATTTCCCTGCTCAATGCCGTGGAAAATAACATGCTTTTCTTATCATCTCCCGACAAGTATCTGAAGGAATTTCCCCAGACGCCCCAGGCAAATGGAATTGAGAGAGTAACAAAAGGCGATGAATAATTTTCTGAATAAAGATATTCTGCATCTATCGAATATTTTTTATTCATTCCTGCGAGTGACGGGTTTTGAAGGATGTCCTTATATTCAAAAGAATATACGCCTCCTCTTCCGGCGGATTCTGCAGAAGTGAATGGAAACGCCGCGGCATATACCGGAATAAAGGCGATCGCGGTTAAAATAAAAAGTTTCTTCATCAATTTTCCTCCGAAAGAAGTTCACCGGCTTTTGCTATGTCATCATTTATCTGAGTTATCAGAGCGTCAACTGACGAAAATTTAATTTCTCCGCGTATTCGTGAAACAAAATGAACGGAAATAACTTCATCATAAATATCTTTTGAAAATTTTAAAATGTGCAGTTCAATTGTTCTGCTTTGATTTCCGAAAGTCGGATTGCTTCCAATATTTAAAACACCTTTATGAGTTTTGCCGTTATAACGTGCATAAACAGCGTAAACTCCATCAATTGGAATTATCTTGGAATCATCTATGGAAAGATTTGCAGTCGGAAAACCGATTTGACGTCCGCGTCCGAAACCTTTTATAATTTTTCCTGACATCGAATAGTTTCTTCCGAGAAACTTAGAAGCTGACTCCATTTCTCCGTCTGTTATAAATGATCTTATTTTTGAAGAAGAAACGGGGTGACCTTCGATCGAAAAAGGCTGAACTTCAATGACATCAAGTTTACCATAAGTAATATTTTTTATATGATCGATATTTCCTTCACGGTTTTTGCCAAGGGCATGATCATATCCGGCGATTATTGCTACCACGTTAAATGAAGGGATAAGAATATTATTGATAAAATATCCGGGTGACATCTGGGATGTTTCTCTTGAAAAATCCATGATGAGAATATTATCTATTCCGCATGAAAGAATAGTTTTTATTTTCTCATCTTCAAGAGTCAGCATCTTAATACTCTCTGAAGGATAAAGCGAAGAACGCGGGTGACGTTTGAATGTGATAATCAGAGTATCTGCGCCGCGTTTTTCAGATTCTTCTTTCATTTTTTGAAAAATACCGGTATGCCCGAGATGTACGCCGTCAAAATTTCCGACGGCGCAAACAGTGCGTTCAAATTTTCCCCTGGCTTCATCTATTGAATAAAAAACATTCATTACTTTTTTGGGATAATCCTTATTAAAACTATTTCAGGTCTGCGGAATAACCTTACAGGAGGACCCCATGTGCCGAATCCGGATGAAACATAGTATGAAGTTTTTCCGCGTTTCATAAATCCGGTACTCACTTCATAGATCGCACTTGTAATAAAATTAAAAGGAAACATCTGACCGTGATGAGTGTGTCCTGAAAGCTGAAGATCAATTGAGTGTTTTTCAGCATCAATAAGATTTTTAGGCTGATGATCAATTAGCAAAATATATTTGTCTAAATGCATCGGTTCAATGATTTCGGAAATACTTTTGCGCTTAACACCAGCATAAGAATTTTTCATCAGGTCATCTCTTCCCGCGATTATTATACCTTCAGGAAGCTCAACCATTGAATCCTCGAGAAGCTTTATTCCATTGGCAATAAGATATTCGCGTGCCTCATCGACTCCGCCGATATACTCATGATTACCAAGAACAGCAAACGTTCCGTAACGTGATTTTATTTCAGACAGTTTTCTATTTAGTCTTTTCCTTCTGACCGGTTCAATATCCTCGTCAATTGTATCTCCGCCGAGAATTACAGCATCCGGAGAAAATTCATTAAATTTATCAACAAGGAACGACAGTTTTCTTTTTCCGACAATATGCCCTAGATGCAGATCTGAAGCGAAAGCTATTTTAAATTCATCAGCAGAAATATTCTTTTCAGTATAAATAACCAGTTCTCTGACAGCAAAATTAAAAGAGTTAATGAAACCTGCTGCACATACCGCAGTTGAGAATATAACTACGGCAAGCGCCTTGATTTTTATCGGACACAGGATGCCCCGACCTGACAATTTAAAAATCAGATTAAGCGAATCTATTGCGATTGCGCCTATAAACGCATACAAAACAAATGCAAAGAAAACAGAACCCGCAGTAATCGGCACAACTGACGCAGTATATGAATATTTTTCAAGAAATCTTCCAAGCACAAATGACAGTGAAAGAAAGATATAAACAGCGAGAAAGATTTTGCGTGAAGCATCACTGCAGAAAAAATGCTTCAGCGAATTATAAAGATAGATATTTACGCCGACCCATACCAAAAGCGCAAATGAAAAGAATATAATAAAACCTTCTCTCATTTTAATACTTCCAAATTCATTATTCTTTCTGCTCGGTGCGGTGAAATATAGAAAGCGTATTCTGATTCAGTTGAAACTACCGGATAAAGATTATTATTCTCTTTAGAAAATATTTCAAAGCCTATTTCCTTTCCGCTTTTAAGCATAATTTTAACTGATGCGGCAGATTTGCCGGTCGGCTTATTCTCTATAAACTTATCAGCCCTGAAATCCTGAATATCATTCACGATAATTTCAACATTCTCAGGTGAAATGTTTCTGCCTTCTAATGAATATATTATCTTTCCGTCTTTTTCTTCAGGTAAAAGAATTTCCGTCTTTGATTTAGTAACTGTAATCTTAGCTACTTCAGAAGGTTTTACTTTATAAATCTGTTTATCGCGTGCGGAATCTTCAGAAATTAACAAATCATTCGTTTTAATATTTTCTGCAAGATAAACTTTTCCGTTTTCTTCTTTCATTATGAAATAACTGCCGGATGAGTTTTTTCCGATATAAAATGAAACCTGCTTCTTCGCGTCGCCTGCAGTTACATAAAAACGTTTATCCTCAGATAATCCGAATCTATCGTAACCTGATGAAGCAATCGCTTTTGCCGATTTGAGTTTTCTTAAGTTTTCTATTAATTTGCCGAGATATATTTCATCAGCTTTGTACTTGCCGTTAAGAATCCATGCTCCGTTTGTCTGAGCAAACTTGATTGAAATTCCGCTCTTTGATTCGATTGAAAGATGTTCAATCTTCATATTCTGATCTATCATTAAAACAGATTTTTCAGAAGTTAAATATTCAATGCCGTTAAAAACGGCAGGCAATAATATAAGAAACAAAACTGATATTTTTATTTTATTCATTTTTTATCACCTCCTGAATATTTTGCAGAAATTAAAGCAGCGCGTTTTTTTCTTAAGAAAAATGCGGCAAATCCGATTGAAGCAATCAAAAGCGGAATGCCGGCAATGTTGAAAACCTTTGCAGTAGTCCGGAAAGTTTCACTTTTCATATTGACCGGATTATAAACCATTCCCTTGCTTCTCATTGAAGCGAAAGTTTCATTTCCGTTCATATAATCCGTCAAATTATGAATGAACACTGCATTATTATACAGAAACAACGCTTCCGGATTCATAAGCGCCCCCGCGGAATTCATATTGGCATCTACCAGATTTCTTGTAGTAATTTCCGAGCTTGATATTAATGCGATTTTAGCAGGAGAAACAGCTTTAGCAATAACTCCGCTTGTAAAATCAATTTGATTCTCATTTATTTTCTCAGATTTGAATCCGTCTTTAAAATGACTTTCGAATTTTCCTTCTGCAATAGCCGCAATATTATACGCTTTGAGTTCATTTGGAGGCGGAGACTGCATTCTCATCGGAGATAATTCAATATTATCTTTCATCGTCCACGATGAATCAGATGATTTGAGAATATAATCATAAATGATTCCGTTCTTCTTCATCAATTCATTATTTATTTCAATCGAAGAAACCTTAGCAACAGCCATACGTTTAAGATCTTTTGTGACAGAACTGTTTCTGCTCATCGAAGCGCGCTCAATAAACGGAACAAAATTAAGCGGAACTTCCGGCATATCACGTCCCCTGGCAATATAACAGTTCTTATCAAGAACATAGTCCTTATTAATTTTAAATCCGTATGTTGAAAGCAATCCGTCTAATCCAGAATCAATCGGAATAAACATTCCGTTTCCGGCATCATTAAATGAATCGATGAAAAATATCACCGCTCCGCCCTTCATTAAAAACTGGTCAAGACGGAAGAGTTCATCTTTTGTAAACGGCAATTTCGGAGAATTGATCACAAGTGTTTTAACTGAAGAATCAATTTCGCTGTTTAAGTTAATATCGGTAAAATTATAAAGATCGGAATTTATCGCCTTAAACGGAAGTTCGCCGTTTTGATCGGAAAGCGGAATTTCTCCATGACCTGAAACATAACCTATCAGCGGATTCTTTGAAAGAAGCGAATCAATTGCTGAGCGGATATCTTTTTCAACATTATTAAGTGCTACGGATAAACCGAATACAGATTTAGAAAACGGAATTTGAACTACGCGGAATTCATTTCCGAGAGTTACTAAAATACCGGCGACGCCCGTACCCGCTGAAATAAGTCTTCCATCCGGTGTTTTAACATTTTTCCAGCGGCTTCCCGGAATATTGTATTTCGTTATCAAATCTTCCGCAGTCTGACTGTCGGAAACTGGAGAATACAAATATTTTATTTTTCCGTGATTATCCTTATTTATTCTTTCAAACATTTCCGTAACTGCAGAATTAAGCTTTGAATAATCGCGGATTCCGAAATCAGACATGTTAACAGACTGATAAAGGGTAATTTTCATCTCGTCCTTGATGCCGGCAAATGCGTTTACCTTTGAGCGGATTTTAGTTATAGAAGAAGTTATTTTATACTCAAGTCCTTCAATATATGATATTTCATTTATTTTTTCATGGACATCACCGTGCAAAATTACGATTCCCATATAAGCAAGACTCTGCTTCGCCTGATCAGCGCCGCGTTCCATAATCTGCATGGGATTAATTCCATACGCTTCGGCCTCTTCTTTATCTTCCTTGGATTCCATTCTGTGAATTTCGTATTCAAGCATTCCGTTTGATTCATCGGCATACTCGGCAACAATATCCTCAACATAGCGGCCTACCATATTGTATGGAGACGCGAGGTTTTTGCTGAAATATATTTTTATTATCATGGGATCTTCAAGAGTTGAAACAGCATCAGCACTTGCTTTTGAAAGCGAATACGAGCTGTCTTTGGTAAGATCCAGTTTGAAATAAAATGAAGAATAAATTATGTTTAGAACGATAACAGCAATAACCGCGAAAGTATAATTTCCCTTATTGCCGACAAAAAAAGCCTTTGCGTTTTTCAGAAATGATTTTATTGAAAGTAATAAATCTGTTTTACAAATCATCTTCATCTCCTTTTATCAATTCCGATTTTAGCGGAAAAAAGAAAAAGTACCGACATTGACACAAAATACAGAATTTCGCGTGAATCAACAATCCCTTTCGCGAAATTTCTAAAATGATATCCCGTGCTTACAAACTGAAGAATATCAGCAGTCTTTCCGGGAATGAACTGCAGAGCAAAAAATATAAAATAGAAAAAGAAACAAACCCCTATAGAGACTATCAGAGAAATTACCTGGCTCGATGTTATGGCGGAAATAAAGATGCCGACCGCAGAATATAGAGCGCACAGAAAAAAAGCGCCGAGATAACCACCGAAAGTAACTCCCAAATCCACTTCACCTGTAAGTGAAACAGTTATGAGATACAATAAAGACGGAACAATCATCATTATTGACAGAACCAGTGCCGCGGAAAATTTACCTATGATCACTTCCCATAAAGTAAAAGGAGAAGTCAAAAGCATTTCAATTGAGCCGGTGCTCCATTCTTCAGAAAAAAGTCTCATCGTCAAAGCCGGAATGAACACTGACAACAACCACGGAAGAAGTTCGAAGTATCCTCTAAGGCTTGCCTCACCGTTCATGAAATAATTGTAGAAGAAAACAGCTCCCGAAAAAAACATAAAAGAAGTAAAAACAATATACGCAACCGGAGAAAAGATAAAAGATGAAACTTCTCTTTTCGCGATTATAAACGGATTTCCGAACATTTGTTTAAGCATTATTCGAACCTCCTGTAAGCTCCTTGAAAATATTTTCGAGTGTGTTCTTTTCTTTTTCCAGTGAAAGAAGAACCCATCCGTTAGTTTTAACGCAGTTAAATAATTCTTCACGGATATCGCGTTCTGATGCGGCAGTTACTTTGATAATTCCTTCTGATTCAGAAAATACTTCAACGGAACTGCAGAAAGCTTTCAACGCGCTTTTTACATTACTTTCATCCGCATATTTAATTTCTGCAGAGATCGAATTTCCTGCTTTGAATTTCGCCGACAGATCTGCTGTTTTTTCATCCGCTGCAATTTTGCCCTTGTTGATAATTATCACACGGTCGCATGAAGCCTCAACTTCAGAAAGAATATGAGTTGATAGAAGAACCGTCTTTTTTTTGCCGATTTCTTTAATCAGATTTCTTATTTCAATTATCTGATTCGGATCCAATCCGTTGGTAGGCTCATCAAGTATCAGAATCTCCGGATCATGAATCAGAGCATGGGCAAGGCCTACTCTCTGTTTATAGCCCTTTGAAAGGTTTGATATTTTTTTACCCATTACAGTAGAAAGACCGCACATAGAAGAAGTTTCATTGATGCGTTCAGTTTCTTTAATCGAGTGAACAGATGCGATATATTTGAGATAATCATACACCAGCATATCTCCGTATACAGGAGCGGATTCAGGGAGATATCCTGTCATTTTTTTAACCGCAACCGGATCGAATGAAATATCTATGCCGTCAACGATGACTTTTCCGACAGACGGCGGAAAATATCCGGTTATCATTCTCATTGTAGTGGTTTTACCCGCACCGTTAGGTCCAAGTAAGCCGGTAATTCCGCCGGAACCTATCGAAAGTGAAAGATCATCCACAGCGGTAAAATTCCCGTACCGCTTTGTCAGATTTATCAACTCAATCACTCAAAGCCTCCATAAAATTTCAGTTTTTCCGCAAATAAGCGGATTCTTTCATTGATCAGAAAAAAGATATTGGGGGATTTTGTCAATAAAGGTTTTTCAGGGCTTCGCCCTTTATATTCTTTTACCAGAATTTGGGCGTGCCCGCGCCTCTTTCTTTTTCAAATATCTCTGACCGTCCATGCACGGTCAGGCTCTCCGCTTGTACTTCGTACCGCTTCGATCCTTCACGCAGTTTCCGCACGCGTTTGCACACGACGTGCATCAGCGAGGCGCGGCCAGGACGGCGAACGCGCCGAGGAGCGGAAACTGACGAGACGCTTTTGTGCAAACCTCCTGTTTGCAAGGGAAGCGTCTCAATTGTCGGGATCGTTCCGACTTTCCGCGTGAGCAACGAAGTTGCTAGCGGGACAACGCAATATTTACCTCAGTATCGCGTGCGTATAAATTATTGATATCCACTCGTCGAAACGTACATGAATGTACGTTTCGAATTAGCAGTATATTATTAATCTCAACTCGATTTTTCCCCGAGTGTCGGGATACAATCAAAGGCTTTGCCTTTAGTATCCGTTTTTTGCATGGTGTCATGCAAAACAAAAAAAGGTGCTACGCACCTTTGATATCCGGTTTCGCATGGATCATGCGATAATATTCAAAGGGACGAGGAGCTCATCCTCGGCGATTATGACATCCTGTCATCGCCTCGCTCGTGCTCATCGTGAGCACACGGCCGCTACTCATCCTGTGCGACAGGACGTCGCGAATCCAACGCGGGCAGGATGCCGATACGCGTTGGACAGAGAGATCCCACTCCTGGCTTTTGTCTCGCGTATTCCTCGCACCGGCTTTGCCGGATGCTACGGACGCTCGAGTGGTATCAGCCTTCGGCTGATAGTTTAGTTTCTTTTTCTGTTCATTCATCTTTCATCAGCATCACTTCTCAAACCATATTTATTTTAATGACTTTTCGTCTTTAGTTCTATTTCCACTCACTACTCCCCGATAATCTCTTATATATCGGAGTCTCTAATGCTCAAACACAAACATTCATATCATTCTAATATCGCTCTCGCTCTTCAGCTCGGTATTTTGGATAACTCAATTCTTTCCATAATTCCAAGGTCTACAAAACATTATCTCAAAAATAAAGACCTCTCTCTCATAACAGGTCAGGATTTCTTTAAACCCATTTCCGACAACCTTCCTCTTTTCATTCAACTATCAAAATACAAACATCTTCTTTCTGTCTGCTCATGCATTATCCGCATTCATAAGGCTCTTGTCAAAATCCAAAATTCTTCTCTTTCTTCTCTTGAATCAATGAAATTGACCGTAAATTCAATCAACTCAACAAAAGATATTCTCGGTCTCGACAGGGCTCTCAGATTTTTTTCAATTTCCAGAAATCAATTCTTCTCATGGTCTCACAGAGTCAAATTCCCATGCAAAGACTCTTTCTCTTCCCTCTGCGTCAAACGCTGGCCTAATCAGATATCTGTTTCTTCTCTCTGTAAATTAAATTCTTTTCTTTCCGATCCCGTCTTTTCCTCGTGGCCTGTTTCTTCAATCGCTCATTACGCCAGAAGAATAAATTTTCTCCACCTTTCCGTAAACACATGGCACAAGTATTTCCGTCTTCTCAATCTATCCAGACGTGTTCCGCGATCAAACAGAAAATCCAAAATTGGCATCCGTGCCGACAAACCCAACAGAATATGGCATGCTGACGTAACAATCTTCAGAACGATGGATAATATTAAAATCTACATCTATCTCGTCGTTGACAATTTTTCGCGTAAAATACTATCATGGAAAGCTTCAACACGTCTTTCAGGCCAAATCCGCGTTCAGACTATTATTGATGCTTTCAATAAATTTCACAATAACACTGCAGATACCGATGTCATCTTCGATGACGGTACTGAAAATAACAATTCTTCCGTCGATTCATTCTTCAATTCAGAAGCAATTCCCCTGAATAAGATTATCGCTCAGAAAGATATCCGTTTCTCAAACAGTATGGTTGAAGCCGTTAACAAAATTCTAAAATACCGATGGCTCTTCACTCATGATGTTCCAAATCTAGATTCTCTAATCAATCATCTCAATTATTTCATCCCGATTTACAATGACGTTCGTCCTCATGTTTCTCTTAAGGGGCTCACTCCTTCTGAAGCTTTTGACGGTATTTCTCTCGATAAACACGATCTAAAACAAAAAATGCAGAACTTCCGCATTCTCAATTTGAACGAAAACAGAAATTCCGCATGTACTGTCTGTGATTGATCCGACTCCAGTCTCATTACTCGTGATTTTCTCCTGCTCAGGACAAAACTACTTTCAATTATCTTATATTTCTATTCTCTCTCCAACCCTTTATTCTATCTCTTTTACGTGTCCAGATATTTGAACACTCCAGTTTGGTTTTGCTTTGATTCTGGCTCCGCGCGGCGACTGAGCGACGTATTTTTCTTTCGCCGATTTCTTTTGTTACGCAGACAAAAGAAATCGGCAAAACCGGGTAAAGGGTGTGGAACACCCTTTGATTATACTTCGTATACTTTTATCATATTCGTACTACCAGCAATACCGACGGGTACTCCGGCCGTGATTACGAGCATATCTTTTTTCTCAACATGTTCCTTAACTTTAAGCATTTCAACCGCACCTTCGAGAAGCTCGTTTACGGTAGAAACCATTCCCATTTCATACGCCCAGACTCCCCATACAAGAGAAAGTGAACGTACTGTGGATTTAATCGGAGAAATCGCTACAATCGGAATCGGAGTTCTGTATTTGGAAATAGCCTTTGCTGTTCCGCCGCTGTGTGTAAAGCTCACTATATATTTGGCGTGAACCTTATAAGCAAGTTCAACAGTCGCAAAGCTTATCGCCGAAGATACATCTTCTTTCGCGCTTTCTTCAAGCTCTTCATTAGTCAAAGGTCTGCTTGAAAGAACACGTTCGAATATCTGACTCTTCTCAACCTGACGCGCGATATCCGCCATCATAGAAACAGCTTCAACCGGATATTTTCCAGAAGCAGTTTCGCCTGAAAGCATAACTGCGTCAGTTCCGTCAAGAATTGCATTCGCAACGTCGTTCGCTTCAGCTCTTGTCGGACGCGGATTCGTTATCATTGATTCAAGCATCTGAGTTGCTGTAATTACCGGTTTGCCGGCAATGTTGCATTTTCTGATGATGCTCTTTTGCATAATTGGAACTTCCTGCGGAGAAGTTTCAACTCCAAGATCACCGCGCGCAACCATTATAGCGTCAGACACTTCGATAATATCGTCGATGTCATCGAAAGCTTCCGGCTTTTCAATCTTTGAAATAATCGGAATTCTTTTTCCGTAATCCTTAAGCATAATTTCGATAAGTTCTCTTACATCTTTCGCATCGCGAACAAAAGAAAGAGCAACATAATCTATATCGTTTTCAAACGCAAACGCCAGATCTTTTCTATCCTTATCAGTTATAGCAGAAATATTAAGCTTAACATGAGGAAAATTTACTCCCTTTCTGGGTTTGAGTTTACCGCCGTTTATAACACGGGTATAAATATTTTTTCCGTCTATCTTTTCGACCCTAAGTTCCATGAGTCCGTCATCAAGAAGAATACGGTTTCCAACAGAAGCTTCTTTGTGAAGATTGGAGTAGTCTATTGATATTTTTTTCTTTCCGTCAATTACACCGCCGACTATGTCGTCAGTTGTAATTATAAGTTCTTCGTCATCTTCTATTTCGATGAATTCACCGTCAAGTTTTCCAACCCTGATCTTAGGGCCCTGAAGATCCTGAAAAATTGCAACTGAATGACCTAAGTCCTTAGCAGCCTTTCTTACCATCTCGACAGACTGTTTATGATCATCAAAAGTACCGTGTGAAAAGTTCAACCGGATTACATTCGCGCCGTTGTCTATTATTTCGCGTATGCACTCGTAATTACGCGAGCTCGGTCCTATAGTAGCTACTATTTTTGTAAATTTGCTTCTCATTTCCCCTCCAAACTAAAGCAAGACCACTATTTTTTCATAGCGCCTTTAGTCAAGGTTATTTATCTAAGCTCAACAAAAACACATATAAAGTTTAACCACAGCTTAAAGAATTTTAATATAAATTATTTTCTTTTTTGTCTATTACTTGGGAAGTTCTTCATGACGGAAAATGCGCGGATCAAAATTGACCTTCTCATCAAGAGACAAAAAATTTAAAATTGTCTGACTTCCCTTACGGATATCAAGAACATCATAACGTACAGGAAACTTGCGCCTTGAAAATTCTGCACCCTGAACGATTGACATGGTCTTCATAATTACTTTGTCCCTGTCATGAAAATCTATTCTAAGAGGATAATAATCCGATCTTCTGACAAAAAGAGTCAGCTTACCGTACATGCCCTCTTCTCTCTGAAATATGGGAATCAATGTCATCTTAATTGCCTGAATCCCCTTTACGAGTGCATTTCCGTCTATTTTTGCCGTATAGTTACTCTGAAGATCATAATTTGAAATGTCTATATATGAAAGATTTGTTCCCATAACAGAATCAAATTTATCAATACCGATTTTATGAAACATCTGAACTGAAAGCACATTATAGACCCAGATATCCTCTCCACCGAGATTATAAAGAATTTTATACTGTTCACCGCGCTCAAAAGAATGAACATTAAACAGAAAATCTTCTTTTGCGATTTTTCCTGTAATCGAAAAAGAATATGACTTACCGCCGGGCAGAAGATGCATAACCTTCCCCTTCAGTTCTCCTTCCGGATAGCGCATAATATCATCCACACGGGAAAGTATTTCCTGAGCCTGTAATTCTATTTCCCTTGTTTCCTGAGCGTTCACCAGAGAAAAAGCGGTTAGCATTGCTGCCAATATGATTTTCTTAAACAAACTGTTTTCCTTTTGCGGAAATATTTTTTTTTTACACAGCCGCGTCAAGTCAAATTGAACTTATTCTATTTAATCAGCTTTTGCAAGCAATATTCAGCCATAGCGAAGTGCAAATTAACGTAATTTTAATAATTGATTTTATTTCAGCATTATCATAACTTATCCGCATGGGATTTAGCGCTATGCCGAACTCTAACTTGCAGACTGGCGAGATCAATTTCATCGACAGCTTTTCGGCCGATACCTCGGTTGTCGGAAGGGTCATTGATTCACTCATCAGCGATCTCAAAAAAATGAAGTTTGTCGCCGAAGAAATCAGCGAGATTGTTATAGCTATGGACGAAGCTGTCACTAATGCCGTTCAAGAAACGCTATGCAATAACCGCATATGTCTCGAACTGCGTCACGATGGTGAAATCAGAGATATTACCGTCAGATACAGAGTTACAGATTCAGAATTCGACGCCACAATAATAGACCACGGCAAAGGACTAGATATCAAAAAAATGACAGCCATTACCCCCGACTCAGCTTCGACGGGATACCACGAACAGATATTTGAATACATTGACAGCCGGACAGAAAAAAAACTTCATGTCACCTTGAACGGAAAAGAAGTAATTCTAAACGGAATAGGCGCCGGACTCAAAATAATACTTTCATTCATGGATCAGGTAAAAATTGACCTCATAGACAAAGAATCAGTTGTAAGCACTTCGGTATCCGATAATACTGACGGAACGATTTTCAATTTAAAACGCAGAAGGAGATATCTCTAATGGACAAGAAAAAAGCCGACAGCCCAAGCATTCCTTTCAACAATCTCGATTTTCTTCATTCAAGAGAAGCCCGCCCTATAAGAATTATCAGTGAGTACATCGACCCCGAAGTAAAATTCAACAAAAACGGTGTTCATCATACAGTTGTTTTTTTCGGTTCAGCACGCATTAAAGAAGATAAATCAAGCGCAATGGGAAGATTCTACTGGGACGCAGAAGAGCTGGCTTTTAGAATAGCTTCATGGTCAAAAAAGCTAAAAGAAGAAAACAATAAGATTTTTGTATGCACAGGCGGCGGTCCCGGCATCATGGAAGCTGCCAACCGCGGAGCAAACCGTGCGGGCGAAAAGACAATCGGACTAAACATTCAGCTTCCCTTTGAACAGCAGCCGAATCCGTACATTTCTCCTGAACTCAACATGGAATTTCATTATTTCTATATGAGAAAACTGTGGTTTCTTTATCAGTCTAAGGCGCTTATCGCGTTTCCCGGCGGATACGGAACTCTGGATGAACTTTTCGAATCATTAACTCTTATTCAGACTCAAAAAGTTGAAAAAGGAAATCTTCCAATAGTTCTATTCGGAACCGATTTCTGGAAAAAACTCGTAAATTTTGAACAAATGGCAGATCTCGGACTGATCTCACCTGAAGATTTGAGTCTTTTTAAATTCTGTGATACTGTAGATGAAGCTTATGATTATCTGATTCCGAGAATTGAGAAGCTGACTAAAGAAGTGAATTCGATATTGTAAAAAAATTATTTGCCCAAGGCCGGAATTGAACCGGCACGACCGAGACGGTCAAGGGATTTTAAGTCCCTTGTGTCTACCAATTCCACCACTTGGGCATCTAATAGGCGTCGATCGGAATCGAACCGATGAATAAAGGTTTTGCAGACCTGCCCCTTACCGCTTGGGTACGACGCCATAACGGTACAAAAATATTTCCAATACCGCTATTGTCAAGATTATTTTACTTATACGTATCAATCACCTTGTTTTGTTCAAAAAATTATGTTTACAAATATAGCCATGGTCTAAAGATTCAGTTATATTCCCCTCAGGAGAAAATAATGCTGAAACTTCAAAAAAATAAATTCACTAAAAGGAAAGGTCCGGTTGTTCTCGTAATTATGGACGGAGTTGGACTTGGTCCGGATTATGACGGAAACGCTTTCAAGCACGCGAGAAAACCTATTCTTGCGAATCTCATGAAAAATTCATTATTCACAAAACTTAAGGCTCACGGAACAGCAGTCGGACTTCCTTCAGATGACGACATGGGAAATTCAGAAGTCGGCCATAATGCCCTCGGTGCAGGAAGAATATTCGACCAGGGCGCTAAACTCGTACAAAAAGCAATTGAGTCAGGTGATATCTATACAACTCATATCTGGAAGGAGCTCATTCAGAAACCTCTTTCAGACGGAACAGCTCTTCATTTCATAAGTCTGCTTTCAGACGGAAATGTTCATTCAAACATCAGCCATCTTCTCAAAATGCTCAACCGCGCTTCCGAAGAAGGAATCAAAAAAGTACGCGTTCACATCCTTCTTGACGGAAGAGATGTTCCTGAAACAAGCGCGCTTGAATATGTTGAAACCCTTGAAAACACTCTATCACAGATTAATACCAAAGGATACGATTATAAAGTAGCTTCGGGCGGCGGAAGAATGATTACAACCATGGACCGCTACGAAGCGGACTGGTCAATTGTTGAACGCGGCTGGCAGGCGCACGTTCTCGGTGAAGCAAGAGGATTCAAATCAGTAAAAGAAGCAATTGAAACTTATAGAAATGAAACTCCTGGTCTTACCGACCAGTATCTCCCTTCTTTTACAATAGTTGATGATTCAGGAAAACCTGTCGGAACTGTAGAAGACGGTGATTCAGTTGTTCTTTCTAATTTCAGAGGAGACAGAGCAATTGAAATCTCTGTTGCGTTTGAAAGCGATAATTTTACCAAATTTGACCGTAAGCGCAAGCCGAATGTATTGTTTGCAGGAATGATGGAATATGACGGAGATCTTCATATTCCTTCAAACTATCTTGTTATTCCGCCTTCAATCGAACGTCCTATAAGCGAATACCTTGCGGCAGAAGGCGTCAGCCAGTATGCTATCAGCGAAACACAGAAATTCGGCCACGTAACTTATTTCTGGAATGGAAATAAAAGCGGCAAATTCGACGAAAAAACAGAAACTTATTTTGAAGTCCCTTCAGATAAAATCACTTTCGATCAGCGTCCATGGATGAAAGCCGCAGAGATTACTGATAATGTAATCGAAGCCGTAAAATCAGAAAAATATCCTTTCATTCGTCTGAACTACGCAAACGGAGATATGGTCGGACACACAGGAGACATGGATGCTGCTGTAATCGCCATGGAAACTGTAGATATCTGCCTCAAACGTCTTCTTCCTGAAATCAAAGCGGCAGGTGGAATCGCTCTTATAACCGCCGATCATGGAAATCTCGATGAGATGTTTGAGTTCGATAAAACAGGCGCGGTTAAAATAGACAAAAAAACAGGTGAAATAGCTAGAAGAACAGCTCACACGCTCAATCCTGTTCCGTTTATTATTTATGATCCGGAATATAAAAACGAGTACTCGCTTTCTGATGTAAAAGATGCGGGTCTTGCTAACGTTGCGGCGACTATATTAAATCTACTGGGCTATGATGCACCTGAAGATTACAACAAATCGCTAATCAAGATTAATTAACGGTAATTTTATGAAAGACATGAGTTTTGAAAAAGATATCCGCCCTTATGACGAATGCGGAGTATTCGGAATATTCAATCACCCGCAGGCAGCGAATCTGACCTATCTCGGTCTCTATGCTCTTCAGCACAGAGGTCAGGAATCAGCAGGTATCGCGGCTTCGGACGGATGTAATATAGCTAGATATGCCGGAATGGGGAAAGTCGTTGATGTTTTTAACGAAACTCACCTTTCAAGCCTTTGCGGAAACATGGCAATCGGCCACAACCGTTATTCGACAACCGGCTCATCTTACCTTAGAAATGCCCAGCCTCTCAGAGCAGAATCGCGTCTCGGACCGATAGTAGTTGCTCACAACGGAAATCTGGTCAATACACCGGAACTTCACAGAGAATTTGTGAACGAAGGACGCATTTTTCAGACTTCCGTCGATTCTGAAGTAATCATTCATCTAATGGCAAGATCAAAAGATGCAGAGTTCAAGGATGCACTTATAACAGCTCTAAAACAGATAAAAGGCGCATACGCGCTTCTTGTTATGAATAAAAATGCTTTATATGCTGTACGTGATCCGAACGGATTCAGACCTCTTTCTATCGCAAAACTGGGAGACACATGGGTTGTAGCAAGCGAAACCTGCGCATTTGACATCATAGATGCAGAATACGTAAGGGACATACAGCCTGGAGAACTGATAGAAATAACATCCGAAGGAATAAAATCATTCTTTCCTTTTGAAAAGCGCGAAGAATCAATGTGCATTTTCGAGTACATTTATTTTGCACGGCCGGACAGCTACATCTTCGGTCAGTCGGTTCATGGAATGCGTATAGCTCTTGGACGTGAACTTGCCAAACTTCACCCGGCAAAAGCGGATATTGTCGTCCATATACCGGATTCGAGCACTGCCGCAGCTCTCGGTTTTTCACTTGAATCAGGAATACCTCATGAGCAGGGAATGATCAGAAATCATTACATCGGAAGAACATTTATCGAACCGTCTCAGAAAATCAGGGATTTCGGTGCGAAGATAAAATACAATGTAGTGCGAAATGCCGTAAAAGGTAAAAACATTGTCGTGGTTGATGATTCTATCATGCGCGGTACTACAATGCGCAAAATAATAGCAATGTTCAGAAACGCAGGTGCAAAAGAAATACATGTAAGAATTTCAGCACCTCCGACAATGTTTCCTTGTTACTACGGAATTGATATTCCTACTACAAAGGAACTTATCGCGGCAAATAAAACTGTGAGTGAAATAGCAGAATATCTCGGTGTAAATTCTCTCGGTTATCTTACAGTTGAATCTCTTCTTGAAGCTGTTAAATCAAGCAATCTGAAATATTGTACTGCATGTTTTAACGGAAAATATCCTCTCAAGTTCGAAGATAAGGAAAATACCGAGAATCTCAAATTCGGAATAGAAACATCGTGCTCCGGCGCGTATTATTGATTTCTTCGAAGTATCACAACAGTGATATCATCATTGAAATCATCTGTTGAAAACGCTTTCTTCACGCGGCGGCATAGTTTTTCGATGCCGCCGCTGAAGTCTGCACCATTAAGAAAACCTTCCATTGCGTCCTTAAGCGAATCCGAGTACATTATCAGATAATCTCCATTGTTTATTTTATACATCTTTGATTCATTATTTAAAATTCTACCGGATATTACAGAATGTTTTTCGCTTTCATCAAAGATAAGTTTTCCTGTACTAAGAGCCCTGGCATTCACATAATAACAATCCGGATACGAATAATTTATGCATTCAGCATAATCACCATTAGTTTTTATGACAATTCCTCGAAGATAATTCAAACCGAATTTATCCGAGATATTCTGCAGAAATGAAGTGAACAGAGTAAGTTTTTCATTATGTTTACTCATGTACCTGGAAATTTCCTGTTTCAAATACATGGAAATCATAGATTTATCGACTGAATGCCCTTCGATATCAATAATATAGGCTATCGAATAAGATCCGCAATCGATAAAAGAAGCTGTATCGGTTTTCATAAACTTCGAGTCAGAAATGACTGAACACTCCCAACCTTCCGAAAAAAATCTTTCATCCGAATATTTCTTTTGAAGATCAAGTACAGCTCTTTCAGTCATTAGATGGTCATCACTCAGGCGTTTAAAATTTTCTGCTAAAAGATTATTTTCATTGCTGAGAAATTTGATTTTTTCATTCGAAGAAATGGATTTATTATTATAGGAATCATGAAAAACAATCAGTCTGAGAACAGAAACAAGAAATATAATGATAAAAGAAATAAAAACAACTAAAGTAGAAATCAATGAAAGTTCATTTTTTGAATATTGATACGCCGATGGAATCAAAGAAAAAGCAATAATGATCATTATCTTTTCAATATTCTTATCGTCTCTAAAAACGAAAAAGACAGAAATTAAAGGAATTAATCCCAAGGCAGGTAAATATTTATCCGGAATGCTGAATCCGAAATATAACAAAGCCGTTATTACTGAAAATAAAGCCAAAGGGAATGATTTATAAATCTGCTTATTTGAACTAAAATAAAATGACAAAATAAACATTGAAAGGAAAGAGCTGTATGAACAATATTTTGCAGTATCAAGAATTTGATTATGAGACAGAAGCTGTGGAATCAAATATAAAACAGCGAAAATAAATGAAAAGCTTAATGTCTTCTTTCTGCCTGTTTTCATAAACAAAACTATAACAAGCGAAAAAAAAGAAAGTAATAAAATTGAAACTAATAACAATTCCGGATGAATGTTAATTTTTGATAATTTGGAAGGCATGATAAATTCTGATTTAATCTTTAGTTTTTCAATTCTATTAAAGATTATTTTCGCATAAATATGTTCTTCTGTTCCTGAAACATCAAAATAATCCCTTGAAGGTATATCCGAAATAAAGCGCGTCGATCCGGCAATACGTTCGTTATCAGAATAAACACTGCATTCACTATATCCGCCTGAAACATAGAGCAATGAATCCGCAGATGTTTTCGTAACTCTGATCCAGATACAATTATTCTTTGGGGAATAATCCTCATTTACCAAAGTATCCGAATAAGGATATTTTTTCGCATCAGAAAGTGTATCAGAAACATCTCCTTTCGAATAAGCAATTCCTGAATAAAGATGATGAAACGGCAGAAACAGTAAGACTGATACGATCATTTTTTTCATAATTTCAGAAATTACACACTTTTGGATTCTTCAAGAAAAAAATGACTATTTTGTCATTTTTCTATTAATTAATTTTAATACACCTGACGACACTTATAGTACAAGGCGACATAACGCAGATAAAAAGAAACTTAATACCACAAGGGGTTATATGAAAAAAAAAGGCGAAAAAAACAACTTCAAGACTATGCTTAAGCATTATCTTGCTATCAAAGGACTGGATATTATCGTTTATCTTAAAGATGGAAAAACAATAGAACTAAATAAAAATAGAACTTTGGACAAAGACTGCATCCTTATCACAGACCGCCACAATAGAGAAATCAGAATTGCAATAAACGAAATAAAATCAATAGATCTTTACGCAGCGTAACATTACTCGATGCGTTCGGCACGTTTGACGTTCAAAGGAAAAACATCAAGCCCCGCACGCATCTTATCTTTATCCGCCGCAGTTAAAGCTTCAGCCTTGCAAATATCAGTATCTGCCTCTTTTATTTTCAGAAGAATCTTTTTACGCAGCTTGTATTTCCCTTTTGCTACCGTTTCAGTGTCGTGGTAGAAAAACAGCATATCATCTTTATTTAATCCGTCAAAAGAACCAAGATTAACCACAGCACCATCTTCAGGTGAATCCAGAATTTTTCCTTTATATGGAATAGACTCGTATATTTTTTTTGCTGCCCTATAGGAAATTTTAGAAAGATAATTTTTTCCTGAATCAGAAATAGAAAAATCAGCAATAACAACACCGGTTTTAATATCCATAATTTTGATATTCAGTTCAATTCCGCTTAGAATATCCCTATATGAACCATATACAATGAAATCAATTACTTCTTTATTTTCAGAATCTCCCGATTTACCAATAATATAATCAACATACTCATCAATCATCGTAAAATTATAAACATCTGAAGAATTAACAAATGATCTTCGCCATGAAATATTTCCAGCGTCCATACGCCCGAACTGAGCTGCCGCAAATGAAAGCGCATCCGATACAATTCCACCGCCGCCTGGATGACGTACAAAATCACCTTCCGGAAAAAAATTAAGTATAAGTACTTTCGGCACATTACGCTCGGGAGCTTCGGATCCGTAACCGGCATTGAAATACATTGAATTTCTGCGTTTTATAACGGCAAGGTTCAGCTCTTCACGGTATTTTGAATTAGGAAAAAGTTTCTGCAGGGATTTAATCTCTTCTATATAGAATCTGTCGTAACCCACGGCTTGATAGTAGTCTCTCAAATCTTCCCGGGCTTCTCTGTTCATTGGATTCATCATTAGCGATTTTCTTAAAAAAAGCTCTCCAACTCCTGCAAGATTCTTTTTGAACGACTCTTTTGATAAACCAAAATACATCTTTGATAAATCCGTTCTGACAGGATTTCCGATTTCAAAATTATTCGCAACAAGCAGGCTCTCGAGAGCATTTTGATTAATATCATCATCACTGTTAACAGAATACGCTTTCTTGTAAAAATCAAAAGCAGAATCCTTATTGCCTTCAAGCTCGCTCGAATAAGCTGAAGAGTAATATATTGATGAATCCGCAGGCGATAACTGCGAAGCTTTCGAAAAAGCGTCAGCCGCTGCCGAATAATTTTTTTGAGAAAGATTAAGATAACCCGAAAGTATTAACGCTGGAAGATAATCAGTTTTTATGGACAATGCCTTTAAAAGTTCCTCTTCTGCATCTGCAAGATATGAATTCTTACCGGTTTTGTTAAAAGTCTTGAGATAAAGCTTCGCATAAGCGGTATAACCGGCTGGATTCTCCGGATCGCTTTTTACAGCTTTTTTAATTAGATCTTCCGCTTCTGAAAGCCTCTTGTCATCGCTTTTTATATCTGAATGCAAAAGCAGTGCATTATAATGAAATGGATTCAGCTTATAAACAGTATCGAGTTTACGAAGTGCCCATATTTTTTTGTTCATATTATAATAAATATTAGCCATTCCGAAATGCGCATCGGTATTTTCCGGAAATTTATCAATTACTGCCTGAAATTTTTCAAGAGCCCTGTCGTTTTTACCAAGTCCGGATAGAGCCTCAGCCACACCAATCATAGCCTCTTCATTATCAACTTCTCTCTGAAGAATTTTATCATACATCTCATAGGCTTCTTTGAAAGCCGACAACTTAAGACGGCATTTTGCAAGACCGAGTTTCGCGTCAAGATATGATGGATTTTTGTTAAGAGCAATTATAAATTGAGCCGAGGCTTTCAAATATTCATCTTTCTTCAGATAATCCCATCCCGCGTCATTGTATGAAACGGCATTTTTTTCCTGTGTCAGAATTGTTGAAAAAAGAAATATTGAACATAATAAAGCCAAAAAAATAAAACTTCTTTTCATAAACCACCTAAATAGACATAATCACGGCTCACCGTGACATAATATGTCGGGGGATTTTCTTTTCAATAATAAAACGCTATAAGTAATATTTTTTTAAAGCTGTATAATTAAACAAAATCCGGACTCGATATGAGTCCGGATTGATCTAAATAAGCTTTCAAAATAAATCTGCTAGTCTTTTAAAATCTGCCTTTCAATCCACATCTGGCATTAATACCGCCGGTATCATAACCTTCTGTTTCTTCATATTCTTTATTAAAAAGATTATCTATTCTTATGAAAACAGATGTGTCTTCAGTAGTATTAATATTGGCAACAACATTAATTGTAGCGAAAGAATCAAGTTCCACATATCCATAATCATAGCGTTTTCCGGTGTAATCGTAAGAAATCGAAATATCAGCCTTTTTCATAATATCAGCATTTATTCCGGCAGAATATTTATGCCTTGGTCTTTTCAGCAGGTCATTATCGGTTTCTTCATCTTTAGAGAGAGTATATGTATAATTTACAAAAACAGAAATAAAATCAACCGGATAAATATAGCCAGAAAGCTCAACACCTTTAGAAGAACTCTTCGCAACATTCAAATACTTACCTGAAAATGAATTCTGATCAGTCATGATCCAGTCTATTCTGTTTTTAAACTTTGAGTAAAAATATCCTGCATCAATTTCAAGGATTTTTTGAATTTTCTGATTTATACCGAAATCATAATATATACTTCTTTCGTTCTTAAGATCTTTATTTCCCGAATATGAATCATAAAGCTGGTAAAGACTAGCAGTTTTAAATCCGGTACCGGCACTTGAACGGAAACGGGTTCCAAGATCCTTGATGTTGCCATAAACCGAAACCTGCCAAATACCGGCACTTTCACCTTCAGAAGTTTTAGTGTAACGCGCTCCTGCGCTTAATCCGGCATATCCGTCATAATCGAAGCTGTTCATTACATAAACAGAATTATTATGAATTTTATAACTATAAGCACTTAATGAAGGGAAACTGCCGCCTGTTGAATAAGTATTCTCGCATGAATCAGATAAAAATTCATATCCAGTTATCATTCGATAATTATCAATATGGTATTCAGCAGAAATTTCAGCTTTCTTACGGTCACCGCTAAAAGTTGAAAAAGTCGAGTCTGAAGAATATGTCGGATTATTAACATCAGAAGTATCGGCATCATTTCTCATGTTTTTTTCCATTGTAAAATATGATAAATTGCTTTTTAACGAAAGATCTTGAACCGGTGAAAATTTCAATCCGCATCCGGTTGTGAATGAATTGTTTTTTTGAGTGATATTTCTATCATCATAATAAGCAGCTTCATCCAGATCATATTCGGATCTGTTAAAAGAAGAAAATAATTCAACACCGATCATTTCATTATAATCGTATCCGCCTTTCGCATTAAATGAAATATTACTGTATCCGTCATCTTCGAAGCTTCCGCTTTTTGCTTTTGCTTTCGAAAATCCGTCTGCTTTTTCGTATGATGCTCCCATCGAAAAATTTGTTTTTTCTCCAACTTGACTCAGAGAAACCGCAGCATTTCGATTATTGTATCTCCCGTAACCCATACTGAAATTAGCTTCATCCCCCTTCGCTTTTTTGGTTACAATGTTTATAACCCCGCCCAGCGCGTCCGAACCGTGAACAACGGATTGGGATCCTCTGATAATTTCTATTCGCTCAATATTATGAATAGGAAGATTTGCGAAATCAAAGCCTCCTGCGGTAGAAGTCGGATCATTTACTTTAACCCCATCAATAAGAACGACAGTATATGCCGAATCACCGCCACGCATAAATACCGAGGTAGTTCCGCCAAAAGCAGAATCCGAAGAAACGGAAATTCCCTTTTGCACTTTCAAAAGCTCATATACTTTTGAAACACCGCTTTTTTCAATTTGTTTTGAATCGATTACAGTAACGGACAATCCGCTTTTTTCGGAAGTTGTGGAAAGCTTTGATGCGCTTATCACAATCTCATCACCTTTTACGGCTGTGTTCTTTTCCGCGGATTCTTCTGCGGAAATTCCTGCGGCGGCGAATACAAACATTGCCGCTGAAAGAAAAAATCTTTTTTTCATAAATCCCCCATTTAATATATGGGGCCTAAACTTAAGAAATGCATGCCTGCGAAGTGTAACACTTACGTCAGACCGTACCTTTGTTCCCGAGGTTTCGGCCCAGGGAAGATCCGGCTTATCGCATTGAGCGAATCACGGTTGCGGACCAGCGCGGGATTCTCACCCGACTTCCTCCCGCCGTCAGAGCGACGGCAATAAAAGCATCATTTTCATGCTTTAACTGTCAAGCAAAATGCTTGCCATAAAATGCATAATGAAACGGTAATAGTAAAAAACAGATGGTAGACATATGAAAAAAATAATTCTAATCTTAATCATATTTTCTATGAATTTATATGCCGAGAAATTTAATCCCGATTATCTCTATGGAAAACATAAAACACCGATTAATCTTATCGGAGGAAAGACCTCAGAAGAGATAAACTCTTCTGTTGAAACAATTTCGCCGGAAGAGCTCAACCAGATACGATTTTATTCGGTATTTGACATACTAAAACAGAGATTTACCGATTTGAATGAATATTCTTTTTTTATAAATGGGAATTTTATCGGAAATAACACAGAAATTCTGAAAAGTTTGCCGAATTCGGTAATAGGAAGAATAGAAATATCAGACAATAGCCATATCGCATCAAATAGTCTTCAGAAAAGAAAATCAATTAATATCATCACACAAGGTTCATGCGGAAATAACTCAATTCACTCAGTATATTTTTCAAACGGAAAAGTTCTTTCATCTGCGAATGCGAACTATACCTCAGGTCTTCTTGAAGTAAATGTAAATGCCGCAGTTTCGGCGGACAAAAAACCCGTCAATCCAGGCAAAGATTATGACGGAAAGAAAAAAGATTCAATAGATTCAATTGTAACTTCTGCAAAATATATCCACTCGGATAAAATTCAAAGCAGTTTCAATGTATCATATTTTGATCAAAAAAAAACCAATGATATTGTAATGAATTCATCATATAGTCTGCTTTTTGAACCGAATCCTTTCATTGAAGCAAAAGAGATTTTGCAGATGACAAATTTTACAGAAGAGGAAATCAATGAACAGTCGAAATCTTCAAAAACTATATTAAATTTCAATATTTCGCCGGCATTATCTGTAACCATTTCAGCAGGCTTCGGAAGATCTGATTTCAAAAAAAATAATAATACAGCCGGATTGAACTTTTATAATTCATTCAACGGTATTTCTTTCATAAAAGAACACTTCGAAATAAACTCATATTTTTCGGCAAAAGGATATACTTCAGATAAAGTTTTCTTTTCGGGCAACACTGATATGGCTCTAAAAATCCTTAACGGAAAAATCAAAATATTTTCAGGTGTTTCCGGAGAATCAAAATACAATTCTAAAGAAATATACACTGATGAAGTTATATTCAATAATCCAATAACTGAAAACATAATCTTTTCAGGTTGTCAAATTACATATTATGATTATTTTTACCTTAAGAGCATCATTTCAAAAATTTATACCAGGGAAGAAAGAAATAAATTTAAGGCAGAAGGCGAAAAACATTATGAATTATCAAACAATGCCGCATTAAATCTTAGATTGATCTCTCTTGGAATTAACCATATACAGAAATTTTATTCAGATAAAAAATACGGGGATCTTTTTGCTACTATAGCAGGGCCTAGCAAAATACAGCCCTATTTTTCAGCTTCATTGAAACTTTCAGGAAAATCAACCGATAAGTGTATTGCCGGTGCAGAAGTATCAATACCTGTTTACGACCTCAGAATAGAGGCCGGTATCACAGATATCCTAAACAAAGAAGACGCAACCGGGAATAGAGAATTAACAGCCGGAATATGTTACTATTTCTGAATCTTCTGTTTCTTACCCTTGGAATCCTTGTCTGCACTCAAAGTACTTTTAATTTTCTGAGAGGCCATATTATTTTCAGGTAAACGATTCGCATCGCGCTTTAACTTATTTATTATTTCAGGCCAGCTTCTTTTTGTAACCATCCATCTTGGAAGATCAAAAAGATCATCATTCATATAAATAGGAACTTTCATATATCCGCGTCTTAGAGAAAAAGAAGCACGAAAACCCGCTTTTATAAGATGCTCTTTCGTCACAGGAGAAAAAACCCCAAAAGGATATGCATATATCCGTGTTTCTCTGCCTGAAACTTCATCAAGCCATTTTTTTGAATGATATATCTCTTTGTTAAATGTCGCTCTGTCATCATTATACAGTTTTTCATTAACATACATATGATAATAACCATGACCACCCAATGTTGCGCCGCAATCCTGATAATACTTAAGATCATCTGATTTCAGCGCATACTTAACCTTTCCGATTATAGCAGGAGATATAAATAAAACAGGTTTAATTCCTTTCTTTATTAAAACAGATTCGTAAATATTTTTTACACTGTGATTTCCGTCATCAATAGTAAGAAGAATATTTTTCTTACCGTATACTCTGTTAAGGTAGATATCTTCCATGCTGACGAAACGATATCCTATTGATTCTATTTCATTAATGTGCCGCTCAAATTCAGCCGGAGAGATATCAGTATCAACTTTCTTTTTATCTAAAAATGTGTGGTAACATAGAACAAAAACATCTCCCTGTGAAAAAAGCATTACCGGAAAAAGCAATAAAAGTGAAATCAAAAACCTGAACATACTGCCTCAAATTATTTTATTATATTCTGAACATCCAGCTGCATTCTCGCATCTGACGCTGATTGAAACGCTGAATACTCGCTGATAATGGTATTGAAGACTTTTTCAGCATCAGCTTTCATTCCCATCTTGCGATAGCAAATACCCGCATTATAATATGCGCGGACACCTTCTTCCGTATCGCTGAATTCTTCAAAATGCGCAAGATATATTTTAAGAGCCTTACGATAATCATAGCGCATAAAGTAAATTCCCGCCAGATAATCAAACGCCGTCTCACGGTGAGAACCGTCTTCATACACTTCAAGATATTCCTGAAGAAGAATTAAAGCTTTATCATACTGCTCAAGCCTGTAAAACTGATATGCATTATCAAAGCGCATATCATCACTTGCCTTTTCAAAAGCAGAATCCGCCCCGGCGTTTAGCCCAAACGAAAAAAGCAATGAAATGAATATAATTTTTCTCATCGTTTTGCCCCAAATACGCATATTGCGACATTCAGGGATAATATATTATGTCACATATTAATTCTGCAATAACTTTTTAAAAAGTGTTTATAATTATTTGCCGACACGCTGATAACATCATACCGGCAAATGATAAATTCAGTAAAAAAAGCCCGTTTTACTGAATTTCAACTTCTTCACTTGGTACTTTATCGGCATCCTGTTCAATTTCATTATCATTCGCAGTATCTTCTACCGATTCTTCTCCTTTCTTCTTTTCATTTAGAGCTTTTCTCTGCGCCATGTTAGCAAGCAGTATACTCCGGGCTTCGGAAAAATTTGTCTTTTTTGAAGTAGAAAAAAGTATCACAACATCTCCGGTAAAAACACTCATAAAAGGGAAATCGACATATGCAATATCGCCAAATTTTTCAATGGAAACATCTGCACCATTAGTATTGTCAGATGTAAGAATTTTACATACTGCAGGAACCATCTTTTTCCCGAACATCATTCTGTATTTAACCGATGCCATCATCATATTGGCCATTTTATCGCTTTCTGTGTTTCCGCCCTCTTTCTCATTTTTAAAAATAAAAAGATACTGACCTGCTTTATCTTTATACGGAATAAGACCGAACGGCATATCTTCAATACGTTTTGTGATTGCTGATTCAGGTGCCGACATATCGACAATCATATGCTGATCAAACTCCGAATTAACAGTTGAAGTTTTAATTTTAAACCCTAAATCTTTCAATTTCGGATTATTCTGAAATGAATCTTTCTGAGGAAGAGAAGTCTCATTTTTAGCGAACTCTTTCGAAAAAGAAACCCGCATTTTTGAAGTAAATACTCCTTTATCAATTTCAAAATACTGAATGATGTCAAAACACCCCGAACAAAAAATCATAACAAGAAAAATCAAAGGCAGAGCAGTCTTTTTCATGGAATCACCTCTTATTTTTTTTCAAAACTTAACGAAAACTCACCGCTATTGCCCGAAGCAGACTTATGATTCAATTCAATGTTCAATATTTTATCACTCTCCGTATCAAAATATATAAAATCCGGCTTCGGCTGATCAATATTATTTACTTTTTCATAAGACCCTTTCTTTTCATTAAGAACATATTTCTCAACCTTAATAAGATGCCTGTTATTCTCAAGCTTGAATTCTATATGCTTTTCCTGTGATTCAAGACCAATGGTGCTTCTTCCGGCTTCAACCTTGTTAACATATATTTTATAAAAGCATCTTCTGTCATCATTAGGATTACTTATGGACGAATCTTTTATGACAAGTTTAACATTATAATTATATGGACGCTTGTATTCTAAACCGATAACACCTGTGGGATTCGTGTTTGATGCCGAACCGCCCAAAATGACCGGATCGCTTTTCATAACAGAACTTCCACCTGAACAAGCAGCAGCTGCTGCAAGAAACCAAATAAAGAGCATTTTCATATTCACCTCTGTTTTATCATATCTATGCTGTAATCCGAATCCGAAACGGTTCCTGAAAATTCAACAATCAAATAAGCAGAAACATCAATTATTTCTGAGAATTCAATTTCAGATGATCCTTTAACTGTGACAGTCTTAATCCGGTAACCAAGCGCGTCAGTAACCGAAACAGTCATTTCTGTATTATCAATACCTCTGATTTTGAATTTTATTTTTTCTCTCGACCCCGGATTTATTTTATAATAATCTTTATCTCCATTATAAGAATAATATCCTTTAACCGAATCATCGATTGAACCTGCAGATTTGATGCTGTCATTAGGTTCTGTTTCGAATCCCTTTTCCGCTTCATATTCTCCAATAGTGATTGTATAATCCTGCGGATCGGAAGAATTCTTTGTCCCTACAGAAACATAAAATCCCCCCTCACAAAAAACATTTGGGAATACTATTAAACCCGATGCATTGTCTGAAGAATATATTTTTCTGTAAGATTTATCAAAAATGGACGCCTTTACAGCATTGCCAAGAACCGTAACAGAATAGAATCTGCCGGATTCGCCTGATCTGAAAAAATAATCAATATCTTTTGAATCCGAAACAGTACCTGATATTTTATCTTGAAGCGGATTCGCATTCCCGAAATCATTATTACCTTCGAGCTCTCTTTCAGGAGAAAAATCGCCTTTCTTTAATGAAAAGTAATATTTTTCATCGAAATTTTCGGTCATCGATTTCGAATATATCCGGGCATAATAATTGCCGCTTTTCATGAGTCCGAGACCGTTTACTGATTCAGATTTACCCTCTCCGGCGAAATCCGCTGTAAAAACAGTATTGCCGTCGGCATCGCATATTTCAATTACTGAATTAATGCCTTTTACGGCACTTAAAGAAGCATCAATAACCGTAGGATTTTCTTCTGAGGCATCAACTGAAAAATAAAAAATATCCTCTTCTCTATATCTTCCTTTGCTATTTTGATTAAGTTTATTAAAAGCCGGAGAAAAATATCCTGTTATCTCTCCGCCAAAATCAATTCTCTGGGCTGAATCAAAAAAATCATTCGGCTCAATTTCGCTTACTGAACTGTCTGACGGATAAACAGACAAAATATATTCTGCCGAATCATCTCCTTTTTTTTCATCGCGCTCGCCATGACTGACCGCAATATAATATTTCCCTTTCGATAGTGTGAGATTCGCAAGCTTTTCAGGCGAAGATTTACGCGCATCATCTACATATTTAATTACTGCACCTTCACCGCCTGACGCAGAAAAAACACCAAAAGCATGATTGATTCCTCTTATAGCAGAAACTTCTATTTTTACATTAATTTCTGAATCTACAGAAAATGTAAAATAATCCTTATCTGAAGGAGAAGAAAGTTTACCTTTCACTTCCGATTTAATGCTTATTTCATTAGCTTCGTTTAAATTATTGTTAGGTTCAATTTCAAACTGTATTTTACGGGAACAATCAGCTGAAAAAACAACTATCAGCAATAGCAATATGTATTTCATCTTCATCTCCATGAGTTTCAGAATAAGTAAAACACAAAAGAAGCGCAAGTATTTTTAATTTATACATACCGGCATAATTATAAACTGTAAATTCATTATTTGTCGATTTAAATTTGCTATCAGTCTTTGAAATAGCATACTATTTCAAAATATATATTTCTATTCAGCTTACTGATAAAATGAATTATTCTGTTTTTCAATAATTTGTTAGAAATATATTTGACAATAATCTCTATTTCTTTTTTATGGATATATAAGCAATTGCGGGTGTAGTTCAATGGTAGAACTTCAGCCTTCCAAGCTGATTGCGTGGGTTCGATTCCCACTACCCGCTCATTTAACCCCGGTTTACCGGGGTTTTTTTATTGCGCAAATAAAAACAGCTGCCCAAAGAACAGCTGTTTTCTAACATTAAATTCAGCAAATTACAAATAAAAGCTTTTATACCATTCAACAAAACGAGCCAGACCATCTTCAATGGATGTTTTAGGCTTCCACCCCGTTTTAGAATTGAGTAATGAAATATCTGCAAATGTAGCATAGACATCACCCGGCTGCATCGGCATATATTTTTTATTGGCTTTTTTACCAAGTCTATTTTCAAGAACTTCTATGAAATACTCGAGTTTAACAGGATTATTGTTTCCGATGTTATAAACTATATGTCCTGCTCCGCTTTCGACCGAATAACCCTGTTGCGGTATATGAGAAGCTACCGCTGTTATACCGGAAACGATATCATCCACAAATGTAAAATCTCTCAGCATATCTCCGTTATTATAAACTTCGATTTCATCACCTTTGACTATTTTCTCTGTAAATTTAAAATATGCCATATCGGGTCTTCCATATTCTCCGTAAACTGTAAAAAAACGAAGGCCGCTTGCAGGAATACCAAAAAGATGAGAATAACAGTGAGCCATGAGTTCATTGCTTTTTTTTGTGACCGCATATAATGATATAGGATTATCTACAAAATCACTTTCAGAAAAAGGAGTTTTCTTATTCGCACCATAAACAGAAGAGCTCGAAGCATAAACCAGATGTTTCACCGGATTATTTCTGCATCCTTCGAGAATAGACAAAAATCCGTCGATATTGCTTCCGATATAAGCAGAAGGATTTTCAAGCGAATAACGAACCCCAGCCTGGGCGGCAAGATTTATGACAACATCAAACTTTTCATCTCCGAACAGCTTTAGTATAAATTCGCGGTCAGAGATGTCTTTGTGATAAAAAGTGTAGTTTTTATTTTTAAGAAGAATTTCATTTCTTGCGTTTTTCAAACTTACCGGATAATAGGAATTAAGATTATCGACTCCGACTATTTCATGACCTTCTTTCAAGAGAAGCTTTGAAAGATGAAAACCGATGAATCCGGCAGATCCCGTAACCAAATATTTCATTATTTTGCCTCAAACGTAAAATAAGCGGCCTGAGCCGCTTATTCATTCGCCGAATCCATCGCAAACTGTCAACGAGATATTGACTTAATAATTTGTCGAATTCTTAAGAATATTCTGCATTACCGCATCACTGTCTTTAATTCCTTTCTGATATGTTTCTCCTATACTCAATATCAGTGAATAGAAATATTGAAGATGCGGAATATAAAAATCCCTCTTGATATTGTTTCGTATAGGAAAAGCAGTTGTGTTTCGAATTTCACCTAAAGGCTTGCTTCCGGTTCTGATCTTATCATTCACCGAATGGTTGAAAGTTACATCATCAGTTCCTGCAGATAACGGAGAAGGATCAACAATAGTTATTATGTTTGTCGTAAACTTATTGTTCTCCTTTTCGAAAATTATTGATTCGATCTTTGAAATACTGTCTCCGGAAAGATAAAGCTTCATTTTCTTTTCTCTGCTTCCGTTCAATTTACCGGTAACCTCATCCTTCAGGATAAAATAACGTGTAATTAAAATGTAACCGTCTTTAGCTTCATAGGAAACCTGAAACGGAAGAACCGGAATTTCTTTTGCAGAGGCAAGATTATATTTTTTAACCGTATCCGCAATTTTTTTTGAAAGATCAAGTATTTGATTATCAAGATCCTTAGCTTCATTCAACAGACTGTCAGATGTCAGAGATTTATCAGTCCCTTCTGATTTATTTTCCTGTGATTTCAGTGTTGAAAAAGAAAAAGTAATAACCGTTAACAATAAACAAAATAATAAACGCATTGAACTACCTCCGGTAACCTATAATAAACTTAAATTCATAAACATCAACTTCTTTCTATATTAAATGACCGAAAACTGCAAGTCTTTTTCAGCAAAGACTCTCCGCTCCCCTTCTTAAAGCATCCAGAACAAACATAGCTGAACGAATTCTAACTATTTCTCTGTCTCCACCGAAATACATTTTAACTGTTTTGACTTCTCCCTTAAAATAAAACGCAAAGCATACTGTTCCGACAGGCTTTTCTTCGCTTCCCCCTCCCGGGCCCGCTATTCCGGTAACTGCAAAAGCCGCATCTACCGAAAATAATTCCGCGCATCCAGTACACATTTCAGCCGCACATTCTTCACTTACTGCTCCGTATTTTTCAATAGTCAAAGGATTTACTTTTAGAATGCCTGTCTTAACATCATTAGAATAAGCCGTTATTCCGCCGGCAAAAACATCCGAAGAACCCGCAATTGATGTTATCATTGATGAAATCATACCGCCTGTGCAGGATTCAGCAGATGCAAAAGTTATTTTTTTTTCTTTTAGTTTTTCAATAAGTACACTTGCGAGAGTATCTGAATCTGTTCCGTAGATAAATTCACCTAAGCGATGACGGATTTCCAACTCAACCGGTCTTATCAGAAGAAGAGCTTCTTCTTCAGATGCAGCTTTCGCACTTATTCTGAGTTCGCATTCACCAGTTTTTGCATAGGGCGCAATAGTCGGATTAGAATAACCTGAAATCAAATCTTTTACTGAATCTTCCATTTTACTCTCGCCGATTCCGAACATTTTAAGAGTCAGTGATTTTATCACCGAATCGGTATATTTTGAAAGATAGGGCTCTATTTCGTTTTCAAACACATAACTCATCTCCCTGGGTGGTCCGGGAAGAACTATTATAACTTTTCCGTCTTTTTCAACGATACACGCAGGAGCAGTTCCACGGTCGTTTTTTACTATAATCGATCCCTCAGGAAAATACGCCTGACGCATATTGTTCTCAGTCATAGGTCTGCCTAATTTTTCAAAAAACAATCTGAGAGCATCAACTGATTTCTCATCAAGAATCATTTTGAGACCGAAATACTCTGCTACAGCTTCTTTTGTAAGGTCATCTTCAGTCGGGCCGAGACCACCGGTTGTAATTATCATATCCGCACGCGAAAAAGATTCGGCAATTGCCGCAACAACACGTCCGAGATTATCGCCAACTACTGACTGACGATAAAGATTCATACCCATAGAAGCTAGACGGCGCGACAAAAATGCCGCATTTGTGTTAATTATATCACCTAGAAGAATTTCGGTTCCGATAGAAAGAATTTCAACGTTCATATTTACCTCAAGCCAAAAGAATTAAATTTGAATGATTTTTCAAACATTTTTTACTTCAGCATTTTAACAAATGATTCGATTATCTTTAAGGGAGACTATGATGATAAATTTCAGTGAGATTTTAAAGAACAGACGCTCCGAAGAGCTTCCTGATATCAAAAATACCGAAAAAGGAAATGATGCGTTTTCATCGCTTTTCACAGAATCGGTTAAAAATGCATCAGATAATCTCAAAAACCTTGCAGAAAAGGATCCGCAGGATACTTCCAGCGAAAAAAACATAATCGAAGCAAAAGATAAAAATACTGATAAAGATATAACTGATAATTCTGATATTATTTCAAAAAATGAAAAAAAATCTGATAAATCCGAAGAAATTACAGCATTACCGATTCACAAAGAAAACAAAATAATTTCGCCTGAAACAGATGACTCAAAAAAAACAAAAAGCGAAATTAAAAAAGAAAGCAAAACCATTTCAAAGACAGACAAAGAAAATGTGCCGTCTGATCCTGTCGCAGAAACACTCAAAACAGCTAACAATGTTCTTCTTTCAATATTGAACAAAAGCCAATCGGCGAAATCCCCGAATACCATTATTCCGCAATCAGAAAACATTAAAACCGGTGCAAGAGCTGCAAGCGGACTTGGCAAAAACACATATGACAAAAAAAACGAAATAATTTCAGGCAATTTCGATAATAAACTGAATGATAAAAATGAAAAACTTATTTCCGATTTCTTAAAAGAAAAAAAATTGGTATCAAAAGAAAAAGTTAAAGAATCGCAAAACAACTCGCTTCAAACAAAAGATATTGCCTTGAATGAACTTGATACAAAACATAAAATCAGATTAAACAACAAATCCGACCAAGTAAAAACAGCAAAAGCTGCAGAAAGTTCAGCAACGGTTGAAATAACTAAAAAGAACGATATCAACATTAATGTTAAAATCGGTGAGGAATTGCAGACAGCTTCAAATGTTTCGGCTTCCGGAAAAAAAGAAACAAATGATGGAAATTTCTTTTCATTCGATAAAAATAATTCAGGCATAAAGCAGGACAGAGAATTCAAAGCCGAAATCAATACTGCTTCAAAAACTCCGTTTTCTGATCAATTAAAAGAAATACTTAATAATTCGCGCATAAATGTCCGTAATGACAAAAACGCAGATATCACCATTAAGATGAATCCTGAAAAACTGGGCGATATGCGTGTTAAAATGGAAATGGAAAACGGAATAATAAAAGCAAACTTTACAGTAGCGACCGAAGAAGCAAAAGAACTTCTGCTTCTTAATATTGAAGAATTAAAAAATTCATTATCTTCCGGCGGAATTTCGATCGGTGAAATGAAAGTCAGCGTTAAAAATGAAAATAATAATGAACAAAGAAGCTTCGTTCCTGAAAAAAATATTTTTCCGGATATAAAAGAAACAACAGCAATATATTCTGCAGATGCTTTTCAATATGACGGGCATCTTAATCTGGTAGTGTGAGGAAATATGCCGAATCCAGTTTCAAACGCACCTAAAATAAGCACTAAGCTTACGCCGGAACAGATGGCGGAGACAAACCGAGCGGCAAACGAAGTTAACCAGAAACATAAAAGTGAAGGAAAACATTACGGAGAAACTCTCGGAAAGGATTCATTTCTGAAACTTCTCATTACCGAGCTCAGCCATCAGGATCCGACTCAACCGATGGAAGATAAACAGTTTATAGCACAGATGGCGCAGTTTTCTTCACTTGAGCAGATGAACAATATAAATGCTGAAATGAAGAAAATGAATACAAAAGCAGGAATGAATGAAGCATATTCGATGCTCGGCAAAAAAATTCAGGCTTTTGATCAGGAAACAGGAAGGGTAACAGAAGGCGTTGTTACACATATCAGACGCGATCAGGATAAAGTTTATCTGATGGTCGGCAATACTCCGGTATCACCTGATAATGTCAGCGCTGTATTTCCCGCTGAAGAAACAAGATCCTATCAATCCGAAGCACCGCAAAGGGTAATAAACCGCGACGATTATTCAAAAGCGGCTAATGCCTATGAAAACAGCAAAAAGGAATACGAATCCACTAAAAGCGGAGAAAATAATCTCATTCAATTGAAGGATTATTACGATAATAAAACACGGACTGGTTCCGAAAGTATAACAAAATAATTTCTAGCGGAGAGTACCAACTATGATGCGTTCCCTTTTTTCCGGCGTTTCCGGTCTAAAAAATCATCAGACCAGAATGGACGTAATAGGAAACAACATTTCCAACGTCAACACGTACGGATTCAAAACGAGCAGAGTGACATTTCAGGACATGCTCTCCCAGACCCTTTCAGGAGCCGCAAAACCCGAAGAAAATGTCGGAGGAGTAAACCCTAAACAGGTCGGACTCGGAATGACAATCGCTTCTATTGACAGAATATTTACACAGGGAAGCATACAGACAACTGGAAATCAAACCGATCTCGCGATATCCGGTGACGGTTTTTTTATGGTTTCTAATGGTGATAAAAATTTCTTCACACGCGCCGGGACATTTTCTCTCGACAGAGACGGAAATCTTGTAAATCCGGCAAACGGGCTTAAAGTTCAGGGATGGATGGCTGAGCGTAATGAGGAAGGAGAAATGATTCTCAACTCAAAAGGAACACCTCAAGATGTAGTTGTACCTATATACAGCAAGGTTGAAGCAAAAGAAACAACAGTTGTTAAATATAAATGTAATCTCGATTCAAAGAAACCTGTTCTTCCTGAAAATTCTACTCCAAAGATGATAGCATCCGCGGCAGTAACAACAAATATTGATGTTTATGATAATCTCGGAAATCCTCATAGAATGACTTTAAATCTGTGGCATACCGGAGTGAATGAATGGACAGCATCAGCGGCAATGAGCGATGCAAACGGTCCGGTAACTCTTGACATTCCCGGAATGGAAGGAGCCAATCAGGAAAATTCATCAAGCAGAATGACTCTTCGCTTTTCTCCTGATGGTAAGCTAATCGCAGCTAATGATGAAGGCACAGCAGACGGAATTAACCAGGGGAATATTTTTGCAAACCTCAATTACAGAATCGACGGTGATCCTAATGTTAGAAATATTCGTCTTGATCTCGGCAAATCTGGTCTAGTTGAAGGAATAACTCAGTTCTCATCACCTTCTACAACCAAAGCTGTTGAACAAGACGGTTATTCAATGGGATACATGGAAGGTTTCAACATCGATAATTCTGGTGTAATAACCGGGGTATACTCAAACGGCGTAAAGCAGTCAATCGGCCAAGTTGCAATGGCAGTATTTACAAATCCCGGCGGACTAACAGCAGTCGGTGAAAATCTTTTCGAAGTGTCCAATAACTCAGGTCTTGCAAATATCGGAGAAGCTAATCAGGGCGGACGAGGAAAGATGGTTGCAGGTGCTCTTGAAATGAGTAATGTAGACTTATCAGATCAGTTTACTGATATGATTATCACACAGAGAGGTTTTCAGGCCAATTCAAGAACAATAACAACATCTGACCAGATGCTTCAGGAATTGATAAATCTTAAAAGATAAACAAACATAAATGAGTAATAAAAAAGGACGCTTAGGCGTCCTTTTTTATTACATTATATTCTGAAAATATTTAAATTATACTTTAAAAAATGAGACATCGTTTTCAAGCTCTTCAGCCATTTTAGAAAGTCCGTCAACATTCCCTGCCAAATCATGTGCGCTTGAAGCATTGACCTGAGTATTGTCATTTATAGATGATATCGAACGGACAATTTCTCCTATGGCGTTTTTTTGTTCTTCAGTAGCAGTTTTAATTTCTTCTGAACGTGACCGCATGCGAAGTGCTTCGGCATTTACTGTTTCATTTATTTGTAATTGGCTCTGCATAAATTTTCCGAGATCATTCATCATGCCGCTTATTACATTTATATTTTCAATAACCTTTGATATAGTCATATTGGCTGATTCAACACTTGACTGACCTCTGCTGATCTGATCATTATTCTGCTGAATAAACCGGTCAATTTCCTTTATGCTTGAAGCAGTCTGATCTGCAAGTTTGGAAATTTCATCAGCGACAACAGCAAAACCGCGTCCAGCCTCACCCGCTCTGGCCGCTTCTATGGCCGCATTGAGAGAAAGAAGATTAATCTGTTCAGAAATATTATTTATGATATCAACAATTCCGGTCATTTCTTTGGAGCTTTCAAGTATACTTATCATACTGTCAGTCATTGCATGAAGAGAACTTTCACTTGATTTTGCCGTATGAGCTATTTCATCTGAAATTGAAAGTGTTTGTTCAAGATTCAATCCCATTTCCTTCATGTTTTGATAGAGGTTAGAAATTTTTTCTATAAAACCGCCGAGATCTTTAAACTGATCAACTGATTCAATATTGATATTTTCAATACCTGCAGAAATCTGTTCAATTGTTGCTGTTATTTCCTCTGCGGCTGATGCCTGATTTTGAGCATTCTCTGAGAATTTATCAGCTGAAACAGACATAGCATCAGCTCTATCAGAAAGATCTGATGCATTATTTGATATATTTTTTATTATTGAATGAAGATTCTCGACAAAATTATTAAAATATCCTGCCATTCTTCCTATTTCGTCACCGCTTTTTGAAGTTATCCTGCATGTCAAATTTCCTTCAGAAAGCGTCTTTATTACATCAACCGCATTTAAAACTGGAGCTGTGATGGAACGTGCGAGGAAAAAAGCAAAAATTATGCCGATAAAAATAAAAACAACTGAAACTATGACGATTCCCTGTCTCATATTGTCTATCGGTTTGAAAACATTTATTTTATCAGAACCGACTGCCACAGACCATCCTATTTTACCTATAGGTGAAAAACCGAAAAATCTTTCTTTCCCATCGAAAATAATTTCATCATAACCGTTTTCGCCGGAAAGCATGCGTTTAAACATACGGGCGATATCTACTAAATCAGGTTTAGTTTCAGCTTCTTTAATAAAATTACGTTTATCAGTAACAAACGACCGATCTCTATGACCTATAAAAGTACCATGATTATCTATAAGATAAGAATAACCATTTGTGCCATACATCATATTATCTATAAGTAACAAAAGCCATTTAGTATCTATTTGAGAAACCAGAACAGCTGAAGTTTTATTATCATCTCCCCTCACCGGTACAGCAATATACATAACTGTCTTTTTTTCAGGCATCAGTATCTCAACAGTTGAAACAGTAGTAAGACCTGAAAAAGCGTTTTTAACAATTTCATTATCAGCTATACCATCAATTTCTGGACCGTAAAAATTTGTTTTGCCTGATGTATATACGAAACCCATATTCATAATTCGAAGACGAGCTGCTTCCTGTTTTAACACATCTTCTTGAAGCTTCCATTCCATTGACCGGATTTCCGATCGCTTGGCAACACCTTCAAGAGCAGTTATATATACATCGAGCTTGTTTGCAATTTGATTTGCTCCGAAACGGGCAACAATTGGAGCATTTTCAGCAAGTTGTTTTCTTGCAGCGCTATGAGCCTGATAATATGCAAAAAATCCGATCCCGGCTGAAACAGGAATGATAAGAAGAATTATTAAAATTGTTAGTTTTCGCCGTATGGAAGCATTGCGGGTTTTTTCTTTCATAACCATACCTTAACATAGCGGGTAAAATATAATAGGCAATTAAATAAAATAAATTCCCTGAAAACAATAATTGTTTTCAGGGAATAATGATACTATTTAGATTTACGGTTTCTTTTTGACAATACGTCAAAAACTACAGCCGCGAGAACGACTAGACCTTTTACAGTTTTTTGCCAGTTGGCATCAAGACCAAGATAAGACATACCGTTATTCAATACGCCCATAAACATCGCGCCGACAACTGAGCCGCCGACTGTTCCGGTTCCGCCGTATGCAGAAGCACCGCCAATGAAACAAGCACCTATCGCATCCAACTCATAAAGAGTACCGGCGGTAGGATTCGCAGAATTAAAACGGCCTGCGACAACTAAACCCGCAACCGCAGCGAGAAATCCCATATTGGTATAAGCAAGAAACATAACTTTTTTAGTGTCAATACCAGAAAGTCTTGTAGCTTTAGCATTTCCGCCTAAAGCATAAAAATGTCTGCCTGGTACCATTTTATTTGTAAAATAGCTGTAACCAAGAACTATTACACCAAGAATAACCAGAACTATTGGAATACCCTTGTGATTTGCAAGCAGCCATAATATGTACATGACGCCGCCGCTTATCAGCGCAAAACGAGAAATAGTTACAACCAAAGAATCCGTATCATAACCTTTTCTGATTTTGGTTATACGGTCTTTTATCAGAAATATCAAAAACAAAAGGCATATAACGGCACCAATTGCAATTGTAACTGATTTAATAAAAAAGGCTTCTTCAGGTGTTATTAAAACATCTTTAGAGGCAGGAATAAAGCTTGTAAATAAATTAAGGTAATTGCTAGGAAAAGGAGCAATCGTTAATCCATCCAATATTAAAAGGGCCACCCCTCTCCAATAAAGGAATCCCGCCAATGTAACAATAAACGGAGGAATACCGACATATGCAATCCAAAATCCCTGCCATGCGCCTATTGCAATACCAAGAAAAAGACAAAGAGCAATACTCACATAAATATTTACTCCCATATTTACTATTAAGGTTCCTGCAACGGCTCCGATAACACATACAACGGCACCGACAGAAAGGTCGATATTACCGCCAGTCAGAATACACAGAAGCATACCGGTGGCAAGAATAACCACATAGGAGTTCTGAACAATGATATTCGAAATATTTGCAGGTGTAAGCAAAACTCCTTTGCCGGTAGCAATCAGCAATACCTGAAAAAGAATAACAACACCGATGAGAGCCATCAGCATACCATTTTTTTTCATCGCATCAATGATAGTTTGATAAAATTTCATAACAGATTAAACTCCTTTTGCAGAAGATAAGATCGCGGACATAATTGACTCCTGAGTTGCCTGTTCTTTAGTAAACTCAGCTACAATTCTGCCGTCATACATAACATAAACCCTGTCGCACATGCCTAATATCTCAGGCATTTCCGAGGATATCATTAAAACACTTTTACCCTCAGACACAAGCTGATTCATGATCGTATAGATTTCATATTTAGCACCCACATCAATGCCTCTTGTAGGTTCATCCAGCATTAAAACGTCCGGATCAGCAAACATCCATTTACTGAGCAGAACTTTCTGCTGATTACCGCCGGATAGACTTCCCACATTCTGCATGACATTTGAGCATTTAGTGTTTAACTTTTGTTTGTATTCATTGGAAACTTTAACCTCAAGATCGAGATCAAGAATATTGTATTTACTGACTTTGTCCATTTTAGCCAAAGTTGTATTGATGTAAATAGGATTGTTTAACAATAACCCATCATCTTTTCGGTCTTCAGTTACATAAGCTATCTTCTCTTTGATCGCTTCTTTGATGCTGTTCAATTGTATTTTTTTTCCGTTAAGAATCAACTCACCGGAAATTTTCTGACCATAACTTTTACCGAAGATACTCATCGCAAGCTCTGTGCGTCCCGCGCCCATTAGGCCGCTGATACCGACGATTTCACCTTTATGTAATGTCAGATTTACATTGTCACATACTTTTTTATCTTCATAAAGCGGATGATAAACATTCCAGTTTTTTACTTCCAAACATACATCTCCGATAGAGGAGTTTCTTTTTGGAAAACGGTCTGTCAAAGTACGTCCTACCATCGCGGTAATGATATCATCTTCTGTAAACGAATCACTTTTTTTATCAAGGTTTTTGATAACCGCGCCGTCACGTATTACTGTTATTTTATCCGCAATGTATTCGACTTCGTTAAGTTTATGGGAAATAAGAATTGAAGTTACTCCCTTTTGCCTCAAATCAAGAAGAAGATCAAGTAGTTTTCTTGAATCCGATTCATTCAACGAGGCTGTTGGTTCATCAAGAATAAGCAATTTAACATCTTTAGCAAGAGCTTTTGCAATTTCAACCAGCTGTTGTTTGCCGACACTGATGTCTTTTACAAGTGTGCGCGAAGATTCATTAAGACCGACAAGTTTCAGATATGAATCTGCCTTTGCAAATGTCTCGTCCCAATCTATGCTAACATACTTACCTCTTTCATTTCCGAGAAACATGTTCTCGCCGATAGAAAGTAAAGGAACAAGCGCCAGTTCCTGATGTATAATTACAATTCCTACATGCTCACTGTCTCTAATCGTATTGAACTTGCAGTACTTCCCTTCGTATTCAATATCACCAACATATTCATTATGTGAAAAGACACCGCTCAAAACATTCATCAATGTTGACTTACCGGCTCCATTCTCTCCGACAATCGCGTGAATTTCACCTTGTTCAACCTGCAAGCTAACATTATCCAGTGCTATTGCTCCGGGGAAAGTTTTGGTGATATTATTCATCTTTAAAAGTGTTTGCGCCAATTTTCCCTCCGATTTCCGGTCAGGCAGTTAAACAATTATACATAATTGAACCGTTTAATAATCCTGCCCGTATCATAGTAAATTGAATAAAGTGCGATACCGTCCAGCCGGAAGTATTTATTAACCCAAAAGAGGCTAATCCGCACTTTTTATAAAACCATTATCCAATAATCATCCAGTTAGCAATTCGGAGCCTGACTATACAAACCAGACTCCGAATTTAACTTAGTAATTCTGAAAGCTTATTTTATTTAACTTTCAAATCATCTTCTTTATAATAACCAGTATCAATCAGAAGTTTCTTGTAATTTTCAACTGTTGCAAAAACCGGTTCGCAAAGGAATGAAGGAACAACCTTAACTCCGTTGTTATAAGTTTTTGTATCATTAACATCAACCTGTTCGCCTTTGATGATCTGGCTTGTCATCTTAACAACCTGCTCTGCAAGTGTACGAGTATCTTTGAAGATAGACATAGCCTGCTGACCTTTAAGCATGTTGATTACAGATGTTTTATCACAATCCTGACCAGTGATAAGAGGGAAATTATCTTTTGTATAACCAGCACCTACAAGTGCGTTAGTAATACCCTGAGCAACGGAGTCATTAGAAGAATAAACCGCATGAAGTTTAGTTCCTTTAGGACCGTAACCGTTCTGAGTTATAAGATTTTCCATACGTTTCTGAGCTTCTTCAGTAGACCAGTTCTGAGTAGCACACTGTGCTTTTGAAGTCTGACCTGATTTAACAACAAGAACTTTCTTGTCGATATAAGGTTTAAGAATGCTCATTGCACCGCCGAAGAAGAAATTAATATTGTTGTCATCTGGTGAACCAGTAAACAATTCAATATGGTATGGGCCTTTTGTGCTGTCAAGCTTCAAGGCATTTTTCAAAAATTCTCCCTGAATTGTACCGACTTTAAAATTGTCAAATGTTGCATAATAAGAAACAGCATCACTGTTCATTATCAAACGGTCATAAGCAATTACCGGTATATTTTTCTGTTTTGCAGTTTTGAGAACTTCAGTAAGAGAAGATCCGTCTACTGCAGCAATAACAATTACCTTGCATCCAGTTGCAATCATGTTTTCAATCTGAGCAACCTGAGTAGGGATGTCATTATCACCCGCATACTGAAGATCAACATCGAAGCCAGCTTTTTCAAACTGAGCTTTCATGTTAGCTCCGTCCTGATTCCAACGCTGTAGAGACTGAGTAGGCATAGAAATACCAACCTTCTCTCCGGAACCGCCTTTTTTGCATCCCGCGAAAGCTGCAAAGAAAACAGCAAACACGGACAATGTAGCGAGAAACTTTTTCATGCTAAATCTCCTTTAATTTTTTTAATACAACATCACAACATTCTTTATATGAAACGTCTTATGACTAATTGTATCCGCAAATCAAACAAACATTACTAAATTCAATAAACTCAAATCTAAAATGTAACGAAAATGTAATAATATCTCCGAATGTATTTGTCAATCTTTAAATAATTAATATCAAATACCTCAAACAAATATTATTATATCATCAAACGTGATTTTAATAAAGCAATAAAATGCTTGATATATTAAACAGAACAAAATAAAAATATCCGTTCTCTTTAAAAATAATGCCGAGGTAATCATGCCCAAATTCAGCAAAAACCATATAGCTTCTCTTTTAATATCAATCGCGGTTTTTATTTCACTAGCATTAATTTATGATAAAACAAATTTACTTGAAGGAATAGAACTCTGGTCACTTGACAAACGTTATTACCTCAGAGATCCAAACGAAGTCGGCAAAAAAATTCAGGAAGGCGTCAAACGAGAGAAGAAAAACCCCCGCGCAAACGATAACGTAATCATCGTAGGCATTGACAATGACACTCTGGTAGCAATGGATGCAACAGAAGGAGAAAAAGGCAGGTGGCCTTTTCACTGGGATATTCACTCAAAAGTCGCAAGCTACATAGCCAGCGGAAAACCGAATTCAATTACATTCGATATAATGTTTCTGGAAAACAAAGACGGCGAAGATGCTCTAGCAAAATCAATCAGCGATGCCGGATGTGTTTTCCTGGATTATCCTTTTGAACGCGAAGAAATTTCACAGGTTCACGGAGACCGCGTCGATCGAATGAAATTTTTTTCCGAAACAGCTCTTCCTTCGATGGATCAGGTATTAGGAACAGAAAAATATAAAGATGTCACTCCGCCGACTGCGAAACTTATTAAATCTGCCAAGGGAATAGGTTTTGCGAATATTGAATCAGATGTTGACCATGTAAATAGGAAAATGCCGCTTTATGCAAAATACAAAGGCGACTTCTACCCTTCAATAGATCTTTCAATTGTTTTACATTATTTCGGAATCAGTCTTAGTGATATTGAAATTAGACCCGGGAAATATCTCCGTCTTAAAAATATCAATCCTGATAAACTAATAGACAAATCAAAAAATTATCTGGATATACCAATAGATAATGAAGGATACATGGACATCAATTTTGCAGGAGGACATGGATCTTTTAGTAATTATTCATACTATTACTTCAACCGCGACGGAGCCGAACCCGAAAATTCAAGCTTTAAGGATAAAATAGTTTTTATTGCCGCATACGCTTCAACTGGTATTGCAACCGACGTACATAAATCACCTTATGGGGATTTTTACGGAATAGAACATCACGCCAATGCAGTTAATACGATCATAAACCAAACGTTTATACATAAAACAAAAATCTGGCAGGATGTACTTATTCTATTTGTAGTTTCACTTATACTAGGATTATTAATTCCCAGAATGAGCATCATTACCGGTTCAATTTTTACCTCACTTTTAGCCCTTGTTTATGTAATTATAGCTTATGTCCTTTTTGATACAAAAAGTGTTGTATTTGCCATGAGTACACCTGTTTTTCAGATTTTCCTCAATTTCCTTGCCGTATCTGTTTACAGATCTTTTACTGAACAGAAGGAAAAACGCTACATTCGCCAGACATTTTCAAAATTCGTATCTAAATCTGTTGTGGATGAACTTCTCAAAAATCCCAAAATGGTTAGACTCGGCGGAGAAAAAAACATACTATCTGTTCTTTTTTCCGACATACGCGGCTTCACAAGCATCTCTGAAAAAATGACACCGGAACTTCTTGTTGAACACCTCAATGAATATCTTCAGGCGATGACCGATATAGTAATAGAATCTGACGGAACTCTTGATAAATATGTCGGAGATGAAATAATGGCATTCTGGGGAGCTCCTATTCCTCAGGAAGATCATGCCTTACGTACATGCTGTGCTGCGGTTAAAATGATTGAAGTACTCAACGAACTTAACGTCAACTGGGCTGCTCTCGGCAAACCGAAACTGGATATCGGTATTGGAATCAACACAGGAGAAATGGTTGTCGGCAACATGGGATCCGCTTCACGCATGAATTATACACTTATGGGAGACAATGTCAATTTAGGTGCAAGGCTTGAAGGAACTAATAAGGTTTACGGCACACAGATAATAATCAGTGAATTCACATACGAACACGTAAAGGATCATGTGATAGCAAGAGAACTTGACCTCATCAGGGTAAAAGGCAAAGCGTTGCCCGTTAAAATATACGAACTAATCGATATGAAATAAATTAACAGATCTGTCACGGCCGTTTGATTGAAAATTAATCATGAAAGCGGTCGGACAGACAGGTGAAAGAAGATTCATCTTCCATTGGCGGCTGACATTATCATCATCTGAAAAACTGCATGAAACAGGATAAGATAATCCTTTATCAGAAAATGTTCCATAACCAGAAGCAGATAAATAATCTGATTTAATAGAAAATGTTTTGAGGTAAGTATTTCCGCCTGCAAAATCTACAGAATAATTAAATGAAAAATTGCTAAGTAAATCAATATTCGGCTTGAACCCGTCTTTTTTCAAAATCGAAGTAAAAGCTGATTGGAATGGTGTCTGACTAAGTGATTCGGCTTTAATATCCGCTTCAAATGATATTTTGCTGTTATCAGAAAAGTGTAATGCCCTATATGCTGCGATTTCGAAAACAGATTTTATATTTATGATACCTTCGCCGATATGTCCTTTTATGCCCGAATCTTTCCAGAAAGACGAAAGATCAAAATTATCAACAGCTATTTCTGCTTTAATTAAAGGCATATCTGCATTCATGTAGCCGACGGCATTAAACGCGTATTTCGCAGAATAACCTTCTGTGTTCAAAAGAGAGGCTTTCCAGATTCCGTTATCAAGTGAACTGCCAATAGCGATATTTTTTACTGATGCATTGCCTTTAAAATTCAATGACTTGCAATTTATCTCTGCTTCAAAAGAATTAGATAGAAGTATTTTTCCAAAAAGTCTGTCACGGAAATATTCCTGATTATATCCTATTTGCCTGTCATCATTAATTTCTCTGTTAATATAATCTTTAAAAATAATTATTGCATTCGAGACCGAAGAATAATCTGTCTTATTAAAATCCAAATGCATTTTTGAATTAGCAGAAAATGGGAAAACCCGCTTCATATCCGAACAAAAACCGAAACCAAGTGAAGTCGACTTTGAATTATAATTTCCATCCAATTCAAAAGTATTTGATTCTGCTGAAAACTTAAAGTTCATTTCATCGATAATATTTTTTCTTTCACCTTCGTAAATATCCGAAATTGTAAACTTCTCGACATTAGCATATAAATCGGAAATTTCTGGAAGCTCTGAACAACAGCGGTAATAGATTGAACCGTCAAATGAAATAAATCCTCCATATTTTACAGGATTTTTAATAGTAAGATATTTTGAAAGTTTTGATAAATCAACTTTATCTGAATCAATAAGTGCATAATAACTCCTTGAAGATTCTGTTCCGGTAGATGTAAATTTAGCTTTTAGTTTTATACCGGAATTTGTAGAAAAATCTGCCTCAAAAGACTTTCTTAATCCGATTTCCCCTCGTAAATTTACGGTAACAGATTCGTTCTCGAGCATATTTCTTATTTGAGAACCTTTTTTTTGGGAAATGAATAAGTTGATAACTTTTAAATTTGTTTCAATTTCACAAAGACCATTCATAACAGAAAACGAGTGTTCAACGGAAGCATTACCGCGGAAAGTTATCAGATCAAGACCCCATATCGATTTATAAGGCTGAAAATCTGTCAGACTGATATTATCTGCTTCAATAGATGTTTTATGAAATATAATATCATCGGAATCATTAAGTACAAAACGAGACTCAAGCGAAACATCATTTCTTTCCGTATCAGCTGACGATTTCATTTTACCGTTTACATCACAATAAAGATTTGTGCCGCTTCGCCGGATATCAGCAGATATATTTTCAAAAATCAGTACAACATTATCTTTTTCAAAATTTTCGGTATATTCAATAAATGCATCTTCAATCGAAATTCTTTTAATTGATATAATCTTTTTAAAAAATTCCTCAGTAATCTTATCCCCTGCAATTACTTTAAAAGATTCCTGATATGATTTTCCGAATTTTTTTGTTATTTTAACATGAGGTTTTTTCAAAATAAGTTTATTTACAATTATATCGCCTTTTAAGAGAGCCAATCCTGAAAGTTTGATCTCAACTTCTGAAACTTTAAGGAATGATTCCAAGTCATTAAAATCATTGGACGCAGAAATTTTAATTTCATCAATTTCAATATTCTGAAAAAAACCATATCTGACTGAAGAAATTTTGACAGAACGTCCTATATTATTTTCAAAATATCTGACAATTTCCTTTTTAAGTTCTGCTTCCGGAAGAGAATATGATAAAATGATATTTAAGGCAATGTTCGCTGCAAAACATATGAAAACCAAAATTGATATTGCTATCGCGGTTCGTTTAACTATTTTTTTCATTTTCAATCAATCTGTTATATTTTTTAACTTTCCAAAGCAATTTCTTTTCAACATGAGACGGTACGCTGTCTTTGGAGAGCTTCCATTTCCAGTTTATTCCTACCGTTCCAGGAACGTTCATTCTGAATTCTCTACCGTATCCCAGAATGTCCTGCATTGGAATTATCACAGTTTTTGCCACACTCATCATCGCAAAGCGAATCAGCTTCCAATGAAACTCCGAATCATTTTCCAAACCGAGATAATCAAGAATGTATCTTCTTTGTTCATCCGAAATATCATTACCGTAAAACCATCCGTTTGTGGTATTATTATCATGAGTTCCCGTATAACAGATACAATTGAGCGTTGTATAATTTTGCGGCAGATGTGTATTTTTGCTGTCAAAATCAAAAGCAAACTGAAGAACCTTCATCCCATGCAGACCCAAAGAGTCACGAAGATCATCAACTTCATCAGTAATTATCCCAAGATCTTCAGCGAGTAAATTATCTCCGCAACCTTCGCTTTTAAGGTAATCAAAGAAATCACGACCTGGTCCTTTCAACCATTTGCCTTTTACAGCTGTTTCCTCTTTAGCATCAATAGACCAATATGATTCAAATGCTCTGAAATGATCTATGCGTATTAAATCAACATAATTTGTAAGATGCGAAATGCGCTTCTTCCACCATCTTGCAGTTTGAGTATTAAGTGATCCCGTTTTATCAAACCATTTGTAAAGAGGATTCCCCCATCTTTGACCGGTTTCAGAAAAATAATCCGGCGGAACACCAGCTACATGAGTAGGTTTTAACGATAGATTATCTAGTTCAAATATTTCGGCATTTGTCCAAGCATCACAGCTTTCATAACTCGCATAAATCGGTATATCCCCGATAATCGATATATTTTTATCACGGCAATACTTTTTAAGATCACACCACTGTGTATAAAATAAATACTGAAGCATTTTATGCATTTCAATGGATTCACGCAGTTTATCTTTCCACTCATTCAAAGCGTCACTTTTACGGAAAGCAAGATCTTCAGGCCAGTCACGCCAGTAATATGTTTTAAATTCATCTGCACATGCGGCAAAAAGAGCATAATCTTCGAGCCATGAATTTTCTGAACAAAACAGTTTAAACGCATCATGCTCATGATTAGCCTGACGGATAAATATATTATAGAGCTCTAAATGTTTCTTTTTATATAGGGAAGATAAGAAATCAAAATCAACAAAACTTGAAAATTCATTAACGGGAATATTATCAAAGAAATTTGAGGGAAGCCAGTTTTTTTCAGCAAGTTTCTCAAATGAAATGAAGTAATGATTTCCGGCAAAAGCAGAATATGAGGCATATGGAGAAAACCCCATTCCTTCAGAAACAGGATTTATGGGAAGAATCTGCCAGTATCTCTGCCCTGTCCGTTCGAGGAAATCAACAAAACGGTAAGCCTCACTCCCGAGAGATCCAATTCCATATTTTCCGGGAAGAGATGTAATGTGAAGCAAAACGCCGCTTGCTCTGTCTTTTATCATAAAACAATGAAATTATTAAGACAGAATTTTTACAAGTAAATTTCGCTAAAATCTCACACGAGGAAAGTCAATTAAAACCGCAGTCATATCATCAAGCTGATTGTCAGGTTTTCCCATGAATTCATACAGATCTTCAAAAATAATGTTAATAACTCCCTGCGGAGGAAGATGCATTCCGGCAAGAAGACGACTCTTTAGTCTGTCGGAGCCGTATTCGGTTTTATCTATGCTTGACAAAGCCTCGGTAATTCCGTCACTGAAAAAAAGAATGCAGTCACCTTCGTATAGAATAAACTCGCATTTTGGAAAATGAAAATACTTGTCTTTATTGATTTGATGTATATCGGGACTCAATAAATGACCCTTCCATGGAATCCAGCCCTTTTCACTCTTGTTCAAATCATAAAGATCAACTATATTATTCTCATATTTTCTGACTACAAAAGGAAAAAACATTCCGCGATTATAAAAGGTAAGAACATATTTATCTTCATAATTTTTAATTATCGTAAAAATAACACTCGCAAAATCATGTGAATTCGCCGATTCCATTACAACAGTAAATTTTTCGGCAATATCCCTAACGAAAGAATCGTAGTTACATGGATTATCGCCGAATCTTTCATTATAATCATGAATCGTTAACGCTATTGATGATCTTAGTCTAATGAGCGATGTATATGCAGGAAGACCGTGTCCGCTGATGTCGGCAAACACAAAAAGATATGCATTACCCGGAATCTTAAAAAGTTCAAAATAATCACCGGACAAGATAGAGCCGAAAGCTCTCTGAAAACCGATACCTACACCAAGTCTTTTGTTGTAAAAGTTTCCAAAAAGTCCCTTAACCAGAACCCTGTCATTTTCTCTTACGGCTTCGGCTTCAGCCTCAAGAATTGAATGCTGTCTCAAAAGCTCTTCTATATGCTTTTCGTTAAGGTTTTTTAATCGTGATGATTTTCGGTGTATCATAATTAGTTAAAATATTATATATGCTTCCATAGAAATCAAATTTTTTGACGGTATAACTGTCAAGGTAATAATTATATAAATAAAAAAATACAGCGTATTGACGCTGTATAAAACGCTTTATTTCAATAAATTCCCCGTATCACCGCCGACCCAGCAATTATCCGCAAACGAAGGATAATAATATGCAGCAAACTTTGAAAAGTCCTTTGAAGAGCTTATATCATGATTATCCCATCCTTCAGGTACAGCAATATTCCCTTTCCATTTACCTTTTACTCTGATAAGACCTGCAACATAAATACCGTTTCCGACAGAATAAACAGCTCCATTAGCTTTTTTTGTGTACACTGCAATATAAACCCCGTCAGAACCCTTATAATTGTTAGCTATCGGCAGAACTTTCTTGACCGATCCGCTGAAAAACTGATTAGAAACATTATTTGATGATACATAAATATTAATCTCATTTGGAAGTTCATTCTTTGGAGAATCAGAAGGTGTAACATTTCCGCCTCCCACTGGAAGAACATTTTCTTTAAATTTACCCGAATAATTACCAGGAGCACTGTAATTGCAGACTACATAAACTCCGCCGTTTTTAGATTTTGCTTTTCCACAGCCGATCAGAGTTGACCCTTTCCATACAACCTGGGTGAAATGACCCGTCGCCATTGAAAAACCAGGTTTATTGAAATTATACTGCTTAATTTCTGAATACCAAGCATCAACCGCATCCAGTCCATCCGAATCTCCGCCGGATATCCAGTAAATATTTTCACCGTATTTATTAGGCTGTCTATGATACATTCTATTTTCCGAGGCAAGTTTATCAGCCCATTGCTGAGCGTATTTTTCTATTTCAGAATCCCACGCCAAATCAGGTGAAGAATGCTTTTTTCTGTAAAAATTATGCCTTGAAAGAATATTATCCCTGAATTTTTGTGTAACGGAATTAGCTGCATCCGGTTTAACTTCCTTTTTTAAATCATCAGATTTTCCGCCTTTCGACGCAGCAAGTATTGATGCTTCGAATTCATTCAGATTCGGGATGTTATAGTATAATTTTCCATTAAACTCAACAACAGGCATCGTAACCGAACCGCCGCCAAAACCGCTATTCGGGGATTTTAACAACGCCCACATTTTTGTTTTGTTTTCATTTTTAGAAGTCGAATATTCATTGTATTTGATGTTATTCTTTTTTAGATAATTCACTACATGCGTACATCTGGAACATCCCGGCATTGTATAAACATCAACCGCCGGTACAGATTGAGCCTGAATGATAATTGCTGATAAAAACGAAACAATCAATAAAGCTGTTTTTTTCATGAATCCATCTCCTGTTTCAAGAGTATCCAAACGCAAGTTTTGAAAATTAGCCTGATTTAAGGATATTAACAGTATAACAGGAAGAGTCAAGAAATTATTACTGTAGCAAATCAATATGAATTTTATAAGAATAACAGATCAGTTTAACACAAACAACATTATTCTTATTAATGTTTGACAAAGTTACCGCAAATAAGAAAATCAGACTGCTTTGAAACACCAAATGCAAACAGACTTATCCGGGAAAGGAAATTAAATGAAAGCAAGTCAGATAGGAAAAAACTATTCAGATAATAATGAATTTACCGAACTTTTCAATAGTTCATTTTCGACAGTCAATGAATCATCATCAGGACAGAAAGTCAAAGGAATTATAACTTCAATATCTTCTGATACTACTCTTGTCGATATAAACGGCAAAAGCGAAGCTTTTTTAATGACAGCTGAAATTAAAACTAAAGACGGTTATGCCTTAAAAAAAGGTGATTCCGCTGAATTCTATATTGCAGATACATCACCTAAAGGAATTTTCCTGACTCAGAAAATAGGAAGAGGATATATGAGCCTTTCCCTGTTTTCCATCGCATTCAGAGAAGGTATTCCGGTTTATGGAACTGTTGAAACCGAAGTTAAAGGCGGCTATAGAATATCAGTAGGTGCACAAAGCGCGTTCTGTCCTTTTTCACAAATAGATATAAAAAAATCCGATACAGTATATACCGGAAAAAGTTTTTACTTTCTTATAAATGAACTTACTTCTTCAAATATAATCGTTTCAAGAAGAAGTCTTCTTGAAGCAAAGCAGTCAATTGCAATAGAAAAACTCAAATCAGAAATTTCTGAAGGGGCGGCAGTTACAGGTAAAATAACCCGAAAGACAGATTTCGGCATTTTCATAGACATCGGCGGCATCGAAGCTTTGATTCCTAAAAGCGAACTTTCTTTTTCAAGATTTACGACTGTTGATTCCTTTTCAGAAGGTGTTTCTGTTTCAGCAAAAATATTGTCTGTTGATTGGCAAAACCGAAAAATTTCAGCAAGCATCAAGCAGGCACTTGATAATCCATGGAAAAACATATCTGATTTCAAAAAGGGCGGAGTATATTCCGCAAGAATATCGAATATAATTAAACACGGAGCATTTGCCGAGCTTGCAGAAGGAATTGAAGGATTCATTCATATTTCAAAACTCTCATATACCAAAAAGATTAACAAAGTTGAAGATGTGCTTTCAATCGGGGATAAAGTTAATGTTTCAATAGATGATATTGATGAATCTGCGAAAAAGATTTCATTATCTCTTGAAAGCGGAGAAAGAGACCCATGGAAAGACTGCGACGTCGCTTCCAAAACAGAAATTGCCGTAATAGAATCAGTTTCTTCTGCCGGAATTTCAATAAGACTTTCGAGCGGAATGGAAGGATTTGTTCCAAAGTCCCAACTTAGTAAAAAAGGCGACATTTTTAAAGAATACACAAAAGATTCTGAAATAAAAATATTTATCATCGAAGCAGATAATTCAAAACGCAGATTTATCGGTTCTGAAAAAGAACTCGAATTGATTGAAGAACGCAAGGAAGTTGAAAAATATATTTCCGGCAATGAAGGGGCTTCATCAAGCACGTCACTTGCTTCACTTCTAGGCGATAAACTCAAGGATTTCACAAATAAATGATAAGACTTAAAAGCGGAAAAATAGTGGAATACGATCAGGATTTTGACGTTTTTTTCCGCCGAATCGTAAAAGTAATTATAGATGAATCGGCAGCTGCCGCCAATCTAACAAAAACAAATGACCGTACAGCAGAATTTGAAAAAGAACTAATTAAGGAAATGATGGACAACAGCATTTACGTTACACATCAAATCTTCGATTTATACAAAGAAAACCCCAACATGGCAAAATTCATAATGACAGGGTTCATCTTCAATAGTGTTGTTCTCAATCTTCCCCCGCCAAGCCCGCCGGAAAACGCACAGGGCTTTGATTCGGGTGGAAGTTCAACAATGCATTAAGAAATAGATGAAATTAATTTTTCAAAATACTTCTGAATTTTTTCAGCCTGATATTTATCGGTTCCTTCGGAGATAATTCTGAAAACAGGTTCGGTATTTGACCCGCGAAGATGAACCCATCCTCCCCGGAATTCCGTATGATACTTAAAATCGATTCTTATTCCATCAAGAGTGCTGATTGTTTCTGCTGCAAATTCTTTTTTTACATTAGAAACCAATTCTGAAACTTTTTCAGGATTGAATTTAACTTTTGATTTTTTCATTACATATGAAGGCAATGAAGTTAAAACACTTGATAATTTCTCGTCTTTTTTAGCAAGATAATCGAGAACATATGCGATACCTACAAGAGAATCTCTTCCATAATGTGCTTCGGGTGAAATAACCCCGCCATTACCTTCTCCGCCGAATACAGCTTTCTGCTTTTTCATCTCTTCAACGACATTAATTTCTCCGACTTTGGATCTGAAGAATTTTGATCCGTGACGTGAAGCAACGTCCTGAACACCTCTGCTCGTTGACATATTAACCACGACATTTCCTTTCTTGCGTGATAAAATATAATCGGCAGTGATAACAAGTGTCATTTCCTCTCCGATTGCCCTGCCGGTTTCATCAACTATTGCAAGACGATCAGCATCAGGATCTTGAGCAAATCCGATATCCGCTTTATTTTTTTTAACGGAGGCACAGAGAACTTTGAGATTTTCGGCAAGAGGTTCTGCAACACGCGGAAAATTTCCGTCGATAGAACAGAAAACGGGAACGACTGTACAACCAAGTCTTTTTAAAAGTTCCTGAGTGATATAAGAGCCTGCACCATTTACAGAATCAAGTGCAACCTTAAATTTTCTTTTTTTAATTCGTGCTGAATCAACCTTGGAAAGAACCATATCCAAATGAGCTGCGAAAGCAGTATCATCATAATACAGTGTTCCTATTTTTGAATGAGTCGGATACTTCATATCCTTTTTTAAAAGTTCAAAAAACTCCCTAATCTGCTTTGGTGAAAAGAATTCACCCTTTTCATTGATAAGCTTAAATGCATTCCATTCAATAGGATTATGCGATGCCGATATTACAATTCCGGCTTTAGCCTTTAGTTTCTCAACCATAATCTGAACAGTCGGAGTAGGAACTATTCCTATATCTACAACATCGCATCCTGAAAGAACAAGAGTTGATTCTGCAAGACGCATCACAGCTTCACCTGTATGGCGGGAATCCCGGCCGATTACAACCGTTCCTCCTTTGAGATATTTCGCAAGTCGCGATGATACCTTTTCTATCAATTCCGGAGTAAATGTCTCACCGACAATTCCTCTTATTCCGGAAATACTCATCATTAAACTCATTAATGTCTTCCTCTTCTTGTTTTCTTTCTTTTTACTCCGCCTTCAACAGGTTTAACTTCATGAACTCTGTGATTATGTAAAGGTGCTTCCTGCGGAGCAATCGGAATACCACCTTTCTGAAACTGTTCAACCTCTGCATGATGAGCGCGTCCTACGGCTCTGTACTGTGAAGGTCTGTTTTCAAAAGTCTGAGAAGTTTGAACATGAACCTTGCAGAGCATTTCAACAATATCCTGCTTCATTGCGGCGATCATATCATTGAATATTCTGAATCCGCGCAGTTTATATTCTACAAGAGGATTTCTTTCTCCATAACCTACTGTCCAGATTCCGTCACGAAGCTCATCCATCGTGTAAAGATGTTCTCTCCATTTTGAATCAACAACACGCAGACCCACCATTCTTTCGAGGGTATTAAGATTATCCTCTCCGATAATATCTGATTTTTTTCTATATTCTTTTTGAATGATCGGAATATATTCAACAGCAAAATCTTCAGCTGTCATTTTTGAATGTTTGTCTGAATTATAGTCAAATTCAATTCCGAATTTAGATTTCATATACGCTCCAAGCGCATCAATATCCCATTCGCTCATAAATTTCTTATCATCAGAAAACATATCCGAGATTGAAAGAAGAGTATCCTTTATATAAGATTCTATTTCAGAAGAGATATCATCATTTTCAAGAATTTCATTTCTTCTTGAATAAACATACTCTCTCTGAGAATTCATTACATCATCATATTCGAGAAGGTGTTTTCTTATTTCAAAGTTTCTGCCTTCAACGCGCTTCTGAGAAGACTCTATCGCGCGGCTTACCATTCTCGATTCAATATTTTCTCCCTCTTTCATCCCAATTCGCTCGAATATTCCGGAAAGTCTTTCGGAACCGAAAATACGCATGAGATTATCTTCAAGTGAAAGATAAAAACGCGATTCACCGGGATCTCCCTGACGACCGGAACGTCCTCTCAGCTGGTTATCAATTCGGCGCGCTTCATGACGTTCTGTACCGAGAATATAAAGACCACCCGCAGCAACAACCTGGTTGTGATGAACAAGCCATTCTTTCGCCTTGCGGACTATTTCTTTAGCGTGAGCGGCATCTTTGCCTTCCATTTTTTCAGCACTTGCTGTTGCTGCGTCAAAGTTCTCTGAAAGAATCTGCGTTCTGAATTCTGACCAGAGTTTTTCATCATGAGCAGGAATAAATTCATCCATTTCTGCAATAAAAAGCTTTTTACCTCCAAGAACTATGTCGGTACCGCGACCCGCCATATTCGTTGCGATTGTAACCATTCCGGGACGACCGGCTTCGGTAATTATCATAGCTTCGCGTTCATGGTATTTCGCATTAAGAACATTATGAGAAATTCCTCTTGATTTCAGCGATTCGGAAAGCATTTCGGATTTTTCAATCGAAATGGTTCCGACAAGACAAGGCTGTCCTTTTTTCTGATGTTCGAGAATATCTTCGATTATCGCGTTAACTTTTTCTCTTTCAGTTTTATATATTTTATCAGGATGATCCTTTCTCGTAACTGCTTTATTTGTCGGAATTACAACAACGTCAAGTTTGTAAATATTACGGAATTCCATCGCTTCCGTATCTGCAGTACCTGTCATACCTGCAAGTTTCTTATACATTCTGAAAAAATTCTGAAATGTAACACTTGCAAGAGTTTGGCTTTCGCGGGCGATCTCAACGCCTTCCTTAGCCTCAAGAGCCTGATGAAGACCGTCAGAATATCTTCTTCCCTGCATCAGACGTCCGGTAAACTCATCAATGATGAGAACCTGACCGTCCTGTACCATGTAATCGACATCTCTGCAGAAAAGATAATGCGCTTTCAAAGCCTGATTAACATGATGAACCAATTCTATATTATTCGCATCATAAAGATTATCCACCTTTAACAGTTGTTCGGCATGATGAACACCTTTATCAGTCAATGTAACAGCCTTATCTTTTTCATTAACCTCGAAGTCTTCGACATCTTTTAAATGACGTACAATTTTATCAACTTCGTAGTATTTTTTCGTAGAATCGTCAACAGAACCCGAAATAATGAGAGGAGTTCGCGCTTCGTCAATTAAAATCGAATCGACCTCATCGACAATTGCAAAATTCAGCTTGCGCTGAACCTTTAGAGATCTATGGTCAACCATGTTATCTCTTAGATAATCGAAACCGTATTCATTATTTGTACCGTACGTTATATCACAGGAATAAGCATGCTGTCTCTCTTCGTGATCCATGTCATGCTGAATTATTCCGACAGAAAGACCTAAGAATTCATAAATAGGCTTCATCCATTCAGCGTCACGGCGTGCAAGATAATCGTTGACCGTTACAACATGAACTCCTTTCGCATCAAGGGCATTTAAATATACTGCAAGCGTAGCAACAAGAGTCTTACCTTCACCTGTTTTCATTTCGGATATTTTCCCCTGATGAAGAACCATACCGCCCATCAGCTGAACATCGAAATGACGCATTCCCATTATTCGACGGCTTGTCTCACGTACAAGCGCGAATGCTTCGGGAAGAATAGAATCAAGACTTTCTCCTTTTATCGCTCTTTCTCTAAGTGATGCAGAAAGAGCTTTCAATTCGTCGGAATTTTTTGACTGCATCTCCGGCTCTAACAAATTTATGCTTTTTACAACCGGAAGGAGCTTCTTGATATCCCTTTCGTGTTTTGTTCCTATAACGAATCCAATAATTTTATCAACCATAACTACCCCTGATTTATTAGAATCATATTATCGCGGTGAACCAGTTCTTCATAGTATGATTCGCCGAATACTTTTTTTATCTCAACGCTTTTTTTACCTTTAATAACTTCTATTTCCGCAGATGAATAATTTGTAATTCCTTTGGCGAAAATTACACCGTTTAAATCTGCAATTTCGATTCCGTCACCGGAAGAAAACTTACCGTTACTGCCGACAACTCCGCCCGGAAGAAGAGATTTTTTAGCACTGACTAACGCGTTTCGGGCTCCATCATCAACAATGACTTTACCTTTTACCTGCATATTAAATGAAATCCAGCGTTTTTTTCCATGAATATATTTTTCTGACGGAAGAAAAACTGTTCCGATTTTTTCACCCGAAACAACCCTGCTTATTATTGATTTTTCATCTGCCTTGGCTATAGAAAGAAGTTTGCCTGATTTTGTTACCATATCAGCTGCTTTTAATTTGGTCTGCATTCCGCCTGTTCCGTGAACAGATCCGCTTCCCTTAGCCGCTGAATAAATCCTGCTGTCAATTTTTTCGACAATATCTGCGCATGTTTCATCTGAAAGATTATAATAAAAACCATCAATATCCGTCAGAAGAATCAACAGATCTGCATCAATGGTATTAGTAACATACGCCGAAAGCGTATCATTATCCCCGACTTTTATTTCATTTACGGCAACTGTATCATTTTCATTTACGATAGGAACTACGCTAAGTTTTAGAAGTTCATTTACGGTATTTCTGATATTAATATAACGGACACGGCTTTTGAAATCTTCTTCGGTAAGAAGAATCTGACCGACTGAAATATTGAATTTTTCAAAAGCTTTTGAATACTCTTTCATCAACACTGTCTGTCCGACAGCTGCCATTCCCTGTTTCTGGGGTATTGACATTTTTTCGCGTTTAAGACTTAAAAGTCCCGCACCCGCGCTTATCGCGCCGGATGAAACAATGATGACTTCATATTTTTTTTTTACAAGTGATGAGATATCCGAAGCAAACGAAGAAATTTTTTTAGCCGATAAAACTCCGTTTTCGGTAAGAGAAGAGGAACCGATTTTTACAACAATACGCCTGACCTTTGAGAAATAGGGCTTCCGGAGCATCAGCTCTGCTCCAGAAGGGCTTCAATTTTATCGAGCAAAAGATCAATATTTGATCCGTTTTCGCTTGAAATATCGATTATATTAACGCGTTTAAACTGTTTCTTGATTTCTTTAACAAACTTATCATCATTTACTATGTCAGTTTTTGTTATAACAACAAGAGAAGGTTTCTTTGGAAGATCCTTGCTGTATGATTCAAGTTCTTCTTTGAGAAGCTTGAAAGCATATAAATGATCTGAACTCTGAATATCGATAAGATATACAAGAATTTTAACTCGTTCGATGTGCTGAAGAAATGAAAGACCAAGCCCCATTCCTTTATGAGCACCTTCGATAATTCCGGGGATATCCGCTATCTTGAATTCTTTCTTTCCGCGGCTTACAACACCGAGGTTGGGAATAAGAGTCGTAAACGGATAATCCGCAATCTTGGGTTTTGCATTTGTTATCTTCGACAAAAGTGTTGATTTACCTGCATTTGGAAGACCGACTAAACCTATGTCAGCTATCAGCTTCAAATTCAGACGAACAGATATTTCTTCACCTGGAAGACCTGGTTGAGAAAATCTCGGAGTCTGCATTGTGGAAGATTTAAAGAAAGCATTGCCTCTTCCTCCGATACCGCCGGTAGCAGCACAAACGATTATAGAATCATCAACGAGATCCGCAATCAGTTCGCCGGTTTCATCATTGATTATTTCAGTTCCGACAGGAACCTTGATAATTAAATCTTCACCTTCGGCTCCGGAACGATTATCACCTTCGCCGTGGCGTCCGTTTTTAGCGGAATAAACCCTGTCTTTGAACAAATAGCTTAAATTGGTATGACTTGAGCTGGCCTGAAAATAAACGTCTCCGCCTTTTCCTCCGTCACCGCCGTCTGGTCCGCCTTTCGGAATATATTTTTCACGCCGAAACGCAACACTGCCGGGCCCGCCATGCCCGGCTTTTATTCTTATTGTAATTGTATCTGTAAACTTAGGCATAAAATCTCCCGTTTTTATGTAGAGGAGATAAATTTAAGCTTGAGGGTAAACTGACACCTTTTTTCTGTCTTTTCCAAATCTTTCGAAAGTTACAACACCTGCAACTTTAGCAAAAATGGTATCATCAGAACCAATGCCCACGTTATTGCCAGGATGAACTTTAGTTCCTCTCTGACGAATTATAATAGATCCGCTTTTAACGTTTTCACCGCCGAAAGCTTTTACTCCAAGTCGCTGGGAATGTGAATCTCTTCCGTTTCTGGTGGAACCGCCGCCCTTTTTGTGTGCCATCTTTATCTCCGTTCAATAATTATCTTACAATATTCCGGATAATTGTCTGCGACTCTTGAGAGCCCGACTAAAACCGTTTCTATAACAACCAATGCTTTTTCCGGATCTGATTCATGAGGATTAAACCTTATGAAACTCTCCGAGTCTGAAACCATAATCTCAATCCTGCATCCGGCTAATTTAACAAGTGCCGATTGAGCTGTAAAAAAAAGAGTGGAAACAGCCGCACATACGATGTCTCCTCCCTTTACCGAATATAACGCATGCCCTTTTATCGAAAGAGTGAATTTCTCATTTAATAGAAATCCCTGATCAGATAAACCGAATGCGCTTATTTCAAGCACATTACGCCGTCTTAAGAGCGCTGATCTTTATCTGAAGATAATCCTGACGGTGGCCAAGAGTTCTTCTGTATTTTTTTCTTCTTCTGAACTTGAAACCTCTAACCTTTCTTCCTTTTACTTTTCCAAGAATGGAAGCAGTTACGCTTGCTCCTGAAACATAAGGTTTTCCAACTGAAACAGCGGAACCGTCAGAGCAAAGAAGAACTTTATCCAGATTAAGCGTATCAGATTCACTTTTAACCTTATCTACAAGAAGAATCATATCTTTTTCAACACGGTACTGTTTACCGCCGAATTCTACAACAGCGTACATTTTGACCTCTTTTAAATTTTCTTTGGGCCCAGCAGGACTTGAACCTGCGACCCACTGATTATGAGTCAGTTGCTCTAACCAACTGAGCTATGGGCCCTAAGGCTGAACCAATATTTGCGTCAGGTAACCTATTGTCAACAAAATTAATAGTTTTTTGGAGACATAATACAAACACTGCGAAGATTTAAATAATCCGCAATTTGATGTTGACAAAGCCACTATCGCCAACCTAATAAAAGGCTTCTATCGGTCAACAGTAAAATTGTGGAGTTATATATGAAAGATCTTGTCATCATAGGTTCCGGTCCCGGCGGTATGTCTGCTGCTATTTATGCAATTCGTTCAGGAATGGATTTTATCATACTCGAAAAAGGCGCACCCGGCGGACAAATACTCAACACTTCCGACGTAGAAAATTATCCTGGCTTTATAGATCCTGTGGCAGGATACGAACTAGCCGACAAAATGCACGATCAATGCAAACGACTCGGCGCAGAATTTCTCACTTCTGAAGCCTTAAGCTTAAAAAAAGAAAACGGAATTTTTAAAATCGAAACTTCTGACGGAATTATCGAATCAAAAACTGTAATTGCCGTAACAGGCTCAAGCAACAAAAAGCTTGCCGTACCGGGCGAAGCTGAATTTACAGGAAGAGGAGTATCTTACTGCGCAACATGCGACGGCGCGTTTTATAAAGGAAAAACAGTTGCGGCAGTAGGAGGCGGAAACGCTGCACTTGAGGAAGCAATTTTTCTAACCCGCTTCGCAGATAAAGTTTTTCTCATACACAGAAGAGATAAATTCAGGGCGGATCACATTGTAGTCGAAAGATTAAAAAGCAACCCCAAAATCGAAATTATTTATGACTCAGTCATTGAGAAAATAAACGGAACAGAAAAAGTATCATCTGTTTCAATTCTGAACAAGAAAACAGAAATAAAATCAGAAGTTGCTCTTGACGGTGTTTTCATTTTTATCGGATACAGCCCAAACAACAAAATACTTCCCAAAGAAATATTGAACGAATGGGGTGAAGCTGAAGTCAACATGAACATGCAGACCAAAATAGATGGTCTTTATGCGGCAGGAGATATCAGAAGCGAATCCAAGAAACAGATACTTATGGCTTGCGCAGACGGCGCCACAGCGGCAATGAGCGCATATGAGTATATAAGCAACCTTTAAGCGCAAAACCTAAGAATTCTAAATTATTCCGAAGCGGCGCGCGCCCTTCTCTATTGAGTTCCACAGCTTTTCGTTAAGCTTTTTGAGGCGTATCTGATCGGCTTTCATGTAGTCAGGATTAAAATGATTGTCATTTATATAAACTGAACTGCATATCTCAAGACTAATAAAAGGAATTCGGCTGGAATTATTCAACGCTATTTCGCCGCGCATTTCTCTTTCTGAAATTTCAAAAGGAAACTCGGCGGCGCATGGTTCGTTTTTAAAAGATTCACGTAGTCCCGACAAAATAAATTCACAGAGAATTTTCGGCGCGGTTTCGTAAATCTTTCCTCTGTTATTGGCGACATACTTCATCCGAACAAGTGGCATCGGAACACCGCTGTCCGACGAATTCCGAAAGCCTACAGCGGGATTTACGCGGCATTCGACTATTAAATTTATTTCTTCGGACATAATTGACCGTTTTACCGCATCATGAAACGGAAAGTAATAACGGCGGAGAATGTTGCTTGATGCGATTGAATCCGGAAAAACTCCTTCTTCAAATATATTTTTGCCGTTTGGAGTCTCTGTTTTAATTACCCCCGAAGTATATGACGGAGGCATTTTGGAAAAATGTTCATTGAGATCAACAAATAAAGGAGAAATCAAACTGTCAATGACACCTGCCGCTTTTTGAAAAGCGAATAACTGGTTTGCAAGCGGATCTGAAAACATAAATAGCTCAAAATCAGACACGATAGAGTGCGGAAGAAGCTCTTCAGGAACAGATGTTCCTCCGTTTGGAATTATTATCAGTATTTTTTCTTTTTTCATGTTTATAATTGAAATAATATTATGTCTCATAAACAATAACAATATTCATGTCAAACAGTATTTATTGACGGATTTATTGAATTTTTATTGATTTTAAGCACGGATATTTTCAAATTGAATAGAGGTTCGTATTATGGAAAACCTTAATCCCGTTCTGCTTGCTCTAATCGCCACTATCGGATCATGGCTTGCCACTGCCTTCGGATCCGCTTTTGTTTTTATGTTTAAAACAATAAATAAAAAAATCATGGATATGCTTCTCGGCTTCGCTGCGGGAGTAATGATTGCAGCCAGCTACTGGTCACTTCTTGCTCCTTCAATAGAGATGAGTAAAAATCTCGGATTTATCCCATGGATACCTCCTTTTATAGGTTTTCTTGGGGGCGGCTTGTTTTTATACTCGATTGATAAGATTATTCCGCATCTTCACAAAGACTTTCCAATAAATGAAGCCGAAGGAATCAAAACAAAACTTAACCGGAGTATTTTACTCGTTTTAGCAATCACTCTTCATAATATTCCGGAAGGTCTTGCAGTTGGAGTGGCCTTCGGTGCTGTCGCTGCCAATTTACCGTCAGCGGATATTTACGGAGCTGTTGCACTTGCAATCGGTATTGCGATTCAGAATATTCCTGAAGGAGCTGCGGTAAGCGTTCCCCTTCGGCGAGAAGGCTTTTCACGTCTCAAATGTTTTTGGTACGGTCAACTTTCCGGAATCGTTGAACCTATTGCCGCAGTAGCAGGAGCACTTCTTGTGATAGTGATGCTTCCGATACTTCCCTACGCACTTGCTTTCGCTGCAGGAGCTATGATTTACGTAGTTGTTGAAGAACTTATCCCGGAAAGTCAGCTCGGAAAAAATACAGATCTTTCAACTTTGGGCACTATGGCCGGTTTTGCAGTAATGATGCTGCTTGATGTCAGCCTTGGATAATAAATGAAGTCTTTACTGATTTCAATCTTTGGGGATTTATGAAAAAATATTTTCTATTGTCTATTATCATTCTTGTTCTGATTTCGGGAGGCATTGTTTTTTTCAAATATTTTCTTACATTTGAAAAAAAGAACATGTTTCAGAGATCAATAGAAAACATTACGGGGCAGAATCTTACCGTAACTGTTTTCGATGTAAACGGCAAGGTGATCAAACGCTGGTATCACATTAAAAAAATAACTTCTCCCGAAGACGGCAAATCATACACTTTTTTTTACACAAGCGAAAACAAGTATGTTCAAATTCCGAATTCTGTGTGGTATATAGCGGAAGAAGAATAATGCTGTCGGATGACATTCAATTTATAAAAGGTGTCGGAGCGAAAAAAGCCGAAGCACTATTTACCGAAGCCGGCATCAAATCGGTAGAAGATATTCTTTATTACAAACCGAAAAGATATATCGACAGAAGCAGTCTGTCTGCAATAATTGATCTCGAACCGGAACAAAAAGCAACGCTCACCGTAAAAATTGAAAAAACGGAAATGGTCAGAGCAAAAAAAAATTTTTTACGGATTACAGTTTCTGATGAAACCTCATCGATGAATCTTATTTTTTTTGCCGGAACTAGTTTCTTTTCCAAGATTTTCAAAACCGGCATGCTACTTTCAGTCTCCGGCAAAGTTATGTATTCTTCCGGAAAATTCTCAATGGTACATCCGGAATATGACATCATATATGACGATGAGGACAAACAATCTCTCAATACTGCCCGCATCGTGCCGGTTTACCCTTTAACTCAATTATTAAAAGAAAATGGAATTACCAGCCGTTCTTTACGCAGAATAATAAGTACTGCACTTGATTCATATTATGATAAAATCCATGAAACGCTTCCGTCACATGTAATAAATAAATATTCATTCATGAGCCTTGCCGATTCGCTCAAGCAGATTCATTTTCCTGACAGTTTCGATTCTATGAATAAAGCCCGTGAAAGAATTGTATTCAATGAACTGCTTCTCTTTCAGATTTACATTCTATTAAACCGAAAACTTACCGAAAAAGAAGTTTTATCTGAATCTTTCAGTAATACTGATATCTCATATTTTTTGAAAAACCTTCCTTTTTCAATGACAGAAGACCAGCTTTCAGCTGTAAAAGACATTTCAAAGGGAATGGAATCTTTTTCCCCGATGAATAGACTTATTCAGGGAGACGTAGGATCAGGTAAAACAGCAGTGGCTGCTGCCGCGGTTTATCTTGCGCATATCAACGGATACCAGAGCGCACTGATGGCGCCCACAGAAATTCTTGCGAAACAGCTTTATGAAAATCTGAAAAAGCTTACAAACGATGAAATACCGCTCATTTTATCAACTTCTTCATGCACTAAAAAAGATCGCAGTAAAATCGAACAGTCACTTTCGAACAATGAGGTTTCATGCGCCGTAGGAACACATTCGCTTCTCGAAGATTACGTAAGATTCAGCAATCTGCGTCTTGTGATAATTGATGAACAGCACCGTTTCGGAGTAAATCAGAGGTCAAAACTACGTTCAAAAGGAAGAATAATTCCGCATCTGGTATCAATGACGGCAACCCCGATTCCGCGTTCACTGGCGTTGACTTTATATGGTGACTTTGATGTTTCAGTTATAAAATCAAAACCCGCAAACAGGGGATTAATTAAAACAATATCATTCCCCGATAGTAAAATTAATTCTGTATATAATTCCGTCAGAAAATATGCCGGCGAAGGACGGCAGATATATATTGTTCTGCCGCTTATCGAAGACAATGACAAAACCGAACTTGCTTCTGCCACAGGCATATATGAAGACTTGAAAGTGCGCTTCAGCGAATTCAGCGTAGCAATTCTTCACGGCAAAATGAAAGCCGCAGAAAAGAATGAAGTCATGGATAAATTCAAATCGGGAGCAATAAATATTCTTGTTTCTACAACAGTCATCGAAATAGGTGTTGATGTAGCTAACGCGAATGTCATGATAATCTATCATGCTGAAAGATTCGGTCTGGCACAACTTCACCAGCTGCGCGGAAGAATCGGCAGAGGAAAGTTTGATTCTTTCTGCGTTTTGATTCATCCTGAAAAAATTTCTGAAACAGCAAGAGAACGTATTAAAATCATGGAAAACTGTTCTGACGGATTTGAAATCAGTGAAATGGACTTAAAACTCAGAGGTCATGGCGAACTGATCGGCAATAAACAAAGCGGCTTTTTGAGCGGTTTTGAATTTTTTGACATTTCAAGTGATATTGAAATTCTAAAAAACGCGAGAGAATTTGCAGAAGAAACCATTTCAGAAATAAAAGCAGAAACCAGTGTTGATGTAGAAACATTTTTTAACAATGCTGAAAAAAAAGGAATGCGAATGAAAATAATTCAAAGAATTACATCCGATGTCTATTCATAATAATTACTTAACAAAAATGCTTTTATCAACAAATCTCTGATATACCGGTATATTAACCGCTCCGAAAAGATCCTTCGCCTTCGCATTTAAAAGAGCATATTCCGAAATTTTGTTTCCAGTTTTAAGAAAATGCTGAGCTGCTGCAATAGATACCTTTTTGAGGTTCGATGTTTTTTCAGATTCATATTTATCTGTAATCTGTTTCTTTATTTCATTAAAATCCTGAATTCTGTCAAAAGGAAGATCGAATATATTTATATTTGCCTCAAACCATTTTAAAATCGAAAGTTTAATAAATTCATCCGGCAAAAAACGTGAAACCTTGTTGTCACCAAGATGCTTAAGGCATAAACCCGTTTCTTCGCTATCGAAAACTGCTTTCATTATTTTCCATACGGTAAGAGGTCCGATATGATAAAAAAATAGTTTATTATCTTCCAATGCGAAAAATGATGCGACGTCCGAAAGAGTTGTTGTAACTTTCTTAAAAAGAAATTCTTCATACTTGTCGCTAATCGCGTTGTTTTTATCTCTCTGATATTTTATCATCGCACGTTTTATTGACCCTGAAAGATGAAGAAAATCTTCTTTAGTTTCAATGAAAAAAATAGTATTCGCAAGATCCTGACGGTTTTTTTCAAGAACAGGTGCTGAAACAGAAATAACATAGGGCTCTCTGGTATTCCATGCAAGCTTTCCTTTCAGAGTGAAATAATCGGATAGATTAAATTTCAGAAGTTCTTCTTCGCTTTCTGTAATTATCGATGGAACTTTAATCTGATCAACAGAAAGACTTTTCACCTCAAGTCGGCTGAGATTTTCCTTTTTAACTTCCTTTTTAGTCTCCGACTGTTCATTTTCATTAAGATCAAGAAGTGAATCAATTTGTGGAGTATCTTCTTTTGCTTCTTTCTTATCCTCAACGAACAGTGCATCATAGGAATAGTTCATTGTTTCACGGAAATATATCTTCTGATAAATATCCTTTTCCAGCAGATCCCTGTCTTCTTCGGGAATTCCGATAACAACGGAAAGATAACCTGCGAAAACATCAGTCTTTTCACATATTTCCAGTGCTTCAACTGTAAATTGAACATACTGCTGATAGTATGCAGCACCTTCTTTTACGATATTGAATACACCAAAAGCAGCTTTTATATCATTCCATTCTTTTTTAACTTTCGAGTTAAATTCTCTTAATCGCAAAAATAGTTCTTTGAGAGAAAGAAAAGCAATTCTCTGCGAAGTCTGTTCTTCAACCGTAAAAAATATATGAAAATCTGCCTTTGACTTTTTAGCAAGCGCGGTTGGATTCTGCTTTGAGATAAAATCATTATAATACATCTCGACATTCTGAACAATCTTCTGAAACGTATAACGATGCTTTTTCATAATATCTGAAACAAGAGGAGGTACTGCCATGTCATTCATGGCATCCTTAATCTTTTGAGCTATCAGCATGTGACCGTTTAAGTATTCAGAATATCCGCACTGGAAGGCTCTTACGGCCTCCAGTGACTTAAATTTTTTAATCTCGAAGATATAGCCGGATTTTATTTCAGCGGTATCGCCGGTGTTCTTGTCAGAACGCCTGGCGTTTTTTTCCTGCTGAACTTTTTCAGCATCTTTTATGTTTTTGTAATCAAATGAATTATCGTCAATATTGTTCAGTATTGAGTCAAGATCATCGATCATGCGTCCTCGGTTTCCTTATCATCAGACGAACTGACTTCTTTTGCTTCCTCTCCATTTATGGCAGGAAGTTCCTCTCCTCTCATTATTATCGCAAGATCGTCCGAATTCAGAGTTTCTCTTTCAATGAGATATTTCCCGATTTTCTCAAACTTATCAATATTTCCGCTGATGAGTTCAGTAGCCTGTTTTTCACATTCTCTTAGAATTAATTTTATTTCTTCATCAATTATCTGAGCTGTATTTTCGCTGTAATTCTTTTCATGCACCCAGTCTCGTCCTATAAAAACCTGATCGTTTCTGCTGCCGACTGACATGAGTCCGAGTTTTTCACTCATACCCCATTCGCAGACCATTCTCTTTGCTATCTGAGTTGCTCGTTCGATATCATTGCTCGAACCTGTTGAAGAATCTCCGAACTTTAATCTTTCAGCGATATGACCGCCGAAAAGAAGAGCAATTCTTTCAGTCCAGTATTTTTTTGTATGAGTATACTTTTCTTCATGAGGCAGTTGTAGAGTAAGACCAAGCGCACGTCCTCTGGGAATTATTGTAACCTTATGAACATCTTCATTATCATTGGTTAGAAGACCAATCAATGCATGACCAGCTTCGTGATACGCTGTAATCTCTTTTTCCTTTTCAGTAATTATCATCGACTTACGTTCAGGACCCATCATTATTTTGTCCTTTGCACTGTCGATATCAGTCATATTTACTCTGGAACGGTTTCTACGAGCCGCCATGATCGCGCTTTCATTGATAAGATTAGCAAGATCTGCTCCGGTAAAACCAGGAGTTCCCCGTGCGACGATCTTAAGATCAACGTCTTTGGAAAGAGGTATTTTTTTCGAATGAACAGCAAGAATCTTTTCACGGCCTCTAACATCAGGAACATCCACAATAACCTGACGGTCAAATCTTCCCGGACGCAAAAGAGCCGGATCAAGAACATCGGGTCTGTTAGTCGCCGCTATTATTATAAGTCCTTCGTTTGTTTCGAAACCGTCCATTTCGACAAGAAGCTGATTTAAGGTCTGTTCTCTTTCATCATGACCACCGCCGAGTCCGGCTCCTCTCAATCTTCCTATCGCGTCAACTTCATCTATAAAAATGATACATGGAGAATTTTTCTTCCCCTGATCAAACAAATCCCTGACTCTTGAAGCACCAACACCGACAAACATCTCCATAAAGTCAGATCCGCTTATCGAGAAAAATTTGACTCCCGCCTCACCTGCAATCGCACGTGCAAGAAGGGTTTTACCAGTGCCCGGAGGCCCCACAAGAAGAACGCCCTTCGGGATCTTCGCACCAAGTTTTATATATTTTTCGGGTTTCTTAAGAAAATCCACTATTTCTGAAAGTTCACCTTTAGCTTCATCTATTCCGGCAACATCATCAAATGTAACTTTGTTATTTGAATCGTGATGAAGCTTAGCTCTTGTCTTCCCGAAATTCATCGCTTTGCTTCCGGTTGACTGAAACTGGCGCATGAGAAAAAAGAAAAGAAGAACAAGCATTAAAAGCCATGGAAGGGGGCTCATTAGAAATTTATAGAAAAGACCCTCTTCCGGAAGTTTTCCTTTCATTTTCACATTCTTTTCAACTAGTTTCTGAACTAACGCGTTATCCTGGTATGGAATAATGGTCTTAAATTTAACCGGTGCATTATCTTTTAAAAAGGCACCCTCGATGACCCGATTTTCATTTATGGTCAGCTCAACAATGCGGCTATCATTAACATACTGAAGAAATTCATTGTATCCAAGTTCTTCGGTTTTCTTATCTTTTCCCGGATCAAGAGTAAAAATCATCACCGCAAGCATAACAACAAGAAGAATAAGCGCTAACTGTTTAAAACCTTTATTCATTAAATACTTCTCCTGATAAACCTTAGTATCACTGTATTTTTCCGACGCTTCTTATAGCAAGTATTTTTTTGGTATCAGTTTTTACCATAAATACGTCCGAAACCCTGCTTTTGCCTAAATTATAAAATGAAAACGGAAGAGCAGCTGTTACAGAATCTATTTTTATTAAAGGAAATATCAATTTCTGATTATTGTTCATTTTTTTTTCAATGAAAAGTTCTTTTATCTTTTTCATTTGTCCGCCTGAAACAATTTTATCGCCGTTTCGTTTCTGCTCAATTGAAATAGATTCTGATAACGAAACATCAAGATAAACGGCTTCTGAATCATCAAAGTTTATATTATCAGAAAATTCAATTAATTCAAAATAAAAAAAACATCCTCCAACTTCTATTCGCTTTCCTGATATTTCATCAATAGAACAGCTGTATGCTGAAAACTGTATTTTTTCTGCATCACAATGCCGGGATAAACGATATATATTTTTATCATTTTTATAAATGCGCTCAAAAAATATTTTTTCTGAAGAATATAGTGCTATATTTTTTTTGCCGGAATTATTCTTTCTTATTATCTCATCAAGTATTTCACCAGTAATATAGATATGAAAATCCAATCTAAAAATATCTGATACGGCTTTTTTAAAAATATAAACAGGAGCCTCTTTCTTTTCAATAAACTCAACTGCATCATTGTCTTTCGAAATTTGGAAAAACTCACAAACCTGGGATGAAATAAAATCATCGGTTTCACATGAATGAGTTATAAACGAATCAAGCGCATTCCTGTAATCCGGAAAGCGCTCAATTACAACCGGAAATATTTTATTCCTCATATAATTTCTGAGATACTTTTCGTTATCGTTGCTCGAATCATATCTGAAACTTAGTTTATTTTCATCAATATATTCATATATCTCATTTACTCCGACACAAAGCATCGGACGGATAAAATTACTGCGTACAGGACTTATGCCTCTCATTCCGTAAATTGATGTACCCGAAAATAATCTCATTAGAACAGTTTCATAGTTGTCATCTGCATTATGAGCAGTTGCGATTTTATTAAAAGAATTTTCTTCAGTAGTTTTTTGAAGCAGTTCATATCTTTTATCACGCGCAGTTTCTTCAAAAGAAGGTATATTACCGAACGAATGTTCAAACAAAAAACATTCGACATTATTGTCTTTGCAAAGTTTTTCAACAAAATCAGCGTCAAGATCGCTTTCGCCGTTTCGGGTTTTATGATTGAGATGAAATACAGAAAAATTAATTTTAAATGAATTTTTAATTTTCTGAAATATATCAAAAAGAAACACAGAATCTTTGCCGGCAGACATCGAAAGAAGAATTTTATCGCCTTCCTGAATCAGGTTGTAATTTTCAATATAATGTGTTACTTTTTCTATAGTATTCAATATTTTACCAACGTCTGCACTGAAATGAAGAAAAACGTCAAATATTTCATTGACGTATAATACGGCGCAAAAATTATGAATTTAGAATAATTTACAGAGGTAAATATGGAAAGCAAAATTCTTGAGCTTGCAGAAAAATGGAGTAAAGCTCCTTTTGATGACGAAACAAGAGATGAAATAAAACAACTTATCGACAGTAAAAATGATAAGGAACTTGAAGACAGATTTTATCGTTCGCTCGAATTCGGAACAGGCGGACTTCGCGGCATAATCGGCGCCGGAACCAACAGAATGAACATTCACACGGTAGGAGCGGCAACTCAGGGACTAGCAAATTATATAATATCACAAGGCAAAGCCTCCATGGGAGTTGTGGTTTCATACGACTCGCGCATAAAATCCGATATCTTCTCAAAAGACACTGCATCAATACTCGCCGCTAACGGAATAAAGGTTTATATTTTCGACGACATCATGCCTACTCCGCTATGCTCTTTTGCTATACGCGAATTGAAAGCAGTATCAGGAATAATGATTACTGCAAGTCATAATCCGCCGAAGTATAACGGATACAAAGTTTACTGGAATGACGGATGTCAGATAACTCCTCCGCATGACACAGCTATAATCAAGGAAGCCGAAAAGGTTGATGAAATAACTAAGGTCAAGCGCGGAAACTATGATGAATTCGTTAAATCCGGAATGATTGTTCAAATCGGAAAAGATATCCAGAATAAGTACATTGAGAATCTATCCAAAGTTGTAATGAATGACGATATAGACAAGAACATCAAAATAGTTTATACGCCGCTTCACGGCACAGGATACAAGATTCTGCCTGAAGTGATGAAACATTTCGGTTTCAACAATATAATTCTTGAGCCTAAGCAGAGCATTCCTGACGGGAATTTTCCTACAGTGAAGTACCCTAACCCTGAAGAAAAAGAAGCGCTTGAACTCGCAGTTCAATTAGCTGAAAAAGAAAACGGAGATATTATTCTCGCGACAGATCCGGATGCCGACCGTATGGGTGTCGGATTTAAGGACAAAAGCGGACAGTATATTCTCATCAACGGAAACCAGATCGGAACGATGATTGAATATTATCTGCTTACACGTCTCAAAGAAAATAATTCACTTCCTAAAAACGGCGCTGTAATCAAGACGATTGTAACAACTGAACTTCAGTCAGATATCGCGAAGGATTTCGGATGCGCGATATTCGATGTTCTCACAGGATTCAAATGGATCGGAACTCTAATGAGAAAATTCGACGAAACAGGCGAATACAAATTCATCTTCGGCGGAGAAGAAAGTTACGGTTATCTTCCGGTAGAATTCGTTCGCGATAAAGACGCGATAGGCGCATGTTATTTCTTCTGTGAAATGGCAGGATGGCTGAAGAGCAAAGGAAGAACTCTTGCGGATTTTCTTGAAGAGATATATACAAAATACGGATATTATCTCGAGGATCTCGTTTCCATGACTTTTGAAGGAAAAGAAGGAATGGAAAAGATTCAGAAGATCATGGCGTTTTTTAGAAATAATCCGCCTGAGGATTTCGCAGGATATGATGTTGAACGAGTTGATGATATAAAAAATCTTTCAAGAAAATATATCAAAACATCAAAAGACGAAAAGATTTCTGATCTTCCATCAGCAGATGTAATTCAGTATTTTCTTTCTGACGGAACAAAAATTACAATGCGCCCTAGCGGAACAGAACCTAAAATAAAGTTCTATTTCAGCGCGAAAGACAAAACATCTGAACTTTCAAAACAGAAAATCGAAGCTTATAAAAAAGCTCTTGTTTCAATAGTAGAAAAAATATAATCAATAAAAACCCGCGCTGTAGCGCGGGTTTTATTTCAGATTCAGGCATGCATAAGGTCTTCTTAATATACCTTAATTTCCTTTTTGCAAGAGATCTTTCATCATTTCATTTATATTTTTTCTTTTCAATTAGTTGCCCGGTTACATATTTGTGCAATACCATCTTTATGAATGTCTGGTATTTCAATCCTTCACTTTCGGCTAATGACTTAATTGCATTCAGCTCATGAGAATTTATTCTAATATTCATTTTAGTTTCCTTAGCTATAAAATCACCCGCAGTTTTCTTCATCATTTTTTGAAAAGACTTTGACGGTTTCGGAATAACATTTATATTCATAACTTTCAACGCATCATTTAAATCTTTTTCTTCTTTATCGAGATATTTCATTTTATTCATTCTCCTTTCTTAAAAGAGGCATAAATTTTCTGCTGGGGAATATTGTTTTAAGAAATATTATATCTTTTTCTTGAACATAGGGCACACAATATGTGTAATCATTAAATTTAACGACTAAGATACGCTGCCCGGAATATATGTCCTCATTCGGATGCGGAAAATCCAACAATACTCCATTTTCCGCTATTGACTCAATAATTTGCTCGAAAGAAATATTACGTTCACTTTTCAGAATTTCATTCTTTTCAGAGCTGAACTCAAATCTCATATTTAAATATATCGACTTGTGCGCACTTTGTCAACATATATTTTACAAATAAAACTGGCGCACATCATGTAACAGATCATTAAAAAATATTACATGAATTGTTTACAGAATATGTCTTTCCTAAATACTTAGTATAAATATACATGCCTCTATAACTATTCAGGAGTGCATGATGCTTAACGTGCTTTCACCAAAAATTAGACTTGCAATCGGAGCCGTTATTATCAGCTTCTCAGGAGTTTTCGTAAAAGCTTCAGAGGTCGCTCCCGAATCAGCTTCATTTTTCCGCTGTGCATTCGGAGCCGCGGCGTACTTAATATTTATGATTATTACAAAGAGATTCCAAATCAAATGCGGCAAATGGATGATATTTCCGGCCGCTGCAGGAATAATGTTCGCGGCAGATTTATTCTGCTGGCATCAGTCGATTTATTTTGTGGGACCGGGTCTTTCAACACTGCTTGGGAATTTTCAGGTATTTCTAGTTGCTGCAGCCGGATTTATTTTATTCTCTGAAAAAATCCGTTATCAGTTTATATTATCATGCCTTGCCGCATTTGCCGGACTCTTCCTTATAATTAGAGGAAACATTAATTCTGCAGGTGAATATTTCATCCCGGGAGTAATACTCGGCCTTGCAACAAGCGTCTTTTACGCGGGATATGTAATACTTTTAAAAAAATCACAACATGGAAAATCGCATGCGTCAATGAATATGTTCATAGTATCAATCGTAACTGCTGTAGTTTCACTCGGCTATATCTTATCAAAAGGATCATTGCCTCATATTGCAACGAGAAAGGGACTTGGCTTCATGCTTGCTTACGGACTCATATGCCAGTTTGCGGCATGGCTTTTAATAAGTTCATCACTTAAATCAGTTAAGGCATCAACAGCGGGAATACTCCTGATACTACAGCCGGTATTTTCATACGTATGGGACATACTGCTTTTTGGAAAACAAACAGGCACACTCGAAACAGTTGGTGCGATAATCTGCGCCGCAGCAGTTTACGCGGGGATAAGATATTCATCACAAACGAATATTCAAAGGGACGAGGAGCTCAGTCGCCGCTCCTCATCCCTTTGAGATCCCACTCCTGGCTTTTATCGGGCGAATTCCTCGCACCGGCTTTGCCGGATGCTGCGGTCGCCCGAGTTGAGTCCGATTGCATCGGACATTTTGGACTTTTTTCTCTCATTTATCTCTTTCTGAAGTGCTTAGCGCACTTTTGTAATTTTTAAAATCATTAATTCTAAAATATCATTACGCATTTATTCGCTTCGCTCAATATACGCGTAAATATTTCTGATTCAGAAAAATTACATAAACAATTGCTATTATCCTGACCTCTCTCCTTTATTAAAGGAGAGAGGCCGGGAGAGAGGATTCTACTTATTTCTACAAAAACGGAAGCCGAGACCAGGGGTACTGTACTCGTTCCACGGTTTATCAGAATCAAAACACCCCAACTGCAAATAGGAATTATTACTGTAAATGGAGCCACCACGTACAACACGGAAAATAATGTCTGAAGGATCCAAGTCAAAGCACCATTCACAGACATTACCACTCATGTCATATAAGCCAAGGTTATTGCCCACTTTAGTTTTAACAACTGTAATGGACGATAAACCATATGCGGCAACATCTGATGTTGCAGATGCATTGTTACAATCGTCTGTCGCCCCGCTTGCAGAGTTACCTTTCGTATAATATATATCATCTTTAAACACATAATTAATATGAGATGGTTTAGATGTACCAATATATCTCGCAGTAAACTCCCACTCTATACTTAACGGAAGACGAAAGCCTTTGGCGCTACTATTTACAAACGGATTATCGGAACTGCCAAGTGATGAATTATGAGATGCATAGTAACTGCCATCACGGGAATCGCGAATAGGTATTATAAACGCCGCATCTGCGCAATAAACAAGTGCCAAATCTGCGGCAGTGCCGTTATTTGCGTTGTAATACTCAGTCAATGCATTGCACCAGACAATACTATCTCGCCAGTTTATTCTGTTTACTGGGTATTGGCTTGTGTCACCACTACCATTTGTTATCGTACCCGCGTTAGCAAAGTTATATTTTTTTGAACCACGGGATGCATCAGTTGCCCAATCATAAACCTCTTTCCATAACTGATATGTCACTTCGGTCTCTCCCATGATGAATTGATCCGGTATGTTTGCAACATCAGTAGCTTCATCATAATTATCGTCCGCATCGATATTACATGGAAATTTTTTAGTCGTCGCGATGTCGGGTGTTAACATAGCCTTGAATACCGTGCCGCCCGGCAGTGTGTAAGAGTAAGTATTGCCGTTGATTTCCAACGTAGCAGTTGGATCCCCTGGATCCCCCGGATTTTTCGGATCATCTCCCGGATTATCTCCCGAATTATCCGGATCATCACTTCCACCGCCGCCGCCTCCGCAGGCAGAAAATATAAGCAATACAGCATAAATCAGCAGTGCCGAAATCTTAAACTTCTTCATTATAACTCCTGAAAATGATTATTAAACAATTATTAGTATAGCGATAAATATGAGTGCAATAGTTTAGACTTTTGTTACTATTTAAAATTAAACTGTCAAGTTTTATATGCTTCAGCAAAAGAGGAATTAAAGACCCCCCCCCAATCGTCCGACGAAGTCGGGCACTAAGGCGGTAGGTGAACCGCCATCGATGCGTACAGGATGAGTAGCGGCCGTTTTCTAAAGCATGTATTTATTGATTAAAATAATACCTAAACCATCTGCCGAAGGCAGATACTAAATAAGCTGAGCTTTCGCAATCCGCTGAAAGCGGTGCGAAAATCGAAGCGTAAAAAAGCCGGGATGGGATTGCAAAAGGGTAAGGGCTGGCGACTGAAGCCCTTACCCTTTTGATATTCTTGCATGATCCATGCAAAAAACGAATTCTTAAGGCAAAGCCTTATGTAGTACGCCTGACTCTCAGGATAAGAATTACAAAGGCGACAGCCTTTGTTTGTATTCCGGCTCCCGGAAAATACTAACTTTTACTCATCCCCGAATCTCGGGGATAATCGATTTGTTAATAATTTGAGCAGGATACACTTTTGACTTAAAAACAATTTTAATTAACAGAAACGATGCGAAGCATAATACCCCTGATATAAGCGGAGCAAGAAATGAATCCGGCAGTAGCCTTGAAGCGGCAAATAATGAAGCTATCAGAACAACAGTCGGAACAAAAAACGCGAATACTGCGAATTTAATCAAAACAGATGAATTTGTATGAAACTCGACCTTATCGCCTTTGTTCAGCCCGGCTAAAGCTTTCATTTTTATGACGCGTTTTCCGCTCTTGGCTGAACAGAACATCTTAGAAGGACATGAAGAACAGTCAGCATCTTTGCCGGTCGGCTCGACCAAAGCCGTTCCATTTTCTACAGATATAACAACGCCCCTTTCAGTCATGGCTCCTCCATATCTTAATATTACCCAAAAAGTTATTGCCCGTCACAAATGCCTGACAAAAAATATCCAAAACGGGGTCGGCAATGTTTTTCCACAAAATAGCTAAAGAATATTCAGAAACTGAAGAAATATCAGAGCTTGTCAAGGCAATAAACGATAATGATAAACCTGTAAGCATCGAAGGTATTCCCTTCCCCGCTTTTTCATTAGTCGCGGCCTCTCTCCGCGAAAAGCTTTCAAGACCCGTCGTCATCATAACTAAAAACAATACAAGAATTTATGAGCTAGCCAATGATCTTTCTTCTTTTATTCCTGAAGAGCTCATAACTCCGTTTCCGTCTTTCGACATTCTGCCGTATGAATTCGTATCTCCGGTAGACAAAATACTCAAAGAAAGAATAACCGCACTCTACCGCATGCTTTCTGGTGATAACTACGTATTTATAACATGCGCCGAATCTATGATGCGTAAAATTCCTGCTAAATCGAACATTGAAAAAAAAGCTCTATTTTTAAATAAGGGTTCCGAATGTTCTTTTGAATCGCTTGAAAGAATTCTTTCATCGTTCGGCTACACAAGAGAATCTTCAGCAGAAACCTACGGAAGCTTCGCCGTTAAAGGCGGAATAATTGATGTGTTTCCTTCATCGCTTGATTATCCTGTCAGACTCGATTTCTTCGGTGACACAATTGAATCCATTCGCGAATTCGATCCCGAAACACAAAGATCTACGAACGAACTTTCATCCGTTGCAATACTTCCGAGAAAAGAACTCATACTCTCAGAAGACGAAAAAGAAAAACTTAAGTCATTTCTCAAGTCAGAAAGAATCAGAGGAAATAAACTCCCCGAAGAAATAATTCACATACTCGAAAATAAAAGCTCAGAAAAATTTCCGGGCATCGAGGATTACTTTCATGCAGTCATCGACTCGGTCTCGCTTGTTGAATATCTTCCGGCAGATTCATTTTACATCTCATGCGAAAAACACGAAATAGAATATTTCGCCGAAACTCTAATATCGTCGTATCATGCAGTTTACGAACAGAAATCAAAAAATCAGTTCGCGCTTCCCGCAGATACTCTCTTTTCGGATACTGAACTAAAGCACGCGCTTCGCTCATCAGTAAACCTTCAAACATTGACATCAAGCCCGGATGCCGTGCATCTGTCGCTCAAGGCTATACACTCATTCGCGGGCAAGCTACAGACCGTCAGAGAAGAATTCAAAACCCGCATCGAACACGGCTGGAAAATTTCAGCGGCTACAGTTTTTGAAGGACAGATCAGAAGACTCTCCGACATATTCAAGGAATTTTCACCGGACGATAATTACGAGAATCCCGACTTTACAAAAAATCTTTCACTAGCAATATCTCCCCTTTCAGGCGGAATTTATATCGGCGCAACAAAACGCGCCATATTCACAGATCACGACATTTTCGGAAAATCTTACAAGAAACGCCGTTCGTTTAAAAGTGGAAAAAGCAAGGCAATCGACTCATTCATGGAGCTTTCACCCGGCGACCGTGTTGTGCATGTAAACCACGGAATCGGAATATTTACCGATATCGAGCGCATGAGCGCGGGCGGAATTGAAAAGGACTACATCGTACTCGAATACGCAGGCGGAGACAAACTCTTTGTCGCGCTTGACCAGCTCAACATGATTCAAAGATACACTGGCCTCGACGGACGCGAAGCTCGTATTGACTCGCTCGGCAAAAAAAGTGCATGGAACAGAATCAAACAAAAAGTTCAGGAAACAGTCGATGAAATAGCCGAGGAACTTATCGCGATTTATGCCCGAAGAAAACAGCACAGAGGATTCCGCTTTCCGTCAGACACAGTCTGGCAAGAAGAATTTGAAGCCAGATTTGAATATGAAGAAACAGCCGACCAGATGAGTGCGATTGAAGACGTAAAAGACGACATGGAAAAAGAAAGTCCCATGGATCGATTGGTATGCGGTGATGTCGGCTTTGGCAAAACTGAAGTCGCAATACGCGCAGCTTTTAAAGCGGCGATGAGCGGAAAACAGACGGCAATTCTAGTACCGACAACTATTCTCGCGCTCCAGCACTTCAACAATTTCAAGAAGCGATATGAAGGCTATCCTGTCGAAATCGACATGATTTCACGCTTTCGCTCAACAGCCGATATCAGAAGAACAAAACAGCGTCTTTCAAACGGTGAAATTGATATAGTAATCGGAACACATGCGATTCTTTCCGAAGACACGTTCATCAAAAATCTCGGACTATTAATCATCGACGAAGAACAGCGCTTCGGAGTAAAACACAAAGAAAAACTGAAAAAATACCGTTCGCAGGTCGATGTACTCACTCTTTCGGCAACACCTATACCGAGGACACTTCACATGTCGCTTGCAGGCATTCGCGGGCTTTCGATAATATCCACTCCTCCTGAAAACCGCCAAGCGATAGAAACATTTGTTCTCGAAGATAATCCCGAAATAATCAAAATGGCAATTGAGCGCGAACTTGAAAGAAACGGTCAGCTCTTCTATGTCCATAACCGCGTTCAGGACATGGAAAAGAAAACAGACTTCATAAAGAATCTGGTTCCTGAAGCAAGAATTGCCGTCGCACACGGTCAGATGGAAGAACACGAGCTCGAAAACATAATGATAGACTTTCTTGAATACAAATATGATATTCTTTTAAGCACCACCATAATCGAATCGGGCGTAGACATGCCGAGAGTTAACACGATAATAGTTGACCGCGCCGACACCTTCGGTCTGTCTCAGCTCTATCAGCTCAAGGGACGCGTCGGAAGAAGCGACAAACAGGCATATGCGTATTTCTTTTATCCGCGCCACATGGTCATAAACGAAACCGCGATGAAGCGACTCAATGTTATAAGCGAATTCACCGAACTCGGAAGCGGCTTCAAAGTCGCCATGAGAGACATGGAAATACGCGGCGCGGGCAACCTTCTAGGACGCGAACAGTCCGGCTGTATTGTCGATGTCGGATTCGATCTTTACTGTGCGATGCTTGAAGAAGCGGTCAGAAAAATTAAAGGCGAAAAGCCTCTTAAGCTTTTCAGAACACCGGTATTTTTCAATATTAACACCTTTATACCCGATTCATATATTTCTGACACCAGGCAGAAGATAGAATTTTACAAAAAGTTCGAATCATGCGAAACGGATGAAGAAATAACAAAACTTTGCACGGATATGAAAGACCGCTTCGGAGAAATTCCGAACGAAGTTGAAACTCTGATTGAAATTCAGCGTTTGCGCACTCTCGCATCATCCGTTTATCTTGAAGAAATAATTGAAACTGAAAAATACATACGAATAAAAATTTCAAAAGACACAACCCTTGACCTTTCTAAACTCTTTGTTGCAGTTAAATCCGACAAACGCTTCAAAATTGATCCGGATGATCAAAGTGCGATACTTCTGTTTTCCAAAGAAGATGAGAGTGAAAAAAAGCTTTTGGAAGTCAAAAAATGGTTGCAACAAATGTCAGCGCAAAGTCACTAATGATGAAACTTCAGAAATAGAGTTTAAAACAACAAATTCGGAGAATATGATGTTAAAAAGAACCGCATTATTTGCATTAATTGCCATTTTCCTCGGCATGAGCGCATGCTCGAAATCGCCGTGGGTGGCTAAAATCGACGGTCATAAAATTACCCTCGAAGAACTCAACACTCTTTATTACGCTCACAACAAAACTTATTACAACTTCAAGACAAATGAAGAAGTTGATAAAATTGCCGCGGATTCGGTTGAGAAACAAAAAAACCCTCTTCTTGATAAAACTTTCTTTCTAGACGAAGTCATCAAACAGAGAATAGTTTATTTCAAAGCCGAAAAAGAAAAAGTCCTTTCAGATGACGAATTCAAATCACTTGTACAGTCAATTGAAGAAAGTACAACTGCTCAGTACATGGTAAAAATCAAGATCCTCGACAAAATCCAGGTATCAGACAAAGAAATCGAAGATATTTTTAACACTGAAAAAGCGGCTTTTAAAGGTGCAACTCTCGAACAGGCATCAAACTATATCAAGCAGCAGCTCACTCAGAAAAAACTATCTGAAGAAACAAACAAATACGTTACTGATCTTAAAGACAAAGCAGCTATTGAAAAAAATAGTGAAGCAATAACTGCTTTATCGGATCCAGACATCAGCAAACATCCTAAAGACGGTTTTCTTGTAAAAATTGACGGAAAAGAAATCACAGTAAAAGACTTTTCTAAGGTCTACTACATTCAGATTAAAAACATGTATAATTTAGACACAAACGAAGAAGTTGATAAAATCGCTGCAGATCCTCAGCAGATTGCAAGAAACCCTTTTCTAAACAGAGGTTACTTCCTTGATGAAATGATCAAACAGAAGATTGTTTACAATCAGGCAAAAGCCGATAAAATTACAGATGATGCTGACCTCAAGGGTATTATAAGAATACAGGTAGAGACGATGGCGCTAGGTTATTATGCTAAGAAAAAATTCGCAAAAGACCTTGAAGTAACTCCAAAAGAAATTGAAGAAGTTTACATGAGAGAACAGGCAAGATTCAAGGGCGTTCCTGTAACAAATGCAGAAGAATACATTAAACAGGCTCTTAAGAGCGAGAAGTTCCAAAAAAATATAGCAAAGCTTATTTCCGACCTCAAAGACGAAGCCAAGATAGAAAAAAAACTTGAACTCCTTGAAGCAAAACCTGATTCCAAAGAATCAAAAAAAGACACTAAGTAATTTAGAAGCCGGCGAAAGCCGGCTTTTTACATTTTAACACTCAATATATTTCTTGAAAGACTTATCCTGCACTGATATAATGTATCGAGTGCGAGGTTAAAATGGATATTGAACCTGTTGTTAATTTTCTAGGTTTCAAATGGCGGGTACCGGGAAACACAGAACTCCTGATAGGCTTTTCACTTTTAGCACTTGTCGCCGGAATTTATTTTTTATTCAAATATCTCAAATATCTCGAAAATCTTAAAAAGCACGAATACCAGTTTCTTCTTTTTAAATCCAAACATATCGGATTAACTTCCTTTCAATACAAAATAATACGGGGAATCACGGAAATACTAAAACTCAAAAAGCCATCGGAAATACTGAAAAACAAAATTCTTTTTGAAAAATCAATTTCATCTTTCTTTGATTATATAACAGAAATGGAACAGAATAATGACAACACCGAATCAATTTGCCGTGATATAGTTATAACATATGAAAAAATTTACCACGGATCAAAACCACGAAAAGCAATAGAATCATTCGAAGAAAACGAAAACGGTACACTGTTATACGCTGTTGCGGAGAATCAATCAAGCTTCATAGTAAAACTAATTGAGAAGTTGCCGGGAACAGCAAAATTTGAAGTACTAAAAAGCCTGAACGCCGGTAATAATCTCAACTCAGGGTCAAAGATAAGACTTAATTTCTGGAGAGCGGGAGACGCGGAATACTCTTTTGAAGCAGAAATATTTCTTGCTGACATCAGAAACAGAATAATCGAAACGACAGAACCGCTTCTTCAATCGCGCTTTAATCCGGTAAGAGTACCGTATATTGAAACTATTATCCCATGTACAATTACAGTCAAACCAACAACTCCTGACGCTGATCCGATAAAGGCTGATGGAATAATAAATAAAATAAACACAGAAGAACTCGTTTTAAGATCAGTGATAAAAATGGATTTTAAACACAACTACAATCTTATCTTCAAACTCTATGACACTGAAATATCCGTAGACTGCCGCCTTCTTTCTGATAGAACAGTCTCAAGTGAAAGTAATTTTTTCTATACATTCAGATTCACAGCAATGACCGAATCAGGTAAAAATACTATACGCAAATTCGTTATGGATCACATGTAAAATGATTTTTTTGTAACAAATCAATTATAGTTGACTCAAAAACACATGATGAAAATCTGTGTTATAATAAATAGGAACCAGGAAACATGAACTTTATAATTTACAAAATACTCTTCATTGCTAAAGACAATTTTACGAACATCATCAGATCAATTGTATCAAGCTTCGGAATTCTTTTTCTTATAAGTTTTTTCGTCATTTATATTTCTCTCCGTGATTCAGTGACCTCTTATGTAAAAGGGAATCTTTTCGACAATCTCGCGAGTGATGAAATAAAGATACTCCCCAAAAACACAAAAGAGATTGAATTTGTAAGAAGACCCGGAAGCAAGTCCATACCGCTTTCAACAGCAAATACAATCAGAAAAATGCCTGATTTTGTATCTGTTCACGGAGTAAGCAGAATAGGTTTTACACTTCGTGTCGAAGGAGAGATGCTCGGTAAAACAAAAAGAATGTATGTTCCCGTCTGCGGAGTCGACAGAGATTTCCTCAAATCAAGAACAAACAAATGGCGTTCTTTTACAAACAGAAGACCGGTTCCGATAATAGCTCCAAAATTTACTATTGATATGCTTAACAATTATTTCGCGATGGACAATATTGATCCTATCCCCGAGTCAGAACTAATTGGTTTTCCACTTACCCTCACCTTCGCAACCGGTGCAAGAAACACCGATGAAAGAAAAACTTACGATTATGAAGCCGAGATACATTCATTCACCGACGTAATCAATATTCCAGGTGTAATTGTACCAACGGATTTCCTCAAGGAAATCGCCCATAAATACTATATCGAAAATAAAAAATCGGCCGGGATGGAATATGCGGTTCTGTTCGCTAAAGTAAAAGACACAGACAGACTCCCTCAAACAGTAGAAGAATTAAAAAAGCTGGGGCTGAATATACAATCACAAAAAGATGTAACAGAAAAAACATCTAAAGCTATGAAAATTATTGATTCCTTTTCACTTGGAGTTATTGCGATATTTTTTCTTTTAACTTCAATTTCAATTTTTAATTCTTATCTAACAATTGTATACATCAGAAGTAAAAAGTTTTCCCTTAAACGAATACTTGGATACTCAAAACTCAGAATTCTTTTCGGTTTTATTTTCGAATCGGCATGCGTCGGAGCTCTTTACGGTCTAGCTGGTTTTTTTACGGGAAACATGATAATTCGATACTTTTCCGTCAAAATACCTCAGTTTCTTCCGTCACTCAGTTCTATAACAATTGCTGAAAGCGGTACAGATACATTATTTCTTTGTATTGTGATCTCTTCGGCTGTTTCAGCTGTATCAGCTTTAATACCTGCTATCTTCGCTTCAAACATCAATCTCTTTAAGGCGGTGAGACGATAATGCTTCTATCTGTTGAAAATATAAATCTTAAGTTCGGAAAAAGAGTAATACTGAACAATGTTTCATTTAAAGCCGATGCCGGTAAAATTATTGCAATAACTGGAAAAAGCGGCTGCGGCAAAACAACACTTCTCGGAATAGTTTCAGGTCTGCTCAACCCGGACAGCGGCAAAGTTCTCTATAAGAATAAAAATATTCTCCGCTGGGGTGATTTCAGAAAATCTCATTTCCGCAATAGGGAAATAGGTTTCGTATTTCAGTTTTTCAATCTAATGCCTGATATGTCTTCGTATCAAAATATAATTTTCCCTGCACTTTTACGCATTTTCCCGCGTAATGTTACAAAAGAAATCAGTAGTCTTGTTGAATATTTGAACATCAAGGATATCATCAATCATTACCCTACAACACTTTCGGGAGGCGAACGCCAGAGGGTGGCAATTGCCCGCGCGATAATAAATAAGCCGAAAATGATTCTTGCAGATGAACCCACAGGTAACCTCGACAATACGACAGCTGAGGATATTAAAAATCTTTTTCTCAAATTAAAAAAAGAAGAAAAGATGGCACTTATTATCGTAACACACGATAAACGTCTTGTCGATATTGCGGACGAACATCTTCACCTTGAAAACGGAATATTAAAGAAAGCCGGCAAAAACAAAGAAACGAAAAAAACAAAGACAGTTAAAAAATAATTATTTCAGAACATCGCGGAAAGAGAAATACCGGCAGACCATGAACCCTTTTTTCTTTCCGCATCAATTACATCACGTGAAGAATCACTGATCCATTCCCTGCGCAGAAAAGTATATCCGCCTTCAAAAACAATCGAGGCATTTCTTGTTATATAGATTCCAGCTTTTAGTCCGGAATTTATTCCGAACAAATGAAGTTCATCATCATCAGAAAATTTGGAACTACTTATTTTATCAACCTTTGCAAACGTAAATGCCTCGGCAAGAATAAACGGCAGAAATGAATATCTCACAAAGATTCCTCCATTGAGAATAGGAGCATATCGAAATCCTGCAATAATTTTGCCGTTAAAATAAGTTATGATTATCGGAACTCCGATTCGCACGAAAAACGAATCCGATTTATAATTAACCGAACCTATGGGACTTATAAAGGGAATCTTTTCAAATTTATCCCCATAATCAAGCTGATTGGTGCAAAACAATCCGAACTCAAACCAAAGAGATTCAGAATAAACCGATTTCCTCTGAAAAGCCGCAGAATAATCAAACCCCTTTACAAATGAATTCTTATCGGCATAAGTTGATGATACAAAAGCAGTAATGATACTTGATCCTGCATTTAAATTTACGAATTCGCTCAAACTGTAATGTTTAGCAAAAATAGCATCCGATGTATTTTTAGAATAAGAGGCGTCAAATTTATTCATGAACTGAACCGATTCGGATGCAAATGTGTCATCTGTCGAGACAGAATATAACTGCCTTCCGTATGAATATGAATCATTTTTGAAAGAAGATTTGTAAATATGAAGAGGCTTTCCTGCTGCAATAATGAGTCCCGAAAAAACAATAAAGAATAAAGCAATGATAATACGCACAAAATCCTCCATCAAAATGCTATTCGGTTCATACTTAGATTTCTTTAATTCTACTTTAATCCGGCTATATTTTTCGCTTTATCTTTCATTCCAAGCTTCAAATAAATCCTGAGCAGATTGTCACGATATTCAGAGCGCGATCTTGCCAGTTCATAAGCTTTTTCGTAATACTGAACCGCCAGTGCGAGCTTTTTCTTATCGCCTTTAGAATCATGCTCCATAATTTTACCAGCCATATCATAAATTTCCGGATTCTTAACTCCTGACTTATCCAATATTCTAAAATACGAAAGTGCTTCAGAATATTTTTCTGTTTTATAAAAAGACATGGCTCCGAAAAAAAGCATATCCTTTTCGTTCTTAATATTGTAATCTTTAAGAATTGATGCGACATCACCGAAATAACCTGCTTCATAGAAAAGCGGAATAATTTTACGAAGTATCGGAAAATCATCAATTTTTTTACTGCGGCACTTGTTAAAATAATCCAAAGACGATATAAAGTCTTTCTTATAAACTGAATAATAAAGCGTACCGATACAGTTTAATTTAATTTCTGAAGAATTATAAGAATGTAATTTTATAAAAAGTTTTTCGAATTCTTCCGTTGAAGGAACTCCGGAGTAATATAAAATGCCGAGTTTCTGCAAATCGGCAGAATATGCATTTTTATCTATTTTCGTGTAATACATCTTAACGTAAAAAGAATAAATCTCCTGACTGTAGAAATAACCGGCTAAAGCACCGGCCGTTATTAAAAATAGCACAAAACCCATTTTTTTCATGAAAACTCCGATATTTTATTGCTAATTTGACGCTAATCACATATTTTTGTTATTATTTCGTGATAATAATTAAAAATCAAGCGTAATATAATACAGGGTGTGCGATGAAAAAGATTCATTTTAAATTGCTTTTTATTACAGTACTTGCCGGAGCATTATTTCCTGTCACGGGAAAGGCTATCAGCGGGGACGAGGCTCTTCAGGCTTTTAGGGGAAGAATGAGCTCTATAGGTTCACTAGAGGGAACATTAACCATGAAATACTCATCCGGCTCTCTCCAGACCGGTCAGTTCAAGTTCATGAGCCCTGGTAAATTTATCATCAAATTCACAAATCCTTCCGGCAAAGTAATATGCTCTAACGGAAGAAAACTCTGGGTATATGATCCTTCCAGCGCTATTTGCGGAATACAGGAACTTATTCCCGGAAGCCTTAGCGGAGGAATTGCGGGTATGCTTAACGGTTATATGGCAATAGCTTCTTCAAGCGGAAGTGATTATACAATTAAACTTAAAGGCACAGGTAAAGGCTACACAAATATCAACATTCTTGCAGACAGGAACTTCATGCTAAAAAAAGTTTCTTTTTTCTCAGAAAGAGGCGAAGGTCTGGAAGTCAGTTTGAGTAATGTGAGAGCTAATTCAGGACTTCATGCAGGACTCTTCGAATTCAATGTTCCTACAAGCTGCCTGATCGTCAAGGATCCGCTTAACGTAAGATGAAAAAACTGCTTATAACATCGTTGCTCTTCTTCAGTTTCATCAACTCCCAGGAGATTGACGATACTGCAAAATTCCGCAACTGGTGTTATGCCGGCGGCGGTATTTCATTCTCAATGGGAAAAATCAGTTATAATGATTTTATAAACAAAAGTAATCCCAATGACTCAGGATATGAAGAAAAAAAAGTTAAATTTAAGACTTTCTCTCCGTTTTTTTTCACACAACTGTATGGCAAACTCTTCATGGGAGAGTTTACCGTGGGAATGGATTACGAGAAAGCTTCAAATTCATCTCTTTCTCATTTTAATACGGCGTTTACCGCAAGCGTCAGATACCGTTACGATCTCAATGACAAACTGATTCTCTTTGCCGGTCCCGGAGTGTATCTTGAAACCTACCCGTCCAGCAAGAAATATGACGGCGGCGGAATAATGCTATCTGCCGGAGCCGCATTTAACGCAACCGAAACCCTCAGAATCTTTTCTATAATCGCCGCCACTTACGGATATTACGGAGTTGGCGATGAATCAAAAAAAATCGGATTCAGATTTTCAGCAGGAGCAGGCAAAAGAGTGGGAAAATTCTAAACATTTTATCCCTTCAGCTTATCTCTTTTGCGCATACACAGCATCGGTTAATTTTTCTTTTTATTTTTTTCTTCGAAATTCATTTTTATTTTACTCTGTTTTTTTTATTTTTCTATCATTTCTTTTGCTTTTCATCTCATTAAAAAAACAGACTCTCGGCAAATCGGGCATTATCATTCAAATATTGCTTCTTCTCGCTGTAATTGCAATTCCTTTTATAAACCATCCCGGCATAAAAAATTCTTCTGACGTCTCATTTAACCGCGGAACTGTTTTATCTGTTGAAAAATACAGGTACAGCTCGAAAATATCCGTCATCAATGACCAACAAAAAAGATGCGCCGTTTTTGCTCCTTCAGAGATTTCGATAAATCCCGGAGATGAATATGTTCTCAGTGGAAAATGTTCAACTATAAACTCATCAAGAAGCGATCTATTCGCAGAAAACTTCGATTTAACTTATTACTATAATGAAAATGACATTATTATAAGACACCAGCCGTCTCATAGAATAAGAATAAAACAACAAATAGAATACCGAATACAAACTCTCTATTCACCAGTAACAGCATCAATCATAAAGGCTCTTCTTCTCGGAAATCAAAACAGTGTACCGAAAGAGACAATAAGAAACTTCACCAGGGCAGGAATACTTCATTTATTAGCCGCTAGCGGACTTCATGTAGGAATAGCCGGTGCTCTGCCTCTTTTTATTCTGCCTTTTATATTCAGAAACAGAAAAGCGGTAATTATCGGGGGATCAATTTTTATTTTGTTATTCTTGATGATTACGGATATGCCCGTCTCACTTGTTAGAGCTTCAGTAATGTTTTTTATTTCTGCACTATTCATCATTCTTGACAGAAAAAATATTTCTGTTAATTCACTGTTCCTCTCAGGTCTCGCTATAGGAATTATTTCTCCGAAAGAGATGTACTCGCTTGGATTCCAGCTTTCATTTCTCGCCACTCTCGGAATTATTATCTTTTATGAATATTTCAAAACAATTTTTTCAAGTTTCAAACTACTGTCATCTTCACTAGCAATGACGTTTGCTGCACAGGTATTCATTTTCCCGCTTATAGTTCTAAAGCTGAATCAGGTAAATTTTACAGGAGTATTATCAAACATTATACTTGTTCCCTATTATTCACTTCTGCTCATTATATCTGCAATTTCCGTTATTGTGTCGTCTTTTATACAATGTGCAGACAAATTTCTCTCTACGCCTGTTGAATACCTGACTGTTTTTTCAATCCGAATTGTTAATTTTCTCTCATCAATAAACGGTCATTTTCAAACTAATAATTGTGAAACTATCTTAATCATTTTATTCTTTATACCGCTGATTCCCTTCTTTATTAGAAAAATTAAATTAAATAAACTTATACCGATTATTGCCATCTTGTTGTCACAGCTAACTATGTTTTTCCTTTTATCTTCTAATAAAATCAGAAAATACGAAAATGGAGGAGTCTGCGGTTCGATCGCAATACAGCACGATAATGATGTTTACAGACTCAAAGGAACTTTCAACCAGGAAAACACACCGGAACTCGTAAAGGAATTTCTTTTCAATGACTACGGCAATATTTCTGTCGAAATAGACCAAAATAATCCCGAGAATTTATATCACTGCAAAATATTTATGCAGAAAGTCAGAACAACAGAATTTCATTCTGAATATGCTTCATTTTCTGGTGCATTTCTCCAATTATTAAGTCTTTGCGAAAATGAAGGCATAAAGATTTGTATAAAAAGAGATAACAATTTTCTTGACAAATCTGCCAAAAGTGTTAAGTTCTTACCTATGCGTGAAGGGAGGAAAAATGCTCGAACTTGGGCTCAACGGGAAAAATATTAGTACATTAGAAAAATTCAATCAGGGAGAAAGTGTTTCCCTGAGATTTGCTTTCCCGGATAAGATCGTTCTCAGCAGCATTAACGGCTTCATGTCACGAATCCTTGCTGCAAACGACATTCTCTTTCTTCAGGAAGCGATGATTACAATTCTACGCGAAACCATTCTAAACGCGGTGAAGGCAAACGCAAAACGTGTCTTTTTTGAAAAGAATAATGCCGACATGAACAAGGTTCTCGAATACAATTCGCTCATGCGCCAGTTCAAGGAAAAAGTTATCGGCGACATGGCAACAATCGAATCAGATCTCAAATCAAGTTCATATTATGCCGAATTTAAAATACAGAAAACTGAAGAAGGAATCAAAACACGTATTGTAAATAATTCGCCTCTGCACGCTAAAGAAGAGGAACGAATTAAACAGAGAATGGAAAGCGCAAAACACATCAAAGATTTCAGTGAAGCATATGATAAACTTTATGATGAAACTGAAGGTGCAGGATTAGGAATTATACTAACAATGCTGCTTTTAAAAAACAGCGGCATACCGCAGTCAAATTATACTATTACTGCCGATGCCAGCAAAACCGAAATATCGCTGACAATTCCTTTTAAAACAAAATCAGATGAAACTCTAATGGCAGTTAAAGAAGATATAATAAATGAAATTCATCTTCTTCCGTCAATACCGACTTTTATAAACGAACTTCTTGTATTATGCGATGATCCGGATAGTTCAATTTCACAAATGAGTAATAAAGTTAAAGGTGATCCGGCATTATCTGCCGATATTCTTAAACTTGCAAATTCTGCAGGTTTTGCATCAAACAAAAAAATTGAAACCATCAACGAAGCGCTTACCCGTATCGGACTTTCAAATTTCAAATATATTCTTCTTGCCGCAACTACAAAGCGGATAATGGATCAGAGATATAAAAAATTTGAACAAATCTGGCAGCACTCTCTCAAAGTTGCATTTTACTCGCGTCTGATAGCACAGAATTTCAAGCTGGGCTCCCTAACTGAACAGATATTTATTTCTGCTCTTCTTCATGATCTCGGTAAACTTGTCCTCCTGGCTGTGGATAATGATTTGACAATTAAAATTGCAGATTTTGTAAAATCACACGGCATCAGAACAACGACAATTCTTGAGGAAATTTCAATCGGAATCAGTCATTCCTCCATTGGAAAACTAATATCAGAAAAATGGAATTTTGCGGATTTCATAACACAAGCTATAGCTTTTCATCACTCGCCTCTTCTTTGCGATGAAAAATTTTCGGACATAATTAATATCGTCTACCTTGCAAATATCTTCTGCGGAATCGAAGACAGAAAGTATGATTACTATTTCATTGAGCCGAATATACTTCAGAAGTATAATCTCTCAGATGAATCAAAATGCATAGAACTGCATGATAAATGCAAGGAAGGATACAGAAACAGGCTCATGAGCTGATGACTTACCGCGTAAATTTTACCAAAGACAATTTGCCTACGCTTAGCTTTTATGACGGCGAAAAGGAAATCCGCATCCATTCTGCATATATGCCGCAGAAAGAAGCCGAAAAATCAGTAGAAGCCTTTAATGATAACGGCAAAAACATTATACTTGTTCTGGGAGCCGGGCTGGGCTATCATTTGCGTGAGTTGGCAAAAAAATTTCCATCAAAAACAATAATTGCCGTAGAACATGACGAAGAAGTGATGATGCTTCTTAAAGAACATTTCCCCGAAACATTTAAAATAGCAAAATTAGTCAGCTCACAGAACGAAATCTCCTTTCTTTTTGAAAGCGGAAATTTCAGCGAATTTAACGGATTTGCCCTTTATACTCATAGACCTTCATATCTTATTAATAAAGATTATTATGATGAATTTGTCACAGACATTAATCGATACGCTTCGTCAAAAATAAGCGATCTATTGACCCGCATTGAGTTTGAAGAAAGATGGGTCGAAAATATAATAACAAATTCAAAGCACTTAGAAGATTCATTAAGAATATCTTCATTCTTCGGTAAGTTCACATCCTGTCCTGGTGTTATTATTTCGGCAGGCCCGTCGCTAAGAAAAAGTCTTCCGTTGATAAAATCTATCGAAGATAAAGCAGTTCTCGTCGCAGTTGACACCGCATTGCCTGTTCTCAGCAAGTATGGAATTAAACCTCACTTTGTAATGACTCTCGATGCCCAGAAGCATTCTATCAAACATTTTCTCGGAAGCTCAATTCCGGAAACAATTCTTGTTGCAGATATAGTTTCATCACCGGATATATTAAACAGATATAAAGGCTATAAAGCACTAAGCACAACTAGCAAATATTACATTGATTCAAACGGACAGAATAAACGTGAAACAACCCCCTTCGCTGCTGTTATTGAAAAATACTGCGGTGAAATCGGAGACATTCAGTCCGGCGGATCGGTTGCTACAAGCGCATTTGATCTGCTTTTAAACCTCGGATGCAGTTCAATAATACTTTTCGGTCAGGATCTTGCCTATACAGGAAGAGAAATACATTCGAGCGGTACACACCATAACTGTTCATGGCTCACAATAACAAACAGATTCACAAATCTTGATACAATAAACATGAACATCATCCGTAAACGTAAAATCAAATACATGAAATCATGTATCGGAACTACAGTTGTCTCCGACTATGTTTTAAATCTTTATAAAGAATGGTTTGAAAATTCATCAGAACTAGTAAATATACCTGTAATTAACTGCGCTTCAGATGGGGCATTTATCGAAAATGCAATTAATATTTCTGCCGCTGAACTATCAAAATATATTTCAAAAAAAACTTATCCCGGTAATATAATTGAAAATATTAAGAAAGCCCGCTACGATAAATGCCGTATCGCTGAATCTTACAAGAGATGCCTTGAATTTTTAAATTTGTCAGAAAAAATGATTGAAAACGGAAAGTCGCTTGAACTGATTGACATGATCGATGATGATAATGAGATCGGTCAGTATTTTTCATCTTATTTAAAAAAAACTAAAATGTATCTTAGCAGAAATAAAAAAGTGCCTGACGAGAAAAAATCCGAACTGTTTTCAACTGATATTTTACGTGCGATTTACAGATTGAAAAAAACTTTAAACAAGGCATTAATCCATGAAAAAGGAAAATTCGATGGACTCTCTTGATAGACTTATCAGCAATAAATACAATCTCAGAGGATATGCTGTTAACAGCCGTAACGCGGCAGATGAAATAATAAGCGTCAAACACACATCTCCTTTGTCATCATACATACTCGGACAGAGCATTAATGCAGCTCTTCTTGTCAGCGCAGGTCTTAAGCCTGATACTGATCAGAATTTAACTTTCAAAATTGAATGTTCCGGAAAACTAAAATCCGTAATTGTTCAGTCCGATGCGAGAGGAAATATACGTGCAAGCATAGCAAATTTGAATCTTGATTCATCTATGAAAATCGGTGAAGCAATCGGAGCCGGTGTCATCAATGTCAGCAAAGATATCGGATTTGATAATCCATACAACGGAGTAAGTCCGATATTATCGGGCGACATCGCATATGACACCGCATATTATCTCACTCAAAGCGAACAGATACCTTCTGCCCTCATAATCGGCTTTTCTTTAAACGAGAATCTTTCAGTTAAATCTTCTGGGGGAATTCTTATTCAGACTTTTCCTGAAACCCCGCTTTCTTCTATAGAATATGCCGAACAAAAAATTTCTGAGCTCAAAAGCGGGTTTTCTGAAAGAATATCATCATCAGAAACTCCATTATCCATTCTATACGATATTTTCGGCAAAGATGAAACTGAACTGTTAAGTTCAATTCCGGTACAATTCAAATGCAGGTGTTCAAAAGAAATTGTTCTATCGACTTTAAAACTTATTGAAAGATCTGAAATTGAAGATATACTAAAGAAAGAGAAATCCTGTGAGATCAGTTGCGCTTTCTGTGAGAAAAAGTATCTTTTCGACGAATCCGAGCTTAAGTCAATAATCTCATAATCGCACTTGTGTATTTATTACACAAGTGATTCATTTTTTCCATTCAATTATTCTAATTACCTCAAAAAAACCTGTATTTTCAGAGTTTCAATCAAATATTCTTGGCACAGTTTATGCTATTAAGTGCACAGGAGATAACTTATGAAGAACAGTCAGACTAACAATAGCACTTTACAGCAATATTTCAAATCAATAAAAAAATTCCAGCTCATAACAGCTGAAACTGAAAAGATATTAGCCGACAGAAAAAATTCAGGAGACAATAAAGCAATTGAGGAACTCGTTAAGGCAAATCTTCGTCTTGTTATCAAAATTGCAAAAAGCTACACAGGAACGGAAACATCACTTATTGATTTGATTCAAGAAGGAAATATTGGTCTGTTGCGGGCAGCTGAAAAATTTGATTCAAATGCGGGATGTAAATTTTCGACATATGCTTCATTTTGGATAAAGCATTACATTTCAAGATTTATAGCCAAAAGAAGCAGACCCATACGGCTTCCGATCAGAAAAACAGACATGCTGAGAAAAATTTCCTACACCAAAGAATATCTTATGAAAACAGAAGGGAGAGAACCAGATAATTCGGAAATAGCAAAATATCTCAATACCGACTTAAGTTCTATTTCAGACATTATGAATTCATTTCAACCGATTGTATCTCTTGATGCTGAAATTGATAATGATTTTTCTGTGATGTATTTGATAGCAGATAAAAATAATCCTGCTCCGGAAAAAAGAATTATCAATGAAGAGCTTTCTAACAGCATCAAAGCCGCCCTTGATTCGCTTATTGGAAGCGAGAAATCAATTCTTATGAAAAGATTCGGAATGGAAGGTTACAAAAGTTCGACTCTGAAGGAAATAGGAAACGAAATGAATCTTTCGGCAGAAACCATCAGGCAGATCGAAACAAGAGCTCTCAGCAGAATCAGAGAAAAACATTCTCATCTGAAAGAATATATAAGCGCTTAAACATTATCGGGCAGTGAAAAAATAAATTCGCTGCCCTCGCCTTTTTTACTTTCAAAACGGATTATTCCTCCATGGCTCTCGGCTATTTTTTTTGATATCGCAAGCCCCAGACCAGTGCTTGTTTCCCCGCCTGTTGTGCGCACCTTGGCTTTACCGAAGGGTTTGAATATTTTATTCTTGTCTTCATCAGAGATTCCGTCTCCTGAATCTTTAACTGAAAAGAAAGTAAAACCGTTTTCATTCAAAAGAGTAACAATAATTTCTCCGCCGGAAGGTGAATATTTTATGGCATTTGAAATCAAATTGCTTATAAGCTGATCAATTCTACGTTTATCCGCATATACTGTTTTCGACGAAGAATTATCATTTAGTATTATCTTGATTCTTTTTTTTTCGGCAAATAATTGATTTCTCACAATTACAGACTCTACAATATCCGCAAATACAAATTCATTTTTAACTAAATCAATTTTTCCTGATTCTATTGCAGATATATCGAGAAGATCATTGATAATCGCTAGAGCGGATTCGCTAGCCTCTCTTGAGACATCTATGAATTCCATTATTTTTTCTTTTGCAGTATCTGAAAAATTATCATAAAGGAATGACAATATGGTTTTTACAGATCCGATGGGATTTCGAAGATCATGCGCAGTCATTCCGAGAAAACGGTTTCTTTCATCAATAAGTCGCGATAATTCTAAATTCTTTTCCTCAAGCATTCTGCGCGCTGATTCTATTTCAGTTACATCATCGACAATAACCAGTGCCAAAACTGCTCCATTGTAAACAATGGGCGTAACGGAATATCGAAAATATTTTAACAGTTTTGAATCTTTAATATTAAAATGACGTTCAATAATTTCATTATTTGTAACAATTTTTGATTCCAAAGCTCCGGACACTGCTTTTCGCAGAGTACATTTAGAACAATAATCACTTGTTCCGCATTCCATACCGGCTTCTTCAACAAAAACGCAGCCTATAACATTTCCGCAGAGCTTACCTACAATATCATCAGATTTTTTTTGAAACAATTTTGAAAATGTTTCATTAAAGGCTGCAACTCTCAGATTTTCGTCAGACAGAAAAAGTGCAGATGAAATATTATCTATTATTGATTTAAGAAAATCATTGGATTCTTTGAGTGATATCAGATTTAGTTCCATTGACCGAGATTCTTCTCCGGTGAGTTTTATTTCAAGCAAATTAATCCCGGCTTGACAGGCAGATTATCGCTATATAAGATGCCAGCCTATGAAGAAAATACGTATATTGCTTGGACTTTTACTTCTTTTATTTTCAGCATCATCCTTTTACGCAGCTTTTAATGAATTTGTTTATAATGGAAATATTCCGGGCATTTATAAGTCCTCCTATTTTTCAGTTCTTGAAGAAGAATTTGCTTTGATCGAGGATGTTTTTGTATCTCAGATACTTTACGGAAATGACGACAAAGCACCATGGATAACAATTGAAGATATAAAAAATAAACATGGTATAAGCATCATGTTTTATCCTTCTTCAAGCATCATAATGCCTCCCGAAATCTTCAATGCCGGAACGTCTCTTCCTGACAAAATAAAACAGACTATTGAGCCTGTTAGCTTGATTGAAAATGACAAATATATATATTATAAACCTCTTATTTTTGACAGCAGGCTTGCGGTATTTTTCGGAAAAAAAACGGGTTATTCGGCTGGATATTTCCGGTTTGAAAAAAAATTCGATCAAAACATAATAATTGGCAATGAACGTAAGGTTATTTTTATATCTATCGGCACCTTAATTTTATTTTTTTCGGCGATTTTGATTCTTCATAATCCCGATAAAAAAATAAGTAAGATATTCACACGGTAGTCAAATAATATATTCCGGCAAAAAATAATTGCATTTTTAACATCGGACTTGTCTGGTGAACCCAAGGTGAAAAATGAGCGAAAAAACACTTGTAATAGTAGAGTCTCCTTCAAAAGCCAAAACCATTAACAAATATCTTGGTAAGGATTATATTATATCTTCTTCAATGGGTCATATAATAGACCTTCCGAAATCAAGGCTGGCAATTGACATAGAAAACAATTTCAATCCCGAATACATAACCATACGCGGGAAAGCATCTATATTAAATGATCTCAAAAAAAAGGCTAAAACAGTAAAAATGGTTCTGCTTGCAACGGACCCTGACCGCGAAGGCGAAGCGATATCATGGCATTTACACAATTCTCTCAGCAAAAACTGTGCGAATATTAAAAGAATTGAATTTAATGAAATCACAGAATCTGCTATTAAAGAAGCAGTCAAACATCCCCGCGATATCAACATCGAACTCGTAAACGCCCAGCAGGCCAGACGCGTTCTTGATAGAATTGTAGGTTATTTCATAAGCCCGATTCTATGGAGAAAAGTTAAAAAAGGTCTTTCTGCAGGCAGGGTTCAGTCTGTAGCTCTAAAAGTTATCTGCGAACGTGAAAAGGAAATAGATGCATTCGTTCCTGAGGAATATTGGGATATATCAGCTGATCTGAAAGCTGGAAACGCAACAATGAATGCTGTACTCTACGCTAAAAACGGCGAAAAAATAAAAATAACCGGCAAGGAAGCAGCTGATACAACAAAAGCGGATCTTGAAAAAGCAAAATATACTGTTGAATCAGTTAATACAAAGGATCGGAAACGAAATCCGCTGCCGCCTTATATAACATCAAAACTTCAGCAGGATGCAGCAAACCGCCTGGGATTCACATCAAGTAAAACAATGATGGTGGCTCAACAGCTCTATGAAGGAATTCCTCTCGGGACCGAAGGTCCTGTTGGTTTAATTACGTACATGAGAACGGATTCACTCAGGATATCAGAAACAGCAATCAATGCTGTAAGACAGTTCATTTCCGAAAAGTATTCATCTGATTATCTGCCCGCTTCCCCTAATCAATATCAGAATAAAAAAGGAGCACAGGACGCTCATGAAGCAATAAGACCGTCAGACGTTCTTCGCGATCCTGAAAAGATAAAAGAATTTCTTACAAAAGATCAATATAAACTATATTCACTCATTTGGAAACGTTTTGTTTCAAGTCAGATGACTCCGGAAAAAAGCGAATTAATCAGCGCAGTAATTAAAGCCGATGAATATGAATTGCGCGCATCAGCAAGTAAAACTATTTTTGACGGTTTTACAGTTCTCGAGAAAGAAGAAAAAAGCAAAAAAAATACACTTCCCAAAATATCCGAAGGCGATGTTCTTTCACTTGATAAAATCAATTCCGAACAACACTTTACATCACCGCCGCCGCGATTTAACGATGCGTCTTTGGTCAAATTCCTCGAAGAATCAGGTATCGGAAGACCATCAACTTACGCACCTACAATAAACACTCTGATAAAACGTTACTATATAGTTCGTTCAGGCCGTCAATTGGTTCCGACAGTTCTCGGAAAACTTGTAAACAGTCTAATTATCGAGAACTTTAAAGATCTTGTTTCGGTTGATTTTACGGCAGAAATGGAAGCTAAGCTAGACGGTGTCGAAGAAAAAAAATACGAATGGCATAAGATGATTGCCGATTTTTTTACTCCTTTCAGTAAAACTGTTGAAGAAGCAGAAAAACAGATAGCAGATCTCAAAGGTTCTCTGGATGAAAAAACTGACGAAGTTTGTGAAAAATGCGGCAAGCCGATGCTGAAAAAACTCGGCAAGTTCGGATATTTTCTTGCATGCTCGGGCTTTCCGGAATGCCGGAACTCTAAATCACTTCCTCTTGGAAAATGTCCTAAAGACAGCTGTGACGGCTCAGTAGTAAAACGTTCATCTAAAAAAGGACGTCCTTTCTATTCGTGCAGTAATTATCCTGACTGTGATTTTATTACTAGAGAAATTCCTTCGGATAAACATTGTCCTAAATGCGGCAAACTTCTTTTTTCAAAACGAATTAAAAACAAGGGCATAAAATTATCCTGTTTGAATGAGAAATGCGGATATACACTGGAAATTTCTGACGGAGATTAATTTGGATTCGGAAATTGATGCCTTTGCAGAATATCTCAAATCTGAAAAAAACCGTTCAGGCAATACGATAAAAGCCTATCTTTCGGATTTATTTCAGCTTAGGGATTTTCTTCTAGCAGAAAAGAATTCGGATATTGATATTACGTCTGTCAGTTATGAAGATTTATCACTTTTTGTCGGACACAGATATGACTGCGGAGATGACAGGATGACTCTTCGTAGAAAAATAGCGGCGATTAAATCTTTTTACTCTTTTCTTGTACGAAATGACTACATTGATAAAAATCCTGCGAAAATTCTTCCTTTTCCCAAGAAAAAATATCAGCTCCCGAAATTTCTTAAATTAAAACAATCAAAAGCATTCATTGAGATTGAAGGCACTGATCATAAAAGCCTTCGAGACCGCGCTATATTCGAACTTTTCTTTTCAACAGGAGCGCGGGTTTCTGAAATTGTATCTATAAAAATCCGAGATATTGATATTCCCAAAAAATACATCAAAGTCATGGGGAAAGGAAGCTATGAGAGATTTGTTTTTTTGACTGATGACGCATGCACATATTTAAAAAAATATCTTTCTTTCCGCAAAGACTTTTCAGACGATTCTCCACTTTTCATTAATTTAAAAGGCGGAAAGCTGACTGAACGCGGAATATTTCATATCATAAAAAAACGTTCGGAAGAATGCGGTCTTGGGAATTATGTGACTCCCCATGTTTTCCGACACACATTCGCGACAGAAATACTTAATAACGGAGCTGACATCAAAACTGTCCAGGATCTTCTTGGACACAAATCAATAACCGCAACACAAATATATACTCACACGACAAAACGCAGACTGAAAGATATTTACTCAAGATTTCATCCTCATGCCGAAGAAACAAAAGATTAATATAATCATCAACTGAAATATATTACTGACGGCGGAGAAAATCGTTAAGATCATTAACCATCATGTTTTCATCATAATTAGAAAAAACTTCAAATAAATCGAATCTATCATATCCTGATGATATTAAAAGCTGTTCGAGTTCTTTTTTTGTTTTGGGAAGTTTCTCTTTTATCAATTCACCGATTTGTTCGCATTTCTCAGAAGTAATTTTACGATCGAGAACTGTATGTATTAAAAACTGAATAAATCTTTTCTGTTTACTCGATGATGAATAACTGTTGTAAAAAGAAAGTAAAAGATCAAAAACCTTGACTTCTTTAAGAGAAAGATTAGATGTTTCTTTATCATGAGATAAAAGATCAGCATTTTTAAGTTCAGTCATTAGCTCAGAAACACGGCTTCTATGATTACGTGTGTAGTAATCAAGCCACTTCTCATTAAGATAAATCAATCCGTCATTGTTCTGGTCTATAGCATATGTTTCAAAATCATTTTTATTAATTTTCAAAAAATCATTAAAATCTGTTTCCTGATCCTTTGTAATTCGAAAAAGATCATATACATTTTCAATAGCTTTATAAGCTTTATCTCCGTCACGAAGTTTGTAAAAGGGGTTATGACTTTCCATTCTTTCGTTTTCAACAAGAAATTTTACAAACTGTTCGAGAAGAAAAGGGAAGAATTTACCACTGCGCATTTCTGAATAAAGCAGAAATATTGCAAAAACACTCGAATACGAAGTCTTCCTGTAATCGCGTTTTACGTCAAGAAGGGCATCGAACATATCACACAGTGAAAGAGAATTCGCAACAACATCAAGTGGAGAAAACTGGTTTAATTCTACATTAATCTCTCTGCCGATGATTCTGCCAAAAGCGTTCAATTCATCTTTTGAATGATATGATTTTGTTACAGCATCATGATGACGAAATACAATATATAATAAATCCTTGTTGAGAGAATGAACAAAAGGCATTTCTCCCATATCCGAAAAATACTTTTCAATATCATCGAATGAAGACAGATCGCCTTTCATAATTTTAAATATCCATCGCTGAACCTGAGCTCCCAGATTTTTTTCATTATAACCCGATACAGTTTCAATAGGTCCGCCGTTTTTGGCAAAAAAGTCAATATCCTGCCCACCAAGCAATGCCGTAACAGAATGCCATGGATGACGTCGAATCTGTTCAAATTCAAAAGATGAAAGCTTACCTTCTTTGTACATTATTCCGTGCATAACCAGGAGTTTACCTATATCATGAACAAGAGATGCCATTAGACAATTTTTGAGCGCCCATGAAGTGAGATCAATATGTCCGTTTTTATTTAAAAATAAAAGAAATTTACCGTATATCTTGGTTGTACGAATTACATGGTCAAAGGTTCTCTGATGAAGATCCCTGTGAGTACACATCTGCATACCGAATAATGCGTCAAAAAACTGCATTCCGATTTCATAATTATTTTTTGCACCGATCGCCCTTTTAGCAGCTTTAACAAAATTAGCCGTCAAAAAAGGTTTTATGAAGTTATTGTCGATATTAAGTTCAAGCATTTTATGCCTGTCAGGCTCTTCTGCGGAAAAAGTTATAATCGCAGTATCCGGATCATCTGAACGTATTTTCTGTATCAGCGAAAGCCCCGATTCGGATTCATAATCACAATCTATATCATATACGATTAAATCATGTTTATTGCTTTTAACATAAGAAAAAAAAGCCTTTCGGGATGAAAGAATATTTACATTCAAAAATCCTTCATGATGCAGAACACTTTCAAGCTTACGTTCAAGTTTAGTGTCACCTACGTGAACAACAATCCTTGAGTCAAAAAAAGAATCTAATTCCCGCGGTGTATTTTTCCTGCGTTTTAGAAGAATATTCATCAGTACCCCACATGGAATACTTTCAGAATTATTATTACAGAAATCAAGCCGGATTTTTTCAGATAGAAAAAAATAAATAATCAGGTTTGATTTATAATCAGTTAAATATCAGTAGAATTAATATAATCTCTGTTCGACTCTACCATAGTTTCAACTTCCTTGTTCAAATTGGTTGTAGCGGCAGCCATCTCTTCAGTTGCTGTTGTCACTTCTTCCATTAACTTCGCTATAGAAGCAAACTGTTCAAAAACATTATCACTGCTTTCTGATATGCTTTTAAACGTTTTCTGAATATTATCCGCAAACGGCTCAATTTTTCTAACTTCTTTCTGAGTAGTTTCGGCAAGCTTTTTAACTTCCTCGGAAACAACTGCAAATCCGCGTCCGACATCTCCTGCCCTGGCAGCCTCAATTGCCGCATTAAGCGCAAGCATATCCGTCTGCTCCGCAATTTCCGTAATAGAATTTACAATTGGTTTAAGCTGAACAGAAAATTCATTCGCCTGGCGTACTTCCTGAATAAGCTTTGTCAATGCGTCTTTCTGATCATTTGTAAGAGCTGAAAGCTTCATTGCCATATCCGCTATAGATTCATTATTAACTTCAAGTTCTGATGTTGTCGCAGAAATAGCCTGAGCAAGATGACTTTTTTTCTGATATTCCATCTTAAGTTTTTTCTGACTTTCATCTATCTGGCGGAGAGCCTTGAGCGCAGATGACTGTCCTTCCTGTGCTTTGTGATGTTCAACTTCAAGCATTGCCTGTTTATAAAAATGACAGTTTTCAGGCTTGTTAAGTCCGTTATGAATCGCAACAGCCATATCTAGACAAGCACCATAACCGCAGGAAGAGCAATTTAAGATGTCCTTATCACCCTGTTTTTTTAGTGATTCCCATATTTTAGAAAGTTCTGAATCATTAGGAATTGAAATGCTATTATTTTCAGAAAGATTGTTATATTTTCTGGAATACAATGATTTTTTCCAGTATTTTGAAAGAACTTTGTCAACATTCTTGGATGTTTTTTCAATTTTACCTTTATCATATTTCTTCTGCATTTGAACATTTCTATTTCTTACAAGACTTTCAATTTTATCGACATGAGCTCCATGATTTAATGTGCCCGGTCCGCCGTTACAACCCATTTCGCAATTTAAACAATCAACCAAAAGCGGATTTGTACCGGTCGAAATCGATTCAGAAAAACCTTTTAAATACGGATAAATCGTGTGGACACCTTCTATTTTTCTTGTAACTGAAGAAATACCGGGCATATCTCTTTCTGCGGTAGCAAGAAGACCGCCGGGAGAAGAAAAAAGAACTCCTCTCTCTGCTGGCGGATTGTCGAAATTTGTTTCCAGAAAAGCAGACAGATTTACTCCATTAACACGCATAAAATTATCAATTGATTTATATGTTACATTGTAAGTCTCATTAGAAAGTCCCGTTTCATCAAATTCGCGTTTTTTGGCATAACATGGTGAAATCACTGCAATTTTTGCATCAGCATATTTCTTATAGAAAGTTTTAATCATTTTTATTGTGTGAAGCATGGGAGAATCTGCCGGAGCTAGATGTTCAATAAGTTCGGGCTGATACAATTCAATAAAGGTTACTATAGCCGGACAGGGTTGCGCTATTACGGTCTTCGGTTTGTTTTTTTTCACATGATCAAGATATGATTTTACTGTCAGCTCTGCACCGAAACTCACATCAAAAACAGCTTTGATACCAAGCGACTTTAGCCAGGTGTTAAGTTTGAGATACTTACCTGGAAAATTTGCCGCTGCGGCAGGAGCAACGATAGCTACCATTTCAACACCGCTTCGTACGTCGGAAAGGAATGCATCAATGTCATCAACACCGCTTCTAGCTTCATGAGTGCAGGCATCAATGCAGTTTCCGCATCCTATGCACATGTTTTCATTTATGGTAACATGGTCTCCGGAACCATCATTGCAGAATTTTACAGGACATGCAGATATACACGCATGACAATTAACGCATTTATCCTTATCGATTTTAATCACTTTTGACAGCTGTTTCATCTTATTAATTACCCTTTATATGATGTTCACCATTTAATTATCGGCAAAATATGTTGGGTTGAGAGTGATTTATATAATATTTTTATACATCGGGAACTCAGGCCTTACGTCTCCATCTGCCGGAATCGAAGCTTTCAATAAGACCTGAATCTTCCAGACGTTTCAGTATTTTGACCATATCAGATTTTCTCATACCAAAAGTCAGAGATAAATCCTCAGTAGTTGAGTATGTGCTTATTTTATCGATAATCGCTTTATCAATTTCCATATCATTAAAATTATCAAGTGAAGAATCAATTATCTGAACATTAATAGGTAATAATCTGTCAGAAATCAGTTTCAACTGTTCATATGTCGCTTTAGGAACATTTTTTTCTGCTCCAGGTCTTGAGAGATAATTAAGCTGAACAATTACTGAATCAAACGTCATAAGATATTTTTTCAAAAGATCAATTTCTTCATCAGAATCATTAATGCCTGGAATTACAAAATATTCGATAATAACTTTTCCGGAGAATTCACTACAAAGAGCACTTATACCGCTCAAAATATTATCTACTGTAACAGATTTATGAGGTCTCAATATCTTATTTAAAGAAAGATCAGTCATCGCATCAAGAGACGGAACAATAACATCAGCAGAAATAATTTCTTTTCTTACTTCTTTCAAATGCAAAAGAGTACTATTGGTCAGAACGCATATTCGGTAATCGGGATAATTATTTTTTAAAAACGAAATTATTTTACCTATTCCGCTGTGAAGCGTCGGCTCTCCTGATCCGGAAAATGTTATATAATCAAGCTTTGGTTTGCGTGATAAATATTCAGTTAATTCTTTGATTACTTCTTCGGTATTAACATATTCACGTCTTTCGTTTGTAAGCAGAGTCGTAGCTCCGCACTCACAATAAATACAATCAAGCGAACAAGTTTTATACGGCAGTAAATCAATCCCCAGTGAGATTCCGAGTCTTCTTGAATTAACCGGACCGAACAAGTGTTTCATAAATTCTCCTTTATTGACAATTATTCAGTTATAATATAGAATAAAAGACAATTGATGGCGGATTTTCTAAATTATAAGAATGAGGATATATGAATTTATCAATTAGTTTTGAAAACAAAAAAAATATAATTCTTGCGGCTCGCAAAGCTGTTGAGACGGAACTCTTTAAAAAAACATCATTCTTTCCCGATCTCACGGATTCATTTTTTGATAATAAAAGCGGAATATTTGTGACTATTCACAAAAGCGGAAAACTTCGCGGCTGTATAGGCTACATTGAAGGTTTTATGCCCATACGCGAAGCAATTTACGATCTTGCCCTCTCGGCAGCGTTCAGAGATCCTCGCTTTCCACCTCTTTCTTCAGAGGAGTATAAGCACATTGATTTTGAAATATCAATTCTCTCTCCAATAAAACAAATCAATTCAATTGATGAAATAAATGTTGGTGAAGATGGTCTTATAATTACGAAAGGAATGAAAAGGGGACTTCTTCTTCCGCAGGTGGCCACGGAAAACAACATGACAAAAGATGAATTTTTGTCACATACATGTATGAAAGCAGGTCTGTCTCCAAATGAATGGAAGTCTTCAGAAGTTCAGATTGAAAAGTTTTCTGCAGTAATCATAAAAGAAAATGAACTCGAGTCTTAGAAATAGAATATAAAGACACAGATTTCTTTTTGCAAAAGCATACAATTTAATCTTGACAAAGATCTATTTGAGGTTGATTTTTCCGCCATGAAAACAAAATTAATACTTTTTACCGCATTTTTACTGCCGACAATTCTTACTGCAGGTTATTCTGCCGGCAGGTCATATTACACTAAAAAAAATTATGAAAAAGCAAAAGAAGAATTTCTTTCAGCTGTTGAACAAAACCCGAAAGACGGAAACTCTTATTTCTTTCTCGGTGAAATTGAAAAGAACTTGGGGAATTTCAAAGATGCGGAAGAATATTACAGACTCGCGATTGAAGGTAATACAGATAAACGTTTTAAAAACTTCGCATACTGGAACTATAATTTAATGGTCGAACAAAGAGGCGAACCAAAAGATATAGTTATCGCCTACAAGACTTTTTACAAAAATATGAACAATCATGAGTCGATAAAAAAAATTGACGCACTGATCGACAAGCTTTTATGGACAGAAAATCAAAATGCTCAGAATTTATACAAAGAAGGCATGACACTTAAAGAAAGCGGCAGGAAAAATGAAGCCGTAGAATCTTTTAAAAAAGCGACTTCTGAAGATTCTTCTTTTCTTGCCCCCCGTTATCAGATTGGAATGATTCTTCTTGATAACAATGACAAAACCGGTGCCGCAAGAGAACTTTCAATAGTCGCAGAAAAACTTCCATTTTATTTCGGAGCAAACAGAATACTCGCAGATATATATTTCAGCTTAAATTCATTTGCCAATGCTGAGAAATATTATTCAAACTGCATCATCTACGGTATAACTACAAACGACACTGAATATACCCTGCTGCTTAAGAGAGCAACATGCAGATACAATATGAAAAAATATGATGAAGCTCTTGAAGACGCAACTAATGCATCAAACTTCAGAAGAACTGAAACAGATCCTCTTTTTATAATGTCTGCAATATATATCAATAACTCCGATTATGAAAAAGCTGTTTCGACTTTAAAATCGATCGACAAGCTTTCACCAAATTCGCCACAGGTTCTATTTCAAATCGGAACAATCTATTACAAGCAGAATAAAAACGAATACATCACCTATTTCGATAAACTTTTCAACACTGTATCATCTTCAAATGAAATTCCGGACAAATTCTATAAAGCTTTTATAATAAACGCCAATTATTATTTTTCCCAAAAATCATATTCTCAGTTTATAAAAATCATTTCTGCTCTTCCCGAAAAAATGATAGACAGTCAGATGAAAATAAACGCCGGAAAAGCCTATTTCGAAACCTTAAATTATAAGAAAAGCATTCATTTTCTAGAATCTTCATCTTTATCCAGCGAAAATAAACTTCTTCTATCATTGGCTTATCTTAAGGACAGCCAGAGGGATAAATGTAAACAGACTTTAAATGAAATAAAAAATGATACCGCAGTAAGAGCCATGGCTCTTGAAAATAAAAATCTTAGACCGATAATGCAGGAAATAATCAACGAAGATAAATCAAAAAATGAACCTGCAATGTCGCCGGAGACTGTTTCACAGTAATGTTTGAAATACGCGATTTTAAAACTAAAATCGGAAATTTTAATCTTGGTGAAATAAATTTAAGCATTTCTGAAGGTGAAATATTATCTATTTGCGGAAAATCATCATCCGGTAAATCAGTTTTTATTTCTTCCATGTCCGGAGCTATAAAGATTATCGATGGGAATTTTTTCTTAAAAAGTTCATGCATCAGCAATGAACTTAAAAGCTATATAAGCTCAAAGGAAACCATTCCGTCAAAAGACGCTTCTCTTACAGTTAAGGAATTTTTTTATTTATCTCGCAGAAAAATTAAAAGAAAGTTTACTTTCTTTAACGAAGAAGACAAAAGTCTGATTTCGGAATTATCATTAAATTTCGGATTAAATAAATATACTAATGAGAAAATAGAAAATATTCCCCATTCTGCAAGAGGGCTTCTTTATACGGCAGCTCAGATTGCTCAATCAAAAAAGATTGTTCTTCTTGATGCCCCTGAAGCATTTCTTGATCCATTATCTCTTAAGATTCTTAACAGAGAACTAATAAAATATTCCAAAAAGTCTAACATAATCATTATGGCCAACAATGATCCCAATTTCGCAATTTGCACTGCAGATAGCATCGCAATTATAAACGAAGGGAAAATCATCAAGAAGGGAGACTCTATGGTTTTCTCAGATAATAACATTAAAGAATTTTTTGATACAAATGGCGTTCTCGCAGCTAATATAGAAAGCGGTAAAAAATATATACGCTTTTTCTGACTACATATTTTTATTGGATTTTGTTAAGTATAATACTTAATTTTCATCTTTGCCTCTTCAATTGAATCAACTATGATAAAATACTCATAATTATGCATACGCTCAATCATTTCCCTAAGATCGCTTCCCGGACGCATGATTATAACTCGTTTACCGCTGTTTTTGGCATCAATACCTGCGGTCACAAATATATTCATACCTGAAGTAGTAATTACACGGATATCTCTCATATCAATGACTAGGTTCAGTTTTTTCAGGTTGTCCCTTAGAAAACGTTCAAATTCAGAACACACCGAAAGTGAAAGATTTCCATATAGGGTTATCAATTTGTAGTTATCAAAATCCTCTGAAGAATAAGAAAAATCCATTATTTTTTCCAGCTATTACCATGATATATTTTGACTGGGGATACCGAAAGCATAATATCTTTGATGCTTTTTTTAAGCGCATCGGGAAATACCGTTACGGAATCCAATTCATCAATTGCAAAATACCTGTATCCGGACAATCTTTTATCAGTTCCTAGTTTAATCTTTCCTGATTTATACGTACATAAAAAAATTATATTCATAATATGACGTGACGAATCAGGAGATATTGATTCAGAAACAAAAACAATATCTTTGGGAGTTATCTCAATCGACAGCTCCTCCATAAATTCGCGCTTAAGTGCAGTTTTCGCATCTTCACAAAAATCCACTCCGCCGCCGGGAGTTAAAAAATAGGACACATTCTCCTTCGTATGTTCTACGAGAAGAACCTTGCCCTTTCTTACAATAATTCCGCCAACACGGATGCGAATTTTCTTTTTCGGCAAATTACAACTCCAAAGTACCTTTTTTCTTCATTTCGAGTGCTTTTTCCGCAGCAGAAGCCTCAGCTCTTCTAATACTGCTTCCTGAAGCACTCACTATTTCTTTTCCTTTGATGAGCAATGCAACTTCAAAATTTTTACAATGATCCGGTCCGCTTTCTTTAATAAGTTTATATTCGGGTTTTTCTTTATATTTTTTCTGAACAAATTCCTGAATTGAACTCTTAGGATCAATGCTGCTTGGGATCTTCTGTATATCTCTAATGTATGGTTTTAGATTTGAAAGTATAAAATCTCTTGAAGATTTGAGACCTGAATCAAGATAAATTGCGCCAATAACAGCTTCGACGGCATCGGACAAAATCGAATCGCGTAAACGGCCTCCGGAGAGATCTTCGCCCCTGCCCATTAAAAGATAATCACCAATTGCTATATTTCTAGCAACTTTGGCAAGAATATCTTCCGATACGACCTTGGCTTTTATTTTAGCCAATTCGCCTTCATGATACAATGGAAATTTTTTAAAAATATATTCATTAACAACCAAAGCCAGAACAGAGTCTCCCAAGAACTCAAGACGTTCATTATCATGAATTTGAAGCTTTGTCTCGTTAACATATGAGCGGTGAATCAATGCAGAATCGAGAAAATCCATATCTTTAAAAGAATAACCGATCCTCTGTTGAAAATCAGATAAAATTTTTTCTCTGGACTTATCTCTTTTATCAGAAAGAATTTTAAACATAATATTTTAAAAATAAAAAAGCGCCCTAAGGCGCTTCATTAAGCTTCAGTTACGACAGCTTTTTTAAGCCTGACCTGCTTGCCTTTATACTGCATGCAGGAAGGACAAACTCTATGAGGAAGCCCATAAGCTCCGCAATTCGGACACGGTCTCAAATTTGGAACATCTATCGCTTCATGAGCCCATCTCATACTTGATTTGGACTTTGATTTACGCCTCTTAGGTACAGCCACTTTCTTTCTCCATCGAATCTCAAATTATTATTCAAAAGATTAAAACAGATGATTTTTGTCAATAATATTTTCAACAGATATTTAGATCAATTCCCAATTTTTAGAACAGTGTGCAACAAAAGAATAATGAAACAGCTTCTCGGAAAATACTAAATAAATCAATTTATCCCGCAATATATAAATTATTCAACATAAGTAAACTCATAAACAGGCGAAGACTCAATAATTCTCAACTGTTCATCCAAACCCCAAACACACCAGTAGTATTTCCTATTATAATCCAATATTACCGGACCATTCCCATTAAATTCATTTTTGTCCACATCATAAGACTGCATAATGCTAAGCCGGCAGACTCCTCGTGTAAAATACGGCATATTGGTATGAATCCCGCCAATACAGTCTTCCCAATTGGTTAATCTGTTATCCGAATTCACAGAAGGATAATCAGAAAAAAGGGCTAAAATTAAATATTTTGCATCATACGAAGAATATCTAAATTCTGCATCTCCAGATATTTCTTCCTTATTTTCAGGTGATATCAGCCTAGATTCCCGATCTGTATCAAAAAGAGATGCCTGGTCATCACAACTGACGGAAATCACAAGTAAAAGAATAGCACTAGAAAAGATTATCAAATTTTTCAATATATTATCGTACATGATAGTCCCCCTACAACATATAAAGCATTCAAATTGATTTTAGAGCTTTCGTCCTTTCTCCATGCTCCGGCTATCCCTCTATTGCTGAGATTATAATCAGAAAATGAATTCCCGTTGAAACAATATTTCATTTCAACAAAAACATTCACAACATTATTCGGGAACAACAGAATACCAGCAACAGGGCCAAAACAGTAACGGCAACTGTTTATAGAATTATCCTTGTTAATATATACATCATCATATATATCAAGAGAAGAAACTCCTGCAAAAGCACCTGCATAGGGAACAATATTACTATTTTGAATTAAACGATAGCGTACGGATAAAGCAAGCAACTCATATTTGTAAGTTTTATTATAAGGAATATTCCCAAAAGATGATACAGCTTCCATTTCTTTTTTAGAAGAATAATGAGAAAACTCACAAATAAAATCAAAACTTTGATATCCTGCACCTGCAAAAATGTTTAATCCGATAGAATTATCAAATGTGTCGTTTAAGAATCTTCCTGTTAATGGATAACTTGCACCCAACCCCAACATAATACGTATATTATTGGAAGTGTCATCTTCCTTCCCTTTACTTTCAGCACTAATATCTACATTTACTATAAAAAACAATAGTATTAATACAAGAATGAATTGATTTTTCAAATAATTTCCTCCGTTCACAAAATAAATTTTGATAGATTGACATCCTAATTCCAGACTATTTATAATATTATTCTTAGACACAATATTAATTAGCTATTTAAAACTAAAAACATTATACCTGTGAATTATATAATATTAAACACCTAATCACTTAAAATATGACCTTAAAATATTTAAAATTATAATCCAAATTTCCAGATAATCCCAATTACGAAGAAGCATTCTTATAAACAGCAGTTTCTGATGAAAAAGATTAAAATGAATGTTTTTTCCATTCTGATTCAAAAACTATAGCTTATTGGGTAATTTAACCCATTTATCCTGAGATATTTCTTTTGAATATCTCTCTTTAACAACACAATACCAATTGATATAGTCACTTAATTAAATTTTATCTTTTTGGCATATATTCAGAAATTTAATTGACAAGAAACGACCCATCGATAAATTCGTTCACGGATGGTTGTCCGAGTGGTCGATGGAGGCGGTCTTGAAAACCGTTGAGTTAATAGCTCCGGGGGTTCGAATCCCTCACCATCCGAAGATCAATATAAGGAGAGATGCCCGAGAGGCCGAAGGGAACGGTTTGCTAAATCGTGGTACCGTTTCGGTACCGAGGGTTCGAATCCCTCTCTCTCCGAATAAGTGATATGAATAGAATCAAAGAGAAAATTAACAGCCTGAAAATTAAACTTAAGCCGGTTATAGATTATGTTCTTTCTCTGGATTGGACTAAAATACTTTCGGCTTTTGCTTATTTCCCTTTTATAGGTTGGATATTTCCTCTCTATTTAAAAACTGAATCAGAAGACTGCCAGAAAAATTCAAGAGAAGGTTTTTACCTTTCAGCAATTGTTTCACTGGCGTTGACTGCTCTTTTTCTTTTCAGAATAGTTGTTGCAAGCGGATTCAGTATTTTTCTATTTATAATTACACTTTTTCATATTATTGGAATTGTTTCTTATTTTGCCCTTTCGGCTTATCTGATATACAGAACTTACCGATTCGGCAGTTTCAAGATCCCTTACTTAAGCGTTAAAGCTGAAAAGCTTAACATATAAGCGTCTGTAGCTCAGCTGGATAGAGTATTTGACTACGAATCAAAGGGTCAGAGGTTCGAATCCTCTCAGACGCGAAAAAAACCCTGATTTATTCAGGGTTTTTTATTCTCCTTCTATCAGTATATTAAGCAAATTAAGCGAAATGCCGACCCTAATAATGTGGATTATTATCCGGAGGGCATTATGAAAAAAGCAGTATTAATTGTTTCAACCCTGCTTTGCAGCATAAGCGCTTTCGCTTTTTTCTCATCAAAAAAAAGCGAACCCATTACAGACAATGATATTGATATTCTCCGAAATTCAGTAATAATTGACTCACTGACTATGAATTCAGAAGAATCTCCTTCAGAAGGATATATCATTCATGACGATTCTTTTATAATAAATGAATCACTTAATGGGAATGGATCTAAAAAAATATTAATTACTAGCGATAAAGTTTCTTCAAAGAAAACCGGAAACGAATATCTCAAAGAACTCAGAAGAAATAATTTGCGTTGGCATCTTGTAAAACATACTATTAAAAAGAATGAAAACCTGATTTCAATAGCAGAAAAATATAATTCTGATATTTCACACATAGCAAGATACAACGGAATAAAAAATACTCACTTAATCAAAAAGGATTCAGACATCCTGATTCCAACTTTGAACGGTATCGAGTACAAGGTTAAAACCGGGGACAATATTTCGAGTATCGCAAAGAAGTATAAAATAAGCAGAAAAGATATAATAGACTCGAACAAAATTGAGTCTGATAAAATTAAAGCCGGACAATGTATTTTTCTGCCTTCTGCGAGAGGAGAATTATCCCAATCATTAATCTCAAATTCTGATAAGATTAAAAATTCTCAGGAAAGAAAATCGTTCAGCGCAAAAAGAAACACATCCGAATCTAAAAGCAAATATGAAGACTCCGGCAAAACTGTGTTAAAGCAATACTCTTTTTTAATGCCTACTACCGGTAAAATAACTTCATCATTCGGAATCCGTAGAAATCCTTTTAGCGGTAAAAAAGAATTTCATAACGGAGTTGATATAGGATGCCCTATAGGCACTCCTGTAAAAAGTTCAGCTGACGGGAAAGTAATATTCTCCGGGTTAAAAGACGGATACGGCAACATGATAGTAATTGAGCATGCAGATAAAATGATTACTGTATATGCGCATCTTGATTCTATGCAAAAAGCAATCGGAGATACAGTTATACGCGGTGAAATAATCGCTCTTTCCGGCGCAACCGGAACCGTTACCGGACCGCATCTTCATTTTGAAATCAGAAAAAACTACGTTACTGCGCTTAACCCGATGAGGATAATCCGCAGATGAAGAATTTTCTTATACTTGTATTTATACCTTTTCTCTTATTCGGTGCAGAACTTAAAAAAACCGAAAATAAGATTAGAATATTTTATACTTATAACAGTTATCCCGGAGTTGAAGCTTCTGTTAAAGGAAAAGTTCTTCAGCTTGGAACAAGAGAAATATCTTCTAATGAAATTCTTCAATCGGCACAAAGAAAAACAAAAATTTCCGTAAGACTTTTTGACAAAATAGGCATCTTACCCGGAGACACTTTATACATTATTGATGACAAAAACCTTATAGTCGCAAAGCTTTCAGTTGAAGTAATTTCCAAAACAAAGAATTTCGGATGGTTATTAATCGGTTACGGTAACTTTAGACGTACAAGTCCCGATATGCGGGTATGTTCAATAACTTCAGAAAGCAATTTAACAGAAGCTAAATATTTTAAAGGAAAAGGCGATTATTATATATCAATCGGAGATATGGGAAATGCGATTGCAATGTATGAAAAATCAGTTCAAAAAAGTAAAACATATCCTGATCCGCATATAGCACTGGGAGAAATATATTTAGAAAAAAACATCAGCGAATACGCGCTAAAAGAATATGATGAAGCTTATAAGTATTTCTCAAATATTTACGACAAACAGGATAAGTTCGACCTGCTCAAAGGAATGGTTTTAACCAGATATAAAATGGTTTACGAATCTGTATATACCGGGATTTCATCATCAAAAAGCAGTGATAAAATGAAAATGAAACTAACAACTGAAGCTGTGAGTTTAGGTTTAAAAGCTCTTCAAATTAATCCGGTCAATCCCGATGTAAACTTCTATCTCGGACGTTTCTTTTTTGAGACAGAAAATCCTGATGATAAAAAATCAAAAGATCATCTTCTGAAATGTATTGAAGCAGATCCTGAATATCAATGTGCTTATGTAATACTTTCAAAGCTTTATCTGCGCCACAAAAATTTTGAAAAAGCAAAAGAATATGCAGAAACAGCTCTGCGTTTGAAGCCAGAAGATGATGCTGCAAAAAATATTATGAAACGCATCAACGAGTAATCATTTAACAGCTTTAAATGATTTAGCAGACAATTCAAAAATGCTTTTTAATTTGCTGTAATCTTTTTCTTCACAAAGACCGGTTACAAAATAATCGGTTTTACCTTTATAAATTGAAACATCCCAGACACAGCTGAAATCATTGAGTTTCCCCTTAAAAACAATTCGTGAAGGTTTTCCTTTATCAAGAAAGATCTCCTGATAATCAGGTATACTTTCTTTAAGAATTAATATTGACCTTTCAAGAAGATCATCGTCGTCATCATTATTACCACTGCTTACAGTTATTGACGGATTTATTCTCCGAAGATCCTCACTCTTTTGCGAAAATACAGCTAACGTTTCGCCCTTACCCACTGAACTCTCCCATGCTTCAGGATAACTTAAGCTGAAATGATCCGAATTATATTTACTGAATCCTTCAGGAACTGCCGAACAGGAAAATAGGGTAAAAATCATAATTGCACAAAAAAAAGTTTTCATAGTTTGCCATTTAATTCTTGATAAATTTAGTTAAAAAATGTCACATTACATGATTCTGCTAAAGCAGAAGAATAATCAAGCAAAAGTTGAGGAAATATTGGTTAATAAATTTGATCTTCTCAGGTCCGCTTATATTGATCTACGTAAAAACAAAATTAGATCTGCTCTAACCACGCTAGGCATTATTATTGGTGTTTCATCAGTTATTTCTATATCGGGTCTCAGCGCCAGTGCATCTGAAGTCGTCAAAGGCAAACTGTTTTCTTTTGGGAAAAATGCGGTCAGATTTTATCAGGGTAAAGATCAGTGGGCAACCGAAACTGATTTAATAAATATAAAACAACAGAATCCTAATATAAAATACATAACTCCGCTTTATGAACAAAACATCTATGATGTAAAAAGCATTTATTATAAATTAGATATTAGCCGTCTTCAAGCTACTACCAACGATTATTTTTTCATCAAAGAAATGAAATTGTCAAGCGGACGTCTCTTTTCTAACACAGAAATACTCTCAGCTTCAAAAGTCGCTATTATTGGAAATACCGTTAAAGAAACTCTTTTTGACAAATTAAATCCTCTGGGAATGGAAATCATTATAAAGAATGTTCCATTCAAAGTTATCGGAGTAGCTGAAAGTTCAGGTACTTCAATCGGAGGAAAAGATTTTGATAATTTCATAGCAATACCTTACAACCGTATCAGTTCGATTAAAAAAGAAAAAGTTCTTATCGAACAGATATATGCATCCACTGAAGAAAGTATTCATGTAGAATTATTAAAAAATAATATATTAAAATATTTTAGAACGAAATTTCACATTCTTCCAGGAAACGAACATACTCAGCTTTTTAGGGTTTCTACATCTCAGGATAAACTCGAAATAGCTAATTATGTAATGAGTGCTTTAAAATGGCTTATGATTGCAGTTGCCTCAATTGCGCTTTTTGTCGGTGGTGTCGGAATCATGAATATTATGCTTGCTTCAGTAAATGAAAGAATCAGAGAAGTCGGACTCAGGATGGCAATAGGCGCAAAGAAACGCGATATTTTATTACAATTTCTTTCCGAATCGGTGGTGCTTAGTGTAATTGGGGGAAGTATAGGAATTATAATAGGACTGATATCATACGGTATAATCGTTTATATTCTAAAATGGCCTTTTATACTTTCTATTTTCTCTATAGTAATATCATATTTCTTTTCAGCAGCAGTTGGAATTTTCTTCGGGTTTTATCCTGCAAAAAAAGCATCGGAAATGCTGCCTATCGCGGCATTGAAGCATGTTTGATTCTGTTTTCATAATGGGTCCGACTGCTTGCGGAAAAACCTCAATCGCAGTCGAAACCGCATTATTAAACAATGGTGAAATTATATCTGCTGATTCACGCCAGGTATTTCGCAGCATGGACATAGGCACCGGAAAAGATTTGGAAGAATATAATTTACACAATATCAATTATCACATGATAGATATAGTTTCTCCAAATGAGAAATTTTCTCTTCATGACTACATGTCAGGTTTTGAAAAATCTTATGATCTGGTTATTTCTCAAAGAAAACTTCCTATAATCTGCGGCGGTACTGGTTTATATATCGAAGCTCTGCTCAAAGGATTCAGTCTTTCCGATGTTCCAGAAGACAATGAGTACAGAAACAGAATGAATTTGCTGCCGAAAGAAATTCTTTTGCAAAAGCTTTCAGTTTATCCGGAAATATTCAGCAAAACGGATTTAACTTCTAAAAAAAGAATAATACGTTCACTAGAAATAGCTGAAAACGGCGGAAAATTCGGCAATACTCACAATATTTTCGTTAAAAACCCTCTGAATTTTTTTCTTTATTATCCCCGCGAAGAATTAAAATTTAGAATTGAGAACCGTTTAAAATCCCGTATCGACAATGGAATGATAGATGAAGGCAAAAAGCTTTTAAAAAGCGGGCTTGAAATAGAAAAAATGAAATCATTCGGCATGGAATACAAAAGAATGGCTGAGTATATATCAGGTGAAATTGATTACCCTGCTTTCTTCAACAATCTGCTGACTGATATTTTCCGTTTGGCTAAAAGACAAATGACATGGTTTAGAGGAATGAAAAGACGAGGCATTTCTTATATTGAAATTGATCTGTCTCAAACATCGCATGATGAAGTTATTAAAATAATAAATTCAAAAATATCAGAATAAAACAATAGCGCCGGTCATCCCGGCGCTACTACAACAACTTAATAAAAATGTTGAATTTAAAACTAAGCGGTCTGCTTTTTCTTAAAGTTATATACAAGACCCGCAATGCCACATACAAAAATCACAACAGCTATTATCTGAGCCTGAGTAAGCGAAAAAGCTACTTTAGGATTTACGCGAATAAATTCTACAGCAAAACGAGCAACAGCATTTAAAAGCATGTAAGAAAATATCAAAGTACCCTTTGGAAGATCGCGTTTCCTCAAATTAAGAAGTAAAGCGCAAACAAGAAATGAGAAAAATGATTCGAATAGAGGTGTCGGAAACACACCTACTGAAGTTGGAACAATACCGTTAGGATAGCTGGTAGCAAAAATTGAATCCGTAACTATTCCGAAGCATCCGTCACCAGAAACATGACACCCGATTCTTCCAACAGCATATCCAAGAGCTAACGCAGGAGCAACCATGTCTGCTATTCCGAGATAAGATTCTTTATATTTTTTCACCACAAAGTAACACGCCGCAAAAGCAAGAATTATTCCGCCGTATACGGAGAGACCGTCACCCGAAAGGATCATATCTTTTGGCGAAGCAAAAAACTGTTCAAGATTATCAATAATATGAAAAAGTTTTGCGCCGATTATAGCACTCGGGATTGCGACAATCAGAATAGTCGAAGCCATTTCATGGTTCTTTCCTCTTAGTTTCATTTCTCTTTCAAGAAGAAGAAAAGCAAGATAAAAGGCAAGTCCGAGCAAAACCCCGAACGTAGTTATGGTTAGCGCCTTGTACTGAAAAATTACAGGGAACATTAAAAAACTCCTTATAAAACAATTTAAAAAACTTCAGAATTAATCTGATATTTTGTCAAGATTATTAAGATATCATGCTAAATGACGTTTATATATATGAGGGAAACAATTAGATAACAATTTAAAAATGAATTCAATCATTACCTAAATTTTCTTGACATGTTCAGGTATGCCTTTTTAGTGACTATATGTTTATAGGAATAAATCTATTCGGACGACTTCGTAACAACTCTACATCGCAGAGCGGTTTCGTGTTGCCTTGAAAAATTAAAATTTTTTGCAAATGCGGGCCGTCTCTGAAAGAGTCGGCCTTTTTTGTTTTCAGCAGTTAAACAGGGGGAAAAATGAGTAAAAACAATTATGCTAAAATGAAGCCCATTGAGAACAATAACCGTTTATGGCCTTCAAAACAAGTCACTAAATCTCCGGCATGGTGCGCGGTTGATCTCCGCGACGGAAATCAGGCTCTTCCTAACCCTATGACTCCCGAGCAAAAACTGGAATACTTCAAACTGCTATGCTCAATTGGATTCAAAGAAATCGAAATAGGTTTTCCTTCCGCATCAGAAGATGATTTCAACTTCTGCAGGAAACTTATCGAAGAAAATATAATCCCGGATGACGTCGTCATATCTGTTTTGGTGCAATCACGTTCACATCTTATTACACGTACAATAGAAGCTCTAAAAGGAGTAAAAAAGTGTGTAGTTCATGTATATATCGCGACCAGTGATCTTCATACACAGTATGTTTTCGGTCTCAAAAAAACCGATGTAATTGAAACAGCTCTTGAGGCAGTCAAACAGATAAAAAATGAGTCTATTGAATTTCTTGGAAATTCAGAAGTCGGTCTTGAATTTTCTCCGGAAGAATTTACCGACACTGACCTTGATTTCGCAGTTGATCTTTGCGCGAAAGTAATCGAAACGTGGAATCCTGAAAAATCAGAAAAAGTAATACTTAATCTTCCCATGACAGTTGAAAGAAGACTTCCGAACGAATATGCCGATATGATAGAAATTTTCATGAGAAAGAATAAATATCCTGAGAAATCAATTATTTCTCTTCACGCTCACAATGACATGGGATGCGCCGTAGCAGCGACAACTCTAGCTTTAATGGCAGGTGCTCAAAGAGTTGAAGGAACACTTCTCGGTCATGGAGAACGCACGGGAAACCTTGATCTTATAACAATGGCGCTCAATCTTGAGTATCTCGGAGTTCAAACAGGTTTGAAATTTTCTGATATGCCCGAAATAGTTGATACAGTTGAAAGAATAACATCAATGCCCGTTCATCCGAGACATCCTTATTGCGGAGAATTGGTATTTACTGCATTTTCAGGATCGCATCAGGACGCGATCAAAAAAGGATTTGTTCAGAAAGAAGAACTTGCTAATGCATTCGGGGGTTGGAAAATTCCGTATCTTCATGTCGATCCAACATCGCTTGGACGAAAGTTTGAAAAATTTATACGCATCAACAGCCAGAGCGGAAAAGGCGGAATCGCATTTGTACTTCAGCATGACTATAAAATTAAAATGCCGAAATGGATGCAGATTGACTTCGCGAAACAAGTTCAGTCCTATGCAGATAAAATGTCGCGCGAGCTTGAGGGTTCGGAAATAAAAAACCTTTTTGATGAGACTTATATTCAAACCGGCGACAAAATCAAGCTTATCAATTACTGGCCCCGCCCTTCCGAAAATTCACCATCTGATATCGAAGGCGAAGTGCTCCTTGAAATGAACGGAAAAGAATACCGGGCGAAAGCATCCGGAAATGGACCAATTTCAGCATTTGTTGAGGCAGTCAATTCCATTGACGGAATTCAGTCTTTTACACTTCAGGAATACGAAGAAGAAACTATGGGACAATCTGCCGACGCAACAGGTATCTGCTTCGTCAGGATTAAAAATGAAGGAAATAACAAAGGAGTAATTGCAGCAGGGACTGACTCAAACATTATTCAGGCGGCTGCAAAAGCCATCGTTTCCGGACTTAATAAGCTCTGATTTTACGAATTCTGCCATTCAAATAAACAGTTAACAACGGGCTTTAACTCAATTGAAGCCCATTGTTCATCTCTCATTTTTCTTGTACGTATGTAAAAAATTGTTGTCGCCGGGCATAACTTTGCGTATATTGACCATGTTAGCACTCATTTAGCCGAGTGCTAACAAAATCAGCAATAAACATTTAAAAATAAAAGGAGGTTTACTGTGGGAATAAGACCACTTGGAGACAGAGTACTCATCGAGACTCTTGAAGAGGATGTAGCTAAAAAAGGTTCTCTATTCATCCCTGATACTGCTAAGGAAAAACCTCAGCAGGGAAAAATTATCGCAGTAGGAAACGGCAAATACGAAGACGGAAAACTCGTTCCTATTGATGTTAAAGCTGGAGACAAAGTTCTCTACGGAAAATATGCCGGAACCGAAGTTAAATTCGACGGAAAGGATTACCTTATTGTCCGTGAAAGCGATATCCTCGCTGTATTATCGTAATTTAAGAGGTAAAAAATGGGTGCAAAGATATTAAAGTTTAATGAAGAAGCCAGACAGGCTATTCTTAAGGGAGTTGACCAGCTCGCAGAAGCAGTTCAGACTACCCTCGGACCTCGCGGAAGAAACGTCGTTATCGACAAAAAATACGGCTCGCCAACAATAACAAAAGACGGCGTAACAGTAGCCAAAGAAATTGAGCTTGAAGACCCGTTTGAAAACATGGGCGCTCAGATGGTTAAAGAAGTTGCAACAAAAACCAATGATGTAGCCGGTGACGGAACTACAACTGCTACGGTTCTTGCAGCTGCTATATACAAAGAGTGCCTTAAAAACGTTACAGCCGGCGCGAATCCTACTGCTCTAAAACGCGGTCTTGACAAAGCGGTTGAAGCTGCTGTAAAAAGCATTAAAGATTCAGCACGTGCCATCAAGGACAAAAAAGAAGTAGCTCAGGTAGCTGCTATTTCTGCAAACAATGACATGGAAATCGGAGAACTCATTTCCGAAGCAATGGAAAAAGTAGGCAAAGACGGAGTTATTACCGTTGAAGAAGCTAAATCCATAGAAACTCATCTTGAAGTTGTTGAGGGAATGCAGTTCGATAGAGGCTATATTTCTCCTTACATGGCAACTGATGCGGAAAACATGACAGCAACTCTTGAAGATGCATACATTCTTCTTTATGACAAAAAAATCAGTTCAATGAAAGATCTTCTTCCAGTTCTCGAACAGGTAGCTCAGGCTAGAAAACCATTACTGATAATTGCAGAAGATGTTGAAGGCGAAGCTCTCGCAACTGTGGTTGTAAACAACCTTAGAAAAACAATCAGCTGCGTAGCTGTTAAAGCTCCTGGTTTCGGCGATAGAAGAAAAGCCATGATGGAAGATATCGCCATTCTTACTGGCGGACAAGTCATCAGCGAAGAAGTCGGAAGAAAGCTTGAAAGCGCGACTATGGAAGACCTCGGACAGGCTAAAAAAGTTATCATCGAAAAAGAAAATACAACTGTCATTGAAGGTAAAGGCGATTCTAAACACGTTCAGGAAAGAATCAAACAGATCAAAAAACAGATTGAAACTTCTACATCAGACTATGACAAAGAAAAGCTCAACGAAAGACTTGCAAAACTTGCAGGCGGAGTTGCGGTTATCAATGTCGGCGCTGCAACTGAAGTAGAACTTAAAGAAAAGAAAGCCCGTGTGGAAGATGCTCTTTCAGCAACCCGTTCTGCGGTTGAGGAAGGAATTGTTCCGGGCGGCGGACTTACTCTTCTCAGCACTTTCAAAGCAATTACAGACGCTTCGGCTAAACTTGAAGGCGACGAAAAAATCGGAGCTCTCATTATAGCAAAAGCTGTTGAAGCTCCTATGCGCAGAATTGCGACCAATGCAGGTCTCGAAGGTTCCGTGATTGTAGAAAAAGCTAAAACGGAAAAGCCAGGTGTAGGTTTCAATGCGGCAAGTCTTGTTTGGGAAAACATGATCGACGCGGGAATTATCGACCCTGCAAAAGTAGTTAGAACTGCGCTTCAGAATGCAGCTTCCGTAGCCGGAATGCTTTCAACAACTGAAGTTCTTATTACTGAAAAACCGGAAGAAAATAAAGCTCCTGCAATGCCAGCAGGCGGCGGAATGGGTGGCATGGGCGGAATGTACTAATACTCTGCTTTGCCGAAAAAAAGCCGGGGAAACCCGGCTTTTTTTATTTCTAAAATTTCAATATTATCAATACAGCAAAAGAACACTATTAATTGAGATCAATAAAATCACACAGCCGCTGAAAGATTCCACCATAATTTAAATTCTTTTACGGCATTTGCAGCTTCCTCATCAGGACATTTCAAAAGAACAATCCTATAAGCATCATCAAACTCAAATTCATTAAAATCAAAGGAATGAAGCTTAAGAACATACGATACGGCTTCCGCATCCTCTGCCTCATTGATCATGTCGCGTATTACCCTGTCCTTCATCGCACGCATTATAAATTTTTCAGCCGAATCAATACTCATCAGATGATCTCCTTTCTAAAAGCGGTATAATAATACTTTCTCCGGATATAACAATTTCCGAATCACTGCATTTATCCGAACATGAAGAACAAGATGATGAACAAACGGAACCGCCGATACGTACAAATCCCTCATCTTGAAGCCGCTTAACCAATTCAATTACAACAAGAATTGGCACTTCTGTTGCTTCAGCAATATTTAATACTGAAACAGTTCGTTTTGCACTCAGATATTCTTTAATCACTAAATAATTATTCTTCATAACTATAATTAAGAGATATTACTTCTAATTGTCAAGTTTGAGCTTTACAATTGTCCTTGAGAAAGAGATATTTTACATTTCCGTAATCACGATTGCCTTTTCCGAACATGCTGAAAACGATGTTTTATCGGCTAAAATAAGCTTGAAAAACTGATTTTTTTTATTATTTTGCTTATAGAAATTGAAAAAGTTCCGATAATCTGGTTAGAAGACATAATATGTCTAAAAAGGGGGACTGAGATGCCTGTAACAATGGGCGGTATAGCATCCGGAATTCAGACCGATGATATAATTGACAAATTACTCAACGTCGAATCGGCTCCTATAAAAAAGCTCCAGATCGAAAAACAGGAATATTTAGAAAAACAGGAAGCCCTTAAACAGATGGGCTCTATCCTGAAGGAACTTCATGCGTCCGCAAAGGATCTTTACGGGTTCAGGGCTTCATATGATGACAAGAAAGCAATTTCTTCTAATCCATCGATACTTGAAGCGATAGCATTAAAACAGGCAGATAAAGGGATTAAGCACGTTGTAGTTGAACGTCTTGCCGGATTTCATAAAATACTTTCAGACAATATCGAAAAAAATGAAAAACTCCCGGCTGCTGATTTCTCAATAGAAGTCAATGGAGTAAAAGAGAATATCCGTTTTAGAGGCGGAACAATCGAAAATCTCCGCGATAGAATTGATGAATCGATGAATAAATATATGTCTTCCATGATAATGAACACCATCGGTTCAAAATATGTACTCGCACTCGAATCAAAGACTTCAGGCGAAAAAGGTGAAATTCTAATTTCCGGAGCAAAAGATCTTTTCAAAAAGATTGGTCTAGTAACGGGTCAACGCGATGCGGACAGTGAAAAAACTATTATCGCGTTTGATAATAAGAATTTTTATCAATACGGCGGAAAACTCACAGAAAAAGAAGACGGAACATTAAATGTATCTCAGGATGGTAAATCTGCAGAAATGAAGGGATTACTATGGCGTGAGTTTGCCCTTCCGGTCGAAAAGGAACTTAAGAAAGACACAGCACTAAATTTCAATTTCGAATACAAGGCTCCGGATACTCCAGAAAAAGAAGAAGAAACCCTTCCTTACAAAATTGAATTCGGTCCTACTGAAAAAATAGTAATCAAAGGAATAGAACTCAACAGTTATAACATTTCGCGTGAACGCGAAATTGAAAGAAAACCCCAGAAAAAAGATTTCAAAGATGATGTTTCGGGAGTCGGTATCGTCTGGGATGAAAATGGTGAAAGAAAAGAAAAATTATTTACTGTCCAGAAAGATTCTAAAGGTATTCAGGAAATCCCGATTGGCAGCGAGCTTGAAGGCAAAAAAATAAATAAAATTATATTTTACTGCAATGATGGCTCCAGTATTTTTTCAAACACAGTTATAGTTACACCTTTGAAAGGCAAGGATTTACTTGAACCTAAAAATGTAATTTCAAAGGCCGAAAACTCAAAAATGAAAATTGACGGAGTCTCTGTTGAAAGAGATAGAAATGAAGGTATTGTCGATGTTATTAAAGGCATTACCCTTAGTTTAAAATCAGCACGACCTGAAGAAACAGTTATCTTAAATATTGATAATGATATCGACAAAAGCATTGAAAAAATAAAGAAGTTCGTTGATAACTACAACAGATACGTGGATATGAACAACGCTTTAACAAAAACTGCGACAATAACAAAAGCCGGCGAATATGATAAAATGAAAAGAGAAACCGGTATTTTCTCATCTGATATGACATTTGTTTCACTTATGAATCAGCTCAAAACCGCGCTGTCCAACGCATATCTTTCTAAGGTAGAAAAGCCGATTAGAGTTCTTCCTGAAACTGGTGTTCACTCAGGAGAAATAAAATCCTCATGGGAATCCATAAAGCATGGTAAGCTTCAAATAAATGAACCAAAACTCAGAGAAGTCATAGTGTCAAATCCGGAGGGTATACGCAACTTCTTCGGCACAGATAATGACGGAGATAACAGAACTGATGGTGGTCTCGCCTTCTCCATAGAAAGAGTGCTTGATCCATATGTTACTCCTGTAGAAAAACAAAATATCATTCAGACAAAAATAGCGTATGAAAAAGAATCAGCTAAAGGCGCCGATGATAGAATAGAAAGACTTCAGATGCATCTTAAAGCTTACGAAGAGAAACTCAGAAAGAAATTTGCCACAATGGAAAAATCAGTTTCCGGCGCTAAATCCCAGAGAGACTGGATGAATCAGCAGTCCGGCTCTTCGGACAAATAATATTTAATAGGCGCATGCCTGAAGATTGGAGTTTATGGAAATTTTAATTAATGGGAACAGTGTAGACTTTAAACTTGAAAATGAAAAGAAATTTTCGGAACTCTGTGATTCCATTGAAAAATGGGCTTCTTCAAGAGGTCTTATTTTATGTTCTGCTTCCGCAGATGGAAAAGCTCATGAAGTTAACAGCGATTTAGATCTTGAATCGATAAAAAAAGCTGATTTTACAATTCAGTCAAAATCTGATCTGATAGTTGACACTCTTAATGAAGCGTCTTTTTACTGCGATAAGATATTATCATCACTTAACACAAAAGAAAAACCTTCTGCCGAACAACTATCGAATATAGCAGACGGATCATTATGGCTGGCAGATATACTTAGCCGTATAATGAATCTTCTCGAAATGGATCCGGCAAGTGTTATTTATAATTCAAAATCGGCAGAAACTTATGTAGAAAAGCTTAAATTTCTATCTGTTTCACTTAAAGAAAGCAAGGCTGCCGAAACTATTAAAAATGAAATCACTGTTTTTACTGAAATTAAAAATCTTATGCGATATTTGATGTCAAGCGACAACATGCGGAAAGTAATCATCAAGAGCATCGATTCACCGGAAACAATTATCGGATTTTTAACAGAACTCCGCAAAGAGGCAAAATCCAAGATTGATTCTCTCGAAGAAATATCATCACAGTTTCAGTCCGGCAAAGATTCAACTGCATCTTTACTTCTTCAGGAATTTGTTGATTTTCTTTTCAGATTCTCCAGACTTTCATGCCAGATTCCTCCTGTGTTCGGAATAAAACCGGAAGAAATAGAACATAATGGAAAAAATCTCGCAGAGATTAATGAAGAATTAAATACTGTTCTTAACGAAATAATCAGCGTTATGGAAAATAATGATATAATTTCACTTTCCGACATTCTTGAATACGAACTCAAAGTTCAAATGGAATCAGTTCCGGCAATGCTGGAAATTCTGTCTGAAAAACTCAACTCAAAATAACGGGTAAGTTATGGCAATCAGCAAAGAAGACAAATCTAGATTCAATGAAGCTTCAAAAGATGATAAAGCGAATCTGATAAAATATGAAAAACTTATAAAAGAGATTTCTGATAAGAAAAAAAAGCATCCGTCAATTGCCGCGTACTATTCACTGGAACTTGCGGACACTTATCTGAAAATGATTCCGATTTATCTCCATATAAGTGATCTTTCAAATGATATTATGGGAATAAAAGATTCTGCGTCACAGGAAAAAGCCCGCAAAGCCTATTCTAATTTGCTAATTATGCTTGAAGAGGTTGTCGGCAGTGACTTCGACAGACCTCTATCTGAAAACAAAGATTATCTGATGAAAATTGAAAAATTTAATATCCGTCAGACTCTTGAACTAATGAAAAAGATGATATTCGTTTATGATACTCTCGTAGATAATTTCGGAAGTGACTCAAAACATAAATGGCATTTCGTCGATAATCATGCAAAAATAGCAAATCTTATCAAAAATTTTATTAATTTTGCTACCATTGAACAATTCAGAAATTTTCGTTCCGAATTTTACAGGGATAGAGAAGATCTTCTTAATCTGTGCAAGCGAACTCTTGAAGAAGCGGCAAAAAATGTAAGAAATAAATATGAACTTTCTACTCAGGCTCCTGAAGACATAAAAAAAGCAATCTGGCTTCTTTCTTCTTTGCGCCAGATTAATGTTATTTATGGTGAAAGTGAAGAAGCAGAAAAAAATAAAACTGTTATCGACGCTCTTCGTCAGCGTTTTGAACAGGAAGAAAAGAAAAAAGAAGAAGCTAAGAAAAAAAGATAACAATTAAAAGAGATCAATTTGTCAAAAATAATATTAAACAAAGGAAGAGAGAAATCCGTTCTTGCTGGCAATAAATGGATTTTCTCAGGTGCTATTAAAGACTCTGAAGCTTATGACGGTGAAATAGCTGACATTTTAACTTCAAACGGAGTTTTTCTGGGTTCGGCTTATTACAATTCTAAAACACAAATCGCAGCAAGGGTCATGTGTCTTGGCGAAAAATTTACGGATTCTGTGCTTTTAAAAAATATTCAGTCAGCAATATTGCGAAGAAAAATCGCGCGTATTCACGAAGATACAGATGCTTTTCGTCTGATATTTTCTGAAGCCGATAATATACCAGGTTTCATTGCTGATTCATTTGCGTCACATCTTTCAGTTCAATCAATGACTCTCGGAACCGATTTACTTAAAGATAAAATCATTTCAATTCTCATCAATGAATTAAAACCAAAGTCGGTATACGAAAAAAGCGATCATGCCGGGAGAAAACTCGAAGGAGTTAATTCACAGACGGGACAGCTTTATGGAGAAACTCCTGATGAAGTTATAATCACAGAACATGGAATAAAATATCCTATTGATATCAAGACAGGCCAGAAAACAGGTTTCTTTATTGACCAGAGGGAAAACAGAAAACTAATTAAGAATATATCTTCCGGAAGAACAGTTTTAAATCTTTTCAGCTATACAGGCGGATTTTCATTTGCGGCAATCGCGGGCGGAGCTGAAAAAGCTATATCAGTTGATATCTCTGCCGATGCACTTGAAATTGCAGATAAAACAGCCGCTTTAAACGGTTTCGAAGACAAACACGACACAATAAAAGCAGATATTTTTGATCTAATCAGATCGAGGGATTTCAACGAAGACATTATAGTAATTGATCCTCCGGCATTTGTAAAAAGCAAAGGTGCGATTGATAAAGGATGCCGGGGATATAAAGACGTCAACATGAATGTGTTTAAACGCTGTGCGGCAAACCGAATTATACTTACTTGTTCATGCTCACGTTTTATCGATATGGATCTTTTTCAGAAAATAATTTTCGGTGCTGCACTTGATGCGAAAAGAAACGCATACATTATCGGAAAATATTCCCATCCTGCAGATCATCCGGTTAATATTTACCATCCTGAAACCGAATATCTAAAAGCAATACTTCTTATAGTAGAATAACGGTTCAAAGAAGATCAACGGGATCAAGATCAATATCGATTTTGATTCCGCTTATAGTTTTTGCCAATTTTGAAACAGCAACAAGTTCTTTCCTTTGTTTTGATTTAAGAATAAAATGATATCTGAAATTTTTTCCAAGTTTTTCAATCGGTGCAGGGGCGGGACCAAGCATAGTTACCGAATCGGGAATATTCTGTTTTAAAAAGTTTTCAATTTCAATAGATTTTTCAATGACTTTATCTTCAACCTCGGCTTTTACAATCAATCTAAGCAGAAATGAATAAGGAGGATATGAAAGCGATTTTCTGATTGAAAGTTCACGTTCAATAAATGAAATGTAATCATGTGATTTAAGATATTTGAATAATGGATTTGAAACATCCTTGGTCTGAATAATAACCCTTCCCTGCTCTCCTCTTCTTCCGCATCTGCCGCCAAGCTGAGTTAAAAGAGAATATATTCTTTCGGAAGAACGAAAATCCGGAACTCCCAGACCTATGTCGGCATTAATGACAGCCGAAAGAGCAAGCTTGGGAAAATCAAAACCTTTTGAAATCATCTGTGTTCCGAGGAGAATATCAATTTCAGAAGCTTTCATTTTTTCAATCATTTCAGGCACTGTTTTCTTTTTTCGCGCGGAGTCCTGATCTAAACGGAATATACGCAAATCACGGAATTCATCGGATATAATATCCTCAGCCTTTTGTGTTCCGCTTCCCATATATTTTAATTCCCCTCCGCAGGCAGGGCATTTCTCTATTATTGAAATTTCCTTACCGCAATAATGACACACCAGTGATCCCTTTTTATGATATGTCATATTAACCGAACAATCATCACATTTAACCTGTTCACCGCAGGAGGAACACTGCACAGTCGGAGAATATCCCCTTCTATTAAGAAGAAGTACAGACTGCATTTTACGTTTTGATGTTTCATAAACTGCATTTTTAAGTGCATTGGACAGTATACCCTTTTCAGGATAATCAACTATATCGATCACAGGAAGTTCAACATTAGAATAACGTTCGGTAAGTACATGCATCTTCATAATTCCGCATTTCGCTGCATAATAACTTTCCGCAGAAGGAGTCGCACTGCCGAGAACTGTTTTACCATTTACTGAATTCATTCTATGAATAGCGACACGCTTGGCATTATATCTGGGGATTGAGTGTTCTTTATAAGATGCATCATGCTCTTCATCAACAATAATCATCGATAAATCAGGCGACTGCATGAAAACTGCGGATCTTGTACCTACCGCAATTTTTGTGTTTCCTTTATAAAAAGAAAGCCAGCTCTTCATCTTCTGTTTCGGAGTAAGTGCACTGTGATATAAAACGGCCTTATCGCCAAATACCGCTTTGATTCTTGAGAATATCTGCCATGATAGCGATATTTCAGGGAGTAATATTATAACACTTTTACCCTTCGATAATTCATTTTCGGCAAGCTTAAGATATAATTCGGTCTTTCCGCTTCCGGTAATTCCATGAAGAAGATGCGTTCCTGAATCATTCTTAATAGCTTCATAAACTTCATTCTGTGATTGCGAAAGGTCTATACTAAACTCATCAGTATCAGCATAATCAGCATCTTCGCCTGAAGATTTAGTCGAAGGAAGAATGACATCAAAAGCTTCGCCTATAGAACACGAATAATTTTCAGCAATAAATGATGCAAGAGACAAAACCGAATCGTCGAAAACAGCCTCAGAATCAAGAGAACTCTTTATATGCTTTATTTCGAAAGATGATTCCTGTACTTCATTTTTAACACATATCACAAAACCAGTAACAGTTCTGCCTGATGATCCCAGAGGAACAATTACCCGAAAACCCTTATCTATCTTCATATCTTCAGGGACTATATACGTAAAAATATTATCCGAAGGAATTGGAAGAATAACATCTGCATATTTCATTGGTTGGCTTCTTTCATCGTTTCAAGCATAGTCTTCAGCGTTATCCAGGCTTCCTTCTTCATTGATGGATTTTTTGCCATAATCAATGGATGCGCAATGCTGAACCAACTAATATCCCGATTTTCCATAGCAAGTTTTTTTATCGATAGAAAATCACCCATTACTAAAATTATATGCGGATTAACTGATGTGATTTCTTCTCTGAGATGATTTATGCAGTTTTGCATTATTCTGCTTCTTTGAAACTTCGAATCGATTTCTATGCATTTAACCAGATGAGTAATATATGTTTCTTCTTTAGAAATTGAAAGTGCCTTGGACAGAATATTCTCAAAAACTGAATCGGCATCATTTTTAAATGTTTGTTTCTCGATTTTTGAAAAAAGCTCAGGCTCATTCATAATTATCATTATTCCATTTTCGCCGGAACCGACGGCTTCACGTTTTTCGCTATTTGCAGGACATAACGAACAGAATCCTTTAGGTGCTGACTCTTTTACTTCAGATTTTTTTACTGATACAGTTTTTGATTTCAGCCAATTCGAAACAAAAAGATAATCATCAGTATTTTTCCCGATTAATATATCCGGATACCTGTGTTTAGAATAATGTTTCAGATGTTCGATGAGTTTATTCATCATCAGAATATCCTGAGTTTTCTATATTGTATTGCTTGATCTTTCTATGAAGATTTGTTCTCTCAATTCCAATATCTTTCGCGGTTAATGTAATGTTTCCTTTATTTTTTTCAAGAGCTGATTCAATGTATTTCTTTTCAAAATCTTCCTTAGCTAGTTTAAGCGAAGATTTATCTGTCATGTAAATTTCCTGATAAGACTCATTAGCCTCAACGTATTTCCTTAATTCATCAGCACCGATTTCATCTGAGGGAATCATAATGCTTGCACGTTCCATCAGATTTTTTAGTTCGCGTATATTTCCTGGCCATGTGTAATGAGAAAGAAAATCCATGCCGCTGGCACTTATCCGTTTTTCAACAATTCCATGCTCTTCCGAAAACTTTTTCATAAAATAACATACTAGGTCAGGTATATCATCTTTACGTTCCGATAATGACGGAATATGAATTGGAATAACATTGAGCCTGTAATATAAATCTTCTCTGAATTCATTTTTTTCTACGGCTTTTTTTACATCAATATTTGTTGCCGAGATGATACGCACATCAACTTTAATTGTTTCGGTTCCGCCTACTCGTTCAAGTTCCTGCTCCTGAAGCACTCGAAGCACTTTTGCCTGAGCTGAAGCACTCATATCACATATTTCATCCAGAAAAAGCGTACCTCCGTCTGCCTGTTCAAATTTTCCGATTCTTCGTGCGACGGCACCCGTAAATGCGCCCTTTTCGTGACCAAAAAGTTCACTTTCAATTAGTTCATCAGGAATAGCCGCACAATTTACTTTTATGAAAGGTTTATCGCTTCTTTTTGATTTTCTGTAAATTGCTTTTGCTATAAGCTCCTTTCCAGTTCCGTTTTTACCGGTTATAAAAACTCTTGCGTTAGTGGCAGAGGCTTTATCTATTATTTCACGAATTTCTTCCATCAAAGAAGATTTTCCTATCATTTCATCATCAAATCTTGATTCCTTTCTAAGCTTTAGATTTTCGCGCCTTAGTCTGACTGACTCAAGAGCATTATTGACAACTGTTACAACTCTCTCCAGTGAAGGGGGTTTTTCGAGAAAATCATATGCTCCAATTTTCGTTGATTTTACCGCAATATCTATCGAACCGTGACCGCTTATCATTATTACAGCAATATCAGGTTTTTCCTTTTTTATAGTTTCAAGAAGCTGAAGTCCATCCGCATCAGGAAGCCAAACATCAAGAAATATAAGATCTGGTTCATTTTTTTTCAAAAAATCAAGAGCTTCGGCACCGTTTGATGCAGAAAAAATAACATGTTCTTCATCCTGAAGAATCTGGGAAAGAACCTTAATAATATTAGGTTCATCATCGACCAAAAAAATCTTAGCCATTAATCACCTTCAAAGGCAGTGTGATTTCAAATTCGGCTCCCTCATTAAGAGGAGAGCGGCATTCGATTCCGCCATTATGCTCAAATATAATTTTTTTAACGATAGCAAGACCAAGCCCGCTTCCGCCTATTTTTCTTGTAAAAGTCGGTTCAAATATATTAGAAATCAGATTTTCGTCGATACCACATCCCGTATCTTTAAAATATATTTTAATATTTTCTAAATAAACACTTGTTGCGATTACAATAGTTCCTGAATAATCCATAGCTTCAATCGAATTTTTTATCAGATTTATCAAAGCCTGACGAAGCAGGTGTTTATCAAAAGCAAAGCACGGCAATTTTTCATCAAGCTCAAGAACGAATCTTATTTTTTCGTGACCCTCATAAAACTTAACGCACGAAATAATGAGTTCATTAAGATCATTCATTTTCGGATCAGCTTCCGGAAGACGGGCATAATCAGTAAACTCTCTCATAATATGCTGAAGAGAATCCACTTCCTCCATGATAGTCTCGGAAGCCGATGAAACAATTTTTTTAATGTCTGCATTTTCGTCATTAAGTTTACGTTTCATTCTTTCAGCGGAGAGCCTTATCGGAGTCAGAGGATTCTTTATCTCATGAATAAGTCTGCGGGAAACCTGATTCCATGCCTTGAGTCTTTCAATCTGAGCAGTCTTTTCGCGTGTTTCTTTCAATTCGGAAACCATCTGATTAAATGAATTAAAAAGATATCCTAATTCGTCAGTAGACTTTCGTTCCAAAACAAAATCAAAATCACCTTTCGCTACCTTTTCGGCGGATTTCGCAAGTTCAAAAACCGGACGGGTAATATTCTTCGCCAGAAAAACAGCTCCGATAGATGAAACTCCTACTATCGCCAGTGATATTATAAGAAGAAATATTCCTATCCCTGATTTAATTGCCGGAAGAAGAGCTTCTTTATCATTATGAAGCATGCGAGCTCTTCGGAGATAATTTATTTCATTTTTTACACTCTCGGGAATATGCCTATAATACACAAATAAATATGGATGCCTATAATAGCTCGAAACAATAAGTTCGTTGTTTTCCACAGATATTCTCGATAGTTCCATTCCATTCGAAAAATCATTTACCCTGAGAAATTTCCCTACCTCATCAGAATATTTCACATCACCGGAATCGTAAGTCATTCTTTCTATCAGATTTCCCCACTGCCCTTTGCGTTTTACATTATACATTAAAAAAACGAATCCATTTTTTGCGGCATCATTAGAAATAAAATTGATGCTGGCTGCAGATTCAGGAATTATCACACCGGCATCAATCATAAGTTTAAGACTTTGAGTCTTTGAAGAAACTTCTTCTGCTAATATAATTGTCTTTTCAGAGGCTAATTTTATTCCATGATCCAGTGCTTCACGGGTATTGCTCGAAATCAGGTTTCCGATTCCTCGATTCACAAGGGAATTAGTAGCTATAATTACAGGTAAAGACGGAAGAATGGCAATGGACATAAATACAAGTGCAATCTTTGTTCTTATGCTGGTATCTTTAGGAGCAAAGTCTTTTTGAGCACGGCGCTTGAATGATACAAATATTAGATAGAGAGCAATGATTATCGGAACTGCCATCAAAACATTTATAAAATAATAATCATCTCCGTCAGGAGATACGCGAGGAAAAAGACCAATGACAACTATCGAACAAAAGAAAAGCAGCCCGATAACTACAACATAGTCAATAGGTTTTGCTTTTTTTGAATACGAAATAAATATTGATTTTATTTTAGCCAGCGATAGCCAAATATCCGTCATAACTCTCATCAGAGAGCATTTTTGTCCTTGTCAAAATCTGTTTCAATGAGCCTGCAGATGCGTTCGACAACCTCGCTTTCATTTATTCCTTCGGCTCTTACAAGAAGCTTTGTTCCGTTAGAAATTCCAAGTCCAAGAACGCTCATTATTGATTTTGCATTCGCTTCATCCTTATCCTTGATTAGATAAACTTCGCATGAATCGTACTGCATCGCAATCTTAACTATCATAGTTGCCGGACGAGCATGAAGCCCCGCATCGTGAGTTATTACAATTTCCTTTTCAAACATTACTGCTTCTCCATTCTCATCCAGTTTTGAATTTTAGCGTCCAACTCCCGCGCTGAATGAACTCCCATTTTTTTAAGACGTTGATTCAATGCAGCCGTTTCTACTATGATCGGAATATTTCTGCCGGGTCTTACCGGAAGAAGTACATGAGGCACCTTTACTCCGATAATATCATAAAAATTCTCATCAATACCCGAACGGTCATAATCAGCCATATAATTCCATTCTTCAAGCGAAACAATCAACTCTATTTTTTTTCGGTTTCTTACTGATCTGATTCCGTAAATATCACGTATATTCAGAATCCCTAAACCCCTGATTTCAATATGATGCCGTATCAGATGAGATCCTGTACCGGCTATGGTATTTTCATCAAGCTTTTTTATTTCTACAATATCATCTGCAATAAGTCTGTGACCGCGCTCAATAAGTTCAAGTGCTGTTTCACTTTTCCCGATACCGCTTTTGCCGAGCAGAAGAACACCGAAACCGAAAACGTCAACAAGAGTTCCGTGAACATTAACAACAGGCAGAAGAGAATTTCTTATTTTTCTGGTCAAAATATCTATCAAATCCGCAGTTGAAAGTGGAGAAACCAAAACAGGTACATTCTTCTGTATAGCCGTCTCAATAAAATCTAAAGGAGGTCTCACCCCATGACTGAAAATACAGCAGAACACATCAAATGAAAAAAATTCCTTCATAACCTTTTTCCTCATTTCTGAAGAAAGATTATTGAAATAGGAACTCTCGCCTTTCCCGAATATCTGAATTCTGTCATGTGCAAAATGCTCGAAAGCTCCGGCAAGACACAGCCCTGGCCTATTTATATCGGCAAAGATTATCTCCTTGCCGAAACCGGTTTCCTCAGTAAGCGAAGTGAGCTCGAGATCAAACTCACTTCGCAAATAAATTAAATCTTTGACCGTAATCTTCACAATTATTTCTCAGTAACCATCATAAGTTCTACTCTTTTTCCTTTCTGATACACTACATTATGAGCTCCGCTTTCGGCATTCACAAAAGGAATAAACCATCTTTCAGAACTTACAAGCTCATTAAGAGCATCAGTCACATTCATCTTTTTTACACTGACAGAAGACTTATCAATTTTAATTTCAGGATTAGTCCACGAATCTTTTATAACATGAAAATCATATTCCGCAATATCAGAAGAAGCTACAGACAATTTATACTGACCATTCCCCCCGAAAATAACGGCACTTTCACCTTTTTCATTTTTATAAACCTTAAAATAATCCCCGTCTACTTTAAGCTGAAGATAAGCTTCCGCATCAGAAGAAGGCTTTGATGATACTTCATTGAAAATAATGTTCATTTTCTCTTCGTCATCAGAATGAACATCTACAATTGGAACTTCCCCTAGATGAGTTCCCTTGTGAAGCTGATGTTTTTCCTTAAACTTCTTAACCTGCTGTTCAAGTTTATCCATAAGAATATCAAGAGCCGAATAAAAATCGCCGGCTTTTTCAATTCCGTGAAAATGTACACCATCGGCATAAATCAGAACTTCACATGTTTTATCCATCTTTTCGGAATAATAAACAAGCTTAAACTCTATAACCTGATTGAAGTACTTTTCAAGCTTTACGATTTTCTTCTCAGAATATTCCTTGAGTCTTTCCGAAATGGAGATGTGCCTGCCTGTAACATTGACTTTCATAGAGCCTCCTATTATTTTATCAAATTAATCCTCTTCCGTTTAGAAGAAGATGGAATTCCCAAAATTGTTCTGTACTTTGCAACCGTACGTCTTGCCACATCATAACCGCTTTTTGATAAAATCCGCGAAATATCCTCATCCGAAAGCGGAGAATCCGGTTTTTCATTCGACACAAGATCGTTAATAATTTTCTTAATCTCATCTGACGAGCTGTTTTCTCCGCCGAAAATTCTGTTGGAAAAGAAATGTTTTAGCGGATAAATTCCCGACTCAGTCTCAATATATTTTCCTGAAACTGCACGGCTGACCGTAGACTCATGAAAATCAGTTTCAGATGCAATTACCTGATACGTTAAAGGATTTAGCACCGTTCCGCCGGAACGAAGAAATTCTTTTTGGTGGTTCATGACAGAACGCAGAACTTTCTCAAAAGTCACCCTTCTGTCATAAATATTCTTCAATAAACCTTTTGCCGAATCAAGACCGTCTTTAATATATTTTCTAATATCTTTATCAATATTCTTTTTACGCAACACATTTACATAATAACTATTGATTTTAATATCAGGAATATTCCCGTCATAATACTGTATTATTATTTCATCATCAACAAGGGCAACTTTTGCTTCAGGAAAAACTCTTTCTGCAAGTGCTGCAGAATATGATCTTCCCGGATAAGGTTCAAGTTTAGAAAGAAGACCGCTCAGTTGTTTTATTTCTGATATGGAAACACACAGCTCTTTTGATAGTTTTTCCCACGAAAGATTTTTCAAAAGTTCAAAATGTCTTTTTATCATCTCGTGAAGCTTGTGTTCATCCGGAAAATTTATTTTGCTTTGAATGAAAAGAGTCTCTTGTATCCCGGAACAACCGCATCCCAGAGGATCAAGCTGATAAAACATATTAAAAAGTTTCTGACAACGCTTCGAATCAATACCGGAATCTGATATAATACTTTCGTCAGAAACAGTCAGAAAACCATCAGAATCAGTAAAACCTGCAATTTTCTCGAGAAAATTAAGCTCTTTATTATCAAGATCAAGTTCGCGTATTTGTTCAACAAAATGCTCATAAAGAGAAATTTTATGCGAAGTTAGACTTTCAAGATATTGCTGTTTTCGATCCTCATCAGCCGAATAAACATCGTCCTCTCCCTGCATACCAGAGGCTGAATCAACACCCATCGACAGAGAGTAAATGAGCTCGTCATTCTTTTCGTTATTTACAGAATCAACTTCTTCCAGCACCGGATTGTTTTCGAGTTCATTCTGTATCAGCTGAGTAAGCTCGAGGTAATTCATCTGAAGCATCTCAAGCGATTGCTTGAGGTTTTGCGTCATGGCAAGCTTCTGAGTCTGCTTTAAAGATGTTTGTAATCCTACTGCCATATCCACCACTTAGGTCAATATAGCACGAAAGTACGACATTGTCAACAAACCTTTGAAATCAGTTTTTTCCTTTATTCCGTTCAAGCTTCTTTTTGTACTTTGCCAGGATCAGATAAGCTGCTATAACAGATAAAACAAATGCCGCGATATATGATGGAAGAATTTTGTCCTCAAAAGAAAGAACATCATAATATGCAAAAATTCCGGATATAAGCAAAGTAATCACACTTATAAAAAGCGATATAAGAAGATATATTTTACGGCCGAATTTAAACATAAAATTAATAGAAAAACCTGCAATTAAAGAAAGGGACAGGTGAAACGGTATCATGAAAATCAACAGACCAATCATCATGGCAAAATCGTCCGGTGAAGCAAAAAGAACACATGGGGAAAACACAGCTATCAGAATTAATCCTTTCATTTGCAACCTCAGAAACATACCAAATTATAATCGACTGTGCGCAAGTATTTTTTATTTGCGCAACATAAACTTATATGACGGGCATGAGAATATTCCAGGACCGATCTCGACAAGCGTCTCCGGATCATAACGCTTCCATTTTATTACAAGGTTTTTTCCGTCAAAGGACCATGTCCCGGTTTCACCCGTTTTAGCGAGTTTAACTGTTCCGTCGGCATATAGACCAACCTGACTTGTCCAATGTCGGTGCTCGCCATAATAAACTCCGGCTATCTTCTTCGCCGTAACAGCGTCTGGTTTAGGTAAAGGTTTCAATCTTTCTTCCGCAACCTTATCAACCGGCACTGCGTAATAATTGTCTGATAATACCGGATAACCGCTATTACTTCCGTCAATAATCCATTTACGGTAATGGCGCGCACTTTTTTCTTCTGCCATCATATTGAGATTATAAAGAAGCGTACCTTCTAAATCTTTGCGTTTTTTCGGATCATCATCGGTTCTTTTCATAACCGCCGCAGAAGAAGAATCGAAAGAATAAACTGTTCCATAAAAAGATTCTTCTTCCATCTCATTCGGATCGGTTTTTTTCTTGTCAAGCGCACTCATCAGATCAAGTGCAGTATCAAGAGTATTCTTTTTTTTATCACTCTTTCTTATATAATAATATGAACCTTTTGCGTGCTTAACCCCGCTATTGATACCATTAGGCTTAGTCTGTTTGAGCCAAAATCCGTTAAGTACTGCATATAATGTCTTATCAGTTTCACCCCAGCGGACACCTGCATTACCCATAAGACCGCCGGCTTGATTTATTCCCGTACCTTTAACAGTAACTGCTCCTATATTATAGCTGTTCTGAATATACACATCATTACCGCCGAGTCCTCCGGCATAAATAATTCCACCCTTCGAGGAATTTCCGCTGACACTTCCGGCATTATAACTATTTACTATCATAGCGTTATTTCCGGCAATGCCACCGGCATATATTTCTACTTTACCTGTTGCTGAAACTGAAATATTACCCGTATTATAAGTATTGATAAATCCGTACACACCTCCGAAAGCGAATGTGCTTGAAGCAAAACGGGCTCTTTCATAGCTTCCACCGAGACCGCCGACTATAATTTTTTCACCTGTTTTTGCATTTATACTTATATTACCGGAATTATATATTTTTCCGGTTTCAACCCACTTCTGATTAAATCCCGTAATAGGCGGAGAAGAATAACCAACTCCGAACAAACCTCCGACTTTAAGAAACCTGATATTTCCTGATGCAGAAATATTAATTGAACCGGTATTATAGACATTTGTGCATTCATTGTTCACGAGAACAGCTGAAATACCGCCGACAATTAAAGCATCACCTGATGCTTTAATTGTAATGGATCCGCTGTTATAACCTCCGGATATATTTTTTGCCGGCTGTGTGCATAATCCGGCAACTTGAAGTTCACCCGGAGCAATTTTCCCCCTCAAATTTTTCAAACGTGAATCGATAACATCTCCCTCAAATAAAACAGGACCACGGTTAGAAGAATTACTCAGAGCGAATCTGCATCTGACAACAAGACCCGCTATGAAAGAATCACCTTTCCCTTTTACCGTGACAACAGCTTCACTGTGACAGTTATCAATTTCATCTGCTTCAATTGCAAGAGCAGCTGCGTATACTTTTAATGTTAGTTTTTTTTCTACGCTGTAATAGGTTATTTTTGAACCCCTGCCGATGGTGAGATTTTTTATTGAACCTGCTGACTGAAAAAGTGCCAGCTCAATTTCAGCATCTCCTGTATCCGAACTGATATTAGGGGGTGTTGTTCTGTCACTGATATTCAAATTACTTATTACATGACCGCCACCGTCAAAAAAAGCTCCCTGATTTTTTATGGCAGGAAATTCAAACTGAGATCCGTTCATATCAAGATCGGCAGTCATTTTAACATAATTTTTTACAAAGGCGAAATTAAGACCTGTAAGTCCGTTTTTCTTGCCATATGCAACCATATCAAGATTTGCTTTTGCAAGCTCACCGAAATAAGCAAGTTTTCCTGCGGTATCAATAATAAAGGGATTAGTTTCACTGTTAGGTTTTGCCGGATTTAAAAGTTTAAATGGGTATTTCTTTCCATCCCACTTTCGCCCATCAGCAGCAAAAATATTAGTCTGCAAAAGAACAAACATCAAGGCAATAATCGCCGTAAAAAAGACTGAATGACGAGAAAGAAAAGAATTCATATTTTCTCCTGTATGTCTGAAATTAACAGACGAAGACAACTCAACAAAGTAAAACTATTATACTTAAAGAAAACATTTTTACGAAATAAAAGACGCGAAACGAAAATGATTTACAAATCTGATTCAAATCCTGCAAATTAAGGCTGATGCAGTAGCTGCAACACCCTCTCCTCTTCCGGTAAATCCGAGTTTTTCAGTGGTCTTGCCTTTTATAGATATGCGGTCTTCAGTAATCGAAAGATCATCGGCCATAGCCCTTTTCATGGCATCAACGTGCGGGGAAATTTTAGGTTTTTCGCAAATAACAACTGAATCAATATTTATAATCTGCCACTTCGCTTCAGTTAGTCTGGCTGAAACCTCTCTCAGTATTAAACGGCTGGAAATGTCTTTATTTTTAGAATCATTATCAGGATAAAGTCGACCGATATCACCGAGTGATGAAGCACCAAGAAGTGCATCAACAATTGCATGAATTAAAACATCCGCATCTGAATGACCGAAAAGACCTTTTTCAAACGGAATTTCGACTCCGCCAATTATGCAGGCACGGTTTTCGGCAAAACGATGAACATCGTATCCCGTACCGACTCTTATATCAGAGATTGAATACATCAGCAAGTGAACTCAACTTCAAAACGTCCAAAACTTTTTCACTAACATTGCTCATTTTCAAAACACGGCCCTTTTTCTTCTGAAGCTTCAGAAGACTGATTAAAACTCCAACACCGGATGAATCAATGTAGTCAACACCGGAAAGATCAATTTCGATATCTTTTTCCGAATTCTGCCCGAGATTTAAAAGTTTATCTTTAAAATCCTTGATCGTCATCATTTCTATGTCGCCTTTTACAACAACAATTGTGCTGTCAGCAGAATCAGTAATATTTATATCCATAAAAACCTTCCGAGCCTTCTCTTTAATTTCCGTATAGAATATTTATATATTAGCATAAAGTCAATATAAAAATCACAGTATCCTTTCTATTATTGCTCTTGCAGACATTCGGTTATTAAAAATATTTTTTTCTATTTTTACTATTAAATCTGCTTTTTGTTTTTCATGAAGCAGACGCAGAGGCTCTTTCATTTTCCATCCGATAAAATCGACATCGGTAGAACATCTTATCTTCGCATGATCACCGAATTCCTGATATGAATCCGGGATAAGCGACTGGCAGAGAAAAACAGGCTGTTCATTGTTCTTTCCATAAGGAGAGAGATTCTTCAACTCATCTGCAAAAGCAAGATTGATTTCTTCTTCTTTTATCTCACAATCATAGCGGAGAGGAATATCCGATGAATTAAATTCTACACTTTCATCAAATTTCTTTAAAAAATCCTTAAAAACAGACTCGCTTATTGAAAAGCCGAAAGCTGAAGGATGGCCTCCAAAACGCAAAAACATATCTGAATATTTTTCTGCATGATAAAGTATATCCGTATTAGAAAAAGATCTCGCTGAAGCTTTTATTATTCCGTCTTCGACTTTCACTGCTGCAACAGCGGGCTTTTTATACATTTCTGAAATTCTTGAAGCAATTATCCCCGTTATTCCTTCAGCAACGTCTTCCGAATAATATAGAACAATATTCTGATATGAATTATCAACACATTCTTCAGCAGATTCGATAGCTGTCTTAAAATGATTCTTGCGGATTTTATTTATATCACTTATTTTCTTGTATAATGCATCAGTGTCGATTCCATATAAATAATCCGCCGTCAAATCTGATTCTCCAAAACGCCCTGGAGAATTCAAAAGAGGAGCCACAACCCAACTGATATATGCAGAATCAGCAGTTTTAGTCTGGCTTCTAAGTCTTACAATTTGCGGGAGATCTGATTTTTCAAACAGAATAAGTCCGCTGAAAACGATTGATCTGTTAGCATCCAGAATAGGAACAACATCAGCAACTGTTCCTATTGCGGCAAACGGAAGATTATCGAACAGAAAGTTCATTATTTTCTTCGATGACATGAGAGAAGAAAAAATAAATCTGGTAGTCACATCCTGAATTTCAAGAAATTCGAGATAAAGTTCCGGCGAACGGTTTTTAATATTTATTAATGCCGAAGAAAATATCTTCGGAAGAAGAATGTAATCAGCACAGTCATAGTCGATTTTATCTTCAATTGAATCAGATACAATGATTGCTTTTGACAAGTCTGACGGCAGACTAATAATTTTTTCAAAAGAAAGATTAATTGAACGGTATATTTCTCCACTGCATATTAAAAAGACTTCCTTGTCGTAGGCAGGAAGAAAAGAATACAGAAAAGCCGCACATAGAAGAAGCGCAACTCCGCATCCTGCAAGTTCACGAAACGGGTATTTTGAATTCTTCATCTTGGGATTAACAATCAGAGCTTCAGGTAAATCTTCAGAAGGATCATGATGATCGCAGATAATGACCTGCATTCCAAGAGCATGCGCATACTCAATAATCTCATTATCGCGTATGCCGCAGTCGAGAGTTAGAATCAGCTCGCAGCCTTTCTGTGCGGCTTCTTCAACTGCTCTTTTATTCAGCCCGAATCTTTCATTTCCCTTAGGAAAATCATATGAATAATCAAAACCAATTTTATCAAAAAGATTTCTGACTATTGTCAGAGATGTCAGACCATCAATGTCTGAATCAGAAAATATAAAAATCTTTTTCTTTTCTTTGAGAGAAACCTTCAAAAGGTCAACAGCTTCCTTCATTTGCGAAATATCAAAAGGAGATTCAGAAAAAAGCCTGTCTCGTCTCAGATATTCACGAAGCACATCATCATCAGAACAACCGCGCGCTGCCATTAGTCGCCGAAACGGAACACTGTACTTTTCCGAAATACTGGAAATAGTTTCTGACTGTGTAATTTCGGCTGCAGACATTCTATGAATTCTTATCCTTTTTTATGCGTTTTTGAGAAAGGTATTTCGCTCCGTCATTCTGACTGGGAGAAAGAATTTCCACCCTTGCATCAGGAAAAGAGCTGTAAATTTCATTAAAGGAGGAAAGAAGTTCAGCTATTCTCTGATCTGCCGGTTCGTCTTTTCCCAGAACGAGACGCATAACAGGTGAATTGTCGATATAGAGGCGAAGTGATTTAGTCTTAAAGTATGAGGCAATACGCATGGATTTTATCATTGTTGAAAAAAGCGCTTCTTTTTCAGAATTATCGGTTAGTGAATAATGAACTTTGCCTAAAAGTGTATCAGAAAAATCTTTTATCAATATACCGGATGCATATTGATCGGTTTTTTTGAAAACTGCCGCAAAGATCTTAAGGGTACTTTCTACAGGAACAGCTGACAGATCAGCACCTGCGAAAAGCTCAATTTCATCCCCGCTCATTTCGGTTTTCTTTTTTATAACAATTTTTTTTCGCGATTTGTCCGGATCATATTTCATTAAAAGTGAACGGGCTTCTTCGATGAAGTCAACCACATCTTTTACATCTGTTCCGGCCGAAACCGCTATCTTTTCAATGTCCTTTCCCTCGGAAAGCATCGCTAATACTTTATCAATACTTAATAGCATCGTTCCCCCCGTCAGCATATTTTCAAAGGACTGCGCTCAACAGCACTTACTACCTTAACACCAGAAAGAGCATTATTTGTCAAGCAGTCGCGAATATCGCGTTTCATAAGGTCGGTAATCTTTTTCTCCGTTGCAAAGTGAGATGCGTCTATAATCGCAAATCCGTTCGCTTCAGCGTATTGAGCCTTATGAAAAGTGACATCACCAGTTATAACGCAATTTATTCCATTAATTTCGCTTTTTTTCAGAATTTTTTCAGCTTCCGAGCCTCCAGATCCGTTTAAAAAGGCGACTTTTCTTAATATCAAAGATTCATTACCGCAATATGACAACTTTTCAATCATCAGATTAATTTTAATATCTTTGATAAGATCAGCAAGAGTTATCCCGGAAAAATCAGTGAAAGCAAAAATATTATCATCTGAAATAATACAGTTTTTCCCTAATGCTGATTCCGCAAGATCCCTGAGGTATAATCTGTCTGCACAGGTATGAAATGACACAATCGAGATTCGCTCCGCAACCGATTTTAGAAATGCATCCTGCATTGATTCAGAAACATCAAGTGATTTCACCGTTTCAAAAAAAAACGGATGATGCGTAACTATTAAATTTGCAGAATTCGATATTGCCTGATCAAGTACCGAAGGTGAAAAATCAAGGGACGTAAGTATTCCGGTTAATTCATCATCGCCGAAAAAAAGCTGTTTACCTGAATTATCCCAGTCTTCCTGAGTCTCCGGATGAAATATTTCAACAAGCTCATTATAAAAAACAGATATTTTCATAAATCTCCGATAAACATCGAATCACCATAAGAAAAAAATCGGTAATTATTTTCCACAGCAATGCGGTAGGCATTCATGATATTTTCATATCCCGCAAACGCCGAAACCAGCATCAAAAGAGTAGATTTCGGTGTATGAAAATTCGTAATCAGACAATTTGCCGATCTGACTTCATATGGCGGGTGAATAAATATATCTGTTACACCCTCACCCGATATATTTTCGCCTTCGCTTAAAGTTGATTCAAGAACACGAAGCGAAGTGGTTCCGACTGCGATAATTCTTCTGCCTTCTTTCCGGGCAGAATTTATTTTCGAAGCAACAGGTTCGCTTAGAAAATATTTTTCAGAATGCATCTTATGCAATGACAGATCTTCATGTCTGACCGGAGAAAAAGTTCCCCAAGAAACGAAAAGAGTCAAATAGGCGCATTCCGCGCCTTTATCATTAATTTTTTGAATGAGTTCTTTTGTAAAATGAAGTCCAGCTGTAGGAGCCGCAACTGCTCCTGCTTCTCTTGCATAAACAGTCTGATATCTTTCCATATCGGAATTTTCTGCGTCACGGCGTATATACGGCGGAAGAGGAACTTCGCCTATTGAAATCAAAATATCCTCATCAAAAGAAACAGATGTTTCTATTTCAACATAATCTCCGCTGCGGCCGCGAATATTGATGGTAACAGATGAATCCTTTTCAGAAACAAGCACTTCTCCCTGATTAAGCTTTTTTGTCCGGTTTGATATTGCATACCATATTTTATCACTCAGCCTGAAAGAAAGAACAAACTCTACTCTGGCACCGCTTGTGCGGAGAAAATGAAGCCTTGCATTAATAACTTTGGCATCATTAAAAATCAGAAGATCTCCGCTTCTCAAATATGAATCAATATTGGAAAACGTATCATGCTTCAAGGTTCCGTTTTCCCTCCCCATCACAAGAAGCTTTGACGAAGAGCGGTCAGGAAGCGGCTTCTGGGCAATCAGCCTTTCGGGAAGATCGAAATCAAAATCATTAAGATTCATTCAAAACTCGCACATAAGCAATGTTATATCATCATCAATAGGCTTGTTGTCCGAATACTCGGACATCTCAGCAAAAAGATTTTCTAAAATATCATGGGATGTTTTATCCATATGCTTTATGAAAGACTCGGAAAGAAGATTCTCCCCATACATCTTGCGTTCGGCATTAGTCTGCTCAATAATACCGTCTGTAAAAAACAGCAGTTTATCTCCCGGGCTGTAATCAATTACAAATTCACCGTAATCTGCGTCATCAACTATACCAAGAGCTACACCTTTTACATCTATCTTTTCAAATGTTCCCTTGTTTTTGCGCCAGAAAAGCGGATACGGATGCCCTGCTTTTGCCATAGTTATAAGCCTGTTTTTAACGTCAACAACAGCATAAAAGCATGTCGCAAAATAGCTGTTCACCATCAAAGAAAGATGCCTGTTGAGAGTTTTTACCAGAAGTGCCGGCTTATCAGCAAAACTTTCGGAATAAATTGTAAACGCGCTTTTTAAAACTCCTGTAATCATTGCGGCACTGACACCATGACCGGAGACATCCGCAATTAGAAATGATACGAGAGAATCATTTATTTTTCTCACATTAATGAAATCTCCGCCGACTTCTATGCATGGCTTGTAGAGATAACTGCGTCTTATTCCTCCGGGAAGAGATTCGGAAGAATCCAGAAAATCAGTTCCGATAAAAAGACGCTGCATCCTTGCTGCATGCTGAAGATCCTTGGATATTTCATCCAGCGCTGCTGTTTTTTCCCGAAGGTTTGACTGCGAAAATGTAAAATTAGTAACAATATTCCTGAAACGTTTGAAAGTTTCGTGCAGACAATTAGAATAGAACTTATTCGATATACTTATATTTGCTGCAATCAGCGGATCAAATGCGTTTTTGGAAAGTTCATACACAACTGAATCTTCAACACATTCAACGGTAGCCGAACGCGGTAGTCTGTCAATCAGTGCGAGTTCTCCGAAAAAAGATCCTGCTGGAAGATTTCCAAGATTCGTATTATTATCCGACCAGATAGTGACTTCACCGTCTTTTATAACGAACATCGAATCACCGGTTTCTCCACGATTGATAATGCGGCTTCCTTTCGGAAATTTTCTTTCGATAAGAAGCGGTATCAGTTCGGCAATTTCATCCCTGCCGAAATTCGCAAACAAAGAAATCGATTCAAGTATTTCAAAAAGCGAAGTTTTTCTCATATTAGCTAAGATCAATACCCTCTGCCAGAATATCAACAGAAATTTTTACAATATCCTTATCATAAAATATACCTGATTTTTCATTCAACTCGCGTATAGCAACCCCGGTTCCGAGCGAAGGCCTGTATGGACGGTGAAACGAAATAGCCTCGATAACATCAGCTATTGATATAATTTTCGCCTCAATTATTATTTCATCACCTTTAAGACCTCTGGGATATCCCGAACCGTCGATACGTTCGTGATGCTGATATACCATCTCGGCAAGAGGCCATTCAAATTCAATATCTTTCAGAATATTATAACCCGCAACAGAATGTGTTTTTATCAATTCAAATTCCATAGGGGAAAGTTTTCCCGGTTTGGAAAGAATTTCAACCGGAATGGCGATTTTGCCTATATCATGGATTATTGAAGCTATTCTAATTCCTTCAATAACATTCTGCGGCAGTTTCATTTTTCTGGCAATGGCTTCAGCAAGAATCGCGACTCTTTTCTGATGTCCCGCAGTATAGGGATCCTTCAGCTCAACGGTATGAGCGATAACGCTTATCATTGATTCCATAGCGTCATTGAGTTTTAGAATAGTTGATTGAAGATTAGTGGCAATTTTTTCTTTTTCTGTATTATCTACTATTTCAGTAATTATAATATCAAGATCATCACTTTTTGAAAGAACAGAGTAAAGTAAAACACTTCTTATTTCACCGGAATAGTCATAAAGATATGCCGGGAATTCTGCAATAGATCCTTTAATCAATAGATCTTCAAGCCATTTAGTTTTGAACTTATTGCCTACCCAAAACTCAGCTTCATTAAGCTTCTTAAGCGATTTAGTATCATATCCGAAACTGCGAGAAAAGGACTCGTTGATATGAGTAATTTTCCCCGAATCCTTCTCTATTATGAATTTCGGATTTGATGATAAATTAAACAGACTTAAGAAAGCATCATCTTTTATTTTTTTCAACGAAACCACCGTAAATTCACTTTGCCGGTCTGATACAGCACCCGACAAAAGTCATTATAATCGAAAAAAATAATAATTCAATACAAAATACAACATAATGAACGAAAAAAATAATTAGTATTTCACAATATCTTCCGGTTTAATTATAATCGGCGAAAAATCGGCAAAAGAAAAATCGCGTTCCTTAATGTTCATTACCTTATCAGAATCTCCGACAATGACATAAATGAAATTTTCCGGTTTAATATATTTTTTTGCAGCAGCCATAACTTCATTTTTTGAAAGAGCTCTTATTTTATCAGGGTAAGAAGTATAATGATTATCAGGATTTCCGCTATATTCGCTTCTGGCATATGTACTTACAATATCACCGGGAGAACGGAAATACGAAGGAAGAGATTCAATAAGCATATTTTTAGCACTTTCGAGTTCTACATCGGTAATTCCGTCTTTAAGAAATTTGTTGATTTCATCAAGACATAACGAAACTGCTTTCGCAGATGTTTCATTCTTTGTAAAAAAATCGACATAAAATGTGCCCGGAAAGGTATAGTTGGATTCTGCATGGGAATAAATGCTGTAGGTAAGACCCGCGTCAGATCTGATTGCACTTCCAAGACGCGAAGTAAAGCCTCCTCCTCCCAAAATTATCCCGGCAATGCTCAGAGCGTAATAATCAGGATGAGGTCTTTTAACAAACGGAAGCCCCATGCGGATATACGACTGGGAAATTTTTCTGTCGACGATAAGGCACTTGTTAGGTGTATTAATGGTAACAGACGGAAAATCGCTACCGACCCGGGATTTATTTGTATTTGCTGAAAAGATTTTTTCGAGTCTATCAGTCATTTCCTTTTTATCAAAATTACCTGAAATATATACTATCATGTTTTCATTTTTCATAACAGCACTGTGATGATCCACCAAATCTTTTCTAGTAACGGCAGTGATGGATTTTTGATCAGCAAGACCGGCGATTATACTGCCGGAATACATCGCCTTTATATAAGCTGCCTCAAGAAGATTTTCAGGATTATCAAAACGGTATTTCACATATTCGGAAGCAATGGATTTTTCTTTCTCAAGAATTTTATTATCGAATGAAGGATTAAAAAGCATTTTTTCTATCAGGGAAAACGCCGTTTCTGAGTATTCGGATAGAAATTCCGCAGAAAATACAAGAGAATCATTATTTGAATTCATTCCGATATTTATAGAATAACGCGCCAGAAGATCATCAATCATTTCAGGCGAATATCCATTCACTCCGCCTCTTCGCATAAGAACAGCAAACAGAGAACTGAGCCCCTCCTTGCCTTTTGCATCAAGAAGCGAACCCGATTTTATAATTACCCCCATGCTTACCAATGGAAGAGTTTTATCTTCAGCGATATAAAGCCTAACGCCGTTTTTTAAAATGATTCTGGTGTCTTTTCCTTCAGGAATTTTCCAGTCCAGTTTTTCATATGATAAAAGTGATGGATGTGCGGCAGTTTTACTCTTTGCTCCGGCATGCTGGACACCGCAGAATAATACAATTGCTGCAGTTAAAATATATGCATAATATTTATTCATAAACTATTTCCCTTCCTGCTGAGCTTTCGCATTGATTAAAATTCCGATAGTCTGCCTCTCTCTGATCATATATTTTGCAGCCGCTGCAGGGAGATCCTCTTTTTTTACAGAAATTATTTTATCGGTATAATCGAACATTCCTTTCCATCCTCCCATTGCTTCGAATCTTGCAATCTGATCAGAAATCCTCTCGAGGGATCTTAACCCCGACAAATATGAAAATCTAATTGAATTCTTGACTCTTTCCATTTCTTCATCAGAAGGAGGAGTTGTTTTAATTTTATCAATTTCATCGTAAATTATTTTCTCTACGGTTAAAGGATCCGTACCGGCAATAAGCGATGCGGATATAATAAAATAACCTCCGTGAATTCTGAAAGAATTAGAAACATCAGCATCAGTGCAAAGTTTCTCTGAATCGACCAGACGTTTATAAAGACGACCAGTTCTTCCGCCGAGAACACCTTCAATAACATCAAGCGCAAAAACATCATTATGCGGATACGGCGGAATATGAAACATAATATCAATACGCGGTTCAGAATCCCCTCTCATTATATACCGGGTTTCTCCATCAGGTACCGGCTCCCGGGTTACAACAGTCTGCTTAGGTTTAACCGCACGCGGGATATTTCCGAAATATTTTTCAATATCTTTACGGGCTTTTTTTGAGTCAATATTTCCTGAAAGAACAATCATCGCATTATCAGGCGTATAATATCGTCTGACATGTTCTTCCATCTTCGGACGTGTATATGACTGAATATCGCTCATATAACCGATAGTCGGAATTCTAAACGGATGAACTGTATAAAAACGGGACAGGAGATTTTCATAATATGAATTTACCGGCTGATTTTCATACCGCATACGCCGTTCTTCAGCAACTACATCACGTTCGCTGTAAAACTCACGCAAAACAGGATTCTGCATACGATCGGATTCTATCCAGTAAAACAGTTCAACTTTATTCTTAGGTAAAGTAACTAGATATGCTGTAAGGTAATCGCTTGTCCAAGCATTAAGCTTAGATCCGCCGTTTTTCTGATAAGTTTCCCATATTTCATCTTTCTTTATATACTTTCTCTGTTCGGTGAGCAGAGAATAGATTTCTTTTTTCATTGCAACAATCCGCGCGTCATCATCAGCCGCACCCGAATCTTTTAGTTTTTGAATATTCTCAGCAATTATATCCATTTTGCGGATATACTGAAGTTCCTTATTATAGTCTTTCGTTCCCAATATTTTTGTGCCTTTGAACATCATATGTTCATACATATGAGAGAGACCGCTGGTTCCTGGACCCTCATACATGGATCCGACGAAATAATAAAGACGGCATGAAACAACCGCGACATCATTATTTTTTACAATAACAACCTTCAATCCGTTTGAAAGAGTAAAGGACTCAACAGGAAGACTTATCTTCTCTGCCTTTAAAACAGATAAAAAAGTTATGAACGCGATCATGATAATTTTGCGCATAGAACCTCCGCACACTTCATATTACTGCCGACAAAAATTGCGTCAATAAAAAACTTTAGCTTAATATTTCCGCATCATATTCGAAATGAGCTTTACAATTTAATAAGAAACATTTTCCTGTATCAAAATCATTAAACGGAACACATATGAATGATCATGCCGAAATAAACATAACATTTTCTGAATCAGATGAGCGCGATCCCATTTGCTCTATTCATGCCAAAATATGCTTCAACAGAAAAACACCGGCAAATACAGCCTTTTCTATAATATGCAGAAATCCAAATGAGGTTTCATTTTTCTGCAACGGAATTAGTATTTCTCCGTCAAATAGTCCGAATAATAATTCTGATTTCATTTCAGAAAGATTTTATGCTGAACTAAAACCCGGAGTAAATACTATAGAGTATTCCCATCCGCTCTTTGTTCAAAAAAGAACTGCAGGCAGTTTTATCTTCGGAAAATCCAAAAACATATTAACAGTTTTCGCCGAACTCAAACAGATAAAAACAGTTTTCGAAAATAGAAATTTTTCAATGAGAATTGAATCTTTTGCCTCTGCAAAAAGCTCTTTCATTAAAAACATCTTTCTTTCTCCGTTTATAATTTTTTACGGCGGAAAAAACATCGGTGAAGAACGAGGCGTAAATTATAAGTCGAAAACAAAAAGAAAAAAGGACAGTATTTCTTCTGATTTAAAATTCGGAATAGACTTCCCTGACAGAATTTCTGTCAGCATAGGCCGCAAAAAACTTTTCCGCTAATCTTTTAAAATGCTGAAATATAAGATTCCAAAGAAGGATTATACATTACGCTCATAAAATATAACCCATACGGCGGAGCAGTATCTCCTGATGCAAGACGTGTTTTTTTCAGCAGAATTTCTTTCATAATCACGGGATCGCTTTTACTTTTTTCAATGGATACAAGCGTACCGACAATTGTTCTTATCTGATTGTGAAGAAAAGCATTGCCTGCAATATCAATATAGATAAGATCATCATGCTTTTCAATATCAATCCGGCTGATTTCTCTTACAGTACCATCGGATGCCGAGCAGGTTTTACAAAATGAAGCAAAATCATGTTCTCCAATCAGATATGACGCAGACTCGCGCATTCTTTCAATACTTAGAGGAAGAGAAACCCACATCGCCCTGTAAAGACTGAAAGGACTCCTTAAATGATGATTGTGTATGATATAGCGGTATTTTCTTTCGCAGGCTGAATAGCGCGAATGAAAATCATCTGGAACAATAAAAAGATTTTTTATTGAGACGTCTTTTTCAAGAATGCCGTTTATAGAAATCGCAAGTTTTTGCAGATTAATCTCTCGCGGTATGTCGAAATGAATTACCTGACCCAAAGCATGAACACCTGAATCCGTTCTGCCGGCGGCAGTAATTTTGACTTCTTCAGAAAAAAATATTCCCAGAGCCCTTTCAACATCGCTTTGTACCGTTCGGACATCAAGCCCTTTCTGCAATTGGAATCCGCAGAACGCAGTTCCGTCGTATTGGAGAATAGCAGCTATTCTCACTGATTAGGCTCTGACTGACCTTTGATCTCTTCTATCATGGCATTCATTTTATCATACATTTCACGAGTCATATCAATCAATGGACCGGGTTTTTGTTTAGTAGATTTCCCTATTCCGAATATTCTGCTCAGATAACGTTTAGTGCGTTCAAGATTTTCAAGTCTCTTTTGAATATCGGATTCCTTTGCACCGATTTTGACGGTTAGAGACGAGTAAAGAAAAAGAACTCCTTCATAACCCCAGTTTTTATCCGTATCGGGACCAAGATTTCCGGCAGCTTCGACAGGCTCTCCGCCGTTTTGAAAAAGTTCGAGTACCGCACCGTAAAAAGAATAAGCTTTGTTATAAAAAAATTCCGAAATTTTACCATAAGGAATATCCGGCTTCTCTTTTGCAAGATCTGCAAAAAGCCAAGCCGCGCGAATGGAAGCAATTGCCCTCTTAAAAGTCGGAGCTATTTTTTTGTTGCGAAGTCCGTAAATATCCACAGCAAGAAGATATGAAGCAGCACCGTGAGAAAGAGTTCTATCTGAATTAAAATCAAGATTTCCGAAATATTTTTTTACTGTATCAATTCGAGCCTGAGACATATTTCTGATTTTATCAATCTCTTCCGGAAGCAGATTTTCAAAATCCTTTTGAAAAGAAACATAAAGACATCTCGGACAAACGTTAAGAATATAGGCCATGGGGTAAATTTTGCCGAATTTTGCATTATCTTCATAAGTGCGGCGTAATTCATTAGTCAGCTTTCCGGCGATAAGTCTTCCGCCGCCTGAAAACAGTTCTTCCCTGAAAAATTCATTTGAGCATATCGGACATCTTAAAGATGTTTTTGACCTGAAAGAAACTTTCTTAACATCATCACCCATCGTAACCTCTGTATTGACAAAAACAAACTAAAACAAAAAAATATTGAATTACATCTATTAATCGCCAAAAAGTGTTTTTTATGATCGCCGTCATCATGTTTATTAAATAAAATGAATAAAGAAGCGTCAAGAATTTTCCGATTATAAAAGAAAGAGCAATGTCGGCAGGTGAAAATGCGTACTTTAATAAAACTTTTCGCAATTATAACTTTAATATCGGCCTGGTCCGGCCTTTCAGCCGTTTCTCCGGCTATAGTATCACAGGAAGACTATGTTTACACACTCACCCTGATACGTGATTTGCGTATTATCGTCGACAATCTTGGAACCGAAGAACAAAAGAAAAAATATGAAGAACTTAAGGTTAAATTCCAAAAAGCAACTGAAGAACATTATGGTCAGAATTTTGCACGAGGAAGCTTTCTGGAAGATGAAACAATTAAACCAAACGAAGAAGCACCTCCGACATCGGTTGAACTTTATTATGATTTGAAACTGGAACTAATTATTTTCTCAAAAGAGATTTCAGACGGATACATAGTCAGAACAAAGGAAATGCTTGATACGGTATCAACACAAGCGATCACTGTAATAATGGAATATGGCAGAAACAGCGGTCTCTGGAAATATTTTTTCAGACCTATAGATCCATTAGTTGAAAAAAAACCTTATGACACAAAAACATATTATTACTTCTTCAGGCGTCAGAAAATCGAAGCAAATTTAAAAAGCGGATACAAGTGTCTCGGTGATGCAAAACGTCTTCTCGAAACACCGGATTATCTTTATATTTCTTCAAAACAAAAAAAGACCAAACGTGAAATCAATTTCATCATTGATACATATATGGGAGTAATAAAATACTGCCGTCAGGGGAAAAGGGACGCAATAGAGATATTCCATGTGTTGAATGAGAAAAATCTCAATGATATCCTGAACAAGTACAGTATCACAATGGGAATGATTACAAAATATCCGATCTATGATGACCGCGTACCTGAAAAATACAAACCTGATGCAGTTGATGTAGAAAAGATGCTTTTTAGAATTGAAAAAGCAAGAGTTCCTGATTATGATAGCAAAAATAAAAATGAAAGCGCTAAAGCAGAAGAAAAAAACAGCACGGTAAATCCATAGTTAAAAATGATTTGCCGGTATGGACAGTATGAAACATTACTGCCCATACTGAGGTTCGTTTGAATATAACCGCTGAAAAAATAACACGATTCGTAGAAGAAGAAACTCGCCGAATTAAGTTCGGCGACAAGTATTCATTGTATATCAAAGAAAAAACAAAAGATTTATTTTATAAATGCAGTCCTTATTTCACATATAAAATTCTTCCGCCGGAAAAATCCATTCATGGTGAAATAAAATATTCAAGTGCAATTTTTGCATTAACAACAGGGCTCAACGCCGAAGAAATATATGAAGATTATAACAAAGGTCTCATTGACGATATAATAGCGTCTACTCTGACCTATTATGTGCTTTACAAGCTTAAAGAAAAACTTTTTTCCGAAAACTTCATAACAGGAACACTTATTACCCCGGGGAACATTATACCTATCGAAAAAACAGCAGAAATATTCGAAATACTCAAACCTGATTCCGATAAAATAATCCTTAATTCCACCATGTTAATGAGTCCGAAGTATTCACTCAACGGGATTTATTTAAATGACGGTCAATCAAATTCAGAATGTACTCTTTGCAAATCATCAAAATGCCTTTACAAAAACATCACAGAGAGAATGGATTTATTTATGAAAAACGCGGGAGAGGTTCCCGCGTTATAAAAATTACTTCGAGGTTTTTGCTCTCTTTTCATTGAAAAAGAACAAAAGAGAGACTATTGAAAGAGCTGCGAAAAATATACCTGTATTTCTTCCAAGCATAGCACCCGAATGTCTTCTATCAAGAAGAGTGCCGAGGTAAACCGAAGTATCAGGCGGGAAATTCCCTTTTGTGTTAACAATATTTTCCATATATGCAAGAACCTTTTTGACAGCCATTGAGTTACTGTCAAAATTCTGATAAAGCGCGAACATTTGACCGCTTTTTAAAATATTATATGCTTCTGTATAATTCTGATTCATTTCATTCTGAGCAGAGGCATCAAGTGCATCAGTTTTGCCAGCAGATGCTTTTTCTGCTAATGCAATAAAATTCGCAGCTTTAGGCTCAATCTTTGTTACCGAATAAAATGAAACTGAAAATAAAAAGACTGAAACAGCAAGACAAACCATTGAAAAAAACAAATAGACCTTACCGTCATAGAAATTCTTCATAAATACATCCTGTAAATCTTATTTCAAATACGCTAAAACGCATCAGACTAACTAATACCAATCAGTACAGTAATTCGTCAAGAAAGATAATTCCAATGGGGTAAAACACAGCAAACCGGGAAGCAAAAAAAGCTTTCCCGGAATGTGTTATTTGATTAGACGCATAACAAGATCGGCATTAAGAACGGAAAGACGGTTGCTTGCAGAAACATGTCCGCCGGAAAGGAAAACAGTTTCTGTACTCTTTATCACCTTGTCAATCTGATCTCCGCCTGCCATATTAGAAGCGAAAATATTTTCTGTTTCTATCTGAAGCTTTGTAAGCTTGGCAACTTCAGAAGAAATATTCTGTTCAGTCATATTAATCATAGAACGTACATTTGATTCATTAACTTCTCTATCTTTGAAAAGATCAACAAGTACAGCCTCATCGGCGTATTTAGTATCTTTTACAATAGAATCTGATTTCGATCCACCCATAGAAAGTTCTTCCAAAAGCAGATTGAGACTTTCGCGAATAGTCTGATTTTTAGATAAAGAACTCTGAATATTTTTAAGATCCGAATCTATTGAGTCCAGACGTGTATTTACTTTCTTTCCGATTTCAACACTGTCAATTGATTTTGAATTTTCTTCTTTTGCAGCTGATTTTTCAGAATTCCGCTTATTATTTATCTTTGCTGCAGAACCAATGATGTTATCCACATTTATATTCATAACACCCTCCTTAGCGTCACGTTCATCCATGAGTGATTATGTCTTATTAGGACAAAATCCTTACTGTTATGAGATTATAATCGGTTTATTTTGTCAATTAATTAAGAAAATTTGTGCTTTAAAAATAAAAAAAGGCGGTATTTAACCGCCTTTTTTGCAAATAAGTATAATTATTCAGCAGATTCTGTAGTTTCCTGCCATCCCTCATCAGAACTGTCTGCGGCTTTTCCGGCTAAACCGAGTTTATCAGACGCGGCAGAAGAAAGGAAGCTTGCTTTTGAAGCAAGTTCTTTCAAAATATTTTCACCTTCTTCTTTTGCTTTCGCATCAGAAGAAGCATAAAGAGCAACACCTTTTTCAAAAGCTACGGCATCAGAAACATGATCTGTAGAATCAGAAAATCCGTCTTTCAACCAACCTTCACGCGTCTTTCCGTTTTCGAGAATAACATAGGCTTTAATCCATCCTGCTTTCTCTTCAGTCATAGCTGCGATGGAACCCATAGCCGCTTTCCCGATAATTCCGCTTCCCTCATTGTTTCTATTATAAACCTTAACATCATTCTGAAATACCGCATAAACTTTTTTTACAAGCCAGGTGCTTTTTGTATAACCGACGCTATCGTCCGAAAGTTTAATTTTAGCGATTTTTGCAGGTTTTCCATTATTGTCAATTCCGTCAAATTCTTCTAGAAGACCGACAGCCTCGCCTTTCTCAAGAGTCGCAAGCCAATTGTCTTTTTTATTTAGTTCTTTCTCTTTATATGCAATTGCTTTATACTGAAGATATCTTGTTTCAAGAACCTCATCGGCTACACCGTTCTTTTTGCACGCGGCAAATGATACCGCCAAAACAATTAAAGCCAATACAGAAATCTTTTTCACCTGTTCCTCCAAAATTTTTTCAATTATAAAATACGATATTTTTTTGGTGTCAATAGATTTTTAGTTTATCACTTATAACAGAACGAACTGAACTCATCAAAGTAAGATACATCTTCTGGTATTTTAGATAGTTTTTAACAGTATCATTTGACTCGAATTTTTTATTGAGCAGATCATACTCTGCTTTTTTTCTAAAAGCATCATCGCCTTTTTCAAGCGATTCTTCAATTACCTTGCCCATTTCAACAAGCTCCGCGAGGAGCCTCTGGGCATCCATATCATTTTTAACTTTCGCAGAATATTCGGCATATTGCCTGAAAACAGTGCTGTCTTCTATCATGCCAAATAACTCAACGGCACTATCAACAAGTTTTTGTTTTTCATTATCACTTGACATAAACACCGTCCGGGAATTAAGAATACTGCGTATTTTATTTATTCAATATACCGGGTCAACATAATATTAAAAATCTATGAATAAAATCGAAGCCGTTCTTTCATCTTTCATCAATAATGAACAAACCCAGAAATTTGAGTCATACGAACTTTCGTATATCAGGAAAATTTCATCACTCTTGAAAAATCCGGAAAATTCATTCAAATCATTTCATATCGCAGGAACAAACGGAAAAGGTTCAACCGCAGAACATATTCACTCTCTTTTAAATTCATCCGGATTAAATCCAGGGCTGTATACTTCTCCTCACTTGATTCGAATAAATGAAAGAATCCGAACCTCATCTGAGATTTCAGACGAAGATCTTCTTTCAGTTATTGAAGAAATAATAAAATATCCCGAATCCAAAAATGCTACATATTTTGACATTCTAACCCTTTCTGCTTTTCTATATTTTAAAAGAAAAAACATTTCTCACGCAGTAATTGAATGCGGTCTCGGCGGAAGACTCGATTCAACAAACATAATTATTCCTGAAGTTAGCATAATAACAACCATATCCAAAGACCACACTCATATACTAGGTAATACCATCGAAGAAATCGCCCGTGAAAAGAGCGGAATAATCAAAAATAATATTCCCGTTATAACAGGGATTTTATCAGATAAAACAGCCGAGATAATTAAACAAACCGCTTCTCGCAACGCTGCTCCGTTATACAGATACGGAGTTGAATTTACGGCTGAAGATATACGAGAAGGAGAAAATGTCACATTTGATTTCAAATCAGAAAGCGCAAATTTTAAAAACATCAGAATCAATAATCGAAATCCCGTTCAATGCATCAATATGTCAATCGCCATACAATCATGCATCTCAGCTGGAATCAGTCTGAATGAGGATGTAATAAAAAAAGCAGCGCTAAACTTCAATATCAGGGGAAGACTCGAAACTTTATGCAAAAGTCCTGAAATAATTTTTGATGCGGCTCATAACGAAGAATCCATTTATATTCTAAAAAAAGCGCTTCTTGCACAAAAGAAAAAAAGAATCAAAATATTTCTTTCAATTATGAAAGATAAGGATTACAATTCTGTTCTGGATATTCTAAAAAGTTTTGCGGATGAAACAGTACTGGTAAATCTTGATGATAAACGGGCACTGATGACAGCAGATGCAGTCTATTCAGGCGATACAGAAAAAATCTCATCGATGATTGATCCTGAAGCCGTAAATGTGTTCACCGGAACTTTCAGAATATATTCTCTTGCCTGCGAAATATCTTCTGCATTACGGAGGTAAGTATGTACATTAGAAAAGCCGAATTTGCCGGATCTTTTTATCCGGGCACGAAAGAAGACCTTTTGAAATCCATTGAAACTTCATTTTCCCGTGTTAAAAAAATTGAAATCGGTAAAAGAGTTATGGGAATAATTTCTCCTCATGCCGGATATGTATATTCCGGAATTACAGCTGCACACGGTTTTTCTGTTATTGATACCGAAACAGAAACAGCAATAATTCTCGCACCTTCGCATAAGGCAAATTTTAACTGCGGTAACTTTATTTCTCCGGCGGTTTACGAAACACCTCTCGGGAGTGTAAAAACCGAGGATTCTTTTTCTGAATATTTAAAAGGAAGTTCTTTTTTTTCGGAAATACAACGGATCGACGAACTCGAACATTCACATGAAGTCCAGATTCCTTTTCTTCAATACGTTCTAAAAGATTTTACGGTCTTTCCCGTAATATTAGGAACTAATAACATTAAAACACTAAGTGAAATCGCGGAAAAACTTTACAAAGCCGTTTCCAAATCCAACAAAAAAATATCGGTTATAATGTCTGCGGATCTTTCACATTTTCATTCATATGACAAAGCTGAAAAGATTGATTCTATATTCATAAAATGCGCCGAGAACTTTGATGAAAACGAACTTGATAAAATGCTTTCATCAGAAAAAATCGAATCCTGCGGTCACGCATCTATTGTATGCGGGTTTATTCTTTTAAAACTCATGGGTGCGGAAAAACTTATATCGCTGAATTACATGAATTCAGGCGACCGCACGGGAGACAAGTCCCGCGTGGTCGGCTACTATTCTGCAGCAATAGTATAGCAGTTTGCCGTAAAACAAACTGCTAATACTTCTTATTATCTGAGATTCATAAGTTCACGGTATGCCTTGATAGCTTCATCGCGAATTGACTTGGCAAACGTAAGTGCGACTTCAGCCTTCTGCGCCGCAATCATAACAGTATGAACATCAACCGATTCCGGCTCATATATCATCTTGCGGGTTAGCTCTTCCGAGTCAACCTGAAGATCATTAACCTTTTTAATCGAACCGTTAAACATATCCTTGAACGATTCTGCAACTTCTTCTCCCTCGTTCGGAGAAATTTTTTCTGAATAATGATTTGCATCGGTTGTTTTGAGGGATACGTTATGTCCCTTAGCTATATCAAAAAAAAGCGCATCACGTGTAATCATATCAAACTCCTTTAATCATGTGTTTTTCAGAATATAATGCGGCTACACTGTTCATTTTGTCAATCTTTGACATAGAAAAAACCTTAGCAAGCTCTCTTCTGCCCGAGCAGTCATGAGAAATATTAACGTCCGAAATTATTCTTTTTTCGTTCATTCAGTTCACACTCTTCCTATTTCAAGTGCTTTATTGAACATCGCCTTTGCGTTGTTCACCATATTAACATTGGCTTCATAGGCTCTTGTTGCTTCGATCATATCAGTCATTTCTGTAACGATCTGTACATTAGGCATTTCAACATACCCCTTCTTCGGTCCTATCTGAATCGCATCGGGATGATTAGGATCATAAACAAGACGAAAAGGAGCCTTATCTTCTTCAATTTTCAGAACACGAACGCCTTCGCCCGGACCCGATTCTATTCTTCCCGGAACAAGAGGAGATTTATAATTCGGTCTGATATTCACAGGTTCAAATATAATTCTTTTTCTCTGATACGGTCCGCCCTCGGGAGTACGTGTTGTAGTCGCGTTCGCGATATTCGAAGCTATTACGCTTCTTCTCAAAGTCTGAGCGGATAATCCTGTCGCTGATATGTTAAAACTGTCAAACATTCCCATAAATTACACCTTATCCGTTAGTACGCATAGCCATCTTCAGAACTTTAAAATTCTGATTGAGGCTTGTTATAAACGCGTTATAGCGCATGAGATTCTTTGCCGCATCTACCATTTCTTTTTCAATATCAACATTGTTTCCGTCATTTCTAAGACTTGTGCTGTAATCAAGATTTATGCGGGAGCCAACTCCCTTAACCTCTCTCATCTGAATGAAAGGAATATGCCTTTCTTCCGTTACGGCGCCGGGATAGTCATTTTCTGCAAGCTCACGGTTCTGCTCAATAGCACGTTTGAGCTCAGACTCAAAATTCACTTCGCTTCTTTTGAAATGCGGGGTATCCACATTGGCGACATTGTTTGAAATCACTTTTCTGCGCACGCTTTCGGCGTCAAGAGCTCGCTCAAGGAGAAAATTTGTAGTATTTGTTCCGCCTGATTCAAACATAAACCACCTCTACTGTCTATTTTATCGGCTAAACACAAATTAGCATTAGTTTTTTTTGAGACATAATCGCATTTTTTTACAATGAAATTCAAGTTTAGCCCTTTTTTTCCGATAATTAGTAAGCATATACTTTTCGCGCAAAACGGGGGATTTCTCATGGCGGCAGTCAATAATCCGTACAATCAGTACAAACAGACTCAAATTTCAACAGCAAGTCAGGGTCATCTGATTGTTATGCTTTATGACGGAATGATTAAATTTTTAAACATCGCCATTGAAAACATGAATCCAAAATCTTATGATGTGGTTAACACAAACATTCTAAAGACTCAGGATATAATTTCTGAACTAATGGTTTCTCTCAATACCGAAGAAGGCGGCCAGGTCGCACAAAATCTTTTGAGCCTGTATGTTTATTTCAAAAAACGTCTGCTCGAAGCCAATATTCAGAAAAAAGCAGAAATTCTTCAGGAAATCTTGAAAATGATTACTGAATTAAGATCAGCCTGGGCGGAAATTGCGTCAAAGGAAACAAAAAACGACTCTTATTCTCACCAGAAGAGTTCATTTACAGTTGAGGGCTGATTTAAAATACAGAGTCAGTCTTTATATTTCACGTTTAAGGCTGAAACTTTCCCTTACTAATAAGATCGAGTCCAATGCGAGACAGATACTTCTTTATATCAAAAGCGGAGATTACAATAAAGCAGATGATCTCCTCGAAGAAAACAGTCACCTGATATCAGAATCATGCACAGAAGATTACGAAAGCAGAGTCATCATTGATAAGATTTGTTCCATACTTTGTGTAAAGGATCATTATTTTCTAAAAAATCTTTCTTTAGTCGGACCATCTGGTTTAGAGATTGAAAAATTAAACCGCGAAATACTGATAAAAAGCGAATCAAGCCGCAAAATCATGAATGAAATAATAGAATTTTACGAAAAAGAACAAAATAACATCAAAAAAAATTATGAAGAAATCGCATCGCTTGTCAAAATGAATTCTCTGCTTAAATTTCCGCCGGAGTAAGTTTTTTCATCATTTCACTTTTTATCTTATTCATAAGTACATAATCAATAATAATCCGCTTTTTTGAGAAATCTTTAAGTGAACGCTGATAAGTTTCAGATGCAAAATATTTTTTTATTTTTTTTGACACAGGATAAATCTGGGCAGAAGGATTATAAACTATTTGATCGCCTGTTTCTGCATCTTTAATAGCTCCGCACGAATAAGCCCATGCTGTATTAAATAATCCGTCTCTTTTCAGATCGCGCCTGACAGAACGAATCAAACCTTCGTTTTCCGGATTTATAAATTTGAACCGTGACGAATACATCAGAGCAAGATGCAGATGATCAGGAACATTCATATATCCGTCTTCACGTATATAAGAGGCTGAAATCCGCATAAGACGTATGAGGGGATGGAGGATTCCAAGTCCGGAATTGCTCTGTCCCGGAAGGAGCTTTCTTGAAACGCCATGAGATCTCGGATTGGATGCCGAAAGCCACTCTATATTCAGAAAATCACATCTTTCGGAAAACGGATCAGGTAAAGCAATCCCGGATGATGAAATCCTTAAATCAATTAGAATATCAGATCCGCTGTAAAATTCAAGATGATCGGTCAGATTTTCATCCCGGTATATTCTGAAACTAAAATCAGAAAACCCTGACTGAGCAAGAGTCTGAATAACACCGCTTTTCTCAAAAAGTCTTTCGACATCACTGCGTGAAAAATTTGACGTAAAATAATCGGAATTTTTAGAATCCGAAAACAGATCCGCATCAATTGAAATTTTCGCGGCAATATCACCGAAAATCTTTCTGAGTAACCCCAATTTACCTCACTTTTTGCTGACGGCCTTCAGGTACGCATAGATGAAACGCGAAATATCTCCGTCCATAACATGATCCACGCTTCCGGTTTCTTCACCGGTACGGTGATCCTTAACCATCGTATACGGCTGAAAAACATATGAACGGATCTGACTTCCCCAGCTTATATCTTTTTTTTCGCCTGAAATAGCTTCGAGCTCTTTCTCTTTTAGTTTGCGCTCTCTCTCGTAGAGTTTAGCCTGAAGCATCTTCATTGCTGTTGCTTTATTTTTATGCTGACTTCTTTCGTTCTGGCACGCTGCGACAGTATTTGTCGGAATGTGCGTTATTCTTACAGCCGAATCTGTGGTATTGACGTGCTGACCGCCCGCCCCCGATGAACGGTATGTGTCAATCCTGAGATCGCTTTCATTTATTTCTATTTCTGTATTATCATCTATTTCAGGAACAACTTCAACGGAAGCAAAAGAAGTATGCCTACGCTTATTTGCATCAAACGGTGAAATTCTAACAAGACGGTGAACTCCCATCTCTGACTTTAAAAAACCGTATGCATATTCACCTTTGATTAAAACAGTTGCTCCTTTTATTCCGGCTTCTTCACCCGCCATATATTCCATCACATCTGAAGAAAAGCCCTGCTTTTCTGCCCATCTCAAATACATACGTAAAAGCATATTCGCCCAGTCCTGAGATTCCGTTCCGCCTGCTCCGGCATGAACGCTTATGAATGCATTTTTAGTATCATCCTTATCAGAAAGAAGCTCACGCGTTTCAAGCTCTTCATAAGTTTTGAGAGAAAGCGGATAATTTGAACTTATATCCGAGAGAAGATTCTCGTCACCTTCTTCGGCGGCCATATCGATCAGATCCTGCACATCATTGAGCTCGTTAAGAAGTTTTTCCCAAGGCTCAATTTTCTTTTTCAGCTGGCTGATTACCTGATTTGATTCAGCTGCCTTTTCCTGATCATTCCAGAATTCAGGCTGAAAAGTAGCGGCTTCAAGCTCTGCAAGACGCTTCTTGTCATCTTCGACTTTAAGTGAGCGAAAGAGCTCAAGAGCATTTTTTCTTAGAGACTCATAACTGCGTTTGAGTTCTTTTATATCAATATCCAAGGCACACCTCATTGGTTTTCTTTAACATTGTCCGTATTGCGGACTTAATGCTCAAAAAAGCGCTGCCTCATGGCAAGCGAAAAATCCTTTTCAAGATCTTCCGAAACCGAATAATCCTTATCATAAACATCACGCCACATGTCATCGGATTCCATGCACATGTAGGTATAAACATCACCTATTATATCTTTTATCATATTATTGAACTCAATATAAACTTCCCTGCGCAGCTGATGCGGATACCTGAACTTACCGTCGCGGGAAGAAACGAGTTCGCCGAGAGTTATCATTTCGTTCGGATGATTTTTTCTTATAATGTCCTTAAATGAAGGCGAATATCTGAAACAGCCCATTGATATCCACGCAATCTTCGAAGAATCTATTTCTTTTGAAATCATCGCAAGAACTTCCGCATATTTACCCGACCAATCAGTCGAATATATTATAGGATCAAAATGAAACGCAGCAAGAAAACCCGAATCAACAGCGCGTTTTGCTGCATGTATCCGCTCATTTACACTGACTGCACCGAGTTCGTATTTTTCTGCATTTTCAATGCTGTTCAGAGAAAAACCCACAACTGACTTTCCTTTGTTTTTAATGCCCAAAAGATGATCTATATTATCTGTCTTCGTCTTCAGTTCAATCATGACACCATCGCATTCTGCCGCTCTTTCAACAAGTAGCCTTCCTATCATAGAAACATCATCTAACATCAACGAGTCGGTATACTCACCCGTTCCTATTCTATAGACAGTATTTTTGTCGCGTTGGTTGAGAAAATTTTCAAATTCAACAAGGATATCTTCGATATTACTGAAAACCAAAATGCCGAATGAATTCAGATATGACTGCAGATAGCAATAAGCACAGTTATAAAAACAACCAAAACCGGTATTCACCAGACGGTAATTACAACAGACCATTCTTGGAGTTTTCGGACAAACCTGAAAGAAACGCCCCTTAAACTCCTTCAGTACTACAACTTCCTTTGAGTCATAATGTTTTTTTAGAGAGTTTACAATCGAAGAAAGTTCTTCCTCGGTTGAATAGGGAATCTTTTCACATGAATTTAAGGCAAGAAAGCGTTTTACCACCGGACGGTCGGAATCTTTTCTATCGTAAACAATGCACAAAACTCTATGTTTACGAAGCATGTATTCAAATAAAATATCCATTAACTAAATATAAAAAAAGGTGCTATAGTGGCAACAAATAAAACCAAGTGAATAGAATCAAAAGTATTCTTTAAATCAAATTGAAGAATCGAATAAAACAAAAAAAGATGCTGTTGGCATCTTTTTTTGTTTTCAAAGTATTTATTAAACTTTAAGCAAGAGCCGCGGATTTATTCTCACCGAAAGAATTGTACCATTGTATTTCTTCCGGAGTGAAATTATCCATTATTCCCATATTCAGATAATAATCCTTCAAAATTTTGAGGTGAAGGATTTCGCTTTCTTCCTCGGTATATTTCTCAGCTCCTGAAGTAATGATGTCAGAGCCATATGACTCAACCCATTCAAAAAATTCTGCTTTCTGATCAGAAAAAATGCGGTATGACGACATAATATCGAATTTTACAGTATCACATACACTGACAAACTCATCATCCGAATATTTAACGGCATCAGCTCCAAGTTCCGTCTGAAAAAAGTCACCCCACGTAACGACATCCGGGTATACTCCGTATTTTTCAAACAAAGCTTCAGATGTTCCTTCTGTCAGATATTTTCTTGAAACATTTCTGTCAATAAATGCCTTTAGATCTATAAGCTCATTGACCTTTCTCATTGACAGTTTACCCTGATTCACGAAAGGCAGTATCGCACTGTTCAAGATTCTTTCCATTTCAGTCTCCATGCGGATAAATTACGCCGCTTAAGGCTTATAACCGCTCTTTTATTAAAAATCGGTATAATCGGCGATTTTGATTAATTTTTTTCACATTATTTACTCCTCAAATATTAAATTGCTTGAAAAATCTTTTGAATGAGTCCGATAATCAATCGTACATATTTCGGCGTTTTGCCTATATTGGTGACAGATGAGTGCTGGTCAGTTTAAAGTTGAAAATTACATGGCGAATTCCTTCGTAACAGTCGAAGGAAAGAAAAATTCTGAAAATTTCTTCATCATTTTAAAGGGTCAGGTTAAAATTAGTACCGACAACCCTTCTCTAACAGATGAAGCATCATCTTTTCTCGGGCCCGGAGATTTTTTCGGGGTAATTTCATGCATGAGCGGACATGCAAGAACAGAAACTGCAATAGCTGTATCACCGCTTTCAGCGATTTCCGTAAGACGGGAACAGTTCGGAGAACTGATTCAGAAAAATCCTGCTGTAGCGATGAAAATTATCCGTTTTTTCAGTAGAAAACTCAGAGAATACGATCTTTCTATCACACAATTGACCCTGAAAAACTCGGCCGATGAAACACCTGAACATCTTTATAAAATCGGCGAATATTATTTAAGTAAAAGAATTTTTAATCATGCTGTTTATGCTTTTCAGCGCTATCTTGTTTATTGCCCGGGCGGAACTAATTCCGAAAATGCAATAAACCGTTTAAAACAGCTTAAGTCACCGCTAAAAGCACTCAATCAGGACGAAAACAACAGACTTACACGCACATACAAAGACAATCAGATGATTTTCTGCGAAAATGAATACGGTCACGAATTATATATTATCCAGGCCGGACAGGTGAAAATTACAAAGATAGTTCATGAAGAAATTCTTCTGGCAGTTTTAAAACCGGGAGACATTTTCGGTGAAATGGCAATACTTGAAAATAGACCGCGAAGCGCCTCAGCAATTAGTTTCGGGGAAGTCACTCTAATGGCTGTAAATAAATCAAATTTTGAAACCATGGTTCAGGCTCAGCCTCAGCTTGCTACAAAACTGATTACTCTTCTTTCAGAAAGAATTTGGACGGCATACCGTCAGCTTGAAAATCTCACAATAAACGATGTGATTGGCCGTGCTTACGACACACTTCTCCTTCAAATTGAAAAACAGAAAATTCTTATAAGACCCAAACAAACTCACAATTTCCAATTCGGTGTTGATGAACTGATGAAAATGATAGGTATCCCGAAAGAAAAATCAAACGCGATGCTCGCACAGCTTTTTGACGGAAAACTAATCACCATTGACGAAGGGAAAATAATATGCACGGATATTTCCGAGCTTGAAAAGGTTTCCCAATTCTACAGAAAAAAATCCCTCATGGAAAAGAAACGTGAAGCATCGAAAAATAATTAAATTCGCTCTAATTCTATCAGCTGCTGCAATTCTATCTTTCGGAATTCTGACACTCCTGTTTTTACTTTTTTTTCCAAAAGACAAAATCAGTTCAATTATCGTATCAAAAGCGCGAAATACACTCAACCGCCACATTGAAGCCGGAAAAATTGATTACTCGGCAGGCGGTATTAAAATTCATTCAGTTAAAGTCCACGAAACAGATTCGTCAGATTCTGAAGTAATGATTTCTATAAAATCAGTTTCAATACGTTTTTCACTCATTTCTCTTCTTAAAGACGATTTCAAACTCAAAAAAATATATTTTGATGAAGCTGAAATTAACATCAGGTACGAAAACGGAAAATACAATATAAAAACCCTAATCGACGATATGGGAAAAAACGAGTCCGTCGAAAGTTCGTCAAGACCTGATATAAAATTCAAAAACTGCAGGGTTAATCTGATAAGCACTGAAAAAGAGTATCTTCCGGCATGCGGAATTTATTCGTTCGGCGGAGACATATCTTTCGACGGTGAAATAATTGAAGCAGACAACTTTTCAGTTCTGCTTCCAGATTCACGAGGCAGTATAGAAACCGAATTTGTTGTAACGAAAGAAAATACAAAACCGGTATTCTCCGGAAATTTAAACATTTCACAGCTTCGTCTTGACTGGCTTTATAAGATCAAAGATATAACAGGTCTTCCTTTCGTCAAAGCCGACGGTAAGCTCTCCGCGTTCGTTCTAAAAGACGGAATAATCGAAGGAAAAGCGGAGGCCAAATCTCAGATGTCAAAAGGCGGATTCATTGAAGCAGAAGCAAGGCTCAAAATAAATTTTTCTGAGAAAAATATTACAATCGAAAACGGAGAAGCCGCTTTAAACAGGTCGAAGGCAAAAGTTTCATACTTAAATATAATAACCAACGGACCTCAAATTAATTTTACGGCACCATCATCTGATTTGATACTTACAGATATATTCCCGTATCTTGACTTCATCCCTTCCGGAATCGACGGACATTACACAGGATCTGCATCATATCGCGCCAACAAACTGAACCTTGAAGGTGATCTGTCAAATGGGTCATTTCTCAAAGCAAAAAATCTAATAAGCGGAGTTAACGCAAAAATTTCTGTAAGAAATAATATATTTTCACACGAAAATATTCCTTTTACTTTCAGAAACAAAGCGGCTGTTATTTCAATAGCTTCTTTGGATGAATCACTTGATAATATCGCGGCGAACATAAGCATTCCGGAGGCAGAAACCGAAGATTTCGCCCTTCTTGGTGAAGCATTTGGTCAAACCAGTTCTTCCCCGTCAAAAACGTCTGTAAAAGGAACTCTGACACTCGGACAGATGAAATTTAAAAAAGGTATTGCCGAAAAAGTAACATTAAAATTTGCCAAATCAGGAAACACTCTTTCAGTTCCGTCTGTTTCATTCACCCTTTTTGACGCTCTTTTTGCCGGAGAATTCAATGTTTCTGATTTATCTGGAAAAGGAAACGGGAATTTCCAAATGAGATTCAGCAATCTCAAAATTCAAAAACTTTCAGAGCTTGACGAAAACTTCTCCGACCGCGCTTTCGGAATTGCCGAAGGTAAAGCCGAAGGTCATTTTTCATTATCTGCAAAAAATATTTCGGATGAGCTTAATTATCATTCCGAATTCAGCATAACAAATGGGAAAATTATCAATACCGGACTTCAGAACAATTTGGGTTTTCTTCTTGATCCGCTGAAGCACAAGCTCAGGGATATAGAATTCAACAGAATATACGGAAGCTTTGACGCGTACGGCCCTAAATATACTATAAGACAGATTGCCTTTACATCACGCGACATCAAACTTTCAGTTTCCGGTGATGTCAATAAGGATAAGTCCGGAAACATAAACATCAAACTTGAATTCAATAACGATTTCATTGCAGATATCCCGAATATTGCTTACATAAACCTCAGCAAATACAAATCAGGTAAATGGTACCTTATACCAATAAGAGCAAAAGGTTCCGACATAACAAAAAAAGATAATTATAATATAGTTGATTAAAAAGCTTTCATTGATTTTTGTGGATTAATCCGCAGGAATATATGAAAAAAAAGAAAAAACAATTAATTGAGTCAATTGCCCAGCCTTACAGAAACAGCGCGAATCCTGAATGCGAATTTTTCGGTTCATGCGGAGGATGCCTGTTTCAGGATATTTCATACGAAAACCAACTTCTGCTCAAAAAAGATTATCTAAACGGAATTTTTAAAGATGTGCTGGAAATAGAAAAAGTACACCCCTCAATACAATACGGTTACAGAAACCGCATGGATTACGTAGCGGCATTCGGTAAAAGAGGATTGCGTAAAAGAGGTTTTTTCAAAGAAGTAATAGATATAACAAAATGCCCTCTTCTTCAGAAGGAAAGTTCAACGGTATGGGAAGAAGCACGGGAAATAAGTGAAAAACTCAATGACTATAATTTTATCGCGCATAAGGGTATTCTCAGATATATTGTTCTAAGACAGTCATATTTCAAAAAAGAGACCATGTGCAATTTTGTTCTTAATGAATATAATGATGAATGCGCTCAGGCACTTGAAAAAATAAATGCAGATTCAAAATCAATAATCATTCATTCGGGACTCGCTGATTTAAGTTTCGGAGAAGTTGAACGGAATTTAAAAAACGGATTCATTACTGAAGAATTTGACGGAATAAAATTCAGAATTTATCCGAATTCATTTTTTCAATCAAACTCGGAGTGTGCATTAAATGTTTACCGCAAAATAGCGGATGCCTCTTTCGGAAACCTCCTTGATCTATACTGCGGAGTAGGAAGCATTTCACTTTTTGCAGCACAAAAAGCAGAACACGTAACAGGAGTAGAAATAGTACAGGAGGCAGTAAACGCGGCAAATGAAAACAAAGAACTCAACAATATCAGCAATGTTGAATTTATCTGCTCGGACGCACTCGATTACATGAAAACAAAACAGAATCAGTTTGACTGTGTTGTTCTTGATCCTCCTCGGTCAGGAGTTCATCCCAAAGTTTACAAATATCTGAGCGAATTGAATCCGAAAAGAATTATTTACATGTCGTGCAATCCTTCCGCATTCAAAGAAGAAATACAATATCTTCCTGATTATAAAACAACATCATTTGAAGCATTTGACATGTTTCCCCAGACCCCGCACATTGAAACTCTTGCGGTACTTGACAGAAAATGACCGATTCAAGCATTGAAAAACGCGTCAAGCGTCAAATAAAAGCCAAACTGCATAATTTTTTTGCGGTATACCCTCCGAGTTTTTCCGAATGCGCTGAAAAAGAAATCAGAAAAGTTGAAGGCGCCGAAAACATATCAGTAGAATACGGAGGAGTAAATTTTTCCGGCAAAATGGAAACCCTTTACCGGGCAACACTGCAACTCCGCGGTGCAGTAAGAATTCTTATGCGTGTTGCTGATTTTCATGCTGAAAACTTCCGTGAACTTAAAAGAAAAACAGAATCAATCCCCTGGGAACTTTATGCAGGAGAAAATTTCAACTTTGTTTATTCGGTTAGCAGTGAGAAATCAAGACTATATCACACTGGTGCTGTTGAAGAAACTCTAAAAGAGGCACTTCAGAAGAAATTTTCCAATCATGAACAAAGTCAAACTTTATTCGCAAGGTTTGTTAATGACAGATGTACTCTCAGTCTTGATACAAGCGGAGATCCGCTTTACAAACGCGGATTTAAAATTATGACTCCGGAAGCTCCCCTTCGGGAAAATATCTGCGCGATGATTCTTGACCAGTTTCCTTTAAGTAATTTTTCAGCTATAATCGATCCTATGTGCGGAGGAGGAACCTTCACACTCGAAGCATCCTCTCTATTGGGTCATATCAGCCCTTTTTCAGAAAAAAGAACTTTTGCTTTTCAGAATTTTCCGGTTTACAGCGGGAAAACATTTACGGACATTAAACGGCGCCTTTCTATTAACAAATCCGCAACTGATTTTTTTGCCTTTGATATAAATGTAGACACACTGGAATTGAGCCGTCAGAATTTTTCAAATGCGGGTATTGCTGGGATTGTAAAATCAGATAGTACCGATTTTTTCTCCCTGAAAAGAAATCACTTTCCTGATGGCAAAATTCTATTAACACTTAATCCGCCATACGGAAAACGTATCGAATCGGATAAAAGTATGTTTAGAGATATATGCTCTAAAATAAAAAACGATTTCACTGATGCATCTTTTACCGTCATCCTGCCTGAAAATGAAGCAGAGATTTTCACCGAAAGATTTGACTGCAAAAGAATAGTGTTTTCAAATGGCGGCATAAAAGTTTCGGCAATAATTAGAGAGGTTTAGCATGACAAAAATTAAACGCGTTTTGATCAGTGTATCTGACAAAACAGGTGTTGCAGATTTTGCGAAAAGCTTGAGCGCTTTCGGAGTTGAGTTTCTATCAACCGGCGGAACGGCAAAAATGCTCAGGGACGAAGGTTTAACGGTTACAGACGTAAGCGAATATACCGGTTTCCCCGAAATGATGGATGGAAGAGTTAAAACACTGCACCCGAAAGTTCATGGTGCATTTCTGGCACTTAGAGACAAACAAGAACATATTGATTCAATGAAAGAACACGGAATTATCCCAATTGATATGGTAATAATAAATCTATATCCTTTCAAAAAAACAATTGAGAAACCCGGGGTTTCTCTTGAAGAAGCTATTGAGAACATCGATATCGGCGGTCCAGCTATGCTGCGCTCCTCAGCAAAAAATTATCGTTCTGTAACGGTAATTACTGACCCGGCTGACTATTCATCAGTTCTTTCCGAAATGAGCTCAAACGCCGGATCCGTAAGCATTGAAACAAATAAACGCCTCGCAGTTAAGGTTTACAAACTTACAAGCGAATATGACTCAATGATTACAAATTATCTTTCAAAAAACTAAGACTCATCAAAATCCCGGTGTAAACCCGGGATTTTGTTTATTAATTTGACAAATTCGTTAAACTATTCTATAAATAAATCCGACAAGTTATATAGGGATTTCTGTCATCTCACGGAGGATTAAATGTCTAAAAAAAGATTTTTGCTAATAATTGCAGTTCCCGTTTTAATTTTAACGGTTTTTACGTCTATTTATGCCATGAAACCGAGTTTTGGCTGGAAATACATAGATATTCTCAAACTTTCACGATATAATGAAGACAGAGTAGCTTTTCAACATGTAGACACTTTCTCTGATCCATTTGCGGATGACTCTGTTGAATGTCTACTTGTGATTCGCGACAGAAAAATGTACCTCTTCAAAGACGGTTATGATGATGAATCGACTGTCAGACAAGAAAGACTTCTTTTAGATATGGAAAATAAGCTTTATGATGATCAGGAAATGTGGAAGAATAAAATGAACGGTCTTCCTGACAGCGTTATAGTAACCGATAGAAGAATTGAACTCATGAAATCTTTTGATGAAAAGTTTGTGAATGACAACTTCGGCAGTTATTATAAATCCGTTCGTGCAGCTTTTCTCAAAAGACATGTAGCGATTTTCAGTGAATTGATGCGCAACAGAAAAGATTCAGGTTTGCTTGTTAACCGCGGTCCGATCGATAAAGAAATGTATCTCAATGCTCCGGAACAGCCTACAAAGTATTCAATAAATGCATCTGCAAAAACTATCGATGAAAAAGTATACTACTGCGAAGACTCGGATGGGGATGGAATTACTGAAACGTTTACTGTTAACCGCCCTGACGGCTTCAACTGGGGTTATAGATCAGGACCGAATATTATACATATCTATAAGACAAAAAATAAAGAAATAATAGATATTATAGGAAATCTTGCAAAACATTCATACTACGGAACAGAAGAAGAAGAGAAAAGCATCATCAATACTCTTCCGAAAGAAGATGAAATTGTTGATATGATAAAAGATATTGTTCCTGATGAAAAATTCTATAAATAATTGCAATTCTCAAAAACAAGTCAGCGCTTCTGCTGACTTGTTCTTTAATATAGTCTCTAATCCAAAAAAAAAGTTCAATTTCAATTTCTACTTGATATAATATATACTTCATTCGAGTATATCATGTCGGGGGAAAATGAATCCGGTTATTGCTAAAAACAGAGATAATTTCTTAAAATACAATCAGATAAAATTCGAACGTTTTCAGCAGCTTTTGCCGAATCAGAACGTGCGGAGAACAATTAACCTGTTGCCGTTGCTTCTATCCGTTAATCATCAAAAAGTTCCCGGTCATGTCTCCGGCGAATGCGCTATGGGCGTCTGTTCTGCCCTTATAGATGATGATACAAAACGTTTTGCCGCAGGAAAATTTTCAGGGGTTCAGTTTTCCATATCTGTTTCAGATCCATTTGTTCAAATGATCGCAGTTATCGGAAGTATCGGGACGATAGCATATAACAAAAAATCAGACTTCGATTATTGGATCTGTGTTGATCCATCTCAAACAACACCCGAAAAATATTCAAACTTCAGAAAAAAAATCAATTTAATCCAAAAATGGCTCGAATCCGAAACCGGAGTATCGATTCATCTGTTTGTTAACGATGTTCGTGCGCTCAAAAAAAACATTTTCGACGAAGACGAAGATGAGGCGTTCGGATCTACAATGGGAGCACTATTAAAAGACGAATTTTTCAGAAGCTCAATAATCACAAGCGGAAAGGTTCCGTTCTGGTGGGTAGTTCCGGTTACTGCAAAAAATGAAGAATATGATGCTCTTTATGCATCATTACCTGAAACTGAAAAAAAGAATGATTTTGTCGACATCGGAAATCTTTACAGAATTTCTAAAGAAGATTTTCTCGGCGCCGCACTTTTCCAAATGGTTAAATCGCTGGGAAATCCTTTTAAATCAATTCTAAAGCTCGGCGTACTTAATAAATACTTATTCGATAATGCCAATGCCCCTCTTTTGAGTCAGAAAATCAAATATCTAATTCAGCAAGGTAATTTCTCAAATACTATTCTCGACTCTTATCTGATGATGTTCACTGAAGTTTCAGACTACTATAAACGAAGCGGTGCTAATGATAACCTGCTTCTAATTTTGAAAATGAATCTTTATTTGAAAATAAGCCCTCAGCTTTCAAAATATATCGGAGTACGCGGTATATCAAATATTCCATACCGCGTGGCTGAAATGCTGCGTTATGCAAAACTCTGGCAGTGGGATATTTCTTTTATACGCGATCTTGATAATTTTGATAACTGGGATTTCAACAAAGTAATGAAATTTTGGGATCAGGTTCAGCGTTTCATGCTTATGAGCTATCAAAAGATTTCAAATGAATTTCCGAATATCGATTTAAGCAAAAAAATATCCGACTCTGATTTCAAACTGCTCAGAAGAAAAATCAGAAGTCATTATCTCCGTTCAGAAGATAAGGTTGAACAATTTATATCATTTAAAGATACAGTTTCGGAATCTCTTCTTTCAATTGAACCAATTATGGACGGTATAAAATCAAGCGGATGGAAACTTTTTAAAAAAGTTGTAAACGAATCTGGAGCATCAACGAATGTTCTTCTTAAAACTGAGAAAAATCTTATTAATCTTGCAGCATGGGCAGTTTTAAATAAAATTTATGATCCGCGTTATTCACGTATCAATGTCGAAAGCGGATATCAAAGATTCAGCAAAAACAGTTCCGTTGATTTTATGAATACTCTTTCTGATTTTTTTACCGAAGAACGAATGAAAATTAAAAATAAATTTATACTCAAGGAGATATTTTCGACACTTAACTTCATTGTAATGGACTTTGGACTTGAATCAAGCGATTCGATAAAGACCCTGCATCACATTATGCATACTTCATGGGGCGAATCGTTTGTAAAAGAATATCCTTTTGACATAGGAATTGGGACAATCCTCGTTTCTATTGTACGAGACGGTATAATGATGAAAAAAAGTTTCGATGAATTTTGTTCTTTCAGCGCGCCGGAAACGCACAAAAAACCTTACAAAGATATTATGCTTCTTTATAAGGACAGCTATAACTTTATTGTCAGTTCTCCTGAAGACAAACCTCTCAGATTTGTATCCAAAGCCGGGATAAGCTACGTTTTGATTCTGCGTGACGGGAATCAGGTTGAAGCAGAACTTCATCCCAATATGATGAGACTATTTTCGGCTATAACGCTAAAACCGGGCAAAGCTGCATCTTATAAATTTTACAACTCTGAAGAAAGCGGGCTGGATTCACTTGATCTTGCATATCAGAACGCCGCTCCTCAGACAATATCAATTTTCTACGAGATTAAATCAGAATTTATTTTCGCGTATGTTGTGAATGAAGTAGGAAATCTTTTTATTTTTATAAAACCCAAATCGCTTGAAGAAATATTTCTTGCTCAGCTTTACATTTTCTCTAAGAATGCATTAGAAAAGGTTCGCGAATTAAATAAATTTACACCGATCAGATCTGATGCGATGAACATAAAATTGATTACAAGGGATAGACTCGGCAAAACAACTTTCGTTGATAAAACTGAAAATACGTCGAACCTGTATTTTGGTAAATATTCCAAGAATTCTGCTTATTCGGTATTGATCAACAAAAAGATGGGAAATGATCCTTTTTACAGTATAAAATTTCCTGATGGTATTGAATCAGGTCTGATGGAAGCCGATCAGATGTATTCGGTTGCAGATAAAATTCATGCACTTAAGCTTTCCGGATCAAAAATCAGCAATCTTATCTGCGATATTGATTATATGGGGATAGAATCAGAGAATCAGATTACAACATCAACCTTTTTCGCTGATAAGTTTTCAATCGAAATGAATGTAGACAAATATACTAAAAGCGGTGCTTAATACTCACCGCCGGGAAAATTATCTCTAAAAAAACGTATTCTTCTCTTTTCCTTCTCATGCTGAACAGTCCCTTTATCAAGGGTTCCCTTTTCAAGGGCAATATCAAGAAGTTTAACAGAAGTATCCTCATCATCATTTTTAGATACTTTTGTAGGCTGAGGATTTTCTTTCTTAATTTCATTAAATTTTTTATCAATAACATCCTGAGTCATCATTGGAACCGGAATATCATCCATATCATCATCGAAAGAATCGTGCTTGTCAGTTTTAGATTCTTTTTTTGGTTTTACAGCAGACTTTGACTGTACCGCTTTGTTCTGCTTTTTTGGTGCTTTATTAAATGAAAGTGCAGCAGGAGCTTCTTCTTCAACTGCAGGTTCTTCTTCAATATCATTTAAAAGTGATTGGGGAGGATTCTTAATATCAAGTTCAAGCATCTTAATTCTGTCGGCAAGAAGAATATTGATCTGCTTTTCAATTGTCATAAAAATCGGTGCGGTGAATGCTTTATTGCGTTCAAGGGATTTCTCAAGTTTTCTAAGTTCCTTGATATCCTGATCAAGTGCTTCAATTTTTTTAAGTACGTGAATAACCTTCATTGACTATCTCCCATCAATTAGGATAATCTACGAAGACAAATCCTGTAAGTCAACCATTTAAAAAAGGAGTATCAAAGTGATGAATCAGTCAGAATTTTGATAATTTCAGAAAATAATAGTTCCATCACCCTCTACAGAAAATTCGGTATGGCATGATGGACAAATGTAATCTCCTGCCCGGTGAACCCTTGTGAAACTTGAACAACTGGCACATTCTACCACAATAGGTTCAGGAAAAGCCGGCATCTCGATGAAACTATCAGAAGATTTGTCTTCATCAGAAGAAATCTGATGTACTTCTTTTATCGAAGATGCCGATTTCAATTCAATGGAAAAAGGAGAATTTTCTGCCTGAGATATTGAAGAAATTATAAAAAGAGAGTTATAAACACCAATAACTTTTAATATTTCGGTAATTTCAGGATTTAGATTATATAGGAAAAACCTTCCACCAAGGGATGACATCTTTTTATGCGCAAACAGAAGGGAACCTATTCCTGCCGAAGAAATAAATGATGACCCTACAAAATCAGCTATTATTACACGTTCGCCGGATGAAATCATATCATTTATTTTTTCTTCAAATACTGGTGATACTTTCGAATCCAGAGGAACCTCCAGCTTTAAGACGGAAGATTTTTCATTCTTTATTAAATCAATCATCTCTTATCTCCTCTTTCTAATAGGAATTGCATCCTGAATAATTATGTTAGATTCTGCAGATTCATCATCTTCATACAATATAATTTCATTTTGATCGATATAATCCGGTGACCGTGAGGCTGTACCATAATAATTTGATTCTGTTACAAAATCTGATTCGTATATCCTAGATTTTTTCCCTGAAATTATAAATATAATAAATACAATAAAGGAAATTATGAATGCAAGCGCGAATGATACAGATGAAATAACTAATAATGATTTTTTCGCATTTTGAATACTATTTATAATTTCATCATATATAGCTGCTTTAGAGACTATAAAACAGGAAACATAATTAGTTTTTTGTCCTTTTTTTGTTTTGACGTCAAATACTCTTGAAACTATCCACCCGTTTCTATCTATACCGGAATAAACATATTCTTTTATATATTTAATTTCATTTTTTGAAAAAGGTATATCATATCCAATTATATAATAATCATTAACAGAGACCTTTTCTGTAGTCTTTTTCAAAACTTCAAATATTATGTCTGTATTATATCTGAATTCATCGGCAGCAATATTATAATTAAGATCTTTTGCTTCAGAAGGGTTTGAATGAGAAATAATAGTACCGTTGTCCGATACAAGAAATGCTTTTTCATAAAAATTTCTGTTACCCGGATCAGTATAAAACTCATCTAAGTGCATCTTCCGTTCATTCTCATCATCTATTGCCGCTGCAAGAACTGTTGCATCAGCCAGTGACTGAATGATTGAAATTTTTGAATCTTCTATATCTTCTATATTGCTTTTAAGATTTTTATATAAATAATATCCCGCACCGCTTATTCCAAGCGATAATATAACAATGAAAAACAACCAAAATAACAGAAAAACCGCGGCAAATCTTTTAAAGTTCATATTACATCCAAAAAGAATTTATCACTTTATTATCGGTCATTCAGCTGTTTTTATTAATATCTTATATCGTTATGTTTTTTATGAGCAAATTTAGAATTATAGATCTATATTCTTGTTTTGAGGTATAATTTGTTATTAAATACTATTTCACACCTAATTCCGCCTTCATTTATAAAATTAATTTTACCTTGGAGTTGGTTCTCCACAATAGAAAATATAATTTTTAAACCAAGTGTGCTCTGATTTCTAAAATCAAATCCTTCCGCTACGCCGATACCGTCATCTGCATACACTAATTTTACAATCGACTCTTCGTCGAGTATTGCAGATATCTGAATAGAACCTTCCCTATCACCTGGAAAAGCATATTTAAAAGAATTTGAAAGCAATTCACTAATTACGAGTCCTAGAGGAATCGCCGCATCTATAGAAATTCTTATTTCATCAATCTGCGAATAAAATCTGATTTTTTTATTCTGAATTATGTAACTCTTAGAAATCAATCCTGAAAGTTCAGTTAAGTATTCACTCAATGATAAAAATGATAGATTCTTTGCCTGATAAAGCTTCTGATGAACAAGAGCCATAGACATAATTTTATTCCCTGCTTCTAAAAGAACATTTTTGACTTCCTCATTATCTGTCTGTGAAGATTGAAGTCTAAGCATTGAATGAATAACTTGCATATTATTTTTACTTCGATGATAAAGTTCACGCAGAAGAACTTCTTTTTCTTCGAGTGATTTTTTAATTTTATCCTCGCTCTGTTTTCTAAGCGTGATATCCGTAGAAATGCCTCCAACGGCATAAACTCTGTTTTTATCATCAATAAGCGGAAATTTAACAGTCAGATATGTCCGGACTTTATCATTTTCTATGGCATTTTCTTCGAAAGAAAACTGCTTGAGTGAATCTATAACGATTTTATCATTTTGGTCATGAATTGATGCCAATTCTTCGGGCATTATTTCATGCCTTGTTTTCCCGATTATTTCTTCCGAAGATAAACCGAAAACAGAAGATGCCGAATTATTTGCAAGCATACACTTTCCATTACTGTCAAAAAGAAAAATCAATGAAGAACTGTTATCGATTATTGCTGCCATCATGTTTCTATTCATTTTGAGCGATTTATCAGATTCTTCACGTGCTTTATTTATCACAAAAAGATTGATGCAAACGACGAGAAGAAGAACCGATGAAATCCACAAAACTGTAATAAATTCATAATCGTGTTCATTAGAAATATCATGAACAGCTTTTGAAACTCGCGAATTAACAACATCGAGTTTATTTCCTATATTCTGTGAAAAAATTCTTACTTTATTAAAATACTCTTCGGATTTCAATTTAGACAAATCAGTTTCTTCAATAAATTTTTTGAATTGATTTAACTCATAATTAAAAGACTCGATATCGGAAGCTATATTTTCTTCATCAATTTGGTATATTTCCGTATATTTTAATTTTGTAAAAGACTGATCAAAAAGCAAAAGAGATTCAAGAAATAATGCTTCTGCCTGATTTTTGGCCTGATTGGAATCATGAGTAATACCAAAAATCAGATAATTCATTCCTTTATGTATATTAACCCGGGCATAATTCACGTCTTCAAAATATCTGACACTGAAATCTGATATTTTTTTATGTTCAATATGAATCTTGGAGATTAAAGATGAAACAAAAATTGAAATACAAACAACAAGCCATATCAGAGCAGTTCCTTTGTGTTTACTATTACTGAGTTTTCTTAATAAAGAAGTCATTATTTCTCATCCGCAATATTTACTGATAAATTTTCTCCAGAAAGTTCATCTGAAGTAAAACCGAATTGTGAAATCATGTCAAGATGTTCTGAACTACCGATATAATTCTTCATTATATTATTCCACTTACTCAATAATTCTGTATCCGTTTTTCTAAAACCAAATGCACCGTAACCGTTTTTTATATTCAATGAATCATTCAGAGACTTAAGATTTACCATTTTAAAACGGAATTTACTATCAGCCGTCATAAGACGAATAGTGGGAGATGACAAAATCAGACAATCCGCATACTTCAATTGAACAGCCGATTTTCCGGAAAGAGCATCCGGAACTAAATAAAGGTTATTAGCATTAAAACCCAAGTTCGTAATTATTTTTTCCTCAACAGAACCGGTAAGGACCGCAATTTTAATTCTATCTAATTCCAACAGATCTTCGAATGATTCAATTCTGCTGACTGGTGTTCCCCTTAAACAAAGAAGTGCCTGCTTGACATGAAAGCTCGGATTTGAAAATGAAATTTCATTTTGGCGTTCCTCTGTTATAAACATCCCACATGCAATAATATCATATTTTCCTGAATTTAACCCTGTAATCAGCGAATCAAATTCAGTTTGAATCCACTTAATATTTTTTATACCTAGACGCTTAAGTATTATTTTTGCTATTTCAGGAGATTCGCCGGTAACTGATCCGTCATCTCCTACATATGCGTATGGAATTTCAACAGCATATCCGATACGAATAACCCCTGAATTAAAATAATCATCTGACTGATCCATATTATTATGGTAATTAATTATAATTGTTACAATAACCGGAACGATAAGAATAACAACAAGCGCTATCTTGAGAATATTTTTCATTCATTTCTCCTTAATAGGAGACCTCCGAACCATATAGTAAATTCTTTCTAAAGAATATCATTTGATTTATCGATTAGCAATTTTTTTTTATTTCTTATAAAAAAACCCCTCCTTCGAGGGGTCTTTTTATAACTGAGTGGAAGTAATATGTTTCTCCTTAAAAGGAAATTTTTTATCAAATAATTCTAATTCATTTAGATCTGATTCAAAGGCTGCATCTGCAACAAACCTGCCGCTTATGTTCTTTAAAGAATCTTTATAAAGCTCAAGAGCCATAAAAGCTTCAAAGTTCATACCTTCACTGGTAGTAATATTGAAATCTGCAGCATTCCTAAAACCAAATCGATGATAATAATCAGGATTGCCGAATATAATTATGCCGACAAATCCCATTTTCTCTGCAGTCTCAATAGACTGGAGTATAAGTCTTGAACCGATTCCATTTTTTTGATATTGCGGAAGAATACTAACCGGCCCCATACACAATACTTCTTTATGCTCATCACTATCAATTCTTGCTTTTGAATAAATGATGTTACCGATTATTTTATCTTTGTAACTCACAACAAAATCAAGTTCAGAAACAAACGATTTACTCTTTCTGAGCTTGTGCAATACAAAATGCTCCTCACATCCGGGCTTATACAAATCCCAAAATGCTTCCCGAGTCATATTCTCTGTTTCTTCATAATCTTCTTTATTTTCATTTCTGATTATTATATCCATATTGTATCTCCATAACTGATCTTACACGCTGATAAAAACAGCGTTTTTGTAATATTTTTTTAATAATTGAGCTTTCTCTGAAAGAGAATTCGTTGGAGTGCCGGATAAAGCGATTTCCGCTTATACCGAGTTTTTATACAATAGGCTTTGTGAAGAAAATTAACATAACACTATTATTTGAAAAGCTATAATTAGGTCAAGATGTTTTCTACAGTTCTGCACGAAAGACTGTAAGCTTTTCAATCATCTCATATGTTTTTACATCAAATTCGTGCTGAAAATGCTCGAGATATTTTTTAAGATCAGAATTCATTCCACGATATTTTTTCTTTATCCTTCTTCGAAAAGAATCAATATCCGCTTTTATTAAATCAATTTCATTTATTGATCGGGCTTGTGTTTTCTGAGAAGTCTCAATAATCCGGTGTTTTAAAGCTGCTATTGAAGATTCGGCATATTCACAAAATCTTTTGGCTTTTGTAATATCATTAGTAATCTTAAAAAAATGATAACCTTTAACGGAAATAGAAATCGATTGTGCAAAATGACCCGGTTTTCTAACAAGTGTATAAATAAGAAATCTGAAGTATCTGAAGCCGTAAGATGAAAAACCCTGTTTAATTATAGAAAGAATAAGAGCTCTGATTTCAGAATATGATATTAGTCGAAAATTAGTAATTTTCTTTGGCGGAAGACGCTTAATAAACTGCGCCGATCTTTCGAAGTATTTTTTCGGAGAATAAACTTCCCTTAGAATTCTTTCGTAACCATCGACCAGTTTACTTTCGGGCATTATCGGCTCAAAATTCATCTGCAAGTCATGGGTATTGTTTCCGCTGGCCGAAACGGATGCTTTCAATCTTCCCTCTTCCTTAAGTCTCCTGTAAAGCTGAGTCCCCGGAAGAGCAGTCAACAGACCTACCATAGCCATAGAAACCCCTGAACGCTGAATGAATTCAATTTGGCGGTCAAAAATATCATCTTTGTCCGAATCAAATCCGACAATAAACCCTGCTGAAACCTCTATTCCGTGTTTTTGTATTTTTTTTACAGACTCAAGAAGATCTGTTTTCAAGTTCTGCGTCTTGTGACAACCGGAAAGAGATTCAGAATCAGGTGTTTCAATTCCTGTAAAAACCATGTCGAATCCGGCTTTCCTCATCAATTCAAGCATTTCATCATCTGAGGCTAGATTGATGCTTGCTTCAGTAAAAAAAGTAAAAGGTGAATTATAAGCTTTCTGCCAATCTATTATTTCTCGTAGAAGTGCTATAACCTTTGTCCTGTTTCCGATAAAATTATCATCAACAATAAAAACTGATCCTCTGAAGCCAGTCTTATAGACAGCTGTCAATTCGTTCGAAAACTGAGACGGATTCTTTAATCGGGGCATTCTTCCGAATAGTTCAATTATATCGCAAAACTCACAGTTAAAAGGACACCCGCGTGAATTCTGCAAAGCAAGGTTATTGTATTTTTTTATTTTAAGCAAATCATAACGCGGAACAGGTGTTTTGGTAATATCTGGTTTTTCAACTGTTGAATAAATATGTTGCGCTTTTCCTGATTCAAAATCACGAATAAACAATGGAAGTGTAATTTCTGCCTCATTTAAAATAAAATAATCTACATTAGAAATCATTTTATATGATGTAGTCGGATAAGGACCTCCAGCCGCGACTTTTACCCCGCACTCACGGCATAATTTTACAACTTCGGCAAAAGACGTACTTTGGACAATCATCGCGGATATCATGACAAGATCACATCCGATTATATCGTTTCGTCTTAATTTACTCACATTCATATCAATGAGCTTTAAATCATAATCAGAAGGCAAAAGTGCAGCAACCGTTATCAGTCCTAAAGGAATTGTTGACGCTTTTTTATTAATGAATGCTAATGCGTGTTTCATTCCCCAATAGGTGGAAGGAATTTCCGGATAGACTAATAATATTTTCTTTTTCACAAGGCTCCTTTGAAGGAAAACGCAAAAAAAGGAGTATCAGATTAATTCCGGTGTAAGCGAATAATTACAGGAGGGGAATTGTGCGACGTTTATCTTTCTATTACTAAAGACAATAATGAAAGCCGGAAAGTTGCAAATTTATTTTTTTAGCACACGTTTTAAAAACATTCCGGTATGAGACAATTTCACTTTAACAATATCTTCAGGCGTTCCTTCCGCGACAATCATTCCGCCGCCATCCCCGCCTTCAGGGCCTAAATCAATTATATGATCCGATGTTTTTATAACATCAAGATTATGCTCAATAACAATTACAGTATTTCCCTTTTCAACAAGTGTATGAAGAACATGAAGAAGCTTTTTAACATCGGCAAAATGAAGACCAGTAGTCGGTTCATCTAGAATATAAAGAGTTTTTCCTGTTGAACGTTTTGATAATTCAGTAGCAAGCTTAATTCTTTGAGCTTCACCGCCGGAAAGAGTTGTCGCACTCTGGCCAAGTTTAATGTAACCAAGTCCTACTTCCTGAAGTGTCTCCAACTTTCTGAAAACAGACGGAATATTTTTAAAGAATTCAGCAGCTTCATCAACACTCATATCAAGAATTTCAAAAATATTTTTTCCTTTGAATCGTATTTCCAAAGTTTCATGATTATATCTTTTACCATGACAAACTTCACATGTGATATAAACATCCGGAAGAAAATGCATTTCAATTTTCTTTACACCATCACCTTCGCACGACTCGCATCTTCCGCCCCGCACATTAAAAGAAAAACGTCCGGAAGAATATCCCCGTATTTTTGAATCCTGAAGAGATGCAAACAAATCACGTATTGGCGTAAAAATTCCGGTATATGTTGCAGGATTGGATCTGGGAGTTCTGCCTATCGGAGACTGGTCAATGTCAATTACCTTATCAATTTCTTTCCAACCGATAATTTCTTTGAATTTTCCAGGATACTCTTTTGAACGCATCACAAGATTTGAAAGAGCTTTATATAATATTTCCATGACAAGTGTTGATTTACCTGATCCCGATACTCCTGTCACAGAAGTAAAAACTCCGAGGGGAATTTTAACATCAATGTTTCTTAGATTATTTTCCGATGCACCTTTAATTGTTATATATTTTTCAGGTTTTCTACGCTCAGAAAGAAAATCTATCTTTTCCTTTCCTGAAAGAAACCGTCCTGTAACGGATTCGGCATTTTTCATTATTTCCTGTGCAGTTCCGCAGGCGATTAGATACCCCCCGGCTTCTCCCGCACCAGGACCAAGATCAATGATATAATCAGACGCATGCATGGTGTCTTCATCATGCTCAACAACTATAACAGTATTACCGAGTTCCCTAAGCCGTTTTAATGTCGCAATTAATTTATCATTATCTCGCTGATGTAGACCAATTGAAGGTTCATCGAGAACATATAAAACTCCGGTAAGAGCGGAACCGATCTGTGTAGCAAGTCTTATACGCTGGGCTTCACCGCCGGAAAGAGTTCCTGCAGCCCTGTCAAGGGTGAGATAATCAAGCCCGACATCATTTAAAAAATTCAATCTTTGACGTATCTCTTTTAAAATCTGAAAGGCTATTTTCTCTTCAGTCGGGGACAGCTTCAATCCATCGAAAAATACTTTTGAATTCTTAATAGACATTGAGCTAACATCATGTATAGATCTATCAGCGACTTTAATTGAAAGAACTTCAGGTTTTAACCGTGCACCATTACAAGAAGGGCATATCTGGTTATGCATAAAGCCTTCCATCCATCCCCGGATATCCTCACTATTGGTTTCCTTGTATCTTCTTTCAAGATTCGGAATAACACCTTCAAACGCACGGCTGTAGGGATATGGTTTTGCCTTTGCATCGCTAGTTCCATGCATTATAAATTCCGTAACATTTTTAGGCAGTTTTTTCCATGGAACGGAAGTATCAACTGAAAACGTTCTGCTTAATAGACGAGCCTGCTCTTCCGTCCATTGCTTTCCCCAGGCTAAAACGGCTCCTTCTTCAATCGATAGGTTTTTGTCAGGAACGATCAAATCTTCATCAAAACGCATCAGAAAACCCAGACCGCTGCATTCATCACATGCACCATAAGGTGCATTAAATGAAAAAAGACGCGGGGTTAGTTCTGGTATTGAAATTCCGCAATCAATGCATGAAAGAAGTGATGAAAACAATTTTTCTTCATCATCAATAAGGACAGAAGTAAGACCGGAACCCATATCTAGTGCAGTTTCTATAGAATCAGCTAGACGTGGACGTATGCCGTCTTTCATGACTATACGATCTACTACTATATCAATATTGTGTTTTATATTTTTACTTAGTTTTATTTCTTCTTCAAGAGACTTGATTTCACCATCAATGCGGACTCTGGCAAATCCTTTCTTTCTTGCATTTTCAATTATATCCGAATGCTCACCTTTTCTACCGCGAACAACCGGCGACATTATGACAAGTTTAGTTTTTTCAGGAACAGTCATTATATTTTCAACAATCTGATCGACAGACATTGAAGATATTTTTTTTCCGCATTTATGACAATAAGGAATGCCTATGCGTGCGAAAAGGAGACGGTAATAATCATGTATCTCGGTAACAGTACCGACTGTAGAACGCGGATTTCTGTGACTGCTCTTCTGTTCAATTGATATAGCAGGAGACAAACCATCAATAAAATCAACATCCGGTTTTTCCATTAAACCCAGAAACTGACGTGCATAAGCAGAAAGCGATTCGACATAGCGCCTCTGGCCTTCTGCATATATTGTATCAAAAGCTAGTGATGATTTTCCTGAACCGGAAAGGCCTGTAATTACGACAAGAGAATCGCGCGGTATATCAACAGATATGTTTTTGAGATTATGCTCCCGCGCTCCTCTTACCTTAATGAAACTTTCAAATTTGTGAGACATTAACAGATCCGCACATAGGACAAACGACATCAATAGAATCATCGTCTTCTGCTTCATCCGAATCTTTGGTAATATAGTCATCCCAACGGTAGTCGCAGTCTTCGCAGACAAAACTCATGCTGACAGTAACTTCACCTGAAGACTCTTCATCATCAAGATCTTTTTCATCTTCATCTTCCAATTCTTCTTCGTCATCATCGTAATAGCTGTCTTCATAAACTTCATCATCAAGATCTTTTTCAAGTTCATTGCTCATAAAAACCTCGGCTTATGTTTTTCCGTTTCAAACAGGCAAAAATGGGGTACCGCTTTTGTCAACGAAATTTAAGGAGTTTTTTTGCCTATTCTACGATATCGGGCAAAGAAGGCTCTTTCGGCGGCAGTGGCTCTAGAACATCAAAAACCTTAGTATTTTTACCGGAATCAGCGGGTAAGTCCTTTTTAACAGACTCATTTACTGATTTTTTTATGCTGTCATCCTCTCTAGGCTTATCAGCAGGTTTGTCTTCTTTCTTTTTAACGTCCACGGAAGGCGTATTCTTCTTAACTTCTTTTTTAAGAGTACTTTTTTTCTTCTGAATATCAGATTTTATTTCTTTTACCGGAGGCGGATTATCAGCCGTAACTATTTCAGAAGCATCAGGAAAAAAAGATTCTTCAGCAATTATAATATCCCACGCTCCCCACAAACCAGGATTCAAGGAAAATTCTCTAAATGTAATAATACAGCTACCTTTAAAAGTCAGATCATCGGGGATATCTATTCCCACATATTTATCAAGAGGAAGCTTTGTAACATCAAGATCGGCTATTTTAGTTCTATCAGCATAAATTTCAAGTCTTGAAGAAAGACCCGATTTGTCCATATCCTTAAAGCGAACAAAATCAATCCACAGAACATATCGTACATGCTGTTTTAACCCGGTTAATTCAACGGAAGAACCGAATTTTGAAACAAAAGATGCGGTACCGTTTGAAACTGGTGCAAGATCACCCGATAGAAAAAGGTTTTTGCCTCTCCCCCATCTGAAAATTTCCTCATATTTTCCGTTATTGGTCCAACCTTTTACCGGACAATCTGAATTTCCGCCAAAATTAACAACAAAATAATTTCTATCTGTTGAGTTCAAAAATAAAGGAACAAGAATTAAAACAAAAAATAACTTCTTCATATTTTAACTAAAATCGAAAACAGATTTTTAGGATAATAATATACTCTGATATCTTTTTTCCCACCGCGTTCACGAACTGACAAATTTACTATTGTCTTGTCTCCGTATAGATTATAAGTTGTAATATCATTTTCATTAATAAGTGATTCGTTTTTATAAGTTTTTCTTATATCCGATATTTTTTTTTCAGCCAAATCGGGACTCATTTGATATTCTGTAGAACAAACACAGATAAGTTTATCCTTGATGAACACATATTCCGACGTACCCGTATTATATATGGAAACATAAGGTATAATATCAGGATGAATTGAATTGATATGAGCTAGGATTTTATTTGACGAAATTACGTTTTGATTTATTTCAACCCGCATGAATTCATTACTCTGATATTTGCTGCGTATATCAGAAAAAGTCGATTCCCATGAGTAATCAATTTCAGCGCCCATAATAAAGACAAAAAGCAACGGTAACGAAGATATTAATTTCAACATATAACCCCCGAAGAAACTCCTATATCACACAGCATATGAAGTCAATAAAAATCCTTGGCACTTCATTCAATTTCTATCTTGACAGATTAACTTAAACAATTTAGCATATTGCAGGGGGAAACGGCAAATGAAAAAGTATCTGATTTTTACCGCTGCTCTTTTATTTATGACACAGAGTGTTTTTTCAAATGCAACCCAAAATAAAACATTCTCCGGAAGAATAATCAGCGTTAACGGTTCAGAGCTGATTGTAAAAAAAGGAAAAACGGAGAAAACTTTTACTATCAGCGAAAAAACAAATATTTATGATGAAAACGGCGACATTATTTCATCAGACCTGGTTTGGATAGATAAAATCGTAAAAATTACTTACAATAAAAAGACAAAAGAAGTTATAGAAATTCAAATTATAAAGCGGCTTTCAAAAGAAGTTACTGAAAATAAAGCGGAACCTTCTTCCGTCATCGAAGCAGAATAATAATTCCCGGGATAAAAGAGACATGGAAAAATCACTCATATTCAATTCAGTTTTCATTTTTATGGCTCTTTGGGGTATAGCTCTTTTCTTTATATGGTTCAGACCAAAACTTGAATTCTTCTGGAAAATAGCAGCTACTCTGGTTTTTGCATTTTACATGTATTTTTTCTTTGAAGAAGTATTTAAAGGATACACTGCATTTAAAGCCGACTGGTACACGGTAATTATGGCTTTCCTGAAAGAACTTATTGTTCTTTTATTTTACATTAACTTTATCTTCTGGCCGATTGCTCTGACTTACGCCTTTTACAAAGCAGACGATTTCGGATCTGAATTTCTTTTAAAATTTATGTGCGTCTTCACTCTGGCACTTTGGGTTACAGCTGCAATTTACGTGTATAAATCAAAAACGGTTGATGATTTCTTCCTCAACCGTTTGATAAAATCAATTCCTTTTACTGGAAAATAATTCTACTCTTTAGTGTCTTTGGTCTTAAAATAATCCGAAAGATCACGAAGAGCATTCGGAGTGAATTTTTGACTAACGGCACCAATATTAGCCTGTTTTATTTCATCAAATATTTCTTTTCTATGAACCGCTATTTTTTTGGGAGCTTTTATTCCAAGCTTAACCTGATCGCCCTTAACTTCAACGACAACAAGTTCAATATCATCGCCTATCATTATACTTTCATTTGTTTTACGCGCAAGAACCAGCATGTTTATTTACCCCGTTTATTCAGCTCTTCAAGAATGCTGTGACGGGTTTTATATTTGTCAGACAGGCTTATTGACTGCTTTCCTGTTTTATTCTGTAAGTTCAAAATGATCGGGCCCTGAAGATTGGCAGTCATATCAGATGTCTTTTCCGGAATAGTCACAATGAAAAGAACTTTTATATTTTCAATTGATTTTTCACCTATAGAATCAATATCATTCTGCGAAACAGCAAGATCATATGAGTCCATAAAAGATTCGGGCTCTATCACAACAAAGGAAAGATCAGGTTCACTAATAGCCTGCATCCACATAAACGGAGATGAATCTTCCTGAAGAAATGCAAAACTATCAACAAAATTGAATCCCAGAATACCTTCCGGAAAAGAAAAAATCTGCGAAGAGAATATTTCGATTTCTCCCCATGATTTTGTTTTGATCGTAACTTTATCATCAGATTCACTTAAAAAATTCGGGAGATGATTCTCCGGATACTGCGCCTTAACGGCATTGGACTGAGTCATAAAACCTCTTTTATCTTAAAAAATCCATTAGCGTTGATTTGATTGATTTTGCACCGACGGCGAGAGCATACTGATGAACAGACTCAAGCCACTTAAAATTCATTATAGTCTCGGCATAATCAATGCCTTCAGTTTTAGAAAGCATCTCGGTGATATTAGCTTTTGCAAATTCACTTCTTTTCGCAAGCTCATCAACTCTTCTTGATTTGGCACCGATTTCAGCAAGATTTTTTAAAACATTTTCAAGCCCCATGTCCAGAAGACCGATATCACGTCCGCCTACCAGCTCCTGATCTCCGGCAACAAGATCTTCGCGCAGTCTGATAACCATTTCAAAAAGACTCATTCCGTCAACTGTAACAGTCGGATCATAATTATTCGGCGGGCTTGGAAACTGCGGATTAATCAAACCCAAATCCTTGAGAACTCTACCGCTTCCGGAATCTTCAAGCCATGTCTGATGAGGAGTCGTAGTTTCAATTATTAAATTATTTCTTCCGCCCTTGCTTGCTTTTACAGCAAGACCTGCGTTGTTTATTTTATCAATTATAATGTCAAGATTATCTCCAGCATTTATTTTAATCTCTACACCGTCAATTTTAATTGCCTGATCTGTATCTGACGAATAAGTTGTCGCATCCTTATTTGAAGTTAGAACCTGATTAGTCGCCCAGAAAACCTGGTTTCCCGGTATTCCTATATCAACGTATTCTCCCTTTGAGACTTCTCTGGTCAGCCTCCCTATATCGCCACGATATTCAACACCAGTCATTGCATCACCTTGATTTCCGGCAGTCAAAGTCTGATAAATCGAAAGAAACGGATTCGGATTTTTATCATCACCAGTCATATATCCGCCGAACAAAGATCTTCCGGCACCGTCTTTAGCATTAGCAACAGCAACAAGCTCCTCAAGAAGCTGATTTATTTCTGTAGCCATTGCTTCCTTTAATTCAAAGTTTGTGTAAATACCATTGGCTCCTTGAACAGCAAGAACTCTTAGACGCTGAAAAATTCTGGTTACAGACTGAAGAGTTGAATCCGCCTGATCGAGATATGACTTACTCTCATCAATATTTTTAATGAACTGATTAACCTCTGTGAGATTAGTTCTATATAACATCTGATTTGTAGCATTAATCGGATTGTCACGCGGAACACGAACATTCTTTCCTGTTGCAAGAGAATTATTGATTTTATCCATCTCATACTGATGACGCTTGAGATTAAAGGTCATGTTCTGATTGATCATCTGATTTGTAATTCTATTCATAATTACGCTCCAAGTCTGATAATAGTTTCTAGCATTTTATCAAAAGTACTTATCATTCTTGCATTTGCATTATATGCATGCTGAAACTGAACCATATTGCTCATCTCTTCGTCAAGACTGACACCCGAAACAGATTTTCTAAGATTATTCAGATTTGCCAGAAGAGTCTCCTGATTTTTGACCCTGTCTTCAGATTCTGCCCCCTGACTTCCTATTTTTGCAACAAGTGAAATATAGAAATCATTAAAAGTTGAGTTAGAATCAACCATTGCCGACTTATGCCTCAAATTGGCAATCCTGAGAGAATTGCTTCCGTCACCTATATTATTTCCTTTATTAAAGTCGCCTGTTCCACCGATATCTTTCCCCTGTGCTGCGGCAATTTTATCAATATCTTTCAATATGTCCGTTGAAACAGACATGTATGCCGCAGGATTATACTGTGGAGTAATAGTTACGTGCTCTCTGTCCGGCAACAGTTTGGCGATATCATTGATACGTCTGTAATCAAATGATCCAGCCGCACCGGACTGCTTGAGTATTCCGGCTAAACCTACGAAAAGCTGACCAGAATCTTCTATGTGGCGTATCATAAAATTCTTTTTATCGCTGTCTTTCGCAGTTGTTGCTTTCAAAGCAAGATGACTATTGTGATCGATATAAGCATTCACTCCAAAATGGCCATCATTGATTTTTTTCATAACATCGTAAATACTGTCAGTTGCAGCGTAACTTATCTGGATTTCACCTTCAATTTCATCATTGGCAACAAAAGTCAGAGTTCCAGTAATACCTATTGCGGCAGAAGCATCGACCTTATTTGCACCGGCTACCTTAAAAACAGAGGATACATCATAAACTCCGTCGTTATTCAGATCATGATTACCTTCGACATTATCGCTAATCATAATCTCTTTAAAAAAATTGATGTTTGTTTCGCCGTTTTTTCCAAAACCGTCACGATGAATTTCATTCGTCAAATCCATTATGTTTACAGCAAGGGAATTGACGCTGTTAATATTATCTCTTAGTATTTTATCTCTAACTTCAATCAATCCTGCAAGTTCACCGTGAGTAATCTTTACAGGAGCTTCACTTTTCGCCCATCTGACTCCAAAAAACCCCTTGTTTTCAGGATTAAGATACGCTTCAAGTTTATGTATCACTTCTCCCTGAACAAGGTTTTCTGAACCGATATAAACAATCGTCTCATCCTTATCACTTCTTCCGACTGAAATATTTACAATTGTTGAAAGCTTTTCAATAAGTGCATCACGTTTATCACGAAGATCATTAGGATTATCCCCAACGGCTTCAGATTTCATTATGCGCTCATTTAAGTCTCTTATACTTGTCGCATAATTATTAATTTCTTCTACTTTTGCCGCAACCTGACGGTTTGCATCCTGCTGAAGTTCATCAAGCTGACGGTAAACATGCTGAATCTCATTTGAAAAAGCATTTGCTTTTTCCTTTACAACTTCTCTGGTCGCGCGCGTTTCCGGATATTTTGAAAGCTCCTGCCATGATTCCCAAAAAGCATCCATTTTGCTTCTTATTGACTGGTCAGAAGGCTCATTATAAACCTGCTCAATCTGATAAATAAAATCGTTTTTTGAATTCCAATAACCCATAGCATTCTTTTCCGAAACTATTCTATCATCGATAAAACTGTTTCTGACACGCTCTATTTGAGCCACAACCGAACCCTGTCCAAGCTGACCGGCAGTTTCAGCTCTGCTTAGACTTGGAACGTAAATCGGATCCATTGAAGTTATTGAAACACGCTGACGTGTATATTCTTCATTTTCTGCATTTGAAATATTATGACCAGTTACATGAAGAGCCTGCTGATGCGACATCAGACCCCGGCGTGAAATTTCAAGTCCCATAAAAGTTGAGTTCATGCTTTCCCCCTAAACTGTTCTGTTAATTAAAACAGAATTCTTTTTCACCCTTGATTCTTTTCCTGCAGAATATGCACTTTTATCATCAAGCGAATCCTTTATCCCTTCAACAATTAGAGAATAGAATTTCATATTATCCCTGATCATTCTGGCATTGGTTTCTAGAGTTCTCTGGAGCTCGCTGGTTATTTTTTTTAATCGATCAGCACAAAGGATCATTTCTTTTCCGGATATATCGTCCGCATATTGTGCAATATCGCGTAATGAAGGATTGGCTTTATTTATAAAAAATTTACCTGAAATTTTACGAACACAGTTTACCCTGCTTGATTCGATCAACTCAATTTGAGCAAGAACCTGTTCCTGATCGGCAACAATTCTTTCAAGCTCTACGGCAAGATTTTCCGAAATGCAGTCTGTTTTTTTTCTTTCTAAATTTAGAAACTCATCATATAAAACAGCCTGTCTGTCAATAATTGATATAATTTCATGAAATATATTACTCATCATTTACCTTCCGGAATTCACCTTATTATGAGTCTCGGACGATTTTTGAATTACTATAAGGCTTTTTTGTTCACGATTTTAAAAAAATCATACTTAAGTAAAATGGAAATGCTTAATCGAAAAACTGCTTATTCTTCATATTAATCCGGCTTGAAGCCCGCAAAAGTGATTTCAGCTAAAACAAAACGTAAAATTCTTGAAAAAAATTGATGTTAAATCAGTCTTATCCGATGATTACGCAAAGACAACTACCTCCGATCTCACTAAAGAGTAAAATTAAAGGAATTTTATTTATAACTGCAATGGTTGGATTAAGCATCCTTGCAAGCCATGTTTTCGTTCCCAAAATGATAGCTTTCACCGTAATGAATGATAATCTTTCTGCAATTACTCCCGATAACTTCATTATTATCAGAAATAAGTTGATGCTGCTTCCTGAGTTCATGAAACGGCATAATATTGACAGGGCTGAAGCTTTAAAATCCATAGAAGAATTAAGCTCATCAAAAATAAAAAGTGCCGTAGAGAAAGCTTTTCCCGAAAAAGATGACTCAGAACAGTTCATTAAAATATTTCTTAATTCAGCAGACCTGACTCCTTTCTGTAAAGAAACAGTTTATAAGGAAGCAGGCAATAAAATTACAAGAGATGATATGAGAATCATTATATCAATTTATGATACATATAAAAATTCATTAATTATGTATCTTCCGGCTCTAAAAATAATCATAAAAGATACCAATAAATATTGACTCTTTACTTGATTTTTTACAGTAATTATTGATAATAAATTAAACGGAGGAAATATGAAAACTATAACCTGCATTATGTTATCAATTCTTGTATGCTCATTCGCTTCGGCAAAAGACATAACAGCTACAACTGAAGATGGTAAGAAAATAATCCTTTCAGAGAACGGAACATGGAAATATGATAAAAAGAGCGAAGAAAAAAAATCTGACCAGTTAGTCACTCAGAAGTTCGCTACACCTGCCGATTCAACATCAGTTTACAATGCAAAACGCGGTAATTTCATTCTAAAATATAATCCTTCAAAATGGGAAATTTTATCAACATCACTGAACCAAATGGCTGAAGCTTCTTTTCAGCATTCATCCGGTGACGCATATGCAATGGTAATAACCGAAAGAATCAGAATACCGATGGAAAATTTCGATTCCATAGTAGTTGATAATGCCCAAAAGGTAGCAACTAACGTTGAAATAACTAATTCCGAAATACGTCTGGTAAACGGAAAACAGGTTAAATTTATTGAACTCACAGGAATAATTCAAGGAATCAATTTCGTTTATAATTATTATGTTTATTCCGATTCAAAGGGTTCAACTCAAATAACACTGTTTACAAGCAAAGAACTTTATCCCGAATACAAACAGGACTTTGCAGATTTACTTAATGGTTTTGATGCGAAATAAAAGAAAAGATATAATTCTAAACGATATATCTTTCTCATATTCAGATAAAACTGTTTTTGAGTCTTTGTCTGCTGTATTCAAAAAAGGCAAACTCACATCCCTGATCGGTCCAAACGGATCAGGGAAAACAACTTTGCTGAAAATTATATGCGGAATTCACAATTTCCTAAAAGGAGATATCCTTTTAGGAAACTCATCAATCGGCACACTTGGGATAAAAGAAAAATCGGCAATTATTTCATCAGTATTTTCTTCAGATTTTTCAGCAAAACCCATTACAGTTGAAGAGTTTGTTTTACTTAGTCGGTTCCCTTTAAAAAAGGGATTTATGTTTTCAAAAGAAGATCATGACTATAAAGATATTGCTCTTAAAAGATGCAAAATTGAAAATCTTTCAAATAAACTTTTAAATCATCTATCAGCTGGTGAACTACAACTTGCTCTGCTTGCAGGATGTATCGCCAAAAATTCGGATATTATAATAATGGACGAACCAGTATCTCATCTTGATATTAGTCATGCATTTAACATCTATTCAATTCTAAGAGCAGAAGCAGACAGCGGTAAAACTGTAATTACTTCTGTTCATGATATTAATACAGCAATAAGATATTCTGATATGATTACAGCCATGAAGGATTTCAGCATTTTTTTTTCGGGTTCACCGGAAATATTTCTTAAAAATAATATCGCCGCGAAATTATACAAAATTGATTTTAAAAGAATTAATCATTCCGCCTCATCATCAAATTATCTTTTCCCTGCATAGGAGAACATGAGTGGAAACATTAGAAGCCATTAAAATTTTTCTCATCGAAGAAAATATTTTTTCTAAAGCTGTAGTCTTTTTTACAGCTTCAGCTCTAATCTTCATAATTCTTTCGGCAATAAGAAGCACTCTAAGGATGCGACTCCGAAAAGCGGCAAAAAATAATAAAAAAATCAGGCGAATTACTTCATTTATTGCAGAAACACACTATATGCTCCTTCTTGCCGTGTCATTTGAAATTGCATCAAATTTGATTACTTTATCAAAAACCGAAAAAATGATTATCAACACTTTTGTCATCGCATCAGTTTTTCTGGAACTTGCATCTATTGCCGGAAAAAGTCTTAACTTAATTTTCTCCAGTATTCGCCACGGACAAAAACACAAATCATCAGAAACCTTTTTTAATATAATTATTGTTGTATCAAAAACAGCAATTTATTCGACAGGATTAATAATAATTCTTTCAAATCTCGGATTCAAAGTTTCAACGCTTGTCACAAGTCTCGGAATTACAAGTATAGCTTTTGCATTTGCTTTTCAAAACATTCTTTCGGATTTATTTTCTTCTTTTACTATATATGTAGATAAACCTTTCGTACAAAATGATTTTATAAGATTTGATGATGTCGCAGGTACTATAATAAAAATAGGAATCAGAAGCACAAGAATATTAAGCTTAAATGGCGAAGAAATTATTCTATCTAACAATCAACTAACAAATAAAACTGTAAGAAATTACACAAAAATGAAAAGACGAAGAGTACTTCTTGCGCATTCAGTCTGTTACGAAACTGAAATGAATAAACTCGAAAATATTCCATTACAGATTAAGAAAATTGTTGAATCATATGAAGACACAGAATTTTCACGATCAAATTTAAAAGAATTATCCGAATATTCAATCATTTTTGAAACAGAATATTTCATTTTATCTTCTGATTACGCTTATTTTATGCAATTAAACGAAAAAATAAATTTAGAAATCATGAAATATTTCAAATCCAAAAATATAAATTTTGCATATCCGACACAAAATATAAATATCAGAAAATAGTCATTTTATCATATCTTCATATTCTGAAAGTTTATTTCTCATTATCTCATTTATTTCATTTACAACTTTTTTACGGAAACGGTAATATTTTTGAGTATAGTTACCGCCTTTTTCTTTTATTATACATGACATATATGCTTTTCTTTTGGAATGATTAAATTTCGAAAGAGTTGAATAGAATGTTGAAATTATTTCATCCCTTATAATCATGTTTTCAAGATTTAATTCATTCAGTTTTTGCATTTCCATATATTCAATATTCTCGATAGGTTGGGAAATTATACAGGGTTTTCTCTGGCGGTAAAAATCTATCAATTTATTTTTAGCACAAACAAATAAATATCTTTTTGATATTGAAGATTCCGGAGGCAATTCTTTCTTCTTAGCAAATAAATTTGCGAATATCTCCTGAGCAATTTCTTCTGCTGTTTCAGAGTTATGAATTTTCTTGCAGATAAATCCTACAATATCGCTGAAATAATTTCGATATAGCAGATCAAAACGTTTTTCATAATTTTTCAATTTGATTTTCCCCTTTCAATTCTATTTATAATACTATATACGGAAAAACGATGGGTATTTATCATTGTTTTATTATCTTTTTTCATTTTTTTTTAAATATAGCATTATATCACTCATATTTTTACATCTATGAAATACTTTTAAATTTATCTAATACTATAAAAATAACAAATGAATTATTGGGGAGAAATTAGAATTTAATGAATGAAAGAAATATAATAAAACACCGCCTGAAAGGCGGTGTTTTATTATATCAATCGGCTTTGTTGCCTTTTGCTCTTTTTTCAGCTGCAGCTTTTACAACTCTTTCCTGAACATCTTTTGGAACCTGCTCATAAGCATGGAATTCCATTGAATAGTTCGCTCTTCCGCTTGAAAGAGATCTGAGAGTAGTTGCATAACCAAACATTTCAACAAGAGGAGCCTTAGCGTCAACTTTCTGAGATCCTTTTCTGAATCTTCTCATGTCGCCGATCTTGCCTCTTCTTCTGTTAAGATCTCCGATTACATCACCTATATAATCATCAGGTGTATTAACTTCGACTTTCATAACCGGTTCAAGAAGAATCGGATCAGCTTTTAGAAATGCCTGTTTAAAGCACATTGAAGCACAAAGTCTGAACGCCATATCTGATGAATCGACCGCATGGAAGCTTCCATCGACAAGAATAGCTTTAACGTCAAGAACCTGGAATCCGGCAAGAATACCTTCGTCCATAGTTGCTTCAAGACCCTTTCTAACTGAAGGGATATATTCCTGAGGAATTGATCCTCCCTTAATCATGTCAACAAATTCGAATCCCTTACCAGGATTAGGTTCAAAACGGATAGTACAGTTTGCAAACATACCTTTACCACCGGTCTGTTTTGCAAATTTATATGAATTCTCAACAGGAGTCTTCATTGTTTCTCTGAATGCTACAGCCGGCTCTCCGACATCAACAATCAGACCATACTCTTCTTTAAGACGGTCAACCATGATCTCAAGGTGAAGTTCTCCCATACCCGCAATAACGGTTTCGTTAGATTCTTCATCAACACGAGTTTTAAAAGACGGATCTTCTGTTGAAAGTCTGTTAAGTGCAAAACCGAGTTTTTCTTCATCTTTTTTACTCTGCGGAGTAATCTTCATTTCAATAACCGCAGGCGGTATATGGATTTTCTCTAGAATAACAGGATTTTCCTGATCGCAGAGAGTATCTCCGGTTTTAGTATCTTTCATACCGATAAGCGCAACAATTTCGCCTGCTCCGGCACTTGTAAGCTCTTCTCTGTCTTTAGCATGAATTCTTAAAATTCGGCCTATTCTCTCTTTTTTGCCTTTTGTTGAATTAAGAACAGTTATTCCGCTTTCAAGTTTTCCGGAATAAATTCTAATGAAAGTCTGCTGACCAACATACGGGTCATTGATAAGTTTGAATGCAAGAGCACAAAAAGGATCAGTTTCAACAGGGTGTCTTGTATGCGATTTTGAAGGATCATTAACATCCTGACCATGTACCGCTCCTACATCAACCGGTGAAGGAAGGTAATCAAGAACTGCATCAAGATATTCTTCAACACCTTTGTTTTTATAAGATGACGCACAGAAAACCGGAGTAAGGTTCTGGTTTATTGTAACAGTTCTAGCAGCTTTTTTAAGCTCTTCATATCCGATTTCTTCTTCAGCAAGATATTTTTCCATGATTGCATCATTAAAATCAGCAATCTTCTCAATCATATTCTTTCTTGCAGCTTCAGCTTCTGCTTTCATTTCATCAGGAATATCTTTTTCTTCTCTTTTCAATTCTGCAGGATAGTAAACGGCTTTCATTTTCATGAGATCGATTACACCCAGAAAATTATCTTCAGCTCCGATAGGAAGCTGAAAAGGAACTGCATTAGCATCGAGATATTTGTTAAGCTGACTGACAACTTCCATAAAGTCAGAACCTACACGGTCCATTTTATTTACAAGTGCGATTCTTGGAACTTTATAACGGTCAGCCTGGTTCCAAACGGTTTCAGACTGAGGCTCAACACCGCCGACAGCACAGAAAAGACCCACAAGACCGTCAATAACACGCATTGAACGCTCAACTTCAACAGTAAAGTCAACGTGACCCGGAGTATCGATGATATTAATCTGATGATTTTTCCACTTGGTCGTAATTGCAGCAGAAGCAATCGTGATACCTCTTTCCTGTTCCTGCTTCATGAAGTCGGTAGTTGCCGCTCCGTCGTGAACTTCTCCGAGTTTTCTATTTACACCTGTGTAAAAAAGAATTCGCTCAGTAGTAGTTGTTTTTCCCGCGTCAATATGCGCGGCAATACCGATATTTCTAAGTTTCGAAAGCGGCATTTTTCCCTCACTATTAAATGTTAATTAAAAAATTTCCTGTTTGATATTAAATCATCTTAGGATATCAACACAAAGTTGTATTCAATCTGACCATACTCTTTTCGCGCTAGGGTTTGTCAATTTTTTTTTAATACTGATGCATTAACGAAATTATTACAAGCGGGCTCTTTTTGACAACAAAACTGAAAAAAGAAGCATAACTGCGACAATAGTTAAAACCGCAGAATAAATAAAGGGAAATATTTCTGGTGTAAAACAATCCGGAAACGTATAGACATACTCATAACGCGACACATAACACTTCATTATGATAGGAATTTGATGAATAAACGCAACATAAAGAATCAATGCAACTGGTATACTTCGAAGCAGAAACAAAATTCTATATATAAAGAATCTTATATTTTTTCCGGAAGTTTTATTCGTAAAGACAAAAAATAAAATCAACAAGGGAACCATCATCTTCCAGGAATAAGCAACAAAGGAAAAAATAAAAACAGAATAATTATCTAATAGCATATTATTCAAAATATCAATATTATATTTATCTCCCAAATATGCAATAAATCCGTCCCTCGGAGAAAAGAATAAATCAAAAATAACCGCAGTAATATCAGGAGGAATTATAAATGGAATCGTAAACAAAGAAATTATAAATATCCCCGGTCTGACATCAAGTTTATTAAGAATAAATACAATTAATATACTTACTACCAATAGTACAAAGAAAAAAACTATGAAAAACAACGCAAATATGCGAACATCCGATACAAGGATATTTTCAGTGTTCATCAGCCTTAAAGAAAAAAACAGAGCTCCAAGAAAAACAGCACCAAAAACAACAGCCGTAATGTTATAGGATCTCCGCTTCAATGTAGTCATCAATTTCTTTAGCTTTTTAATCATATATGCCATCTTTTATCCAAATTAATTGCAATCAAGAACTTTTTATCTTTACAGATAAATCAAAAAACCTATAATTTCCCAGTACGGATATTTCCGTAACTAATAAATATATAAACGGCTTTACTGATGATTACAAAAAAAATTATAATATTTACTTCTTTTCTTTTCGTTCTATCCTGCGCCGGAATTGAAAAAAAAACCAATGATGTCAATTTTGCCCTTGTTGCCAACACCATGCCCGAATCAGCCTTTAAGACCAATCCGGCCGAACTCGCAAAACTAATTGATTCGATCAATAAAGACAACCCTACTTTTCTGATTCATCTCGGAAACATGATTCAAGGCGGCTCCTCACAAAGCGGTATAATAAAAAATGATATCGAAAATCAACTCAATTCCGCAAAAAAAGAATTCTCACGCTTCAGATCTATTGCCTACTTTATCCCGGCAGAGCATGATAAATTCGATGACAGTTTTGATCTTTTCAACAAAAGAGAAAATCATGGTGAATATTTTTCTTTCAATTACGGAACTCTTCATTTTATCGCACTAAACGCTTCAAATTCAGGAAAAATAATCACAGAAGATCAGTTAATCTGGCTCAAATCAGACATCCAGAAATATAAAAATTCAAAGATAATTATATTTTCAAAAATACCGTTTTTCTCTCCATCGAACATCAAAACACGGACTATCGCCAACCCGTCAGAAACGCACAGTATACTCCTGCAGTATAATGTTATCGCAGTTATTTCATCAGAATCAAATTTTGAATTTGACATTAATAAAGACGGAATCCGTCACATTAATCTCCCGCTTCCGTCAATTGAAGACAAACGTAAAAAAAATGATTACTTTGTAATTCAAATAATTAACGGCAAACTATCATTTCAAGGAAAAACAATTAAATGAGTCTTCTGGAAGTTAAATCACTTTATGCAGGTTTTAGAATTAAGGGAAAGCTGTATCCGGCAGCCCGGGATATTTCTTTTACTCTTGAAAAAGGTCACGCATTAGGTCTTATAGGAGAAAGCGGATGCGGAAAAACCGTAACAGCGTATTCTATCATGAGGCTTCTTCAGAGTCCGGGAGAAATAATATCCGGTGCTGTGTATTTTAAGGACGAAGATCTAATGCAATGCAGCGAAGCGGAAATGCGCCTCAAAAGAGGAAAAGAGATTTCAATGATTTTTCAGGAACCTTCAACAGCTCTTGACCCATGCTACACCGCCGGATATCAGATATCGGAAACGATTCTTGCACATCAGAATATTTCAAAAAAAGAAGCACGGATCAAAGCAATAGAACTTATTGACAGCATGAAAATTCCAGATCCCGAAAAAATATATTCATGCTATCCTCACGAACTTTCCGGCGGCATGCAGCAGAGAATAATGATTGCATCCGCACTTGCTTCAGGCTCTTCTCTTATGATTGCAGATGAACCCACAACCGCACTGGATGTAACCGTTCAGTCGCAGATACTATCAATACTAAAGAGTAAGGTAAAAGATGAAGGTCTTTCTTTGATATTTATTTCGCACGATTTAGGAATAACTGCAAATCTTTGCGAACGTACAGCTGTTTTATATGCAGGTGAAATTGTTGAAATAGGAGCTTCAGAAACAATTTTCTCGGATCCGATGCACCCTTACACACAGGCTCTTATTGAATCGATTCCTGCGCAAAACTGCAAAGAAAAACATTTGAATCCTATACAGGGAAGCGTTCCACCGATTGATTATGAAACAACAGGATGCCGTTTTTATGATAGATGCAGGGAACGCAGTTCGGAATGTCTAGAAAAGAAAGTTCTGCTTGAAGAAAAAAAGAAAAATCATTCGGCAAGATGCATAAAAAAATGAGAGGAAGCATGGGCTTCCTCTCTAATTAAAAGGTCTATTGGAATATTAGTAGGCCAACTTAATCTTATAAACGTTTTCAACAGCAGAAAGAATTGCTTTACGGCTTATATCGTCTGCATTTGTTAGCATGTCAAACACTTCTGATCTTGTGTAAGAAATGTCAAAATGCTCACAATTTCCTAGTCCTTTATCTCCGCAGAAGCTTCTGTTGCAACATTCTTTACAAATTGATTTATTCATATTTTCCTCCGGTTACTTAATTACGCTTACTATAAAGCAATAATCGTGCCAACTTTTCAAAATCATGACGACAAGCAAATCGTGATTTTAGAGAGTATTTTATGGACATTATTATATTTATGTATATTATATATTGAAATTATTTACAATAATTAAACATATTTCACATTTTGATCACATATCCAAAATTCACTCAACGTGCGAATTAATATCATTGTATCTTTTTTGCAACAATAACGGACGATTCCGCATCAATAGTATCTTCAATACAGCCGCTTATGTCTTTGGAGGATGGTTTTAGCGCTTTTTCTAAATTAGTATTTCTAAATTGAGACGGTGTCATACCGTACTTCTTTTTAAATGCGGTATTGAATACCGACTTAGAGTTAAACCCTGAGTCAAGACTCGCATGGAGAATATTGACCTCTTTTTCGGTATCGGCAATAATACCAGCAGCAAAATCAATCCTATAATCGTTAACGAAATTAAAGAAATTTTTACCGAAAGTCTCATTTATTATCTGAGAAATATTATGAGTTGATACGTCTATTTTCTCAGAAAATTCTTTTATTGAAAAGTCCGGATCAAGATAAGGCTTTTCAACATCCATGCAGTTTTTTATGCGCTTTAAATATTCTTCTTTAACAGTTTCGGATATGAGATTTTTTCTATACTTTGCATGACTAGGCGAATCTCCGCTGTAAGCCGAACTGATTATCTCATTCGCATCAGTATCAGGAGAAACTTTTCCAAGAATATAGTATCCGGCAGAATAAATCGAAATTACAGCAAAGAACGAATTAACCAGCGATAGTATTTCAGGAAGAAAAGGTATCTTTATCACGTTAAAAAAAGTCCAGAAATAAGCAAATGATTCAACATAATAGAAGTTAAACGAAAGGAACGGAAGAAGCCAAAGTGTAAAAACCGAAAACAGAAAAACAAGAAGCCAAGTAGTCGCACCGCCCTTCATCCCCGGAAAAAACATCTTATGCTTACGACGATATCCGAAAACTTCTTTAAGCGAAAAAATAAGATAACAGAATAGAATCAGATACTTTATATTTTGAGAATAAAACCTAAATCGCGTGATTCCGCTTTCGTCAAAATCTATTATAGAATATGTACCGTATCCGAGATATGGAGTGTTAAGAATTAAACTTAACACAAAAAATATTATTGCCGGCAGAAAGTGCAATAAATCAGCAATACGCATTTTGAAGTTTATTCGAAAGAGCGAACGTACATAAAGAAGAATAAGATATCCGTACAAATATCCCAGTGTATCCTTTATTAAAAATAAAGGGAGATATTCAGGCCACATATGAGCTTTATATACATAATGCAGTGCAAGTTCATATGATATAAACAGAACAATAAAAGAAAATACTTTGTCCGCTCTCAATCTGCGAATCAGCATAATAAATAGAAATATCCCTTGGGCAGCTCCCACGAGAGAAAAATGAGTAATTATACCATTAATTAGCACAAATTGTTCAAACATATTTGCAACTTAAACATACGGCATTTATTAAATAAAGCATTTTACGGGATTCTCGCTACTGGCATAATAAAATATGGCATTTTTTAAATAATCTTGAAAATTGCCATATTTTAACGTTTACTTATGAAAGGTCAAGATACTTTATGGCTGTGATCCGGTTATAAATATTTAATCTGTAAAAAAATATCATACAACCTCTATATGGATTTTAACCGGATTTTATGTTCTATCTTATAAGATTGAACGACAAATATTTTAAAATAAGTATGCTTAAATAAATTAAGCTTATAACCCGAGGAAATTGCCAATGATAAAGCTTCTTGATAAAAATGAACGCCAGGCTATCCGTTTTATGGCGCCCTTTCTGATTCTAATGCTGTTATTCACTATTATCGTGTTCGGAATCGGTTTCCTGACCAGTCTTACTGATGCCCAAGGAATTAATCCGGGAAAAAATATCGGGCTTCTGAACTTCAAAAATATTCTTACGGATACATATTTCTGGAATTCTGTTTATGTATCATTTAAATTCGCAGCTGTTTCCGTTGCTATTCAAATACCGGCTGCTTTCTTAATTTCTTTATGGATAGAAAGCCTGCCGTACAAAAGAACACAGAGTTTCCTTAAAGCAGCGTTTTTCATTCCTTCTTTGATTAATACTCTTGTGGCTGGCATTCTTTTCAGATTATTATTTTCCGGTGATCAGTGTATCGCCAATATTATCATCGGATTCGTCGGTGGAAACCCAAATATGAACTGGCTTGATGATAAAACACTGGCTTTCCCTCTTCTTGTAATTGTTTCATTCTGGCAGTGTATCGGATTTCAGATTATATATTTCTCTGCCAATCTTAGATCACTTGATCAATCGCCTTATGAAGCCGCAAGAATTGACGGAGCAGGCAGACTGAGCATTCTAAAGAATATCACTCTGCCTCTTATGAAGCCCGCTTTAATATTCATGACAATAACATCTGCTGTGTCATCACTTTTGGTTTTTGACCTCATTCTCGGCCTTTTCCAATACAATATTTATGATAATGTAACCGGAATTATTCTCTATATTTATCTAAGGGCATTTCAATGGGATCTTGAAATCGGAGCTGCAAGCGCTGCCGGATGGATTGCCTTTTTTCTGATTCTGGCAGTCAGCCTGCTTCAGCTTAAATTTCTAGGGCTTGGTGAAAAACATGAAGACTGAAAACAGATTTCCAGGATTGGACGGCTTGCGGGCCGCAGCATGCCTATTTGTAATTTTTCATCATGTCGCGCAGAGACTGGATATATACTCACAGCATTATATTCTTCAGCATATCCAGTTATTCTTTCTTATGGGCAACACCGGCGTAAGCTTTTTTTTCGTACTCAGCGGATTTCTTCTTTCATATCCGTTTTGGAGAAACTACATTTCTGATCTTGGTTTTCCGGATATACCCAACTATGTAAAAAGAAGAGCTGCGCGGATAATGCCGGGCTATTATGCCTCATTCGCTGTAAGCATAATTCTTGGTCTGCTTTTTATTCCGAACATGGATCATTTTACTAGAAGGCTTATAACCGGATTGACTTTCACAGCAGGATTTCATTACACAACCCTTTTCCCGTCTTTTGTAAATTCACCGCTTTGGTCAATCAGCTTCGAAGTTTTTTCGTATTTATTGATGCCTGTTTTTATGTTTGGGCTCTTCCGCTTAACAGGGAAAAAACGATCATTCAGAAAAGGAATTATTTATTGGGTATTTGCATTAATTCTGATAATTGGAATTAATCAGCTCATACACATGTATCTCACACCTGATAATGTCAAACGCGGCTGGGAATTCGGAGTCACGGGCGGATCAAAATGGTGGATGCCGAATTATAATCCGATAGGCTTTTTCGGACATTTCGCATTTGGAATTCTTGCAGGCGGAATATGCGCATATTTTGTAAAGAATACCTCTTTCAGAGAACGTATCGCGAATAAAAATATTTTCGACATTGTATCCATAGTTAGTTCCATAACTATAGTCGCTCTGTTATGCTACGTGCGGACAGAAGAAGAATTCACTCACAGCATACAGAAACAACCCTACTACTTTCCATACCTGACAGCATTGATCGCAATACTTGCAGTTTCACTTGTAAATTCAAGGTTTACAGGAAAATTATTCGATTCACGCTTTATGCGCTTTACTGCAAAAATTTCATTCGGACTTTATATTTGGCACTATATCATAATAGCTTTGATATCTTTTTACATTCTTACGGAATACATGAATTATATGGCAATCAAAGACTGGAGACTATGGGCCGGGGCTTCATTATTGATGATTGTGATATCCTACGGAGCTGCAACACTCTCTTTTCACTTCATTGAAAAACCATTTATTGAAAGAATTCAAAAGGTAAAAGAGAAGTCTTTTAAAATCAAAAGAAAATTCAGACCGGGAAAACTTCTAAGTGCGTTTTTACTATGCATTCTAGCTCTTATCTTCATTTTTCCGCTTTTCTGGCTGCTTGACGCATCACTGCGTCCGCCTCTTGAAGTCATACAGTCGCCTCCTGCAATATTTCAGCAGCCTTTATGGAAATCAATAGAAAGCTACACAAGAGATTCATATCTCGCGGCATTCTGGTATTTTGACGTCGGTCGCGCGCTTTTTAATTCGATAATAGTTTCGTCAGGAACAATTTTTTTAACTGCAATTGTTGTATCCCTATACGCATACGCACTTGTTTTTATGGATTTTAGACATAAGAAATTTTTCCTAATTCTAGCCCTTTCAACAATGATGATTCCGGCGAATGCTCTCATGATACCGATGTATAAAGTCGCAAAGAATCTTCACCTGCTTAATAGCTGGTTCGGGCTCATTCTTCCCGGAGCTGTTAGCGGCTTTGGTGTATTTCTTTTACGCCAGTATTTCTTAAAAATTCCGATTGCGGTAATTGAAGCCGCGAGGATGGACGGAGCCGGTCATTTAAAAATCTGGTGGCACATAATACTTCCGCTTGCAAGACCCGCACTTGCTGCACTTGCAATAATTCAATTCAGAATAGTCTGGAATGATTTTTTAAATCCGGTAATTATTATGCGCGATGAAAAACTAATGACTCTGCCGGTTAGAATTCTTCTGATAAATGACACAGGAGCAGTCCTCGCGGCGGGTTTTATTTCAATAATAATTCCTTTAATTCTTTTTCTGAAATTTCACAGGCAGTTCACTGAAGGTCTGACAGAAGGACTACGTAAATAATATAAATAGGAGATAAAATGAAAACAAGAAAAATTGCTCTGCTTCTCATAGCGGCAGGATGCGTAATTGCAGCCTGCAAAAAATACCCTGCAGAATACAAACTTAAAGATATGTATTCGATCATGCTCAAGAATCCCGACAAAGCTGTTGATTTTGCCCGTACAAGCGCCGAATTCTGGACAAAAACCTATGACGATAAAAACGGCGGTTTCTTTACAATGGTCGCCCGCAATGGAGATGTTCTTGGAAACAATTTCAAATCGACATTATCTCAAAGCAGAATAATGTATGCCTTCTCACGCGCTTATATGCTGACAGGCGATAAAAAATATATCAAATATGCGAACTATGCCGAAGATTTTATGAGAACTAAGTGTTATGATAAAGAGCACGGCGGATTTTATACTACCGTAGATGCAGCCGGAAGAAATATTGATTTTACTTATGATATTCTGTTGAATCAAAATAACAGACAAAGAGAAAAATGGTCTTTCATGCAGCACTATGCCCTCTTGGGATATTCTGCACTAGTAGATGCTACCCGCGATGAAAAGCATTTTGATTTTTTAATCAAATCGCGCACCCTTCTCGACGAAAAGCTTTACGACAACAGAAAAGGAATAGAAGGATATTACGAATCAGCCGATTATGACTGGAGAAACCCCAGAGGAAAAGGATTTACCCCGACAATGGACGGTGTAACGACACACGGTCTTTCTCTTTATCTGCTGACTAATGATGAAAAATACAAGGAAAGACTTGTTTCTCTTGCGGACAATGTAATAAAACATATGTATCCCACATCAAAATCCAGAATAATCGGTTACGAAGAACAGTATGATTCCGAATGGAGACCAAGAGATGAGTCTTTCATTTTTATCGGGCATATGCTTAAAACAGCATGGTGCCTTCAGAGAGCAAATCTGATAAGCCCCAATAAGGAATATTCAGAGACAGCAGAAAAAATTCTGCATAATATCAACGAAAAAGCATGGGACAACTCAAACGGAGGACCATACAATTTCGCAGACAGCTTTGAAGGAGTAATAACCAATGATAATAAAAATTACTGGACTCTTGAGCAAGCTATCACCAGCGGACTGATAAATTATTACGTAACTGAAAACACTTTGTATCTTAAAATGGCTGATGAGGCATGCGGATTTTTTGAACGTCACACAATTGATAAAGAATACGGTGACATCTTCGATGAAGTTAAGCCCGACGGAAAGAGACTCAAAACTGACGATGATGAATACAAAGGTTCTTACTGGAAAAGCGCATATCATTCTCTTGAAACAGCATATTACATCTATTTATACGGAAATCTTTATTTCCACAAGAAAGATGCAACTCTGTATTATTACATAGAAAAGTCTTCCAAGAAACGCGAGTTTCCGATGAACCCGGTTGAGGAAATTAGAAATCTGATAATTTCAAAAGTCGAACTCAATGGAAAGGATTACACTGATTTTGATTCTAAAAAAAGAATTCTAAGAGTACCGGCAAATATCGAAGGAGAATTCAAGGTAACATATTCTATGTCAAAATAGGACAAATTAATCACAGACTTTCTGTGATTAAACTTACAAACAAATAAAAAAAGCGGGCATCTTGTAAAGCCCGCTTTTTTTTATTCAGATATTTTCTTTTTTATAAATCTTCCGGATTCAGTAAGAAGTGAATTTTTCCACCTGCCCGAAGGTGTTGCATCCGCTTTCAAAGCAGATGCAGATTCCATTTTATTAAACAATGACCAGTTACACCAGCTAAGCTTGTGTTTATCCATAAAATCAATCCATATCAGACTTTCTTCAATATCCACAAAACCATCACCGTTATTTTCACATGTACCCCATTCAGAAACAAAAAGAGGAAGACCTTTGGCAATAGCAGCTTCAGCCCTGTCCCTGTATGTTTTTTTGTGAGTTGCCGCATAAAAATGAAGAGCATAGGCAACATTTTTGCCATTCTTAACCGGAAACTCTGCGGCAATATCCACATCCTGAGACCATGAGGTTGTTCCGACTATAATTATATTGTCAGATCCATTAGCGCGTATAGTCTCAATAACAGTTTCCGAATATTTTCTAACATCAAGCCACTGATCGTTAATAGGTTCATTAAATATTTCAAAAATAACATTCGGATACTGACCGTAAGTTGCTGCCATTTCTGCGAAAAATTTCTTTGATTCTTCCGTATGACTTATAGCATCATGATCATGCCAGTCAATTATTACATAAATCCCCTTTTTTATTGCTGCATCAAGAACTGTTTTCAGTTTATCAATTTCTCCAGTATTTTCAAGATAACCGCCTTTAGCAATTCCCATTGCTGCGCGGATTACCGTACATTTCCAATCATCAGCAAGTGTATCAACAACGTCCTTATTCCAGAATCCGTTTGACCATTGACTCCAATAAAGACTCATTCCTTTCAATTGAACAGCATTTCCGCTCTCATCGCAAAGATTGACTCCTTTTATCTGCAATTTCCCATGTTTAGCAACTGGAGAACCCTCAGGCGCCGGAGGAATTTCAATAATACTCCTTTTGACAATCGGAATATTATCACTCTTTGATTCATTTTCTTTTTTACATGAAAAAAGCATTACAACCGGCAAAAGCAAGCAGGCAATTAAAATACGGAAATTTAATATAATACTCATAGCAACCTTTCTTATATTCTTACCAACCGAATAATACGGTGATTGTCAAGTGTTTTACCGTCTGGGCGTACTGACTCTGTTATTTTAATTAAAACTTGAACATTTATAATGATTTTGATAAAGATAACACAATTAAGTTTGAATGAATTGATGCCGATAATGATATAAGACATTTTTTACGGTAAAAATATGCGTTTTGTTCTTCTTTCTGATTTTGCTCTTGGTTTGTCTGATGATTTTCTTCCGGTTTCGGATGAAGACCGCTTTTGTACGCTTAAAAACGCTATAAAAGATTCCGCTGATGCAGATGCAATACTTATTCCCGGAAACATTTTCACAAACACTTCCGCAGATACAATAAATAAATTAAACAGCATTTTAGCAGATAGAAGCGGGCTGGATGCAAAAATTATTATTCTTCTAACAGATGAAGAAAAAAGAATATTGGATGAATTGAATATCAATATTGAATCGGCGGATAAAATCTTTACTAAAGATAATGAACCGTTTCTTATTGAAAAAGGTAATGAAAAAATTTATTTTTATGGATCTTCAAGAAAAGATGATATTTTTCTAACCGATAAATGTTTCGGCGAGGGTTTCCATATCGGGCTTTTCAATTTAAATATTGAAGAATATGCAAAGAATGAAATTGAAATGAAGACATTTTTCAAGAAACTTCCTCTTGATTTTTATGCGCTCGGCGGAATAAGCACTACAAAGATATTTAAAGTCTCAGGAAAAATAATTGCGGCATACCCCGGTCACGCAGAAGCAGTCTCTGCAGAAGAGAACTCCACTAAGTATTCATTGAACATCGTGACTTCAGATGATTCCATTTACGAAATAAAACGAATTCCGCTGAAAAGTACTAAGTTTGCATCACTAATTATTGATTGTGATAAACACAATTTTGCAGAAATCGAGTCTCTTATCGATAAATCAAAAAATTCAGAGACGCGTCTTTATATCAGATTTGACGGAATGCGGACATTTCCAATAGATAAATTCAGTCTGGATAATAAATACAAATCAGTTATGATGGATGATAATTCTTTTCCATCACTGCAACAGTTATCATCAGAGATTGAGACAAAGGGAATGTGGAAAGATTTTTTCGACTTGCTAAATTCAAAGCAAATACCGGAAGATGTGGATAAAAAAGAATTGTCGCGAATGATTTTTTGTATTATCAAGAATGGTTCAATAATTTCGGAGGACTGGATTTGCGCTTTACTCAATGCATAGCTGCCAAAACCGGTGTTCTTGAAAATAAGATCATCAATTTTGACAATTCAATTACAATAATATACGGCGGTAATGAATCCGGAAAATCGCTTTTTGTAAAAGCAATGATAGATTCGGCCTTCGCTATACAGAAAGAAAACCACATATTATCTGAGGATATGTGGAGTAATCTATATGTCAACATGACACTTTCTGATGATAACGAGAAAATGACAATTATCAGAAACGGAAGCAGTCTTATTACCTTCGCGGATATATCATCCGGAACAGGGAAAGAAGTGTATGCGGGAGAGACTGACATTGTTAAGTTTTCTGATAAAATCAAATCAATAAATGAACTCTCGAACTCTGCAATCTGCCGTTTGATAACAACAATGAACCCGCAGACTTTTATTGACGCTTCTTTTATTTCTTCTCCTTTCGAATCGTTTCTTGCACCCTACTATAGTTATGACAATATAAAAAAGATTGTTTCTTATTCAGAAGATAAATTTATTGATATTCATTCAAAATTAAATCACAGCATTTATTCCGAAAAAATTTCATCCAGAATAAACAATTCATTTCTTTCGAATATATTTTATCACGAAAACGAAATTCAAAAAATAAAAAAAGAACTTCAGATTTTTGAGGTTCATTTTTCTAAGATAGATAAATTATCTCAGGAATTATCAGAAATAGAAAATCGCAACCGCAGTATTGAAAAAGAATTACTTGAGATTGAAAGCAGAACAGCATTTCTTCATAAATCCCAGGAATCTCTTGCGAATGTTTTTATAACAGAAAGCAAACTCAACGGGCTCAAGAACTTTGTTTCAGCGGAAGAAAGTAAAGTTTCAGCAATAGAAACTAAAAAACAAAAACTCAATGATAGATTTTCAAAATTTATAAATCTTTCAGAAACACAGAGAAACAATCTCAATAACATTCAGCTTGCATATAAGTATGCGATAGACGCAAAAGATTCATACACTAAAAGATTGAAAACAATCGGTATAATTAAAACCTTGTGCTATGCTGCAACTGCATCTTTTTTATGCGCATCATTGGCTTTTCCGGCAGCAATCCACTTTTTCCATCAATACTTTACACAGATCAAGACTCTGCATAAAATCCTCATTCCTTCTTCAGGATTATTTATATCCATAATTTCTATTGCAATTGTCCGTTTAAGAATGAAAAGAGATATCAGCAATAAACTCGAAGAACTGTTTAATCAAAGAGTTGCCGAACTTAAAGAAATTTTATCAAAAAGCGATATACAGGTATCATCTGATCATTTCGAAGATATGTTTGAATTTCTTCTTCAGTATTTTGAAGAATATTCTGAATTTCTTGAAAGTGAAAATGAAATTGAAGATATTGAAAACTCTCTATTTCCGGTTGAAAAAATAAACAGCGTCAGACAGGAAATTCAGGAACTTGAGAAAAACAGATCAGAACTTCTTAAATCGCTGGAAAGTATTAACGGCGAAAGAAACTCAAAAAATACGGCGATCAATAAACAAATTGAAGGTAATACGGAAAGAGTATCAATTTTAAAGGATGAACTTGAACGAAACACAGAAATCCTCAGAAGAATGAATGAAGAGCTACAGGCTAGAGGAAAAGAAAGCAGTCAGAGCGATTCGCTAAATCAAAGAAAACTTTTTCATGAACAAAAACTTAAAAGTTTAAAATCTTCACACAGAAGCGCCTCTTATATACTGACAACTATGACACAGGCTAGATCAGAATTTGAAAACAGAGCATTCTCTCAAATTTCCGAAGATACATTTTCTATTTTCTCAAAAATAACAACTTCGGGTTCTGTAACCAAACAGGATACGGATTTGCTGATTAAAGGCGATATGAGTTCTATAAAAAATACATCGTTAAGATATTCAGCGCTTCTTTCATTTAAACTAGCAATGGGAAAAGCGATGAAAAATTCAAACGTTATACTACCTTTATTAATTGACGAACCCGCGTCATATCTGGATAAGGGAAAAATTGATAATTTTTTCAGCATACTGTCGGAATTTTCATCAGAAAGGCAGATTATTATACTTACATGCGATGATAAACTCTTTTCCGGCATAGGTCAAACGGTTAAATTCTGATGAACAATGGCGATCAATTAACTTTTTCGGACGATAAAACTGTTGAATCCGTAAACCGTGGTCTTGATTTTCTTGAAAACGGCGATTTCATGAACGCATTCTCGGTTTTTGATTCCATTATGAACAACAAACCCGATTATCCCGGTGTTGAAGCAGGATACCGCACGTCGCGTTACTGGCTTAACCGTGTTCCGGGTTTGGCATCTCTGAACAATGGAAAAGAAAGCGCAGATTTTTTGATGAGTCAGTGGAATGAATTTGAAAATTATTCCAGAGAAAAGAACTTTTTCGGAGGAAGTGCATTCAAGGCTGTTCAGAAATATATTTACTATAATTCAAGTGAGCATTACAAGACTGCATTTGCCAATCAGGAATCCCCTGCTGATAACTTCAGCCTTCTAATGAACCTTGCAGTTTGCTTTCTTACGCTTGAAGATTATCCTAAAACCATAGAAACACTTGAATACGCAAAAAGCTTTTTCAAAAACGATCCAAAACTGCTGTCGATCCTGGCAACCGCATATTTTAAAACCGGAGAAGCTCCGAAATCGCTTCTTCTGTTCAGAGAAGCTTTTTTTATCAATCCTTCTGCAATTGACATTGAACTCATCAAATGCGAACCGATAAATGAACTAACAAGCGCTTCCAAAGAAGCACATCCGGATGAAGATATAAGAGAATGGGTTCCTGTTTACGGATTTCTTATGGACATTTTTTATGTCAAAGGCAAGATCAGCCAGCAAACTGCAGATCTTATCGCAAAAGACATAACATCCCTTGAAAAATCGTTTCAATCTATGACAAGAGACAAACTAAAAAAATCAAATGTCCTTCCTCGTTTAATGAATAAATACTTATGGCTTTATGATTACTATCATTTCCAGAATTATGACTTATCTATATTATCCCAGATATCCCAAAGACTTATTGAAATAGATAAATCTCTGTTCGGATCATATTTCTCAAAAAATAAACCCTAAAAACTGTTGACAGCCGCACCTTGCAAAATTCAATTTTTCTATTGATTGCTTTATCATATTGAGGAAATTATGCAGTTATCGACATCTTACGAACCTAAAGAAACAGAAGAAAAATGGCTTAAAGCATGGAATGAAGGAAATTATTACCACGCAGATGAAAAAGACAAAAAAGATGCGTTCTGCATAGTCATACCTCCGCCGAATGTAACAGGATCCCTCCACATGGGACATGCCTTGAATAATACTCTTCAGGACATTCTGGCAAGATGGAACCGCATGAAGGGGAAATCAGTTCTCTGGATGCCAGGAATGGATCATGCCGGAATTGCAACTCAGAATGTTGTCGAAAGACTTCTTGCCAAAGAAGGAAAATCCCGTCACGACATGGGACGCGAAGCTTTCGAAAAAAGAGTATGGGAATGGAAAGCTGAATCAGGCGGAATGATACAGAGTCAGCTCAAACGCCTTGGAGCGAGCCTTGACTGGGAAAGAGAAAGATTTACACTCGACGAGGGTCTCTCTAAAGCCGTACGAAAAGTTTTCGTTACCCTGTATAAAGAAAGACTCATCTACCGCGGAGAAAGAATAATCAACTGGTGTCCTAGATGCGAAACTGCCCTTTCGGATATTGAAACAGAATATAAAGACTTAAACGGAAAACTTTATCATTTAAAATATCCCTATGCTGACGGCAGCGGTTATATAACTGTAGCCACAACAAGACCTGAAACCATGCTTGGCGATACAGCAGTTGCGGTTAATCCTGATGACGAAAGATATAAAAGCGTTATCGGCAAAAAATTGATCCTACCGTTAATCAACCGCGAAATTCCTATTATCGCTGATTCTTATGTTGATAAGGAATTCGGTACGGGCATGGTTAAAATAACTCCTGCTCACGATCCTAACGATTTTGAAATGGGTAAACGCCACTCTCTTGAGGAAATCAATGTTCTTACACCTAAAGGCTTTATCAATGAAAACGGAGGCGTTTACGCCGGTCTCGACAGATTTGATGCACGCAAAAAAATCATCGAAGATCTTGAAAAACTTAGTCTCGTTGAAAAAATCGAAGACAATCCGCATTCGGTCGGACATTGCTACAGATGCTCAACAATAATCGAACCCTACATAAGCAGTCAATGGTTCGTAAAAATAAAATCCCTTGCAGATGAAGCTATTAAAGCTGTTGAAGAAGAACGCATTAAATTTGTGCCTAAGAACTGGGAAAAAACATACTTCGAATGGATGAGAAATATCCGAGACTGGTGTATTTCACGCCAACTCTGGTGGGGTCATAGAATCCCTGCATTTTACTGCGAAGACTGCGGTCATATAACTGTCGAAATGGAAGATCCAAGTAAATGCTCAAAATGTTCATCAACTAATATCAAACAGGACGAAGACGTTCTAGACACCTGGTTCAGTTCAGGTCTCTGGCCGTTCTCAACTCTAGGCTGGCCTGACGATACAGCCGAGCTAAAGAAATATTATCCGACATCGGTGCTTGTTACAGGTTTTGACATCATCTTCTTCTGGGTTGCCAGAATGATTATGATGGGCTTGAAATTCATGGGTGATGTTCCTTTCAAGGATGTCTATATTCACGCATTGGTCCGCGATGAACATGGTCACAAGATGAGCAAATCCAGAGGAAACGTAATCGATCCTCTAATAATGATGGATAAATTTGGTACGGACGCATTCAGATTCACTCTGGCGATGTTTGCAGCTCAGGGCCGCGATGTGATCATGTCAGAAAAACGCATTGAGGGATACAGAGCATTTTCAAACAAGATTTGGAATTCGACGCGCTTTGTTCTCATGAATCTCGGTGAAGATTTTAATTCAAAAGGAATAAACGAATCAGCACTCGAGCGATTTGACAAATGGATTCTTTTCCGACTCAACTGCGCAATAGATGAAATTTCAAAAGCACTAAGCGAATACAGATTCAATGATGCAGCTCAATCCGTATATTCATTCTTCTGGAATGAATTTTGCGACTGGTATCTCGAACTTACCAAACCTCGTCTTTACGGTCACTCCGGTGAAGAATCTGCTAACTGTGCCAAGGAAGTTCTTTTCCATGTTCTTAAGGAATCCGTTAAACTTCTTCATCCGTTCATGCCTTTTATTACAGAAGAAATATGGAGCAAGATCAAGGATACGAATCAGAATCTCCTGATAATTACCGGATATCCGGAAACTAATCCTAAATTCAATTTTGTAAAAGAAGCCGATGAAACAGCAGTTTTCCAGGAAATCATTTATAAAATCAGAAATATCCGCGGTGAAATGAATATAGCTCCGGACAGAAAAGCCGATTTGATAATTAAAACCGAAAGCCAACTTGTCAGAGAAATCGCAGATAAAGAATCTGCCCAGCTGAAATCACTTGCTAAGATTGAATCAATTAAGGTCGATTCGTCTTATAAACCTGAAAAAAGCGATTGCTCCGCGGTTATTAAGGATGCCGAAATTTATCTTCCGCTGAAAGGACTGATCGATATCGACAAAGAACTAGACCGGCTTAATAAGGAATTGTCTAAAATTGAAGCGGATCTTTCACGTGTGGAAGGCAAGCTCTCTAATGATAAATTTATTTCATCAGCGCCGGAAGACATCGTGGCTAAGGAAAAATCAAAACGCGATGAATTTGTCGAATTGAAAAATAAAATCACCGAAAGCATCAACAATTTGAAAAATCTATAAGTAAAAAAACGATGTATAAAATATTTATTTTATACATCGTAAAACTTCTGCAGATTTTTAAAAGATAAAGCTTCTGCAAGATGAGTCTTCTTAATATTTTCGCATTCGGCAAGGTCGGCAATAGTTCTTGCAACTTTTAAAACACGGAAAAGCGATCTCGTAGAAAGATTCAGTGATATGGACGCTTTTTCGAGAAAATCTGAAGAATCAGAATCAAGTTTGCAATGAGTTTTCGTCTGAGAACTTGTCATCCGCGAATTAAATTCATGCGAATCGGATTCAAATCTTCTCCTCTGAATTATTCTCGCTGAGTTTACTCTTTCTTTTACCGAAATTGAATGCTCGGATTCATGAACACTCATAAGCTCCCTGTAATTTATACGGGGAACATAAACCTCTATGTCTATTCTGTCAAGAATCGGCCCTGCGATTTTCCTGAAATAATTTTTTATAATATGCGGCGGGCATTTACATTTTATCTTATCATCAAAAAGATATCCGCACGGACAAGGATTACTGGAAGCAACAAGCATAAAATCTGCAGGAAACGTAACAGAACCCGATGCACGCGAAACGGTTATCTCATAATCTTCCAGAGGCTGACGCAATGACTGAAGAACATTGTTTTTAAATTCTGAAAATTCATCCAGAAAGAGAACCCCATTATGGGCTAGCGAAATCTCACCTGCTCCGGGAATCTTTCCGCCGCCGACCAAAGCGGCATCGGATGATGTATGATGAGGTGTTCGGAAAGGCGGTATTTTTTTCAAGCCTATTCCGCATGAAAGTACTCCAGAAACAGAATGAATCATAGTTGTTACAATCGACTGCTGTTTTGAGAGATTCGGAAGTATCGAAGGAAGCGACTTTGCTATCATAGTTTTTCCGCTTCCAGGAGGCCCGTACATTAAAATATTATGGTTACCTGCAGCAGCTATTTCAAGCGCACGTTTTACAGTCTCATGCCCGTAGACATGCTTAAAATCGTAGAGGCATTCTTCACTTTCAAAACCCGCTTCTTCATAAATATATTTAGTACTTTCTCCATTAACTGCATCTACTGCTTCACGAAGGTTTTTTACTGCATAAATATCTATTAGACCTGGAGATGATGCTTCTATTCGATTATAGTATGGAAGTATTATTTCTTTGTAACCGAGATCATAAAGCGCTATAACCATCGAGATTACACCGTTTACACCTCTTATATCACCGTCAAGTGAAACCTCTCCCACCATAGGAACAGGTTTCTCAGGGAGTGTAATCTGTCCGGTTATATTCAAAATCGCCAACGCTATAGCTAGATCATAATTTGATCCTTGTTTTCTGAAAGTTGCCGGTGCAAGATTTACGATATAATTATGCGGAGGAAAGATATAACCGGAATTTTCGATAGCGCTTCTTATTCTGTCTTTTGATTCTTTAATAACCGAATCAGGAAGTCCGATTATCGTAAATCCCGGCAAACCTTTAATAAGATCTATTTCGATTTCAACTAACTGGGAAGAAATCCCATTAATACCAAGAGATAGTGTTTTAGCAAGCATTTGTTTCTCCTCCGTAATTAATACGGAATTGAAACAAAAATTTTTCCTAATAATTGAATTATTATAACTTTTTTTTAATTTCCATGAGCATTGTCAGATAAGAACGCTTTTCAAGACGGCTTATTCCGAGCTTCTGAGCAATGGATAATATTTCCTGTTCTATCAAAGCTTTGTCGGAACCAATTTTTTCTATCTCAATAAATTTACCGATTTCTTCAACATCATCAAGACATATAGTAAAATCCGAATAAACAAGCATTTCTCTTAATTTTTTGACTCGGCCGCGCGGGATAAAAGAAAGCTTTTCAAGCATCGTATAAGCCGCAGAATAATCACCAACAGAAAACTCAATCTCCTCACGTATCTTTATGCCGCCTGTTTGTCTAGGGCCTTTGTAAGTAAAACAAAAATCATTGCCGCTTTTTCTAAGACGGAAAGCTTCTCCTGTTTCTGCAAAATCTCTTGAAGGATGTGAAAAATAAACATCCTCTTCATCCATTTTAGAGACAAATACAGCGCCTAATAATTCTAGTTTTTTACGAAGCTCATCTTCGTCGTCATAATAAGCTTTTAATTCAATTTCATAATTCAAAGAGGATTCCTTATAGGCCAATGTATTATACGTCCGTCCTGTCCTATTGAATTGACTTTTTTACCATTGATGGTAATGGATATTCCTTTAACTCCGGGAAACTGCCTGGCTGTATAAAAAATCTGGTTAACACGGCTTAGCGCAATATCTCCGAATGCCTCATGTGAGATATCAGGAGATACATCTATATATGCAATTCCGCCGCGAATTACCGCTGAATGTATTTTCATTGATTTAGGTATACTTGAAAGAAATCCTTTTTTTTCTTCATCTCTCGAAAGCCCCTTTGATAAAACCATCAGCGATTCACGCAGGTCATTTCCAGCCGGAACATCACGCTCAAATGGTATATATTTTATCTTTCCGCTTTCTTCATTAACAGAGATAAAAAAGCTTTTAACCTTAACCTGCTTCACGGTAACTTCTTCGGGATTTTCTTTTTTATCTTCCTTCTTATCATCTTTTATATCATCATTTTTGTTTTCTGTCTGTTTATCCTCTGCAGGAAGTACATCTTCATGTGCAAATTCTTTCTGCACATTTGATGGTGCCGGATTGTAATCAAGAAGATTAACGGCGAGAACAGCTATCACAGCAATAAGAATCATTATTATTAAAACATAATGAGCACTTGAAGTTTTTTTCTTCGTCCTTGGTGATGCTTTCTTAGGTAGAACTGTTTTTAAAGGATCCTTCTTAACGCGGGGCATTGAAATCTCCGGTTTTTCCGTCAGACATATAAAAAGAGACTCGGTTTTTCCCTGATCTTTTCGAATCATAAAGGGCAGAATCCGCTCTTGCTATCATAGTATTATTATTTTCTTTAATTGATCTATCGAACTCGGTAACACCGATTGAAACTGTTGTTTTAAGCTCTTTGCCTTCATGAATTATTCTGCTGCTTGCAATCTGATCGCGTATTCTTTCTGCAACATTTAATGCATCATCAATATTAGTTCTCGTTAAAATTACAGCGATTTCCTCACCGCCGTATCTCGCTGCAGTATCAATCTGACGGCAGTTCTTTTTTACAAGAGTTGAGACATTCTTTAAAACAATATCTCCGCAGAGATGCCCATATGTATCATTGAATTCTTTAAAATTATCGATATCAAGCATCAGAAGTGAAATAGGTGTCAGAATCTGATAAGCTAACTTTATTTCTTCAGTCAGAACAGTCTGAAAATAATGATGAATTTTCAGTTTGGTCATCATGTCGGTAGTTGCAACTTCATATAAATATGCATTCTCAATTGCAATACCTGCAAGAGATGCTATATCAAGAAGATATTCCTTCTCTTCATTCGAAAAATCGCAATTTCTTATTCTATCACCTAAAAGTATTATCCCATGAAACTTACCCTTGCCCTTCAACGGAACAAGAAGAGTAGGATTAATGCTCGTAAGCATATCCTTTTCTGCAGATGAGACTTTTGAATCGGCATATATTTCGGAAGCTGTAAAGCAACGGTCATTTCCTGCAAGAAGACCGGCTAGATACGAGTCATTTGGTATAATGTAATCAGTATCTCTGTTCAGTTCAATTCCCTTGTGATTTCGGTGCAGTGTAAAATATTCATCATCAAAATTCTTCTTAAAAAAGATACCCGCCTTCACAAGCTGCATCTGTCCCATGCACGTAAGCAAAATGGAGTCAATGAGAACATTGTACTCTAAAGTCGAGTTGAGCCCTTTGCTGATCTCAATGAGCTGCTTTAAATCGAATATCTTTCTTTCAAAATATTCGAGTTGAGCTTTATCGTTTTTGTCGGAGCTCTTAGTCATTCGCTATTCTGACCGCCTCTTTTAAGTCTATCATACCATCGTATATAGCCTTACCTATTATACAGCCGAAAAGCCCGTTTTTTTCAAGCATTTTAAGTTTTTTTACATCATCAACAGAAGAAACACCGCCGCTTGCCACAAGTGCAACACCCGGAATATTTACCAGAATCTGCTTTAATGAGTCATAATTAGGCCCCTGCATCATGCCGTCTGTCGCGATATCAGTAAAAATAATACGGTTAACACCCTGCAAACACAGATTTCTGATAACATCAAGAGCTTCATATTCAGATACATTTACCCATCCATGAGTGGCAACCTTGCCGTCTTTAGCATCAATTCCTGCAACAATAGAGTCTTTATACCTGGATATCGTTTCCGAAAATTCAGGATTAAGAATTTTGGTGCCTATAATAATTCTTTTTATTCCGGCTTCCGCATAAAGACATATATCTTCCTCGGTGCGAATACCGCCTCCGATTTCAACTTCAACATTTACTCTTGAACGTATTTCACAGACTAGATCCGAATTTACCGGATGCCCTTCTTTTGCTCCGTCAAGATCTACCACGTGAATTATTTTTGCTCCAGAGTCTTCAAAAAACATCGCCTGAGATACAGGATCATTCTCATAATTTATCTGACGCGAATAATCTCCCTGAACAAGACGGACACATTTTCCGTTTCTAATATCAATTGCCGGTATTATCTGCATGCTTCCTCAACAAAATTTTTAATAATTTTCAGCCCTGCTTCATGGCTTTTTTCGGGATGAAACTGAGATGCTATCAGATTTCCATGACCCGCAACACAGGTGAAACTGCCTCCATAATCAGCTGTAGCAATAACCGAAGAAGGCTCAACATCAACGGGATAAAAAGAATGTATGAAATAGAAATAAGTTCCGCTTTCAATTCCTTTTAAAAATTTATTTTCCGATTTGAACTCAACCCTGTTCCAGCCCATATGCGGAACCTTCAAAGAAGAATCGCTGAATTTCACAACTCTTCCATTTATTACATTTAATCCTTCATTGTATGAAAATTCTTCGCTTGAAGAAAATAAAATCTGAAATCCTAGACAAATCCCAAGACAATATCCATCAGATGCAATATGTTCACGGAGAGGTTCAATCCACCCTCCGCTTGTAAGATTTTTCATTGCAGCAGGAAAAGCTCCGTCACCAGGAATAATTATCGCGGAAGATTTACATATTTCTTCCGGATTTCTTATTATCTGCACATCTTTTGTAAAAAGTTCAACAGCTTTTGCAACGGAACGAAGATTCCCCATGCCGTAATCAATTATCGATATCATATCACTCCCTTTGTTGAAGGAATTTCGTCAGAAACTATTTTTTTTGCTTCACGTACAGCAACAGCAAGAGCTTTAAATAAAGCCTCATGTATGTGATGCCGGTTTTGTCCGTAAATAAGATTAGCGTGAAGATTCATTCCGGCATTTGCCGCAAACGCATAAAAGAACTCATTAGTCAGCTCTTCCGCGTAATCAGAAATGTATCCGCTGAGTTCACATCCGCTAAATTTATAGTATGCACGGCCTGAGAAATCCACAGAAACCTGCGCCAACGAATCATCCATGGGAACAGAAGCAAAACCGAACCGTGAAATTCCCTTTTTATCACCAAGTGCTTTTTTGAAAGCAAGCCCCAGAACAATTCCGATATCTTCAACTGAATGGTGATCATCGATATGAGTATCACCATCGCATTTAATTTCAAGATAAAACTGACCGTGCTTGGCAAAAGCATTCAGCATATGATCAAAAAAAGGAACTCCAGTGGCTATTTCCGAAGGAGAATTGTCATCAAGATTTATTTTAAGCGATATATCAGTTTCGCTTGTTTTGCGCTTAATGTCAGCCTTACGTTCCATGATAACTCCTGTATTAAATTGAAAAAGATGCTCCGAAAGAAACACCTCCGCCGCTCAAGCCTTCCCTGTAACGGTAAGTCTTTCCACAGTCAAGATATAAAAATACACCCTTATAATTTTCAACAAAAACAGTAAATCCTGTCTCGTTGAAATAATTAATTTTTTCTTTATTGCCGTAATGATATCTCGATAAAAAAAGTCCGGCGCTTAGCGGAAAATCAAAATATCCTCTCCATGAACTTATTTCATTAAAATCGAAAGTTATGGAAAATTTATTCTTCTGCATGATTTCAGATGATAGATTAAAATCATCTTTTGTTAAAAACTCCATATAGGAAGATTTATACTCAAATCGGCTTTTATAAAAGGATCCTTTATAATATAGCGAAAAAGGAGATATATCAGCATACATATCCAGCAGTACATTATAAGATGAGAAAGTGTTTTTTGAAAAGGTATATAGCAAATCGCTTTTAAAGAAAACACCTGTTTTTTCAGAGGCAATTACATTGTCGCATGTATCATACTGAATATACACACTTGCTGTTTTATAATATTCATCGTCGCTGCGTTGAAAATAAAATGCTGAACCGATAGAGAAATAACCAGTCACTGGAAGAAACGCCTTCGCGTACACAGTATCCTGTTTATTAAAAGTTAAAGCAAACGGAACATTTACTGATAATGCATCATTATATTCAGGATCCATAAGGTGATAAAATCCCACCTGATAATTCAGCATTCCGTTATCTGAATTGAAATATGAACACGCGGAAATATCTTTCTCATTGCCTTTTCTATATTTGTATTCGGTTTTAACATTAAATGAATTCTGATTAGTTAGAGTTGAAATTGAAGCAGATAATATCCCCGAGAAACGCAAATTAAATATAGACGCGCTCAAATCAAAAACAGACAAGAATCGATTATCAAAATCCGAAAAATCCGAATCTTTAAAATCATAATACGATTTGGTTTCTTCAACCGGCGATGGAATAGGATTATAGGCTGTACCTTGAATTTGCTTTTCAGAAATATGCCATGACATATTTCTGAAAACAGAGAAATACAACTTTGCACCATAAACAAAAGGTTTCTTTGCAGAGGTGGACGAATTGGTATGCCGCAGAATGCGGAAATTATCCGTATCAATACTGTAAATCTGAAATGTTCCGTCATTATCCGATGAAAAATACAAATCTCTGCCGCTAATAGCAAAATCGAACGCTTTGATTTGAGCAATAGTTCTCTCTGTTTTTACAGAATAATCTATTTTTTTTATAACTGCAAAATTATCCGAATCTTCCGATAGAAAAATATTTTTACCTGAAACAACGAAATCATAAATATGATTTCGGGTATTGTAGATAACTTTTGAGGTTTTTGAATAAACATTGATTTCAAAAACAACATTGAAATTTGCCGATCTCATAACATAATATAAATAATTGCCGCAACTTGATATTTTAATCAGACCGGTATTCTTGACGGGTATTTCTATGTGTTTTACGCCGCCTTTAAAATTATAAACAACGGCATACCGAATTCCATTTTTTAATATCGAATAAGCAACTGCTCCTGAAGAGATACTAATATCTTTTAAAACCAACGTTCTTCCGGAAAAACTCCGACTTCTCGAATATTCTTTTCTGCCATTTTTATATAGAACTATTGATCCCCCGTAATTTACTCCAACCATACCATCATCAGAAATAGAAAAATCTGATACGGATTTATTCAGCGGTATTATTTCTGAATTTGAATAAATACTTTCAGAATCATTATGCCCTGCTTTTTTTTCTAAAAATCCTGAAATTTCACCTGCACCGCCTGCAAGATCCTCAATAATGCTGCGGTAATTCTTTCCGGATACAGCATCATGAATAATTTTGAGAACGGCATCTTCACCATGTCTTTCCGCAACTAGCCGCAGAGCAAAAGCTGTTATTATCGAAGAATCCGGAAAATGTGAAGCATGATGTTTTACAAAACTGTTTTTTAAAATATTTTTCGAAATTAAAATATCACGCAAAATCATTGTTTCATGCGAATCATAACTCCCCGAGAAATAATCGCAAAACGCTTCTTCTAATTCTGAAGGAAGCTTTTTATTAAAATAACTTATCTGCCTGACATATTTATGAATGAAGATATGTGATAATTCATGAAATACAATTTTCCTAAAGATTTGTCTTTCGGAATTAAAAGGCAGAACCATGTATCTGTTTTCAGGTGAGGAAAATGCCATAATCGAATCATCATAATTGATGTCAATAATCCGTGTATTTTTATATTCTGAAAAATCCTGATATAAAATTATATCGGTAACACGATCCAGCCTCAGTTTGAATTTTTCAGAAAGATGTTCATATGCCTGTTCGGCATATTCTGCAGTTCGTACCGCATTCGCCTCATACCCTTTTTCATAATGAACATTAAAATGCAAAGTTCTAAGGGTAGAATCAATCTTCTCTGTAGTAATCCGGTATGATAATAAGGAAGTACTCAGAAACAATGAAAGAGATACTATAATTCTTCTCATAATTTTCGAAATTTGCTTGCCCGTTAGACCTTGCATCCTTATATTGATTATGCCTGCGTTGTTCGCGAAGGGTCAATGCTCTTGAACCTAATTCTTTAGAGGGATTTTTATATCCGGGTCTGTAGGTCACGCTTCTTCGGAAGAAGACTAAATTGCCCGTGCGAGAACCCACGTTTACCGTGGTTCTAAGCGCTTCTCCCAGACGGCAAACGCGGGTATTTTATTCTTCAATCCCGTTTTGGATACAAAAAGCCTTTACAGTATTTTTCATAAGCATGGCAATAGTAACAGGACCGACGCCACCCGGAACTGGTGATATCGCCTTGACCTTTTTACTTACATTCTCAAAATCCACATCTCCGACAAGTTTTGTTTTGCCTGCTTCATCGGACGCGATTCTATTTACTCCGACATCAATAACAACCGCACCTTCTTTAACCATGTCTGCCTTTATCATTTCCGGAACTCCGACTGCAGCAATGAGTATATCTGCCTGAAGAGTATATTTCGAAATATCCTTCGATGCGGAATGACATACTGTAACGATGCAATTCGCACCCTTTGATTTCTGAACCATTATATTAGCCATCGGTTTACCGACGATATTGCTTCTTCCGACGATTACAACATGAAGTCCATCTGTATTCGGAACATATTTTTTAATCAACTCATGACAACCATGCGGTGTACACGGCATGAAAGCCGTATCATCACCTATAACTACTTTTCCAATATTAACAGGATGAAAACCATCTACATCCTTCTCGGGAGATATAGCATTGATTACTTTCTTTTCATTGATACCTTTAGGAAGCGGAAGCTGTACGAGTATTCCGTTTACATCATCATCCTTGTTCAAATCATCAATTATTGATAAAAGTTCTTTCTCAGTTATAGATGAATCCTTTATATATTCCCTGCTGACAACACCGATCTCAGCACATGCTTTAATCTTGTTTTTGACATATACCTGAGAAGCAGGATCCTCTCCGATTAGCACCACTGCAAGAACAGGTCGTTTGGCTGTTTTACTATATAAAGACTCGAGTTTAAGCTTTAATCCTTCCCTTACTTCTTTAGAAAATACCTTTCCGTCAATTATTTCAGCCACCTGTTCCTCCGAAAACGATATTAAGATTATGACCGCATTGCGCACAAGAATTGCCGTCAACAGAACAAATATCAACAGAGTAGCCTTTTCTTTCAATAACAATATTTCCGCACTCCGGACATTTAGTATCACTTCCGGTACCGTTTCCGGTATTTCCAAGGTAAACATAATTAAGCATCGAAGAAAATTTCTCATAAAGATTAATTAAATATTTTTCTTCAGTGGGCGGTGCCGATGATTTGTATGCAGGAAAATAACGCGACAAATGCCATGGTATATTTTTGTCTAAAGAAGCAATCCATTCAGCCATTTCCGTAAGTTCTGAAAAAGAATCATTGAATCCTGGAACAACAAGAGTGGTAAGCTCTAGATGTGTTTTGGCTGATAAAAATGCTATGTTATCTTTTACGACATCAAGTTTTCCGCCAAGAGTCTGATATGATTTTACAGTAAAAGCCTTAAGATCAATATTCCATGCATCAATTAGCGGAAAAAGTTTTTCCAAAGGTTTTTCATTAATAAAACCGTTAGAAACCATCACAGTACTTATATTTTTTTCTTTAGCGGCTGATGCGCAGTCGTAAACATAATCGTACCATACAACCGGCTCTGAATACGTGAAAGCAATCATAGGGATTCCGCGTGAAACAGCAGAATTAACTAATTCTTCAGGCTGAATTTTTTTGACAACAGAAGGAACAGCCTGACTTATCTGCCAGTTTTGGCAGAAGAAACATTTCATATTACAACCGAATGTACCGGCTGATAATATCTTTTCAGAAGGGTGAAAATGATAAAGTGGTTTTTTTTCTACGGGATCAACAGCTATTGATGAAACTAGCGCATAATTTGAAGAATAAACCAATCCGCCATCTAACTCTCTTCCGCCGCATAAGCCCTTAAAATTATCGCTTATAACGCAAAAGTGCGGGCAAATCCCGCACTTGTTATCAGATGAAAAACCTGTTAAAACTTTATCATGCATCTATCGCTTCCGCTTCACCTTTTTTCTTCGGCAGTTCAGCGCGTTTCTGTTCCTTGATCATTTCGCAATTACCTTCGAAAACAACTCCGTCCGCTATTTTAAGTTTAGCAGTTCTTATGTTTCCGTAAAGCTTTCCACTGGGCATTATTTCAAGTTTAGAATCAGCCTCAATATTTCCGTAAACAGTACCGCTGATTACGACACTCTTTGCTTTAATGTTTGCTTTAACAACAGCACCTTCTCCTACAACCATAAAACCCTTCGCAGTAATCTCGCCTTCAAAAAAACCATTTATCTGAAGTGATTTTGAAAAGGACAAATCACCGTAAAATTCAGTATCCTTACCGAAAACCGTTGCGACCATCCCGTTTTCATAAACCGGATTCTTATTAACCTGTATAACTTTTCTGCTCATAATTCCCCTACTTCGTTGTCATAACAAAAACGCCATCCCAGTCTTCCGAAGGGGGGTTTTGCATAAAATTTCTGCTTCTATCAAGATATAACTTTGACGGTCCGTCAGACGGAACAACAGAAAGAGCTTTTTCGAACATTTTTTCTGCATCAGTCCACTTACGAAGCTTATACAGCGTTAGACCTTCATTATAATATCTCAAAAGTTCTTCTTTTTCACGCGTAATCATACAATCTCCGGAAATTTTCTTTATTGCAATTAATCAAAAGAATTTCTGCATTCGCGGACAGACTCGTATATCTCAAAAACTTTATCAAGCATAGTAGTCTGAAAAAGTTTTAAAAGATTATCATTTGAAAGAACAAGCTTTATATCGCCTTCGTGATCCTTTATGCGTCTTTTTACGGCAACAAGAACGCCGAGAGCCGAACTGCATATATGCTTAACTTCTATCATATCGATACATATATTCTTTACATTGTCTTTAACACACTCATCAAGAAGAGTTTCAAGCTCTTCACTCATGTCCTGATCGATTCTTCCATCCAAAACAATTATATCAAGACCTTCTTCGCGCTGTCTTTTCATATTACCTCAATTATTAAAAAACTGATTCAAAAGAACATAAAATGGAAATAATGTCAACTTTTATACAATGAAAAGACATTTTTTATATGCACATCAGACGGATTCATACACAAACGGTTCAACCTTAGCCATTGTGAAGACGAATATTGTAAAGGCACCTCCTTGCTTCAATATTCTTGATGCTTCATTAATAGTCGCACCGGTCGTCACAACATCATCAATTAAACCAATCGATTTGCCGAAAATTTTTTCTTTAAGTTCAAATTTACCGAGTGTATTAAGAAACCTGTCGTTATAATCAAGAAGCTTCTGCTCTCCTCCAGCATAGGATATTCTCAGTGTGTCCCAATATGGAATACCTGAACTTATTGATATTTTCTTTGCAAGATACTCTGCCTGATTGTAACCGCGCTTTCTGAGTTTTGAGCGGGAAAGAGGAACACTCGTAATTGCATCAATTGCGAGTTTTTCTTCCTTAATAATTTTGGAAATTAGCTTTGAAGTGCTTTCTGAGATCGACAAATTATTTTTATTTTTAAATTCCGAAACTAGTTTTCTTGAATAACGGTTATACTTCCACAAAGAATATATACGATCATAATATTGTTTTCTCAAATCATGGTCAAGTTCGCTTTCGGCGCATATCTCGTAAGCTGAAAGTTTATGCGAGCATTTATTGCAGACACCGGACAATTCATAGGGAATTATGCATCCGCAAAATGAACAGAAAGACGGTGATATTACATCAAGTAGAGAACTGGTAAATTTCATAAAAACCTCCGTATAAGTATATACGGATTTTTTAAAAAAATTATGCGCTTTTAGACATTTTTATTGAAAGCAGAATTCCTACAGCAATCATACACATTATCAAGTTGGTGCCGCCGTAAGAAACAAAACAAAGGGGAATTCCCGTAACTGGAGTCAGCCCGATTACCATTCCGATGTTGATTATAGCATGAAACAAAAACAATGATGATAAACCGAAAGCAAGCAACGATGAAAATTTATCCTTAGCCTCAAGAGCAATTTTGAGACCCTGATAAATAATTCCGAACATAAGAAGAATTACAACAAATGCACCGAAAAAACCCCATTCTTCTGCAATTACCGGAAAAACAAAATCCGAGGTTTTTTCAGGAAGAAATCCGTACTGAGTCTGGGTTCCCGACAAATATCCCTTACCAAAAAATCCGCCTGAACCGATTGCTATCTTAGCCTGAATAACATTGTAACCCGCACCCTTCGGATCAAGATCCGGATTTAGATAAACAAGAATTCGGTTTTTCTGATAATCACGCAAAGACCTTTGAAGTATTACTGCCAATACAAGACCAATCGATAGAACAGTTGCCGGAATATAAATTCTTCTGTATGTTTTCTTTGCGAAGATAAACCTGAATGCAAAAAATATAACCGAAATAAAAATCAAAATCGCAATCAATATAAAAACACCCGATCCCTTCTGAAAAAAAGAAATCAGCGGATTATAAGCTTCGGTATGAAGCCACTCATGATGAGTTATGTAAGTAGGTATTAGAAGCGCAATAAGCGCAATTGAAGCAACTGAAATAAGATGCGTTATATCTGCACCTGCGGCAAAAAGCATTACAAAAAGAATAGGAATGAAAATCATCGCCGTTCCGAAATCAGGCTGTAGCATAATGAAAAATACAGGAACTAAAGTTATTATTGCCGGAACAAAAAGTTCTCTGAAATTCTGAATATCCCGCTCGCGAAGTTCGAGATATTTTGCAAGCATTACAATTGTTGCAATCTTCATAAATTCTGATGGCTGAATTGAAAAAAAACCGAAATCAATCCATGCGCGGGTACCGCGAATAGAAGGTGCAAGAAATGAAGTAAGAATAACTATAAAAAGTAAACCAACATATAAATAAAAACAATTCTGTTCGATAAGTCTGAAATTTATGACCATGATACCGAACATTAAAACCAGACCTATCACAAACGATATTATCTGTTTTTTATACATTCCATTGTTAATCTTCGTTACAGCGTCAAAACCTGCACTGTAAATAGTAAATATGCCGATCAGTGAAAGAATCACGACAAAAACTATAAGCCAGAGATCAAATTTTGCGAAATCACTTCTGCGTATCATTAAAATATCCCATAGAAATCATCTTAGAAAAAATAGCTTCACCGACAGGTACAGCAGCAATAGCGCCCGCAACACCGTACTCAACCATAACGACGACAACAACAGAATCTTCTGCGCTTCCGCCGAAAGGTGCAAAACCTACAAACCAGGCATGCTGTGTGTGATCTGATTTTACAACTGACCGAGTCTGTACAGTTCCCGTCTTAGCTGCAATCGGAACTTTTAAATAATTCAATCTTCCGGAAGTTCCATTCGTAACACCAAAGCGCATTCCCGCTGTCACAGTTTCAATTGTACGCGCCGAAAGCGGAATTTCAAATAATTTTTCGCGCTCGATTCTCTTAATGACCGTTGCATTATCCTGGGAACGTACTTCACGCACCAAATGAGGCTTATACACAATACCTTTATTAACAATTGCAGAAACAAGATCACAGAGCGCCACTGGAGTTATTGATGTAAATCCCTGACCTATTGCCAGATTTATAGTATCACCGTCAAACCAACCCTGACCGAATGTTTTCATTTTCCATTGCTTAGAAGGAACAAATCCGGAAATTTCACCGGGCAGATCAATGCCGGTAACTTTATCCATACATAAATACTTTGCATAATTTATAATTGAAGTTGGACCGATTTTATATCCAAGATTATAAAAATACACATTACAAGACATACCGATCGCGCCGATCATATCAAGATTTCCGTGAGCTTGTCCTTTATAACACTGGTAAGATCTGTCCTGAAGTCCTTTTAAAATATAATGTCCCGAACAGTAGTTTCTCCAGTCCGGCTGCCATTTTTCATCTTCCAAAGCCGCAATGCTTGTAATAATTTTAAATGTTGAAGCAGGCGGATACTTTGACTGTATCGCTCTATTTAAAAAAGGTTTTTTCTCATCATTTTGCAGAGCAATAACAATATCTGAAGCATTTTTTGATGTTATAAGATTTGGATCAAAATCGGGTTTTGACAAAAGAACAAGAATTTCACCGGTCGAAGGCTTCACTGCTATAACAGAGCCCATTTTATCCTGCATTGCAGTATAAGCTACATTTTGAAGCTCGTAATCAAGTGAAAGAACCAGATTATTTCCTGATACAGGCTCATCACCCAGCTCTTCGCCTTCCGTGCGGTTATGAACATCGACAATTCTTTTTACACTTCCGTCTGTTCCGCGCAGAAAATTATCATACTGCTTCTCAATTCCGTTTTTACCGATTTTCTGATAATATTTATAACCCTGATCCTTAAGTTTATCATACTCGCCTGGATCAATACTTCCGATATAGCCCATTACATGCGAAAATACCGGACCATAATTATAAACACGTACCGGCGCATCTTCCCACATTATATGCTCATAAAGCTCTTCGTGAGAAGCTATCGAAACTACAACATCAAAAGAAACGTCTTCTTTAATCACAATTCTCTGCCATGGATTAGCTCTGTCCATTTCCTTTAATAGTTCAAATGAATCAACTCCGAGCAGCACGGCTACCCGCTGAACAATTTCAGCCATCTGTTTTTTGTCTTCAAATTTAGCCGGAACTGTTGTGATATTAAAAGAAGGCCTGTTGGATGAGATTACTTTGTTTGTTGAAGACTTAATATCAAAATGTCTGTCATAGACCTCACCGCGGCTTGCCGGAACTGGGACATTATCTTCAATATTGCTTCTGGCTCTTGTAGTATAATAACCGCCCTGAATAAACTGAAGATTTATAAGCTGAAAAATAAAAATAATGAAAATTCCGCCGGTAACCGACATAAACAAAAAAACTTTCCCACGGAAAGCTTCAAGCATTCTGCCGCGCAAAGAGGTAATAGACATCTAGTACCTCTCTTTTGAAAGTTCAAATTCAAAAATTTTATCATAAATGAAGAAAAGAGGCATTGCTATTACAGCATTGTAAACCGATTCAGGAAGAACAATATGTAAAAGTGATGCAACTGAAGCATCATTGAAAATCAGCGCAAATATCAGAGTCAATCCGCCCTTTAAAAGCGACGCGATAAAAATAATAAGTATTATAGTGAATGAACTTCCCTGAAAAACTGATCGTCCGACGAAACCGGCAAAAAAGGCAATAAGAACTTTCGGCAAAGTCATAAGACCTAGAGGACTATTTGAATTTGCGTCCTGAAAAATTCCCGTAATGAAGGCACAGGTCTGACCGTAAAAAGATCCGAACGAATATGAAAAATAAATAATTGCAATAAAAGAAAGGTCGGGCTTAACCCCTGCGAAGCGTATAGCATCGAAGGAAGGATGGGACTGAAGAATCAATGAAACCGCAAGAATAACCGCGGATAGGATGTATACAAGAATCATTTTTTCTGCTCTTCCTTTTGAGTTAACTCTACAAGTTCCTGACCTGGAACGTATTTAATAACATAAACTTCTTCAACTTTATTATAATCAATAATTGGTGTCACAATTGCTCTCTGAAACGCGCTCGATTTAGTAACAACAGTCTGCGAAACCCTTCCAACCAAGAGACCCTGAGGAAAAACGCCGCCCTGTCCTGAAGTTACAACATAAACATTCGACGGAATCTGAACGGATTTTGAAAGATAATCTATTTGAGCCAACCCCGGACGGGAAGAACTTCCCTGCATAAGACCCGGAGATCTGGAATCCTGAAGCATAACTCCAACTTTTAAATCAGAACTGATAACGGGAAGAATTCTTGAAACAGATCCTCTGACTTCTATAACTTTACCGACAACAGCTTTCTCGTCTGCGTTGAAAGCTACAACCGGCATATTGATTTTAATTCCGTCATTTGAACCGCGATTTATGATAATTGTGCGAAACCAGTTATCAGGATCCTTCGATATAACCATCGCAGGAACATTGTCATAACCGATTTTATCACTAAAATTCAATAAACGGCGGAGCTTCTCATTTTCTGATTTAATTTCAGTAAGATCTTCTGCCGTTCTTTCATAATTCTGAAGCTTCTCTCTGGTCAGACGAAGCTCTTCATTAAGCGAATTTAAATCGGTAAATCCGGCCCATATCTTACGGACATTATTCTGAGAATACCAATACAGCTTCTGAAACGGAGTCATAAAAGCACTGGCCACACCTTCCATCGAAAGTGTAAAAGACGTCGACTGAAGTGACATCGATATGATACAGAATAGAATATAAAAGACCAGTGATGCACCGGTCTTATTTCTGATAAAAAAATCCACTGGCAAACCTTATTTTAAATTCGATTTATAAAGGTTCTTAACCTCGTCAAGAAACTTACCTGCACCCAGAACAACACAAGTCAAAGGATTCTCAGCTCTTATAACAGGAACCCCTGTCTCTTTGCTGATATATTTATCCAAACCCTTCAACAATGATCCGCCGCCGCTCATTACAATACCGCGTTCAACGATATCTGCAGCAAGTTCAGGAGGAGTTCTCTCAAGAGCATGCTTGATACCGTCAAGAATCTGTTCTGTAGGTTCTTTTAGAGCTTTTCTAACTTCCGAAGAATCCATCTCAAGAGTTCTAGGAAGACCGGATATAGCATCGCGTCCTTTGAGCTCCATAGTATCAACTTTCTTTTCAGGAAAAACATTACCGAGACGGAATTTTACTTCCTCGGCCATTCTTTCACCTATTACCAGATTATACTGATTTCTCATATATTTTATGATTGCTTCGTCAAACTCATCTCCTGCGATACGCAATGAGTCGGAAATAACCATTCCTCCAAGAGAAATAACAGCTATTTCAGTAGTACCGCCGCCGATATCAACGATCATGTGACCAGCCGGCTCATGAATCGGAATATTAGCACCTATTGCGGAAGCAAGAGCTTCTTCAATCAGATAAATCTCACGCGCACCAGCCTGTTCAGCCGATTCGCGCACAGCACGTTTTTCAACTTCGGTTATTCCGGAAGGAACACCTATTACAACTCTTGGTCTAACAAGAGCTTTATGCTTATGCACCTTATTAATAAAATACCTGATCATTTTTTCAACAGTTTCGAAATCGGCAATTACACCGTCTTTCATAGGTCTTATTGCGACTATATCGCCGGGAGTTCTTCCGAGCATTCGCTTTGCTTCGTGACCAACGGCTCTCACTTTTCCGGTACTCGTCTGAACGGCTACAACCGACGGTTCGGAAAGCACAATCCCCTGACCTTTTACATGAACAAGCGTATTAGCGGTACCAAGATCGATACCCATATCATTTGAGAAAAGTCCGTAAAGTGAATTGAAAAACATTTTAACTCCCAAAGAATTCTATGATTTGCGTGAGAATCAATGCCGAATTTAAACAGAAACTCTCTTTTTGCTTACCTATTATTTTCGCTTTTCGCTTTTGTCAAGTTATAATGACTTGTTACAAAAAAATTTCAAAATTTATTTGTTTTCAGTTGAAGCGTAAAGCTTTGCTTTTGCCGGATCCTTTAATTCGATAAATAATTTCTCCATTACCGCTTTTAATTCGGCGTCTTCTGACTGAGGTTGAACAAAAGGTTCAAGAATATCAGAGGCTTCACGGTAAAGCGATTGAGAATAATACAGCAAACCGAGATTAACAGACGCAGTTTTTTTTATCTCGGAATCAGATGTTTCAGAAATAACCTCTTTGTAAGCAGATATAGCATCGGTAAACTGTTTTCCTTCAGCAAACGATTTGGCAACTACCAGTTTTGAAAAAGAATCTTTCATGTTCATCTTTACAAGATAATCCATTCCACGCTGAACTGCGCCATTTACCACTAGTGTCTGTACATAAAAATAAATATCATCTGTGTATCTGATCATCAAAGGTTCTTTGATGGAATCAACAAGAAGAAAAATCTGGTTTGGCGGATAATAATCCGAATAATAAGATGCCTTGGCGAGCATTATCCGCGACTCGTCATCAAGAGCTTTCTTTCCGCCCAAAGCTTCCGCTTTCCTGAAATATTTAATCGCAGCGATGAAACCGGAAGCCGCCTCAGGAGAAAGCGCGTCCTTTTTCGAATTTACGAACATTGCCCCGAATTTTCTAGGAAGAAGGGATTCAGAAACTATAAACGACAATTTTGCAGAAACAATAAATGCTTCCGGATTCATCGGATCATCATCCCTAAACTTAGCTGCTTTCTGAAGAGCAGACTGTATGCCTCCGCTTTTTTCATAAGCGGAAGTATCCCTTTCGCTTATAGAAACTATTTCTGTAAGTTTATTAAAGCCCGATCTCCAGAACATCAAATGAGATCTGTATTTATAAGCAAAAAAAACTGCCGAGAATATAATGAGAAGTACCAACAGCAGTTTCAGCATCCTGTTGGATTTATTTTTGGTTTTATATTTATAATACATGACAACCTTACTTTTTTAAAAAATATTCAATCTTAGATGCGAATCCCGCATCATCACAGACAAACAGAAGCGGATATGTAAATGAGTCAATATAAATCAGAGCTGATTTCTCAAGAGGAACAAGATTTTTTATTTTATGGATATCGTATCTGAAAAGTTTTTTCGCATCACGAAGAGTAAGCGACGCAGAAGACAGGACAAGATCACCGGACGCAAGTCTGCGAAGCGACTTATACTTTCCAATTTCAGAATACTCAATTGCTTTTTCCGTTCCCGGAGAAATCACATTATCGCGGTCTTCATAAATTGAAACGTTTGATATGACATTTTCTTCCGAAGTAACTGCAGATGAAACCGTCGCAGATGATTCTGAAGGTTTTTCGGCAGGTGAGGTTTCAATTGTATCAGAAGTATTTTCAAATAAAATCTCTTCATTGTCCTGATATAAAGAAACCGTCTTTTTTTCAAGCGATGAAAAGGATATAATTACCAGAAGTATTCCAAGTAGAGCAAGAAGCACCGAAAGAAATAGTATCAGCATACATCCCCCTTGACTCTGTTATGTCTCTAATGAATAAAGCGTCAAGAAGAAATTGCTAGCGTATTTTCCAAAGTGCTGTTTTAAGGTAAGGCACTTCGGCATATGGAAAATCCTCCGCCTCATTCGCCGAGAAGATAAACTCATAATTGTCCGGATGCATCGAAAGAAAAGTCTTCATGTCAGTCTTATGAGTATTTATAGCACTGAAAACATAATCTGATATATCGGACAAATCGCGAAGATATGACTCCAAATCTCTTTCTGCCGAAAATGAACCTTTCTGGCTTCTCGCAAAAGTCGGAGGATCAATAATCGAAAGAGAAAAACGGATTCCCTTCTTTTTATAATATTTAATAAGATCTGAACTTTTACCTTTTACGAAATCCCTTGAATCGACATTAATACCGTTCAATTCGTAATTTCGCATTCCGCGGGAAAGAACAGGTTTTGATATATCGACATTAACAGCACGTCGTATTGAATTCTTGAGCGCATGAAGAGAGAAAACGCAGGTATAACTGAACAAATTAAGAACAGATTCAAAATTCTGATAATACTTAAGCAGTTCATTCCTTGCGGAGCGCATATCAAAAAAAAGACCGGTATTCTGAGAATTAATTATGTCGACGGAAATATCAAGACCCATGTGTCTTACGATAATTTCATCAGTCGGAAATTCGCCGTCAAGAATCACGCTCTTCCGTTTTGCTTCGATATCGTCTCCCAGTGAGAGGCGCCCCCTGTTTTTAAGGAGAATTCCATTTACCGGCAGTGAATAATCAGAACAAATACCTGGAATAACCTTCTTCAGTTCAGCCGAAAGACCCGAGTTTCCGTCAAAATCCTGAATGAGGATATATCCGGCATAATAATCCGCGGTACACGGATACAGCCCGTCGCCGTCTCCGTTAATAAGACGGAAAACCGTATCTTCTGATGAAAAAAAACCAAGGCGTCTTTCAAACGCCTTTTTTACAAGTTCCTGTGTTTTCATTATTATTGAAGGGGAAATCCCCCATGATTATTCTTTGTAGCTTATTGCGAATTTATTGCCGTCAGGGTCAGAGAAAATTATTTTAGGTCCCTCTTCTTTGTCCTCAACTTCCTGAAAATCAATTTTTTTATCTTCAAGTTCATCAGCAACATCATCGAAATCCTGCATATCGATGTTGAAAGAAACATAAGTATCCGGGTTCGGATTAACATCAGCGCTTTCTTTCAAGCGAAGCTTGATATCGCCTATCATGAGATAAGCCTCAGTCTTGTCCTTTTTTTCTACAGTATCGAAATAGAAAACATCTCTGAAAAACTCAAGAGACTTTTCAAGATTTGAAACTGCCAGACTGATATGATTTATTTCTTCAACTATTATCATAATTTCCTCTCCAAAATGACTCCGCATATTGTCTCAAAAATACGCTCTTAATGTCAATAAATAAAAACGGGCTCCCGCATTTTATTCTACCGTTACGCTTTTTGCCAGATTTCTCGGCTGATCCACATCGCATCCGCGGGCAACTGCAATATAATAAGCCAGAAGCTGAAGAGGAACAGCTGAAAGTACAGGCGAAACAGCACGCGAAACTTCCGGAAGATATATAACATGATCCGCATGTCTTTTAATATCCTCATCACCTTCTGTCGCAATAGCAATTATATGACCGCCTCTTGCCTTTACTTCCTGCATGTTTGATATAACTTTATGATATACTTCATCTCTCAATGCTATAAAAACGACAGGCATATCATTATCAATCAAGGCTATCGGACCATGTTTCATTTCAGCGGCAGGATAACCCTCTGCATGAATGTATGAAATCTCTTTCAGCTTAAGCGCACCTTCAAGCGCAACCGGAAACTGGATACCCCTGCCGAGATAAAGAAAATTTGTAGAATCTTTATACTGACAGGCTATATTTTTTATCGCGTCCTTTTTTTCGAGAACTTTTTCAATCAATGCAGGCAGATTTTCCATGTCTCGGATAATACACTGCCCTTCCTCACGCGTCATATTGCCTCTTCGCGACAAAAGAAGAGTAAGAAGAATCAGAACGGAAACCTGGGAGGTGAAAGCTTTCGTCGAAGCAACTCCTATTTCATGACCTGCATGAATATAAACACCCCCGTCACTCTCTCTCGCTATTGTACTTCCGACAACATTCGTTATTCCGAGAACCCTGATACCTTTTGATTTTGTCTCGCGAAGTGCTGCGAGAGTATCTGCGGTCTCACCGGATTGACTGATAACTATTACGAGATCATCCTTAAAAAGAATAGGCCTTCTGTATCTGAATTCGGAAGCATATTCGACCTCGACCGGTATGCGGGCAAATTCTTCAATTAGATATTCTCCGATTAGTCCCGCGTGCCATGAAGTTCCGCACGCTATAAAAATAATCCTTCCGATCCCGGATATATCCTCAGGCGAAAGATTCAATCCGTCTAGTCTCGAATTTCCGGCGTCCATAATCACCCGGCCGCGAATAGCATTTTTAACGGTCTCAACCTGCTCATGAATTTCTTTGAGCATGAAATGTTCATAACCGTTCTTCTCAATTCCGACAAGATCCCATTCTATTTTCTCGACATTTTTAACAATCGAATTGCGCTCTATGTCAAAAGTCTCAAAAGTCCCATTTTTGATATCTACAATTTCGCCGTCTTCAAGATAAACAACCTTACGTGTGTGTTCAATGACTGCAGAACAATCCGAAGCAAGCATGATTTCGCCGTCACCTATACCAATGACGAGAGGTGAACCCTTCCTTGCGGCAAGAATCCTTCCGGGATCATCTTCAGAAACAAGCGCAATACCGTAAGTTCCTTCTATTTGTTTGAGAGCAAGTATGAACGATTCCAAAAGATCATTACCCTTTTTCATGTAATGATCAACAAGATGAACAACTGCCTCTGTATCAGTCTGAGTTTTAAAAACATGACCGTTTTCAGTCAGTTTTTTTCTGAGAATTTCGTAATTTTCAATAATGCCGTTGTGAACCAGGGCAAGTTTCCCATCACATGATGTGTGCGGATGGGAATTTATATCGGAAGGAACACCATGAGTCGCCCATCTCGTATGAGCGATTCCGGCAGAACCTTTCATTAGGTTAATATCAACAAAACTTTCAAGCTCTGATATTTTTCCCTTTTTTTTACTTACTTTCAATGAACCGTCAACGACGGCAATACCGCTCGAGTCATATCCCCTGTATTCGAGACGCTTGAGTCCATTTATAAGAATTTTACCTATCTCATTATTTTCTTTATTTCCGACATATCCGACAATACCGCACATAAATCCCCCTTCGGAAAATTACCTCAAATTTTGTAAAAAAACCTGTATGTAGCATGACGGTTTTAACAAAAGATCAAATCGTTCCCTTTTGTCAGATATCTCTTTTTCTGACAAACAAAAAATGCAATAACTAAATATCTTATATTTCTGTATTGTTATATTAAAAAAAAAGGTAATTGTGCCATGACAAAATAATGAAATTACTTGTGTTCAAACATGATGATTTCTGCAGAATCAAAAAAAAGAATGAGATCATCCAGACCAGGAGAATCAGCAAGATAAAACTTACGGAGCCTGCCTTTAACAGCGGAGATTTTTCCTCCGAACCACATGACTCCGGTTTTATCAATTTTTAAATCTTTAACCGAATCGGCACTTATCTCTGCGTCAATTACAAGACCCGATTTGTATCCAAATCTAACTTTTATTCTCTTATCAATTCCGGTTTTTTCTTTTATAATGGCAAAATCAGGAGTTGATTCAATATCAAGCTTGTAAACCGAACTTAAATAAGACAGAAGTTCGCGCCTTCTATAATTTCTGCTTCCGAAAAGACCGTCTTTCCATTCAAAATATCTTTTTTCAATTTCGATATATCTTTCTACGGGCGTTAAGGAATTCTGCTCTGAAAAAAGCGGAAAGACCGCAAATAAACATATTGTAATTAGTTTATTGATTTTCATATAACAAAAATCAGAAAAAGAACAATTATAATTATAACACTTACTCCGGCAGCAATACCGATCAGCAAAGAACGCGAGGAGCTTGTTTTCACATCCAGGTTAAGTGATTCTGCAGTCTTGATCCGGATATCCTCTTCCTCATATGTTTTACCGAACAAATCCCGGGTTATTTTAACATAAACGGTAAAGCCATTCTTTATGTCTCTCTTTACGGAATATATTTCGGCCGCAAGAGGACTTACCATTCCATTATCCTTCATCAAACCGAGATTATTGATAAATTTCATTCCAACAGGCGAATTTTTATCCAGCATGACATTTACCATATCACCTGGAAGAAGCTCGGAAATTTTCTTTCCCTTCGTTGGTGAAAGAATAAAAGAAACATCAATCGTTTTACGGTAGTTTTTATCATCACAGACTGATTCGCTTTTTTTTCCGCTGAAAAAAGGAATCAGAGAATTCAACACAATCGAATTAATTTTACCGAAACGGACAACGCATCCCTCAGCGGATCTATTCAAAAAAGGTGAAAGACATTCAGTAAAACCTTTTTCGGATTCTTCAACTACTGATGCGCATAAAGACGTAACATCACCGGAATTGAAAGAACATGATTTCGCATCTTCATTTTTCTTGACTGCTGAATAAAAATCTGCAAAAAAATCCCCAGTTGATACTGAAGCGATGTTTGCAGAGTCAATAGTTAGCGCCGATATAATCATTTTCTTATTCTGATTGCTAACAAAAACTGCTGCAGCAAAAGTATTAGAATCCGTTGCAAGCGCATACGAAATATCCTGCATGCTGTTTTTGACTATTTGTTCGATTACCGAACTATCATTGCCGTAAATATTGCGCAAAGCGGCAGTCTTGGAAGTAACAGTCATGGCATCTGCCTGATGAATAGCATCAATTTCAAGAAATTCTGAAGCCGACACAGTCTTGAATTCTGCATTTATTTTAATATCATCAGAATTCAGCGCATTTGCTATTATCCGCCTGAACTCAAACGTAACCGCGCCTGTATCTTTATTGGTTATTTTTGATTTAATGCTTCCTATCTCTTCCTCATGAAAAGCCGACATAAAGGCATCATGGATTTTTTTATCATTACCCGGAACTATATCGAAATCCCTTTTTGCCTTCTGCATCATATAATAATTCTTTTCAACAGACGAATCAAACTCGAATTTATAGAGTGCATCACCGACAATGTTTAAAGAATAAACACCTGAGAATGCATTTATATCCGATTTGATAAAAACAATAGTAATACCTGAAATATTATAATCTGCGGCAAGATACTTTATATATCCGCAGACATTACCGGATTCAGCTGTATTCTTAATTGTCACCAGTCAAACCTCGTTTAATCAAAACTAAAATCTCCCTTCGCAAAAACTGCAACACAGGCATTCACTACATCGGGGTCATAATACTTCCCTTTGTTCTTTATTATCTCATCGATAGCCGCGTGAATTCCAAGAGAAGCGCGGTAAGGGCGGTGAGACGCCATTGCCTCAACGACATCGGCAACCGCTAAAATCTTGGATTCTATCAATATTTCATCGGATTTTATTCCATCAGGATATCCGCTTCCGTCAAGCCTCTCATGATGCTGACGGACGATCATCGCAACAGGCCATGGAAACTCAATATTCTTAAGTATTTCGTACCCTGACTGCGGATGATTTTTTATAAGACAAAATTCTATATCAGAAAGTTTACCCGGCTTTGAGAGAATTTCTGCCGGTACTGAAATTTTACCTATATCGTGAATAATCCCGGCCATTCTAAGCCCGTCTTTTATATCATCTTTAAGGTTCATGTAATCTGCGATTTTGCGCGCAAGTTCGGTTACCCTCTTTTGATGCCCTGCAGTGTATGGATCCCTAGTTTCGACAGTTACCGCCATCGCCTGAATTATACCGCCCATTGCCTTTCTGAGCATCATGAGAGTATTTTGAATCTTGGCTTCATTCTTCGCGCGTTCGGTAACATCACGGAAAACGAAGATTCCGCCGCTGAAAGAAAGAGGCAGAGAACTTACCCTGTCATACTGATACTCTATATCATATTCTCTTCCGTCGGATCTTTTATAACGGCTTTGAATAAGAGTTCCTTCCTGAGGAAAACTTGTCTTTTCGATTCCGTCTCCGCCGAAAACATCATAGAGATTTTTATTTTCAAGATCGCTCTCTTTCATGCCAATAATACCGCACGCGGCAATGTTAGAGAAAAAAATATTATAATCATCGTCAGTAACAATAACACCGTCTCCGATGTGTTTTAATACAGCAGAAAACAGAACCTCACGCGCACCTGCTGCGATTTCGGCTTCTTTTTTATTTATTGCCATTTCAACTGAAGCAAAAAGATCGTGCTCTGCAAAAGGTTTTAGAATATATCCGTAAGGCTCAGCAACCTTCGCACGCTCCAGAGTTTCCCTGTCGGCATAAGCGGTTATAAAAATTACCGGTATGTTGAAATTTTCCTTAACTGTTATCGCGGCACTTATTCCGTCTACTTCGCCCTTGATGCGGATATCCATCAGAACCAGATCCGGCCGGTGTTTTTCTATTTCAAAAAGAGCATCTTCTGCGTTTATGGCGCACGCAGGTATTTCGTAGCCTTTAGCCGAAAGAAAAGCGCTCATATCGGCGGAAGAAAGTACCTCGTCTTCGACAATTACAATCTTCCGTTTTTCACCGGCTTTTCTTTTCGAATAAAAGTTAAACATCAGACCTCGTATTTCGGCGCCTTGATTCGGCTTTCAGGCGGAACACTCTCTGTTATCCAGCAGTTTCCGCCGATTTGACTGCCTCTGCCGATAGTTATCGGTCCCAAAATCGTCGCATTAGCATAAATTATAACATCATCTTCGACTCTGGGATGACGTACAGTTCCTTTAACCGGGTTACCATTTTCATCAAGAGGAAAGCTTTTAAAACCAAGAGTCACACCCTGATAAAGACGAACATTTTTACCTATTACCGAAGTTTCACCGATTACAACACCTGTTCCGTGATCTATAAAGAAACGTTCACCGATTTGTGCTCCGGGATGAATGTCTATTCCGCTCTCAGAATGAGCAAGTTCGGAAATCATTCTCGGAATGAGAGGAATTTCCATTTTATAAAGTTCATGCGCGACTCTATGACTCGTAAGCGTCTTAAGGCTCGGATAACAGAATATCGCCTCTCCCGCGCTTCTCGCTGCCGGATCGCCTTCATAAGCTGACATCGCATCCGAAGCAAGGATCGAACGTATTTCGGGAAGCTTCTCTATAAGAAGTCTTGCCGCTGAAGCAGAACGGTCCTCACAGTAATTGCAGTCACGGGACGCTTTCTCCGGGCAGTCAAAACAGAATCCGCGCCTGATCTGCTTGGTTAGCCTGCCGTAAATTCTGTCGAGGGCAGCGCCGATCTGATATTCCACATTTCCTTCTATCACATCCGGACCAAAATATCCCGGAAACAGCACCGATCTGATATCATCAATAATCTCAGAGAGAACCATTGACGAAGGCATGGGAATACTCTTGCTGCTGTGATGATAAACCATCTCAATATTTTTGAAATCTGAAAGTTTTTCCGCAACACTTCTAATAAACATTCCGCCATCCATAAGAACACCCCATCATAATCATATAAAACGAATAATTCAATAAATAAATTACTCAATTTGTTTCAAGGATAATTTAACAAAAGAAATTTCTAACAAATAAAAAACCCGCTTTCGCGGGTTTTGTTAAAGATCAAGAATTCTGCACTCGCCGGGTCTGAGAAAAATTCTTTCCGTAGTTCCCTTATTTTTATAAACAACATCCACAAAGGTGTTATGCATAACAGAGGAATACAGAAAAGCCTTGTTGTTATCATATACAAAAAGCAGAACATTACTCTCGCCTTTTATCATAACAGGAAAATCCGCCATGAACTCGCTTCTGATTTTATTCATCACTTCAACCGGAAGCTTTAAAATATCTGCCGGTGAATGAGGAATGTTCAAAAGATACAGAATACCTTCACCCCATTTCTGCTTAATCAAAACAGGAAAAACACCCGAATCGTCAAGACCGACAACGGTATTCCATCCGTCGTTTACCGGCGAAAAAATATCACTGTAAATAGCATTGTCGCTTGAAGGAAAATAATTTTTAAATCCGCAGATATCTATCTCGTGAGCATAGTTATCCGCTTTACGCACATTGGCTTTTATTCTGAATGGTTCAGCCCCCATTTTGGAAGCTTCGCGCCAGAAGCCTGTCGTAGTAATGACCTTTCCTCCCTTACCGAGAGTTTCTTCCATTTTTTTGACAATATCCTTATCCTTTGCAGAAGATTCAGTAAGAATGAGAATGCGCGAATCATCGTATTCAGGAGACGGCTCAACTGGAAGACCCATGTGGCCGAAATAATCCGTAAGATATTCTTCACCATAAGAATCAAAAGGAATATAGGCATTTATTCCGTACGGCTTACCAAGCTTAGCCATATCCTCGTCCAGCCTGTCAAAAACATAACCCATACCCGGAACAAAATGATCATATATGTGGCTATAGCAGAAAAGTGTTATTTCTTTAGCACCGGAAAGAACCGTAAAAATACCCTGCTCTGTATAATCTAGATGAGTATAGCAGTCAAATGCGTCATACCAGCCTCCGCCGTTTCTGCCCGGAGCGGCATTCTCAAAATAACGCATAATCGAATAACTCATGTAGCGCGGGATATTCTGCTGTGTCATCTTGTGATCGCGAGTTTCTGTACCTGTGTATATTGAATCAAATATATCTCGTTCATTTTTAGGATTATATCCTGTAAAAGAATGATACGGATACCAGTTAGGAAATTTAATAATAACATGACACGACGGATTCACTTCCTTCGCAGTTTTCATAATGATGTTTTTTGAAACGTCATTTTTAAGATCCATGCGGTATTCACGGAATGTTCTGCTTCCCTTTGCTTCGGCGCATTTTTTACATCTGCAGTCTGTAAAATAAAAATCATCAAATATTATTCTGTCAAAATGTTTTGCAGTTAGACGCACAGCTGATTCAAGTTTCTTTCTGTCTTCATCGCTTGAATAGCAAAGAAGCTGCCAGAATTCCTGAGTCTGCTTGGAAGTTGTAATACCGCCTGAAAGTTTAACATTTCTTTCATTAAAAAATTTTTTTACTGCTGAGAGCTCATCATCGCTTGCCCAGATATCACCTCTGTAGGTTTCAATATAAACATGATTGATCTTAATGTGCTTTGTCAAAAAATCCCATTTCTCGCGAAATTTTTCATTTTTGGCAAACTCCATAGTATCTCTTACTGTAAAATAAAGTGCTACGTCAAAATTTTTATAAGTCTCCATTTATCCTCCCCTGCCGAAAATTTCCGGAGATTCTCAGCGGTAAAGCCAATATATAAGCAAACGTTTGCGCGTTCAAGCATTTATTTGCCAAATCTGAAAAAAAATTACAAAACCTATTTTCTTAACAAAACCGAACAACTCTAAACGTTATCTAAAATATTTCGCATTGCTCAGGTGGCAGAAAACATGACTCGTTCAAATACGTTCTCCGGATCGATTCCGAACTCAAACACATTAGCTTCAATGCAGAAACCTCAATTTATTCCAATAAACTTATCACTATATTATCATTTTATATTTAATGATTGACAGGCATTATTAGAATAATCTTTTTAAAAAAAAATATTAATGGAGAATCCAAATGAACAGCCTTAAGCGTTTTCAGTATGCATTTCTACTGCTTCTTTCTGCGGTAGTTCTGTCATCATGTACAAGCGTCATGAAAAAAAACGAAGCAAAAAAAATAAAAAAAGGTGCGGTAATATCAGTAGTATCAGCTACATCTGAAGTTGACACATCGTCAACCGGAAGCGGGCTTTTAACTCTTGCAACTGAATTATCTCAAAGAGATAAATTATCCATACTCCCTACACTTTCTTATACAAAAAACAAAGTCATGGAAAATCGCCGCAAAATGTTTCCTTTTGCACTTGCAGGAGAAGGCGAAGTTCTTTCAATTCCGGCATTTAAGCAAATAGAATCTCAAAAGGATGTATTTGGAAATTTTACAGGCGTTCAGGGTTATCCTGCTCTTGCATCATCAAGTAAAGCCGAAAAAGAAACAGTAAAATTTCTTGCCAGTGCAAAAAACCTAAACGCTACGATAATAGTTGAGATTTTCAGCACTTTGACAAAAAGCGGAGTGAGTGTTCTTGGAGTTTCACTGGGAAATATCAAAGCACAAACGAACATGACTGTTACAGTTTATGATGCCAAAGGTTCAACCATAATAAAAAAGAAAGTTGAAGGCGAGTCAACAACCGGCATTACCCAATTTATGGGATGGTATAAAGTTGGCGAAGTAAATAAAATATGCGCAGAATCAATTGATGATGCCATAGACAGCTATATCGCATGGATGGACAAAGAATTAAAAAAATAGTAATTAATATAAGTCTGCCGCAAAGGCAGACTTATTTCACCTCTATTAGATATTATTCTTAAAATCCGCTGTAGAAATTATTTTAGCGAAAGTCCCATTTAAAGCTGCCATAAAAGATCTGTGAACGGATTCTGCCGGAATTTTCTCTCCTGCAAAAATCTGATCACAAGTCGCGCAAGCATCATGAACCAGCGAACAATCATAACCGTAATCCTTTGCAGCCCTTACTCCCGAATCAACGCACATGTGACTCATCATACCGCAGAAAACTATCTCTTTAATTCCGTTTGAATGCAGATAGCTGTCAAGATCCGTACTCCTGAAACTGTTAGGAAAATTTTTAACAATAATCTTTTCATCATTCAATGGTTTTACACTATCATGAATTTCAGATCCTTCTGTCCCCGGAAGGAAAAATGTCGCACCCGGATATTCCGATATATGTTTTACGTGAATTACCTTCATACCTTTTTTTCTCGCATGGTTAAGAAGATCTGCAGTATTTTTCGCCGCAGTCTCCGCGTTAACGAGCTCTTTTTTTCCGCCCGGGAAATAATCATTCTGTACATCAATAATCATCAATGCCTTACTCATTTTATACCCTTCTTTCCATAATTATTCTGCGTGTTGAAAATCCGAATCCGGAATAAAAATCAGTCACGCTTTCGTTTCCGCCGTATACTTCTACGACAATGTTTTTTGTGCCCAGTCCTTCCATCCATTCGAGAGCAAGCTCCATGAGTTTTTTCCCTATTCCGCATCCTCTGTATTTATTAGAAACACAGAGAGATTCGATCTCACCCGGCGAAGCAATGCAGTAAGCAACGGGAATCGAATCTTCAAAGGCCGTAAAAATTCTCATGGACTCTTTGCATTTTTCCATGAGTTCGCTTCTTCGGTGTTCAAACGTCTTGGCCAGGTAAATTTCCGAAAAAGAGCCCTTCGAAATATGATGCTCATTCAGCTCTTCCCAAAGATGCCGAATATCCGCAATGGAGGAAGAATCTTTAAATGCATATTCTATCATAACTACCTCCCGCCGTTTTGTAGCACAGGAGCTAGAAATGCGGAATAGAGAATTATCAATTATTCAATGCAAATCATCAATTTGAGAATTTTTTGCGGTATTCGCCAGGAGATAATCTGATGTGTTTTTTGAAAATACGCGAGAAATGCGCAGGATCATTAAATCCGGTTCTGAATGAAACTTCATCAACAGGAAGCTTTGTGTCGCGGAGAATAAGACATGCTGCGGAAACCCGCGTTTTATTGACATAATCGACAAGAGAATATCCGGTTGCTGAGCGAATCAACTTTGAAAGAGTGGTTCTGTTTGTCTCAAAACGTGCACAAAGATCGCTGACGGATATCTTATCGCGGTAAGAGCAGTTTATATAATGAATAATTCTGCCGGAAAGAGAATCTTCAGTTTCAAGAGTTCTGATTTCTTTCTGATTAATTTTAAAAAGAATGAAAAGAATTTCGAGAAGATTGGATCTGCTTCTGCACTTCCAGAAACCGTCCGGCTTTTCTTCAATCTCGCGGAGAAAAGATTTCATTAAACGCAGAATATTTGAAGCCTCAGAAGGAGACAAAGAAATGACGCAGGAAAATTCATCAGTTCTTTCGATAAAAACCGAAAGATAATCATAGTCGAGCTGTTCTGTTGGCGAGAAACTCTCCCTTGTTCTTTCAAAAAAATCTGAACCGAAATTGCTGTTCACGGCAGAAGGGCTAAATTCCACTGAAAGCTCATTCCACTCTTCCTTATCAGAAATTGATAAAACATCCCTGCTGTTGAGACAGATAACAGCGGGTGCAATGACGGAATATTTTCTACTGCCGATTGATGCAATGCCCGAACCGGTTTTAACAAAAATTAGTTTAAAGAAAGGTTCTGATGACATGTTATACATCCTCATTATTATATAGGAGAAACATTTATACAGTTATAATATTATCATTCATTCGGATTTATAACTTTGAATCCTTCAGTTTCCGCCGCTTTTAATAATTTCTGATCAGATGAAATAAAAAAATCAATGTCCGTTTTTACTGCAAGTGCCGCTGCCAGATGAAGAGAATCGAGACTTTTCAATTGATATTTATCGATTATTCTTACAGCATAATATACAATTTCCGAACTGACATCAATGACATTAAAAAACTTAAAATCCTGCGCTATCTCCGATTTTAACAGTTCGTAATCTTTTTTTTCAATTTCTTTTTCGAGAAGTAATCTTCTAAAAGATGAAACTGCTTCGACATGACCAATTATTGAAATATATATTTCTGAAGCAGATAGGAACAATTTATCTGTATTTTCAGAACCTGTCTCGCAGATATATTTTTTCATAAGAGCGGAAGTGTCAAAATACAATTTCATTATTCGTTTCTTTCTGCTACAATATATTCAGAAGAATCTTTACATTTCTTAAGTTTGATTTTTTTAACTTCTCTTTTCCACCCCTCTTTTACTTCTTCTTTGAAAGGTTTCAACGTCGCAACCGGTTTTCCTTTTCTGACAATAATAAAGGCGTTACCTTCTTCAACTTTATCAAAGTATTGCCTGGAATTGTTTCTGAAATCTGTAAATTGCAAGTAATCCATATATTTCACCTGTCATTATAATGACACAATAATAACATATTTTAACAAAGTCAAGAGATAAGACGAAATAGCATTTTAACATTAAAGAAAGAATCACAGGGCTTATACGGACGGAATTAAAACTAATGACAACGATTTAAATTCAGCTACTTATTTTTTATTTCCAGAGAAATGTGTCAGGTGAATACAATCATGGTACACATCATTGTACAACCGGATAAAATCACATCTGTTTTTCAGTCAATTTCCCAGTTATATATTTATGGAGAATGCTGGAAACAAGAGTTTGATACGGCATGCCTTCTTCAAGAGCTTTTGCTTTCAAAGATTGAATATCTCTTTTTGCAATCCGGATATTCATTCTTTGGTCTTTAATTAAAGTAGTTCTTGCTGCACTTTTGAACATTTTCTTTAACTCAGCCGGATTTTTTACAGGAATCCATTCCTCGTTATCAATAGATTTTATTAACTCTTTTTCAGCTTTATCATTATATTTCTTCATAATAGTTACCTCATTTATTCAGGTAAAGTTTCGTATATTTCCGACTCGGATAAATTGTTTTCAAAAATATTGAATCTTTGTTTATGACACAGGGAACGGCGTAAACCTTAAACATTACTTGGTTTTCTCTTTTTATTTTCAAGCAACCGTTTCTCAATTTCTTCCAGTTCCTTTAAATCTTCTTCATCCGCTTTTTTTGCTTCCGCTACTTTCCTTTTTTTATCAAATTCTTCATACCGATCTTCTGCAATCTTTTTAGCCACTTCAGCCTTAACAGTTCCAGCATGAGTGAGCAGATCTTCTTCATTTTGCTTCAGAAAGGCATCTAGTTTTTCTGACCACTCTGTCATGGTTACGGTTCGTCTTTTACGCGCCTGTCTTTCGGCATAATCGAGATACATTGTAACAATCTCGTTTAAATCTTTTATCTCTTCTTCTTTCAGGTAATTTTTGGCAATTGAAACATCGTACTTGCGGACAATAGAACCACGCCATGCGGTAAGTCCCATATTCGGCTTGCCGGAATTACTACGTGATTCAATAAGTTCAGCAGCTGTTTTACCCTCAATTGCCCCATGTTGAGTGGTATTTTCCAAAATGGAAACAACCACTTTTTCGTCCAGTTCACCGCTTTCAAAGATGTTTTTTAAGTGTTTTGATATCGCTGGTATTTTGACATCAAACAAATCTGCCATGGCGCTTTGTGTCAGCCAGATGGTTTCATTCTGGAAGATGGTGTCTATTTTTACCACGCCGTCTTCGGTTTTGTAGAGGATGATTTCTGATTGGTTCATTAAGTTACCTCCAAAGAAATCTTATATACAAATTCGCTATTTTCTATTCAATCTTCTTCTTTCTGTCTTGGCGCTGAATTTCACTTAACTCTTAGGAAAGTATTTTAAACTGTCGAACACACAGGAAGTCAATAGTAAATCATTTTAAGTTTAAAATACTTTTCAAGTTGAATGAAACCGAACCTGAAATTAATTGTCATGATGATTTTTTAATTATGGAATTAATATTTATGAAATTTATTATTATGCCTTCATCATTATACTGAACAAATTCGCTGAAACTACACCATACTTTTCTTTGCGCTTTTACTGAAATTCCGGATGTTCATCTTGAACAGAAAATCATCCATTATTATACCCAATTTTCAAATTTTATTTTATCAATCTTTGAAAATTCCTTTAAGTTATTAGAAACTAAAATTAAATCTAATGAAATTGCATGTGCAGCAATAAGATAATCCATTGCTCCAATAGGCTGCCCAATTTTTTCAAGTTCAGCTCTAATAATACCATATTCTTTCGCGGCTTTAGAATCATAATCAACAAGTTGGAAAGGCAATAAAAATTCAATTAGTGCAATTCTGCTTTTTTCAGGATTTGTACTTTTATTTATGCCATATTCAAGTTCAGAAACTGTAATTGAAGAAATAGCAATATCATTAATTTCATACCGGGATAGTTTTTTTAATACAGATGACGGCTGCTTGTTGATGATATAAATACAAATATTGGTATCGAGAAGAAATTTCATTCGATAATATCTCTGTCATCAATAGCAGGTTGAATTCGTTCGGATAAAAAATGATCAGGAAATTTATCCAGGCTTTTTGAAAAATTATTCCAAATTTTGTCTTTCGGAATGAGAATAACCATATCATCTATTTTCTTAACAAATACTGATTCTGTAGAAAATCTGAATTCTTTGGGGAGTCTTACGGCTTGACTTCTGCCGGTTGTAAAAATTTTTGCAGTATCCATAAAAATTACCTCAATTACTAAGTAGATATCATGATATGTATCTTTTGTGGAATTTCAAGCTTTTTTTGTTTTATGAATTCGATGGTAGGAAGTAATTCAAATAAATTGGCGAGAGAACATTTGCCATTGACGTGTTGCGTGTGGGCAACGATGAGTAGCGTACTCACGAAAGCCGATGTGCTGAAGGTCGAGGAGCAGCGGAACGCCGCTGTTAGGCGCAGTGGCAATTATGATCCACCATGAATTTGAAGTTTAAAACTTGTTCCTATTGCCAAACAAGACGCGTCTATTTCTAATATGCCTTTATTAAATGAAATACTTTTAATGAAACAAATGCTTGTCACATTTTGATGACGACTAAGCAAAGATGCCCACGCAGAACAAGATGTAGCTTCCCAAGCATCAATTACAAAATTCAACAAAATCTTATCAGCTTTTTTGTATCCTCGTATAGTTTGATTTCGTCCTGGGTTGGTTGATAACCGTTTAAAGTAATATCCACCCTGACATGAAATCAGATTCCCCGCATTTAAGCAAGATAGATCTGTTTTATTCCATTTATTGCTAATATCGATAATAGTTAATCGTTCAAGAGTTTTTTCTAAGACATTTTTCATGTATTGATATAAGTGCAATCGTCCTTCAAAGTCGTACATATATGAAAACAAATCACTCTTGATTTTCCAAGATGCCATATCTTTTAATATACCATTACCATCAATCATTCTGATTTCTTTTAAGTAGGGGAAACCAGGAAGCGTCTGGAAATTGATTCCTAACTTTATAGCAATTTCAAATAACCTTTGATGATTTATATATTCCCATCGAGCATGTTCAACTTGAATCAATCCAAGAATTGCATTGGTATCACTTTGTGCGACCTGTTCAATCCATTCGTTTTTTAATCTTTTTAAGATTGAGGGAGTGAGATTTTGCGATAATTCTTTTTTCGAATGCGCTTCATCATGATGATCCAAACACAAAACAATTAGATTATCAAAGTCATGATTCTTACTTATTTCCCATGGTTCAATATGATGTATGATAATTGATTTATCTTGAGTTCGACAAATACAGCACATGGATTTTGATTTATGCAACAGAGATACAACCGTAGCGGTAGGAATTGGAGGCCTTTGTTCTTTAAGAATTTTTTCAGCAATCTCTTCTCTTATTCCCTTACTTATTAATTCATCTATAGTTAAGGATTTTAATTTTGAAATGGATAGTCCGCTTCTAAGCAAAACATCTACAGTTAAACTATCAATTCCTCGAGATAAAAGAGCATGTTTAGATTTTTTAGAAATCATTTTTGATTATACTCGCACTATAGCTTATTATTGAAATCATATTCAACCATTGCGCCTAACGAACGCGGCCAAATGACGTTTTTGCGAAGCAAAAATGTGCCTTTATGCCGAGCACCGGATTTTGTGCAGCAAAACCGGAGCGCAGCTTTTAGCCTCATTTATATGTTGTTGGCTCACCATTTTATATTAAGCAGCCGAAGCCACAGATGACGAAGGCTGATTCTAATCGATTAATATTTTACAAGAACTAACTAAACTTATTGTTAAAATGAACTATTTCACAAATATCAGAATAAAATGAAATTAAATTATCTTCAGTTATTGGAGCATTACCAGGATGTGCACAATTATTTCTCATTGTGAAACATAGAGACAATCTTTCATGTTCATTGGAATCAATTATATTCCAAAACTCAAATATCCACAATAAATGTGAATCAAATATTGTTTGCAACTCTGCAATCGATGTAACAGATATTTTTGCTGAAAATCTTTTATAGCGACCAGATTGTATATTATAGATTTGATCACATATTTGATTAAATTCGCTGAAACCTCTATTTTGAATAAATGAATGCATTTTACTTATTACTGAACACCAACCTAAAACGATTGAAGCCTTAAATAAGTTATGTTCAGCACACCTAATAGCTTCTTTAATATATTCTTTTTCAATGCTTTCATCAAATCGATTTAGATAATTAATTAATCTGGATATTGACGTCGGATTATCAGCATGTTTTTTTACTTCAATTACAATTGAATTCAATTCAGGCAATAGTTGATTTAATAAATTAAGATAAGTTTTGGATTTCGCTTGAGTTGGTATTATTCGGAGAAGATTATCAAATATCGCATGCTTTTGATCAATATATGATTTATCAAACTTAAAATAATGAATTAATGGATGCTCAAGATCTTCAAACCAATATATTGAATGTTTTTCAATAATTGCTTTAATCTCTTTGGTTGGTTGCTTATCATTCCCAGTTCTCTTTAACGATTCAACCGATTTTTTGAAATCAATTATTAAATTTGACAATAATGTTAAAGTACTAATTTTCATTCTAGTTTGTAATTGAGGTCAACAGTTCAGATAATTCCGCTTTTCCATCAGCCGTTAATATTAGAAAATCATTATCAATATCTTTGAATAATTTTGAATTATTTTTTAGGTTATTTTTATAATTTTGCGCTGAATAACATTTATTGTCCTTACATTTTTCTTTTAGAATATCATGACTCGTTTGAAAGTTTCCAGAATTGATAGCTTCTTGTAGGCATAATAACAGCGCATGACCAATCTGAGCTTCAGAACCTTTTGTTGCCTTAAGAGTATAGATTGGATTTACATGTTCACCTTCTCGGTAAAACACCTTATCAACGATTGTTTCATCGATTTGATACTGTGTTAAAAACGATTTTACCTGAATGTGTAATGGCGGTTTTTTAGTTGAAGTGCTTAATGGCGGTATAGCTTTCGTTGATTCTTCGGTGTTTGCTTTATTTCCTGAAATATGAGATGCCAATAATATTTCAAAACATTTTAGTCTATACTTTTCAGGAATTGTTTCAGAAATTTCAACAAACTCAATTATTTTCGTTTTGAGATCCATAAGTATTATTTCCTCTCTGTTATTCTGATATCATAAACAATAACTACTTCCTCAATGAATTCATTTTGTCAAACTCTTAATAGCCGCCACCGGATGGTGGCGTTTTCCAAATAAGTTGGTGAGACAATGACATTTAACTACATATATATACGCAATAAGTAAACCATCCTGATCTGAAATGATATACGAATTACTCAAATCCTTCCATATCCAAGTAATACACGCAACTTAAACATGGTCAAAAGGATTAATTCCTTACATTGAATCCCTTTCAGCTGCATCCACGCACGAAATTAATCATGCCCGAAAATTCTACAAAATATCTCAGTCACATGACCATTAAAATCTTTATGAGTAATGTTTTCGATAATGTCAAACCCAAAATGAAACACATGACATATTAAGAACCATATGCCCTCCCCCCAAGAGAATTTATCATTGATTTCAATAGAATGATGGTTGTTCTCAGCGAACTTCCTGTTCGCTTCGATAATAAGTTAAAGAAGAATTTACGAAAACAACTCTGAGGTGAATTTTGCGTTTTCCCGCTAAGAGCTAAAGCTCTTCTCGCGGGCTATGTTTCCGCTTCCTACGGAAACTCGCATCCTCTCCCAGAATAAAACACATGATTGGCGAAGCCAATAAAGATCGTCCATCCCGGGAGAGGGCTTTCTATTATTATATTACTGCTACAGCAAAAGACGAATGAGAGAAAAAACACCCAAACCATCAGCCGAAGGCTGATACATTATAAGCGCAGACTTTCGCAGCCATTACGGAGTAATGCGCGAAAGTTCTGTCGCGACAAAGAGCGGGCGGGGATTTCAAAAGGGGCGGGGCTGGCGACTGAAGCCCGGTCCCTTTTGATCTTATCGCATGAGACCATGCGAATCTGGATTTAAAAGGTGCGGAGCACCTTTCGCGTATTGCATGACACCATGCAAAAAAGAATTCCAAAGGCGAAGCCTTTGACTGTATTCCGACACTCGGAAAAGTCGGATTAAAAGGGCGTTATACGCCCTTTGCATTATACTACTATTATAGTAGTAATATACTTGACAATAATTCAATCCCTATCATATTGGTAGTATTAACGGAGGATTTATGAGCAAAATAGATTCAAAACTGAGGGCAGAATCCCTTGCAGTTCACGCGGGACAGGAAGCAGATCCCGTAACAGGTTCAAGAGCAGTTCCGATTTATCAGACTACATCATATCAGTTTAAAGATGCCGAACACGCGGCGGCTCTTTTCGGCCTGAAAGAATTCGGAAATATCTATACGCGCCTCATGAATCCGACAACCGATGTACTCGAAAAACGCATTGCCGCGCTCGATGGCGGAATCGGCGCGCTTGCAGTAGCAAGCGGTCAAAGCGCGATTTCTCTCGCTCTTTTAAACATTGCGCAGTCGGGCGATGAAATCGTATCATTCGATAATTTATACGGCGGAACATATTCATTATTTAAAAATACTTTCGCACGTTTCGGCATAAAAGTTAACTTCGTTAAATCAAATGATCTCGAAGCGCTAAAAAAAGCGATTACACCTAAAACAAAAGCTGTCTATGCCGAGTCGATCGGAAACCCAAAACTTGATGTTGCAGATATAGAATCAGCATCGAAAATAGCGCATGAAAACGGAATACCTCTTGTCATCGACAATACAGTTTCTCCGTATCTTCTCCGTCCATTCGATTTTGGCGCGGACATTATCGTCTATTCGGCAACAAAATTTCTCGGCGGTCACGGAACAAGCCTCGGCGGAATTATCGTCGATTCAGGTAAATTCAACTGGGAGAACGGAAAGTTTCCTCTAATCACTGAACCTGATCCGAGCTACCACGGACTCAAATTCACTGAGGCTCTAAAACCGATCGGAAATATTGCATACATTATCAAAGCGCGAGTGAGCCTGCTTCGCGATCTAGGTCCTGCGATATCACCGTTCAATTCTTTTCTTCTTCTTCAGGGAATTGAAACGCTTCATTTGCGCCTGCCGCGCCATGCAGAAAATGCTCTGGCTGTAGCCGAATTTCTTGAAAATAATCCGTCGATTGAATGGGTCAATTATCCGGGTCTTTCAAATAACTCAGAAAAATCACGCGCGGATAAATATCTCAAAAAAGGCGCAGGAGCAGTAATAGGATTCGGAATAAAAGGCGGACTCGAAGCCGGAAAGAAATTCATCAACTCGCTTGAACTGATTTCTCATCTAGCTAATATCGGTGATGCGAAGTCGCTTGCGATTCACCCGGCGAGCACAACGCATCAGCAGCTTTCAGAAGATGAACAGCTTGCAACGGGCGTTACACCGGAATTTATACGTCTTTCGATAGGTATTGAAAATATTGAAGATATAATTGAAGACATTACTCAGGCTTTAAAAAAGTCACAGGAATGAATTAATCCATAGAATCATGGATAGTTATCCAAAAAGTGGATAACTATCCAAAAATCAATCAACAGCATGAACTTTTACTACTCGAAGAAGAACATCCGCATGTCGGCTCTGTACCTTTTATCATACCGTAAAGAAGCGCCGCAGCACAGCCTACTCCGCTTCTTACCTTAACTGCATCAAATGCGCAATTTTTCAAGCATGCTCCGCATTCCATACATCTGTCTTTTTCAACAATAAAGGCCTTACCTCCCCTCATTTCGAAAACACCATGAGGACATACATTTACGCACTTTCCGCATCCCGTACATTTGCTTTCTTCAAGCGTAAGTGTTGAAACATTTTTTAAATATAAAGGTCTCATAAAGCCTCCTCAAATTAAATGAAAAATATCAAGAGTCTTCAGCACTAATCCGGAAACTCCGCATACAAGCATCACGGGAATTCCGTATTTAAATTCAATCTGAACTCCTGAAAGAGAAGTGAATGTTGTAGCTCCCGTAAAGTTTAGGGCTGAAAAACTCACAACAGGAATGGTAAAAACAAGATTCGCAATATAACCAGAGATACTCTCTCCAAGCAAAAAGCTCAATAAAAACGAAACAGCCGCACCTAGCAAAGCTCCTTTGATGCTGAACGCTCTGAAAGGAATGTAAGGCAGAAGCGCTGGGAATAAAAATATACCTGTAATGAAAGCAGTTATTATCGGTAAAATATGATCAATCAATTCAATAGAAACATTTTTTTCCGATATCAAACTTAAAATCCCGAATATGACAACTAATGCCGCAATATATTTCGCGGACATCGTTAACTCTATCGGAGCAACAGCTAACCTGTCCTGTAATCCGAAAAATACAGTTCTCATTTTCTCATCTTTTTTATATCCGGTTTCAATAAAACGTTTTAAATCTTTCGCATAAACCGGTCCGAAAACAACATTGAAACCGCTTTTCTCTTTTACAACATGCGATTCAATGCCGGGAGCTCCTAGCTGAGGGAGTATAAGCCTCTTATGAGAAACAATACTTTCAAGCCCCGATGATTTGATTCTTGAAATAAGTTCGTCTGTTCCGAACGTTCCCTTCCCTGCAGCGCACCACACATTGACGCCGTCAGTATCAAGAACGAGAATCCACACATCCATTCCATTGAGTTCCTTTCTCAGTTTATCAAATGTCAATTTGTAGTTAGCTGTGACCAAAACATCAGATTTCTCATCCGGATTTCCCAATGAGTATATTCCGGGATTCACTCTATAATCATTTCTATTAATTCCCCAGCGGACTTTCCATCCGCCGAGTATGTCAGCAAAGGTTAAATCTGCAGAAATAACCGGAATCATTCTGCCCGCAAAGAAACGGTGGCGCATTATCCATTTCTCTTTTGAATTTTTTGTTGCAACTGACGCTTTTAAATCATTTTTCATTTTCACCTCCTTTGCAGCACGAACATCCCTTCTTCCGCAGAACATTCATCGTCTTTCCTATTGTTTGCACAGCGGAAAGAATCGAAGCATGATCTTTCTGAGGTATTTGCTTAAATACCGATTCGTAATACGAGTCGCATTTACCATTGATACTATCCGCAAGCTTCTTCCCTTGTTCTGTAAGTGAAAGCTTCATAAATCTGCGGTCGTCAGGATCAATTTCTCTGTTAACTAAACCGATGTTCAACATACCGTCGACCGTGCGGCTCAAAGTGCTCTTATCGAGTTCGAGTATCTCACTCAAATCCTTGATTGTAGTTTCACCCAGTTCGCGTATCTCAACCAGAACATGACACTGCGCAAGAGAGACTCCGCAGCATTCGGACTCAAGCTCTCTGGTTATTTCCCGTTCTAGAACCCTCAGTGATTTTCTGAAACTCTGAACAATTTTCTTATTTAAGTCCATTTGTTGTCCTATACATTAGTTTCTTTTTACAATATATGTATATTACAACTATTGTCAAGGAAAAACATTTCTTGTTGACATTTTTACTATTACTACTACTTTGGTAGTAATTACGGGTGATAAGTTATGAAAAAAATATTTAACGATATAACAAAAACAATCGGCAACACTCCTCTTGTCAGAATTAACAGGCTAGTGGAAAATCAGAATTCTGAAGTTCTCGTTAAACTCGAATCCTTCAATCCGCTTTCAAGCGTCAAAGACCGCATCGGCACAGCGATGATTGAAGCGGCTGAAAAATCAGGCGTTCTTAAAAACAACTCTGTCATCATCGAGCCTACCAGCGGAAACACTGGCATCGCCCTAGCCTTCGCAGCAGCGGCAAAAGGATACCGCCTCATCCTCACTATGCCCGATACGATGAGCATCGAACGCAGAAAGATACTTAAAATATTCGGAGCCGAACTCGTTCTCACGGAAGGAGCCAAAGGAATGAAAGGCGCAATAGAAAAAGCAAATGAACTTGCCGCATCAATTCCGAACAGTTTTATTCCACAACAATTTGACAATCCGGCGAATCCGGAAATTCACAAAAAAACTACTGCTGAAGAAATCTGGAATGATACCGACGGAGAAATTGACATTTTAGTCGCGGGCGTCGGAACAGGCGGCACCATAAGCGGAATCGCCGAAGTCATCAAATCGAGAAAACCTTCAGTTAAAGTTATTGCAGTCGAGCCTATTGATTCTCCTGTCATTTCAGGAGGAAAACCCGGACCGCATAAAATTCAGGGCATCGGCGCCGGTTTCATACCGGCCAATTTAAATACATCAATCATAGATGAAATCATTCAGGTTACACATACTGACGCAGGAGAAACCGCACGCAATCTTGCAAAGAAAGAAGGAATTCTTGCCGGTATATCAGGAGGTGCTGCTTTATGGGCGGCGCTTGAAACGGCTAAAAAAGCAGAATCGAATGGAAAAACAATTGTTGTCATTCTGCCCGATACAGGCGAAAGATATCTTTCGACATGGCTTTTTGAAGATGCAGAATAATATTGACATCATCTTGATAAATAAAAAAATCTCCGCTGAAAGGAGATCAGTCTAATGAAACTTTCAACACGTTCACGATACGGAGTGCGCCTTCTTCTTGATCTCGCAATGGAATACGGAAACGGTCCAGTACAGCTCAGTCTCGTATCAAAAAAACAGGAGATTTCAGAAAAATATCTCGGACAGCTTGTAATACAGCTGAAAGATTCTGGTCTCATAATATCTTCTCGAGGAAAAACCGGCGGATACATGCTTGCAAAAAAACCGAAAGATATTACTCTCAAAGAAATTGTCGAAAAGCTTGAGGGAGATATCTGCCTTGTAGACTGCGGCAAAGAAGAAACTGAGTGCACGAGATCTTCATTCTGTGTTACACGCGAGATATGGAAAAAACTTTCTGATGACATGGCTTCATCTCTAAACAAAATAACACTTCAGAGCCTTATCGATAAAATGAAAAAACATTTAAGCAATAAAACGGAGATTATATGAACATCAGTGAAGTTCAGGACAAAATATTAAAACTCAAAAAAGAACAAGATGTATGCATTCTCGCGCACAGTTATCAGGCTCGTGAAATTGTCGAAATAGCAGACTACACAGGCGATTCATTTCAGCTGAGCCTTATGGCAGAAAAAACCCCGCAGAAAAAAGTAATCATGTGCGGCGTCCGATTCATGGCAGAAACTGTGAAAATATTATCTCCTGAAAAAACAGTCATTCTTGCTAATCCAGAAGCGGGTTGCCCGATGGCAGAGCAGATGGATAGACAAATGATTGAAAGCATCAAAAAAGATTTTCCTGATTATACCGTTGTCGCTTACATCAACACAACTGCCGAACTCAAAACAGTATGTGACGTTTGTGTGACATCATCATCAGCCGTAAAAATTGTTAATGCGATTGATAATAAAAACATTCTTTTTATTCCTGACTGCAATCTCGGCAATTATGTAGCAAATCAAATACCTGACAAAAATATCAAACTTCTTCAGGGCGGATGTCCTGTCCATGCTGAAGTAACGCCTGAAGAAGCAAAAGGTGCCAAGAAGAAACATCCGAACGCTCTTCTGCTTGTTCATCCGGAATGCGTTCCGGGAGTTGTTGCCGAAGCGGACTACACTGGTTCTACGTCAGGCATAATGGATTTTGCCGCAAAAAGCGACGCAAAAGAATTTATTATCGGGACAGAAATGAGCATCGCCGAACATCTTCAATATGCAAACCCGGATAAAAGATTCCATATTCTTTCTAAAAAGCTCATTTGCCCAGATATGAAAATCACGACCCTAACCGATGTTTATTCATGTCTCTCATCAAACGGCGGAGAAGAAATTACTCTCGACGAAACAACCATACGCGATGCAAGAAAATGCATCGATGAAATGATAAGACTCGGTTGATTAGTTATAAACATTGACAATTAAGGCCCATTGCGCTTTAATTGTCATATCCGAGGAAATGATACGTCGTTTCCGAAGATTCACAACACTTCCAATCCGGAGGATTTCTGATGGAGAAGAGAATCGGTTCAGTCGCGATAGTCGTGACTGACAACATCAACATTTCACGCCTCAATTCCGTTCTATCCGAACACGCCGACATAATAATCGGGCGAATGGGTATTCCGCGCAGGGAAAAATCTCTTCACATAATTTCACTTATTGTTGAAGGCGATACCGACCAAATAGGTTCGCTGACAGGCAAAATAGGAAGACTCCCCGGAATAGAAGTGAAATCCGTTTTAACGAAATACAAAGAGGATGAAAATGACACAATCAACTGAAAAGAATTTTATCGACAGGGAAAAACTTTATGCCCTTTCGGACGTAAAATATACTGACACAGAAATCGATTCAATACTCAACAAGGCTCTCAAGCTTAAAGGGATTTCCGTCGAAGAAGCTGGAAAACTTATCAATGTAACAGACAGCAAAAACTTGGATAAAATCATGAGCGCTGCCGGAAAAGTCAAAGATCTCATCTACGGCAAAAGACTCGTTCTTTTCGCTCCGCTTTATGTAGGCAACAAATGTTCAAACAACTGTCTTTACTGCGCATTCAGAAAAGACAACTTGGACATTAAGCGAGTCGTGCTTTCTGAAAATGAAATAATAAAAGAAACTGAACTTCTTTTAAAGGAAGGACATAAACGCGTTCTTTTAATCGGCGGAGAAGCCGGAGAAACTCGGCCTGATTATTATATAGAAGCAATGCGCGCGATCTATTCCGCGAAGTACGATAAACATACCATCCGCCGCGTTAATGTTGAAATTGCACCGATGGAAGTTTCCGAATTCGAAAAATTCTCGAAAGAACAAATCGGAACGTATATCTGCTTTCAGGAAACATATGACGAAGTCATTTATAAAGAAGTTCATCCTTCGGGTAAAAAGAGGGATTTCAACTGGCGGCTTTACGTAATGGACCGCGCTCTTCAGGGCGGACTTAATGACGTCGGTATCGGCGCGCTTTTCGGTCTTGCCGATTACCGTTTCGAAACTCTCGCACTGCTCACGCATGCAAATCATCTCGATGAAACATTCGGAGTCGGCCCCCACACGGTAAGCGTTCCCAGAATAGAACCCGCAACCAACGCGCCTCTTTCTTATCAGGTTCCGCATCCTGTCAGTGATGAAAACTTCAAAAAAATTGTCGCAGTTATTCGCCTATCGCTTCCTTACACCGGAATAATTTTGAGCACGCGCGAAAATGAAACCATCAGAAAAGATCTATTTCATTTCGGCATCAGCCAGATAAGCGCCGGAAGCCGCACCAATCCGGGCGGATATTCGGACAATAGTTCTGAAGCCCAGTTCTCTCTCGGCGATCACCGTTCGCTAGATGAAGTCATTTCATCATTAATCGATGACGGCTACATTCCGTCATTCTGCACCGGCTGTTACAGAAAAGGCCGCGTCGGAAAAGACTTTATGGATATAGCCAAACCGGGGCTCATTCACAAATTCTGTATGCCGAACGGACTTTTTACATTTAAGGAATATCTTGAAGATTTTGCATCAGATGAGACTAAAGCTAAAGGCGAAAAACTTTTAGAAAAACTAATCACAGAAATCGAAGATGCCAAAGTAAAAGAAAAATCCGAAAAAGTCATTTCTCAGATTTCAAACGGCGAGAGGGATATTTATCTTTGATGAATAGTATTATAGATTACAGAAAACTTTTTCTGGAAGATAAAGAAAAACTGATTAAAGAAGCGGATCGGATCTGCCGAGAAATTCACGGTGACAAGGTTTACGTTCGCGGACTGATTGAATTTTCCAATCACTGCTCGATGAACTGTGATTACTGCGGAATACGCCGCGATAATTCAAACGTTCACCGCTACCGCATGCAGGCGGATGAAATTATTGATACCGCAATGAACGCGTTCAAACGCGAAATAAAAACATTTGTTCTTCAGGGCGGAGAAGATACCTTTTTTAACGATGATGTTTTATGCAGTATAATCCGCAGTATTAAAAATCAAACTGCCGGAGAAGCGGCAATCACTCTTTCGGTCGGGATAAGACCGCGTGAAAGCTACAAGAAACTAAAAGATGCCGGTGCCGACAGATACTTGATACGCTTTGAAACTTCTGACGACAGTATTTATTCAAAACTCAAGTCGGGTCAGAAACTCGAAACGAGACTAAACACAATACGCACTATTAAAGAACTGGGATATGAAACCGGTTCGGGATTTATGGTCAATCTTCCCGGTGAAACGGATGAAACAGTTATAAAAAACTGTGAGCTCTGCCGGGAACTTGAACTTGACATGGTGGGAATAGGACCGTTTATCCCTCACCCGGAAACTCCTCTCGCGCAGGCGGATAAAAAAGGAATCGAAACTGCCGTGAAAGCTGTAGCTTTAACCCGCATACTTCTGCCGCACGCGCATATCCCTGCAACGACTGCAGCAGCAACAATCGAGCCTATGGGACGCGAAATGATGTTTGCAGCTGGCGCAAATGTTGTAATGCCGAATATTACTCCTGAAAAATATAAAAAGGATTATCTTCTTTATCCCGATAAAATTTGTCTCGATGAAGATTATATCAAATGCATAGGATGTCTTTCGGGCCGTGCGGAATACGCCGGAAAAACAATCGACATGTCTGTTGCCGGAGCACTTACAAAAGCGGAGAGACCCTGATGAAGCACTATTCGCATGAAACTGAAAAAGCAGCGGCTAATTTCGGAATCGGTCTTACTGATACGGTTTTGATAAAGTCTTATGCAAAGGTCAAACGCGCCGCTCTTAGCTCAGTGCAAAAATGCGAAAAAAGATTTTCGTCAGAAGAATTCGCTTCAATAACCGAAGCAATACATGAAATCGAATCCGGCATGCTTGATGATTCATTCATCCTTCCGCTCGAACAGGGCGGCGCCGGAACAAGCATCAACATGAATATCAACGAAGTCATCGCATGCCGTGCTTCAGAAATTCTTCTTCAAAAATACGGCATTGAAAAGATTTTTCACTACATCGATGACATCAACAGATTTCAATCAACAAACGACACCTTCCCTACAGCCGTCACAATCGCCGTACTCTTGAAACTTACTGAAACGGAAAACAGAGTTATCGCTTTTCAACACGCATTAAAAGATTTCGAAAACAAATATCATGATGTATTATTAACCGGAAGAACGGAACTTCAAAACGCGCTTCCGGTGTTTCTTTCTCAAATAACTGCCGCATGGACAGGACCGATTGAACGCGACAGATGGAGAATTCACAAACTGAAGGAACGTCTGCGCACAGTTCCCCTCGGAGGAACAGCAATCGGAACAAGCTTCCCCGCGACGCGTGATTATGTCTTTGAAGCCGAGAAATATCTCCGTGAATATACAGGCCTTAATCTTTCAAGAAGCCAGAATTTTTCGGATGATATATCCAACCATGATAAATTCGCTGAATGCGCATCTGTTATTAAAATAATCGCACAGAATATTTATAGAATTTGCGCGGATATATCTCTTTTTACTTCATCATTATGCGGCGAGATGATTCACCCCGAACTGCAGTTCGGTTCGACGATTATGGCTGCAAAAACAAATCCTGTAATCTGCGAATATGCTTCGGGTCTTGCAATTGATATCGAACTCGAATGCGACAAGGTTTCACGCTTTTCGGAGCTTTCAGTTTTTCAGCTGAACGCATATCTGCCGTTTATTTACGCATCGCTTTCAAGCGCTTTTGACAAATCATCAAAAGTGCTTACAGCACTTTCAGAGAAACTTATGCCGAAACTTGAGATAAACCGCTCAAGGGTTGAAGAAAATCTTTATTCATCTGGGATAATGCTGAACCTTTTTCTTCCATATGCTGGTTATGACAGAATAAAGGAACTTTATCATAAAGCAAAAGAAGCAAGAATAACAAATCAAGATGAGCTCATAAATTTTCTAAAAAAAGAAGGGATCGAAGAGAGTGCAATAACTGAAGCACTTAACCCGAACAATTTTACAACAGCAAGGAAATCATGAAATGAACACACCTTCATCAGAACTTGTTAAAATAGTAATCACCGGAATCGTAAACGCCGGAAAATCATCACTCATAAACAGCATTTTCGAACGTGAAATATCTATAGTCGCGTCGGTTGAAGGAACAACAACAGACGCCGTAACCAAACGAATCGAACTGGCAGAATCCGGCCCTGTTACAGTTGTCGACACAGCGGGCCTTGATGATAATACCGAACTCGGTTCTCTACGCATAAAGAAAACGCTTCATGAGATCGAGACTGCAGATATAATCATTCTCGCAACTCCTCTCAACAAAGCTCCTTCTTCAACAGAAATTGAAATCATTGAGAATGCACAAAAACATAACAGACAAATTATACTCTGCGCGACATTCGCCGATTTGCCTCATGATGAATCAAAATTAAAATGGCTGACCGGAAAAAGTCATATAAAAACAGATAACAAAGATAGTCATACTGCAGCTGAAATAAGAAAGAAACTTATTGCAGCTGCCGAAAAAGCCGAAAAAGAAATCACACCGCTCGAAGGAATTGTCCGTGAAAATGATCATATTCTTCTTGCCGTTCCGCTGGATCTTGCGGCTCCAAAGGGAAGACTCATTCTGCCTCAGGTCGAAACGATACGCGATGCGCTTGATCGGGACTGTACCCTGAGCATTGCAAAAGACCGCGAGCTTAGACAGATGTATGAAAATCTTGTCAGAAAACCCGATCTCGTCATAACGGACAGCCAGACATTCAGCAAAACTGCCGCAGACATTGATGCGAATCAAAAGTTGACTTCATTTTCAATTCTCTTCGCAAGAAAAAAGGGAGATCTTTCTCTATACATAAAAGGTTTAGGCGCAATCGCAAAAATCAAACCCAAATCAAAAGTAATGATCGTCGAATCATGCTCGCACCACAAACAGCCGGACGATATCGGCACGGTAAAAATTCCACGTCTGTTCAGACAGATGATTCAGTCCGACACCGAATTCATATTCGCCCATGGAATGAAAGACTCTGATGATTACTCTGAAATTTCGGCAGCTATAATATGCGGCGGATGCATGCAGACAAGAAAACAAATGCTTTCGCATCTTAAGCATCTCGAAGAAATGAATATACCAGTCACAAACTATGGAATCTTTCTCGCCTATGTAAACGGACTGCTTCCGAGAGCAATCGAGGTCTTCCCTGATGAATATGACTTATATATGGAAATGATGAAATAATTATAATTCAAATCGGATGATGTAGCCGAAACCATGGTCGCGGATTACATCAAGCTTGCCTCTTATCTGCTCAGTCAGACTCTTAATCAGCTTCATGCCGAGAGTTGATGTTGAATCAAAAACAACATCACCCGGAATGCCTTTACCATTGTCTCTAATCATTACGGTAATTTCTTTGCCGTTTCTTTTCATTGAAATATCGATTTTACCCTTCGAATCAGGTTCAAACGCATGCTTGACTGAGTTTTGAAGAATCTCATTTATTAAAAGCGATAAAGGCACTGCTTTATCTATCGATGCAACAATAGGATCGGCATCAACCACAAACTCAATCATTGAAGAGTCAGCAATACCGGATCTTGATATTTCATACACCAAAGACTTGATATATTCATCATATTTTATTTCTGCGAGAGAGTCTTCTCTGTAAAGTTTTTCATGAACAAGCGCCATAGTAAATATTCTATTGATACTCGAGGATAACACCTCCTTCGTAAATGCATCCGGACAAAGACGCATTTTATGGTTAAGAAGACTGATTATAATCTGAAAATTATTTTTTACACGATGGTGGATTTCCTTAAGATAAGTTTCTTTTTCCTTAAGTGTTTGATGAATGTTTTCTTCCATGCGCTTTTTGATTATTATATCAAGCATTCCTGTTACAAAAAGATGAAATTGGCGTGTATCCGTCGAATCATATTCATGCTTTTTATTGCAGACAATCGCCCTGCCGAAAATTTCATCACCGGATATCAAAGAAACAATCATCGCCCGCTCAATTCCGATCTTCTTATCAGAAATCTCAAGCTCGGTTTTTGCCCTGTTATTTATACTTATTCCGAAAGTCGGATCGCCGAAAATCTTTTCTGTAGATAAACGAATAAGATGAAACTGATCGGCATCAAGCTGATAGCATACTCCGTTTCTGGTACAGATTTTATCGTGCCCTGCGAATTCTTTATCGTCAAAAAATATCATTCCTATTTCGCTTCCGGTCAAAGAAAGAATTTCATTCATCGAAGCCGCAATTATTTCATCATAACCGTTAAAATGCTTCATGCTGAGATTATATAGAGAATTTAATCTGTCTTCATTAAGCCGCAAAAGACGTTCGGATTTTTCCGAAATACTCGCATCATGAACAATAAAATATATCTGTGTTCTACCTTCATTTTCAAATGGAATGGGATATACTTCAACCGCACATAAGGATCCGTCATATTTTCTATGCCTTGCCGTATAGTAATTAGACTCCCCTTTTATAATTAGTTTAAGTCTTTTTGTTATTGTTTCGAGATCGTCTGATTCAATATCAGATATGTAACGCGAATCCTTTCTAAAAAGCAGAGATCCGTAAAACTCCATTGCTGATTTATTATTTTCGATAATTTCGCCGCTTTCATAATCCAGCAGAAATTTTACAGCATTGCCGGATTCAAATATTTTTCTGTATTTATCTTCGCTCTTTTCAACCTTCGAGCGCATCTTCTGATAATAAATTAGCATCATTCCGGACGCGATTATCAAATTTAAAAGACCCATTGTTCCGTATTTCAAAGAGAGCAGATTAATCGAATAACTAAAAATCATAAAATCAGATTTAATTACAGCCAGAACTATAAACGATATTCCCACTATATAACGGGCCGGAGATGATTCGTCCATATAAGTGATATACATTAAACCAACACCGGCATAGACAGCCGAAAGAAAAATAAAACCCGGCGACGGAACTGAGGAAGAATCACTAGCGAATAAAAAAGTGGATACAATCATCCAGATAACAATTACGAATACCATCAATCTTGCAGCTTTTGGCAGACTGCATTTCAAAAAGGAAAGGACTCCTTCTGCTAGAAAATAAGCGCTTAAAATCAAAAAGACAGACTCTAGTGAGCCCAAAATACTTAATCCGAAGCCCCATAGATTTAACGCGGCAAAAACAAGATGTACAAGATATAAAAACCAGGATAGTGCCCATAATTTCAAATAATCATGTCTGTCGGAAAGGAATAGATACAGATAAAGACAGAATACCACAAAAGTATTCACGGCAGTGAAAGTAAGTGATTGCGTCAATAAATTCATATAATATCCTGTATTTTAAACAGAAAACATCGGCATTCAGCCCGTAAATGGATTATACACGCTTAAATTATTAATGCAAGAATCATTTTGATGTTCAAATTGAATTCTTAATCATTGCTTCAACGATAAGAGAAGCATCGTCGAAATATAAACCGGTAGAAGCGGAATTTTTTTCAGAAAAAGAATTAACTGCTTTGTAATTGTCTGATCCGGCTATTCCTTTTGAAGAATAAATAAGAAACGGCACGGGTTCGGGAGTATGTGTCCTGACCTTAAGCGGAGTCGAATGATCAGGCATTATAACGATTGAATAATCATCGTATTCAGAAGACAAAGCATCATACACCGGACCGACTATCAATGAATCGATGTCCTGTATTGATTTCAGCTTGTGTTCCGAGTTTCCTTCATGTCCTGACTCATCAGGAGATTCGAGATGGATAAAAGCTATATCGCTTCCGCTTCTGAGTGCTTCAAGCGCGGCATCAGCTTTTCCTTTGTAATTGGTATCAATATATCCAGTTGCACCTTCAACTTTAACGGGATCAAGCCCGACAGCTCTTCCTATTCCGTTGATTAGATCGACTGCAGAAATAGTTACACCCTTGAGAGAAAATCTGTCTGAATATTTTGTTAATGCCGGTTTTCTTCCCCCACCCCATATCCAGAAAGAAACAGGATCACCCTTGTATTTTTTCATTGCTTCTTTTACAGCAGAAGAAGCAATAACCGATTCTGATTTTTTCATTAAAGACAGAATTTCTTCCGAACCGCTTCCGGATGGAAGATAAGAAGACGTTTCTTTGCCCTGTATATCATGAGGTGGAGTTGCTGTTGTAATATCGCTATAAGGATAATTTCTCCAAATGAATATATTACGGTAAGAAACACCTGTATAAAATTCAAAATCAGAATTATCGTTTTGACGGTTAAATTCATCAATTATTACAGAAGAAAGAGCTGTATCGATGTGATCAGCACAAAAATCCTTCATAAGTCCGTTTTCAAGAGTGAGTATATTACATCTGAAAGCAGCATCATTATCGCCGAGTTCAAGTCCGAGATTGATAGCTTCAAGAGGCGCTCTGCCAGTAAAAAATTTACGCGGATTGTATCCGAATATAGAAAGATTCGCGATATCACTTCCAGGAGTCATTCCGTCCGGAACAGTTTTCGCGAGTCCGCACGAACCCATTGCTGCAAGCTTGTCCATATTGGGAGTTGCAGCATATTCGAGAACAGTCTTTCCTCCGAATTCATCCATCGGAAAATCGCTCATTCCATCGCATATAATTACAACATACTTAGAAGACATCACTTAACTTTTCTCTTTGCCATAAATACGTAATGACGGATATAAGGCTGAAGCCCTTCATGAAAATGAGATAAATCTATATTCTGATGATGCTTTATAATGCCGTCAACTTCAGATTTTGTAAAATCCTCATCAGAAGAATCTATTAATATTTTAAAACGCTTAACGACTTCTTTATCAACAGCATCGTGAGTAAGTTTATTCATCACAGAATAAAGCTTAAGAAGATTTGTTTTCTTCTTTATTCTGTTTTTTTTCATGGTCTTTTTTACAGTAGTAGTAGTCGACATTGCCTCTAACCCCATTCATAACAGATATAAAATATGACGCTCAAGTGTCCATCAATTTTATTAAGCAAAAGTTAAAGAACTTAAAAAATTATCATTGCAATGAAAGAAAAAAGCAATTAAATAATACAAGATGTTAAGTAGAAGAAAGAAAGGATTGCATGTATTTTGGAGTTATTGGTCAGAGACGGAATCGAACCGCCGACACGAGGATTTTCAGTCCTCTGCTCTACCGACTGAGCTACCTGACCGCTCCAATACATGAACAAGAACTTTTATAAATTAGAGGTGTTTTCTGTCAACAAAATTTATAACATTTTTTATTCTTGTGTCAGTTTTTTGCGGATCTTATCACGCAGAAGAAGATTTTCTTTATTATGAAAGGCGCGGTATAATTCAATATAACGAAAAGATGTATCATTTTTCGGAAGAATCACTTCAAAAGGCTCTTCGCATCAATCCATCAGCCTATATGTCATTAAACTATCTCGCACTGATCAATCTTGCAAGAGAAAACAGACGTGAAGCAAAAAAACTCTTTAATGATTCACTAAATATAAACCCGATTCAGCACGAAATACTTAACTCCGTTGCGGATATCGAAGATTACTATGGCAATAATACTAATGCTGAAAAACTTTATCTAAAGTCTCTTGAAATACACAAAGACAACACAAGGGCATTGCTCGGCATGGCCAGGCTGTTCTATCTTTCAAACAAAACAAATGAAGCAGAAGACTATTTCGAAAAAGCAAAAGAACTTAATATAAGAGAAAGCGATTACTGTCTTAATGAAGCGAAAAATTACCGCTCAAAAAACAAAACGGATGACGCTATTGAAATTTTAAAACGCGGAATTTCTTCCAATCCTGCTGATGAAAGACTCTATTTCGAACTGGATTCGCTTCTGAGATCAAAAAAAGATAACCGCACCTCGCTCAAATATTTAAGCCAGCTGACTTATCTCAATCCCTGCCACGATAAGGCATATTTTCATATCGCAAATCTCTATCTCACAGGAGGAATGCACCCCAAAAGAGACCTTGAACTCAATCTTGGTATCAGAGCAATAAAAAGAGCCATTGCATTGAATGCAGATGAAGAAGAGTACTGCTTACTGCTTATAAGTTTCTATAAGCTGAAAAATGATCCGGCAAACCTCAACAAAGCAATTGAAAACTGCAACAAAACAATTGAAAAGCACACTAATAATAAATAAGTTTTCTGCTTGAAAATAATAAATAAAAATGTATTCTAAACTGACACAAGGGAATTTATAAAAATGAGTAAAATACTGATAGTTGATCCGACCGAATACCGAAATTCGGTTCAATCCATACTTCTCGCAGAAGGTTATAAAACTGAAACCTGTACAACCGCATTTGACGCAATCGCAAAAATTGAAGCAGAAGACATTTCACTGATTATATCCGAGATTGATCTTCCCGGAGATAACTCTTTTGAATTCTATTACTACCTTCAGAAAAACTATCCTTTTCTACCGATAATTATGCTCACAGACAGAAATATGGAGGATTTTTTCGATAAAATTTTCACCGAAGGTATCGGAAACATAATAAGCAAACCCGTCAACGGAGATGAGCTTGTATCGCTTGCAAAAAAACTCATGCTTCAGGAAGACCTCTTCAATCTTGATAACTATATACAGAAAATTAAAGTTTTAAAAAAAATCCGCATCACTGCCTCCAATCAGATTATACCTGCGATAAGAACGGTAACAGACTACATCAACGAATGGAATTTCAAGATATCCGATATTTCCATGCTCAATCTTATACTAAACGAGATGCTCATCAATGCTGTATACCATGCTCACGGTCTGACAGAAGAAAAGCTTAAACGTCTTCCGGTTTCACTCGAAGAAGGAAAATTCGTTGATGTATGCTTCGGACACAGCGATTCAAAACTCGGAATTTCCATAACCGACTACAATGGAAAACTTTCAAAACAGAAAATTCTCGAAAGCATGTTCAATGTTCTTACACAGAGAAAAAAACTGGATGATGCCATTGAAAAAGGTGAAGATATTTCTAAAATTATCACCGAGACCGGAAGAGGAATTGATCTTGTAAGACAAATCGCAAGTGAATTTTATTTTATTATTCATAAAAACAAACGCACAGAAATAATCCTGCTGTTCGATAAGAACTCGGATTTAAACGGCGTAGCGAAATCATCACTTAAAATAATTGAAAAGAAATAATCAATATGGAGGTTCATCAAACCTCCATTTATCCTTAATCCTGAAGTCTTCTCATGAATGCAGGAACATTCAGATCCTGATTCAACGAATCACCTGAAATATTTTTTCTCTGCGGAGTTTCTCCGTAAGGTGAAGAGAAATATTCACTGCGAAGAGAATGAAGCGGAATTCTTTTGTCATAGTTTTCATTATAATTCTGAATACCGGATTTGAGCTGCTGAGGGATTTCTTCTCTGACAATTGTCTCTTTTGACTTAAGCATATTCTTCTTTCTGTCAAAGCCTGTAGCTATTACAGTTACGCGTATCTTGTCATCAAGAGCCGGATCAATCGTTGTTCCGAAAATGATATTAGCTTCAGGGTCAGCCTGGCTTGAAACCATTTCAGTGACTTCAGTTGCTTCATGCAAAGAAAGATCGTGCCCGCCGGCAATATTGATAAGCACAGCTTTAGCACCTTCTATGCTTGTTTCTTCAAGAAGCGGTGAATGAATAGCCATTCTGGTTGCTTCATTCGCTTTATTTTCACCCGAAGCAATACCAACACCCATAAGAGCATCGCCGGTTTCCTTCATGACTGTTTTAACGTCAGCAAAATCGACATTTACCAGACCGGTTTCCATAATTATATCAGAAATACCCTGAACTCCCTGACGAAGAATATCATCCGCGAGTTTAAAGGCCTCTTCAATCGGAGTTTTTTTATCTATTATTTTAAGAAGAAGATCATTCGGAATAGTTATAACAGTATCGACTTTTTCTTTGAGATTGCGCATACCTTCATCGGCTCTTTCGAGACGTTTTTTGCCTTCAACACGAAAAGGCTTGGTTACTACACCTACAACAAGCGCGCCGGTTTCTTTAGCAATCTCGGCAACAATCGGAGCGGCTCCTGTACCTGTTCCGCCGCCCATTCCGGCAGTCACAAAAACCATGTCTGCGCCTTTCAACAGTTTCTGGATTTTATCTTTATCCTCAAGAGCAGAACCGCGTCCTACTTCGGGATCAGCACCTGCGCCAAGACCTTTAGTAAGTTTTGACCCTATCTGAATTTTGTTAACTGCAAGCGACTGATTAAGCTGCTGGGCATCGGTGTTGATTACAATAAAATCGACACCCTCCATTCCAGTAGAAATCATACGGTTTACCGCATTTGTTCCGGCTCCGCCCACTCCAACTACCTTAATTAATGTAGTCAATGGTTTGTCTTCTTCCAGTTTGAACATATTTTCCCCCGTTGAAAGTGAACAAACTTTACATATTATGTCTCATTATGTCATCAACAAAATGTATTTTCTATAAATTTTTTTTAACATCAATTAATCACTATTAATAAATGAAAATTAATTGAGATTAATTGATGCATTTCGGGAAATTCTACCTTATAATGTTCCGCATCTTTACTTCCGACATGGGGATATGCATTACACCGCTGACTGTTACCAGTGTATACTGTTCTGAATCATTCTGAATCACAGCACCGGTGTATACTTCACCGCTGAAGAGATATACCGTCTCTATTTTTCCATATTCCTGTCTTATTTCGGCATTATTCTTAAATCCGGCCGTTTTTTTAAGTTTTTCATTTTTAACAGTTTTTGATGATTTATTTACCGGCTTTTTCGCCTTAACTTTATCAGTTATAACTGTAACAGCAGGAGATTCCTTTTCTTCCTGCAGATCAACATGATCACCCTCCTGAACAGCTTCAGAAGTGCAAACAAATTTTTTCATTAGAAAAAATGTTAGAAATACAACAGAAATTGAGATAAAGATAAAAAGAATAACACTTCGGACAACTGATCTCTTGTTCATCACCGGCTCCATACACATTTTTATTCACTGTTGGCACAGCTCATATATGTAGTGCTGGAAAACCGATAAAATTAACAATTTATTCTAATTTTTTTTAAAAAAAAGACAATTTTAAGGTTAAACCGAATAAACCCTATATTTCAATCGTTTTTCCGGTATTGAAACCTTCCAAGCGGTTTCCCATATATGAGCTCATCTGCGCATATCCCTTAGACCCCGTACAATGACCCGTATAGTATTTATCAACATTCAAAGAGAGCAGTTCATCAGCGAAGGCACGCAAAGATTGCAGGTCTTCTGATAATTCGTCTTCGCGCGGCTTTGAAATATGAAATCCTCCGAAAAATGCTGAAATCTTTCTGTCCGGAAATTTTTTATTCACACTTTTTACTGCATTCCCTGCACCCTGATGAGAACATCCGCAGAAAACCGCCAAAGAATCCCCAATATCCGCGACAAAAATCAGTTCATGAGCAAAATCGTCTTCTTGTATTCCGGATTCAGTTTCAACTAATAGATTTTTATTTCCCGAAGGCTGAAAACCCCCGTAATTCTCATCTTTCACAATGAAGGAAAATGGGGATCCGATGACATCATGCTCTATCTCCTCAAATCTTCCGGAATAATTCTTCCTGAGTTCCTTATCCATTCCTATCTGACGCATTGCGCCGGTATTCAGCGAAAGATGATTCTCCCATGCCTTCTTATGCAGAAAAACTTTTGCATGATCATTATTTGATAAAAAACTATTGAGTCCGCCCGCGTGGTCATAATGACCGTGTGAAATAACCGCAAATTCGGCTTCTGAAACATTTACAGACAGCTTATGGGCATTTTGCATAAAAATATCACCCTGCCCAGTATCATAGAGTATTTTCTTTCCGTCAAATTCTATCCATAGCGAAAGACCGTGTTCAGTCGTCAACAACGCATCAGCATCAGGAATGTTGTCAGATAATACAGTCACCTTCATTATGTTTTCCCCCGAAAATAAATACATCTTTCGTAATACTACCGTCAGATTCAGGATAATCCTGACTGAATCTTTTTACGACACGAAGACCGTTTTCGTTCATAAGCTTTATTATATCTTTTTCATTATGATAATGGAAATATATTTCATCATCCGAAAAACTCGTTTTTTCAAAACCGTCCGTCTTCCCTTCCATGAAAGAAATATAAAGCAATCCGCCGCTTTTAAGAAAACGGGCGGAATTTTTAATTGCTGTTGCAGCTTCATCATTATTCAGATGTACTATACAGAAAGATAAAAGAACTGCATCAAATTGCGCGTCATCGAATTGCACTTCAAGAATGTTCATACATCTAAAATCACCCGTTGGAACAGCTGATTTTGCCAAATTGATCATCGAAGAGGAAATATCGACACCGGTAATTTTTGATCCTTCTAAACGGGAAGCAATTCTTGCGCTGAAATTTCCGGGTCCGCACGCAAGATCAAGACACGAGCAATCGTGTTTTAATAATTTTATAAAATCATCCATTGAGTTCAGATAGGGGCTAAACTCCGCGAATCTCGAAGCGAACCTTGAGGCGTTTTTATTATAGGCTTTTATGTTTTGAGTTACTTTATCCATGGGGACATTAAACAAGGTATATTATCCGGGTCAATCCAAATCAGACCCAGGGCACACCGCCGAAACTTTCTGCGGCAATTCTTCCCGAAACAGCACCAGCAGACAATGCTTTTTCAATATTTCCCGAACGGAAGTATTCATCTGTAAAAGCTGCCTGAAACGCATCCCCGCAGCCGGTAGTATCGATTACTTTATCAATTTCGAGGGCATTCTGTCTAAACATTTTACCTTTGCTGAAAGCAATGCTTCCATCACCGCCGAGAGTCAAAACAATTATGCCGGCAAAACTTTCTGACAGCTTCATAAGCTCGGAACTCTGCTTTTCCGTTCCTCCGAAATAAGCAATATCAACCGAATTAAATCCGGCTTCAAGCAGATCATATGTATCGAAATGCATAAAATCGACTGCAAAAAAATTCTTATTGGTTTTTCTCAGCAAGGCCTCAGTATAATTTATACCGTTTGCATGTGTCGACCAGACATCAAAATCTGATATAAATTCCCAGTCTGATCCACTAAGAAGAAAATCGCCGTAAACTCCGTTATTCCATGCGCCTTCAACTCCGAAGCGTTCACCGCGGGAGTCATTTACAATTTCATTTGAAGCAGTGGAACCCTGTATCCGGTAGAGATGCGAAACATCGACGTTCTTTTGAAGAAGGAGCGAATGAATTCTGTTTCCGGCATCATCCGTTCCGACAGCTCCGACAAAGGCTGTCTCATTGCCGAGATCCTTAAAACGTATAGATTGATTCAGCGCGTTACCGCCCGCAAAGTATTCATTCTTTTTTGGGAAATAATCCATTGCCGCGACGGTAAAACATGCTGCTTTCATTATACTATCCTAAAACTACTTACTTGAAATTTTTGACGGATCAATCACATCAACAAATTTGAGATCGGCTTTATTGAGAACAAGTATCTTCTTGTCTTCGCTGTTAATATAAACGTAATCACCGTAAAAAGTCAAAAATGTATCCTGGGCTATACGTCTTTCGGATTTGGCAGTCAGTTTTAAATCCTTATCAAAGCGTCCGAGAAAATACTGATCCTTATCCTTAACTATTGCGAAAATGAATCCGTCACGAATTTCTACAAAACTTCTGTGAAAGATATTATCAGTACCGGTTTTCAAAGATGTAAGTTTTTCTTTGTCAACAAGCGTCAACCGGTGCTCGGTGTATTCGTTATCAACTCTTGTTATGACTACTATTCCTTCGGCGAAAAGATCATATTTGCTTCCGCTGATATTCGGGATATTTGAATTAAAAAGTATCTTTCGGTTGGCCGCATCAATCATGCAAAGATCGTTGTTATAGTTTCCGTTTCTTAAGAATTCACGAATTTTGAGATAGTATATCTTATCTCCGACAACATTTCTGTCTGCCTGATTCTTTTTAAGCGCTTCTTCTTTCTTTTTCAATTCTTCTTCTTTTTTTGCAAGATCCTTTTCTTTCTCATTTAGCTTATCTACTGCCTTCGGATCGCCTTTTTTTACGTCTTTTTTAAGTTCATCATTTGCAATCTCTTTCTTTTCTTCCTTAACAGTTTCTTCTTTCTTGGCTACTTCATTTTCTTTTTTCTTAACTTCTTCTTCTTTCTTTTTATTTTCAGTAACCTGATTTTCGTTTTTCTTTTCTTCCTGTTTAACAGTTTCTTCCTTTTTCTTTACTTCTTCTTTTGCCTGATCAACTTTCTTCTTTTCTTCTTCAACTTTCTTGTCTTCCTGCTTTTTCTTCTCAGGATCCGTTATCTTTGCATTTTCTTTTTTCTTTTCTTCTATTTCTTTATCTTTCTGAACTATCTTCTTCTTTTCGTCTTCTATTTTCTTTTTATCATCTTCTATTTTTTTCTTTTTCTCTTCATTTATCTTTTTTTCTTCTTCAATGCGCTTTTTTTCCTTCTCAATTTCCTGCTTCTCTTTCTCTATTTTCTTTTCTTTGATATCAACAACCGTTTTGCGCGGCTCAAGATTTCCGTCATCCTTGCGGACTTCTTTTATAACATCTTTTCCGGTTATCTCATCCGGATCAATAGTTCCAGCAGCCCCTTCACTGAGAGGAATGAGAATTTTAGTTTTTCCGGGCCATTCATCATACCTTACAGCAAGACCGGCATTAGTAGTGTTAATATTATTCATTACTTCAGTCTTATATACTGTTTTAAGATAATCAACATTACCCCTGTAAACGGCATTGTAGTATGTTGAAAAAACAGCAAGCGCGTATGCCTGATCTTTATTATATCCGAATCGTTTTTCAAAATATGCAGAAAGGATTTTTCTTATATTATTAACATGATCGACTTGGGCATCTTTATGGATTGAAAATATTTCCGCTGAAAGCTTTTCAGGCTCTTTATCTGAAACAACCCGTTTTACCGAATACTTCATCATAAAACGCGCTTCGTCTGCAGAATTCATTTTATCCGCGAGAGAAGAACCTATACCGCGGACAGCCGATGTCGGATCATTTCTTCCGGCTCCGGCATAATTTATAAAATCAATTTTCTTTCCTTTTTTTAGCTCATTTACATCAACATTGAGACCAAAAAGATTGAAGCAAAACACCGAAACAAATAAAACAACGATTTTTTTCATATTTTCCCCTCGATGAAAAAGAACTTGTAGCACAAAATTTTTCAACAAATTTTTATTATTCAGTCAAAACATATGAATCATTAACAAAACGGCCTTTTCTGACAAGTTTTCCAGCAGAATCATACTCGGAACCTGTTCCGTTTCTGAAACCGTCCTTCCATTGACCCGTGTATTTTTCGCCGGATTTAAGCTTCATTTCCCCGTTTCCGCTTCTCTTTCCGTCAACAAAATCTCCCGTATAGATTGATCCGTCAGGATAATATTCACTACCCTTTCCGTTGTAATATCCGTTTTTCCAGGGACCGGTGTAATAACCGCCTGATTTAAACAGATATTTGCCGAAACCTTCAAATTTATTCTTAACGAAAAAACCTTCATATTTGTCGCCATTGGACAGAATCAGAGTACCCTTTCCGCTGAATTCATCATCCTTCCATAGCCCCTTGTAAACAGCTCCGTCTGCCGAACGGTATTCGCCTCTTCCATTGCGCTTATCATTAGACCATGAACCATCATAAAAGTCGCCGTTTGAATATTTCATTTTTCCGGAACCCGAACGCAGATCAGCCTTCCATTTTCCTTCATACTTTGATCCGTCGGGAAAAGTCATCACACCGTAACCATGCCTCTTGTCAGCAAACCATTTCCCTTCATATACCGCGCCGGTAGCATGAACAACTGTTCCATTACCGTTGCGTTTTCCTCTGAGCATCTGGCCTGTATATTTATCTCCGTTAGGAAAAGTATAAACACTCATGCCGCTTGTGACGCATGAAACTGCGAATAATGCGAGTAATGCGAGTAACGCCGTATATAATCCGGTTTTTTTCATTAGTCCCCCGAAAAAAATATCACTTATCAGATAAATCGGTATTTTCTGTGAAAAAATTACTTATAAATTCGTAATAGACTATAATACTAATTATAGGAGTAATTACATGAGCATCTCAAATTCGGCAACTGTTGAAGGATTTACAACCAACGATCCGGTGCTGAAACACACAAAAACAGGCAAAAATGTCTGCAATTTTGCCCTCACCGTAAGGCACCATTCAGAAGCGGGCGGCGATCCCAAGGTTTCATTCATCGACATCGAGTCATGGGGAAACCTAGCTGATTTCTGCTCAAACAACATCCACAAAGGGATAAGACTTCTCGTCAGCGGAGCAATGCGTCAGGACAGGTGGGAAGGCGAAGACGGAAAATCACGTTCAAGAATAAAGCTCATAGCGAAAGATATCCGCTTCCTCGACTCGAACAAAAAAGAAAAAGTAGCTCTGCCTGTATAATGAAAAAACGCCGGTTAAGTCCGGCGTTTTTACTTTCTATTTAATTGATTATTCTTTCAACGGGATTTCTTTCAAAATAAGCTCTTATCATTTCTGCTGAAGCAAAGGGATTTCTACGAATTTCCGTAAAAAGCGCGTGTCCGAATTTGAGATTCTTACAGAAATAGACGCAGTATTTCAAAATTCTGCTTTCTCTTATTTCGCATGGCAGTAGTTCATCAATGCCGGATAAAATATTAAGTGCAGTATCTTCAATGTTAACCGAATATGATTTTGATTCAGAAACGGCATCTATCTCAGCAAAAATCCACGGCATTTGCACCGCGGCTCTTCCGATCATTATTCCATCAGGCGAAGACCCAAGACGCGCAACAGCTTCTTCTGCAGTCTTAATGTCTCCGTTTCCGATTACATTAATTATATTCTCAGAAACGAGCCGCTCGGTAAGTGACCAGTCCGCGCTTCGTTTAAAAGCCATATCCGATGCTCTGGGATGAAGTGAAATGAAATCTGCGCCTTCGTCCTTCAGCATTTTTACAAAAGATAAAAGGTTTTCATAATCGCTTCTTTCAAAACCGGCACGGCACTTGACAGAAAGCGTTTTTACTTTTTTTCTGCACTCTTTAACAATCTTCGCGGCAAGAATCTGATCTGCCATAAGTGCAGACCCCCAACCTCTTGCACGGATTTCAGGAGCAGAGCATCCCATATTGATATCAACGGAATAAGGCGAATTCGCCTCGATTTTTTCGGCAGCTGATGCCATAACAGCGGGATCATTTCCTATAAGCTGAAAAGAAATAGGATCATCAAAATGATGCTTTTTCATGAGATAATCGTTGCGCAGTCCGCCGCGTAAAAGCGAAGACGCACTTATCATTTCTGAAAATAGAATGACATCAGCGGATAATCTGCGTATTTCTCTCCGCAAAGCCGGAGTCGTTAGATCCGCACACGGAGCAAGAAACAATTTCGGTTTTTTCATCTAATAGCTTTTATTCTGAAGTTTTTGAGTTTTTCAATTCTCGACGCAAAATCAACAGGCGGCGGCATGTGCCGTTTTAGATTATGATACGAAAGCGCTATATATTGATTTGGATTATCATTTAAAGGAAGTGCCGAATCGACGATAATCCACTTTCCGCCGTAATAAGCTTCGCACCACATATGAAAAACAAATACATCTTTCTGTTTACCGAATTCTTTCGCATAAACAATTCCGGCAACCCCGACAACAGGAATTTTCATTGCTCTTAGAACTGCTCCTGTAAGCACGGCATGTTCGGTACAGTCACCAGCCTTCAGTTTCAATATATCTTTCGCCTTAAGAATCGGAAAACCGGCCGTCTTCTTTACAATTATCTTATAAACAGAATCTTTTGCCGCACGCACAGGATCGTCGGAACTAAGGCAATTCCTCGCTATTTCCGCGATCTCAGGATCGTTTATTGTCAGAAGCGGCGTATTTTCAATCATTGAATTGTCAGGCAGCTTCGCGAACGAACGGTTTATGCCTGTTTTGATATAATAAGTTTTGGTCTTACCTTCAAACTTCATTCCGGTAATTTTCTGATTTGAAGTATCATCAATAGCAAAAAATTCATTGTCGCTTGAGAGTTCAAACTCAGTCGCATCTGCCATATCGCATTCGCCTTCGGGTTTGATTACCGAAAATTTTTCAGAAAATGAAGCCGCATAGATAAAAAACGGAAACAGCAGAAAAAGAAATCTTCTCATTTATCAAGAACCATTTTGACCTTAATGTTCATTATCTCATATTTAATTATGTAATTTATTCCTGCATCGTCGCAGTAAATGACCGTCTCATTAAAATCCTTAAACTTCATGACGAGCTTATTAAGAAGAATATCAGTTCCCTTGTAGCTGACTTTTTCCTTTCCAATCGACTCAATAGTCATGTTCGCGAAACCTTCAGAATCAAGAGAAGGATCGAGAACAACTGCTGTATGCTTAGCGCCTTTTAGAAACTTGTTTTTAATCATCTGATGAGTCAGAATATCCGAACCGAAATAAAACTTCTTTGACGGAGTGATCAATTTTTCTTCTCCGTCGTCAATCATGCGTATCTCTTTGCCGTTAAATGATATTTCGATCAGCGACTTAGTTGAAAAATCTCCCTTCTGAACTATCGTTTCTGAAACTGATTTTACAGGAGAAAAATCTTTCTTCTCGGTAATTGTCTGATTCATAAGCATTTCGACGCCGTTAATGCTGAACTTTATTGAGGAATCAGAAACATACATTCCGTCTTCCTCTTTCATTGTGAAAACAGCAGTTCCGAGCGATTCAAACGAATTTTCCTTTTCCATGGACACAGAATATTTGAATGTTCCCTTCGGGAAAAAACCTTCCGGCTCATCCGCCGCACTCAGAATGACTGAAAATAAAAAAACAAAACTAAACGCAATTCTTTTCATAAGCAGAACTGATCCTCATTTTAATTTTTTCAAAACCTATCAGTTTAAGCATCTCGGCAAGATCCGGTCCGTGAAGAACCGATGTAAGTAAAGCTCTTACCGGCATGAAAAGATTTTTTCCTTTCAGACCTGTTTTTGCTTTTATCATATTGGTAATTTCTGTAAAGTTATCCGAATTTATTTCACCCGAGTCGACGAGTTCCTTCGCTGCAGTCAGGATAGTTTTACCTTCCGGCGATGCTATCATTGCAGCTGCTTCTTCATCAGCAGAAGGAATATCATCCGCGAATATCGGGAAGAGTTTAGCGATGTCGGAAAGAAGTTCGCAGTTTCCTCTTATAGACGAAATGATTGTTTCGATATAATCTTCATTAAATTTCGAAAGATCGTATCCCGCTTTTTCGATAAAAGGTTTAAATAACGAAGTAATTTTTTTAAGATCGTAATTTCTTATATACGCGGCATTCATCCAGCGCAATTTTACAAAATCAAAAACAGCACTCGATTTTCCGAGTCTGTCTATATCGATCTGACGGATGATTTCTTCAAGCGGAAGAATTTCTTCTCCGGTTTCGCTCGACCAGCCAAGAACCGCGATATAGTTCATAAGGGCTTCAGGAAGATAACCTTCCTGCTTATAAAGATCTACAGATGTTATTCCGTGACGCTTCGAAAGCTTCTTCTTGTCGGGACCGAGAACGAGCGGAAGATGCGCATAATTAGGCGTCGGCATTCCAAGTGCGCGGGCAATCATCACCTGTTTTGGAGTATTCGGAAGATGGTCCTCTCCTCTGATTACATGGCTTATTTCCATTAGAAGATCGTCGATGACAACTATGTAATTGTAGATTGGAACTCCGTCACTTCTGACGATTATAAAATCCCCGCCGATATTATCTGATTCAAAAACAACTTTTCCCTTAATGCCGTCATCTATTTCAATTTTTTCGCCGTCATTTACTTTAAAACGCACAGTCGGCTTTCTGCCTTCAGCCTCATACTGCTTTTTCTTTTCTTCTGAAAGATTGAGACATGTGCGCTTATAGGTGAAAGGAATGCCCTTCGCTTCGGATTCTGCTCTCTGGGCATCGAGTTCTTCCTGCGAACAGTAGCAATGATATGCTTTTTTTTCGGCAAGAAGCTTGTCTGTATATTTCTGATATATTTCAAAACGCTCGCTCTGACGGTACGGACCATGACCTTTATCAATATCTGGTCCTTCTGTCCATTCAATCCCGAGCCATTTGAGATCGGCAATGATGGAATCTTCCGACTCTTTTGAACTGCGTTCCATGTCAGTATCTTCAACACGCAGAAGATATTCTGCGTTATGTTTCTTTGCGATAATATAGTTGATAATCGCCGTTCTCGCGTTTCCTATATGAAGAAAACCCGTCGGACTCGGAGCAAATCTGACTCTCATTAAAACCTCGGTCAATAATTATAAAGATTAACGGAAGGACGACCTGATACTATTTCCGCAGAATCACGTTTGATTCTGCCGACAAGCTTCTGTATCTTTTCAACAGTTTCATCGCTGAAAAGAACCTTGCCGCACCTAGTGCATTTATAAGCCGGTATATTATCAAAAATAAAGCAGAAATTGTCTTCGCTGACACGGTAACTGCTTTTACCTTCTGTTACCGCACCGCCGCAGCTGCATTCCATCCGTCACCTCACGGGAAAAATCCTGCCGAAACTCATCCATGTCAAATCTTTTATTTGAGTAATCTAAATGATTAAAACGGTTTACCTATTGAATACAATACCATAACATGAGGGTCGATACAGAAATTAGTCCTTCTTCAGGAAATATGAGATTTCGTATCAACATCTATAATTATTCAAAAAAACAACAAAACCTTTAATAATTTTCGCATTTTCCGAAAAAATACAGGCAAAACAACGTATATAATATTGACACAACATATAATCAGGAATAAACTGAGGTTGATAATGAGTGTAGCTATGGAATTTACTAAAGAACAGCTTGAACAGATAGGTTCTTACATCGAATCAAACTTCGACCGCTTCGGTGCGAAAAGTAATGTCATTCAGCTCCGTCCTTACGACATTCAGCTCATCGAACGCATGACCCGCATCGAAGAAGAACTCAGAAGCCAGCGCGAAATAATACTGAAGCAGAACGAAACGATGCAGTTCGGTTTCTCCCAGATGGACAAACGCTTCGAAGCAATGCAGAAACAGATGGATGAACGCTTCGCATCAGCGGATAAGCGTTTTGAATCTATTCAAAAACAGATGGATGAGCGTTTTGAATCTGTTCAAAAACAAATGGATGAACGTTTTACCGCAGTCGATAAGCGCTTTGATGACATGAATAAAAAATTCACCATGATGATGTGGATGATGAGTGCAGGCTTTACAATCACTGCAACTGTTATAATACTTCTGACAATATTCGCGAAGTAAGGAATAGAACCGGGCGAAAAAAAGAATTATAATTTTATATGATATTAATTACGGAAAATAAATGCTTGATTTTTCATCAAACCTGAATAAATTTTTCGAGGGTTATCAAAATGAATAATGAAATTATTTTTTACATTGAAGATGCTGATGACGGAACTTATACAGCCCGTGCTCTCGGATATCCGATCTTCACGGACGGAGAATCCATCGAAAAACTTAGAAACAATATCAGAGACGCCGTGACATGTCACTTTGAAGAAAATAAAGCTCCGCAGATTATTCGTCTTCATTTTGTCAGGGAAGAGGCAATCGCTCTTTGAGCGATCTCATTTACAGATTATTCAACTGAGAAATATCAAATTAGTAATACCTCACCCAGAGAGAATGCTTCATTGATTTCAATTGATTATTGCTTTTTCTCTGCGAACTTCGTGTTCGCTCCGAATGCTACTTCGAACTAACTTTACACCTCAAACTATGAGGAAACGTTTGCGGTCACCCACTAAAGACTTCGTCTTTCTCGCGTGTAGTCGGAACTATTTCTGTTAATATATTTTTCTTAAATTTTTAAGCAATTCAGGAAGATCTAATACAACAGTTTTCCATAAAACGCTGTCATCTACAACATCATAACCGTGAATAAGACGGTCGCGCATAGCAGAAATAATTTTCCATGGAATTGTCGGATATTTATTTCTAATCTCATCAGGAATTCTTTTTGCCGCCTCACCCATAACCTCAAAGCATCTTATAACAGCATATCTGGTTTTTAAATCTTTAGAAAATGAATCAAAATCAATATCTTTCGTAAAATCTATTATGAGTTCAGCAGACCTTATAATATCTTCAATATAATCAGAGTAGACTTTTTCATACATAGACAACCTCTGAAAGAATCCTTTCACCTATCGCCCGCTTCAAATCACGTCTGATGACAAGATCAACTTTTTTATCAAATTTTAAAGAGAGCGACTGCTCAAGCTCGATAAGAGAAAACAGCGTCATACAGCTGTCATCAGAAAGATCAATGAGAATATCGATATCGCTGTTTTCGTCAGCTTCTCCGCGCAAATATGATCCGAAAAGGCCGATGCTTTGAACGCCCAAAGAACTCAGCTTTTCTTTTTCTGAATGAAGAACATTCATAATTTCACGCGAAGTAATCATAGGTAAATATTATCTTAGAAAGGGGATTTGTCAAGCCATTCGTATAGATACATAAAGAGGAGATTCTATGACCTCTCCCAGCCTCCGGCTCGCCCTCTCCTAAAGAGAATGCTTCATTGATATCAATAGAATGTTACTTTTTCTCAACGGATATCCTTATCCGTTTCGATATAGAATTATAATTATCATTCTCGCTCAAGACTATAAGGCATATTTTGCGATCTCCCGCTAAGAGCTAAAGCTCTTCACGCGAGTAGTCGGAACGATCCCGACAAAAAGCCTGGTAGGGATTTCACTGTCCATTGCTGATAAAACACATGTTCCTGATACTAAATAAAATATTATCATTATAAAAATGAATCTGATCTATTTTAGTTAATTACAGTTAATTCGCCCTGCTTACTAACTTCAAAAAAATATTCGTAACGTTTACCATCCACAAAATATGCCCCTGCACCATCCTCAATATCCCCATAATACCATGTATTGCCGCCATCACCTGAAAATCTGAATGCATAATGATAACTTCCCGGAGAAGGCATTTGCAATGAACAAACATATTCATCATTAAGTCCGGAAGCAGGGTTGTCATTGTAACTCGCATTGAACCATTTCCAGCTTGTAGATAAAATTGCAGAAGTATTCCTTTCCCCATAACCGAATTGAGCAATGATACCGTCGTTTGCACTTGGCAGAGATGTTACACCTTCAGTATACACCTGCCCATAAAATTTTTGTATCGTCCCAGCTTGTGCTTGTAAATCGTTTGGCCACGCAGTGCGTACCCATTCAATTTTCACCGGTGGAAGTGTCAATTGGCTTATCCCGGCATATGAATTTTTATTTCCAACAGAATCTTTCACAATAACATTATAATAACAAAGATTTCCAGCAGGAAGCTTTGTAGCATTAAACACTGCGACATCGGACGTATAATCCATAATTTTTATCCCATTAGCTTCACAAGATTCTACGTCCGCAATATTATCATAATTTGATCTATAAACCGCATATGTTAAGCTTGAAGTTGAGGATAGATTATCACTCCCAATTGTCCAATTTAAGGTTAAAGAAGATTGCCCTACATTTGATACATCAATATTGCCATTATTTCCCGCAATAGGTGGTGTATTGTCACCATCCCCCGGCGCACCCGGATCATCACTTCCCCCGCCTCCACCGCCGCAGGCAGAAAACACAAGCATTGCCGCGAATAAAAGCATCGCCGAAAGTTTAAACTTCTTCATAAGAGCTCCTGTAAATTTATTATCGATTTATAATAAACAAATATAGATTGAGCATAAAACTTGAGTGCAATTGTTTGAACATTTGTTACTAATAAATTTCCCGCCGTCAAGAGATTAAATACTGTGCCCTCACCCCGCTGTCGCGCGCCCTCTCCCAGAATGAAGCGTAAATTGGCAAAGCCAAAAATAAAGACTTTTCCCGGGAGAGGGCTTTCTATCATTCATCTTAATGCTTCAGAAAAAGATGAATGATAACACAAAGTTAAAAGTTTGCCGAAGGCAAACTAACATTGATCGTCGCGCAGGGTTCTGTCTGAGCCGAATCCGCTGAAAGCGGTTCGGCGAGTTCTGCGCGACAAGAGCCGCGCGGCGACTGAACGACAACTTTTCTTTGGTTACTTTCTTTTTTTGTAAAAAGAAAGTAACAGAACCTGGTAAAGGGCGTGTCACGCCCTTTGAAATCATTTCAAAATCGTTATTCCCGTCTGCTTAGTTCCACCGGCGAAAATTGTGAGACCGCAAGCAAACAGAATTTACCTGATTCGCACAATTCCTCTTTGGTTTCTCACAGTCGCAAATACTGTGAATCCGTCATTTGACAGAGCTAATGAACTCCAATACCGTTTCCTTGTGCCATCAGAGCTTCTTTTATTCAAAGAATTAAAATCCAACGATAATACTTTTGTAATCCTTCCAATCAATGGTATTCTGGTATGTTGAAAGAGAAGAATTCGGTACTTCAATTCTCAATAATGCCGGACATGTAAGAAAAGATAAAAAATTATGGGCTGTAGGTGGAACTTCTGCACTTATTTTTAGATTCTTAAAAGATGTACAACTATTAAATACATTTTCATCAATTATTTTAATGGTTGATGGTATGCTTATACTTTCAATACTGTAACAGTTATTGAAAGCACAAATACCGATATAAGTTAGACCTGTGTTCAATTTAACATTCTTAAGTTTTATGCATGAATCAAATAAATTATAAGGTATTGAGCTTATACTTGAAGGGATCTCAATACTTTCAAGATTCACACATTTCATGAAAGCGGCCTGACCAATAGTTGTTACGGTTGGAGGTATGTCTATTTCTATAAGTTTTTCACAATCGCCGAATGCATTATCTTGTATTGTGGTCAGACCGGATGATAACTTAATACATTCAATATCTTTACATATATTAAATGCTGAAGACATTATTGTTGTAACACTTGGCGGAATAACAATACTTTTCAATTTTATACATCTAAAAAAAGAAGAAGCTCCGATTGTAGTAACTCCTGTTGGTATTTCAATACTTTCGAGAGTTTGGCAATCAAAAAAGGCTTTATCGCCAATAGCTGTTATTTCGACTCCCGAAATTTTATGCGGTATAGCAATATTTGTTTTGCTGCCAATATACTTTGAAATAGTGCCAGATGACAAAGTAAAATCAGTGGTAATTGAATCTGTAGATATTGCGCACTCGGATTCAGCTTTTACTCCTGTTTTACTGGTTGCGTTTACTCTTACCGTGCCTGCTTTAAGAGGTATTAAAATCCCATTTGAGTCAATTTTCGCAATTGAGGTATCATTAACTTCCCAAATAACATTTTGAATATTAAGTAAATTGATTGAACTTCTTGCGTTAAACTCGTATTCACAACCTGTATATAGTGTTACATTCGACGGTTTTACTTTTAAATCTCCGATTACTGTTATCAAATAATCTTGTTTTGTACCATTCTCAGCTTCGATAGTATAAACAACTTGATTTGAGAAGTTATTTGAGGTTTTACCGCTTATTTGTTCAATATCATTGACAAAGACTTTTTTACCTGAAGTGGTGAAAATTGCAACAAGGGATTTAATGTTAGTATCAGCTGGTACGTCTACAGTAATAGTTTTATCATTATCATTGATAAAACCGCTTATATTTGGATCTTTGAATACAAAGTAAATGAAAGCTTTTGAATCTGAATCCCCCGGATCATCACTTCCCCCGCCTCCACCGCCTCCGCAGGCAGAAAACATAATCATAGCCGCGAATAAAAGCATCGCCGAAAGCTTAAACTTTTTCATAAGAGTTCCTGTAAATTTATTATCGATTTATATTAAACAAATATAGATTAAGCATAAAACTTGATTGCAATTGTTTTAACATTTGTTACTAATATATTTCCCGCCGTCAAGTAATATACAAATGAAAGCAAAAAGCCCCTAAACGTCCGACTCAGTCGGACACCAAATAAGCTGAGCTTTCGCAATCCGCTGAAAGCGGTGCGAAAATCGAAGCGACAAGCCCCGCGCAGCGGCGCCCTTTTCTTTCGTCCATTTCTTTTGGGCGATTGCTTGTCGGAAAAGTATAATTAATGGACAAATCATATGATTATCTTTAACTGTTACGCAAGAGGTAAGCATGGCACGATATGAAGAGAACACCAGTGCTCAAGGATTGTTTTTGAGTATCAATCT